>Ga0209543_1000028_pt1 | contig 217426 bp, 207 predicted proteins | sample MesohylFT_FD_187296 | JGI IMG/M metagenome (GOLD analysis project Ga0209543, IMG submission 187296) | Host-associated microbial community of the marine sponge Aplysina aerophoba from Gulf of Piran - sponge mesohyl, lysed by freeze-thaw... | ecosystem: Host-associated > Porifera > Sponge >... | reverse complement strand
GATACCGTAATCGCCGCCATGGAGGCCAACCACCCCGACCTCACCAACCAGAAGACGCTCTACGTCGAGATCAGCCGCGCCCGGGACCGGGCGGAACTCGTGACCGACGACGCGAAGGCGTTGCGCGAGCGGCTCGAAGCCGCGACGGGGGAGCGCATCGCGGCGCTCGAGGCGATAGGTGCGGGCAAGGCGGAGCGCATCGGGGCGGAGAAGTCGAGGGAAGCGACGCAGGCATTGGAGCGGCGGACGCCGGCGATGGAGAAGACCCGATCGGATCGAGGGATGGAGCTGTAGAAAAATCGCAGGCGCCCTGCAGCATGTCTTCGGCGATGCTCTCCGCGACCCGTTCGGCCGCCTCCTGCGCCGAGTCGCGCGCGAGGTGCGCGTAGCGCGCCGTCGTTTCCAGCTTGCTGTGGCCCAGGAGCTTCCCGATCACGGGCAGCGCCTCGCCGAGCGCGAGCGCCCGCGAGGCCCAGGAGTGGCGGAGATCGTGCAGCCTCACGTCCCCGAGGCCCGCGCGGTCCCTTATGAGACGCCAGGCCTCGTCGATGTTCCCGAAATGCGTCCCAGGCTTCCTGCCCGGTATGACCCAGGGGCCGTCGTGGGCGCCAAGGAGGTCCGTGAGAAGCTCGACGGCCTCCGGCGGTAGCGGGACCGCCCGCGCGCCCGTCTTGGAATCGGGCAGCCTGAGCTCGCCCGCTTCGAGCGCCACGTCCTCCCGGCGCAGCTTGAGGACCTCGCTCCTGCGGCACCCGGTAAGCGCCAGGAGCCTGATCGCCGCCACCGCGGAGGCGGAGGCGGCGCCCGCAGCCTCCGCCTCCTCGAGCGCGCGTCCCAGGCGGGTGAACTCAGAATCCGTCAGGAACCGCTCGCGCCTGCGCTCTGGGTATTTCACCAGGGCCTTGCAGGGGTTCGAGGTCCCCTCGGGAACCATTCCCCAGCCCGCGGCCAGGCGGTACATCGAGGAGAGGATGCGGAGCGCCATGTTCGCCACCGCGGGCGTCTCGTACAGGCTCTCGTGGAACTCCGCCACCCGCGCGCGCGAGAGCGCAGCGATCGGCGCCCTGCCCAGGGCGGGCAGGACGTGGCGGTCGATCACCGAGCGGTAGAGCGCGGCGGTGGCCGGCTTGCACCGCACCGCGACGTATTGGGCGAGGTAGCGCGCGCACACCTCATTCACCGTGGGGCCCGCCTTGCGTATAAGCGGCTCTGGAACCGCCTCCTCGCCCGCCTTGATCCTCGCGATGATGTGGGCGGCGCGCTTCCTCGCCTCATCGGCGTTGATCACCCCGTGGCGGCCCACCGCCACCCTCTTGGGTCCCTCGGGACCCCGCGCTTGGGCGATGTAGACTTTTGAGCCGGTGGGATAAACCCGCACGCCGAAGCCGGTGAGCTCCCGATCCCAGTACACCGTGTCTTTATGGACTCTAAGCTTCCCGACCGCACGGTTCGACAGTGTCCCGTGTTCAGGCTTCGCCATCTCTACATGACCCTCCCGTTCGCGACGTGGGCGCCGATGCTCCCGCCCACCCTTACCGCCGCCTCCCTCTCGGCCTCGCGCATCAGGTGCGCGTAGCGCGCGCTCGTCGCCACGCTCGTGTGGCCCAGGAGTTTCCCGATAGTGTAGAGGCTCTCGCCCAGCGCCAGCGCCCTCGACGCGTAGGAGTGTCTGAGGTCATGGATGCGCACGTCATGGAGCCCCGCCCGCTCCCGTACGGGCCGCCAGTAGTGGTGCAGGCCCGTCAGGCGCCTCCCGGGCCTCTGGCCCGCTATCACCCAGGGGTTGTCTTCAGAACGCGGGATGGCGTCCAATACCCTGAGGGCGGGCTTCGTCAGGGGAACCATCCGGGGACCCGCCTTGGCGTCCCTCAAGCGCAGATCCCCCGCCGTGCGATCCACGTCGTCCCACCCGAGGCTCAGTATCTCGCCCCTGCGGCACCCGGTCAGGACGAGCAGCCGGATGGCCGCAATGGCGGCCGGCCATATCCCGTCCTCATCCTCGGCTTGCCTGAGCGCACGGCCCAGGCGGCGGTATTCCTCAGGCGTCAGGAACCGCTCCCTCTTGCGCGTCCTGTAGCGGCGCACGGAGAGGCAGGGGTTCCGCCCGGGCGGGACCAGTTCCCACGCCTCGGCAAGGGTGTACATCCGCGAGAGCAGGTGGACGGCCGCGTTGGCCCGGGCGGGCGTGTCCCTGAGCCTGTGATGGAGCGCCGTGACTTCCGCCCCGCCGACTTCGTCCAGGCCCATACCGCCCATGGCGGGCAGGATGTATTTGTCGAGTACCGTGCGGTATGCCGAGGCGCTAGCCGGCTTGAGATGCCGCTCCACGTGGGTGCGCATGAAGCGCTCGGCGAGTCCCGCCACGGTGGACTCCGCTTCTGGCGGTTGAGTTACCGGCTCCTCGCCCCGCTTGATGCGGTCGATGATGAGGGCGGCGCGCTTCCTCGCCTCGTCGACGGTCAACTCCCCGTGGCGGCCGAACGTCACGCGTTTGGGACCCCCGGGTCCCCGGGACTGCACCACCCAGGTCTTCCGGCCCGTGGTGTGGACGCGCACACCCAAGCCCGCCAGCTCCCGGTCCCAGAAGATCGCGTTCTTCCCGTCGGCCTCGAGCGCGTCGACGGTGCGCTTGGTGAGTTTCAAATCGCTTCGCTTCGGCATCCCGCCTCCAATAATTTGTAATCAAAACGCATACGAGCGGCATGATACAGGAGGGTATCAGAGCATACGTGTGGCGAAAGCGCAAGGGGGGTCGGGGTGAGGAATAACAGAAATATTGTATTATAAACAATCAGTTATCGTAGACAAACGGAGTCAATCGTACCATTGCGTGGTCACCGGGTTCATGAAAATAATTAATCGATATTTACGTGAAATTGGATTATTTTTATTTCTCCGCTTGCTCCCGCGTCCATGAGCGCCACGACCCAGGCCGGGTGAAGAACGCGGGGCGACGCCTCTGTCCTCGCCCGAAACAGGGCCTTGGCGAACGGCATCACGCGGTGAAGAACGCGGACAGACGCCCTTATCCTCTCTCGAATGCCCGATCCCATGAGAAAACCTCCTCTCGCCTCCGTCTCGGCCCGCAAGCGGGAGAGTTCTCCCCCGCGCGGCGCGCACGATACACCGCTTCGGGGTTCGGGGGAGGACGGCAAATGCGCGCAAATGCGCAGACGCCCGGCTCCCTCGCCGAACCTCCCGACCCCTCTTGTCGGGGTTGTTGAAAAGCCCTTGCGCGCCCCTCGAATGGAGGCCGTAGGGGCGGCCCCCTGTGGCCGCCCGTCGGTCGTATTCACCCCGATACAGGAAGGGCGCGAAGGCCACGGACAGGCACGGGGCCTGTCCCTACGGATACTTCTTCCCGGTTGGCATTGACCGCCGTCGGAATGACCGCCGCCGGAATGACGAACAAAGCCAAATCGCATTTGTAGGGACAGGTCGCGACCTGTCCCTACCCCTCCCTCCTCTTTCGGCTCCATACACCGAATCACGAAATGAGGCCTTTTTCAACAGCTCCTTGTCGGGGGGCTTTCAGCGGTCCCCTGCGGCGGGGTGTTTTTCGTTCGCCTTTTTGCCCTTTCATCCCCGATTCGATAAGCTGGAAGTTCTCTATCCACCATTTGAGGAGAGAATCCGATGGCGCAATTCGATGGTGTTGTGATCGGTGCGGGACATAATGGCCTGGTATGCGCGGCGTATCTCGCTCGGGCGGGGCTCAAAGTCGCCGTTCTGGATTGCGAACCCGAAATCGGCGGCGGTTCGAGCACCAGGGAATTCCTGATGCCCGGCTACCAATCGAACATGCACGCGAATTTCTTCATCGGTCTGGATGATTTTCCAATCGTCAAAGACTTGGAATTGGACAAATACGGGTTCAACTGGCTCACGCCGGACGTGCAGCACGCCGCGCTGTACCGCGACGGCACGGCCATTCTCCTGCACCGTGACGCCGAGAAAAGCGCGGCATCCATTTCGAAATTTTCCAAGAAGGACGCCGAATCATACGTCTACCTCCACCGGCGATTCGCCGTGGAACTCGCCCCGCTCCTGCGCAGTTTTTTGTTTCATCCGCCTCTGCCACCGGAGGAAATCGTCTCCCGGATGGACAGCGATGCGGGACGGGAGATTTTGAGTTTTGCGAAAATGTCGATTTTCGAGGCTATCGAAACTCATTTCGAACATCCCAAAATGCGGGCCTTGTTCTTCTTGTTCTCTCACGCCATCACGGTCGAGAACGCGCCGGGTACAGGCATTTTCCTCCCGAGTCTCTTTTCCACCCACACGACGCTCGGTCTTCCGGTGGGAGGCGCGATGCAACTGCCTCTGGCGCTCGAGCGCATCGTCATCCAGAACGGAGGCGTTGTCCTGAGAAACAGCCACGTGCGGGAAGTGATACGGGAAAACGGGCGTGCGACGGGCGTAATGCTCGATGGCGGCGAGAAGATGATGGCGACGCAATTTGTCGCTTCAAGCCTCAATGCGCCGGCATCCATCAAAATGGCGGGAGAAGACGCCTTCCCCGATGAGGTCAACGAAAAGGTGCGAAACTGGGACTGGGGTTTCCACTCTCTGAGCACGCTGCATCTCGCCCTGGCCGAAATCCCGCGGTATACCGCAGAGAACTTTGACCCGGACGTGGGCCGGGCCTACAACATCATCTTCGGGGCGGACTCCGGCGAGGAGATGGCCGAAAACACCGAAGAGCGCAGGAACGGGCTCATCCCCTCGCGTCCGATGGGCAACGGCTCATGCAACAGCCAGCACGACCCCTCCTATGCGCCCCCGGGCGGCCACGTCGCTTTCTGGTGGCCGGGCGCGCCCTATGAGCTCAAAGACGGCGGCCCCCGGAAGTGGGATGAAATAAAAGAGGAATACACCGAACGCCTCGTAGACGTGTGGCGCGGCTACGCTCCCAATCTCACGCCGGACAACGTCCGCGCGGCGAAGCTCTACACCCCGCTCGACGTGGAACGCGGGAACAAGAACATGGTCCGCGGCGGCGTGCGCATGGGGGCGTATATTCCCGAACAGTTGGGGATCAACAGACCCCATCCCCTGCTCTCCGGCATGCGGACGCCTCTGGAGGGATTTTATCTGTGTAGTTCGAGCTGTCAGGGGGGTGGTCTGAACGGAGCGCCCGGCTACAACGCCGCCGGCGTTATCGCAGAGGATCTGGGCGTTGCGAAATGGTGGGAGCCGCTTCCTGCGCCCGCTACGCCCGCAGGCTAAGCCTCAGCACCCGGGATCATCACCACCGCCTCGATTTCCACGATGTCGTCCTGGTTCAACCGGCTCACTTCGACAATGGTGCGCGTGGGCAGGTTCGGCCCGAAGTATTCCTCATACAGCCGGTTGATGGTCGGGCGATGGGCATCCATATCCTTCACGTAGACGACAGTGGATACGAAGGTAGCCAGCGACCCGCCCGCCGCCTCCGCAATGGCTTTCAGGTTCTCGAAAGTTCTTCTGGCGCGCGCCTCAATGGTTCTCTCGACGAGTTCCCCGGAATCAGGGTCGATGCCGCGCTGGCCGGCGATGAACAACAGGTTCCCCACGCGGCGCGCCTGAACGAAGGGTCCGGTGGGGGATGGGGCCTGGTCTGTCTGGATGGTTTGAGGCGACTCCAAGGCGTCCCCCCGGTTGGCAAGCAGGGAAAAGGCTGCCCGATTGGCTTTCCTGCCGTTCGTCGTCGCTATTTTTTCTTGCCTTTCGGCAATTCCGCCGGAAATGCGATTTTGAGCCATTGCTGCGTCAGAATGGTCGCGGCGTTCTCATCTTTTCCGGGAATGAACGCGATGGGTTCCTTGGGCTGAGCGCCATCCTGCTCGAGCATATAAACATCGACGCCGAACCCATACAGATCATGCTCCCGGGTTTCGAGGTTGTATTTCACCCCATTATTCGTCAATTGATTCATCTGGGACTATCCTTTCAAGTTCGCTGGCCAAATATCGACGATGAGGGTTTCTACTGCCGTTATCATAGCCGATGGTTTGAGCTCCCGTAAAGTTTGGAGGCGGGCTAAAACACATCCGTTCTTGACCCCATTTGGGGGCTATGATAAACGCAAGACCCTGGGCCGTTAGCTCAGTGGCAGAGCGCTGCCTTCACACGGCAGAAGTCACTGGTTCAAATCCAGTACGGCCCACCAGCCAAAATCCTTAAGATGCTCGAAGATACCCTGCGGCTCCTAGACGTCGATACCTTCCAGAAGTTCTGTCATCTGTATCTTTCTTCCCGCTTCCGCCGAACGACACGAACCCTCCACCAGTGCGAGGGCATGGACGGCCTCCCGGGGGCCGGTTTCAGGCGCTGCGCCCGTGCGCGCGCAATCGGCGAATTCCTCCACCTCGTCGATTATCATGTCCGCCATTTCGGGAACGGGCACGTCCGTCCAGCCGGCCTCGCCCGCTTTTTGGATCGCCAGAGTCGTCTCATCATTCGTCCGGTGCGCCAGGGTGATGTTTTCCCGGACCATCTCGAGAGCGACCACCGCCTGGGTGCCGTGCAGCTTGAGGGTAAAGACGCCCGGCGTCACGAAACTCGTCATCAGGGTCGAGACAGGACCGCCTTCGTGCTCGGTGATCGTCATCGTCACGTCGTCTATCTCAGCAGGCGTGGCCAGCTTTTTGTGAATCCCCGTCACGCATACGGGATCGCCCAGGAGGTAGTTCAGCGTGTCGCAGTGGTGAATCCCCATCTGCATGAGGGGGCCGCCCGGGCATTCATCCCGGAAATAACGCCATCTGTCGGTGGTGAAAAACTGGCCCATGTGATTTGAGAACACCGCCTCCGCCCAAAGCGGCCTGCCGATGGTTCCATCTTCTATCAGCGCTCGGATTTTCCTATGCCCCGCCGCGCGGCGATAGCAATGCCCCACCGCCAGGGTCTTGCCGGACGCTCGCCAGGCTTTGAGCACCCCAGGCGTTTCGGCCAGGATGTTGGTTATCGGTTTCTCCACCCAGACGTGCTTGCCCGCTTCGAGCGCGGCTATGATTTGGGCCGCATGCACCTTGTTCGGCGTGGTGAGCAGGACCCCCTCCACGTCGGGATTCTCCAGTATCGCCTCATAGCTGGGCGCCGCCTCACATCCGTGTTCTCCCGCGAATGAGGCGCGCTTCTCTTCGTTGCGTGTGTAGCAGGCGACCAAGTCTATCACCTCGCTTCTGCGGAGGGCATCGCCAATCGGCGTCGCCCACCATCCGAGGCCCACGAGGGCCGTTCTGAAATTTTCCTGAGACATAAAATCTCCTCGATTCGAAAATCTGATTCTTAAGAAAAACTCCTTTGAGGATGAATTTCCTCACATCAAACTCATCGGGTCTACGTCCACCGCCAGGCGAACGGAGGAAAAGGCCGCTTGCCCGTCAAATTCCGCTGTCAGCGAAGTGACCGCTTCGCCCAGGCGCTTCGACCCTTTGGCCTTCAAGATCATGTGATACCTCCATAGACCGCGAATCCTCACGAGAGGCGCCGGCGCGGGACCCAGATATTCGACCCCTCCAGGGCCGGCGGCGCGCCCGGCGGCGGCAACGCCATGTTTGCGTAAATATGAGGCCACCCATTCACCGGCTTTCGCCGCCAAGTGCTTGTCCTTGGACTCGAAACGAAGTCTGGCCAGACGTCGATACGGCGGATAGCCCATCCGCTCTCTCGCCGAGGCTTCTCTCTTATAAAAACCGGCGTAATCATGCGTCCGCGCGCACTGTACAGCGAAATGATCCGGCCTGAACGTCTGGATGATGACTTCACCGGGCAAATCGGCGCGGCCCGCCCGGCCGGCCACCTGCGTCAATAGCTGAAAAGTACGCTCGCTCGCCCTGAAATCGGGCAGATGAAGCCCGACGTCGGCCACCACGACGCCCACGAGCGTCAGTTTCGGGAAATCATGGCCCTTCGCCACCATTTGCGTCCCGATGAGGATGTCTATCTCCCCGCTGCGCATGGCCCCGAATATGCTCTCATATGCGCCTGCCCGGCGGGCCGTGTCGCGGTCCAGACGCTGGACGCGCGCCTCCGGGAATCGTGCCTTTACTGCCTGCTCGACGCGCTCGGTTCCCACGCCGAAATATCCCACGCGGTCACTGTGGCAGGAAGAGCATCTGTTGGGCGGGTGGGCGCTGTAATCGCACCAGTGGCACTGCACCCTGCCCCCGCCTTCACGGTGAAACGTCAGCGGGATGGAGCAGTGAGGACACTGGAGCGCCTCGCCGCAACCGCGGCACAAGATGACAGAAGAGAATCCGCGCCGGTTCAGGAACAACAGCGTCTGCTCGCCTCGCTCCAGACGTTCGCCGATGGCCGCCGCCAAATCACGCGTGAGAAGCTCGGGCGTTTTGGGGTCGGAACCAGCCTCTTTTCTCAAATCCACCAGGCGCACCTGCGGCAAGGCTCCCCCCGTGGGTCGATGCGACAACGAGCGCAGGCGGTAGCGGCCGCTTCTGGCACTCGTATAGCTTTCAATCGACGGCGTCGCCGAACCCAGCACGACCGGAACCCCCAGATTCCTGGCGCGCACGATGCCCGTATCCCGCGCGTGGTAGCGAGGGGACTCCTCCTGCTTGTAGGAGCTGTCGTGCTCCTCATCCACCGCTATCATCCCGAGATTCGAAACCGGGGCGAAGACGGCAGACCTCGTGCCCACGACGATGGGCGCATCCCCGTTCTTGATGCGCCGCCATTCCGATATGCGCTTTTTGTCAGTATAAGCACTGTGCAGACAGGCCACCGATTGCCCGAACCGCTCCTGGAAACGCGCCAAAAGCTGGGGTGTCAGTCCGATTTCCGGCACCAGAATCAACGCGCCCAACCCATTTTCCAAGGCTTTTTGCGCAAGCTGGATGTAGACTTCCGTCTTTCCACTTCCCGTGACGCCGTGAAGAAGCGTGACCGAAAAATTCTTTTGCACAATGTCGGTTTTCACCAGTTCAAACGATTCTCTTTGCTCATCGGTCAGGTCCATAGAGGGCGCACCGGGTCTTGGACTCGACTCCCCCACATGCTCCGCATCAGGGAGGAGGTCCTCCTCCACCCGGACCCATCCTTTTTTCTCTAACGCCTCGCAAGCGGCGCGCGCGCCTTTCGAGAGGCTTTCCAGCTCCCCAAGCCGCATCCGCCCATCATCCGCCTGGTCCAACAGGCGCAGGATTTCCGCCTGCCGCTTCGCGCGTTTTTCCAAATCCTGAAACTCATCCTCTTCCGGCATCCTTCGAAGGCGCGCATACTTGACCTTCCGCTGTTTAGAACCACCCACCTCGTCGACGATTTTCTCCACGAAGCCCGCATCGACAAGGCGCATGAGTTCCGGGCGCGTTCCGCGCCCGAACGACGCCGCAAGAGAATGAAGGGTCCGAGGAGCTTTGCGAAGCGCGACCAGAATGCGCGCCTTGTGGCTTCCCTTACCCTCCGAGGGTTTGAGGCCGGGGAGACCCAGTCCTCCTTCTTCGAACGCAGCCTCAAGCCTGCCCGCCTCACTCAGGCGGTAACGCTCTACGGTTTTCTTCTCCCTATGGGACGGCAGCGCGAATTTGAGCGCCTCCCCCCAGCCGCAACAATAATATTCCGCCACCCATCTGGTGAGTTCCAGAAGCTCCGGCGTGAGCAGCGGCTCGTCATCAATTATCTCCAGAACGGACTTTATGGAACTGGGCTCGACTCCGGGTGGCGGGCTTTCGCCCGGCGGGTGGATGACATATCCCGTCACCTTCCGCCTGCCCAGCGGCACCAGCACGCGCAGCCCGGGCGCGAGGCATCCCACGAATTCAGCTTCCACCCGATAGGTGAGCGGCTTTAGCTGGGGGACGCTGAGCGCAACCTCTACATACCGGCTCCCCGGTTCATGCGCTTTCACGGCCTCTTTTTTGATGACGTATTTCACGGACGAGGCGTCCCGCCGCTGAGAATGATATCGAGGTGCTCGCCGGTGAGATTGCGCCCGCTCAAAATTGCGGCGACCCGCTTGCCCTTCAGGTCCATTTTCATGGCGGCAGCCGTCGGGGCGGCGCCTGCGCCCTCGGCGATGACGTGTACTTCGGATACGAGCAGGCGGATGGCGTCGCACATCTCCTCCTCGCTCACGGTCACGATTTCATCCACGTATCGTTTGATCATCGAATACGTCAGCTCGAAAGGCACCCGCGTAGCGAGCCCGTCAGCAAAGGTGTCCGCTGAGGGCTGGGGCAGCAATTCCCCTGCGTAGAAGCTCTTGTAGAAGGCGGGGGCGTTTTCCGCCTGGACCCCCATCACGTGGACCTTGGGGTTGACCTGTTTGGCGACGAGGCCTGCGCCGCACACCCCACTGCCTCCGCCGAGGGGGACGATGATCACCTCGATATCCGGATCAGATTCCATGATCTCCAGCGTCTGTGTCGCCACACCCGCGATGAGGCGCGGCTCGTTGGCCGAATGAACGTAGCGCATGCCTCGTTCTTCGCATTGCTCCTCGCACCACATTCTGGCGTCGTCGAAATCCTCCCCCACGAACGCGACTTCCGCCCCCAGCCTCTCGATGGCCGAGATTTTATCCGCATTCGCTCCGTTTGGAGCCGCGATCAGCGCATTGACCCCGAAAATCCGCGCGGCATAGGCAATCGATTGACCATGGTTGCCGGTCGAGGCCGTGATGAGGCCCGCTTGCTTCTCCTCCGGCCCGAGCCTGGAGACGAGATTCACGCCGCCGCGCACCTTGAACGCGCCGATGGGCTGCATGGACTCGAATTTCAGGAAATACCGGCACCCGATGCGTTCCGAAAGCACAGGCACCTCGTGAAAAGGCGTGGGCTGCAAGTAGGCGGCGATGCGTTTTTGCGCCTCCAGAACATCGTCAAACGTGGGCTCGCGCATGGTTCCTCCACAGGTGGGCGTTTCACATCCTCTTATATCAAAATATCCGTCCCGGAGAGTCCCCGAAAGGCAAGAAGTCCATTGTTTGCGCTATCCGTCTGAAAACCTGCGCATTACCCCCTCATCGCGAGGCGAAGGTGATGACGGCGTCCGGGCCTGTCTCGTCCAAAGACGCAGATGTTGACCCCTTTCTTTGCGCAACTTAGAATGCCCTCGACCATTAAACTTTACACCGCCGTGGAGGGTCATGATGAAAAGCGCCCTGGAAATTGCGATGGAGAAAACTTCCGCCATCGGCGAGCAAGCGCGCCAGGAACTGGAAAAACTCACTCCTGAGCAAAGGGACAAGATTGAGGAAATCAAAAAGGTATACGAGGGGAAAATCGCCGAAAAAGACGTTCTCCATCAGCAGGAATTGATGAAAATGACAGGCGGCGCTCCCATCGAAGCCATTGAAGCGCAACTGGAACCCGAGGCCAGAGAGGCGCTGGGCGCATTCCGCCAGAAATTCAGAAGCGAGCGTGAGGCGCTGGAAGCGGAACGCGACGACAAGATAGAAGCCATCAGAAAGGAAAGTTAAACGCCCATGAGCCGCGTTGCGATTGTCCGTTGTGAAGACTACGACAAAGAGCGCGTAAGTGATGCCGTCGCCCAAGCCCTGGAAGCCCTTGGCGGCGCCGCGCAATTCGCCACTGAAACCGATGGGCTACTGCTCAAACCCAACATCTTGAAAGGCGCACCGCCTGAGAGCGCCCTCACGACCCATCCTGAAATACTCCGGGCGGTGGCGGAGCAGTTTCAGAATATGGCTACGCCGCCACGGAAAATATCCATGGGCGACAGTCCCGCCTGGGGGAGCCTCGCCGCTTGCGCCGAGCAAACCGGCTTGTCGAGGGTATGCGAGGAACTTAGGATTCCGCTCGTCACCTTCAGAAAAGGGGTGAAGGTTCCCAATCCCGATGGGGTCGTTTACGCGCATCTCACAATGGCGAAAGAGGCCATGGACGCGGACGGAATCATCAACCTGCCGAAGCTGAAGACCCATTGCCAGCTTTACATGACGGGCGCGGTCAAGAACCTCTTCGGCTGCGTGGCGGGAAAAAGAAAGGCCTGGTGGCACTTCAAGGCCGGGACTTTCGAGGATTATTTCCCGCTCATGCTCGTCGAAACAGCGCGTTTGCTCAAGACGAGGCTCTCCGTACTGGACGCCGTCTTTGCGATGGAAGGCCAGGGACCCGCGCAGGGAACTCCCCGCAAGGTGGGCCTCATCATCGCGAGCGCAGACCCGGTGGCCCTCGACCGCGTCGCCTGCGAGGTCACAGGACTCTCGTCCGAGAAACTCAGAACCCTGGAAGCCGCCCGGGTGACGGGTTTCGGTGAAACGGATTTGAATAAAATTGATGTGGTGGGACTGCCACTTGAGGAAGCGAAACTCTCCAGTCCCCTGGTCGAGCCGAGGATGATACCGATAGGCTTCAGCATCCCGCGCGTCGTCAAGAGCACGCTCAAGCAGCAATGGCTCACGCGCGTGCGCGAACCCCTCCAGAAAGTTTCGTGATTCTCAGCAGGGATTAGATATTCGAGCGGCTTTGCGAGCCGTCCACGTTCCAGCAGGCCCCGTGCACCAGACTCGCTCTCGGGCTCACCATGAAGACGGCTACTGCTGAGAGTTCCTCTGGGCGGCCGAACCGGCCCAGCGGCATTTCTGAGTCGATGAAGCCCTTCAGGCCGTCGGGCGCCTCGTTCACCCGCCGCTCCCAGACGCCGCCGGGGAATATGATGCTGCCCGGCGCAATCGAGTTCACGCGAATGTTGTCCTGCGCCGTCTGCTGGGCGAGCCCCTTGGAGAAGCTGATGAGCGCCGCCTTGGAGGCGTTGTAGGTCATCGCGCCCTTCGATTCGCGCCCGTAGATGGAAGCGACATTCAGGATGGAGCCGCCGCCTCTTTTTTTCATCTCCGGTATCACGAGACGCGAGAGCGTCACCGCATGATAAAGGTTGAAACCGAACCCCTCGCGCCACTCCTCGTCCGTGATGTCGAGAAACGCCTTGGGATTGCTGCCGCCGACGTTGTTCACGAGAATGTCGACGGCGTCGAACGCATCGAGCGTCTTCCGCATGAAAGCATCGGGCACGCCTTCCTGGGTCACGTCGCCCACGAAACCCGCCGCGCGTCCACCGCCCAGCGCGTTCAGCTCATCGACCGCCTGGTTCAGGCGCTCCTCGCCCCGCGCGCTGATCGCCACGTGGCAGCCCTCTCCCACCAGATCTTTCGCGATGTGGAAGCCGAGCCCCCGGCTTCCGCCCGAGATCATCGCCACTTTGTCGGTGAGCATCAAATCCATTGTTTTCCTCTCCCGAATCGGGGAATTACGCCCTCGCGACGCCCTTATGCGGGCTCGTCCAGCGTCTGGGCGGCGCGCAGCAGCGTCATCGAGTCCGTCCCGTCGCCGTGCAGGAAGGTAAGGAGGTCGCGCATCATCTTCTCCGTCGGCGTCTCCTTCATGATGCCGATGCCGCCGAGAATGTCCGTGGCGAAGGCAATCGTCTTGAGCGCCACCTGATCGCTGAACACCTTTCCGTACCGCGTGAAGCGCGTGTTGTAACTCTCATCGTTCTCCACGCCCCAGCAGATGCGCCACATGAACTGCTCGGCCACCTCGATGTTCATCAGCATCTCGGCGAGCATGTGCTGTATCGTCTGATGCTCGATGATGGGCTTGCCGCCCTGGATGCGTTCTTTCGCGTGCTGGAGGCAGAAATTGTAAATGCCGCGCGCAATGCCCGTATTGCACGCCGGAAGCTCGGCGCTGCCCCGGAACACCGTGCCGAAGGTGTAAAAACCCTTGTTCACCCCGCCCAGGATGTCGTCCTTATGAACGCGTACGTTGTCGTAGTAGCTCTCGGCATTGGGATACAGCCTGTAGCCGAGCTTGTCGTGCACGTTGCCGTAAGAGACCCCCTCCTGGTCCCCGTGAACGAGAAAGCAGCTGGTTCCCTGATGAAGCGGAACAGTGGGGTCCGTTCTCGCAAAGACCAGCAGAATCTGCGCCCAACTCGTGAGAGAAGTGAACCGTTTCGCACCGTTGATGATGTAGTAGTCGCCATCCTCGACCGCCGAGGTCTTGAGGCCCAGCGCGGGGTCGGACTGCCGGTAGATGTTGTCCGAGCCATAATCGGGTTCAGTGATGACGAACGAGCCCACGCAGTCGTGGTCCTCCACGAACATCTTGCCCCACTTTTCGATCTGCGCCTCAGTGCCGCACTTGAAGATCGCGTTCGATATTTTCCAGCACTGGCTCAGGCACTTGATGACGCCGATCTCGATTTGCGCGCCCGTCCAGAGACAAAGGGCCTTGGTCGTCGTGTCGGCTCCGATGCCGCCATGTTCTTCCGGAACCGCCATGGTGCGCAGGCCGAGCTGCGACGCCTTGTTGAGGAGTTCGCCCGGATAACAATCCTTCGGGTCGGGCCGCCTGTCCATTTCCGCGGCGACGGGCGCGACCTCGCGCTCCATGAAATCCCGGGTCAGATCGGCCAGGGCCAGTTGTTCTTCGGTGAATGGGTATTGCATAACTCCTCCAAATCATTGAGAAGAATTCTCATCATGAATATGTGCGTATTCCTTGGTTATCCTCTCGCGCCCATAGTGTCAACTTCAAATTGCCTGACTCTCACACCCTCAGGCGTTCGCATGGCGCGTTGCCGCTTCGCGTAATTTATCGGATATGGGGACTCTTTCGTGCACAGGCATCCCACCGGCCTCCATCGACACATGAATGTTAGCCAGCCAGTTCTCATCGTCACGCTCAGGATAATCAGACCTCGTATGCGCCCCCCGGCTCTCTGCCCGCATGGACATCGCGCCCAGCATCGCCTCGGCCGTGAGGCACATGAGCCTCGCCTGCGCATGGCGCGAGACGAGCGCCTCAGCGGGCGTCAGCACCTTGATTCTTTCTTTTTGAGCGGCGATTCTCACCAGTCCATCCGCCAGCGCCTCCGAAGTCCGCTCGATGCCTCCAGCGGAAAACATGACGTCACGAATCTCTTTTTCGATTTCATCGAGCTGCGCTTCACCCGCCTCATCAGCGCCTCTACCATCTTCTTCATTCTTCTCCGGCGGTCCGCCTTCTCCTTCGACATGAGCAGCGGCCCGGCCCGCCCTGTCACCCATGACGGCGCACACGGTGAGGCCCCCGCTCGCCAGACGATTCGCCCCGTGGAGACCCCCGCCGTTCTCACCGGCGGCGAAGAGGCCGTCCACGCCCGTCTGCCCATTCGTATCGATGATGACGCCACCCATGCAAGAGTGTGCGGCGGGAGCGATTTCTATCGGTTCTTTTCGCACGTCGAGGCCCGCCGACACGAAATCATCGATGATCTCACCCATCACGTCCCGAAGTCCTTCGTAGGACACCTCCGTCAAATCGAGATAAAGACCGCCGTTTTCGGTGCCCCTCCCCTCGACAATCTCGCGGTGCATCGCGCGGGAGAGCACGTCGCGCTTGGCGTGCTCCATGTCATCGGGCGCATAGCGGGCCATGAAACGCTCATTCAGGCTGTTCCTCAACCGCGTTTCCGGGAAAGAGAGCGCCATACCGCCTGAGTTTCTGCCTCTGAGCTGCGGCGGATGGGCCATCGCCGTCGGCGTGAACTGCACGAACTCCATATCGCGCAAGCGTGCGCCGGCGTCTAGAGCCGCCCCATAGCCGACGCCCGCGACGCCCGGCGCATTCGTCGTGATGGGGTACATCCCTCCCAATCCACCCATTGCGAGAACCGTGGCGCGCGCATGCACCCGCACCAAATCTCCGCTTTCCTCTTCTTGAAAATCAGCCCCTACAACCCTCCCGCCTTCATCGCGAAGCAGTCCGATGAAGGACAGCCTCTCCAGAATGCGCGCTCCACTCTGCGCGAGCCGCGCACCCAGAATCATCATCATCCGGGGTCCGCCGCCCGGCACGCGCGCCCCCCGTGGATAGGTATGCCCGGGGAGTTTCGTCGGCGTCATTCGCCCATTTTTCTCCAGGAAGGGCACCACGAATGCGCGCAGACGTTCTATCGCTGCGCCCGATTCCGCTGCGACCGTACGCACCAGGGCCGGGTCGGACATAAACCATCCGCTGCGATAATTATCCGACACCATGGTTTCCACGGAATCTTCCGGCAGGGAGAAGCCATCCAGTATGGTTGCGAATACGCCGCCCGCGCGCGCGGAATTTCCCGTCAGGCCGGCCTCACCCTTCATGGCGATGCAGACGTCCGCCCCTTCTTCGCGTGCGGCCAGAGCGGCCAGCGTTCCGGCCAGCCCTCCGCCTGCTACCAACACATCCGTACGAATCTCTTCCACGATTCCTCCGAACATCAAGCAACGGGATAAGGGAGCGGATCGCGCTCCCCGATTTCCTCGAACCCCTTACGCCTCAGGATGCAGGCGTCACACGAACCGCAGGGCCGCCCCTCATCCAGCGGATCGTAACAGGTGTGGGTGAGAGAAAAATCCACTCCCAATTCCACACCCTTGCGCGCGATGTCGGACTTTCGCATCGCACTCAAAGGCGTATGAATTTCGAGAGGCGCGCCCCTAACGCCCGATTTTGTCGCCAGGCGCGCCATTTGCACATAGGCGTCTATGTACTCCGGGCGGCAGTCGGGATACCCCGAATAATCGAGCGCATTCACACCGATGAAGATATCGCTCGCACCCTTCACCTCGGCCAGCGCGAGCGCATAGCTTAAAAAAATGGTGTTCCGCGCAGGCACATAGGTTACCGGTATGCCCTCTCCGATATCGCCGCGCTCCTTGGGGACTTCGATGTCGTCCGTTAATGCGCTTCCGCCGATGGGGCGCATGTCGATGGACAAAACGGTGTGGCCGGACACGCCGATTTGCTGCGCCACTTTTCGGGCGGCCATCAACTCGCAGCGGTGTCTTTGCCCATAGTCGAAACTGAGCGCCTCGCAGTCGAATCCCTTCCGTTTCGCGATGGCCAGAACGACGGCCGAATCCATGCCGCCGCTTAAGAGGACGACCGCCACTCTTTTCTCGTCCATGCGCAATTTCCCATCTATGACCGCTCGGATGAGCCGTTCTGCGAAAAACCGCATAATAGGGTATTCTTGCAGTTCGGCAAAGGCGAAATGCGTGTTTTTCTCTACCCAAAGGAGCGGACGATGCCCGTGGCGACTGTGAACGGCGTGAACCTCACATACACCGTGAAAGGAGACGGCGCGCCCCTGGTCGCGATGCACGGATTCGCCAACTCCATATACACCTGGGAGCCGGTGATGGATGCGCTTTCCCGTCGCTTTCAGGCCTTTGCATACGACCATCGAGGCCACGGCGGGTCGAGCAAGCGCCAGGGCCCATTTGGTATCGAAACCCTCACCGAGGACCTGCTCGCGCTTCTCAACTTCTGGGGGCTCGACAGGGTCCACCTCATGGGACACAGCATGGGCGGACGAACCGCCCTGTTATTCGCTCTCGAGCACCCGGAGAGGGTCGACAGCCTGATGCTCGTCGCCTCATCCGCCGCGGCGCCCGAAGGAGAAATGAGGGGACGATTCGAGTTTTTGCGAAAGCTGGCGCTCGATGAGGGAGTCGAGGCGGCCCTGGCGAGCGAGGGGATGCAGGCGACGCTGCCTCGGGACTACATCGACGGCGCGAGCGCGGAAGAATTTCAGCGGCGATTTCTCATGAATACGCCCGAGGATTACGCCGCAGCGGTGGACGCCATCCTCGACACGCCGGACATGAGGGAGCGGCTGGGAGAAATCCACGTCCCCACCTGGGTCTGCGTGGGCGAAGGGGACGCCGGGGCGATGGCATATGGGGAGATGTTCGAAGAGCGAATCCCGAATTGCGTGAGAACGATTATCCCCGCCTGCGGGCATTTTCCGATGCAGGATGCGCCCGAGGCTTTTTGCGCCGCGTTCGATGACTTCGTCGAGACGGCGATTGATATGGATTCATAAGGAGATACCCCATGACGCATGACGAGGCGCTGGCCTTCCTGAACGAACAGCACTACGGCGTCCTGAGCACCCTGCTCGAGGACGGCAGATCGCACCCCACGCCCATCGTGTTCGATTACGCAGACGGCGTCGCGGAGATATCCATGACGTGGGACCGCGTGAAGGCCAGGAACTTGAGGCGCGACCCCAGGGCCACGCTTTGCGTGATGCCGCAGGACAGCTTCTACCCCTACCTCTGCGCCGAGGGAGAGGCCGAACTCGTCGAAGACCCGGACGGCACGAAAAACCTCGACCTCTATCGCCGCATCACCGGAAAGGACCCCGACGACCTCGACGAGTACCTGCAAGCGATGAAAAACGAGAAACGCCTCGTGGCGAGGCTGAGCGTCAAGCGCATGTATCCGGTTGGGTAAGGCGAACCTTGTTCATGCTATAATTCGGAGACAAATCATCAAAAAGGAGGATGCCTCATGGCCGTTACCGCAGTTGTCCGCTTCCCGTTTCCCGATGTTAAAACCGAGGAGGAGTTGATCGCGTCTTTCGAGAGTTCCTCGGCCCTTTACCGCGACGTACCGGGCCTCTTGCGCAAATACTATCTGATGTCCGAAGACCGCAGGTCAGGCGGCGGGGTCTATATCTTCGAGACGCGCGCCGACGCCGAGCGGGTCCACGACGAGGTGTGGCGCAACAGGCTGGTCGAGCGCATGGGAGTCGAACCCGACGTCCAGTACTTCGACTCGCCCGTCATCGTCGACAACGAAGCCAGGGCCGCCACCACGGCATAAGGAGGATGTTCATGGCCGTCACCGCAATCGTTCGCTTCACGCTTCCCGAGGGAAAGACCCAAGAGGAGATGGCCGCGGCCTTTGAGCACTCGGCTCCTCTCTACCGCGACGTGCCGGGTCTGGTGCGAAAATACTACCTGGTGTCGGACGACGTGCGCACCGGCGGCGGGGTCTACCTGTTCGAGTCGCGCGAGGACGCCGAGCGGCTCTATGACGACGCATGGCGCGCCGGGATACGCGAGCGCCTCGGAGTCGAACCCACGATCGAATACTTCACCTCGCCCGTCATCGTCGACAACGAAGTCGGAGCGATTTCGACAGCGTCCTAGCATCTCGGCGAATCGCGCTCTTTTCCTGGCGCGCCCAGGGGAGGAGATACGTTCGTTCACGTTCCATTGATGGAATGTCCAATGAAAGCCGGGAGGTAGTATGTTCCGGGCCAATGCGCTGACGCTTTATCTCGTCTTCCTGGTGTTTGCCGTGGGCGGGAGAATCGCGCTTCACTACCTGGCCACCGGAGATCACGGTATTCGAACGGTGAAGCCGAGCGCTTCCAGGATAGCCAAAAGCGCAAGTTTCCTTCTGGTCACCTCATTCATTGCGACGATCGCTCTCTCAATCCTCGATGCGATTGGAACGGTTCAGCCGCAAGTCCAAATCGGCGGGTCCGCGAACACGACCGGCGCGAGTATCTCGCTGGCCGGAATCGCGCTCATGGTCGTCTCGCAATACCAGATGGGAGTTTCGTGGAGATTCGGCGTCGACCAAGACGAGAAAACCGATTTGGTGATGAGGGGCCTTTACTCGCTCGCAAGGAATCCGATCTATAGCGGCGTGTTCCTGTTCTACATCGGCCTGCTGGTGTTGCTACCCCACATATTGATGCTGTTATTTATCACCATGACTTGTTTAAGCATCGAGATGCAGGTGCGCTTCGTCGAGGAGCCGCACCTTCGTGACTTACACGGCGCTGCTTACGAGAAATACGCCGAGCAGACGGGGCGTTATTTCCCGAGATTCCCTCGCAAATCCGGACGATAGGGGAATATTTCAGCCCACGAGGGCTTCGAGACGCGCGCAGATATCAGGAGGAAGCGCGCCGCCACCCGACGCCGCCGCGTTCTCGCTCATGCGGCCCGCCCTGCCGGTGGCGGGGATGACGCTGGAGACCCTCTCATCCGCGAGAAGGTATTTCAGGAGCGCCTGACCCGGTGTTCCTGAATGGAGTGCTTTCAGTTCCGGCATACGGGCGATGCTGCCCCCGGGACCGAGCAGGCCGCTCTTCAAGTGACTGAAAGGCCGCATGACGATTACGCCCAGGTTCATCTCCTGCGCCAGGGGCAGCACCTCCTCACGGCACTGCACCTCGCCCAGATAGTAGGGTATCTGGATCGCGTCGTACGCGTCCGTATTCATGGCTTCGATGAGTTCGGAGAAATTATCGGGTCTTCTGTCGGTGACTCCCAGATGGCGGATTCTCCCCTCTCGTTGAAACGCCTGCATAACCGGCGTCACCTCGCGCCAGCCCGCCATGTTGTGAATCTGCAGGAGGTCTATCACGTCCGTGCGAAGCCGTTTGAAGGAGCGCTCGATGCTCGCGCGGGCCGCCGATGCGCTCGACTCCCACACCTTGGTCGCCAGGACGATCTTCTCCCTGGCGCCTTCCAGCGCCTCTCCCAGCACCCGCTCGGATTCCCCGTAAATGGGCGCGGTGTCGAAGAAATTGACCCCGCAATCCAGGCATTCCCGGACGATCTCGACGCACCGGGCGGGTTCGCTGCTCGCCATGTGCATGAAATTGTGCGAAGTGCCCAGGCCGATTTCGCTTACTTCAAGCCCGGTCCTGCCGAGACGGCGATGGTTCATGTGCTCACTCCAGTTGAAGGTCTAAGTCTTTCGCGCTTTAACCCGCCGCTCTGGCCAGAATCTCGCGGTAGCCCTCATACACCGCCTCTCCGTAGGCTGGCGGGGCGTGCACTTCGGTGAGTTTTCCGTCCTCTATGGTCTTATCGGAAGCATATGGGTTATAGACAGCCTCCCCGTTCGGGAAGATGAGGGTGGGGCTGGTCATCGGCAAGTCCTCTTCGTCCCTCAGGCGCATGGCTTCCCTGTAGTCATCCATCACGCCCTCCTCGTACACGCCGGATTCCAAATCCGCGCCCACTTTGGAGCCATCGAGACCCGCTTCTTCCGCCATCTCGCAAAGCACCGCGTCCTCATCCACGCGTTTTCCCTCGTAGAAGAAACCGCGCCTGATCGCGAGATCGTAGACGCGCGCCTTTTCGGGGTCCTGCGCGTATGCGCTCGCGTAGGCCTGAAAGGCGCGGATGGTTGTCCTCAGGTATTCCTCGTGCGGCCAGCTTCTGCACGGCGAGAGCGGCTCCTGAACCGCTATCAGGGGCCATTCCTGATCCACGATGTAGCGCGGCGCCGGGCGGTCGTTGATGACCTCCAGCGGAAACGCGCGCCATTTGAGATGCAGTTTGTCCTCGAACTCGGGCATCACCTTGTCCAGCCGCGCCGCGGCCATGTACGCCCAGGGTCAGTGGTATTCGTGAAAAATCTCGACAACCGCCGTATCCGCCATCTCATCCCCTCACTCGCAAGAAGTCTTATGATGAAATCAGGACGGGGAGCATTCTCTCCCCTCCCCGATGATTTACACCCCGGCTTCATCAAGGGCAAGTTGTTTCCCCCGCTCCATGCCTCATGTACTCAATCAAAGCTGTGGTATCATGCCGAAAAACCGAGGAGACCGCCGGAATGAAGCCTGAGGATCAGCTACTCGCCTCCATACTCGCAGGCGCCGAGACCATCGCCGTGATCGGTCTATCGGTCGACCCCTCGCGCACGAGCCACCGAATCGCCTCGTATATGCAGGAGGCGGGTTACCGGGTCATCCCGATAAATCCCGGAATCGAATCCGCCCTCGGCGAGAAGGCCTATCCCAGCCTGGGCGATGTGGCCGAGCGCATCGACATCGTGAACGTCTTCCGGCGCTCGGAGGAGATACCCGCTCTTGTGGATGACGCCATCGAGAAGCGCCCGCGCGCCTTCTGGATGCAAAAGGGCATCGCCCATCCCGGCTCCGCGCGCCGCCTGGAAGATGCGGGCATTACGACGATTCAGAACCTCTGCATCAAGACCGCCCACCGGGAACTCGCGCAAACCCCTCGATGAGAATGGGCCGCTGCGAATCTCGCAAAAATTCCATCGCTACCTGCTCCTCGGCGCAGGCGCTTTGTTGGTCATGGGAATGTTTGGGTTATTAGAGAATTTCCTGCTCTATCATCCCTACCGGGAAATCGAGGTCACGCCCAAAACCTATCGAATAGCGTATGAGGACGTCTCCTTCAACGCAGAAGACGGCATGCGCCTTCACGGCTGGTACGTCGCGCCCAAAGACCCGGACGGTCCGGTGCTCCTGTGGACGCACGGCAACGCGGGCAACCTCTCCCACCGCGCGGAGAACATCGCGCTCATCCAGAAAGAACTGGGGGCAGGCGTCTTCATCTTCGACTACAGAGGATACGGGCAAAGCGAGGGACGACCGAGCGAGGAGGGCCTCTACGCCGACGGCAGGGCCGCGTACGCCTGGCTCACCGAGCGCGTGCCGCACGAGCGTATTTTTCTCTTCGGGCGCTCCCTGGGCGCGGCCGTGGCGGTGAAGCTCGCCGTGGAAGGAAAGAAAGCGCGCGGCCTGATTCTCGAGAGCCCCTTCGAGAGCACCCTCGCCATGGGCAAGAAGATGTTCCCCTTCCTGCCGGTGGGGTGGCTCATCTCCGCAAAATTCGACAGCGCGGCCATGATACCCAAAGTGAAGACCCCCCTTTTCGTCCTGCATGGGGATAAGGACGGAATCGTCCCCTACGCGCAGGGGCTACGGCTCTTCGAGACGGCGGGCTCAAAACACAAGCGGTTTTTCACCATCAAGGGAGCGGGCCACAACGACACGTATTACGCGGGGGGCGCGCCCTACTGGGAGGCGTGGCGGGATTTTCTGGAAAAACCCGAGTCAAGGTGAATCGGGAGTCGGACCCGTCTTCCTGGCCCTGCGCCTCGATCGAAACTCCTGCAGCAGCCTTTCATGATGCACGCTCGTGAAGAAATTCTCGACGAACGAGTTCACCGGATGGTTGATGAGGTTCTCCGGCGTATCGACCTGGACGATCACGCCATCACGCATCACGGCGATTCGGTCGGCGATCTGAAACGCATCCGTCAAATCGTGCGTCACCAGCAGGCTGATCGCCCCGATCTCGTCGTGCACACGTCTCAATTCTTTTCTGACCTCGAGCCTCGCGACCGGATCGATGTTCGCCAGAGGCTCATCGAGAAGAAAAACCTGCGGGGGGATGGCGATGGCGCGGCCGATGGCGACTTTTTGCTGCTGGCCCGCACTCAGGCTGTCCGGACTGCGGCGGGACCATTTCTTGCTGATCCCCAAACGCCGCATCACGTCCTGGGCGCGCTCGTTCAGGATGCCCGGCAGCCAGCGGCGGATTTTGAGCGCGAAGCTCAGGTTCGAGTATTTCTTCTCGTCAAAAACCTTCATGTGCGGCCAGAGGGCGTAGCTCTGGAACACGAGCTGCACCCCGCGCCTTCCGGGCGGGATGCCGTTCAGCCGCACGCCGTCCAGGTAGATATGGCCCGCATCCTCATCCTCCACGCCGGCGATGAGGCGCAAGAGCGTCGATTTCCCGCAGCCCGTGGGACCGACGAGCACCATGAACTCCCTGTCTTCGAGCGCCAGCGAAAGGTTGTCGACCGCGCACACGTCGTCGAAATCTTTCTTGAGTCCCGTAACAGTCAGACGGCTCATGCCTCTCTCCGGTTCTTTCAGTCCTTCGGCGCGAGTTCGTTCAGCTTCTCGACGCCCGGCGTGAAGATTTCCTCCAGCACGAGCGGCCCATCGCCCGCGTTGCGCGTGGAGTGCTCCTGGTTCGGCGGAAAAACCACGACGCCGCCCGGCCCGAGTTCCACCTCTTTCCCGCCGCACGCGAACCTAGCGCGTCCCTCCAGGACGATCGTCATCTGCTCGTTGGGATGCGAATGGGGGTTGTACATGTCCACGCCGGCGCGAATCGTCTGGCGAAGCACGGTCAGGCGCTCGCCCGCCACCACGCGCTGGATCCGCTCGCCGGTATCGTGCGCTGCCATCTCTTCGAAATGATAGTGTTTCACGCTCTTCTCCACCTGAATGGATGAAACTTTACGAAAAATTTAAGCTCCGCTGCGGGAACCGCCTGATTCATCGTATAAAAGTATTTGCATCGGCTCAAACCTTCTCCTAAAGTGTACGAAGGCCGTCTTTTTACGAGGAGACCACCATGAAGCGAACTCTCATATGCATCATCGCCATCGCATTGATCGCCGCGTTCTGGACCTTTCACCAGGCGGGCGCATCGGGACTCGGACCCGGCGCGCAAGCGCCCGAGCTCAAGGGCGGGCCCTGGATTGGCGGCGAGCCCGTCAAGCTCGAAGAATTGCGCGGCAAGGTCGTTCTCCTCGACATGTGGACGTTCGCCTGAATCAATTGCGTGCGGGAGATCCCCACGCTGCGTTCGTGGCACGAGCGCTATGAGGACAAGGGGCTGGTCGTCATCGGGAACCATGCGCCCGAGTTCAACTTCGACAGGAAAAAAGAAAACATCGAAGAGGCAATGGCCAAGCTCGGCATCAAGTACCGCGTCGTGATGGACAATGACTTCACGAACTGGAACGCCTTTCAGAATCGCTTCTGGCCGACGAAATACCTGATCGACAAAAAGGGGATCGTGCGCTTCAAGACGATTGGCGAGGGCAACCACGAGCGCACCGAAGCGATGATCATGAAGCTACTCGCTGAAAAATGATGGAAACAGAAGAAACGTCGCAACCGGAGAGCACGCCCGCCTATCCCTACTCATCTCTCCTGAGAATCACCCACTGGCTGAACGTGCCCCTCCTGCTTCTCATGATGGCGAGCGGGTTCCAGATATGGTGGGCGTATCCCGCATTCGGGCCTGACATGCCCAATCCCGAAGCCATCTACGAGTCGCTTCGGGGGACGGAAACCCAGGCCGACCCGCGCGCCATCAACCTGGGCGCCGACTACAGGGTGTTCGTCCAAGGCCTTACGAAAACTTTCGGCATCGGCGGGTGGCTTGCGGGCGCGCTGCGCTGGCACTTCGCACTCATGTGGCCCTACACCATCAACGGGTTGATTTTTCTGCTCCTGCTCCTCCTGACGGAAGAAGGGAGGCACTACCGGATCAGGAAGGCCGATTTTTCGGGCGCCAAGGAAATGCTTCTCCATCCAATCAAGACCTTTCACCATCCCCCGGGAGAGGGAAAATTCAACCCGATCCAAAAACTCGCGTACAACGTCGTCATACTGGCCGGCGTGCTATCCATCCTGACGGGTCTCGCCATCCTGAAACCTGTACAGCTCGGTTGGCTGACCTGGCTTTTCGGGGGCTACCAGCCGAGCCGGTTCCTGCATTTTCTGGTCATGCTGTTTCTGGTCGTCTTCATGATCGGTCATTTCCTCATGGTGATATCCCACGGTTGGCGCCGCGGACTCGCGCCCATGATCGTCGGGATCAAGGCGGAGCGCGACGCCTTTCAGGCCAGACAAAGGCAATTCGCCAAAAAACTCGGGCGCATCGCCGAGGAATCGGCGATCCTGGTGCTCGCTTTCTGGCTTGGAGGCCTCGTTGCGGATATGATGAACGCGGCTTTGGGTGGTGAGGCTCATGGATTATGGTTCAGCGCGCCGGGCTACCTCCTGGTACGGCTCGGCCTCATGCGCGGACGGCGCGTCGGAGACTTCTGGCGCAAGGCGAGGGCGGGAAGCTGATGAACACGGAAGAACAAACGGAATTCGTATTGCCGACCCAAATGGCGAAGCGCAGGCTGTTCGCGGGCAGGCTGGTTTTATGCGTCGTCTGCATCAACGCCTTTCTGGCCCTGGTCGCCGCATATATCCTGAGCGGGCCGATGGACTGGGTAACGAGTTTTGAATTCGGCTTTCTGACGTGGGCCTGCATTCTGTACCCTACCTCTCTCGTTCTGGCCGTCCCGATCATCGCCCCCGTCGTCTTCAAGGTGCTGAAGCCGCCGCCTGAGACGCCCGGAGAGTGAAGATGAAAAAAGGCGAAAAGCGGAATGCAAGCCCTGGCGAGGGCAAGTCGACGTCTTCGCGGCGCGGATTCATGAAAATGCTCCTAGGCCTCGCCTCCGCCTTCATGGCCGGGTGCTCGCGCCTCAATGAGGAGCCCGGCGTGCAGGCCGTGCTGAGCTGGTTCGACCGTCTGAACCACAAGGTGGGCCTCATGACGGACAGCAACCACCGTCTGGCGCGCACCTATCCCCGGAACGCCGTTCAGCCCGAACAGATGCGGCCCAACGGCTCGGTGGTCACCCCGAACTCCCAAATCATCGAGACCCCTCCCGAGGAATGGCGGCTCGTCGTGGGGGAGGCCCATCTCAGAGAGGGCCAGATGATGAAGCGTCACTGGGTCCGGGAATACACGCTGGCGCAGCTTCGCGAAATGCCCGTGCTGGAACAGACGGTGGAGCACATCTGCGTGGAGGGCTGGAGCGCGATATGCCACTGGCGGGGAGTACACCTCGCGCGCTTCATCGAAATGCACAAGCTCAGGCCCGAGAGCCGCTACGTGTTCTTCCTGTGCGACGATATGCTCGCCACCGCGAACGGGCACGAGCGCTACAGCGTGACGTTCGATCTCAAGCAAGCGATGCACCCGCAGAACGTCCTCGCGTATGAATACAACGGCGAAACGCTGCCCCTGAACCACGGCGCTCCACTTCGCCTCGCCTCGCCCACGAACGTGGGCTGGAAGAGCGCGAAATTCCTCCGCTACGTCTTCTTCACGAACGAGGACCTGGGCGGGTTCTGGGAGAAGCAGGGCTACCCGCGCTATTACGGATTCTGACGACCTCCGGAACTTTGGCGAAACTTGTCTACAGGGGTTGTTGAAAAAGTCCCGATAAATGAAGGTTCAACACGATGGGATTGTAGGGGCAGTTCGTTCGAGCTTCTCTTTCCCAGGAAGCTCGACACTCCTGCGGGCGAATGCGGTTTTGCTCGTCATTCCGGCGAAAGCCGGAATCCATTTGTTTTGCCTTTGTTTTTAGCTTCTGATTGATCCCCGTCAACGACGAGGAAATGAAAATCCTGTATATCGTCATTCTGCATTAGATTGGATTCCGGCTTTCGCCGGAATGACGGCGGTGGTCAATTCCGAGCGAGGAGGGGTTTTTCAACCACCCCCTCCATCTACGGCTGACACCCGAATTCTTTCCCCTTGACAGCAACAGACTGATAGATAGAATGTTCATTGATAAATGGAAAATAACAGTTGGCGCAGCACAAGATTTGGGAGGCTAGGGGGCGTCTTATCGGCTTTGGAGATGGGCGCCCCTAATTTTAGAAGTGTCTAACTCGAAGGGAGGGAACGGCAGATGACGATCAAGAAACTAACGACGATCGGATTTATGATCTGTGCGCTGAGCGTCGCGCTCATGGCGTCGGGTGTCGGCGAAGTGGACGCCGCGAAGCGCATACGCTGGAAAATGGCGAGTTGGTTCCCGAGCAAATTGACCCAGCTCGGCTCGATGGGCAAAGCCATGGTCGACCGTCTGGAGCGGGTTTCCGGCGGCAACATCAAGATCAGGTTCTTCGAGCCCAACGCGCTGATCCCGGCCAAGGAGTGCTTCGACGCCGTTGCCAAGGGCTCGGTGGACGCGTGCTGGTCGACGCCCGGCTACTGGTACGGCAAGGAGCCTGCGCTCGCCATGTTCGCCGCCGTTCCCTTCGGCCCCAGAGCCGGCGAATATATGGGCTGGATTTTCTACGGCGGCGGCTACAAGCTCTGGGACGAGATTTACAAGAAGCACGGGCTGAAATCGCTGCCCTGCGGCGTCATCGCGCCCGAAGCTTCGGGCTGGTTCCGCAAGGAGATCAAGAGCATCGATGACTTGAAGGGTCTCAAGATGCGCTTCTTCGGGCTGGGCGCGAAGGTCATGCAAAAAATCGGCGTTTCCACCCAGCTCATCGCGGGCGGCGACATCTTCCCGGCACTCGAGCGCGGCTCCATCGACGCGACGGAATACTCGATGCCCGCGATCGACCTCAACCTCGGCTTCTACCAGGTGGCGAAGCATTACTACTTCCCCGGCTGGCACCAGCAGTCGACGGTATTTGAATTGCTGCTGAACAGAAAGAAGTGGGATGCGCTCAACGACACCCAGCGGGCGCAGATTGAGGTGTCGTGCGGCGACGCGTTCCGCCAGGGGCTCGCTGAGGGCGAGGCAATCCAGGGCAAGGCTCTGGTCGAACTCAAGAAGAAGGGCGTGCAGATCCACCGCTGGCCCCAGTCGATCCTGGACACGCTCGAGAAGAAATGGGCCGAAGTCGCAGCAGCGGACGCCGCGCGCGACGCGACCTTCAAGAAGGTCTGGGAATCCTACAGCGCGTTCCGCAAGGAATACGCGGTATGGAAGGACCTCGGATACTTGAGGTAATACCCGTGTGACGGCGCGCTGCGTCGTCTCGCTTGCAAAACTTACAGGCGCCGGAACCGTAACGGTCACGGTTCCGGCGCCTTTTTCGCGTACGCTGCGCCGGGAAGCCTATTGATGCGGCAACTGTTTCGAATACAAGAGTTTCTCGCCCGGATCGTGGTCAGCGTCGGGAAGCTCAGCGCCTGGCTCTCGATTCCGCTGATGTTCGTCATCATCTTCGACGTCGTGACCCGGCGCTTCCTGGTGCTGGGATCGACCAAGCTGCAGGAAGCCGAGTGGCACCTGCACGCGATCCTGTTTTTACTGTGCATCGGCTTCTGCTATATCGAGGACGCCCACGTTCGGATCGACCTGCTTCGAGAGCGGCTGAGTTTGCGCGCCAGGGATTGGGTCGAGTTCATCGGCTGCATCATCTTCGTGATCCCCTACTGCCTCATCGTCACCTATTTCGCCGAGGACTTCGTCGAGAGGTCCTGGGCGGTCGGCGAGGCCTCGGACTCCGCGACCGGCCTCCCCTATCGTTGGGCGATCAAGGCGGGCCTGCCGATCGGGCTGTTCGTCCTGCTCCTCTCGGGGATCACCATTCTGCTGCGCAAGATCATCGAGTTGTTCGGCCCGGCGGACCTCAGAGAACTCATCCCCCGGAAGGAAGAACGCACGACCGAACAGATCGACCAGATCGGGCCGAACTAGGGACGCCTGCGCATGTTCTATATCGAAGACTACCTGCCGGCCAGCATGTTCATCACCCTGGCGATTCTGCTGTTCTCGGGCTTCCCGGTCGGATTCGTTCTCGGCGGCGTGGGCCTCGCCTTCGGCTTCATCGGCATGTATTTCGAGGTTTTCTCCCAAGTCGAGTTCTTCAACCTCGTGCTCCGCATCTGGGGATTCGCAGACAACCTGGTGCTGGTGGCGATTCCGATGTTCATCTTCATGGGGACGATGCTGGAACGCTCCGGCGTCGCCGCCAATCTCCTGTACTGCCTCCAGGTGGTGCTGCGGCGCACGCCGGGCGGGCTGGCGCTCGCCGTCACGGTCATGGGCACGATCCTCGCGGCGACGACCGGCATCATCGGCGCATCAGTGGTGATGATCAGCCTGATGGCGCTGCCGGTCATGGTCGAGCGCGAGTACAACCTGGAGCTCGCGACAGGCACCATCGCCGCCTCGGGCACGCTCGGGATACTGATACCGCCCAGCATCATGCTGGTCATCATGGCCGATCTTCTCGGGCGTTCGGTGGGAACCCTGTTCGTCGCGGCCATCTTCCCCGGCCTGATACTATCGGGGCTTTACTTCATCTATATCTTCACCAGATGCGCTCTGAACCCCGCCCTGGCGCCGCGCCTGCCCAAGGAGATGGGTCCGCAGACGTCGGGCGAACTGCTCCTCCTATTGCTCAAGGGCCTGGTGCCGGCGGTGTTCCTGATCGTCCTGGTGCTGGGGTCGATAGTCGCCGGTTGGGCGACGCCCACCGAGGCGGCCGGGGTCGGCGCGGCCGGTGCGACGCTGCTCGCCATCGTCAACCGGCAGCTGACCTGGTCGGTCCTGAAAGACGTGGTCGAGCGCACCTCACTCACCAACGCGATGCTGTTCTTTATCTTCGTCGGGGCGACCGCCTTCTCCTACGTCTTCCGCTCGCTAGGAGGCGACGACTTCATCCAGGACGTGATCTATTCCGTGGGAACGAACCCCTGGTGGATCCTGATGATCCTGATGGCGGTGACTTTCATCCTCGGGTTCTTCTTCGACTGGATCGAGATCACGCTCATCGTGCTACCTGTGTTCGCGCCGATCCTCGCCGAACTGGATTTCGGCGACCACCTGCCCAAGAGCGAGGTCATCTACTGGTTCTCGATTCTGATGGCGGTCAACCTGCAGACATCGTTCCTCACGCCGCCGTTCGGCTTCGCCTTATTCTATATGAAGGGAGTCGCCCCGCCCCAGGTGCGTCTCCAGCAGATTTATCGCGGGATTATCCCCTTCGTACTCCTGCAGCTCATCGGGCTGGGGCTGGTCATCGTCTTCCCCGAAATCGCCATGTGGCTGCCGAGGGTGCTGCTCGACTAGCGCATTTCGGCCTCCTCTGCTCCACACCCTGAACACCTCGCAAATCTGACGATTCACTGGAGAGCATGGCGTCTCGCCGCATAAACCGTGACGGATCATTTTTCTTCACTTGGCCGGACAACCCGTATAGACTTGTCCCTGACTCCCTATCCGCACGGGATATCGGAGTCATGCCGCAAATTACCGCCAATACGAAAAAGCAAAACGGGGGGCCATCGTTGGCTGAAAATCACAAAAAAATCCTGTTGACCGGCGCGACCGGATACATCGGGGGAAGGCTGCGCCGCCGCCTCGAAGCCGACTCGCGCGAGGTTCGGTGCCTGGCGCGCCGCCCCGAAATCCTTGAAGCGCAGGTCGCGCCGAGTACCGAGGTGGTGCGCGGCGACCTCTTAAGGCCGGAAACGCTCCCGGCGGCCATGCGCGGCGTATCCACGGCCTACTACCTCGTGCACTCGATGGCGTCCGGTGGAGACTTCGCCGCAGAAGACCGAGAGGCCGCAAAGGGGTTCGCATCCGCGGCCCGTGCTGCAGGGGTTAAGCGCATCGTCTATCTGGGTGGGCTCGGTGGCGAGGATGAACTGTCCGACCACCTTGCGAGCAGGCAGGAGGTGGGCCGCATTCTCCGGGATTCCGGCGTGCAGACGGTCGAGCTGAGGGCCTCTATCATCATCGGTTCGGGAAGTCTCTCGTTCGAGATGATCCGCGCGCTGGTGGAGCGGCTGCCCGTCATGGTGACGCCCCGCTGGGTCCGCACGCTCGCCCAGCCGATCGCCGTCGAGGACGTCATCGAATACCTTATCGCCGCTCTCGACGCGCCCGACGGGCCGAGCCTCGTCCTGGAAATAGGGGGAGCCGACCGCGCCTCCTACGGGGACATCATGGCGGAATACGCCCGCCAGCGTGGACTGCATCGAGTGATGATCGCCGTTCCGGTGCTTAGTCCACGCCTCTCCAGTCTGTGGCTCGCGCTGGTTACTCCCTTATACGCCAGGGTCGGGCGCAAACTCGTCGAAAGCCTGCGCAACGAGACGACCGTCGGCGACGCAAGCGCCCTGGGGATGTTCGATATTCGCCCGCGCGGATTGGCCGAAGCGATCAGGCAAGCGCTGGCCGACGAAGATTCGCAGGTTCGTGGAGAGAAGCGAAGAATGTCCGCGCCGGTATGATTTCCGGCGCGCCCGGCAGCCTTGACAAGCCTGCGCCCGCTTCCCTATAAACCCCTTACGCTTGGGAGCCGGCGCCGATTCCGGTAGAATGCCGACTCAGGCGGAACGCCTCTCACTCCGGCGTAGCTCAACGGCAGAGCAATCGGCTGTTAACCGATGGGTTGTAGGTTCGAATCCTACCGCCGGAGCCACTTAATATTATAATATATTGATATTAAAGGAGTTAATATAAATATTCTTCATAAATACCACGTTTTATACCACGTATAATTGCTCCGTCGATAATCGAATACAAGATGTCCTCTTTTCAACAAGAAACCACAAGGATGAATAAATATGCGCTTCTCGCAGACATTATCTTTGGAGTGTCCATATTGTGATACTAAATGTCAATTTTCAGAAGTTTCAGGTAGTCATGCTCATTGTGAGAGTGATAAATGGCACCACTGTGCATTTATATGCACTCATTGTCGGGGTTTAATTGCAACGAGATGGCACTCTAAACATGGGTACAAAGATTCTTCTATCCGGAACTCCAGCGAAAATATGACCATGCATTACTACCCTTTGGCAGGTGGCTGGAAGCCGAGAATTAATACATCTTCAATTGGTAGCGATGAAGTAAGAGAAGATTTTTTGGAAGCGATAAACTGTTATAACAGCGGATATTATAATGCTTCCATGATAATGGCTCGTCGTGCAATACAACAGGAAGTGATTGAAAAGGGGGCGACCGGGAAAAACTTATATGTGCAGATAGAGGCAACAGGAATATCAGATAAACTTAAATCTTTACTCCAAAAGGTAAAAAATTTCGGGAATTATGGAGCGCATCCAGATTTTTCTCTATATGATAGTAACGGAAATAAAATAGATAACATAAAGCAGTTTGCAGAGTTAAGTTTGGAATTTCTAGATAGGTATTTCTCTGATCAATATGAGATAGACGCTTTGGTTCAAAATGCGCCCAAAAGTGACAAAGAATTAAATTCGGGTGTTTAAAACGATAGCAATTCGCCCCCCGCTCCGCTCTCGCATCTAGGCAGGGGGCGCATCTAGAACGTAATGGTTTTGCGAAGCATGCAGGCGCGAGTCGTAACCGCGCCTTTCGTGCGGCCAAGTTCCTCAGCCACGAAAGGCCATGTATTCGGCGGCGTAGGGTTGCCGATATGCTGTAGAATGTACTCGTCTTCTTCTGTCCATAATCCTTCATCCGTCCGAAGACCCACGCATCCCTGTATCTCGTGAAGGCGATCTTTGCAGGATTGAACCGAGCGCCCTAGCTCCTTGGCCAGCTTGCCGAGATCCCCGGAACCGAGTTTATAGCGCTCCGTCCACGCAGGGCTGCAATGCGGGCGATTTGCTCATGAAGTTCCGCTCCCGGTCGAACGTTGAATGAACCGCTCTAGGGCTTGTTCGGATCGATTCCTTCCGCTTCGCACGTTTCCAGATAATCATTCACTGAATCCTGAAACGCTTTCTTCAACTCTTTGGCGGTCTCAGCTTCGTATGTAATCAAATCCCGCACGTGGAGCACCTTGCCGTGCAAGATTTCGCTTTCCTCGTCGTATTCGACGTATCCCTGATAATCTTTAAATTCAAATACTGCTCCGCTCATCGTTGCTCCCTTTCAGCGCAGATCAATTCCCCTCAAACGCCGCTCTTCGCTTCCTCGAGCGTCGCGACGTTTCTCGGGTGCGCGTTGCGGCGGCGCTTGTCGACGCGGATTTGCAGGCGCGCAGCATCGGCGATACTCAGGCGCGCTTCCTTCAGTTCGCTCCGGCTGAACCCCTTGCCGGGCCGCCAGCTCCCACGGGCATCTCTTACGAGAGGGATAAATCCGTGATCCGAGGGCTCTTCCGGCTGCACCAGAGGCGCTTCGGCGGCCACCGGGACGGCCTCGGGCGCGCGCTCCTCGGGGATTTCCGGTTCAACTACAACCACTTCGACGGCGCTTTCGGCTACCTCCGAGACGGCTTCTTCGTTTTCGAGTGGTAGTTCTTCCTTATCCGGCGACTCTTCCGGCGAGGCTTCCGATTCCGTCTCGGTCAGCGTCTCGAGATCGAGTCCATCTTCCTCATACTGCGCTGCATCACTCTGCGGCAACGGCTCATGCGGCGAGACATCCTTGACCGGCGCCTCCGGGGGTTCCTCGGCCCCCTGAACGATATCGTCCATGGCTTCCGGATCACTCTCTTGAGGAGTTTCCGTCTCGGGCGGGGAAGTTTCAACAACGCTTTTGAGCTGGAGTTCTTCAACCTCCTGAACAGGATCGTCCGCAGCTTCCGGATCGATCGCTTGAGAGATTCCCGGCTCGGGCGCAGACGCTTCCGCTACACTTTCCGCTGCGACTGAGAGTGCTCCATCATCTTGCTCAGACGTCTCCGCCTCACCCGGCGACGCTTCTGATTCCGTTTCGGTCAGCGAATCGAGTTCGAGGCCATATTCCTCGAACGGAGCGGCTTCACGAGACGGCTCCGGCGCATCCGGCAATTCATCCGTGACCGGCGCCGTCAATGATTCCAGAGTGGGCGCATCGGCACTTTCACCCGCCTCCGCCCCGTTCACAGAATCCGTGCGCGGCGGCTCATCGGCAGCCAGCAGTTCCAATTCTTGATGAGAGTCATAGCCGCTGTCCTCCGTATCTCCCGCCGTATAGGGAACTCCCGGCTCGATGGCCGAAGGAGGCGGAATTTCGTAAGTTTCTTCTTCCGGCTCGGCAGAGGTGGAACCCTTGCGACGCGTCATACGGCTCAAAAAATTTTTTCTCATGATCATGCCGCCCTCTTTGAGGTCAAAACCCTTTATGTGGAAAAATTAACGTCCAGATATTGCAGGGGCGGTAAAAGATGGGAGCAAGCCAACATTTTCAGACTAGCGATTCCAAAGACTTTGTGTCAAGCGGCGCGCGTGTGCAGATGGGCCAGGGCGATCACACAAAAGGGGAATCAGCGGAGACCGAGCGAGCATCACTTGTTCAAACCGAATACGGGCTACACATCCTTTTGATAGATGGTTTGCAGGTCTCGCTCGAGATCTTCGAGGTCGTATTGCACCGGCGTTTTGCGGGTGCGCGCATAGTCCATCATTTCCCACAGGGAAACCCCCGCATCGCGGGCGGCCCGCGCGAGGGTCACCTTCCCGTCCCCGTACAGGCGCGCGTAGTGCTCCAGCTTCCACTGACGGACTGCGCTCGACAGCAGCTTTCGCAGGGTGGTCGACCGGTCGGACTGCTCCACGTTCTCGATGAGTTCCAGTTCGCGGATCAATTCCAGGGGAAGCCTCGCACCCACCATTCGTTCTTTTTTCATTTCTTCCCCTCTCGTGCAATTCTCAGAACTTCCGCCACCACGGACGGGGAAAGCCACAAAAATTGAGTGATATCCTGAACCGTGACTTCCAGTTTCTCCAGGTCGAGATGTCCACGCATGTACGCTTCCAACAATGCGCCGATGGTGCCCAAGTGTTCAATTCCCGCAGCGGCGGCCACGCTGCGTGCCTCTTTGTCATCAACGAGCAGATGCAGGCTTCGCACACTCGCAAGCGCGATGGATTCAGTCTCCCCTTGATCAAGCCGGGAACGAGCACCTAGTTGCTGCAACAGGTTCTGCTCTTCAGAAGTCAAACGAACCGTCTGCAGCCAACCATCTTCCATTGCGGCTTCGAGCTGCTCCACACCCAAGGCGCGAACAACCTTGCCGGCATCGATTGTTTCCTCCTTCACTACAGGCCCTATCAACACCTCATCGTAGAGTTCTTTCAAGAGCCTCAGCCGACCAACCTTGGCAAATACGATCAAAGGGGAGGCATCGGCTACGATCATTCTCCCTCCTGAAGGACATCACACCAAGTCATTGCAACATGATAACAAATTATACTTTTGTTTACAATAAGGCTGTACACGCCCCATCCTACCTGCTGCTCAGCAAAGCGACTGTTGTCTCCTTCTCATCCCACCTCACCCGCGAGTTCCTCGGCGGTTTTGATGATGAGTTCGATGTCCGCATCCCGCGAGAGCCGGTGGCCGCCGTCCTTGACGAGGGTCAGGCGAACGTCGTCGCCTTTCAAGGCCCTCGCCAATTTCAGGGAAACCTCCCAGGAGACGGTCTCATCGGCCATTCCGTGGATGAGGCGCACCGGGCATGTCACATCGATCTCGCCGCGCAGGAGCAGGTGGTTGTCCCCCTCATCGAGCAGCTTTTTGGTGACGCGGTACGGCTCCTCCCAGATGTTGGGTGCGTGCATGACGTAACCGCGCTCGTCGAGTTCTCTCCGCATCTGCTCGGTGAGCCTGTGCTTCTTGAAGCCCGCCGTGAAATCAGGGCCCGACGCTATGCCCACCAGGCCCTTCACACGTTCGGGCCGCGCCAGTGCGGCGAGCAGCATCATCCAACCGCCCATGCTGGAGCCCACGAGCACCTGGGGACCCTGCGCGACTTCGTCCAGCACCGTGAGGGCGTCCCCCGCCCATTCGCCGATGGTTCCGTCCTCGAAATTACCCGAGGATTCCCCGTGTCCGCCGTAATCGAAGCGGACGTAGGCGCGGCCCACTTTCCGGCAATGGGCTTCGAGCGCGCTCGCCTTCGTCCCGCTCATGTCCGAACGGAACCCGCCCAGGAACATCAGACCGGGCGATTCGCCCTCCAGACGGAACCAGGCGAGCGAAGTCCCGTTCTCCCTGTGCAGAAACTTTGAGGCGGAGTCGGACATTTTCGTTTCAGGATGAATTTTTGAGATGTTCGAGCAACTGCGCGGCGACGCCGCGAACCTCTGCCTCCGCCGCCTCGTCGACGCAACGCCCATCTTCGTCGAAGACGTTGTGGACGCTCCCGATAGAAGCCTGGCCAGGCAGAACCTCTCCGCCGATGTGGGTGAGAATCTGCCTCAGGTGCGCGAGGGCGTTGTCCGCACTCGGCCCCATCGCCACGCCGAATATGGCGATGGTCTTCCCCTCGAAGGTGGAGGGATAGCCCAGGTTGTCGATCGCCAGCTTGAGCGTGCTGCTGATGCTGCCGTGATACTCGGGCGTCGCGATGAGGATGCCCGCCGCCTCCGTGACGAGTTGCTTGAGCATATCGGGGTCTTTCGAGTCGCTCGGCTGCCCGGGCAGGGGGAGATCGAATTCGCCCAGGTGGATGCGGTTGATCTCGAAATCGCCCATTCCCAACTCATCGAGCGCGAGCGCAAGGGCTTTATCGGTATTGTTTTGCGGCCGGCGGCTGCCGCCGAAGACGAGAATATAGGGGGTCATTTCAGGGTTTTTCGATTACGCAGCGACGCCGGCGGGCTCGGGCAGTACGACGGGATTGGTGTCCTTGAGAAGCGGCAGGACCTCCCTGCCGAAGATTTCCGCTTCTTCCTTGTGGGGCCACCCGTTCATGATGAAGTGCCTCACGCCCGCGTCGTAATACTCGCGGATGACGCTCGCCACCATGTCCGGCGTGCCGACGAACATCGTCCCCGCGCCGCCGCGCACCTTGTTCACGCCCATCCAGATGGTATCGGTGAGCCAGAGGTTTCCGCGCGAACCCATCTCGTTGATGCGCATCTGGCCGGTGGATTCGGTGTTGTTCTTCATGTCGCTCCAGGTGCCCGTGTTCGAGATGTCGCTCTTGTCGATGAGCGCCTCGGCGGCGCGCACCGCCTCTTCCCTCGTCTCGCGCACGCAGACCAGATGGCGTATGCCGTAACTGAGCGGACGCTCGCGCTCATAGGCCTGCGACTCGCGCTTTCCCTCCTCGATGTCTTTCCCGACGACTTCGGGCTCGGCCGCGTACATCACATGCACGTCGCCATGCTCCCACGCCACGCGCTTGCCGGGGTCGGAACTGCCCGCCAGGAAAATCGGTGGATTCGGCTTCGTCACCCGCTCGGGGAAGATGCCCGCGTTCTCGATTTCGAAGAATTTTCCCTTGTAGTCCAGCGGGCCGTCCGCGTTCCAGAGCTTGCGCACCACGTCCAAGAACTCGCCCGTGCGCGCGTAGCGATCGTCATGCGGCATGAAATCCCCGTATCTTTTCTGATCCACGGGCGTGCTGCCCGTCACCACGTTCAGAGTGCATCGCCCGCCGGTCAGGTAATCGAGGCTGTTCGCCTGCTGCGCCGCGTAGACCGGGCCGGTGATCCCGGGCCGGAAGGCCACGAGGAACCTGATCTTCTTCGTCCGGCTCGAAATCGCGCCCGCGGCCGTCCAGGCGTCGATGCAGTGCGTGCCGCATGGCACGAGGATGTTGGCGAAACCCGCCTCCTCGGCGGACGACGTCACCTCGGCGAGATAATCCAGGGTGGCGGGGCGATCGGGCGTCTTCTGGTTCACCTGCGTCCCGTCTCCCGCCCGGTGGGAGCAAAGCGCCCAGATATATTCGGTGGACATCTCTCGTCTCCTCGGCGCCTCCCACACCTGCGGGGCGCGCACATGGGAAGAAGTCCAAAAATCTCATCCGGAACAAGTTCAACAAGATAATGCCAACGCCATCATGAATCAAGCCCGCGAATCGGCTCCGAGGCGGGGCTGTTGAAAAAGCCCTTATGAACGAGGATTCGACTCGACCGGGAAGGGACGGTTTTTGTAGGTAGCGCTCCCTTCTTGGGAGCGCTACATATTATGCGGCCCGCGTGCCCCTAACGGGGAGGGTCGCATAATATGTCGGACATATATGTCCGACCTACAAACGAACAAATTTTCCCTCTCCAACTTTTTCAACAACCCCCGAAGCGCGAATAACAGGCGCAAACCGGGTTCGCAGACCAGTCGGGTGAATGGACTTTCGTGAGGCCGGCCTATCAGCGATTGGACGAAATCAGGGCGCTTTCTCCAGAACGACCATGTAGCGGCGCTCGCGCCTGCGCTCGACGATGACGTTGCGGCGCTCCATCCCGTGCCCCGGCAGGCGCAGCCACATCGAATACTCGCCCGGGGCGAGGTCCGTCACCTCGATCGCCGGGGAGGCTTTGCCGTAATACCGGCTCCCGATGAAGACCTCCGCGCCCGGCGGGTCCGAGCGGACGACGAGGCGGCCGGCGCCGTCTTTCGCCAGTCTAATCTCGATGGGCGTCTTCTTCGTACGTACGTCGACTTCGACAACCTGGCCGACGTAGCCCGGGAACTCCACCCGAACCGAATGACGCCCGTAGTCCACGCCCTTGATCTCGACGGGCCTGAGTTTATAGGTCTCACCCCGCGGATTTCCGTTAAAGATGACAAAGGCGCCTTCGGGCTTGCTCGTCACGACGATTTCGCCCTTGCCGCTGCGCGGGGCTTCGGCGGCTTTTTTCCCCCGAGCGCACCCCGCACCCGACGCCAGGGTGAAAATGGCGAACAAAACGAGAATTGAATGGAAAAAACGCTTCGGCGGCCAAATTGAAGCGAATAATTTGTATTGCATGCTCATCCCTCCTGTCGCGCGAGTCCTGAGCCATCTGCAATTTACCTTGTTTGGCGCATGAGGGGAAGCCGCCTCCAAGGGTGACCCTTCGCGCGCTTGCCGATTGCCCGCTCATGAGGAATGATGCGCATGGATTCCACAAAACTTACATCCAAGGGAGAAGATTTCAAGATGCGAGGCCACCTGAGAGGACTGACGAACTATGGCGATCCGGGCTTCAGCGTTTTCGCAAGAGGCGCTTACGCACGGGGGTTCGGCCTGACGAAAGAGGACCTGGATAAGCCCATCATCGGCATCGCCCAGACCTGGAGCGAACTCAACCCGTGTCATCGCCATTTGCGGGAGATCGCCGAGGCCGTGAAGCGCGGCGTCTGGCAGACGGGCGGCCTGCCGCTGGAATTTCCCACCATCTCCCTGGGCGAGATGTACTTGAACCCCACGGCCATGTTCTTCAGGAACCTCCTCTCGATGGATACCGAGGAGATGATCAAGGGCCAGCCCATGGACGGCGTGGTGCTGCTCGGCGGCTGCGACAAGACCCTGCCCGCACAGCTCATGGGCGCGGCAAGTGCTGGGATTCCCGCCATCTGCGTGACGGCGGGGCCGATGATCGGCGGACGCTTCGAGGACAAGGTGCTGGGCGCGTGTTCGGACTGCCGCGGCACGTGGGCCGAATACCGGGCGGGCAACTACGACGACGAGCGGCTCGAAGAGGTTCAGGGATCGCTCTTCCCATCCACGGGAACCTGCATGGTGATGGGAACGGCGAGCACGATGGCGTCGCTCACCGAGGCAATGGGCATGATGCTGCCCGGACTCGCGGCGGTTCCGGCGGTGAACTCGAACCGCATCCGCTTGGCGGAGAATAGCGGGCGGCGCATCGTCGACCTGATCGAGAAGGACATCACGCCTGAGAAGATCATCACGCGCAAGGCGTTCGAAAACGCCATCCGCGTGCTCATGGCCGTGGGCGGTTCGACGAACGCCGTCGTCCACCTGCCGGCCATCGCCGGACGGCTGGGGATTGACCTTCCGCTTTCGCTGTTCGATGACATCTCGCGCACCACGCCCATGATCGGCAACATCCGGCCATCGGGCCAGAAATACCTGATGGAAGACCTGGCGGCGGCGGGCGGCATCCCCGTGGTGATGAAAGAACTCGAACCCCTCCTCCACGGGGACTGCCTGACGGTGACGGGAGAGACCGTGACCGAGAACCTCAGTAAAGTCCAAGGGGCGCAGCCTTGGCAGGACGTCATCTACACGCGGGAGAAACCGATTTCGGAAGAAGGCGGCCTCGTCATCGTGAAAGGCTCGCTCGCGCCCGATGGAGCGGTCATCAAGATTTCGGCGGCAAACTCCGACCTGCTGACGCACACGGGGCCTGCGGTCGTATTCTCATCCCAGCAGGACCTCGTCGAGCGGATCGACGACCCCGACCTCCCCGCCACGGCGGAGAGCGTATTCGTGCTCCAGAACACAGGCCCCATCGGCGCGCCCGGCTTCCCGGAGGCAGGCTCCATGCCCCTTCCCAAGAAGCTGCTCGAAGCGGGCGTGCGCGACGTGGTGCGCGTATCGGACGCGCGCATGAGCGGAACGGCGTCGGGGACCATCGTTCTGCACGTGGCGCCCGAGGCGGCGGCGGGCGGTCCCCTCGCCCTGGTCCGGGACGGGGACATGATCACCCTGGACGTTACCAACCGAAGGCTCGACCTGAACGTCTCTGAAGAAGAACTCACACGCCGCCGCGCCTCTTTAGAGACCCTGCCGCCCCATTACGACAGGGGTTACGGGAAGCTGTTCATCGAGAACGTGCTCCAGGCGCCCGATGGCTGTGACTTCGGCTTCCTGAGAAAGACGGAGTAAGCCATGCGCAGAGTCCGCGTCGTCGCACGCATGCTGCCCTGCATCCGCGCCCTGCGCGGCAGGCCCGTCTCGCCCGAGATCGAAGAGCGCCTCGCCCGCGCGCTGGATGAAGAGAAGATTGAACTCATCATCGAGCCCGACGCCAAGAAGCGTATGGCGGCGATGGAAGAAGCGGATTTCTTTCTGTGCGAGAACGACCCGCTGCCTGAGGATTTCTACGAGCGCGCCAAGAAACTCAAGCTCATCCAGGCGGGCGGCTATTTCTTCGAAAAACTCCAGATAGAGCGCGCCACGCGGGCGGGCGTGCCCGTGATGACTTTCCCGATGCCGATCACCGATTCGGTGGCGGATCACGTCATCATGATGCTCCTCGCGCTAACGAGAAACTTTGAGGAAACGACCCGCGCCTCCCGCGAGGGATCGGACAATCCCCCATCCCCCCAAAGGCCGGACGGCAGCGCATTCAACTGGACGCAGACGCAGGGAATCGCCCCGCTGCGCGGCATGCGGCTGGGCGTCCTGGGCATGGGCGACATCGGACGCGGTGTGGCCCTGCGCGCCAAGGCGTTCGGGATGGAGATTCAGTATTGGAACAGAACGCCGCTGCCAGAATCCGTGGACGAGGCGCTGGGCGCACGGCCCGTTGCGCAAGAGGAGTTGTTCGAAAACACGCAAGCGCTCCTAATCGGCGTCGCTCTTAACGAGGAGACGCGCGGCATCATCAGCGAAAGCGTGATCCGGACACTCCCCAAGGGAGCGTATCTGCTCAACATCGGGCGCGGGCCGCTGATCGACCAGGATGCGATGTATCGCGCGCTCTCGGACGGCCACCTGGGCGGCGCCGGGCTGGACGTCTTCGACCCTGAGCCGTTTCCCCCCGAACACCCGCTGCTGCGCCTGGCGAACGTCATCCCCTCGCCGCACTGCGCGGGCGGTGACGATGTGAATATCGTCCGGGAAATCGAGATTTACTTCGAGAACATCCACCGCGCCCTGAACGGCGAAGCGCCCTTAGGACTAGTGAACGGCGTCGCCTGGCGGGGTTTATAGCCTATGTGCGGACGCTTCACCCTCACCAAACCCATCCCCTGGCTCGCGGAGATTCTGGACGCAAAAAACACCGAAAGCGTGGGAAGCGTATCGTCGCGCTACAACGTCGCGCCGGGAACGGAGATCGCCATCGTCCGCGCGAAAGAATCGACAGACAAAGACGCGCACGAACTCGCCCTCGCCCGCTGGGGTCTGGTGCCCTTCTGGGCGAAAGACGCAGATTTCGGGGCCAGGACGATCAACGCGCGCTCTGAAACCGCCTCCCAGAAGCCCGCTTTCCGCGCCGCCTTTCGCTACAAACGATGCCTCATCCCCGCGGACGGTTTTTACGAGTGGGCCGGGAGCGGGAGAAAAAAACAGCCCTTCTTTATTCATCTGGAAGCGAGAAAACCCTTCGCCTTCGCGGGCCTTTGGGAGAGCTGGACGGGGGCGGACGGGAGCGTTCTCGAGACCTGTACGGTCCTCACGACGGAGGCGAACGAGAAGCTGGCCGATCTGCACCACAGAATGCCCGTCATCCTGCCCGAGGAATCCTACGCGGAGTGGCTGAACCCGGGCGAGAACCGCGCAAAAGCCATACAAGAGATCCTCAAGCCCTATCCATCGGAGGCCTTTTCGTATTACCCCGTGAGCGAGCGGGTCAACAGCCCGAGGAACGACGACGCGGCCTGTATTGAAAGACGCGCGGAAGAAGAGAAACCACCGGAACTTCAGGGATCGCTATTCGGGGATTGAGGGTCCTGTCCCAGATGAATACAGAGCATTTGGACAGGCACGGAGGCCTGTCCCTACGGACTCCACCCTTGCAGAACGCCAAATAACCATTCTCCCCTTGAGGGGTCTGTTGAAAAACCCCGATATCGTGATTCCAAGCATGAAGCCGACCAGGGAGGGATGCAACTTTACTCCTTCCTTGCAGAGCGCCAACCAACCACTCCCCCCTTGAGGGTCGGGCACCCCGAGGGGAATGCCCGACGATGAAGCCGAGCGGTTTATGCGAAGGCTGAATCGGTGGGGGGTAAAATGCGTTTTCTTGCCATTCCGAATCATACCCCCCACCAGTTCACTTTCGGGCTTACGCCCTCAGTTCACTGTCGGTCTACCCGAGGAGGATAGACCGACCCTCAAGGGGGGAGTGGTTCTCTTGCTCTTCGTCGGTCGCGTCGAACCCTCATTATCAGGACTTTTTCAACAACCCCATATACCTCCCCTACGCTCATCCGTTAGATGAAAAACAGGGCGGACACATTCGGGCTTCGCTTCCTCAGCAAAGCCCGACACCCCTACAGTAGAATCCCCACATCATCCGTAAATCCACTGTAATGCACAACTCAGGAGATGGACGAGCCCTCGGGCTGTTCTTCTATCGGCGCGTCGGTGGTGAGGCGCTTTTTCGCCGTGGGCGCATAGCCGCCGCCCGCCATCGTGGAGGCGATTTCGAGAATCTCTACCATCGACTCGGGCATTCCCGAGGGATAGGCCTCGTCGGGGCATTTGCTGTTCGTCATGTAGGCGCACGGCTTGCACTCGATGCAGCGGATGACTTCCCCGTCCCGCGCTTCGATCGCCTTGTTCGCATAGTCCGGGTCCGTGAGCAGGGCGCGCCCCACGCCGACGAAATCGGCGCCCCCATCGAGATACGCCTGAATCCGCGCGGGCTCGAAGGCGGCCCCGTTCGCGACGAGGGGGACGTCCACCGCCTTTCGCAGCCTGTCGAAAGCGGGGTTGTACAAGTCGGGCATGACGGGCAGACCCACGCGCGCGTTACGCGAGCAATGGAGGATGTCCACACCCGCCTCCACGAGCGCGGGCGCAAGGGCAAGCGTATCCTCCACCGTAAAGCCGTTCTCGAAAGGCTCCAGGAGCCCCAGGCGGTAGCTCACCACCATATCGTCGCCCCCGCCCTCGCGCACAGCCTGCGCCACTTCGAGCGGAAAGCGCATGCGGTTCTCGAGCGCGCCGCCGTAGCCGTCCGTCCGCCGGTTCGAAGCCGGTGAGAAGAACTGCTGGCACAGATACCAGGTGGCCCCGTGAATCTCGATAATCCTGCCGCCCGCCTCGCGCACCCGCCGCGCCGCGTCGCCGTAAGCCCGGACGGCGGTCTTGATGTCCGCCTCGCTCATCTCGCGCGGCACTTCATCCTCGGTGGGATGCGGGACGGGAGAAGGCCCCACGGGCTCCATCCCCGTGATGGCGCTGAGCGCCGTTCGGCCCGCGTGATAAATCTGCACGGCGAGCGGCGCGCCCGCATCTTCCACCGCCTGGATCAGCTCGCCAAGGGGGGGGACGAGCGCGTCGTCGTGCGTGCCGAGCTGGTTGGGAAAGCCCTTGCCCTCCTGGTTGACGTAGGTCGCTTCCGAGAAGCAAATCGCAGAGCCCCCACGGGCGCGGGCCTTGTAATGTGCGTGCGACCAAGCGGATGGCGCGCCGTCCTCTTCTGCGCGCGAGGTCGTCATCGCGGACATGAGGATGCGGTGTTTGATGCGCTGACCGCGAACTTCGATGGGATCCGTAAATTTAGCCATGTAGAGAAATCTCCCGAAAATCGACATATAAATACCATCGCGGCGAGCCCACCGGACCCGCCGCGATGCGATCTGAAAATCAGGAGGGCGGAAACAGCACCCGACCCTCGCTCCGTTTTAGTTTCTCGCCAGAAATTCCTCGATGTCGCGCAAGGACTCCTCAAAGCACTGGATGAGGAAGAAGTGGCTCGCCTCCTCGTAAATCTTGATCTCACAACCCGGCACGCGGTCAGCTATCTCCTGCGAGGCGCTCGCCGCGCACAGCACGTCCTGCCCGCCCGCGAAAACCTTCGTCGGGCACTTGACTTCGTGCAGCCTGTCGAGCGCGTCGTGCGTGAGGCAGGCGTGGGTGGAATGCACGTAGCCGGGGATGGGGCGATCCGTATCGCCGAGCCCCGCCTCGAACGCGTCGAGTTGTTCCTTGTTCTCGTTGAAATATTGAGGCGGGAAGAAGAAGAGCGACTGGTGCATGGCGGCAGGCCCGTAGCCCTGGGCCTTCACGACCTCGTTGATGTTGTAGAGGATCTGGTAGCCGTATCTGTCCAGCTTGCCGAAGGAGGCGGTGATGAGGAGGCTCCGCACGCGGTCGGGATAGTCGAGCGCCATCATCTGCGCGATGGCTCCCCCCATCGAGCGGCCGATGACGTGAGCGGGCTCGGTGATGCCCACCGCGTCCATCAGGCCGATGGTGTCGGCCGCGAAATGGCTCGACGTGTAGGGATAATCGGGCGCGGAACTCCTGCCCGCCCCCCGGTTGTCGAACGCCAGCACGCGGTAGTTCTTCTCCAGGCTCTCGATTTGCGCCTTCCACGCGCTGCAATCGCCCGCGAGGCCGTGGATGAGAACCACGGGCACGCCTTCCCCGTATTCCTCATAGTAAAGCTCTACGTCACCCACCTGAACTTTCGGCATCTTGAAAACCCTCTTCTGTGATTAGTCGACAAGCCGCTCTTCGAGCACTTGCGGCCACTACAGCCTGCATGTGAGACATTGGAGGCGCTCTTCATCGAGCGCGGGGAATCAGCTCTTCTTGCCTTCGGCGCCCTCGGCCACCTTGTCCATGAACTCCTCGTTGTCGAACACCCAGCCGAGGCAGCGCATGACGTTCTGCATCCCGAAGACGTGCAGGTCCGGCCCGTACATGCTCTTCACGCAGTCGGAGAGCATCACCACCCGGTAGTCGTAGTTGAAGGCGGTGAAGGCCGTGTTCAGAACGCACGTGTTCGTGTTGATGCCCATCAGGCAGACGTTTTTCGTGCCCAGAGAGTCGAGGAGCATCTGGAGGTCCGTTCCCATGAAGCAGTCGAGGCGCTTCTTGTTGTCGATGACGTAGTCGCCCTCTTCCACGAGGGAGGGAATCATCTCCGTCGTCACCTCGCCCATGATGTTGTGGTCGTTCACCGTGCTCTTGCGGCCAAGCGTCAAGCGGTTTTTATCGTCCTGAATGTCGTGGAGCGCCTTCCAGAAGTGGACCTTCATGCCCTCGCTTCCGAGGCCGGGAATCTTCCGGAAGATGAGCTTCACGTGAACGACGGGAATTCCGTGGCTTCTGGCGAAACCGAGGAGTTCCTCCGCGGCGCCGATGACGCTCTCGCAATCCTCGTCACTCGCCGGCATGGTGGCGACTTCGGGGTCGAGGTGGCCCCGGTGCATGTCAATGGTGACGATGGTGGTTTCTTTCGGGTCGAGCGATATCATTTCCTTCAACTGATCCGTCATTTCGGAGCGATCGAGAATCTCTACTTGTTGCGCAGCCATGGCACCATCCCCTCTTCTTGAGAATAGATGTACAGGTTCCTGTCGAATGCTCATAGCATATTACATAACGCCGGGATTGAAAACGGGGGAATGGGGGGCATTCGGGGTGTGATAGCGTTCAGCTTGGTATCTCCTCTATTCGGTAGTATCATCGTTTATCGAATACGGAGCGTCGCTCCAACCCAAGATGGCACTGTCTCGATTGGCTACGCAAGGATGAGCAACATGCTGAAGTTCACGAAATTGCGCCTGAAAAACTGGAAGAACTTCAAGAGCGTGGAAGTCGATCTCCAAAACCGCATTTTCCTCATCGGCCCCAATGCCTCAGGAAAATCCAATCTCCTGGACGCCTTCCGTTTCCTGCGCGATCTCGCCTCATCAGGAGGCGGCTTTGTAGAGGCCGTTCACCGACGGGGTGGAATGAACGCCATCCGCTGCCTGGCGGCGCGGAAGAAGACGGACATCGAGATCGGCGTCGAACTTCAAGAAGTCGAAGGACATCACTGGAAGTACGAACTCGCCTTTCACCAGGACAGCCAACGCAGGCCGCTTGTGCGCAAAGAACGCGTCTTGCGAGACGACAAGGCCATCATCGATAGACCCAACGATGAAGATCGTAAAGACACCGAGCGTCTGACCCAGACTTACCTCGAACAGGTGAACGTAAACTTGCGATTCCGTGAGTTGGTTACTTTTTTCGCGTCCATCCGCTATTTGCACATCGTGCCGCAAATCCTCCGCGAACCGGATCGAGTGCAAGGCCGGTCGAACGATCCCTTCGGCGGCGATTTCCTGGAGCAGATCGCCAAGACGCCAAAGCGGACACTGACCGCGCGGATGAAACGGATTCAGAAAGCGCTTCGCGTGGCGGTGCCGCAACTCGAAGAGATTGAATTGACGCGCGATGAGCGCGGGGCGCCACATCTGCGCGGAAAATACCGGCACTGGCGGCCCCAGGGCGCATGGCAAAACGAGGACCAATTCTCCGACGGCACGCTGCGCCTGATCGGACTCCTTTGGGCGGCCATGGAGACGGGCGGGCCTTTGCTGCTCGAAGAGCCGGAACTGTCGCTTCATCCTGAAATCGTGCGTATGCTCCCGCAGACGCTGGCGCGCGCTCAACGTCGTACTAGAAGGCAGATATTCATGAGTACGCATTCGCCGGAAATGCTTCACGATGAGGGAATCGGTCTCGACGAAACACTTCTGTTCCTTCCCAAGAACGAGGGTACTGAAGTAGAACTCGCTGCTTGGGATACCGACATCCCACACTTGCTGGAAAGTGGGTTCCAACTCAACGATATCGTGATCCCAAAGACGCGGCCAGCAAACGCTTCCGAGTTGTTCATGTTCGCGGATGCGTGAGGTCGTGGCGGTTCCGATATTCAAAGCCGCGGTTGAAGGAATCGTGGACGAGGCTGTAGTGAAAAAACTCATTGCGCATATCGGTGGCGTGACGAGTGGCGTATACGGACGAAAAGGCAAACCTTACCTCCATCAAAAAATCAGGGGTTACAACAACGAAGCTCGGACCAGTCGTACGCCATGGCTCGTGCTGGTCGATCTCGATAAGGAAGCGGAATGCGCGCCGTCTTTGCGCGAAGCGTGGCTACAAGACCCAGCGCCCCATCTCTGCTTCCGAATCGCCGTTCGAGAGGTCGAGACCTGGCTGATGGCGGACGTCGAAAGCCTCGCGAGATACCTAAGTGTGGCCCCGAGTCGAATTCCCCGGACACCAGAAAGTATCGAGCACCCAAAGGACGAAATGGTCAATTTAGGCCGTCGCTCGCGCCGGAGAGACGTTCGAGAAGATATGGTTCCTCGTGGGCAAAGCAGGCGCCGCGTGGGACCAGCCTACGCATCGCGGCTCATCGAGTACGTCAAGAACAAGTGGCGTCCCGAAATCGCAGCCAGACGCTCGGAAAGCCTGCGCCGGGCGATCCTTTGCCTGGAGCGGCTCGTACAGGCTTCGCAATAAATCTCAAAACGGAATATGCTTGGAAGAACTTCTCCGGCGGAACAACCCATCCCCACCCAAAAAAGGCTCCCCACGCGGGGGAGCCTCTTGAGAACCGTTTTGGTTGCGGCCTAGTCGCCTCTCACGGTCGCGCGGATGAACTCGCGGTTCATCTTGGCGATGTGGCTGATGCTGATGTCCTTGGGGCACATGGCCTCGCACTCGGCGTGGTTGGTGCAGTTGCCGAAACCCTCTTCATCCATCCGGGCGACCATGTCGAGCACCCTCTGGCCGCGCTCGGGCATGCCCTGGGGCAAGTGCGCCAGATGAGAGACCTTCGCCGCCACGAAGAGCATCGCCGAGCCGTTCGGGCACGACGCCGCGCAGGCGCCGCAGCCGATGCAGGCGGCCGCGTCCATGGCGGCGTCCGCGTCGGGCTTGGGGATAGGGACAGCGTTGCCGTCCGGCGCGCCGCCCGTGTTCGCGGAGATGAAGCCCCCCGCCTGGATGATCCGGTCGAACGAGGTGCGGTCGACCACCAGATCCCTGATAACCGGGAAGGCGCTCGCCCGCCAGGGCTCGATGGTGATGGTGTCGCCGTCGTTGAATTTTCTCATGTGAAGCTGGCAGGTGGTCGTTCCGTCGAAACCCCCGTGCGCTCTTCCGTTGATGACCAGCGAGCACATGCCGCAGATTCCCTCGCGGCAATCGTGGTCGAAGGCGATGGGATCCTTGCCTTCCATGATCAGGCGCTCGTTCGTCACGTCGAGCATTTCCAGAAAAGACATGTCCGGGATGATGCCGCTCACCTGATAGCTCTCGAACCTTCCCGTCGACTGCCCGTCTTTTTGCCGCCATACCCTGAGGGTGAGGTCCATTACTTGTAACTCCTCACGCTGAATTCAACCTCTTCGAATTCGAGATTTTCCTTATGCAGTATCGGACGCCCGCCGTTGCCCGGCGCCTCCCATGCGCTCACGTGGCTGAAGTGCTCATCGTCGCGAAGGGCCTCGCCCTCTTCGGTCTGATATTCTTCCCGGAAGTGTCCGCCGCAGGATTCCTCCCGCACGAGCGCGTCGTAGCACATGAGTTCCGCGAATTCGAGGAAATCGGCAACGCGCAGCGCTTTTTCGAGCTCGGGATTGAGTTCGTCGCCCCCTCCGGGCACGGAAACGTTCTCCCAGAACTCTTCTTTGAGCGCCGGAATCAGATCGAGCGCTTTCTTCAGGCTCTGGTCGGTGCGGGCCATTCCGCAGTAATCCCAGCAAATCATGCCCAGTTCGCGATGGAACGAAGTGACCGTACGCTTGCCGTCGATGGAGAGCACCCTCTTTACACGGTCTTCCACGTCGTCGGCCGCTTGCGTGAATTCCGAGGAATCAGCCGAATAATCGCCCGGCGTCTGGCTCGCGAGATAGTTCCCCACGGTATAGGGCGCGACGAAGTAGCCGTCGGCCAGACCCTGCATGAGAGCGCTCGCGCCCAGGCGGTTCGCGCCGTGGTCGGAGAAATTCGACTCTCCCAGCACGAACAGGCCGGGAATGTTGCTCATCAGGTTGTAGTCGACCCACAGGCCGCCCATGGTGTAGTGGATGGCCGGGTAGATGCGCATGGGCACCTGATAGGCGTTCTCGCCCGTGATCTTCTCGTACATGTCGAAGAGGTTGCCGTAGCGCTGTTGCACCAGGCCCAGGCCCAGACGCTCGATGGCGTCCGTGAAATCGAGATAGACGCCCAGGCCCGTATCCCCGACGCCGCGCCCCTCGTCGCACGCTCGTTTCGCCGCGCGGGAGGCGATGTCTCTCGGGGCCAGGTTCCCGAAGCTCGGGTACATGCGCTCGAGATAATAATCCCGCTCATTCTCCGGAATCTCGCCGGGACCGCGCGGGTCCCCCTCTTTCATCGACACCCAGATCCGGCCGTCGTTTCTGAGCGATTCGGACATCAGCGTGAGTTTCGACTGGTGATCCCCGGAAACGGGTATGCAGGTGGGGTGGATCTGCGTGTAGCAGGGATTCGCGAAGTAAGCGCCCTTCATGTACGCGCGTATCGATGCGGTGACGTTGTTCCCCATGGCGTTCGTGGAGAGATAGAACACCGGGCCGTACCCGCCCGTCGCCATGATGACCACGTCCGCCGCGTGTTTTTCGATTTCGCCGGTCACGAGGTTCCTGGTGATGACGCCCTTCGCCTGCCCGTCGACCAGAACGATTTCGAGCATCTCGGTGCGCGAGTGCATCTTCACCGTGCCGGCCGCTATCTGGCGGCTCAGGGCCGAATATACGCCCAGGAGAAGCTGCTGGCCCGTCTGGCCCCTGGCGTAGAAGGTCCTCGACACCTGCGCGCCGCCGAAGGAGCGGTTCGCGAGCTGCCCGCCGTATTCGCGCGCGAAGGGCACGCCCATGGCGACGCACTGGTCGATGATGTTCGCGCTCACCTGCGCCAGCCGATATACGTTCGATTCGCGGGAGCGGAAATCCCCGCCTTTGATGGTGTCGTAGAAGAGTCTGTAGGTGCTGTCGCCGTCGTTCTGGTAGTTCTTCGCGGCGTTGATTCCGCCCTGGGCCGCGATGGAGTGCGCCCGGCGGGGACTGTCCTGATAACAGAAGCAATCCACGTTGTAGCCCAACTCGCCCAGCGTGGCCGCGGCGCCGCCGCCGGCCAGCCCCGCACCCACCACGATCACCTTGTAGCGGCGTCTGTTGGCGGGATTCACGAGCTTCATGTTGAAGCGGTGATTGTCCCACTTCTCCGCCAGAGGACCTTCGGGAACGTTTCCGTTCAGGCTGCCGTTCGTATCCATACCCTTCTCCTCACCAAGGGAGAACTATTTCAACACACCCGCCAATACGGCCAGCGGAATCGACATGAAGCCGAGAGCAAGAAGGACGCCGCTCCAGGGGCCCAGCCGTTTGAAAATGGGATTGTAAGTGGGATTGTTGATTCCCAGCGACTGGAACAGGCTCGTCACGCCGTGGCTCAGGTGAAGCCCCAGAAGAATCATCGAAACCAGATATACACCCGAAACCGCCGTGTTCCTGAATCCGAGAATCACCATCCTGTAAACGTCATGGCGGCCCTGGGCGTCTTGCAACTGGGCGAACTCGGGGTTCGTGGCGAACAGCGTGAAATGAAGCAGGTGGTAGGCGGCGAAAGCCAGCACCAGGGCGCCCGTCATGACGATGGAGCGGCCCGCATAGGTGACCATCGTGGACTCTGAAACGGCGTAGGCCTGCGGCCGGGCCGCCTTGTTCATGCGCCAAAGACGCAGGGCCGAGCTGATGTGCACAAGGAATACGACCAGCAGGCCGACCCGCGCCACCCACAGCAAAGCGCCCAGGTCCTTCAAGCCCTTGGCGTAGGCGTTCGTCGCTTCGGGACCTGCGAACATCAGCAGGTTGCCGAGCAGGTGACCGATGATGAACAAGACCAACAAAATCCCGGTGACGGCCATGGCGACCTTGGCGCCGATGGATGATTGCAGGATTTTCGCAAACCGGCCCATCAAATTGCTCCCCCAAAAGCAAAAAATCTCGAATTCGAGAGGGTTGATTCGTCTAATCGGGTGGCAATGTATAGATTCATGCGCGCATGGTCAACCGCATTTCGGAAAATCCTCTTTTTTGGATCGGCGCCCTTTTCACCCCGTGGATTATCGGCAATTTTTGCGATATTTTAGTTCAATATCGCCTGATTTTCCGACGACCGACTTCGAGAAGGAATGCCCAGATGCTAAACGGCGACGTCTTCGTTTTCGACAACGTGGTGCACATGTACGACCTCTCGGATGAGAACCTCGCCCGCCCGGACAGCGGGCTCGACCGCCTCTGGCACCTGCGGATCGGCAAGGGAAGACGCCCCGCGGGACAGGAAGACATTTACGCGGGCGGAGACCCCATCGGCGGGTTCGCAAAGAAATGGTCTTGCGATGAGTTGGGCAAGCTGGTCTTCGAGGATTCTCAGACCGACATGGCCATGGCGCAGGCGGTCGTGCTCTACGACGTCTACAAGGAGGGCTTCTCACCCGTTCAGGCGCAATACGAATTCGCAAAGGCGCATCCCGAGCGCGTCCTTTTCTGCGGCGGGGTGGACCCCAAGTACCCGAGCGTGCAGGGCGCACTCGAAGAACTGGAGCGACAGGTGACGGAGATGGGCGCGCGCTCGATGAAGTTCTACAACGCCCACATCGACGGAAACTCCTGGCGGTGCGACGACCCGGAACTCGCCTATCCGATTTATGAGAAAGGCCGCGAATTGGGCATCAACGTGTTCCAGTACCACAAGGGGTTTCCCATCACCCGCGCGCGACTCGAAGACCTGACGCCGCTCGACATCCAGCAGGCGGCCATGGATTTCCCCGACCTCACCTTCGCCATCCACCACCTGGCGCTACCCTACTTCGAGGAATGCGTCTACATCGCGGCGCGTTTCGAGAACGTAGTGCTCGTCCTTTCGGGCACGATGCACCTGCCCCTCGTCGCACCCTGGCAGTTCAAGGAATACATGGGCAGGCTGCTCAGGGACGTGGGTTCGGAGCGAGTCCTCTGGGGCTCGGAAGCGCCCCTGCTGGGAAACCCCCAGCCCATGATCGAATGGTTCTGGGAGATGGAGATCGACGAGGAATTACAGGATCGATACGGCTATCCTCCCATCACGGAGCAGGACAAGCGCAACATTCTGGGCGAAAACCAGGCGAGGCTCTTCGGAATCGACGTGGAAGCGAAGAAGAAAGAACTCGGTTTGGTGGCTTGAGCACGAAGCGAGTCGGGGTAGTTGTAAAAGCCCTCGTGATTAGGTCGGGATTTCACCGTAGGGGCGGACCTGCGTGTCCGCCCTGCCCCCTGCTGTAGAAAAATGGGCGGACACGCAGGTCCGCCCCTACAATCCCGTTCGCGTCAACTGCCCATTCATCAATCGAAATCCTCGTCTTGTACGGCCACCTCCCGACCTCATCCCGAGTAGGCGCGCTTGCGCGCCGTATCGAGGGAGCGCGCCCTTCGATACGCCGCCTCCGGCGGCTACTCAGGGTGAGGAAAGAGGCGTCGGCGGTTTGCGGGGGTCGAACCCGATTGAAGAATGAGGATTCAACGTGACCGGGTTGGAGGGGTAGGGACAGGCCCCCGTGCCTGTCCTTGGCCCACGCACCCCTCCTGTATCGGGGTGAATACGACCGACGGGCGGACACGCAGGTCCGCCACTACGGCCTCTATTCGAGGGGGCGCAGGACTTTTTCAACAACCCCGCGTCGGGCGGCGCGGCGGTCGATTTCACGGGGTTTCGGATTGACCATCGCCGTTTTCTGAGCGAGGATGAGCCGGACGACAAACAACTATTTCAGACATATCCGGGCGAATCAGGAATGGAGGATTTTCCATGCAGCCACCCTATGACGGTGAAAAACTCGACCGCCTCATGCAGGACGCAGGAGTCGACCTCGTTCTGGCCAACTCGCGCGAGAACGTGCGCTATCTGTGCGGCGGCTATTATTTTCATTTTCACGAGAGGTTCACGTCCATGGGACGCGGCCAGTACATGGCGCTGGCGGGCATCCCGCGCGGCGACGCCGGAAAATCGTTCCTGATCGGCGGTGGCGGGGAAATCGGCCAGGCGAAAGACCAGAACCTCTGGCTCCCAGAACTCATCCCCTCGGGCAGATTTCCGGCGGAAGCCGCGGCGAACGCCGCGCAAGCCATCTCGGAGCGCGGGCTGGGGAGCGGGACCATCGCCGTGGAGGGCAACTTCCTGCCCGCCCTCGCAAAGGATGCGCTCCTGAGCGAACTGCCGAACGCGACGTTCGTGGAGGCGCTGCCGATTCTGGAAGAGCTTCGCGCCATCAAGACACCCGAGGAGATCGAACTCTACCGCCGCATCTCCCAGTCGGACGCCGAAGCCATCCGCGATGCGTTCGAGACGGCCGGGCCCGGCGCCACGACGCGCGACGTCGCCCACGCCGTTGAGCGGGGCATGACGGACAGGGGCCTCCACTTCCTGTGGGTCTTCGCCTGCGCGGGGCCGGGCATGCTGCGCGCTCCGTCCGAGAAGGTATGGGAAAAGGGAGAGGTCCTGCATTTGGACGCGGGCGGCTCAAAATCCGACTACCTGACCGACATCTGCCGGATGGGGGTGCGGGGCGAGCCCACGCCTCTCGCGGATGAACTCTACAAGGCCTGTCTCGGTACGCAGGATTACGTGCGCGCCGAGATCCGCCCGGGCGCGGTGTGCGGCGACATCTACGAGAAGGGCACGGCGTATCTCCAGAACACCGAGCACGCCGAATACGGCAACTTCATCATCCACGGAATCGGCATGGTCTCGCACGAGCAGCCCCATTTCGGCCCCGGCGTGGAGAGAGCGCTTGAAGAGGGCATGGTGGTGTCGATAGAGACCGACATCCGCCATCCCGAGGTGGGCTACGTGAAGGTGGAAGACGCCGTGGCGGTGACGGCGGACGGATACGAGCCCCTGGGCGACCTGGGACGCGAGGACTGGGTGGTCGTCGACTGATGAAGCCTCTGTACGACGAGCAAAAACTCGCCCGCCTGATGGAAGAGGCGGGCGTCGACCTCGTGCTCGCTCACACGCCCCACAACCTGCGCTACCTGACGGGCGGCTACTACTTCCATTTCCGCGAGCGGGTGGCCGCCATCGGGCCGAGCCAGTACCTCCCCTTCGTGGGGATCCCAAGGGAAAATTCCGAAAACGCCTTTCAGGTCGCCTGGCGCGTCGAGGCGTCGCCCAGAAACGAAGTGGACACCTGGATACCCGACGTCATCTACACGAAGGCGCGGGGCACCGTCGGCGCGGCCGAGACGGCGGCCGAGGCGATCCGGAAACGGGGACTGGAAGCGCGAACCATCGCCGTCGAGCGCGCATTCCTGCCGGTGGACGCAATGGAAGCACTTGGGCGCGAGTTACCCGGCGCAAGATTCGTCGATTCCCTCTCCATTATGGAAGAACTTCGGGCCGTGAAAAGAGCGGATGAACTGGAGATATTCCGGCGCGCGGCGCTTGCGGATTCAGAAGCCATACAGGCCGGATTCCAGGAGGGCGCGCGCAACGTCACGACCCGGCGGATCGAGCGAAGGGTGGAAGAAGAAATGGTGCGGCGCGGTCTTCATTTCCACTACGCCTTCACAGCGGCGGGACCCGAGATGCGGCGCGAGCCTTCCGATAAAATCTGGGAGAAAGGAGAAATCCTCCACATCGACGCGGGCGGATCGGAGGCGGGCTATATGTCCGACATCTGCCGGATGGGGGTGCGGGGCGAACCCTCCGCTCTGGCCGAGGAGTTGAGACAAGCCTGTCTCCACGCGGTCGACGCCTGCCGGGACGCCATACGCGCCGGGGCGAGCTGCGCTTCGGTGCACGAGCGTGGACACCGGGCGTTCGCGGATATCGGTTTTTCCGATATGGGGATTTTCGAGGTGCACGGCATCGGCATGGTGCAGCAGGAATTGCCGCGCTTCGGCCCCGAGGTGGAGCGAACGCTGGAGGCGGGCATGGTGGTGTCGGTGGAGTGCGACATCCGTCACGAGGAAGTCGGCCACGTGAAAATCGAGGACGCCGTCGCCGTCACCGAAGACGGCTGCGAGGGTTTAGGGGATATGGGCAGGGACGCGTGGGCCTGCATCGACTCATAAGAATTGATTCATAAAACCTGAGGAGAACTTTCATGCCGAGACCATCCGGAGGCTTCATGCGGCTTCAGCACGCCGCCGTAAAAGTGCACGACATCGAGGCGGCCAAGGATTTTTACGTGAACACGCTGGGCTTCAACATCACCGAGATATACGAGCCGGGCACGGTGGGCGATTTCCCCTTCGGGCTTTGCTTCATGCGGTGCACGGAGCTTCACCACGACATGAACCTCATCTTCTGGCCCGAGGGCGAAGGCCCCGCCCCGCCCGAGGGGCGTTCTTTCGACACTCTCCAAACGGGTCTGCACCACATCGCGTTCGAGGTGGAAGACCGCACGCAGTTGGATAGCTGGGCGTCTTATCTCGAAGAGAAGGGAATCGAAATCTTCTGGGGACCCTCCATCCACAGCCCCACGCACCCGGAGGGGGACGGCTTCTGGGGCGAGAACCACGCGCTCTACATCGCCGACCCGTCTGGCAACTGCATCGAGATATTCTGCGACATGGCCGTCATGGACCCTTATACGAACCGGGTGAACGAGGACTGGTTCCGGGACCGCCTCTCCCGAGACGGCCATCCGCGAGACGCGGCGGCTCCGCCCGAAGCCTGGAAGGCGTGAGAGGACGTAGAAGGCGACGTCGCCGGATGACCATCAAACGATAAGGCAATATCTCCTCCTCATCCCGAGTAGGCCCGCAAGGGCCGTATCGAGGGGCGCCGGAAAAGCAACCCCCCTGTATCCCCCCTTGTCAGGGGGGTAAAAGCGACGCCTCCCGACAAGGGAAGTAAAAGCGATACCCTCCAACAGGGGTTTTTCAACAGCGCCACGTACGTCCCCTGCTCTTATGAACCGGCTGCGAGTATTCCGTTTGCGCTACGGAACTGGCCAATATGAATATAGAGCGGCTAGATCGTCGCCTCTCAGAGCCGATGCGACGGCGTGAAAAAGCATCGGTGGAATGTTATGCTTTCGGCGATGGGCAAACATAAGCCGTAAAGGAAGAAGAGACCGTCATGGACAGTATCACGCTCAAGAATTTTCGCTGCTTTCGAGAGGAGCAGACCGCCCGTCTTGCGCCGCTGACCCTCCTCGTGGGCGAGAACAGCACCGGCAAGACTTCCTTCATGGCCATGGTTCGCGCGCTTTGGGATGTTTGCTACCGGGCGCAAGTCCCCGACTTCAAGGAGGAACCCTACGATCTGGGGAGTTATGACGAGATCGCCCACCACCGGGGGAATAGCCGGGCCGATAGCTTCGAGGCGGGATTCGATTTTGACGACTCCAGACCAAGCGTGGCGGGATTCGATTTTGGGGGTGACGAACCAGACTCGGATGCCCAACCGCAACCCTGTCGCTTCGACGTGGCGTTCGGAAAGAACGGGAGCGCACCCGTCCTAAAGAAAATGCGGCTTACGCGCGATGACGTCTGGTACGAAGCTCGTTATCAAGACCAGTCGCAGGAGATACGTTTCGGAACGCCAAGAGGCGCATGGGATTTTCAATTCCCCCGCATCGGATCTGCCTTCACACATGGCCAGATACCGTTTTTCTTCTGGTACGATCAATTCTTAAGCGAACCGGAAGAACTCAAAAACCGGGCGGAACGGGTCACGCCACAAGGCCCCTCGAAGCCTGCGGACGAGGATTTGAAGCGAATCGAGCAACTTGGAAATATCTTTTCCGGGATGGGGTTCCATCGTTACAGACGCACAAGACCCTACGCCGGCACGCCCGTTCGTTCCAAGCCGCGCAGAACTTACGACCCCGCGCGCCCGACGCCGGACCCCGAAGGCGACTACATTCCAATGCATCTCGCTCATTTGTCTCACCATGACCAAAACAGATGGAGCAGGCTCAAAAAAGCGCTTGAGGGCTTCGGGAAAGAAGCGGGCCTTTTCGATGAAATACACATCCGGCACCTCGGGAAAAGAGACAGCGAACCTTTCCAGTTACAGGTGAGAAAATCCGGTGTCAGGGCGAAAAGTCCAAAAGGCCCCTGGCGCAACCTGATCGACATGGGCTACGGCGTCAGCCAGGTACTGCCCGTGATAACCGAGTTGCTGGAAAAGGATGCGCCACCCATGTTCTTGCTGCAGCAGCCGGAGGTGCATCTCCACCCGAGCGCCCAGGCGGCTCTGGGCAGTTTGTTCTGCCGGGTCGCCGGCCCGGAGCGCCAACTGATCGTCGAAACACACGGCGACCACCTGCTCAGCCGAGTACGGATGGACGTGCGTGACGGCGTATCGGACTTGAAGCCCGAGGACGTTTCCATTCTGTTCTTCGAACGCGATGACTTGGACGTCCGCATTCATTCAATCCGCCTTGATGAAGAGGGCAATGTTCGGGACGCTCCTACTACCTACCGGAAGTTTTTTATGGAAGAGACACGACGGTCTCTATGGAAGCGATAGTAAGCCATAGGGACCTGATGAATGTGCGCGATCATTGACGCAAATGTTGTCCATGAAGTCTTCGGTTCCAATCTACCCTCGGCAGGCGAGCGATTCTTTGATTGGCTTGAAAAAGGCAATGAACGTCTCGTGGTCGGCGGCAAACTTCTTGAAGAGCTTGAAGCAAGTTCGGAAGGTTTCAGGCTATGGGCAAGCGAGGCCGCAGAAGCAGGCAAGATGAGAGTCTTGAATAAAGATGATGTCGACGACAGGACGAGAGAACTCGAGAATGAGGGCGGATACGAGTCGAATGATCCGCACGTTCTCGCCCTGGCCCAGGTGAGCGGCGCGCGTTTGTTGTACTCGAACGATGGTGATCTGCAAGGGGACTTCAAGAAGAGGCAACTGATTGATAACCCACCTGGAAAAGTCTATTCAACTCGTGAAAACAGGGATTTCCGACCCGCGCACAGAAGGCTTCTCGCCGACAGGCATTTATGCCGCCCCCAAGAATAACCAAAACCGCAGGGCGGACACGCCGGTCCGCCCCTACTTCATTTCGATTTGTAGAGGTTTTGTAGGGACAGGTCGCGACCTGTCCCTACGCATGATCGGCTACGCGGGTCTCCGCTTCCGCACCGGCTCAGCCAGAAGGGCGCTGCGGTTGCCTCCCGCGCTTTCTTGGCTATAGGATGCCCGCACCAGACATAAACCGCGCGCCGCTCCATCCGGCCGGCGCAACCTAATCGGAGACAAGACATGAAAGAAGGCATGAGGCCCGGAGACCGCCTGCCCTATTCGGCCATCGTCGATCGCAAACCCCTCAAACTTCCCGAAGGCGCCCGCCTGGTGCTCTGGCCCGTCCTGGCGCTGGAAGTGTGGGACATCGTCCGGCCGATGGCGCGCATGGTGATACCCCCGCCCCAGGGGGTGCCGATGCTCCCCGATCATCCCAACTGGAGCTGGCACGAGTACGGCATGCGGGTCGGCGTGTGGCGCATCAAGCGCATGCTCGACGAACTGGGCGTGCGCCCGACGGTGACGCTGAACGCCCGCACCTGCCTGGAATACCCGCGCGTCTCCGAGGCCTGCCTGGAAGCGGGCTGGGAGTTCAACGCCCATTCCTACGAGCAGGTGCCGATGCACAAGCTCGACGACGAGCGCGAGACGATTGAGCGGTGCATGGGCATCATCACGGAATTCTGCGGCAAAAGGCCGCGCGGCTGGTTCGGACCGGGGCTGACCCAGACCTACCGGACGCTGGATTTCCTCGCCGAGGCGGGTGTTGAATACATCGGCGACTGGGTGCTCGACGACCAGCCGGTGCACGTGAAGACGACGGTCGGCAAATCGGTGGTGGCGCTGCCCTACAACTACGAACTCCACGACATCGTGAGTATGGCGATCCAGTACCACGAGTCCCGGGTCTTCCGCGACCGGGCGATTGACTACTTCGAGACCGTCTATGCCGAAAGCCACGAATCCACCAAGGTGATGTCCATCGCCATGCATCCTTACCTCTCGGGTTCGCCGCACCGGATCAAATACGTGCGCGAGACCTTCGAGCATATCCTCTCGAAACCGGGGGTGGTGTGCTGGGACGGCGAGCAGATACTCGACTGGTTCCTGAAGGAGCGCCCGGCGCCGAAGCCCCGGAAACGCCGTGCGAAAAGGAAAAAGGCCTGATACGGAATGACGACAAAAACCGCATTCTCTTGTAGGGGCGTCGAACTTCCCGAAGAGGGAAGTTCGACCGTGGCCGCCCGTATCGGATATGTCCATCCCCGTGGCTGCGCTTCGAAGGGACAGGCGCGGAGGCATCGAACTGGTCACAGCCTCGGACAGGCACGGGGGCCTCGGACAGGCGCAGGGGCCTGTCCGCTACGGTCTCAAGGGCAATGGTTCGGCGCGAATCACAAGACGACATCGAAGAAGGTTTGCAACCCGGCATACGCCGCGGGGTGGAGCCGACTGCTTCTAGCGCTGGTATTTGATGAACGGGGTGAGATTCGCCACGCGGTCATAGAGGAACCGGGCGGTCTCGTTGAAATCCTGCGTGAGCCAGTAGACCGAGGGCGCCCCCCTCTCATCGGCCGCGCCGTAGACCGCTTCGATCAGGGCGCGGCCCACGCCCGTGCCGCGTAAAGCGGGATCGGTGTAGAGATCCTGGAGATAGCAGACATCCTCGACCCGCCAGTTGTGGGGGTGAAATATGTAGTGGACCAGGCCCGCCGCCTGCCCGTCGGTGAGCGCGATGAGTCCGTTCTGCTCGGGCCGGGCCGGGTCCAGAAGACGGGCGAAGGTGGACCGGTAGACCTCTTCGGTTACGCTGGACTCGTAGAATTCCAGATAGGCGGTCCACAGGCGCCGCCAATCGGATTCGTCGGCGGCGGTCAAGGGTCGAATGGTCAGCGTCATGAAAGCCTCTCGTTCTGGTTCGGGATATACGGCGGCAGGGGATTGTACGTTTCGGACCGTGGCAGTCAAGCCGATTCTTGAAGGATCGTCCGCTCCGGGGCGCCCGCGACCGGGCGGAGCGAGTTCGGCGATTCGGGAGCGGCGGCCGCCGGCAAAGCGCATCTCCCCGTAATTGCCGTCCGCGCGGATTCGGGGGATTCCGGTAAAATTACGGAGCCGAGCGCTTCGCTCAAGGATATGGAAACCCTCCCCGGTCGAGTCAAACGCTCGCTCATCGCTCGCGTTTAATATCCGAAAATATCGATAAATTCAGATAAATTCACGGGGTTTTTCGATAAATTTCCATAAATTTTCGAGGGGAAATGCGGGGATTTGCGGGGCCCGAACCCGCGCGCGAAAACCAGTTCCGACGGCCGGATTCCGCCGCCGTATCGCAGCGCAGGGGAATTCTGCCACGGCCCGCGCTCCACGCGATGACGGCAAATGCGGGGAGTTGCGTGGGTGAAATTCCTCCGGGCGCGCTTCGCACAGGCGCAAGAGCCTGATGGAACGGGGGGTTCCCGGGAGAGACGGACATCGCGCGCCGCTTTAACGATGGGTCATAACCTATTGATATTCAATATGTATTATCAGCAGACGGGACGTTGATGGAACTCAGCAGTGCGTGCACCGCTCCGTTCAGCGGCGTGGGAATGCCGTGCCTGGCGCCGATGCGAACGACCGCCCCCGTCATGACGTCCGCCTCGACCCGGCGGCCTGCGCGCCTGTCGACGAGCATGGATGTGGTCGCCTCGGGGTCGGCGTCTCGTAAGCGCTCGATGGTTCGCTCGGCGACGTCATCCGCCAGCTTCGCGCCTTCCGCTCTCCCCACGGCGGCGCATTCGCGCACGAGTCCGCGGCAGAGTTCGGCGACAGCCGGCTCAAGCAGCACCCCCCTGCCCTTGTCCGTCAGCGCGGTGGCGGGGCCTGCGCCGACGTTGTTACACAATTTCGCCCAGGAGGCGGTCGTGAAATCGGAAGTCGGCTTCACGGGAACATCCGTATCCTCATAAAGAGACGCAAGAAGTCGCGCGCCCGGACCGTCTTCGGGAACGAGCTGGGCGCCTCCCTGCTGCGCCACATGGCCGGGAGCCAGCCTGTCCGCCGGACAATTCACCACGACCGGAACGACCTCCGCCCCCCGGGCGTACGGCTCCACTCGTTCTCTGTGCTCCACGCCATTCTGCAAAACGGCGATGATGGTATCCTCACCTAAGAGAACCTCCAGCCAATCTGTAACATCTTGTATCTGGTGCCCTTTCACCGCCAGGAGAACACAATCGACCGGCCCTGCCTCCGAGGGAGAGGTGACGCACTTCACCGGCGATTCAATGACGGAGTCGGGCGTTTCCACAACCAGTTTGTCGATGGGTTTTCGCATACAGAACATTACGTCGTGCCTGCCTGACCGGCATAACCGAACCCCGAACACGCCCCCGATGGCGCCGACCCCCAACACGGCTACATTGCTCATCAACCACTCTCCAGGAAATTCATACCGGTACCGGGCGGCCCTTCCATGACGCTACGGATTCCAAGACACACACAACGCCGGCCAGAGAATCCCAGCCCGAGGTATGTCCTATCTTATTCAGCGCGCGCAAAACGGAACGCAAACGCGCCTCATCCGCCACCCCCATCGCCGCAACCGTTTCATGCAGGGCCTGCGCTCCCTGTCCTCTGGCCGCGCACTCCATATGCGCGCAACTGATTCTATTCGTTCGCTCTTTGGCGTGACACAAAACGGCACCCGCTATTTTTTCTGGAATTTCAAAATGCCCCAGCGCGTGCAACGCTATCATCACACCACACCAAAAATCATCTCCCGATGGTGTGAGTCCCGGACCTAGACCAACCAGCTGGAGAGCGTTGGCAGGAAAATCAAGGTTTCCCCCCTGATTCAGAGAGTGTGACAGCCAATTCCGGAAATCCGAGATCCCCTCCCAGGAAATTGTTTGAAATGCGTCCTCATTTGAGATTTCCTCGCCACTCACAATGTGCTCAATGAGCGGGGCCAAACCCTCCCGAGGACCCGTTTCGGCTATATATTCAATGAGAAACGGGAGGTTTTGCTGAAAAATCTTCAAATCCCAGCCAATCGGGAGTGGCTCAGGCTCCCAATCCATCGGACTGGATATATCGATTTTCATCCGGGGGCCGAGTTTTATCCAAGCATCTCGGAATTCTACAGGGCTTCCCGGTTCCACGATTCGCGTGAAATCCACGTCGTCCGAGAATTCACAAAGCGCATTCAGGGGACCCGGCCCGATACCCCGTTCTCCGATGCAAGCGATCCGGCCAGATGAATTTTCAATATACAAACTTCTGCGAAACACACCGATGACATTTGCTTCATCCGGTGCGTCAAGGAACTCTCTGGCGAATACGCCCACAAGATTGATTTTGGAGATAAAATGCATATATCTGACCCGCATTATGAAATGACCAATTGACTTCACAAAGAAATCCCCTCACCCACGAATGGGCGAGGGGATATTCACATGCGCAATGCCTATCCGCAGCCAGGACCTCTGATCTCACTCGCCGCAACACCAGATGGAACGAGCGTTTCGGCATAATTCGGGTCCGCTTCTTGTTTTTCGATAAATTCAGCTAGTTGTGAGAGCAGTATCTCGCGTTTCATCAACCCCAGGCGATATATGCCCATCGGGTTAATGAGCTTCATATAGTAATGGTTTCCAGCGTCATGCTCCGAAGAACAGGCGGAAGGTTTTTGGGTGATGGAAAGTGGCCCCTCAAATACAACTGCAAATCGGGACAGAATTTCCTCATTATGTAGATCCTCGGGAATCTCGGGGAATCTGACAACGAGTTCCTGGATGGTCATCGTTACTACTCCTTTATCAGTTCATCATTCAAATGGAACAACCCACTCAGTTTAACAGATGTCGAGCAGTATGACTCGCCATATCCTCTTCTTGCGACATAAAAACGAACCAACCTCAAGATAACCGCAAGGATTACATTTCCCGTATGAACCGAGCGGCGTAGCTCCTGATATTTTTCCCGTTCAGCACATGGAACCGACGGATGCGGGCGATGGTCTCTCCAGAAAATCGACCGATGGGAATATGAACCAGATGTTTGTCGTGCAGCCGTGCAATCCGCCGCCAGCGTGAATTGGGTGGTCGGGGACTCACCAAGGCGATGAAACGCTCTTGCGAGTGAAAACACGCCCCTGCGATCAATCGTTCCTCCAGTGTCTGCGCGTAGTGAAAGCGCGAATCCCGCCAGACGTCCTCGATATATCGGGGAGGAAAAACAAAAAAAGCTCCGCCATATTGCGATTCCGCAATGCCGGGACCAACCAGATTGTCCCCGAACGGGGTCGCATACATGCAGAGCGTCGATTCCTGATCGTGTTCGGCGTACCACATCGTACGCCATGAGTACTTCTCGGTATCGGCGGGCGTATCGAACAAAAAGACGACGACCTCCAGATTTCCCCGCGCGGGGGGAATTTCCTTTACATAGAGGTCGCCCGTATGCCAGTTACGGAGCGTTTCCCTGATATCGAGTCCGTCTTTTATCGATGTCGTGAATTTTTCGGTGCGAGCCAGGTCTTCTCCCAAAAGCGCCTTGGCCTGTTCACGCACGTGGGTATGGAAACTCTCTATGGCGTCATCTTCCGGCGGCCAGGAACACATGCCGAAAGGATTCCACCTCTGGGCCCATTCGCGCCTTTCAAAAGACGTGGGCTTCGGTTTGAGGGAAACCCTCCTCCAAACGACGGCCGAACCACCCAGGCGGTTCTTGAGCGTCCCGACGTCTCCATCAGGGAATACCGCGCGATCCACGCCAACTTGGACAAAATCGTCTTCATCGAATTCTGGAGTTTCACGCTGATATGGATATTTTCGCGCAACTTCTAACAGCGACAATGCGAAAGCATCGCCCGCGGTCTGCTTGGCGGCAAGGGTGAGAGTAAATAAATCCGGCGTCAACCTCCTTCCCTGCAGTGTCAAATTCCGGACGTATTGCAAGAATATCTGGAGTCTTTGAGGTGTCACCCAGTTTTGCACGGGCCGATGTTCTCTCAACCATAACTCTCTCGCCTCCAGGAGGAGCTCCTTGACGCCGTCGATAGAAAGATTGAAATCCCCCATGAATTCTTCGCGTTTTTTTTCGTATAAATACGTCAAATAGGGAAACTCTCCCAAGAGGAAAGCAAGGGTGTCTTCCGATACCCCATGCCTTCGGGGCGGATTGAGAGACGCGCCCGAGTGGAGTTCGAATAATTTCTCCTCACTGGATGGGCCTTCCAGACAGGCCGAGCGAATCCAGGGCCAATCCATCGCGGAACATACGAAGACGATGCGCTTGTATCGCGCTTCGAGTTCCAGCAAGGCGTCGGCCATCCAGCGGATTCTTGCTGCGCGCTGCGACGAGGCTGAGGGCTTGGGAGCCGCCGTTATAAGAGATGCAGCGAATGCCTCCATCGGTACTTTTTTAAGCGCATACGGATCCGGCAGCGTATGAACATCCTGATGAAAACGCCCCACTTCCATATCTACAAATACTCTGGGAATACGCTCTCCCATCGCCACTCTCAAAGCGGAAATCACGGGTTGGCAAGGGTCAATGGGTACATAGTTACAAGAAGTTAAGTCTGTATCATCTGAGAATAATTCTCCTTCAGTACCCAAATCTTTTTCTGGTTGAGTGTACTGCTCCCATGATTCATCAAATTCCGCTTCATCATCTCTAAAATATGACGGGTCATCTTCTTTCACGGACACCATGGAGACAAATGGGAGCTCATCTACACCCGCTTCTACTTCATCCTGAAAAGACGGAGGCAGAGGAATCGCAACGCAATCGGGTTCAAGTCGTAAAATCCTGTCGCGCACTTCGACTGCAAAGTCTCCCGACCCGTGGATGACGGGCAGTACGCTGATCTGCTCGGTGATGTTCAGAAAATCTTTTGCACTCATCAATCAATCGTCTCGATCAGGGTGCAAAGGGCTGTCGCCTCCAAAGAAAATATCGCCGAAATCAAGCGGGGGGGGTTCGTCGCCGAGGGCTTGTCGTCTTCTTTGCGCAAGGCTTTTCAGGTCCAATGCGTCATCTCCCAAAACCTTGGCGAGCGCCTCTCTCCACGCATCGTCTCGAGAGAGTGGGTGCTCCGGGTCCTGCGCAAGGCGTTTCAGGGCGAATTGAAGTATGTGGATTCCGTCCCGAGGAGAATACTCCAGGTCCAGTTCATGGGCTTCCTGTAAAAATTCCACCGTCAAGGCCAACATCTCGTTGGGAGCAAACGGCAAATGATATTTCAGGATGGCCATTTCATCTTTTTTGTTCGGGAATTCAAGCCCCAGAGTGGGTTGGAGTCTCGAAAGGATGTAATCTGGCACCTCGTATGTTGAGGCATCTTCATTCATCGTTACGCAACAGCGGAAATCGGGGTGCGCCTTTATCGTGACGCCGGCCACAATGGACTCTACATAACGGCGATGGTCGAGCAACGGAGCCAGCGAAGCCCAACTCTTTTCACTCATCCGATTGCCTTCATCCAACACGCAAACGCCCCCCCTTATCATGGCTGTAACAAGAGGCGATGCGTGATAGGCGATTTTGCCTGATTCCGCTAATACGGGCGTGATCAAGAGATCCTCCGGGCGGGTATCAGAGGTGCACTGATAAATAAAAAGTTCCTGGCCTCGTTCCCGCGCCGCCGCCATCGCCAGCGTCGTCTTCCCAATCCCCGGGAAACCAATAATTCTCGGAGAGAGAGAAAAATCCTCCTCCGCTACGATCATCCAGCAGGCCAGAAGCTGTCGCAGTACCTCCGTCTGACCGATCCAGGCTTGGTCGGAATCGGTGCGCCCGCTCAGATGCAGGGACACTCCTTCGATTTCAACTACTCTCACGTCCGATTCTTCCTTGTCTGAGGTTTTATCGTGCAAAATCGACTCCTATTTCCAAATTCCTGCTTCGAAAGTCATAACATCTCGCCCTGGCAACCGGGACATACTTCTAATCCGTAAAATATCCCCCGTTTACATCCAGGGCTTCTCCGGTGATATGCGCAGCTTCTTCGCTTGCAAGAAACAAAGTGGGCGGCACCAACTCCGAAGCCATCGCGAACCTTCCCATCGGGTGTTTTGCCAGCGCTTTGTTGTATACATCCGGCCCAAATTCTCGCATCAATGGTCCATCAATCGGCCCGGGGACCAAACAGTTCACGGTCACTTTAGTTTTCGCCAGTTCGCGAGCAAGGTTAAACGTCATAGCCAAAATACCACCTTTTGAAGCGCCATATGTGAGATTCGGGCCCAGCCCCCCCGATTTTCCTGCCCCTGAGCCAAACAGGATAATCCGTCCCGCCGGAGAATCCATGAGCGCAGGCATCGCCCCTTGAATGCAAAAATAAGGGGACAGGAGGTTCACGCTCAGAGCGCGCCTCCAGTCGGATTCATCGAGCGAGAGAGGGTCTTTCACCAGCATGTTCGCCGCCGTGTGAACCAGGATGTCGCATCCACCCAGCCATGCGATTGCTTCTTGCAGCATGGCTTTCACTTCAGTGAAATTCTCGAAATCACAGGATATTTTTTTCAGCATCTCCTCGGGACCTCTGATGAGACGTAGTTTTTCTGAACTCCGTCCCGTGGCGACAAGCTTTGCGCCTGATTCCAGAAATCCCCGAACGAGTGCTTTGCCCACATCTCCAGTGGCACCGGTCAGAAGTACTTTTTTTCCATGAAAGTCAAAACGGAGTGTCATTTTGATGATCCCGAAGCCGGCACACAACTTTCAGCCAGCCTCCTCCCCTGATATATATCGAATAAGATACAATATCAGTTGAAAGATCGCATTCTTGGCGGGAATTCAAATTTAATTGCTTCAGATACAACTAGAACAACTTGGGGAACACTCATGAATTTGTTTGATGAACTGAAACTCCGCGGTTTGGTCCATGATCACACGGACCAGACGGAAATTCAGAATATATTGGGAATTGGCGGTATGAACCTCTATTGCGGCTTCGACCCCACGGCAGACAGCTTGCATATCGGAAATTTGATTCCCATTACGGGACTCATGCGTTTTCAACGCGCAGGACACCGGCCGATTGCCCTCATCGGCGGCGGAACCGGGATGATAGGGGACCCTTCGGGAAAATCAGAAGAAAGAAACCTCCTGAGCGCAGCAATTTTGGAACACAACCTCAAAGGAATCAGAGCTCAATTCGAAAGGTTCCTGGATTTTGATGCGGGTCCAAACTCTGCGCGTATGATGAACAATGGGGAATGGCTGAATGAGCTCCGCCTCATCGATTTTTTCCGCGACGTAGGCAAACATTTTTCCATCGGCTACATGATGGCGAAAGAATCGGTGAAGTCGCGCATCGCCGATGCGGGGATATCATACACTGAGTTCAGCTACATGGCGCTTCAGGCGTATGATTTTCTGCACCTGTTTGAGAAAGAGAATTGCACCATGCAGATCGGCGGCTCGGATCAGTGGGGCAACATCACGGCGGGGATTGAACTCATCCGACGCGTTCGCGCAAAACCCGCATACGGAATGACCTTCCCGCTCATCACGACTTCCGACGGCAGAAAATTCGGGAAGACAGAAGAAGGAAATATCTGGCTGGATCCGAAGCGAACCAGCCCTTACCGATTCTCGCAATACTGGATTCAGACAGACGACAGGGATGTCGGGAGGTTTTTCAGATACTTTACCTTTTTACCCGTTGATGAAATTGATGAGATTGAGAAGGAACATCTCAAGTCTCCGGAGAAACGAGCAGGACAACATCTCCTGGCTAAGGAATTGACGACACTCGTGCACGGCGCCGCAGCAGCGCGAAGCGCAGAACGCGCCGCCAAGATACTTTTTGGTGCTCAACTCGATGGTATCGAAAAAAACGATTTACTTTCAGCGGCAGAAGAAATGCCAAAAACCCAGCAATCGGGAATACCACCATTTCCGCTTATTGATATCCTATTGGAAACTGGCCTTTCCAAGTCGAAAACTATGGCGCGAAAAGAATTGCGGGGCGGAGGGATCTACGTTAACAACCGCCGAGTCACGGATGAGGGAAGTGCATTGTCTGTAGATGATATATTGTTCGGTCAATACATCCTGCTTCGTAAGGGAAAAAAGAACTATCATCTGTTAGAATTTGAAAGGTAAATAAATACGGAAATCATCATTGCCGCATATCGTTATGAGAGTTGAGTATATCCTCTTGAAAATTCCCAGACATTTGTTGATGCTGAAAATGAATTTTCATATCCGACGGCGTTTCGGCTCTACCGAAGCAACCCTCCAAACATGAACGAACGAAGAAGCGTCGCCCAGGTCGAATATCATGACCTGCCTCCCGAGTTTCACCAGTGGAAATGGCGGATTCTCATCGCTTTTTGTGTTTTCTATGCCTTCAACTATCTGGGCAGATTTAACTTCAGTCTGGTGCAGTACGCGGTCATTCAGGATTTAGGCATCACGCGAGTCGATACCGGATGGATCAATTCATGGATGTTTTGGGGCTTCGCTTTCGGCGATTTGGTTTTTGGGAGAATCGCGGAAAAAATTGGCTATAAAAACACCATTCTCTTCGCCGCCATAACCACGTCGTTGTTCAATTTCATCGCGAGTTTTGGAAATTCCATCATTACGCTCGCCATACCCTGGGCGGTTGTCGGTTTTGTGAACGCGGCCACCTGGGGGCCAGGACTCGGCCTCGTGGCGCAATGGTGGCCCAGACGGGAGCGGGGGCAAGCGATTGGGCTCGTGGGAACAGCCGCCGGTATCGCGCTCCTCATTGTTTGGGCGGTCGTACCCTGGACGGCGGCGCAATATGGCTGGCGAGTTGCTATTCGCTACCCTCCTTTGATCATCGCCGTTTTGGGAATCATTTTTTATTTTATCGTCAAAGACAAACCCTCTGAACTAGACCTCCCTGAGTATATTGAGTCAGATGAAGTATCCCGCGAGGCAGAATCGGCAGGCAGCGAGAGTGAACATGGACTGAAAGCATATTTTCACCTGATGACCAATCTGCGCTTCTTTTTGGCGTGCCACGTAAAAGGACTGGACAACGTGGTTCGTTACGGCGTCGTTTCGTGGGCGCCTTTGTACTACGCTCAAGCTGGTGGGTTTAATCTCAAGGAGATGGGCTTGCTGACCTTCTCCTACCCTCTGGGGTATCTGTTCGGGCCCATATTTGGTGGAATCATTTCAGATAGATTTTTCAAGAGCAATCGCTCCATCGTGATTATACTCGCCGCCTTTCTGAGTGCCGCCGCGATGATGGGAATCGCGTATGCGCCCGCCGATAACATTCCCCTCGCCATCATTTTGCTTATCGTCGGTGGATTTTGCGTCAACATGTCCACTGTGCAGGCGTTGGGGGTAGACTTGGCCGGCAGGCGCCTAGCCGGAACGGCGGCGGGCGTGTTGGATGCTCACGGGTATATTTATGGCGCGCTGCAAGCCATATTCTTTGGATGGCTGTCTCTAGCGATTTCAAATGGGTGGTTCTGGGTGTTCACGGCCATGGCGGCCAGTAGACTCATTGCGGTACTGCTCGTCTGGAGAGTGCGTGCATAAATGAGCAATTTTCATCAGGCAAATAGAGAGGCCCGCGTACTTGAGTTCAGCCATCATTTATCATTTTCCCGCTTAATACCTTTTAAAATTTCCAAACGAATCCTGTTTTCATCACTACCAAATTTCTTCTCCAAGAAAGAAAGCAGTCCTTGAACCAAATTCGCGCGGTGCTCTTGTGACATCACCAAATAAGAGGATGCTCCAAAACGCCAATTCTTGTCCGTTCCTCGGACGATGAAGTCCAGGCGAACATCATCCTGTCTCGCCAAATACAGTGCCGCCAAAAGGTCTTTCCCATCATCGAGTTCGAATATCAATGACTGTTCCGTTCCATCTCCGAATCGAAGATTCAAGACCAGCGTAGTCGTATCGGCCCATTTCGGGGAATCGAAAACGACAGAAAGCAATTCTGGGGAAGCAGAAGCATCAACGCCGATGACGATATAAGTTTCACCGCCTACGATAAACCTGTCTGATGAGAGAACACCGCCTTCTTCATCCTTATGGGTTAAAAAATCATTCAACCAATCAGGCAATCTCTCCCGTCCGGGATAAGCCGTGGGTGTTTCACCCTCATCCAATAATTGGAGTTTGTCCGCCCAAGCAAGCAAAGAAACCAGCAATGGCGGCGCTGGACGAAGGATTTCCGACTCCCAGGGAGTGACGCCTGCCATAGCCCTATCAAGACTTCTCATCAATTCATCCTGCATATTCTCCCACGTTGTCATTCGCTCGATTTCATTTCCAGCTTCAATCGAATTCTCCAAACCCTCAATCGCAGCCAATCGACGAACCAATTCCGACAAATGTGAATCTTCTTCTATATCTCCATACATTATACGTGCTTCGGCGACCTTTTCGGTTAAACCATTATCATCAAGCCATGAATCCAAATTCATCGGCAGAGGATGTAAACCGATATTCGGATCATTGGAGCGTCTCCAAAGGCCACGAGCACATTCCAAGGCAGCATTCACGGCCTGCTCCGTATGAATCTCCCATACATCGGAAAGTTCTTTTCGTATGGCGTTTTCGCCCACGCCGTCGTCGTACATGCTCGCCAGACGACGGAGCAACAAACTAAAAAAGGCCGATTGCGCCTTCACCATGGAAGACAATTTTCCGCGTCTCGACGTTAGGGATGTCAACATCAGATATAGGATACCGATTTCCGGCTTTACGCCACGAGCATTAAAAAGCGCCGTCAGCTTACCTATGCGCTGAAGCACGAACCCCAACTCCTCACCGGCCAACAACTTCATGTGGATGAAAGAAATCGGGAGAACCTGCTCGGGCAAGATGGGTTCCGCATGAGGAGGAAAAAGTGTTTGGGTGAAGTTTTGCCTGATTTGCTCGCCTACGTCTCCAAAACTCTCATGCAGGTAAAGCTCACAGGTCGATTCCCACCAATCGTAAAACAAACTTCGCCGCGCGGTAGGAGACACCCTCATTCGCTCTCGGGCATGGATGAGTGTTCACTCTGCCCTATCGATGGGGTACGTGCTTTCTTCTGAATCAGGCGCCCGAGAGAAAACAAAATGACTGCTGAGCCTAAAATAATGAGTTGTATGGCATAGGCCGAAGGATTCGAAATGCCTATGAACAAGGCAATCGCGCAATCCACCATGGCGAGAAATTGCAGAGCGCGCCCCAAGCCATACATCAACCAAGTTGTCCCAAGGCTGCTCTGATTCGTTCGATCCCTTCTTTTACGTTTTCCAGGGAAGTTGCGTAGGAGAAACGCACGTAATCATCCGCGCCGAAACCGGCGCCGGGCACGCCGGCGCAGTGCGTGTTTTCGAGGAGATACAGGCCCACATCCATTGAATTTTTTAATGCTCCATTCGGGCCTTGGCGCCCGAACACGCCGCTCACCCTGGGGAAGGCGTAAAACGCGCCCTTGGGGTTGACGACGCTGAGCCCGTCGATCGAGTTGAATCCCTCGACGATCGCTTTTCTTCTCGCGTCGTACTGCGCCAGCCACTCGTTCAGGAAGTCATGCGATCCCCTCAAGGCTGCGACCCCCCCGTATTGGGCGAAGGAAGTGGCGTTGCTCGTGCTCTGGCCCTGCAGCGTGTCCATCGCCTCGATGATTTCAGGCCTTGCGAGCGTATACCCCAAACGCCATCCCGTCATCGCGTACGTTTTCGAGAACCCGTCCAGAACGAGGGTTCGCGCCTTCATTTCGTCGGAAAAACCGGCGATCGAGTAATGCTCTTCGCCGTCATAGGTGATTTTCCCGTAAATCTCATCGGACATGACCATCGCGTCGGTGGATAGCACCACCTCGGCAATCGCCTCCAACTCCCCGCGACTGTAGACGCAGCCCGAAGGGTTGCACGGGCTGTTGATCACCACGATTTTCGTTCGCTCGGAGACGACTTCTCGCAACTGCTCGGCCGTCATTTTATGGCCGTTTTCCTCGCTCGTCTGAACCAGAACCGCTTTCGCACCGGTCAGGGTGGCGACCGGTTCATAGGCCACCCAGATGGGCGCCGGGATGACGACCTCATCGCCCTCCTCGACGAGGACGTGCAAGGCGTTGAATACCGATTGCTTCCCGCCCACGGTGACGATCACTTCCGATTTCGGGTCATATTTGAGACCCTTGTGCTCCTCCGCCCAATCGCTAATCGCCTCTCTCAATGCTGGTATGCCCCGGACCGCCGTGTATTTCGTGGCGCCGTCGCGAAGCCCCTGGATGGCCCCTTCCTTGATGTGTTCGGGGGTATCGAAATCAGGCTCTCCCGCAGCGAACGATATGACGTCGACGCCCTGCGCCTTCATTTCCGCCGCCTTGGTGTTCATCGCCAGCGTGGGAATGGGAGGCAACTTGCTCATTCGGGATGCAAAACGCATGAGAAACTCCAGAGTTAGAAAATGGATTTAGCTGCGGAACCGCTCGTCGAGAGCCTCTCGCACGGAAGGGGATACGTGTTCGCTCACGTCTCCGCCGAGCGAGGCGACTTCCTTGACCAGGCTGGAACTGAGGAAACTGTACTGTTCGCTGGGCATGAGGAAAATCGTTTCGATCTCCTCGTTCAGCCTTCTGTTCATGAGCGTCATCTGCATCTCATAATCAAAATCGCTCACGGCGCGCAGACCACGAATGATGGCCTGGGCATTCACATTCACGGCGAAATCCACGAGCAGTTCACGCTCAAAGCTTATAATCTCAATCTGGTTCGACTCCCTGAATTCTTCCAGGAAAAAATTTTTGCGCTCCTCGAAACTGAACAGGGGCGTTTTCGAGGGGTGAACGGAGATGGCCACGGTAACCTTCGAGAAAAGCCTCTGGCTCCTGCGAACGACGTCGAAATGCCCTTTCGTCGGTGGGTCGAAGGTTCCCGGGTATACCGCATGACTTTCCATGGAAACGAACCTCATATCAAGCGAAAGGAGCCACTACCCTGTGCGAAATGCGCGTTAAAACTAGTCTTTTGGATATCTCGTGTCAACTTGAGGGCCGTGCAAACGCTGCGGAGTGGACCAAGCGGGGCATACTCTCCATTACGACCTACACATTGCCGAAATCCGGGTCTATGACGGAATACCTTATGGTTTCAGGACCTCCCGCACCATATGGCTGATCTCTGGAAGGATGATTCTTTCCATTCCCGTGCGACAGGCGTTCCCCGAGCCTGGAAGCGTCATGATGATGGTGTCCTTACAAGTCCCCGCCGTTGCGCGGGTGAGCATGGCGGCCGTTCCGATGTCCTCGAAACTCACGTGACGGAACAACTCGCCAAAACCGGGCATTTCCTTCTCCAGGAGGGAAACGACGACGTCGTACGTGGTATCGCGCTTGGTGATTCCCGTCCCTCCGTTCGATACCACAACCTGGATGTCGGGATTCGCGCACGCTTCTAGCAGCGCTTCGCGAATCTGATCCGGTTCATCCTTCACGATGCGGTAAAAGGCGACCTTGTGGCCCATGTCGCTCAGCATGTTCATGATCAACTTTCCGCTCGTGTCGCTGTCTTCCGTGCGCGTGTCGCTCACGGTGAGCACGCCGCACGTAACGGCGTCCGGCCCCTCGGCTCGGTGGTCTTCAAAAGTTTTCAGATCGGCCGCCTGCTCGACTTCCCGGCGGGATGGACCCTCTGCCTGGCTCATACTCATCTCCTGCTCTTCGGCTTTCAGCGAAGCTCAATATCTACACTCACGCCCGATAACGAAAGAACCGGAGAACGAAGTCTCCGGCTCTACTCGAGGTTTGCTATAAATCCTGAGGAGCGAACGACGGGAGCATACCTTCCTTCCACGGCAGGCTCGCCGCGCACGCTCTCGGAACTTATTTCATCATCTTCTTCATCATTTTCTTCTTTTTGAAGCCCTTGGCCATCATGCACGAATCGAAATTGCTCTGCTCATAAGACGTTACGGAACTGCTCGCCTCAGGACCACCCTTGGCCTTCGCATCGTATATGAACTCTTCCTTCATCGCGCAATCTTTCAAGTCTTTCACCGCCTGGTCCATCTTCACGCCTACGCCGCGCTTAAACCAGACATTTTGCTCAGGCGTCGTACACCCCGTAACCACGAAAACCATTCCAACCGCCAGAAAGACACCAGCCATTTTTCGCATGAGTCGAATTCTCCCTATAAAATCCATGCCTCGTTCGTCTTCACACTCCAACGAGGTCAAAACGCTATTCATTCAAGACAGATTGAAATTTACCATTCTATTTCTCTATCGTCCAACACAAAATACACTAGCACTCCGATCGGTCGAAATCGAGTCTTCACGGCAGCAACCCGAAACCACGAAAAAAAGCAATATCCATTAAATTATTTAATGTATTCACTTATTTTTTACCCTGTGAATTTATTGAAAAACCCCGTGAATTTATCTATATTTACGGAAATTCCTTATCTTTGAACGCTACGACTCGCTTCGACATCATACACGCTCGCACTCTGAGCGGCGCGAGCGCAAACGCGGGGAAATGCGGATTTACTCATGGCGGAATTGATAACCTCCGACGAAACCGATCGGTTATTGGGGCTACGAAGCAGGGACAGGTCGCGACCTGTCCCTACCTGTACCAGGGCATATCCGATGCGGTTTAGGGCAGGCGCATCCATCGGAACCTGCCAGGGGGCGTCCACGACCGACACCTGAGAGTTGATGAGCAATCACCCCAACCGGGAACCCGCGTTATCTCGCCTCGCCGGCGCAACCCCGAACCCCGCACGGATATGCTATAAACAATAAAAAAGTGGTGCTCGTACAGCCTGAAAAGGAGAAGAACAACGTGTCGAACTCGGATTTGGCGGGAAGCTGGGCGCTCATACTGGGGGCCAGCAGCGGTTTTGGCGAAGCGAACGCCCTGAAACTATCGAGCCTTGGAGTCAACATTATAGGCGTTCACCTCGACAGAAAGGCCACGCTGCCCAACGTGGAGCGAATTCGGGAACAAATCAAAAAGAGCGGCGCGGAATCGCTTTATTTCAACGTGAACGCGGCGGGCCATGAGGAGCGCGAAAGCGTTCTCGATCAAATCCAGGAGCACCTGGGCGAGAGCGCGAATGGCGCAGTGCGCATCCTGCTCCACAGCCTGGCCTTCGGCACGCTCAAGCCCTACATCGCCGATGAGGAGAAAGACGCCATCTCCCCCAGGCAGCTCGAAATGACGCTGGACGTCATGGCGAACAGCCTGGTGTACTGGAGCCAGGCGCTCGTGCGGCGCGGTCTCATGGGCTTCGGTGGCCGCATCTACGCCATGACGAGCGCGGGCGGACACCGCATCTGGAAAACATACGGCGCCGTGTCGGCGGCCAAGGCCGCGCTCGAGAGCCACATCCGCCAGCTCGCGGTCGAACTCGCGCCCAGGGGCATCACGGCGAACAGCATCCAGGCCGGCGTCACGGACACGCCCGCCCTTCGGAAAATCCCCGGAAACGCCGAAATGATCGAGGGCACGAAAAAAATCAACCCGCACGGGGAGCTGACGACGCCGCAGAAAGTAGCCGACGCCATCGCGACGCTGGCCACCTCCGGCACGCAGTGGATGACGGGAGACCTGATTCGGGTCGATGGAGGCGAGGACATCGCGGGTTGAGACGCGTTTCGCGCGAAGCAGAAACATTTACCCGAACATGCCCGCCTGGGCGAGCGATGTATGGAAACTGCGCACGCCTTTCGTTTCGCGATAGATTCCCCTCTTTTACCTTGAGATACACATGAGCGAGTGGGAAGTCGTTTTCGTCTTTTGCGTTCTCTTCCTGGGAGGATTCGTCAAGGGTTCTATCGGTTTCGGCACGCCCCTGGTGGCCGCGCCGCTGCTAGCGCTCTTACTCGTCCCCCAAAACGTCGCTACGCTGCTTGCGTTCTCGCTGCTCCTCTCGAACATCGCCGACGCCTACCGCCTCCGTTCGGAGTGGCGCGCCATCAGGGAAATATCGCTCTATCTCCCGTTCGCCCTGGCGTTCGTACCGGTCGGGGTGTGGTTCCTGGGATTCGGGGATCCCGATTTCATTCGCTTGATGATGGGGGTCATGGCCTATACCTACCTGCTCGTGGAGAGCCGCCTCGGCTCCTTCAAGGAACTGGGCTCCGGGCTGCAAAAAATCGTGGCCGCCGGGATGGGCGCGCTTCTCGGTTTCGTATACGGAACGACGACCATCAGCGGCGTCATCAGCACGATTTACTTCAGCATGCTGAGACTGCCGAAAAACCCCTTCATCTTCCTGATGAACATTTTCAATGCGGCGGGCATGTCCATCATGGTCCTGAGCCTTTCACACCAGGGAATTTACACGAAGCCTCGCTTTATCGAAGGGCTGCTGGCGATCATCCCCATAGGTATCGGGTATCTGGTGGGCATCCGGGTTCGCGAGCGCATCGACCAGGCGCTTTTCTTCAGGATCATCCGGGTCGCCTTGTTCTTTATCGCCACGAGCCTGGTGATCAAGTTCATCTTGGCGAAGATGTGAGGGGCTGATGAAAAAGTCCTGATTTCATGATTCAGCGTATATTACCTATCAGGGAGAGAGAGGAATCACTCCCCTCTTGAGGGGTCTGTTGAAAAAGTCCCACAGAGGGAGCGCACTGAATTTCACTCCCCCCTTGAGGGGGAGTCAGTGAACTGAGGGCGTAAGCCCGAAAGTGAACTGGTGGGGGGTATAACTCGGAGTGGCGATAAAACGCATTTCACCCCCCACCGAATCGGCCTTCGCATAAACCGCTCGGCCTCTTCGACTCCCCCTCAAGGGGGGAGTGGTTGTTGGGGGGCTCTGCAAGGGGAGAATGTTTTGGCGCGATCCGTAAGGGGTTTTTCAACAACCCCTTGAGGGTCGGGCCTCCCGAGAGAAAGCCCGGCGGCGAAGGAAAATTCATGCCCAAGGGGCGTCATCGGGTCTCATCACAAAGAAAACCCCGCCCGGGCGAACCCGGACGGGGTTTCATACTTTCAGGCAAAGTTGCCGGGCTGTTCCGCTAGCTGCCCTGCTTCGCCATGATAGCGCGGGTGATGTCGCCCTCGGGCGTCTTGCCCTCCGGCGAGCCGTTCATGCCGGGGAATTTCAGATGGTTCTTCACCGGGTCGATGCCAGCAAGCCTCGCCAGCGTACCGCCCAGGAAGTCCGCCTTGTCCTGTTTCGTGATGGCGGGGTATCCCCACTTCTCCTGCAGTTCCTCGTCGATCTGGAGCTTAAGGACCGCCTCGACCGACTGGTAGGGGTCCGAAGCGGGCCAGTCGCTGCCCCAGACGAAACGACCGGGGCCTACGATCTGCAGCGTCGTGCCGACCATGTGGGCGAACCGGTGCGGCGCGCGCATGAGCCAGGGCAGAAGAATCGAGTAACTCACATACACGTTCGGGTGCTTCCACATCAGCATGATGAGGTCTTCCCAGTAGGGATAGCCGCCGTGGTAGGCCACGATCTTGAGGTCCGGGAAGTCGGACGCCACCTCGTCCAGCAGAATCGGCAGTGTGTAACGCGTCGGGCCCAGGCGGATGGTGATGCCGGTGTGGAAGAAGGCGACGATGCCCTTGTCCTGGCACATCTCATAGGCGGGCCAGAGCCTGCGGTCGTTGATGGGGCAGTCTTCCGGCTGATAGAACTTGGTGAACTTGAAGTTGTAGTTGTCGTGGAGGTATTCCATCTCCCAGAGGAAATCCTTGGTCTTGCGCTTGGAGAACGGCCCCACGTTCGAGACGCCGATCACGCGGTCGGGGTATTTCTCGATGGCGTCGATAACGTGCTGGTTCGTGGAAAACGGCGCGCTGTCGCCCGCCGTGTCGATGAACGACTCGCGCATCAGGGCTATCTGGTCCACGCCCGAGCGGTCCATGTCCGCGATGATTTTGTCGATATGCCAGTCCATGCCCGGGTGCATGGCCGACTGCCTGTTGTTCCTGTGGTCGATCCACTGCCACTGGTTGCACATCTTATGCGCGTACTCGAAGGTTTTGGTCCCTTCGAAATACTTGATGTAGCGCCGGTAATCCTCGGGCATCACATGGACTTCGCAGTCGATTGTGTAATAGTCGTTCGCGTCCTCGCCCGTCTCGGGATTGGACGGCAAGGGCATCTTGGTATCCCATGAGGGGGGCACGAATTCGGCCTGCGCGGTTCCGTCTGTACTCATTCTCTGTTACCTCCAGAAGGGTCAGATGTAGATGGAAGCGATGTCGTCGCGTTCCGCTCTATGATGGCAAACACCATTTGCTCAGAAACAAAAGAAGCCCTATGTTAGTTTGCTACAGAAATCGTGTAAAGCATCCCTGTGCTGAAAGCGAGAAGAGGCGGTGATGTCAGGCGTAACCCGAAAAACCTATACGCTCTGCTCCCCCCACTGCGGGAACAACCCCTGCAGTTTCGAGGTCGAAGCGAGCGGCGAAACCATCACCTCGTTCCGGGCGAATCCCAGGATGCGCATCAAGCCCTGCATCAAGGGGTTCCAGTTGCCGGACCGGTATCATCATCCCGACAGGCTCCTCTACCCCATGAAGCGCGTGGGCGAGAAGGGCTCGGGGCCGGGCGGCGCGAACCGCTTCGAACGCGTGAGCTGGGACGAGGCGCTGGATATGGTCGCCGAAGGACTCGAGGCCGCCAAGGCGAAGGGCGGAAACGAATCCGTGATGATGTACCACTACTCCGCCCAGCACACCCTGCCCGGCGGACGCGACGCCGACCCCGCCACCATCATGCGGCTGTTGAACATGTGGGGCGGCGCCGTGCAGCCCTACATGCGCGGCAGCCTCTGCTGGAAGGCATTCCTCGGCGCGAGCGACGACGTCTTCGGCCACTGGCAGGTGAACAACAAGCCGACCGATGACTGCGAGTGGATTGTCCTGTGGGGCAACAACCCGGTGGAGACGGGATACCGCGGCCTGCTCCAGTCATTACAGAGCGCCAAGAAGAACGGAACCCGCTTCATCGTGGTGGATCCCCTCCGCACGCGGACGGTGGAACGCTTCGGCGAAGTGCACGTGCCGATTCGCCCCTCGACGGACACGGCGCTTGCGCTGGCGGTCTTAAGACTCATGCTCGCTGAGGGCGCGATCGATGAGGATTTTCTCCGGGTGAGAAGCAACGCCGCGTTCCTGGTGGATACAGAAGACGGCCGCTTCGTGCGGGACCCGGGTGGCGCGCCGGTCGTCTGGGATGAAGAAACCGCTTCGGCCAGGCCGTTCGACGACTGCACAAAACCGGCCCTGAGCGGGACGTTCCAGGTGAACGGAACAGGTTGCAGGCCCGCGCTCGATTACCTGCGCGACGCCGCCGAACCCTGGACGCCCGAGCACGCGGCGCGCGAGTGCGGCGTCTCGGCGGAGCACGTGCGCGCCATCGCCCAGGCGATGCGAAACGGAAAAGTCATCGTCTACTACGGGTCTTACCAGCGCACCGTACACGGGGAGCAGGCCGTCCGCGCGCTGCACATCCTGAACCTCATGGCGGGCGCATCGGGCGGCGTGCTGCGCCACGGGGCGAGTGAGGCGGGCTTTTCCTCCGCCACGGCGCACGGAACCGGCCTCGCCGAAGTGATGACCGACCGCTGGGCCGTTCCCAATCCGGTGAAGCGCACCATCCCGACAGGCCAGACCGCGGAAGCCATCCTGAACCCCGACTCCCACGGCGGCCCCGTGCACGCCGCGCTCGTAATGTGGGGCAACCCCGTCGGGCAGGCCGGAAACGCCCACAAGACCGAGCGCGCCCTGCGTTCTCTGGATTTTTGCGCGGTGGCGGACGTCTTCATGACGCCGACGGCGAAATGCGCGGATGTGGTGTTGCCGGCCTCCACCTGGCTCGAGCGTTGCGCAATCACCGGGGGCATGGAGGCGGGCAGCACCTTCTATCATCTCGCCCGCGAGATGAATCCCAAACACATCCTGCTCTATACGCCAGGCGTCATGCCGCCGCGCGGGGAATCGCTCGATGATTTCGAGATCGTCTGCCGCCTGGCCGAAAAAATGGGCTACGGCGCGCATTTCCCCTGGAAATCATCGAGGGAATGGATAGAAGAACTCCTGGAAGCCGCGCGGACGGACGCGCGCTTCCCCTGGTTCAAGGATGTCACGATCGAAAAACTCGAAGCCGAGGGGCAGATTACCCTCGACGTCCCGGACGCCGCTCCCGGCTGGGATCTCGACACCCCGCACGGGCGGGCGCAGGTCTATTTCGAGGATATCCCGCAGCACGCGCCCACGCATTTCCCGCCCGAAGAAAATATGGCGGACGAGGGGGCAAGCTACCCGCTCCATCTCCTCACGCCGAAAACCTATTTCCGGGCGAGTTCGACCTTTAACAACGCGACGAAGCTCCTCCGCCACGGCTGGAACGTCGCGACTCTCCATCCGGCCGACGCCGCCGCGAGGGGCATCGAAAACGGCGACAGCGTACGTCTTAAAAACGATTATGGAGAGTCCGTGTTCGAGGCCAAGGTGAGCGAGGGTATCAGGCCCGGAGTCGTGCACGTCCCTGCAGGCGGGTTGCCCGAGGACGGCGCGGCCAACCAGCTTACCGGCGACGCCTTGTCCGAATACGAAAACGCCACGTTCAACAGCTACCGCGTGGAGGTGGAGAAAAGCTGAGCCTGAACGACAGGCTTCCTCCGCACTTGAAGCTGTTATTTTAAGCAGGGACAGGTCGCGACCTGTCCCTGCAAAACCACCATCCCTCCCCGACCGCAATTCCCATCCTGAGATCGTGATTGACCATTAGGGGTCGCTTTCATGCGACCCGCGCTTCGACAAATGGAACGACCCATCGTAGGGACAACCCCCCGTGGTTGTCCTTGGTCAGATCTGGCACGGATATCGGACAGGCGCAGGGGCCTCTCCCTACAAACGGTTCCCCGGGTCGTCATTCGAAACAGGTAACGGTCATACGAACACGTAGCCAGTCAGGCTCCTGCGCCTATCCGGGGTCGCGACCTGTCCCTACAGCGATACGAGACTCAGAGATTTCCCTACCTCCACTCCCACCCCTTGTGCTTGATGAGCACCACTTCGGTGGGGGGCGGCAACGTCCTGCGGCTGAAGACGTAGGTGTCGCCCTCGATTCTTTTGACGCGCCTGAAACCACCTAGAAATACGTTCAACTCCTCGAGCGAGCGGACGTCCATCGGAATCGCGACATTGGGGCTCAGTCTGCGGACGAAATCCGCCATGACCCTCGGGTTCATGGCTCCGGGGTCAGAGATTATCGCCAGCGCCACATGAATCTTACCCAGCCTCCTCAGCTGCTCGGGGTTCATCGGCGATCCCAGATCCCCCAGATGCGCGATGCAAAGTCCGCCCGTCTCAAACAGAAAAGACGAGGCCTTCGATTCCCCCGCATCGAAATCGTCACCCCCATCGCCCTGCACGATGGGTACGTTTCTTATGCGCACGTCGCCTGTCCGGTAATCTACTTCGTTCCATTTCTCTCCATGGTTGAGCACGCCCTGCAAGACGACCGGGTTCCCGCCCAGGACCTCGACAAAACTGTGGTTCATCGCCACCTCACTCGTGGTGGCCACGTGGGGGCTTGTCTTCGGGATGGGAAAACCCCGGTGCGGCGAGAACGGATCGGTCACGATGCGAATTCCCTTAGGGGAAATGATGCGGAAAAAAGCGTGGCCGAACCACTGGATGCTGATCCGGCGCGGGGCTTTCGCTACTGGGACATAGGATACGGGCGCCGCTCGCCTGAAGGGCATGTAGCGCACCAGACCGGGTGAGCATTTAGCGGAAACGACCGTCGGCGCGGTCAAAAGGCAGACGAGTACAACGAGGCAAAGCGCCTTTTTCATCCCTTCTCCCTCCGGTCGGCGTTAGATGGATGAGGGAAATACTATCCTGAAAGGAGTCGTTGAAAAAGCCCTGATTTCGTGATTCGGCGTATGGAGCCGACCGGGGAGTAGGGGCCGTAGCGGACAGGCCCCTGCGCCTGTCCGAGGTCACGACCTGTGGGACAGCCTCGAGGAGTCGATTCCGACCGATGAGGGAGGAATCGTGTCACTGCAAGAGACAGTGGGGTTTCGTTCGTCATTTCGCCGGAATGACGGCGGTGGTCCATTCCGACCGAGGATGGTTTTTTTAACAGCCCCATAGGACTTCCCCCCATAAGTTTTTCAAAAAGCCCTCTTTATGACACGATGAACCCGTCTCTCCGATTGCCGATGGATCGTATTCGCTCATACGAAAGGAACCACCATGCCCATCATTGATTTGAGTCTCGCCCACTACGACGAAATGGACCCCGTGGCGGCCGCCGTGGGCAAGATGATGAACGCCGAAACCTCCGTGCGGCGCAAGTTCTTCCCGCCCAGGAAAGAACCCGACGTCGTGTTCGTCGATAGCTGGCTCTCCATATTCGCCCATGCGGGAACGCACCTCGATTGTCCGCGCCACATCTACCGCTGGGGGAAGACCACGGACGAGGTGGCGCTCGACCGCTTCATGGGGCCCGCCTGTCTGATCGATTTCTCATCCAGGGGGGCGGATGAGGCAATCTCGGCTGAGGATTTGGAGGCGCATGCGGGACTCGTGCGGGAAAACGACATCGTGCTGCTGCGCACCGACTTTACGGACAAGTTCTGGGGTTCGGACGCCTACTTGAGAAACTCGCCCTTCCTCACCGGCGACGGCGCCAAGTGGCTCGTGGACAAGGGCGTGAAGGCCGCTGGCTTTGATTTTCTCCAGGAAGAGGAAGTCAAGAAGATTCCCGAGAACGTGCCCGAGAACTACGTCGTCCACCGGACGCTGCTGGGAAACGGGATCATCCAGATCGAGCACATGACGAACCTCTCCGCCATACCGCAGGAGCGCTTCCAAGTCATCGCGCTGCCGCTCAAGATGCCGGGGGTCGAAGGCTCACCCTGCCGGGCCGTGGCCGTCGTGGACTAGGCGTTAGGGGGTGCGGGAATTTCGCGCGAAACCTCTATGGTTGATGTAATTTTTGTCCCGCCAGAAGGCCTTCAAACATACCTTCGAGACGTGATATTCGAGAACCGAGAGATGCTTCTAGGGACGATATACGCCCATCAAGCTTGTAGATGTAAACCAAGATGGCGATTCCGAAAACGGCGATTTCGATCATTACAGCAGTCATTTTTCCACGCACTCCTGAAGGACTTGAAATTTAGATTGGGTCCTCTGGAACGCTCGTACAACATAACTCTATTATATTGAATATTTAATTTCAAACTGGAGACTTCTCGAACCTAAGGAAATATCTACACCCACTCCTTTCATCCGATGGAGAACCCCATGGAAGACGCTCTCGAATTCTTCTCCCGCGCGCCGACGACGGCCATTGCGGACGCCTCGATATTCTTGGGACTCGACCTCATCATGAATGACGTCGCCCCGCTCACGCCCTTCACGGAGGAGCGCGTCGCCGCCCCTGCGGCCACCATGCGCTTCGAGCCCGTCCGGGGGGAGGTGAATCCCGCCCGCGTGAGCCTCTACGGGACGCACGAGGAGATGGAGCCGGGCAAGTTCGTCGTGCTTGCGACGGAAGCGAGCGACATGGCCGTTCTGGGAGCCAACGGGGCGCGCGTCATCCACCGGCGCGGCGCGGCGGGCGTCGTCACGGACGGGCGGGCGCGCGACGTTCTGGAAATCAGGGAGCTGGGCCTGCCCGTGTGGTGCTGCGGCGCGAGGCCCCTGCCCTACTCCAGGCGCCTCGTCGCGGCGGAGCGCGACGTCCCCGTCACCTGCTGCGGGGTGCGGGTCGCGCCGGGGGACATCGTCGTCGCCGATGCGGACGGCGTGGCCGTGGTGCCGCAGGCCGAAATCCGAGCGATACGCGAGCGAACGCGGATCGTCATGGAAATCGAGGAGGAGTTCACCCGACGGTTCGACGCGGGTGAATCGGGAACAGAACTCGTCAAGATGATGCGCAGGAAATGGGAGTGAGGATTTCCCGGGCCAAACCTTTGCATCATCCTTCCATCGCGCCCGTGGCCTTGGTATATTTTCAGGGCGCGAGCGCATTGCGGATGGGCAGAGGCGACGAACCGCGCTACTCTCGTTCACGAGGACCCGGAATAGAGAAATGACCGGACCCAAGCCCTTGGAAGAAGACCTGAAGCTGGAGAAATACAGGAACAGCTACTGGATCATGCTCGAGCCGGAAGGTATTCCCCTGGTGGAATTCGCCGCCCGGCACCACGACACGCTCGGAGAGCCGCTCTACCAGTGGATGAAGACCCGCCTGTCACGCGAATCCATCCTCGAGTTCCATAAGTCTGGCAAATTCGACTGGGGAAGATTCAAGGACTTCATGGAATCGAAGGGATGGGACATCGGCCGCAACGAACCGGGCATCATCAACGCCTGATCCATAAACGCCGCCGGAAGCGAAAAACCATCGCCATACACATGCCGCCGAAATAGAGTCCCAGGAGAGATTTGCATGATAAGAGTATTATTGATTCTCGCATTGCTTACGCCCGTTTTCGCCGCGGAGGCGAACGAGGGCGCATCGTCCCACCACTCGAAATACGCCGGCCAGCAGGGCCGGGAGATCAAGAGCCTCTCGGCGGAGGACATTGCCGAGCTCAGACGCGGCGGCGGCTGGGGGCTGGCCAAGGCGGCGGAGTTGAACGGCGTCCCCGGACCGATCCACCTTCTGGAGATGAAGGATAAAATCGACCTGGACGAGACCCAGCACTCGGCCATCAACGCAATTTACCAGCGCATGAAGAGCCGGGCCATCCTTCACGGCGAGCGTCTGATCGATCTGGAGCGGCATCTCGAGAGCGGTTTCCGCAACCGTTCCATCACCGACGCGCTGCTGCGCGACTCCTTGAGCGCCATCGCCGATACGAAAAAGGAATTGCGCTACGTCCACCTGGCGGCGCACATCGAGACTCTCAAGATTCTCACCGAGAAGCAGGTAAAAACCTACAACGCGCTCAGGGGCTATTCCAAGGCGGACCCCTGCGCCAGCGTCCCCAAGGGCCACAACGCGGAAATGTGGCGCCGGCACAACAACTGCGACTGATGGCGAACCAGAGCGAGAGGCTCATCGCACTCAAGAGCGGGCTGGACGAGCGCGAACTCCACATACTGAACATCGAGCTCGACCGCCGCCGGAAATCGACGGGCGTCACATTCGCGCTCTGGTTTTTTCTGAGTTGGCTGGGGCTGCACAAGTTCTATCTGGGCAGAATCGCGACGGGCGTCCTCTACGTCGTCGCTCCGTGGATATTGATCCTCGTTTTCGTGGTCGGCTTCGTCATGGCGGAATCGAATCCCGAGGCGGGCGGGGCGACCGCCGGTTTAAGCCTGCTCGCCCTGCTCGTCTATGGCGCCTGGTGGGTCGTGGATTTGTTCACAATCCCGAGGCAGGTGAACGCCTACAACGAAAGCCTCGAATACGAGATCATCGCTTCGCTGAACGCGAGAAAACAGCGGCCGGGCCTGTCGCCGAATCCCACACAGCCGGAATAGACGCCGCCCGTTACTTCCGGGCGTATTTCTTGCCCAGGTTCTCCTCCCAGGTGAGATAGCCCTCCATCGCGCTGCGTCCGATGTCGTAAGGCTTGAGCTGTACGTCCTTGGGAAGTTCATCCAGACCCTCGCGTCCGGTTTCGAGAGGAAACCCCGCCTCTCGCCAGGCCTTCTTGCCCCCTTCGAGATAGCCCGCTCTGCGGTATCCGATTCTTTGCAGGGCGAGCGCGCTCAGGGCGGATTTTCGCCCGTCATCGCAGACGCATATCACCCGCGCTCTTTTGTTCCCTGCCCGTTCGGGCGCCTGCTCTTCCAGCCGGCCCCTGGACACCCAGAGAGAACCCGGCAGATGGCCCCTCTCGTAGGAAGAGCTTAAATCCACGTCCAGAATCGCGCCGAACCTCCGGGCGCTCGCCTCCCCCGACGAATAGGCGCGCGCTTGCGAGCGCGCTTGTTCGAGAAGCAGAACCTCCCCCGCCCCCGCCGGGCTTTCTCCCGAAGCCGCCTCGCTGGGCTTCTCAATCGCTCCATCGGCCTCGCGCCACGCCGTGAGGCCACCGCGCAGCACGCTGACGTCGAGCCCCATCTCGCGAAGCCAGTAGGCCGCCATGACGCCGCGCGCGTTCTTGTCGCAATAGGTCACGATTTTTCCCGCGCGCACGGCGACCACCTCATCGGTGCGTTGCGCCGCCTGGCCGCCGGGGATGGAGATGGCCCCCGGAATGTGGCCTCCCGAAAACTCGGGCGCCAGGCGCACGTCGAGCACGTAGAGCGTGCAGCTGCCGGCTTCCGCCTGAAGCGCGCGAAGCTCTTCGACCGATACAAAGGGAATCCCCTCCTCTTCGGCAACCTGCGCGCCGAGCACCTCACCGTGGGCGCGGCTTTGCTCCGATGGCGCCGGAATCTCGCTCGGTTTTCCCTCTTCGAGCTGCAAGCCCTCGAGGATGATGCCCATGCCGCCGTTTTTGAGCGCGCGCGCGTGCGTGACGCCCAGGCGGTGAAGCGCCTGCGTGCCGATGATGCTGCGGGTGCGGCCCGCGCAGTTGATGATGAGAGGCGTTTCCTTGTCCTGGTCCAGATCCCATGCGTGGAGGATGAGTTCGCCTCCCGGCAGGCTCCGCCCCGTGGGGACGCAGAAGCGCTCGAATTCCACCTCCGTTCTCGTATCGAATATGCGAGGAGGCGTATCGCCCTCGATCAGATCGTATAGCTCACGGGCCGTAATTTCGGGCACCTCGTTTTCCACGTGAATCCGCTCGCCGAAATCCTTGCTCGGCACGTTCGTGCCTGAAGCCGTGGGGAAGCCCTGCGCCTCCCATGCGCCCAGGCCGCCTTCGAGCACCGAGACGTCCGCATAGCCGCATTCCTCAAAAAGCGCGGCGACGCGCTCCGCCCGGAGGCCGCCCTCGTCCATGCACACCACGGGCGTCGACTTCACGGGTACGAGGCGCTCCGCAAGGATTTCCACCTCGCCGCGCGGGGCGTTCGTCGTCATGAAAATCTGTTTTTCGTGAAACTCCATCGGGTCGCGCACATCGAGCACCGCGTGCGCGCGGTCACTCTCCATCAATTCCTTGAGTACAACCGGCGATATTCTTTTCACCATGTCTGCGTGTCCTTCCAGTGTGTATGAGCCATACGCCTAGCGGGAGGGAATGCCCGCCATGCGCCTGAATACCTCGATGATGGCCGCCGTGTCCGCATCGGCGAGCCCGCCATGCTCGGCGGCCTGGAGCACCTGCTGGTGCACCGAACTGAGCAGCATGGGGGAGCCGAGCTTCTGGCCCTGTTCCAGCATGAGCCGCACGTCCTTGTGGTGCTGCTTGATGCGCGAGAGGGGCTCCTCGTAATCCGCGTGAATCATCCGGGGGCCGCGCTGGTCCATGGCCTTGCTGTAGGCCGCGCTGTCCTTGAGCACTTCGAGCACGCGTTCCATATCGAGGCCCGACTTCATGCCCAGAACGAGGCCCTCCGAGAGCGCCAGTCGCGTCAGGCCCAGCACGAGGTTGATGACGAGCTTCGTCCGCGCGCCCGCCCCGTTCGGCCCCATGTGGTGGATGGAGCGGGCGAATGTCGCCAGGATCGGCTCCGCCGCTTCGAAATCGCTATCCTCGCCCCCGACGACGGAGACGATCTTCCCCTCGAGCACCTGGTTTCGCGAACCGCTCAGGCTCGCATCGAGAAAGCCGATTCCCCTTTCGCGTAGGTCCGCCCCGAGTTTCTCCGAATCATCGGGGCTCGACGTGGATGTGTCGATGATGACGAGGCCCTCACGCGCCACGCTCGCGATTCCCCCGTCGCCCAGGCAGGTTTCGCGAACGACGTGGCTGTAGAGCAGGGAGATGATGACGAACTGCGCATCCTCCGCCGCCTCCGCCGCCGAACTTGCGGGAGTGCCTCCGTTCGCGGCGAGCGCATCGAGCCTGCCCCCGTCGATGTCGAACCCCCGCACGCTGTGCCCCTCTTCCATCAGCTTCTGGCTCATGGCCGTTCCCATGAGACCCAGTCCTACGATTCCGATTATTGCGCTTTCCGCCATCTCACGTCTCCAAAAATACGAAGCCATCCCCCCGAGGGGAGTATGAAAGTTAGAATTTGGGTCGTCCCTCGTGAGCGTACCCCGTCATCTCGATAAAGCCCACCCCCGAGAGCTTTTTATCGCCAGAAATGCTTTCTGCGAATACGCCCCCTTCCCAATAGGTGATCCCCGTGCTGCCCGCAGATTCTATCTCCTGCGCGCGGGCATAGGGCTCCACGCGCAAGCGAAGGCCGTGCGCCGGAACCTCGACCTCCCAACCCATGGGATATACGCCGCCGCTTCGCTCGCTCTTCCAGCTGCCCGTGCCCTTGAATCGGAAATCCCCGAGGTGCAGATGCGTCGTGCTTCCATCCGCCGCAACCAGCGTGCCGCTGCTCGTGGGCTCGACGCTCCCGTCTTTTCGCCTCATGAGATATAACATCAAATCCCGGCCATCGGACAACTGGAGACTCAGCCAGTCCCACCCCACCTGATCTTTCGTCAACTGGTTCGAGCCGAACTCATGGTCCATCCACGCCGTTCCCCGAACATCGAGCCGTCTCCCTTCGATTTCGAGAGCACCCGAGGCGAGAAGCCGCGTGTACGAATAATAGTGAGATGCACGCCCCGGACCCGGCGCCTTCTGGCTCACCCCGTTCTCACCGTGAATCACGAGGGGTTTCGCGGGCTTCAGATCGAGGCGCAGCTTCATCTCGGGCGCCGCCGCGCTTATCCGGAACGAGGAGGAGCTATCTCCATCCGTGCTTTCGGCGCGCCAGTCGCGCAGCCATACCTTGAGACCCTTATCCGACGCGCCCGCCTGCTCGAGAGCGCCCCGGCTGATTCGCTCGGCGAACCGGTGCTTCTCCCGCTTCGCGTCCAGAACCGAAAAATGCCCGAAATATAGATTCCTGAGCGCCCAGCGGCTCTTCGATTTGCGGGGCGCTCCGGGCCGAAGCCCCACCCGGAAAAACGTGAGCATGAAGGGGTATTTCCCGCCTTCTGAATCCTGCAGGTTTCCCGAGAAATACCACCACTCCGTACGAAACGCCTCGTGCGCGCCGTGGTCTCTGGGGAACTGATAGTGATATCCGGGGAGCGCCTGCCGCCAACTCGCAGGGTGCGCAGGCACAGCGCCCAGTATGAAAACGGCGGCCAGAAGAACTGTGAATAGTTTTTTCATTCTTCGCTCAACGCCTCACGAATCGGGATCCTCGCGGCGGCTCTCGCAGGGAGCCAGCTCGCGGCCAGAGAGGCGAGAACCACGACGAGAAGATACGCCGTCATTCCCTTCCAGGCGAAAATATACTGAATCGTCCAGCCGAAACTCAGCTTGTTGACGACGAAGATCAAAATGGCCGCCAGGCACACGCCGGACGCGAGACCAACGAGCACGGAGAGAACCCCAATAATGACCGCCTCTCCCATGATGGCGGATACGATTCCCTTGCGGTTGAACCCCATGGCGCGCAGCGCGCCGATTTCATGCACGCGCTCCAGGATGTTGGAACTCAAACCCGTCGCCACGCCGAGAAGAGCTACCACGACGACGATGAACTCCAGCGCATACGTGATGGCGAACGTCTGATCGAATATGCTCGATACGCGTTTTTTGAGACCGCGGTTGGAGATCAGTACCATGGTGGGGTCGAGAACTTTTTCGAGCGATTTGCGAACCTGTTCCGGTCGCGCATCTTCCGTGAGATAAATCGCAAGGGCGCTTAAGCGATCATCTCGCCAGTGTTTTTTCAGGAATTCGCGATCCACCACGACGAAGCCGCCGTCCGTAGTGTAGTCGTAATACACGCCCGCCACACGCACCGCGACCTCGCCCCCCGGAGCCGGGAGGCGCAGGAGGTCTCCTTTCTTCACGCCGTAGAGGTTCGAGAAAGTCTCCGTAACGATTGCCTCGCCGCGCGTCCTCGCCCTCGTGATCGTTTCTTTCGAATCGCCCTCTAAAAACAGCCGCCTGCCCCTTTCGGCCTCGATGCGAAAATCACCGCCCGCAAGCGTGATGCGCTCCCCGCGCCAGGGCAGGAGAACGGCCCGGAAGCCACCTACCGCCGCGACGCCTGAAACGCCGCCGATGGCCTGGATCGCGTCTTCTGAAATGCTCGCCTTAGACCCCTTGATGAAACGCGAAGCGGGCGCTGCGTAGAAATCCGCTCTCAGCGTCTGATGCGTCCAGACTTCCACCGTGGCGCGGAAGCTCTCGATCATGATGATGAGGCTCACCAGCATGGCCACGGCGATCGCCAATGAAGACAGCGTGACCGCATTTCGGTGCGGGTGCCTGCCCAGACCGTGCGCGGCGAGCCAAGCGTTCAAGGCGCCACACGAAACTCGCCGGACGAGGACCGAGCCGCACAAAACGACCGGCAGGCTGAAAAGCGCGGTGGCCAGAATGACCGCCGCCGCCGATAGATAGCCAGGCAGAGGAGTTCCTCGCGTCAGGGCCTCCAGGTTCAGCCAGTAGGCGATGAGGGCAGTGAGCAGGGCGCTCCCAACCAGGATAGCGATAATCTTCGGACGCACTTCCACTTTTCCGCGCTTATCCACGACTCCCTGGCGGGGACTTTGCCGCGAAGCCGCTATTGCCGGGAAAAGACCCGAAACGAGAGAAACGCCCAAGCCCACGCCGAATCCCCAGAGAAGCGTCTCCGGCCCCAAGGGGACATGGCGCACCTCCAGAAATGCGTAGAGGTTCCGTATCGTTTGGGAGATGAACGAAAGCGCTCCCTGGGCCATGAACGTCCCCATCGCAACTCCCAGGCAAGAGCCGGCCAGGCCGATGCTAAGCGCCTCCGCGCCGTAGAGGGAGACGATTCCTCTCGAAGTCATACCCAGTGAGCGAAGGGTGGCGATTTCACCTCTTCTCCGTAATACGGATGCCGACATCGTGTTGTAGATCAGAAAACAGCCCACCAGGAGCGCGATGACGCTCAGCACCGTGAGATTGAGCTGGAACGACGCCAGCATCTTTTCCACGTCGCGTCCGCGCCGGGCGGGCCGCTCGACGACCGCGCCGGGCGGGAGAAAGCTCTGGATTCTCTCGTGGATCGATTCGATTTCGCCTCCATCCTCGAGAATCAGATCGATCCTGTCCAGACGCCCAAAACGCTCGAACACCTCCTGCGCAACGCCGATATCCAGGATGAGGAGGCGCCCGTCCATCGACTTCGCCATGCCCTCCGGCTTCAGGACGCCCCGGACGCGAAAGCGCATTCTCCGCGCGGCCTCGATATCCACGAAATCGCCTGCCCCGACGCCCAGCGCTTCGGCTGCTCCCCCGGCGATGAACAGGCCCTGCGGGTCGGCGATGCGCGAGAGAACTTCCTCGCGCGAATACTTATTTTCGAACTCATAACCCCTGAAATCATTATCCCCCAGCAAGTCGAGTCCCAGGGCCAGGACGGCGCGTCCTTGCGACGGCGCGCCGCGCCGCCACCTCGCATCGGTACCGTCCGCCTTTCTCACCCAAACGTGCTGCTGGATGACGGGCGTCGCTCTTTTCACTTCCTTCATCGCCTGGAGCCTCAAGATGAGATTCTCATCCAGGCCCAGACCGCCCGCGGAAACTTCCAGTTGCGTCTTGCCGGAAATGGCCACCAGACTGTTTTCAAACGCCCGGGTGGAGGTTTCGTTCGCCATCTTGACGGCGAGAAAGACGGCTACGCCCAGAGCCACGCCCACAAGCGTGAGAGCCAGGCGAAACGGCTCTTCCTTGAGACGCCGCCAGGCGAGAAGGCGCAAGAGGGAGACGGTGACGCTCATCAGCCCGCCTCCTCCAGGAAACCCCTTCTCGCTCGGAATTGTCCACCGTAGGGACAGGCCCCCGTGCCTGTCCTGATGCGGGACAACCACGGGGGTAGGCATCTTCGATGCGGGCGGCCACGGGGGGCCGCCCCTACGTCACAAAACGCGGGTATGTACATATTGTCGGGTAGAGCACTGGCGCGCGCACCTTTAGGCGGAGGGTTTCCAGCCCTGCCCTTTCGGTTGCAGGGTGGGGTCACAGTTCCGCCTTGAGCCACGTTTCCAGCCGCCCCCCCTAAAATTCCGTACGTCGGGTTTTCCCCGGTACGGCTTCAAGCAACAGGCACCTCCCAGCTTGGAGTGGAGTCTTCCGCGGGAACACCGGGGTTAAGACCGACCCTGCCATACCCCTCGGCGGGTCCAGCGTTTACTCCATCCTCAGGCTTCACCATTTGCAGGGCGGTTTCCCCCGCCTCTGTGTGCGGGCTGCCCACCACGGCGTCGCCACCTGTGCCCAGAGGTCCTCGCTCCGGGTGGGTTGTGTTGTCCCACCCTTCATCGCTTGGCGACCTCATCCGCCAGTCTGGAGGTCTCCGTCTCACTTCCCGGCGCCCCGGTTATAGAGACGGTCTTCGACATTCACAGGGTCATCCTGTCATGACCTCCACACCTTCCGGACTTTCACTGCGCTACTTTCGAGTATTGCCGCCTTCAATACGCCGGGAGCCCCGGTGCGTGCGCCTCAGTTTCTTCCGCACCGGCACTGGCCATCGGTTAGGAGGGAGACCCTTGGCAACTCCATCTACCCCGCAAATCAGCTTCACGCGGGAAGTCCTTGTTTCGACGCTTCATCCGTTCACTTTCGTTACGGCCCTACTCGTTGCTTGCCTCCCGGGCTGATCGCACACGAGCGGCACGACGGCCCCTCTGTACCCCGAGGCTTTTACGTCCGGGCTTCCAGATCGCCGGGTCGCCCCGTACGTCTGCCGGATATGACTACGGCGCCAAACTGAGAATTGCGCCGGCGGGACTTTCACCCGCTAGTACCGCAGCTAGTCTCGCTGCACCCCTCCCCGGTCGACTCCATACGCCGAATCACGAAGCCAGGTCTTTTTCAACAACCCTCCTCCAGGCGGCCATCGGTTATACCGACCCGCCGGGTGGCGTAGCGCAAGGGCATCTGGTCGTGCGTCGCCATGACGACCGTGAAACCGTCTTCCTGGTGGAGTTCTGCGACGAGTTCCAGGACGTTTTGCGAGTTCTCGGAATCGAGGTTGCCCGTCGGCTCATCGGCGAGTATGAGGCGGGGCTTGTGGATGATGGCGCGCGCGACGGCCACGCGCTGCATCTCGCCGCCCGAGAGCTGCCTCGGGAAGCTGCGCATCCGGTTCGCCAGTCCCACGCGCGCCAGGGCGTTTTCGGCCATCTCCTTGATTTCGGATCGTTTCCGGCCCTGAAGCAGAAGCGGCAGGGCGACATTCTCATAAGCCGTCATCGTCGGCATGAGATGAAAGAACTGATGGATGAAGCCCACATCTCTCAGGCGGATTTCGCTCAGGCCCTCATCGCTCAGGCGCGATATTTCGCGTCCATCCAGAAACACCTCGCCACTCGATGGCGCGTCGACAGCCCCCATCAGGTGCAGAAACGTGCTCTTGCCCGACCCGCTCGGGCCCGAAACCGTGATAAACTCGCCTGGTTCCGCCCGGAAGCTAACGCCCCTGAGCGCGTGGATTTGCGCTTCGCCCGCGACGTAGGTTTTGGATACCTCTTTCAACTCGACCAGGGGATGGGCCATACCGTTTCTCCGAAGGCGAACTTAAGAAAACCAGGGAGTCTTCACTTGTTCGAATCGCTGCCCGCCGTTTTTCTGATCACCAAAGACTACGAGGCGTCTTGTCGATTTTATACCGAAACGCTGGAGTTGAAAGAAGCGAGCCGGGCGAAAGACCACGTACGCTATGATTTGGGAGGTACTTCGCTCGTCATCCACGCGCCGATTGCGGATGAGGAAATGCGCAAGTGGAATCTCGAACCCCTGCAGGAACCAAGAGGTTCGGGCGTCGTCGTCACGCTCACGCCCGAGGACGTTGACCGCGCCCATGACGCACTTATCAAAAAAGGTGCGGAGGTCATATTCCCGCCCCGCGATGCTCCCTGGGGCGTGCGCATGTTCATGCTGAAGGACCCGAACGGGTTTCTGATCGAGGTGAGCAAGCCCATTCCAGGCGGCTCAGGATAGTCCCTCGTACACCGAACTCTCCTCGCCTCGCACTTCCGCCTGTGATTGGACGCGAACGAAGGATTCCTCTTTGTAGAGCCAGCGCCCGGTCAAGCGAACGAACCACCAGAAGAAATTACCGTTGATCTGGCTCTTGTGCGCGGTGAGCGCGCGAAATTTGCGGCGAAGCTGCCAGCGGATGTTCACGCGGGTGGTGATGACTTCATCCGGCGTACCGTACTTGTCCTCCCTGAAATCCGGATCGTCGAGCGGCGTTTTCTGTCCGAAAAACTTCATCCAGCGCCAGGCGCGCAGCATTTTCGAGCGCGACCACGCCGTGTGATAGAACTTGGGGACACGCCATGCCTCTCGCCCATCTGCTGGGAATCGGGCGGGGTCCGCGGCCGCCTCCAACGCCTCGGTGGTGACCTTGTTCGCCTTTAAGTGGTCGGGATGTCCGTATCCACCCTGCTCGTTGTAGGTGATGACCACGTCGGGGCGATAGCGGCGTATGTAGGCCACAATCCTGCCGACGACTTCTTCCTCATCGGCGTTCTTGAACGCCTTGGCGTGCCCGTTGCCCTCCCAGCCGTCCATGCCCGAATCGCGATAGCCCAAGGTATGAACTTCCGAAATCCGCAAAATCCGCGCCGCACTTTCCAGCTCTTCGAGCCTGATCTCCCCGAGCCTGTCCTGGTCCGACTCGGATTCGGGGTCGAGGTTCACGCCGATATGCTCCATCTTGCCCATCTCGCCGTTGGTGCAGGTGACGAGTATGACACGGTGGCCTTCGCGCGCGCTCTTCAGAATCAGACCGCCCGTGCTGCTGCACTCATCGTCGGGGTGCGCATGAACAAGCATGAGGGTGAAGGATTTTGACATGGGTTCCGGACGCCAGAAGGCGCGAAAAAGGCCGCCAGGTCGAATCCCGGCGGCCCTTGGAGGCGACGAATACTAGTGGTGCTCCCAGGTATCTCCTGAATTCAAGAGCGTGTCGATATCGCCCTCGCCTTTCGCCTGGGCCGCGGCGACTTGATCCCCCATCAATCCCTCGAACGGCGGACGCTCCACCTTTCTCAGAACGCCCAGGGGCACGGGGCCGCCTTCGAGTTCAACCCGGCTCAGGATATGGGCGTAGCCGCCCGCCTCATCGTCCACGCGATGGACGGTGACGTCGGGAGAATCGGCCTCGACGACCCGGACCTTGTAATCATCCAGAGAGATTCCCTTACGATTATCTTCCGGGCCATAGACGAGGGGCTGGCCGTCTTCGAGATACATCACGTTCTGCTCTTTCATGCCTTTCTCGGTGAATTTGTGCCACGCGCCGTCGTTGAACACGATGCAATTCTGCAGCACCTCGAGCAGAGACGTACCCTCGTGGTTCGCCATCTCCTCGAACATCGAGGCCATGTGCTTCTGATCCCTGTCCGTCGTGCGGGCCACGAAGCTGCACTCCGCCCCCAGGGCCAGCGTCAGCGGGTGGAGCGGATAGTCCACCGAACCGGTGGGCGTGGATTTCGTGCGCGAGCCCAGAAGCGAGGTCGGCGAATACTGGCCCTTGGTCAATCCGTAAACGCGGTTGTTGAAGAGAATGATCTTGACGCCCACGTTGCGGCGCATGGAGTGAATCAGGTGGTTGCCGCCGATGGACAGCGCGTCGCCGTCGCCGCTGATGACCCAGACGGAGAGGTCTGGGTTGCTCACCTTCACGCCGGTGGCGAACGCCGGAGCGCGTCCGTGAATGGTGTGGAAACCAAACGTGTCCATGTAGTAGGGAAAGCGCGCCGCGCAGCCGATACCGGATACGAAAACGAACTTCTCGCGCGGAATCTCGAGCGTCGGCAGCACCTTCTGCATCTGCGCCAGTATCGCGTAGTCACCGCAACCCGGGCACCAGCGCACGACCTGGTCGGACTGAAAATCCTTGCGGGTGAGGCCCAACCCACCGCCATTCTTGGCTGTCGTCGTAGACATTTAGAGTAACTCCTCAATCTTGGTAATCAGTTCGCCGACCTTGAAGGGCTTTCCTTGAATTTTGTTGAAGCTGATCGTGTCGACCAGATACTGGTAGCGGAGCATCTTGGAGAGTTGACCCAAGTTCAACTCGGGGACGAGAATTTTCTCGAAATTGCCGAGTACTTCTTCCAGGTTCGCCGGGAAGGGGTTGAGATGCCTCAGGTGAACCTGCGATACGGAGGCGCCCCGGGCTTGTAGAGCCTCGATCGCCGCCGTGATGGCGCCGAAGGTGCCGCCCCAGCCGATGACGAGAACCTTGCCGCTCTCCTCGCCGATGACCTCCGCGGGCGGGATGTCCTTCGCGATGCCCGCAATCTTCTCATCGCGCGTGCGCACCATGAATTCGTGGTTCTCAGGCTCGTAGTTGACGTTGCCGGTCTGGTCTTCCTTCTCGATCCCGCCGATTCTATGCTCGAGCCCGGGCGTCCCGGGAATCGCCCACGGACGGGCCATCGTTTCCGGGTCCCGAAGATAGGGCAGGAACCCTTCCGGGTCCGTCCTGTAGGTCACCGGCATCTCGGGAATATCCTCCGCCTTGGGCAGAAGCCAGGGTTCCGAGCCGTTGGCCAGGTAGCCGTCACTCAGGACCACTACGGGCGTCATGTATTTCACCGCCAGGCGGCTCGCTTCTATTGCCGTCCAGAAACAGTCTCCCGGCGTGGCCGCCGCCACGATCGGCAGCGGGCTTTCGCTGTTGCGCCCGAACATCACCTGGAGCAGGTCGGCCTGCTCGGTCTTCGTGGGAAGGCCTGTGCTCGGGCCGCCGCGCTGGATGTTGGCGATGACCATGGGAAGCTCCGTCATCACGCCGAGACCCATGGCCTCGGCCTTGAGAGCGATACCTGGGCCGCTCGAACACGTCACGCCGAGCGAGCCTGTGAACGAAGCGCCAAGCGCCGCGGAGACGGCCGCGATTTCATCTTCCGCCTGGAAGGTCTGCACGCCGAAATTCTTGTGGCGGGAGAGTTCGTGGAGAACGTCGCTGGCCGGCGTGATCGGATAGGCGCCCCAGAAGAGGTTGATGCCCATCTTCTTCGTCGCCGCGATGAAGCCGTAGGCCAGGGCGACGTTGCCCGAGATGTTCCTGTATTTGCCGGGCGGATAGGTCGCCTCGCGCACGATGTAGTTGCTGGTGAAGACCTCGGTGTTCTCGCCGAAGAAAAACCCGGCTTCTAACGCGCGCGTGTTGGCCTGCACGAACTCGGGGCGTTTCCCGAATTTCTCCTCGATCCACTGCTTGGTCGGATCCAGCGGACGAGAGTACATCCAGTACATCAGGCCAAGCGCGAAGAAGTTCTTGCACCGATCCGCCAGGTTGGACTGGAGCTCCATGTCTTCCAGGGCCTGTCGCGTCATGGAGGTGATCTTCACCTCGTGGATGTCGTAGTTGCCCTTGAACTCCTCATCCTCGAGGGGGTTGGACTCATAACCGGCCTTGGCCAGGTTCTTCTGGCCGAAGTTATCCACGTTCGCGATGATGATGCCCCCGCTCTTCAAATCGACGATGCTCGTCTTGAGCGCGGCCGGGTTCATCGCCACGAGTACGTCAACGGCGTCGCCCGGGGTGTGGATGTCCTTGCTCGAGAAGTTGATCTGGAACCCGCTCACTCCGGCAAGGGTTCCGACGGGCGCGCGAATCTCGGCGGGAAAGTCGGGGAACGTGCTCAGATCGTTCCCGGCGATGGCCGCTGCGTTCGTGAACCTGTCTCCGGTGAGCTGCATTCCGTCGCCGGAGTCGCCGGCGAATCGAATCGCCACCGTTTCGAGTTCAACAAGCTGCTTCTCAGCCCCGTTTTTACCTGAAGACTCAGCCATTGGTTTGGTTGTCCTTTAATTGGATGTATCTTGTATAGGGAAATTCGTGGAGGATTTCATTCACTGAGAAATACCATATGTCGTGCATATTTTTTTTGGGCATGTCCATTCGAGTCCGAGTGGCGATTCATACATCAACCAGCCGATCGCGAATTATGCGGAAATCATTCAAAGCCGTCAACGCAAATTCAACTTTTTTTCAAAAAAATCAAATACATCAGCCCGCACGGGAGCCGTCGAGGCCCAAATCCTCAGCCGCCCCCTGCATGGCCTCCAGCGTGAAGGCGACGTGCTCCTCCAGAGGCACCCCCAGCTCCGAGGCTCCCAGCTCCACATCCGCACGATTCACGCCCTTGGCGAAATTCTTGTCCTTCCATTTTTTCCGGATGCTTCGCGGCTTCACCTGGCGGATGTCTTTCGCAGGGTTCACCAGGGCGACGGCGGTGATGAGGCCCACCAGTTCATCCACGGCGAAGAGCGCCTGGGCGAGGCGCGTCTCCCGGGGGACGTTCAGGTACTGCGCGTGCCCCAGAATCGCCTGTATCATTTCCTCGGGATAACCCGCCTCGCGCAGTACCGCGCAGCCGGTCTCGGGGTGTTCTTCGGGCGATGGGTGCTTCTCGTAATCCATGTCGTGCAGCAGGCCGGTGACGCTCCAGAGCGCCTCGTCTTCTCCGTATTTCCTCGCATAAGCAAGTAGAGCGGCCTCCACCGCCCGGGCGTGCGCTCTCAGGCCCGGGCTTTTGGTCCACTCGAATAAAAGCGCCTCGGCGCTTGCGCGATCCAGTTCCACGCTCGACTCCCCCCTTGCGACGATGAATCAAAGAGATGACAAATCAAAGAAACCATCAAACATTGCTGATATCACTAAACCTTGCGCTTCGACCCGCTTTCCGTCAAGGCGCACAGCCTCGCTTGAGGCGCTTTGGTTGTGGTACATATTCCCCCCAGGACATTTTCCAACAAAATTCCGTGCAGCAGAAGAAATTTTTTCAGGGAGAAAGCCATGCTCTACAACAGGGAACGCGCGCTGGAACTGATGCGAGAACACGACGTGGCGGCCATGATCGGCACGACGCTCGAGAACGTCACCTACCTGACGGGCCACATCGGCTGGGCGCAGCGGGTCTACCGCGCGCGCAAAAGCTACGGCGTGATGACCAACGACCCGGACGCCGGCACCGACCTCATCATGAACCGCGCGGACAACACCTATTACGCCGCCTACGGCGGTCACGCGGAGAACGTCTATGTCTGGGGCGGGCAGGCGAACCACATCGAGCCGGAGGGCTACGAGCCGCATGACGACGAGATGAGGCGCTACCGCGAACTCCACGCGAGCGGGGCCAAGCACGCCACCCTGCTCGACGGGCTCCTCGCCGCTCTCAGGGACCGGGGCATCACCTCCGGCAGAATCGCCCTCGATGAGGAAGGCTGTCCGGACAGCCTGTTCGCAACCTTGAAGGAAAAACTGCCCAATTGCGAATTCATCCCCGGCTCGGGACTGTTCCTGATGACGCGCCTCATCAAGACGGCGGATGAACTCGACCGCCTGCGCGAGGCGGCCCAGGTGAACGAAGACGCCATCACCAAGGTGTTCGAATTCGTGCGCGAGGGCGTGAGCGAGCGCGAGGTGGCCGAGGTCTGGCGGCAGGAGGTGGCCCGGCCCGGCGGCATGTGGCACTGGTTCCACTTCAACTCCGGCCCGAGGGGCGTCTTCATCTTCCCGCCCACTGACAGAAAGCTCCAAAAGGGCGACGGATTCATGTTCGACGCCGGCCTGTTTCACAAGAACTACAACGCCGACACGGGAAGCTGCGGCTCCATCGGCGAGCCGAGCGCGCGCGTGCAGCGCGAGTGGAAGGGGGTCGAAGAGGGTTTCCACGAGTGCCTGGAGGTCATCAAGGCCGGCTGCACGGGCAACCAGATCTATCAGGCGCTGGTCAAGGGAATCCAGTCGCGCTTTCCCGAGTTCGACGCCCCGTTCGCCGGTCATACGATTGGCCTCGAAGCCAGGGAGTTCCCCTTCATCCTGGGGCCCGAATCGAAGTACAACCAGCCGTTCTACCCGGAAACCTCCGAGATCCCTTACCCCGTCGATTCGGTGATCAACATCGAGGCGCCCATCGGCACGTTCGGACAGGGAGGCTACCAGATCGAATACTCGGTCGTCGTGAAGGAAAACGGCTGGGAGATGCTCATTCCCCAGGACAGGAGTTTCAGGGTCATCGACGCGTGATTGGTATATGCGGGAGGGGAGCAACCTGGGACAGGCACAGGGGCCTGTCCCTACGGAAACTGCGCGTATCGAAAAGAAAAAGAACCGGTAGGGGCGGCCCCCCGTGGCCGCCCTGCCTCCCCTTTGATTGGTTGTTGTGTAGGGACAGTTCCTCTCTATTGATTGTATCCATCCTGAAAAGGACAATCACGGGGAGTTGTGCCTATCCAATTCAATAAATTATGTAGGGGCCGCATATCATGCGGCCCTACCTTTCCGCCTTCACAATACGGGTCGCATGATAAGCGACCCCTACACATGCCGAACCACAAAACCGAAATGACGATGCCAAATCTCGTTAGATGAGGGGGAGCCGTTTTCGCGGCCACCTTCCACCAACGCCTAGACACGCCGAACGAGTATTTCCCACAATTGACCTGGACGGGAAAATAATGTGAGATAGGCGGGTCGCCACATTTCTCTAGCCTGGAGAAAGCCGATGCCTCAACATACCGACCTTTTGCCGAGACGCGATTTTATCCGAAAAAGCGCTTTCGCCGGCCTCGGCGCCGGACTCCTGCCCTTCGCGCGCGCCATGAACGCGGACGCCGCGCAGAACCGGGTTCAACGCTACGTCACCTTGGGCAAGACGGACATCAAGATGTCCGATATCTCGTTCGGCAGCAGCCGGCTCGGCTCAGACGAGGAAAACCTCGTACACCACGCGCTCGATCTGGGGATCAACTATTTCGACACCGCCGAGAGCTACTCCTGGGGGGAATCGGAGACCACCATCGGCAAGGCGCTCAAGGGGAAACGCCACAAGGTCTACATCGCCTCCAAGACACATGCGGGACCGAGCGACGACAAAGCCTCCATGATGCGCTCGCTCGAGCAGAGCCTCCAGAAACTCCAGACCGACTACGTGGACGTCTACTTCAACCACGCGGTGAACGACGTGAACAGGATGAAGAACCCCGAGTGGAGCGAATTCGTCGCTCTCGCGAAAAAACAGGGGAAAATCCGCTATTCCGGCATGTCGGGCCATGCGGGCAACCTGATCGAGTGCCTCGACTACTGCACCGACAACAACGTCGTGGACGTATATCTCGTGGCCTACAACTTCGGGCAGGACCCGGCCTTCTACCAGCGGTTCACGCGCGGGTTCGACTTCATCGCCAGGTTCCCGAAACTGCCCCTCGCGCTTGCGCGGGCGAAAGCCAAGGGCATCGGCGTCATCGCCATGAAGACGCTCATGGGCGCACGCCTGAACGACATGCGGCCCTTCGAGAAAGGCGGCGCCACCTATTCGCAGGCCGCCTTCCGCTGGGTGCTCTCGAACCCCAACGTGGACTCGCTCATCATCTCGATGACGAGCAAGGAGAACATCACCGAGTTCGTGGGCGGCTCTGGCTGGAAAAAGATATCGCGCCGCGAGGTGCCGATCTTGAAGAAATACGCGCGGCTCAACGGAACCTCCTACTGCCGCCATGCGTGCAACGACTGCGCGGGCGCGTGCCCGGAGAACGTGCCCATCGCGGACGTGCTCCGCACCCGCATGTATGCGACCGACTATGAGGACGTGCGGTTCGCCAAGGCCGAGTACTCCATGCTGGGCGCGGGCGCTTCGGCGTGCCTCACCTGCAGCCACCAAAGCTGCGCCGGCTCCTGCACGCACGGGCTGCCCATCGAGAAGATGACCGCGCCGACCCACGAACTGCTCACGGTATAGGCCAGGCCGCCGTATAGGCGTCTCAAGAAAAGGCGAGTGGCCCCGGTGCGCTCGGCCGCCTTTCGACATATCGGGAGAAGCCCCATCGACATCGCCATCACGGGTGCGAACGGCGCCGTCGGCAAAGCGCTCATCGAACGCTTAAGCTCCAATACGGCCAATAGTCCATTGCGTCTGCGCGCGCTCGTCCGGGACCTGGGGCGAAGCGCGAATCTGCGCAATCTTCCTGCAAAGTTAATAGAAGTGGACTACGACGATCCCGAAAGCCTCGCGCGAGCCGTGGTCGGCGCGGACTGCGTGGCCCACCTGGCGGGTTCGCTGGTTCCGAGAGCGGGCGATTCCCTGCTCCAGTCGAACCTGCTCACCACGAAGAACGTAGCCGAGGCGAGTAAAGGCTGCGGCGTCAAATCCTTCGTTTATTTAAGTTTTCCGGGCGCGGACGCACGCTCTCAAAACGAATATATAAGGACGAAAGGCCAGGCCGAGGACGTGATTGAGGAGAATTTCGGGTCGGGCGCCATCTTCCGTGTACCAATGATTCTGGGGACAGACACTCCTGCGATGAACCAGATAAAACGCCTGCTCCGCTCCTCGACGATCCCCCTCGTGGCGGGCGGCGCGGTGCGGATACAGCCGATATACCTGGGCGACGTTCTGAGCGCTGTCGAATGGGCGATTCTTCATCCCGAAGCACCGCTCACGCGGGTGAACCTCGTGGGGCCGGAGACCCTGCTCTACCGCGAACTGCTCATTCGCGCCGGGCGGAGGCTCGGCAAACGGCCCCGCATCCTGACGATTCCGAGGGGGCCGGCCCGGCTTGCGTCGGGCATCATCAGCCGCCTCTCGCCCTCCTCCCCCATGAGCCGCACCGTATTCGACGTTATATTCTACGAGCATCTGTGCAACGATGAGGAAGCCGGAAGCGACGCGCCCATCGCCCGCACGGGCGTCGACGAGATTCTGGACCTCTCGCTGCCGCACCGCGAATAGCCGCTGCGCCTTCAAGGAGTTTCGCATTGGAGCAAAACCAGGATACGCATCAATCCAGCAAAGCCGGTCGACTCATCCCCATCGCCCTCACGGTGGTGATCTTCGTCATCATCTTCTGGCGGATACCCTTTGGCGAGTTCGTCCTCGCCATATCGAAGGCGAGGCTCGCGCCCTTCCTCGTGCTGATGGGGTGTTTTTCGGTCTGTTTTTTCCTGATGGACACCTTCGTCCTGAGCCGGATGATCCGCTGGTTCCACGGCCCGCTGACGTTCCCGACGCTGCTGCCTGTGCGCGCCGTCACCTACGTCGTCTCCATCATCAACACCCAGCTCGCACAGGTGGCGCTGGCGCTTTATTTTCACCGCAGGTTCCAGACCCCGCTCGCAGAGATCACGAGCACAGTCGCCATGCTCATCCTCCTGGAAGTCACGAACCTGATCTCCTTCGCCACGGTCGGCCTCATCGCCTTCCCGGGCGGCGCGCCGCTCTTCCTGTTCGCCCTGCCCGCCGGGCTCGCCTGTTGCTGGCTGCTCATCACCCAGGTGGCGCGGGGGGGACTTGGCGTGGTCGGTGAGAAAATCGGCGGCCACACCCTGCTCAACACCTTCCGGGCGGTTCGCTTCGGGCAGGGCCTCACCGTCCTGGCGCTAAAGGGCTCCGTTTTCGTGCTTTCGCTGTTCGTGCACAAATACGCCCTGACGCTCTTCGGGATGGACATTCCGCTGCTGCAGCTTCTCACGTTCCTGCCGCTCGTCTTCATGATAGGGGCGCTTCCGGTGACGGTGGCGCATCTGGGCACCTCCCAGGCCGCATGGATATTCTTCTTCAAGGACTATGCGCCCGAGGCGGACCTGCTCGCCTACAGTCTCGTATCGCATCTCACCTTCATGCTGGCGAACGGGACGATCGGCTTGCTTTTCATGCCGAAGGCGTATTCGGATCTGTTCGGAAAGAGGCGCGCCGCCTGAGGGGGGTTGCTTTTCAAGGCAGAGGGAGAACGAGCGGGGCGGGTTTTTCAACAGCCCACTCAAGGGGCTGTTGAAATAGTCATTTCCACCTCATCCTGAGTAGCGGCGAAGCCGCGTATCGAAGGATTGACCCAATTGAGGAACGAGGGTCGAACGGGGCGCGAGGCGTTCGGCCCCCCTCGTCCCTCGATACGGCCCTTGCGGGCCTACTCGGGATGAGGAGGTTTGTTACGCACGCGCTTTTGAATTTCACTCCCCCCTTGAGGGGGAGTCGAAGAGCTGAGGGCGTAAGCCCGAAAGCGATTCGGTGGGGGGTATAACTCGGAGTGGCGATAAAGCGCGATTCACCCCCCACCACATCGACCTTCGCACAAACCGCTCGGTCTCTGTGACTCCCCCTCAAGGGGGGAGTGAAATTCATCGCGCTCCCTCTGTGGGACTTTTTCAACAGACCCCTCAAGGGGGGAGTGATTGTTTGGTACTCTGCAAGGGGAGAATGTTTTTGGCCCGACCCCCAAGGGGAGAGCAATTCTTCTCTCTCTCCGGCAGTGAATATACGCCGAATCATGAAATCACGACTTTTTCAACAACCCCGAGAGGTTCCGAGTGGCGAGCGCGCGTTCCGGATGAGCAAGTATAAAGCGTAGAAGAAAACCAGACGGCCGAGCCAGGGCAGGACGGGCCGGAGCCAGTCCCAAGCGAGGCCCATCTCCAAGACGACCCCGCCCACCAGAGCGTAAAAACAGACCCCCGCCCACTTTCCCGCCGCATCCTCGGGCAAGGATTCGCCCGCGCTCCCGGCCCCGCCCCGGCAGCGCCACAGGAACTGAGCGCCCAGCGCCAATACGCCCAGGGCGGCCCAGGGTCCGATACGCCCCGTCCATGCGGCGGCTGCGAGCGCCGCCGCGTTGAAGGCCACGTCCGAGAGGGCATCCACCTGCCCCCAGAAATAACTCTTCGCACCCGCGCGCCTCGCCAGCGGACCGTCCGCCAGGTCGCTCAGGATAGCGTATAAGTAGGCGGCGATGAGCAGGACACGCCACCTCAGGTCGGGTGCGGAATCCATTTCGAGCAACGCCCAGACAATTAGTGGAATCGTGAAAATCCGCGCGAGCGTGAGGCCCCTCGCCAGATACGCGAGTTTCGGCCTGAGAGGCGCTCTCTCCATCATCCGGCCTCCTTCCAAGCCCCAGGCTATGCGTAAACTTGAAAAACCCAGATTACTCTGCCTCAATTGACACGCCCGCCGCAAAGTTCTAGCTTTGAACTTCCATAGCCACGATACGAGAAACGCGTTTCACCACTAGTGAGGAATCTTCATGCCCAAGTACGCAATGGCGATCGACCTCGAGTCCTGCATCGGATGCCACGCATGCACGATCGCCTGTAAATCCGAACACGATATTCCCATCGGCGTCTGGCGATGCTGGGTGAAGGAAGTCGAAAAAGGCGCCTTCCCGAGCACAAGGAGGGAGTTCCTGCCCGTCCTGTGCAATCAGTGCGACGACGCGCCTTGCCAGAACATCTGCCCGACGAAGGCGCTCTTCAGGCGCAGCGACGGAATCGTGGACCTGGACCCGGAATGGTGCATCGGGTGCAAGTCCTGCATTGCGGCGTGCCCCTACGATCAGCTCTTCATCGACCCCAACACGATGACGGCGGAGAAATGCAACTTCTGCGCGAACCGCCTGGAAGCGAACCTGGAACCCGCCTGCGTGGTGGTCTGTCCCACGCAGTGCCGCGTGTTCGGCGACGTCGAGGATGCGGATTCGAAGATATCGAAACTCACCACGCAGCGCCCCTACAACGTGAGAAAGCCCGAATACAACACCGCGCCCAACATCTATTATCTCGAGGGCAGCCGCCAGCTCCTGGACCCCACCGAGGCGGGCCAGTCCGGCATCTACAAGCAGGGCGAGATGGACATGGAGAAAGAAGACGTCGTGCCCGAGTGGGAGAACAAGCCCGGCGAGAGCCGCACCGTGTACGACACCTTCCACGAGGTTCCCTGGGAGACGAAGATCATCACCTATCTGCTGACCAAGGGCGCGAGCACGGGCCTTCTGGTCATCAGCCTCTTCATGTGGATGTTCGGCTTCAAGAGTTCGCTTTTCTCCTTCTGGATGCCCGCGCTGAGCGGCATCCTCCTCGCCGCCACGGGGGCGGTGCTCATCACCGACCTCAAGCGGCCCGAGCGGTTCTACTACATTATGCTGCGCTCGAACTGGGGAAGCTGGATGGCGTGGGGCACTTGGTTCATCGCGCTCGACGGCGTCTTGACCCTCCTGTGGGTGATTGGCGCCCTGTTCGGCGCAGAGGGCTTCATGGGCCTCATCCTGTGGCCCACCATCCTCATGGGCGTGCTCGCCTCGATATACACGGGCTTTTTCTTCGCCCAGGCCTCGGCGCGCGATTTGTGGAAAGGAAGCGAGAACACCCTGGACATCGGCGTGCAATCGGGACTCAAGGGCGCGGCTATCCTGCTCCTCTTCGCCACGCTCTTCCCGATACAGAACCAGGCCTCGGCCCTGAACATCCTGGGCGGGCTGCTCGCCATTCTCGTTCTGCTGCACCTGAGCATCCTGGTGTTCTCGATTCTCGTGCATCGATTCGGCTCCGTTGCGCATGAGCGGGCGATCCACCTGCTGACGAACGGGCCGTTCAAGAACGATTTCTGGGGAGGCGCCATCGCCGTGGGATGCCTCGCTCCCCTGCTCCTGCTTTGGGCGGGAGGCTTCGGCGGTTTCGGCGCGGTGCTGGCCGGCATCATGGCCACGGCGGGCGCGTATCTTTGGGACAAGATCTGGGTGAAGGCCGGACAGGCCGTTCCCCTTTCGTAATACGGGAGCTTCAAAAGCATGAGCACAAGTCATCTACAAGTCGGCAAGGGCGCACGCGACATCGCCTCACTGGGCCGCCCCGATCTGCTGGCCAAGGCGCCGCCCACGGCGCCTGCGGGTCAACTCAACTACACGAACACGAACGGCGCTCTCACCTCCTACCCGAGCCCGGACCAATGGGACAACTGGACGGAATACGAGAGCACCAAATGGCCACAGAAGGTGGCGAGAAACTACGCGCTGGTCCCGACTCTCTGCTTCAACTGCGAGGCGGGCTGCGGACTCCTGGCCTACGTCGACAAGGACGACATGAAGATCCGGAAAATCGAGGGAAACCCGCTCCACCCCGCCTCGCGCGGACGCAACTGCGCGAAGGGCTGGGTGACGCTCAACCAGGTCTACGACCCCGACCGCATCTTCTATCCCCTGAAGCGCGTGGGCGAGCGCGGCGAGGGCAAGTGGGAGCGCGTGAGCTGGGACGAGGCGCTCGACGACATCGCCGGCCGCATCAGAGAGGCGATCCTGGCGGAGCGGCGAAACGGCGTCATCTACCACGTGGGACGCCCCGGCGAGGACGGCTACATGTTCAAGACGCTCGCCGGCTGGGGCGTGGACGGCCACAACAGCCACACCAACGTGTGCAGCTCCTCTGCCCGCATCGGCCAGTTCCTCTGGAACGGGTCGGACAGGCCGTCTCCCGATTTCACGAACGCAGACGCCATCCTGCTGATCAGCAGCCACCTCGACACGGGCCACTACTACAACCCCTCGGCCCAGCGCATCATCGAGGCGCAGACGAGCGGGGCCAAGCTCATCGTGATTGACCCCAGGCTCTCCAACACGGCGGCGAAGGCCGACTACTGGCTGCCCGCCTACAGCGGCACCGAGAGCGCGATTCTGCTCGCCATCGCGCGCTACCTGCTCGACACCGGGCAGTTCGACGCGCAGTTCGTCGAGGAATGGATGAACTGGACCGAATACATGCGGACCGTTCATCCCGACGAGGAGGCGAGCTTCGAGAACTTCGTCGAGAAGCTGAAACAAGAATACGCGGAGTTCACCTTCGAGTATGCGGCGGAGGAGACGGGCGTGTCCGTTGACCTGATCGCCGAAGTCGCCCAGGTCGTCGCCCGCGCCGGCAGCCGCCTTTGCGTCCACGTCTGGCGTGCGGCCGCCACAGGCAACCTGCACGGCTGGCAGGTGGCGCGGTGTCTGCACTTCCTGCCGTCGCTTACGGGCGCGGTGGGCACGGTGGGCGGAACCCACCTGGCGAACACGCACAAGTTCGTGCCCAAACACCCCAACCCCGCTCCGGGCCCCAAAGACTGGAACGAGCTTCTCTTCCCCCGGGAATACCCCCTCGCCTTCTTCGAGATGAGCTTCCTGATGCCCCATCTCGTGAAGGACAAGGGCCACAGCGTCGACGTCTACTTCACGCGGGTCTACAACCCGGTGTGGACGAACCCCGACGGCTTCATGTGGGTGGACATGCTCAAGGACCACGACAAGATAGGCTGCCACGTGGCGCTCACCCCCACCTGGAGCGAGACGGCCTGGTTCGCGGACTACATTCTGCCGATGGGCAACGCCACGGAGCGCCACGACAACCAGAGCCAGGAGACGCACCCCACGAAATGGGTCGGATTCCGCCAGCCGGTGCTTCGGGCGCTGCGCGAAAAAATGGGCGAGACGTTCGAGACCTCCCGCGAGACGAACCCCGGCGAGGTGTGGGAAGAGGACGAGCTTCACATCGAACTCTCCTGGCGCATCGACCCCGACGGCTCGCTCGGCATCCGGCAGTATTTCGAGAGTCCCTACAGGCCGGGCGAGAAGATAACGGTGAACGAGTACTACCAGTGGATGTTCGAGAACGGCGTGCCGGGCCTGCCCGAGGCCGCCGAGAAGGAAGGCATGACGCCGCTCGAATACATGCGCAAATACGGCGTTTTCGCCGTGCAGGAAAACGTGTACGAACCCCACATGCACGAGCTGTCGGACGAAGCGATGCACGACGCCCACGTGGATGAGGCGACGGGCTCGGTCTGGAAAGACGGCGCGCTCATCGGCAACATGAGCCGGGGAAGAGCGAGAGAGGGCTTCCACACGCCGTCCAAGAAACTCGAATTCTACAGCCCGACCATGGCGGCCTGGAACTGGGGCGATGAGGCCATCCCCAAGTACATGAAGACCCACGTCTACTGGCGCGACATGAATCGGGATGACAACGAGTTCGACCTGCTGCCGAACTATCGCCTCGCCACCCTCATCCATACACGCTCGGCCGTGAAATGGCTTTATGAGATCACCCACAACAACCCGCTGTGGCTCCACACCGACGACGCCAAGCGACTCGGGCTGAACACGGGCGACCTGGCGAAGGTCGAGACCGGGATTGGCCATTTCGTCACGAGATGCTGGGTGACGGAGGGCCTGAGGCCGGGCATCGTCGCCATGGCGCACCACCTGGGCCGCTGGCGTCTGAGCGAAGACCAGGGCGCGCCCAAGATCGCCTCCGCCGTCGTTCGCCTCGACGAGAAGAATGATGGGGAATACACCATGCGTCAGGTACACGGCGTCCAGCCCTTCAAGAGCGACGACCCCGACACGGAGCGCATCTGGTGGCGCGAGGTGGGCGTGAACCAGAACCTCACTTTCCCGGTCAACCCCGACCCGGTGAGCGGGATGCACTGCTGGCACCAGAAGGTGCGGGTGACGAAGGCGGGGGCGGCGGATCGCTACGGCGACATCAGCGTCGACACGAAGAAGAGCTTCGAGCACTACAAGCAGTGGCTCGAGATGACAAAGCCGGCCCCCGGCCCCGACAACCTCAGGCGCCCGCTGTGGTTCGCCCGGCCCAACAAGCCCCAGGCCGAGGCCTACACCATTACCGAATGAGCCTTCGCTGGAAGCGCCGCGCCTCACACGCTGAATACGCCGAGCAGGCGAGGCTCCGCGCGCAACTCTACCGGGTACAGGCGCGGGCGATGCTCGACCCGCTCGATAAGGAACTCGCAGGCTTCCTGCGCGAGAACTACCCGTTCCTCTTCCCCGAAATATTCGAAGTCACCGAAGAGGCCCTACAGAAACTGAGGGTCGATTTCACGAACCTGTTCGTGCTCTCCTCCCCTCCCTACGAAGCCGCCCTGATGGATGAGAGCGGGCATCTGAACTCGAAGCGGACGGATGCGGTCGCCGATTTCTACCGCGCCTGCGGCTACAACCCCGGCCGTGGTAGCGCCGCTCTCTCCCAGTCCAGCGTGCTGGCGGTGGATCACCTGAGCGTGGAGCTGGAATTCCTGGCCCGGCTCGCCACGGAAGAAGCGGACGCCTGGGAGGAGGGCGACGCCGACCTCGCGCGGGAGAAACTGGGTTTGTGCGCGCGGTTCATGGACGAGCACCTCATGGGCTGGATGCCCGTCTACACGTCGAGCATGGAAGAGGACGCGGAAACGCACCTCTACTGCGCACTCGCCGGATGGATACGCGAATTCGCCTTCTCGGACAGGAAATACATCGCAGGGATACTTTAGGGACAAGGGGCGGCGATTCCTGCTACGGGGCTTCCTCTTTCATGGCGCTCGCCCACTTCTGGGCCTGCGTGAGGTGGCGTCTTAGTTCCCGCGTCTTTCTGCTCCAGTCGCGCCACGCGGCCTTGGACGGCGGGCACGCCTTCGACCAGGCGCGGTACCGGGCGAGGTTCTCTTCCGCCACCCCGTCGATGCGCGAAAGCAACTCCTGCACACGGCCATCGGAACCCGCTTCGCGGAAAAGATTCTCCAGCATTCTGGCCCGGTTCTGGACACCCGCGCGCAGGCCCATCTCCCCTGCAAGCGCGCGGATGCGGCTTCGCGTCAGGAAAATGCCCGAGCGGGCGGGCGTCACCAGAAATTCCGCCAACTCGTGGAGGTTCCCGCCCTCGAATGTTCGCGTGATGTCGGAACTCATAACGCGTCCATATTACGCCAAAACGGACCGGATGACACCGCCCGAAGGGCTTCGGCTCAAACCCGACCGCCAAAGGAGGTGTTGAAAAAGCCCCTCAAGGGGGGAGTGATTTCTTTCGAAGGTTTGTAGGGACAGGCCCCCGTGCCTGTCCTATATCGGAGTGAATATGACAGACGGGCGGCCACGGTCGAACTTCCCTCTTCGGGAAGTTCGACGCCCCTACGGTGGAATCCCAACCGATCCGCAAGGAGGGAATGGTTCATTTCACTTTCGTGGCCTCTGCAATCGCTCCCTTCTCGGTCGCGATTGACCTCCCAAAACGCAGGATATTCATACGCAACCACCGATTCGGCTAAAATTGGCATCCGCAACCGGTTCGTTTATGGCAGGCCGGGCTTCTTCGTGCTATGAGGAGGAAAAGAGCACAGCCTGCGTCGGGGCGGCATGATGAATTTTGCCCCCGGGCGGGTGAGCCACCGAATTCCTGTTTTCGCGATATGGTGATTTCGCCTCATGGACGAGCCTGTTTCTCTGGAAGAAAACGCCGATTTCGCCGTCATCCTCGTACGCCCGGGGGGTGCGGGCAACGTGGGCGCCATCGCGCGCGTCATGTCGCACTTCGGCCTGTCGGACTTGCGCCTCGTCGCGCCGCGGTGCGACGTCAAGAGCGTGGAGGCGCGCTCGATGGCCATGAAAGCGCAGCCCCTGCTGGCGGGCGCGAAGCATTTCGCCAGCCTGCGCGAAGCCTCGCACGATTGCGGCTGGCTGGTGGGGACGTCGAGGCGCCTTGGCAGGAAACGGCAGCCCACCATGCGCCCGAGAGAGGATGCGGGCGCACTGCTCGCGCGCGCATCGGGCATGAAAGTCGGCCTGGTGTTCGGGCAGGAGGACAAGGGCCTGTTCACCGAGGAGTTGAGCCTGTGCCAGGAGAGGCTCCTCATCCCGGCGCTGCCCGACGGAGAGTCGTTCAACCTCTCCCAGGCCGTGCTGATCATTTTGTGGGAGTTGTTCTGCCAGAACCAGGAGATCGCCCGGCCCGGAGTCGGCGATGCGAAGCGCGAGCGCGCGAATGAACTCGAACCTGCATCGCGCGAGGAAATTGAGGGCCTGGTGGATCACCTCATCGAATCCATGGAGCAGATCGGCTTCGTCCCCCACAACGACCCGGATCGCGTGGCCCGGACCTTCCGGAAGATGCTCGACAGGCTGGGGCCGGACGAGAGAGAGGTCCGCGTGTTGCGGGGCGTGCTGCGGCAGGCGATCTGGAAACTCTTTCATCCGGGCGAAAAAGACGAGCCGCAAGAGTCCGCCGTTTCGTCCCGCCCGGTTGAAGAAGACTGATTTCGGGCATCGTTCCGAAGAGAACCTGCGCAGAGCGTGAAACGCATGAAACTCGATGACTTCGACTATCACCTGCCCCGTAACCTCATCGCCAGATATCCGCCGCCGAACCGGGAAGACGCGAGGATGCTCCATCTCTCAAGAGAGGGTGATGCGCTCGCGCACCTTCAGGTCATCGACCTGCCGCGTTACTTAAGTCCGGGGGATCTGGTCGTCATCAACGACACGAAGGTCAACCCGTGGCGGATTCACGGCAGGCGCAAGAGCGGAGGCCGGGTGGAGATCCTGCTGCTCAAACAGCTCTCCCCCGGAAAATTCCGCGCCATGGCGCACGCCAACCGCCCCCTGCCTGAAGGGGAAACTATCGTTTTCGACGATGCGCACCGCGCCACGCTCGGGGCCCAGGGTCTGGAAAGGGAACTCGAATTCGCGTCGCCTGATGGTCTCGCCGAATGGCTGGAATCTTTCGGGGAGATGCCGATACCGCCCTATCTGGAGCGATGTGCCGAGGAGATCGACAAGGAGCGCTACCAGACCGTTTTCGCCCGGAACCCGGGCGCCGTCGCCGCGCCCACGGCGGGGCTGCACCTGAGCGAAACGATCCTCGAAGACATATCGGCCGCCGGCGCGCGCATCGCCAGGCTGACCCTCCACGTGGGAGCCGGGACGTTCCGGCCGGTTCAGGCGGAAAACGTCGAAGAACACAAAATGGACGCGGAAAGCTATATTCTCACCGAAGAGGCTGTCGCCTCGATTCAAGATACCAGAGCGGGCGGCGGGCGCATTCTGGCCGTGGGCACGACGGTGGTCCGGGCTCTGGAGGCCGCATACATCGAGGCGGCGGCCCGTGGCCGGACGCTGCAGGCGGGAGAGTTCAGCACCCGCCTGTTCATCCGGCCGGGATTTCGGTTTCAGGCCGTGGACATGATGCTGACGAATTTCCACCTGCCGCGCTCGACCCTGCTGATGCTCGTGTCGGCGTTCGCGGGCAGGGAGAAAACCCTGAGCGCATACGCGCAGGCGATTGAAGCGGGATACCGGTTCTACAGCTACGGGGACGCCATGCTGATAGACTAGGCGAACGGGAGATTCACCTGTTCAGTGAAATTTCACCTCGGCGCCGTTCACCGCATCCTTGAAGTGCTTACCCGCCTTGAAGCGCACGACGCGGCGCGCGCTGATGGGCGCTTCCTGACCCGTCTTCGGGTTGCGCCCCACGCGGGCGTTCTTTTCTCTCACCTGAAAAGAACCGAAGCGCCTCAGAATGACGGAATCACCACTTTGGAGGGATTCCTTGATGGTGTGGATAATCGTCTCGACCGCTTCTTCCGCTTTTACCTTACTGAGGCCCGTATCGTCCGATACGAGGTTGATGATGTCGATTTTCGTCAAAGGACTCCCCCCCCTTCATGCCCAGACTTACCCTAAGCCCCGCCCTCGCACAGGAAGCAAAGCCGGAGTGGGAAATTCTTTAGGCACCCTCTGAATGTATATCAAAATCCGTGTAACCTCTTGAGTCTAATCAATTTTACCACTAGCCTTGCAGGGGAGCAACTACTTATAAATCAATTAGAAACCCGAAAGGTCAAAAAACATGAAGGAATTTTCCGTCCCGTCGCGCATCTCCGGCATCAAGCCTTTCCTGGTGATGGACATCATGGAGCGCGCCCATCAACTGGAGGCCCAGGGCCGCGAGGTGATCCACCTGGAAGTGGGAGAACCCGATTTCGACACGCCCGAAGTCATCACCCGCGCCGCCGAGAGCGCCCTGCGCGCAGGCCACACCCACTACACGGCGGCGCTGGGCATTCCCGAGCTGCGCGAGGCGATAGCGGATTATTACAACCACAAATATGGCGTATCCGTATCGCCCGAACGCGTGGTGGTGACGAACGGCACGAGCCCGGGCCTGTTGATGCTCTTCTCCGTTCTGGTCGATGCGGGCGATGAGATCATCATTTCAGACCCCCACTACGCCTGCTATCCGGCATTCATCCTCTCCGCCTGCGGGAAACCGGTGCGTGTCCCCACCCATGCGGAGCAAGGCTTCGCGCTCGAGGCCGATGCCGTCCGCGACTTCATCACCCCGAAAACGAGGGCCGTCCTCATCAACTCGCCCTCGAACCCCACGGGCGCTTCTCTCTCGCGCCGGGACATGGAGGCGCTCGCCGAACTGGGAAAACCCCTCATTTCGGACGAGATATACCACGGACTCAGCTACGGGGACGAAGAGCACACGGCGCTCCACTTTGCGGAGGATTGTTTCGTCATCAACGGATTTTCAAAGAATTTCGCAATGACGGGCTGGCGGGTCGGCTATCTCATCGTGCCGCCCGAATATGTCCGCCCGCTGGAGATACTTCAGCAAAACTATTTCGTCTCACCCAATTCCTTCGTCCAGCACGCGGCGATAGCCGCCCTCAAAGACGGCCTGCCCGAAGCGGAGCGGATGCGCGGGGTTTATGACAAAAGACGAAAAATCATGCTCGCGCGCCTCGAGGATATCGGCCTGAAAATGCTTCACGAGCCGACTGGCGCGTTCTACGCCTTCGCCGACGCGCGCGCCTATGGGACGGACAGCCTGGAACTGGCAAAGGAAATTCTGGAGGCCACCGGCGTGGCCGTGGCGCCGGGAGCGGATTTCGGTCCCGGCGGGGAAGGGTTCCTGCGGTTCTCCTACTGCAACTCGGTCGAAAACATCGAAGCCGGAATCGAAAGAGTGGGGGCGTTCCTCAGGAAGCAATAAAAAACCGCTGCCCGGTGAACGGGGCAGCGGCCGGCTTGCGCTTTCAAGCGATACTACGCCTCGTCGTCGAACCCGACATCCATGAATCCCTGGTCAATATCGGTCAAATCCATGGCCGACGCGGTTTTTCGCCACTCCAGTTTTTCTTCGATGATTTCGCGAAACACGATCTGCTCGGGCGTCTCGTGAGACTGTGAGGGAACCAGAGGCTCCGCACCCCGCCTGAGTTGGGCCACCCGCTTGGCGAGCAGCACCGAAAGCAAGAAACGATTCTTGACGATACCGAGCGCTTCTTCGAACATCTCGTCATAAGACGTAGACACGATCATGTAATCTCCTGCAAGAGGTAATTAAAAAGGACCATTGGGGATGACGCGCATCAGACCGGCGACTCGCCGATCCTTCGGACCTAACCGAACCCAACCTCCCGAACATATATCATTTGCAAATCAGAGTGAACCTGATTCAATAGTTGTTCCTCTTCCTCAGAAAGATTGCCTTGCATCTTCTCCTTGAGAACGCCGAACAAATCTACGAATAATTTCGAGCTACGCGGGTCCGCCGCTCCGATGCGCTCTCCCGTCTGGGGATGAATGCCCATCGCCGCCAGAGTGTTTTGCTGCACGATGGCGATGAGCATCTCGAAACTCCTGTCTTCCTCCTCTTCCTCGTCCGCCTCATCACCCTCAGGCTGCGCTCTTTCCTCGGCTTCGGGCTGCGGAACTTCCGGAGCCCGGGGTGGAGCCGGTTCGGCTTCCATCGGCTCGGGTTCCGGGGAAAACGCGCCGGTTTGCGGACTCATCTCTTCATCGGCCGCATCCGGGGAGAGCAACTGCCCTTCACCTCCCGAAGGGGGCGTTTCTTCATCCTCATATCCCCTCACGGAGAATCTCCGGTCGGAAACCTTGAACCCCTTTTCTTCCACGTTTTCTTCTTCCATCGCTTACCCTCCGGCGTCCGGTGCCGGGGCTATCGGACCCCGCCTCTTTTCATTTGCCTGAATGTGCGCTCATGCCCAAAGAGAACTCAACTTGCCGAGAATGCCTTTTCCGGCCCCATTTTCCCCGGCTCCTCCAGCCCCGTTCTTCTCCGCCTTTTCACGTTCGATCTCCAACAATTCGCCAAAGAGTTTTTCCTCGTCCGGCGTTAATTTCGTCGGCGTCAGGACGTGAACCAGAAACATGTGATCGCCACGCCCTCTCCTGCCGAGGCGCTGGAATCCCTCGCCCTTGAGCCTCAACACGTCCGAGGACTGCACCCCCTGGGGTATCTCGAGATCGGACTCTCCGTAGAGCGTCCTCACCTTCACCGTATCGCCCAGGGCGGCCTGCGAGAACGAAACGGATACCTGGCTCGCCACGTCCGCCCCGTTGCGTTCGAATTCCTCGTGCGCGAGCATGGAGACGACGACGAACAAATCGCCCGCCGGCCCGCCCTTGGCGCCCCCTTCCCCCTCTTCGCGAAGACGCAGCCTGGCGCCCTCGTCCACGCCGGGAGGAATCTTCACCTTCACCTTCCTCTGCTCCAGACGGCGTCCGGCGCCATCGCATTCCGCGCAATGCTCGGTGATCCGCCTGCCCGCGCCGTTACAATCCGAGCAAGTGGTGGAAAAGGTCATGAAACCCTGGCGGTAGGACATCTGGCCGCTGCCGCCGCACGATGTGCACTCGCGAATCGCGTCGGGCGACTTGGCCCCGCTGCCGCCGCAATAGACGCATTCCGTGGGCCGCTCGAATTCGATTTCACGCTCTATGCCCGTAGCCGCTTCCTCGTAAGTCATCTCCAGTTCATAGGCCAGATCCCGGCCCTGGCGCGGCCCGTCGCGGCGCGCGCGAGAACCTGCGAATGCGCCACCGAACAGATCGCCGAAAATATCCCCGAACGAGGAGAAGATGTCGTCGAAATTCGAAAACCCTTGATGCCCCATGCCACGAAGCCCGTCGTGGCCGAAGCGATCATACGCGCTCCTCTTCTCGGGCTCGCTCAATACCTGGTAGGCCTCGGAGGCTTCCTTGAACAATTCCTCGGCCTCCGCATCGCCGGAATTGCGATCCGGGTGATGCTGCATCGCCAGCGTGCGATACGCCTTTTTGATCTCGGCGTCGCTCGCATCGCGGCTTACGCCCAGCACTTCGTAGTAGTCACGCTTGCTCATGCTTTCCCTTTATCCTGAAAATCGAAAACACGCGACAATACTATGCGCACGAATCCGGTTCAAGGGCGCGAGTCCGGCTGCCCGCCCGCATACTTGCCCACCGAGACGCGCGCGGGTCGTAATACCGCATCGCCCAGCTTGTAGCCGCAGGCCAACTCCTCCACCACCAGGCCGTCCTGCGCCTTATCGTCCACCTCGACCAACCGCACCGCCTCGTGCTCTTCCGGGTTGAAGGCGGCGCCCATCGCCGGGAGAGGCTCCACGCCCAGGTTCGAGAGTTCCTGAAAGAACCGGCCCTGAATCATCCGGACCCCCTGGACGAGGGTTTCCAGCGCGCTGCCTTTTTCCCCCTGTGAGGTTCCGCTATCGACGGCCGCCGTGGCGCGCGCCAGATCGTCGGCGATGCTCAAGAATCCGGAGACCGCCTGTTTTTTCACCTCCTGGGTCCTGCGCTCCATCTCGCGCTCCTGGCGCGCCCTGAAGTCAGTCGTGTCCTTGTCGATTTTCTCGACATATTCCTTGAACTTCTCCTCGGCGGCGGCGACCTTCGCCTGGAGCTGCTCCACATAGGCGGGCACGCGGGGGGTTTCTTCGGCCTCCCCGCCGCTCACCTCGCCGTCTTCGCGGACGCGCCGCCTGTCCACGACGCGCGGCTTCTCCTTGGTTTCCGCCTCCGCATCGCCCGTATCCACCGACTCCGCTGCTTCGGCTTCGGCCTTCGCGCCACCGCCGTTTTCCGTCTCGACTTTTACATCCCTGGCTTTCATGAAACGACTTCCTCCCAGAACCTAGTATCTCATTTCCATCAACCGCCGAATCCGCTCTTCCATCGGCGGGTGCGTGCTGAAAAGACTCGCCAGACCTCCACCCGCAAGGGGGTTGACGATGTACATGTGGGCCGTCGCCTCGCTCGCACAGTGAAGTTCCTCGCGGTGGGCGGCCTCATCGAGGCGATGCAGGGCGTTCGCCAGCCCGACCGGCGTGCCCGCGATCTGCGCCCCCGTGGCGTCGGCGAGATACTCGCGCGAGCGGCTCACCGCCATCTGAAGAAGCGTCGCGGCGATGGGGGCCACGATGGCGGCGACGATGATCCCCAGCAAGCCTCCGCCACCACCCTCCTCGTCGTCGCCCCGGCCGTATGCGCCGAAAAAAGCGGCGAACTGCGCCATCTGCGCGAGATACATGATGGCGCCCGCCAGGGAGGCGGCGACCGTGCTCAGAAGAATGTCTCGGTTCTTGATGTGGGCGAGTTCGTGCGCGGCCACGCCTTCGAGTTCTTCTCTATTCAGGTCCTGCAAAATTCCCTCGGTGAAGGCGACGGCGGCGTTCTCGGGGTTTCTGCCCGTGGCGAAGGCGTTCGGCGCATTTTCGGGAATGACGTAGACGCGCGGCATGGGCAGGTTCGCGCGCCGGGCGAGGTCCGCCACCATGCCGTAGAGTTCGGGCGCATGTTCGGGAAGCACCTCGCTCGCACCCGTGCTGGCGAGAACGATCTTGTCCGAATACCAGTAGCTGTAGCCGTTGATGCCCACCGCGAGCACCAGGGCGATGACCAGCCCGGTCGTCCCGCCGAGGAGATTGCCGATGAGCAGAATCAGCCCCGTCAGCAACCCGAGCAGTAAAAAGGATTTTATGGAATTCGTGCTCACAACCGCCTCCTCCTGATATGCACGAGTTTGGCGGCGACCGAAGGTATCATGGCCTGCATATCGGGCGTTGCGTTGCTCATCTGCTCGCGGAATTCCTCGAACGCCCGGCTCTCGATCAACTCCTCGAGTTCGCCGAGGCGTTCGAGCGCGCTCATCAGCTTCTCGCGAAGCTCGATGATGACCTCCACGCCCGCCAGATTCACGCCCATGTCCCTCGTGAGCGCCATGATGATTTCGAGTTGATCGATATCTTCTTCGGAATAATAGCGCGTCCCGCCCTCGCTGCGGCCCGGTTCGATGAGACCCTGGCGCTCATACATCCTGAGCGTCTGCTGGTGGATCTCGAACATCTCGGCCACCGCGCTGATGGTGTAGCGCCCGTCTCTCACGCCTCTACGCGCCATTATCCTCTCCAGAGTCTATCGTCATATCGTCTGCTCACGCCCATCCCGCATACGCCCATCATTACATGCTCACGCCCGTCATGTTCGCCCGAGGCGACGTGGGGTTGCGACTTTCGAGCTCGCGGACGATTTCCTTGCTTTCCTCATCCATCTGATCCGGCAACAAGACCTGGATCCTGACGAACAAATCGCCCTTGCCCGAGCCCTTGAGTTTCGGAGCGCCCTTGCCCGAAAGCCTGAAAACCTGGCCGTTCTGGGTCGAAGGGGGAATCGTCATCTTCGTCACCCCTTCGAAGGTGTTGATCTCCACGCGCGCGCCCAGAAGCGCCTCGCCGAGGCTGACGGGAAGCTCGAGATACAGGTTATCCCCTTTTCGCTCGAAGAATGGGTGTTCGCGCACCTTTGTGACGATGAAGAGGTCCCCCTGCGGTCCCCCGTTCAGGGAGGCTTCTCCCTTGCCCGCCAGGCGGATGCGCGAGCCGTTCGAGACGCCGGGCGGTATTTTCACCTGGATGCGCTCCGTCGTGTGCTGGATTTTCCCGTTCTCCTGCGTGGTCTTGGGCACGGTGATGGTGGTGTTGAGTCCCTTCAGGGAATCGTCGAAACCGATTTCCATGGAATAATTCACATCCTGACCCCGCCGGGGGGCCTGGGGCTGCGCGTGGAAGCCGCCGTGTCCCGCGCCGCCGCGCGCTCCTCCGAAAACTCCGCCGAAAATATCGCGTAGAATGTCTTCCATTCCGGGGGGGGCGCCTTCGCCCCAGGGGCTGCCTCCGCCGAAGGCGGCATGCCCCATGGCGTCGTACTTTCTGCGCTTCTCCGCGTCCGAGAGAACGGCATACGCCTCGCTGATCTCCTTGAAGCGCTCCTCCGCCTTCGCATCCCCCGGGTTGACGTCGGGGTGATACTTACGCGCCAGCTTCTTGAAGACGCGCTTCAGTTCCGTTTCCGAGACGCTTCGGTCGATTCCCAGCACCTCGTAATAATCACGCTTGGCCATACCATCCTCATCCGGGCTAGACTTTTAGGACTTGTCCTTATCGACCTCCTCGAACTCCGCATCCACGACATCACCCCCGGGTGAGTCTCCGGGCGCGCCGTTCGCTCCGCCGCCGGATTCCGAAGCGGCGTCCGCCTGACTCGCCTGCTCGTACATCGCCTGTGCGAGCTTGTGCGAGGCCGCCTCGAGTTTTTCTTGCGCTTCTTTGATTTCATCCACCGTCGCGTCTTCTTTCTCCAGAACCGCCCGGAGCGCGGCGATGGCGTCTTCTATCTCTTTCTTGTCCTCGGCCGAAACCTTGTCCTCGTTCTCCTTGAGCATCTTCTCCGTGTTGTACGCCATGCTGTCGGCCATGTTTCTCGCCTCGACGGCCTCGCGCCGCTTCTTGTCCTCCTCGGCGTGCTCGTCCGCATCGGACACCATGTTGTTGATCTCCTCCTCGGAGAGGCCGCTCGAGCTCGTGATGGTGATCGCCTGCTCCTTGCTGGTGCCCAGGTCCTTGGCGGAGACGTTCACGATGCCGTTGGCGTCGATGTCGAACGTCACCTCGATCTGGGGAACCCCCCGTGGCGCGGCGGGGATGCCGACGAGATGGAACTTGCCCAGCGAGCGGTTGCCCGAAGCCATCTCGCGCTCGCCCTGAAGCACGTGCACTTCGACGGAGGGCTGGTTGTCCGCCGCGGTGGAGAAGGTTTCGCTCTTCTTGACGGGTATCGTCGTGTTGCGCTCGATGAGCTTGGTGGACACGCCGCCCAGCGTCTCTATCCCCAAGGAGAGCGGGGTGACGTCCAGCAGCAGAACGTCCTTGACGTCTCCGGCGAGCACGCCTCCCTGCACGCCCGCGCCGACCGCCACGACCTCGTCGGGGTTCACGCCCTTGTGGGGCTCTTTGCCGAAAAATTTCTCCACCGTCTCCTGAACCAGCGGCATTCGCGTTGAACCGCCCACCAGCACGACCTCGTCGATGTCTCCGGGCTGGAGCTTGGCGTCATCGAGCGCGCGGCGGCAGGGAGCCAGCGTCTTCTCCACCAGATCGCCGGTCAACTGCTCGAGTTTCGCGCGCGTGAGCTTCAGGTTCAGGTGCTTGGGGCCCGAGGCGTCCGCCGTGATGAACGGCAGGTTGATGGTCGTCTCCATGGAACTAGAGAGCTCGATCTTCGCCTTCTCGGATTCCTCGCGCAGACGCTGAAGCGCCATCGGGTCTCCCGAGATGTCGATGCCCTGGTCTTTCTTGAACTCCTCCGCCATCCATTCGATGATCCGGTGGTCGATGTTGTCGCCGCCCAGGTGCGTATCGCCGTTCGTGGCCTTCACCTCGACCACGTTGTCCCCCACCTCGAGGATGGAGATGTCGAACGTACCGCCGCCGAAGTCGTACACCGCGATGGTCTGATCCGCCTTCTTGTCGAGTCCGTAGGCGAGGGCGGCGGCCGTCGGCTCGTTGATGATGCGCTGGACGTTGAGACCCGCGATTTTTCCGGCATCCTTCGTCGCCTGGCGCTGGCTGTCGTTGAAATACGCCGGCACCGTGACAACCGCCTCGGTCACCTGCTCGCCCAGGTAGTCCTCGGCGGCCTGCTTGAGCTTTTGCAGCACGCTCGCCGATATCTCGGGAGGGGCGTGCTCCTTGCCGTCGATCTTGATGCGCGCGTCGCCGCTGTCCGACTTCACGACCTCATAGGGCACGATGGTGACTTCCTCGGGCACTTCCGCGAAACGCCTGCCCATGAAGCGTTTTGCGGAATAGATGGTCCTGGTCGGGTTCGTGACCGCCTGGCGCTTGGCCACGAGGCCGACGAGTTTCTCCCCGTCGTCGGTGAACGCCACGACGCTGGGCGTCGTGCGGTTGCCCTCCTGGTTGGCGATGACCGTAGGCTGCCCACCCTCCATGACCGAGACGACCGAGTTGGTGGTGCCCAAATCAATTCCGATTACCTTCGACATCAATCTTTCTCCTTATCGGGATAACAATCAAAATTTCACAACAAAATTTCTGTTTTTTTCGTTCTCATGGATGTGGAATAGAAAGTTCCGTCCGCATCCGGGAGCATTCAAGCCTTCACCGCTTCGGCCTCCATGAGTACGGCGAAAGAAAGCGCATCCGCTCCCTCCGGGTGGTCGACCTCCACGGTTTCTCCCGCCTCGAATTCCCCGGCGAGCAGCTTCCTGCTGAGCGGATTCATAACATAAGTCTGAATCGCGCGCTTGAGGGGCCGCGCCCCGTAGACGGGGTCGTAGCCGCGTTCGGCGAGGAATTTCCTGGCGGCGTCCGTGAGGCGCAGCTTGATCTTCTGGGCTTCCAGGCGTTTTTCGAGTTCTTGCAACTGAATCTCCACGATATCTGCGATCTGCTCTTTCGTGAGCGCGCGGAAGACGATTATCTCATCCACCCGGTTCAGAAATTCCGGTCTAAAGACCTTGCGAAGCTCCGCAAGCACCTCTTCGGACTCATCCGTCTCCTCCACGCTGCCTTTAATGAAACCGATCCTGGTTCGCGCAAGCTCTGCGGTTCCCACGTTGCTCGTCATGATGATGACGGTGTTCCTGAAATCGACCGTGCGGCCGTGCCCGTCCGTGAGGCGTCCTTCATCAAGCAGTTGCAGAAGCAGGTTGAAGGTCTCGGGGTGCGCCTTCTCGATCTCATCGAGCAGAAGCACGGAATAGGGTTTTCTGCGTACGGCTTCGGTGAGCTGTCCCCCCTCCTCGTAACCGACGTATCCGGGAGGAGCGCCGATGAGCCTGGCGACGGCGTGTTTTTCCATGTACTCGCTCATGTCCACGCGGATCATCGCCGCCTCGTCGTCGAACAGGAATTCCGCGAGGGCGCGGGCGAGTTCGGTCTTGCCCACGCCGGTGGGCCCCAGGAAGATGAACGAACCGATGGGCCGGTTCTCGTCCATGATGCCCGCGCGGGCGCGGCGCACGGCTTCGGCCAAGGCCTCCACCGCCGGTTCCTGGCCCACGACGCGCTTGTGGATGTTCTCCTCCATCTGCAGGAGCTTCTCCCGCTCGGTCTCGATCAGCCTGCTCACGTTGATGCCCGTCCAGCGGCTCACGATGGCGGCCACGTCGTCTTCCGTGATCTCCTCTTTCAGCATGCGGCCACCGGCGCCTTCTTCGAGGTGCGCCTCCGCTTCGGCCATCTGTTTTTCCACCGCGATAATCTCGCCATAGCGAAGCTCCGCCGCCCGCCCCAGATCTCCCTCGCGCTCGGCGCGCTGGGCCTCGGCCTTCAATTCCTCGATGCGCTCCTTGAGTTCCCGCACCCGGGAGATGGCCTTTTTCTCATCCGCCCATTGGTTTCGCTGCGCCCGGCTCTGCTCATCGAGAGAGGATATCTGCTCGCGTATCTGCGACAGACGCTCGCGGCTGCTCTCGTCAACTTCCGCCTCCAGGGCGCGCTCTTCAATGCGGAGCCTGAGAAGCTCGCGCTCCTGGCGATCGATTTCCTTGGGCAGGCTGTCCAACTCGAGCCGCAGACCGCTCGCGGCCTCATCGATGAGGTCGATGGCCTTATCCGGCAGGTAGCGGTCGCTGATGTAGCGATGCGAGAGCATGACGGCGGCGAACAGGGCGTTGTCCAGAATGCGGACGCCGTGGTGAATCTCGTATCTCTCCTTCAAGCCGCGCAGGATGGAGACCGCGTCTTCCATATTCGGCTCATCGACCATCACGGGCTGAAAGCGCCGCTCGAGCGCCGCATCTTTTTCGATGTGTTTCCGGTATTCATCGAGCGTGGTGGCGCCCACGCAGTGAAGCTCTCCCCGGGCGAGGGCCGGCTTCAAGAGATTGGAGGCGTCCACCGACCCCTCCGCGGCGCCCGCGCCCACGACGGTGTGAAGCTCGTCGATGAACAAGACGACCTCACCCGCGGATTCGCTCACTTCCTTCAGCACGGCCTTGAGCCTGTCCTCGAACTCGCCCCGGAACTTCGAACCCGCGATGAGAGAACCCATGTCGAGACTGAGCAGGCGCTTGCCTTTGAGGCCCTCGGGCACGTCGCCGTCCACGACCCGCTGGGCAAGCCCCTCGACGATGGCGGTCTTGCCCACGCCGGGGTCTCCGATGAGCACCGGATTGTTCTTCGTGCGCCGCGAGAGCACCTGCATGACGCGCCTGATCTCCTCGCCCCGACCCACGACGGGGTCGAGCCTACCGGAGCGGGCCTGCTGCGTGAGGTCGATCGCGAAGCGCTCGATGGCCTGGTAGCGGCTCTCCGCATTCTGATCGGTGATGCGCTGGCTCCCCCGGATTTCCTTGAGCGCTGCGAGTACGGCCTCGCGGTCGAGGGAGGCTGCGCGCAGGATATTCCTGACCTCTACGCCGCCATTCTCCAGCGCGGCCAGGAGCAGGTGCTCGCCGCTCACGAATTCATCCGCCATGGCCTTCGATTCGCGCTGCGCCGCCTGGAAGAGCGTCGCCAACTCTTTCGTGACGTGCAAGGGGCCGCCGTCTGCGGTAATTTTCGGGAGTTTCTCCAGGGAGGCTTCCAGTTCGCGGCTTAAGGCGTGTACTTCCTGCCCCGTCTTTTCGACCAGCGGCGCAAGCACGCCTTCCGGCTGATCCAGAAGCGCCAGGAGAACGTGCGCGGGCATGACGCCCTGATGCCCTCTCATCTGGGCCCACTCATGGGCGTGCTGGAGCGCCTCTTGCGTCTTGTGGGTGAATTGCTCAAAATTCATGACCGTGTGCTCCGGTTTCTTTCGTGAAAATCCACGTAAATATCGATAAATTACGATAAATTTCCACTGAATTTCGATAAATTTTCAGGCGCCTGAAACCCCGTCAATTCCGATATACCGGAGGCGGCCAAGGCTTGATGACGCAAGGGAAATATAATATCTTAGTCATGAGCTGTCAAGTTTTATAATATTAAAATATGCAGACTTTTTCGATTTGCACCGGAGTACGCCTCGCCGACCTGGATGGAAATAAGCGGCTTATTGCGTGAACAAGCCTGTATTTCAAGGATATATCGGCCTCAAGCCTTTGCAAAAAGACAAAAAAGTAGTATATTCAGGGTGTGGATATCACAATTAATCTTGGTTGCCATTAACAAGGTCAAGGAGAAACAACAGATGACGGATGGAACGGTCACTTTATTCGATCAGTCCCAAGAAAAACCCCAAGCCCTTGAAGGCATTATGGTTACGCCGCTCGCCCGCCAGAAGGTGAGCGAGATTCTCGAGGCGGAAGGCAAGACCGGTCACGGGCTGCGTCTGGCCGTCACGGCCGGCGGCTGCTCGGGTTACAACTATGGCCTGTATTTCGAGGAATCCGCCAATCCCGAGGATAAAGTGTTCTCCGCCGATAGCTTCGACGTGTTCGTGGACCCGCAGAGCTATCCCGTCATCGCGGGAACGGAGATTGATTTCGTCGACAGCCTCCAGGGCTCGGGCTTCAAGATCAACAACCCCAACGCCATGGGCATGTGCGGCTGCGGCAAATCGTTCACCACTTGAATAAACAATACCTTACGAGCCCCGGGTATCACGCGCCCGGGGCTTTTTTTATGCCGGACGAGAGAGGCTGCCGTGAACCGAAACGATAAGGCATCCGAGTGGCGCGCCCCCGGCGCCGTCGTCCTCATCTCCTGCTACGAACTGGGACATCAGCCCCTCGCCGTCGCCTCGCCCCTGGCTTTTTTGCGCGAAGCGGGCTTCCGTCCCCGGGCGATGGACATCGCGGTTGAGGATTTCTCAGAAGAAAAAATCGCAAACGCGAAATTCGTCGGCATCAGCGTACCGATGCACACCGCGCTCAGGCTCGGCGTGGAGGTAGCGGCGAAAGTACGCGAGACGAACCCCGAGTGCCACATTTGTTTTTACGGCCTCTACGGCCTGCTCAACAAAGACTATCTACTTGAAAACGGCGGGGATTCGACCATCGGCGGCGAGTTCGAACTGCCGCTCGTGAAGCTCGTTCAAGGACTGTCCCAAGACTCCGGCGCCACCCAGGTTCCCGGCGCAGCCACGAGAGAGCACACATCCGGCCCGTATCTCGAGAAAATCCCGCTTCTCAAGCCCGAACGAGAAGGGTTGCCAGCGCTCCAGGCGTACGCCCACCTCGTAAATGGAGAAAATCACTACCCCGCAGGGGCCGTCGAGGCGAGCCGCGGCTGCAAGCACTTGTGCCTCCATTGCCCCATTCCGCCGGTCTACGATGGCCGTTTCTTCATCGTGCCCCAGGACAAGGTTTTAGAGGATATCGAAGATTTGGCGGCGCAAGGCGCGCGCCATATCACCTTCGCGGATCCGGATTTCCTGAACGGCCCCTCTCATGCGCTTCGAGTCGCCCGCGCCATGCACGAGCGGTTTCCGGCGCTCACCTTCGATTTCACGGCCAAGGTGGAACACCTCATCAAACACGAGGAACTTCTGCCGGAGTTCAGAGAATACGGATGCGCGTTTTTCGTCACCGCGGTGGAATCTTTAAGCGACCTCGTCCTCCGTCATCTGGACAAGGGACACAGCAGGGAAGACGTTTTTCGCACCGTGAAAGCCGCCCGGCAGGCGCGCGTTTCCATCAGGCCGTCACTGGTCGCATTCACGCCGTGGACGAGCGCTCAGGACTATTTCGATCTGCTGGATTTCATCGAAGAATACGCACTAATCGACGAGGTCGACCCCATTCAGATGGCCATTCGGCTGCTGGTGCCGCCGGGGTCCTACCTGCCCGGCTCCAAACAGATGGAGAGATACATCACCGAACTCGACGCCGAGAATTTCATCTACCGATGGGAGCATCCGGACAGAAGGATGGACAAACTGCACGAAGAAGCGCTCATCTTGGCCGAAGATGCGGCAGCGCGCCAGGAGGATGCCGCCACAACATTCATGAGGATTCGCGAATTGGCGGCCGACGTTCTCGAACGCCCCGAACAGGCGCGGGCAAAGGCCGTCTTCGCGCCCGATCGAATCCGCCCGCCTCGCCTGACGGAATCGTGGTTTTGCTGAGCGGAGCCCACCCAGGGCCAGTTGGCCCTCTAAGCCGCCCAGATAATATTTACGTCAATATCCTTGTGTAGGTATCTTCATCGAAGCCGACGATGAGGGTGCTCCGGTGTTTGATGACCGGCGCTCTGAGCGTGCCCGAGCGACCCATCACTAGAGTCAGCACGTCTTCGCGCGCAGGTTTTTCTTTTTTGATATTCAGGTGAATGACTTTCCTGCTCTTGGTCGAATACAGGTCCGTCACGCCATCCAGAAACGAATCGACGTTGCCCTCATCCACCACGTCTTTCCTGGAACTGGCCTGCTCTGTAACCTCGATACCGTTTTCCGCAAGAAACGCTTGCGTTTTGGCGCAGGTCTTTCAGCCTGAGCGATGGTAGTACCAATCCACTGTCTTCGACATGACTCAAAATCTCCTCACAAAACGAGAAACCCTCTCGTTGAAAAACCATATCGGCTGCTGAGCGAATCGGGGGATGCCCGCCTTCAACTCACCCCTGATGAAGGCGCAATTGATTCAAAGATTCATTACTGCGACGGCCCGTATGGGAGAGCCCGTGCCATCGCGAATCTTCAGCGGAAGCCCCACATAGAGGAATTCCTCCCCCGCCACGGCTTCGATGTTCGCCAGATTTTCCGTGTTGTGGCGCTGAAGCTCCCGGCAAAGCACATGACAGGGAAACGTGAGTTCTATGGTGTTCACGCCGGCGTCGATGCTGGGCGCATCCTGGCCGATGTTCACCACGCCGCACTCGCGATAGAGGAAATTCGCGGCGTCATAGCCCAAACCCGGGTACGTGCTGAGATAATCATCCGTCGGGTAGGTGCGCTTGAAATGGCCGCCCGTGAAGAGGAGCGTGCCGTCCCTGGGGGGCGTCAAGTCCGCCGCGGAAAGCTCATCCTGCAAGAGCTGCAAGGAAATCTCCTCCATCGGCTCCACCTTGCCCGTGAAATCCAGCGCGACCGCCCGTGTAATGAACCACTCGAGCGGCGCCTGATCGATGTTCGGCGCCGTTTCCCGCTCGTCGATGTGGCTGACCGAATCGGTATGCGTCGGACCGTGATCGCACATGTGGAGCATCATGGCCGCATACGTGATGTCCTTTGGCTTGATAGGCGCATTGGCCGCATCTTCGTGCCGGGCGACGTATTCGATTTCCGTCCCCGGATGCCCGGGAAACCTGGGCGCACCGGTGTAAATCTCCTGGCTCAGATCGATGATTTCGTACATGCTCATCTCCTCAAAATCTATCCGAAAAGCCCCCGCATGCGGTGGCATCCTCGTCAAAAATAATCAGGCGACACCGCCGACCGTTACGCCGTTCGACACCGGACACTCCAGGTCGGGCCATATCTTCGTCATGAACGTTTCCAATTCGTAAATGACTTCTTCCTTGGGGCATTGCGCATAGTGCCAGATCAGGGTGATGAACTCAGAAGGCACTTTCTCGTACGTTTCCTCCCACTCGCGCTTGAGCTTGTCCACCGGACCACCCAGGAAGATGCCGCTTTCCTTGATGTTCTGGATCCAGTCGATGCTCTCCGTATCGTCGGGGAATTGCGGGAAGAAGGGCACGTAGAAGTTCTGGTAGATGTCCTGATCGTATTTCCTGAGTTTCTCGTCGTACTCTTCTTCTGTGTCCGTCACATGAATCCACCGGCAAACGCATTGGCGCTCGCCATGCGCAAAGTTGTGGCCCGCTTTGGCCGCTTCTTCAACGTAGAGGTGGGAGAATTCTTCCATCTTTTCAAGCTTTGTGAAATAAACGGGCCGGAACCCGTGCTTCGCCGCGAATTTTATGGAATCCGGGCTCGCGCTCACGGCCTGGAACATGGGCGGGTAAGGCTCCTGATAGGGCTTGGGAACAACGCTCACCCTCCGCACCCGATTGTCATCGCCGACTTCGCCGATTGCGCCGGCGTCCCGGGCGCTCTTCCAGGCCGGATATTCGATGCCATCCTCATACGGGTAAGGAATCTCGTAGTAATCGCCCTTCACTTCCACCGAATCTTCCTGCCAGAATTTCAGGAGCATCTCGACGCGCTCTTCAAAAATGTCGCGGTTCTTCACGTCGTCGGCCCCGCCGAGGGCGTCGGAGACAGTGGCCCGGGTGTCGCTGAACTGCCCGAGCACGTTCGACCACCTGGACTGATACCCTCTTGCCAAACCACAGAAGAACTTCCCCTTGGTGATGTGGTCGAGTATCGCCGTCTCCTCGGCCACGCGAATCGGATCTTGAGTCGCCATGACGTAACCCAGCGCGCCCACCCGCGCATTCTTGACATGATTGGCCCACCAAGCGTTGAGAACGCCCGGATTGGGACCAACCTCGTAACCCTCCGAATGCAGGTGGTGCTCGATGGTGCTGATACCCCAGACACCCATCTCATCGGCGGCCTTTACGATATCGACCCATTCATGAAGCACGTGATGGTACAAATCCTTGTCCCTGGCCAAGGGCCGTTTCTGCTCGCGCTCCTCCCGGTTTTCCGTCGGCAGCATAGGATATAGCTGGATAATCACTTTGGGTTTCGCCATCGCCTTATTCTCCTTTTTAGACAGAGATTTTCTTCATCCTCGGGCGCCGGAGGCCGGCGCATGTTTTGATAAATTCATTTTATTCTTCACTTTATGGAGGAGCCTCGATAGTCTCTCTCTTTCATCGTCCTCCAAATCATTCATGAGGTCCGCTATGCGTGAGTAATAGTCCGGGAAAATGGCGTGCAGGCTCTCTTTTCCCTTGGGCGTCAGGCGCACGATGACTTTCCTCCTGTCTCCTTCGTGGCTGAAGCGCTCAATGAGCCCGTCGCGCTGAAGTCCCTTCATCAACCCGGTCATCGTCGCGCGCGTCACGCCCGCCTGCCCGGCCAGTTCGGACGGGCTGAGGCCCGAACCATTGTTTCTCACTTGCGAGCGCAGCAGCAGCAATAAAACGATGAATCTGCCCTGCGATACGCCGTGATTCGCCAGATACGTTTCAAAGGCGGTAAGCATATCGCTGCCTACCTGCAAGAAAAGATAAAAAAGCATGACGGAGGATGTATCCAGAGAGGAATACTCCGGTACGAGTGGCCTGAAATCTTCCTCGTTGGGCAGTTCTTTCATATAGAACATGGGTTTGCTCCGAGAATCAAATGCTATGGGGCCTAATTATATGGAGCCTTACAACCCAAGTCAACCAGCTCTTTCTCACGGATGGTTCGAAAGCGCAAATAGTGGCGCCGCTGCAAGAAACCACATATTCGGGTCTTGAAACATTCATCAAATGGGATATATTAGCGTGAGTATGGTAGTATCCTCGAATTCAGAGGGTATGAATCCACAGAATCGTGAATATTCTTTGGCCGCTTCGCCTGATATACGAAATGATTGGGTATCCAGGAGGATTTTGAAATGCGCTCTCAAGACTTCACTCGCTCGACCGGGCAACGCGTTATCGCGCAAGACGCCGCCGCATTCATGCAGCGCGTCTATGGATGGATGACGCTGGGGCTCTTCGTCACGGGCTTCAGCGCCCTCTACGTCGCATCCAGCCCCGCCGCCATCCAGTTCATCTTTGGAAGCTCCATCTCGGTATTTCTGGTTATCGGCGTTCAACTCGCCCTGGTTTTCTCCATCAGGCCTGTGATGCGCAGCAAAGGCTGGCAAGTGGGCGCGATTCTGTTCCTGCTCTACAGCGCGACTCTGGGCGTCACCGTTTCCACCCTGCTCCTGCGCTACACGTTCACCTCCGTGGCCCAGGCGTTTTTCGTCACCGGCGGCGCGTTCGGCGGACTGACCCTCTTCGCGTTCGTCACGAAAAAAGACCTGTCGGGTGTGGGCAACTTCTGTATGGTGGGACTCATCGGCATTATTCTGGCCAGCGTCGTCAACATTTTCGTGGGCAGTTCGGCCGTTCATTTCGCCATCAGCGTTCTGGGCGTTCTCATCTTTGCGGGTCTGACGGCCTATGACACCCAGAAGATGAAGGAATACGCCTACTCCCAGGACACGGACAACGAGACGGGCAGGCGCGCCTCCATCATGGCGGCGCTCGAACTCTACCTCGATTTCATCATGATGTTCATTTACCTTACACAGCTACTGGGCGCCTCACGAGATTGAAAAAGCAGCTTCCGTCAACAAGCCGGGGCTTCGGCCCCGGCTTCTCTTTACTATCGTTTATCCCTTCCAATTTCCTGACAATAAGTGTTAAAATTAGAAAGTTGAAACATGAGAAACATGAAACACCAATTTTCGCCCTGGTAGGAGAATAGTTTTGGGCCTTCGTATCTCCATAGGGGCGATTATCGCCGTCCTCCTTGGCGGTGGTGGATACTTCGCCCAGCAATCCCAATCGACAAAAAGTCTGCTCCAACAACGAGAGGCTGAACTCCTAAAAGAAAAAGAGAGTTCCGCCAAGCTCAAAAGCGACATCCTCCGCTTCAAAAACCTAGATCAAAAGATGAAGGATCTGGAGTCACAACTCGCAGACGTGAGCACTTCCGCCAAGACGCGGATGGAAGAGTTGAGCAAACTCGTCGCCGAGAAAAACGCCGCAATCTTGCAGGAGAAAGCCAAACTTCTGAGCCTTGCGACCGCTCTCGAAGAAAACCAGGCTACCCTCGATAATGAGCGCAAGGCGCGCGCCGAGGCGACGAGCCGACTCATCGCGGAGAAAAACGCAGCCACCAAGCAGGAAAAAGCAAAAATCCGAAACCTCGAAACCACACTCGACATCCTCAACAGCACTCTCAATAACGAGCGTAAGATTCGAGCCGAAGAAGCGAACCGACTCATCGCAGAGAAAAGCGCCGGCATCAAGCAGGAAAAAGCAAAAATCCGAAACCTCGCGGCCAGGCTCGACATCCTCAACGGCTCGCTCGAAAATGAGCGCAAGGCTCGCGCCGAGGCGGAAAAGGCGAACACACAAAACAGCGAACTGGCGGCCAACCAGGCCGAAGAGATAAAGCGTCTCGAAGCGCAGGCCAAAGAGACGAGCCGACTCATCGAGGAGAGAAACGCCGGGCTCGAACAGGAAAAAACGAAAGCCCGAAAATTCGAAATCGCTCTCAAACAACTCCAGGCGAACCTCAAGAGCGACCGCAAAACACAGGCGTTGGTCGACAAATTGAGCCGACAAAGCATCGAGTTCGCAGCCGTCCGGGCCAGAGAGATTAAACGCCTTGAAAGAGTCCGGGGAATTCTTGAAGCCCAGGTCCTGAGAATGGACAAGCTCATCGCTTCCGAACAGAAAGAAGCGAAAAAAAATGACATCACCGCTAAAACCAAACCAGCAGCAACAACAGCAAAGGTGAAAGCGTTAAATGGCGAACTCGCGAGAAAACGAGCCGAGGAAATCGCCCGCCTCGATAAAACCAGAACGCTCCTCAAGACCCAGGTTCAGGAAATGGGGCGGCTGATTGCGGAGAAAAACGTCGGCATCGCGCGTGAAAAAACAAAAGCGCAAAGCCTTGAACTCGCGCTCAACCAAATCCGCACAAGCCTCGACAACGAGCGCCAGACGCGGGTGAAGTCGGAAAAAGCGAATGCGCGAAACGCAGAACTCGCGAGAATAAGAGCCGAAGAGATAGGGCGCCTCACGAAAGCCAGGGAGCTTCAAAAGGCGCAGATACAGGAAATGAGCCAACTCATCGGCGAGAAAACCTCCGTGGCCGAGCTCATCAAGAACAAGCTGGATCAGACGAACCTGAGCCTGGCGGAAACGATCAAAAAACACACGCTTGCGATCGCGCGCTCGAAAGTCCTGGAGAAAAGAGCGAGCGAAGAGGCCGAACGGGCGAAAAGGCTGGAAGCAGACCTGAACGAGTTGGACGCCAAACTGAAAAAACAGACCGTCAATCTGGAGCAGACGAGAGACCAACTCCGCGTCACCTTCGTAAACAGTCTTTTGTTTGATTCGGGAAGCGCCACACTCAAGGGAAAAGGTATTGAGGCGCTCTCGACAGTTGCGGATTTTCTGCAGAAACAAAAAGACAAGATGATCCGAATAGAAGGGCATACGGACAATAAGCCCATCAAAGGCAACCTGCTCGATAGCTATCCCTCGAACTGGGAACTCTCGTTCGCGCGCTCCATTGCCATCGTGAAATTTCTGGAATCGAAAAACATATCGCCCGCGCGCATGTCGGCGACCGGCCATTCGTTTTACCGTCCCGTGGCGAGCAACGACACGGATGAAGGCCGCGCCAGGAACCGGCGAACCGTCATCCTGCTAGACAGCCCACGTCCGACGGTGGAAAGAGCAGTTCGCTAGTATTTCACAGGTATAGCAGGCTAAATCTTCAGGACCGCCTCAAGTTCGGAGCCGAGTTCCCGCTCCGCGATCACGGCGGCGGTGAGCCCCTCTTCCAGAAAAACCTCATTGGCTACGCGCTGAATATCTTCCTCATTCACGGAGTCGATATCCGCCAGTTCTTCCTCCACGGGGTAAATGCTGCCCCTTAGCATGAGGTTCGAGCCGTTCCGGCCCGCATGGTATTGCGAACTCTCGTGTATCTGGAGATTTCCCTTGATGTGGCGCTTCGCTTCCGCGAGTTCCTGTTCCGCAACGGGTTCGCTCTTGAACTTGCCCGTTTCGGAGAGCATCACCTCGGTCGCCTCCACCGCCTTCTCAAGAGCCACGCCCGCTTTCAGTTCCACCATACCCGCATCGGTGTAACGGTGCGGTGCGGCGCCCACGCTGTAGGCGAGCCCCCGCTTTTCGCGCACTTCGGTAAACAACCGGCTGCTCATCTTCCCGCCCAGTATGTTGCACATCACGCGGAGGGGAGCGGCGTCTTCGTGATTCAGGCCGAAAGCGCGAAACCCCATCGCGAGGTTCACCTGATCCGTCTGGCGGGCCTGATCCACGATTTTGGCTTTGCTCTCTTCCGGCAAACCGGGAGATTGGGGCTTCTCCTCGCTGCCGGCTCGTTCCCCGAAGTGTCGTTCGGACAACTCCAGTACCTCTTCGTGTTTCACGCCGCCCGCCACGGAGATGACCGTGTTGCCGGGGGTGTACCATTTCTCTATCAACTCGCGCATATGCTCGGGTTCGATCGCGTTGATGGTATCGCGGTTGCCGATCACGCCCATCTGCAGGTTGTAGACGTTGGTCTCCAGCATGTCCGACACCCAGATACGCGGCATGTCCTCATACATCTTCAATTCTTCGAGGATGACCATCCGCTCCCGGTCCCACTCTTCCTTGTCCAGCAGGCAGTTGTTCACCGCATCCGCATAGACTTCCAGCACGGTGGCGAACGCATCGGCCGGCGCCGTGAAATGATAGCAAGTGCGCTCGGGCGCGGTGTTGGCGTTGATGGACGCGCCGTTTCCTTCCATCTCGCGCGCGATGTCGAGCGTCGTTCTCGAAGGCGTGCCCTTGAAGACCATATGCTCCAGCGCATGGGAGACGCCCACCACCTCGTCGCGCTCATGCCGGCCGCCGCAGCCAAAATAGATATGGAACGCCACGGCCGCCGATTCGGCCCGTTCGGCCGTCACCAGACGTATCCCGTTGGAAAGTTTGTCCTCGATGATCTTCATGAGGTCTCCTGAACGGAAAAAAGAGCAAGCTTTTCCCGATTGATTTTTTTTATTGGTGCCGGAGAGAGGACTTGAACCTCCACGGGCCGAAGCCCACTAGAACCTGAATCTAGCGCGTCTACCAGTTCCGCCACTCCGGCGAGAAGAATGGTAGTCACTTCCTATATCGGGGGGCGAATGCGTTGTCAAGGATTCGAGTCGATGAATAAAACTATCTCGTCATTTGATATAGTGGGAAGAAGGTGAGACGACCTCGAAAACAGGTTCCGGCAAAGAGTGGAAAGATATGCGCAATATTACGTTTTATACGCGAAACGAGTGTCATCTATGCCACGAGGCGAAAGCGGCGATAATGCGGCACTTCCCGAACCTCGCGATTGAAGAGGTCGACGTGGATGCGGATCCCGAACTGATCCGCCTCTACGGCGAGGAAGTGCCGGTCGGCTATCTGGGGGAAACCAAGGTTTTCAAATATCATCTGGACGTCAACCGATTGCGCCGCCTGCTCGATGAAACAGAACCGCAGGCATGAGCCTGCTCGCCTTTTACGGATTCATCACCGTCATCTCCCTGAGCGGCGTCATGTCGCCGGGACCTCTGACGGCGTTCCTCATTTCGCGCGGCAGGCAAAGCCCCTGGGCCGGAATCTGGGTGACTCTCGGACACGCACTCGCTGAGGTTCCGCTCATCATCGCCTTGTACGCGGGGCTTCAGCCTTTTTTTGAAATTCAGGGGATACGCGAGGGCGTCTCCCTCCTGGGCGGGGGCGTTCTCATCTACCTGGGAAGCGGCGTGTTCCGGAGTTTCCGGTCCACCGCGCCCGAAGAAAAGAGCATCTTAGAGTGCAACTCCCTCACCGGCGGCGTCCTGCTAACGGTTCTGAATCCCTACTGGGTTTTGTGGTGGCTCACCATCGGCGCAAGCCTCATCGCGCGAACGAGCGAATTCGGGTGGCTGGCCGGTCTCGTGGGCATGACGGTCGTTCACCTGCTGGCGGATGGGATATGGGCCGTATTCATCACGTGGTCATCGAACCAGGGAAGCCGCATGATCGGCAAAACCGGATGGATGAGAATCGAACAAGGCTGCGCGTGGGTGATGCTGGGCTTCGGGGTATTTTTCGTTTACGACGGGCTGACGGGGATTCTGGCCTAGACGCTCAACTTTTTCCGCCCGTTTTCGATATCCAGGTGAATTTGCCGAACGAGTTCTTCGGGGCCCGAGAATTTCTTCTCCTCGCGCAGGCGGGAGACGAACTCCACCCGAATGGATTTTCCATACAAATCGCCATCCCAATCCAGCAGGTGGGTTTCGAGAGTCACCTCTTTTTTATCGAACGTGGGGCGTTTTCCGATATTCGTTACGGCGGGATACCGCGGGCCTTCCCTTCCATCGATTTGCACCTGGCAGGCGTACACCCCGTTTTCGGGAATCAGAACGGGCGGATAATCCACGTTGGCCGTCGGTATTCCGATTTGACGGCCCCGCCCGTCGCCACGAACCACCTTTCCTTCAATCAGATGGTGCTGCCCGAGCCGGCGCGCCGCTTCGTCCACCTCCCCGCCCAGAAGCAGTTTTCGTATTTCCGTGCTGCTGACCCGTCTTCCCTCGTACATGTAAGGCTCCAGCACGTGCGTTTCGAACCCGGCGCCGGCCCCTACTTCCTGCAACAGTTCGACGTTTCCCGCGCGGCCTTTTCCAAAACGGAAATTAAAGCCAACCGCTACCAGCGAGGCTTTGAGACCATCGCCGATTATCCGCCGAACGAAATCCCGCGCCTCAGTTTGCGCGAGATCGGGCGTGAACTTCTCGACCACCACGGCGCCGACGTTCTGAGCTTCCAGGCGGGACAACTTCTCTTCCAGGGTCGTCATCAGGGGCGGGCGTCTTTCGGGGGCGACCACGGACAGGGGGTGGGGCTCGAACGTAAATATGACGCTCCGGCCGCCGCGCCGTGAGGCCTCCTGATTGATGAATCGGCAAATCTCCCTGTGGGCGAGATGAACGCCGTCGAAATTCCCGATGCTCAACACCGAGGGAGAATCCTCAGGATCAAAAGCGTCCACTCCCTCAAACACTTCCACCGCTCGCTCACCTCAAAAGAATCGCGCATTGCGCGAAGTAAACCAGAACCGAAGGTTTCTCCCGAAAAGCTTTCTAACAGAGCGCCACGCATTTGCGCAAGAAAAGATGGAGCAGCGTCCTATCTGCCTAATTTACAATGAGTAATCGCCGTGGAAGCAAAAACGTATTTCCATTTTCACCCCGATGCGAGTAATATGCCCCCTTGTTACCGGAAGCCCGGTCTTGGAGATTGGAATGTAAAATCATGGTAAAATCAATTCGCGATTCAAGCCGCCAGTGACATGGAGCAAGATTGTTCATGAGACCGCCCAAATCGTTTTCTCTGTGTTTCGGTGTGCTGTTCATATTCCTATCTCCTCTCTTCCTCACCCACACCGCCTCGGCTGCGGAAACCGACACCTCCGCGGAAACTTCTTTTGATCGCCCGCGCAGCAACGTGCTGCCGCCGGCCATCAAGGGGCCTCGCCTTGCGCTTTCCATACGAGAAGCCGTAAGTATCGCCCTGGCGCGCAATTTCGACATCACCATCGCCGGTTTCGACCCCGACATCGCGGAAAGCAACGTCGTCGGGGAACGCTCCGCCTTCGACCCGCAGGCCTTCGTGGACACGAGTATAAGCAAATCCAAGCTCGGTTCTGCGAACAACGCATTCAACGCGGCCGGGGGCATACGCGATACCGATTCCCTGGGTATCGCGGCCGGCATCCGCCAACGAATCATCACGGGAGCGGAGTATTCACTCATCCTGCGAAACATCCGGGAATCGACGAACTCTACGCAAAACGCATTCGACCCGACCTATCAAACCAGCCTCACTTTCACCATTGAGCAGCCCTTGTTCAAAAATTTCGGCATCGACATCAACCAGGCCAGAATCAAGGTGGCCATGGCCGCGAAAGAACAAACGCTTCACGCTTACAGAAGCAAGGTCATCCAGACGGTGGACGCGGTGGAGCAAGCCTACTGGGACCTCGTCTTCTATATCCAGAATCGCAAGTTCAGGCGACAGTCTCTCGTTCTCGCGAAGGACCTGTTGCGCCGGAACAAGATTCAGGTCGAGGTCGGCACCCTCGCCCCGATTGAGATAACGGAGGCGGAAGCCACCGTCGCCTCCCGCGAAGAAGCCCTTATCGTGGCGGAGCGCGAAGTCAAAGACCGCGAAGACACTTTGAAAATGCTGCTGAACGTCGCGGACAAACCCTCCGCCTGGGGCATCAATATCCAGCCCAGCGATAAACCGGAGTTCAAGGCGGTACAGGTGGACGAGATGCAACTTATGCTCAAAGCCTTGCGCAAGCATGCGGCGCTGGAGAGCGCCCGCATCGAAATCGATAAAAGAAAAATCGACATGAAAGTAGCGAAACAAAACCTGCTTCCCGAATTCAACTTGAACGCATCGGCTTCCAACAACTCACTCGCGGACACTGAAGGGAAGGCTTTTGAGCAGCAATTCAAAAACGAGAGATACTCCTTCTCCGGCGGGGTCTCGTTCCGCATCCCCATCGGAAACCGGCGAGCGGAGGCGGACTACCGCCAGACGCGACTCAGGCACGCCCAAACGATAGCTTCCTATCATCAAACGCAGCAGGCCATCATGGAAGAAGTACGCCGCAACGCGCGCAGTGTCCGCGTAAACATCAAGCGAGTCGAGGCGACTCGCGTCGCCAGAAGGCTGGCGGAAGAACGCCTCGACGCCCAGGAGAAAAAATTCAAGGTCGGGCTCTCGACGAGCAGAGACATTCTCGAAGACCAGGATAGGCTGGCCAACTCCCTGACGCAGGAAACCCGGGCGCTCATCGACTATCACAAATCTCTCGCCTCATTGGGTAGGGCGACCCATTCTACACTCGAGCGGTTCCAGATCGAAATGTTCTATCCCGGCGAGGTCAAGGCGAAAACAACCACAAAATGAGTCACCCCCGAATCATGGGAATGGACTTCGGCGAAAAACGGGTAGGCCTCGCCATCAGCGATTCGCTGGGTCTGACGTCCCAGCCTCTCGGCCTCATCGAAAGACAAAGCGACGCACAACTGCTCGACGAGATCAGCAGCAGCATCCGTGAGCATGATGTTCATCTGCTGGTGGTCGGACACCCCATCGGACTGTCGAACCGGGATACGGCAAGAGCGAAGCGCACCAGAAGGCTCATGAAATTTTTGCGAAGCAATTTAGATATCCCCGTCGAGAAATGGGATGAGCGCCTCAGCACGACGCAGGCGGACCGGGTTTTGAATGAAATGGAAACCAAGCCGAGCCGGAAGAAGAAAAAGCGCGACGTCATCGCGGCGCAACTCATCCTGCAGGCGTACCTGGATCATCAGAACATGAAGCGCTCGATTTCCCATGACTGAAAACGAAAACTCCGAAGCACAACCCGAAGCGCCGGAATCAACTCCACCTAGAGGAAAGGGGCGGTTCTGGAAATTCTTCGTCGCACTCTGCTCGTCCATTATCCTGGTCGGATTTATCGGCTATCAATATCTCGAAGATGAATTCAACCGACCCGCAAACACACAAGCGCAAGAAACAATAAACATCCACGTCCGCCCGGGGATGTCCTTCGCCCAAATCCTCGAACTGCTGGAGAATAGCCGTTTAATACGAAACCCCGGCTTGTTCCACCTCCAGGCCAGGCTCAGGGGTGGCGCAAAAAGCATACAAGCCGGCGTCTATGAACTCAAAGCATCCATGACGCCGCGAGATATATACCGGCATTTATCAGAGGGCAGAGTCGCCCGTCGCACGTTCACCGTTCCCGAGGGCTACAACATCCGGGAAATCGCCCGAACGATCCAGCGAGTCAATCTCGCAAGCGAGAAAGAAATTCTACGACTCTCCCGGGAACCATCTTTTCTTCTGGAAATGAACATTTCCGCACCTACCATAGAGGGATATCTATTCCCCGATACGTATCATTTCCCGGTGGGTGTTACGGCGAAAAAAATTCTGGGGTTCATGGTTCGCACGATGCGGAGAAAATTTTCGCCCGCTCTCAGAAAGAAAGCGAAAGCGATGGGATTCACCATCCACCAGACGCTCACCCTGGCCTCGATAATCGAAAAAGAAACGTCCCTGGGCAGCGAACGGCCACTCATCGCCGCCGTGTTCATCAATCGGCTCAAGCGAAGAATGCGCCTCCAGAGCGACCCCACCGTCATATACGGGCTTCCCCATTACGATGGAAACATCACAAAAAAAGATCTGCGATACGATTCACCCTACAACACCTACCTCTACCGGGGCCTTCCCCCGGGGCCCATCGCCAGCCCGGGGCTGGAATCCATCAAATCGGCATTGAATCCCGCCAAGGTGAAATATCTGTACTTTGTGGCCACCAAAGACGGCGGCCATCAATTTTCCCGCACGTACCGCGAACACCGCCGCGCCGTGAATCGTTATCAGCGCAAATAGAGACTGGTTGACCCTGTAATCGAGGTAGTGGCATGATTGTCAACCGGTTGCCTGGCGAAAGATGACGTAAAAGTTCCAAAGATATTTGAGCGTAGACCCCTTGTTCATATCCTCCATTCGGCTCATCCAGCGAACGCCCGGACGAGGACCGATTATATGACGACAAAATTACTTCTCCTCGATGAAAGCCTCCTGGTGCAGCGCGTCGTGGAATTGGCCTTCAGGGACAAAGGGGTCGACGTCCATATAGCGGAGACTGCCGACGAAGCGTTTGAAATCGCGGATAATGCGCCGCCGGACATCGTCGTCGCCAGCCTGGACATGGAGAATTCCGACGGCCTGGACTTTTGCCGTCGCCTGCGTGAACAGCCGGATTTATCCCAGGTGCCTCTCCTCGTTTTAACGAGCACGCGCCAGAGCGTCAGCGACGAGGAAATCCGGGAAGTGCATGCGATAGCAAGCATCGAAAAACCGTTCAAACCGGTGGTGTTTACCGAGGAAGTCGAGCGCATCATCGCTCCTGCGCATAGCGAGTCAACTCAACTGCCTGAAGCGCAGGCGTATCCCGCTTCTCCGGAAATCGGGACGGAGGAATCGCCCTCCCCTTCAGTAGAAGTAGCAGAGGAACCGGAAGAAACGCTCGGAGAGTCAGGAGTATCTCCGGGCGAAGAAGATGAACAACCTTCCTCTTCTCAAGCCACGCTCGCTCTCGATAGCGAAACACTCGCGCCTATCATCCAGAAACAACTGGAAGAGGCCGCAGAAAAGATTGCCCCCACGCTGCTCAGCCACATCGAAGATGCCGTGGTAAAACAACTCCCCTATATCGTAGAGAAAATCGTCATTCGAGAAATCGAGAAAATCAAACGCGGAGAATAACTTTTGCTGGAACCACGCTACGACCCGAAAGGGGCCGAATATCGCTGGTATGCCGAATGGCTGAAGCGCGGATATTTTCACGGCGCGCCCAGCGAGGGCCACGAACCTTATTCCATCGTCATCCCGCCCCCGAACGTGACGGGTTCGCTCCACATGGGCCATGCCCTGAACAATACCCTTCAGGACATCCTCATCCGCTGGAAGCGCATGAGCGGCCTGCGCGTCTGCTGGATGCCCGGCACCGACCATGCGGGCATCGCCACCCAGAACGTGGTGGAACGCCAACTCGCCGAGGAGAACCTCTCGCGCGAATCCCTGGGACGGGAGAAATTCATCGAGCGCGTCTGGAAGTGGAAAGCCGAGAGCGGCGGAACCATCATCCGCCAGCTTCACCACCTGGGCGCTTCGTGCGACTGGGAACGCGAGCGGTTCACGATGGACGAGGGGCTCTCCCGCGCCGTGCGAGAAGCCTTCGTGAGGCTTTATGAAGAGGGATTGATTTACCGCGATAATTACCTGGTGAACTGGTGTCCGAGGTGCGAGACGGCCGTCTCGGACCTGGAAGTCGAACACGAAGATCATGACGGCCACCTGTGGAATTTCCACTACCCGCTCTGGAGCGGCGGGGACGGCGTCACCATCGCGACGACGCGCCCTGAGACCATGCTCGGCGACACGGCCGTGGCCGTCCACCCCGACGATGAGAGATACAAGGACCTCGTGGGCGAGTATCTGCGCCTGCCGCTTCTGGACAGGAAAATCCCCGTCATCGCGGATTCTTTCGTGGACGCCGAGTTCGGCTCCGGCGCGGTGAAGGTCACACCCGCGCACGACCCGAACGATTTCGAGGCGGGCCTCAGAAACGACCTGCCGCAAGTCAACATCCTCACGCCGGACGCCAAGATCAACGAAAACGGAGGTCCTTACGAGGGTCTGGACAGGTTCGAGGCGCGAAAGCGCATCGTCGCCGACATGGAAGCGCAGGGGCTGGCGAGAGGAGTGGAAGCTCATCGTCACGCCATCGGTGGATGCTACCGCTGCGGCACCGTGGTGGAACCTTATCTCTCGAAGCAATGGTTCGTGCGCGCGAAACCGCTGGCGGAGGAATCGATACGCGCCGTCGAGGACGGGCGCATCAGGATCATCCCCAAACAGTGGGAATCCACCTATTTCGAGTGGATGCACAACATCAGGGACTGGTGCATCAGCCGTCAGATCTGGTGGGGCCACCAGATTCCCGCGTGGTACAACGACGAGACCGGAGAAGTCATCGTTTCGCGCGAAGACCCAGGCGATCCGAACCTGAGACGCGAGACCGACGTGCTCGACACCTGGTTCAGCTCCGCCCTCTGGCCCTTCTCGACGTTCGGGTGGCCGGACGACAACCCAGATCTTAAATATTTCTACCCCACGTCCGTCCTCGTCACCGGCTTCGACATCATATTCTTCTGGGTGGCGAGAATGATCATGACGGGGCTCAAGTTCATGGACGACGTCCCCTTCCGCGACGTCTACATCCACGCCCTCGTGCGGGATGAACAGGGCCAGAAGATGAGCAAGACGCGCGGGAACATTATCGATCCCCTGGAAATCATCGAGGAATTCGGCACGGATTCACTGCGGTTCACCCTTACCGCCATGGCCGCCCAGGGTCGCGACATACGCCTGTCCACCGAGCGAATCGCCGGGTACCGGAATTTCTGCAACAAAATCTGGAACGCGGCCCGCTTCACCCTGATGAATATGGGCGACAGCGTTCCGCCCATGCCGCCGAGAGAAGAACTTTCGCTCGGCGACAGGTGGATATTGAGCCGCTTGAACGGCGTGACGCGCCAGGTGGACGAAGCGCTCGAGGAATACCGCTTCAACGACGCCGCCCTGGCGCTCTACCACTTCACCTGGCATGAGTTGTGCGACTGGTATCTGGAAGTCATCAAGCCCGCCCTGATCTCGGGCGAGGGCGGCGATGCGAGCCGCGCCGTGCTCGCCGAAGCGCTCGAGCGCACGCTTCGCCTCCTGCATCCCATCATCCCCTTCATCACCGAGGAGATATGGCAGAAACTTCCGAACCGCAGCGGCGAGAGCATCATGGTGGCCGAATGGCCGGAGCCGCAGGATGGGTGGGACGACGCGCAAGCGGAAGAGGATTTCGAAGCCCTGACGGACATGATAGGCGGCATCCGGAACATTCGAGGCGAGTTGAACATTTCTCCCAACAAGGAGATGCCAGCGCACATTCAGGTGCAAGACCCCGGCAAGCTCGACGTCATCATGCGCGAGTCCGAGTGGATACGCAGACTGGCGAGGATTGCGCCCGACTGGAATGTCGGCCCCGACGTGGAGCGGCCCAAGGCGTCGGCCCACACCGTTTTCGGCTACGGGCAGGCGTTCGTACCCATCGGTGGACTCATCGACGTCGAAGAGGAACTGAAGCGCCTCCACAAGCAGATCGCCGACGCGAGCGATGTGATAGCGGGCCTCGAGAAAAAACTCGCCAACCCCTCGTTCATCGAACGCGCGCCCGCCGAAATCGTGGAAAAAGATAAAAACCGCCTGCGTGAGGCCCTGGAGCGCGCGGAAAAACTCCGCGAGAGCGCAGAGCGCATCGGAGAATATCAAAACTAGATGGACTCTATCGGCGCCGACGAGAAAACTCTCGATTGGCGGATTGAAACGCTTGACGAGACAAGCTCCACCAACGATCTGGTTTCGGCCCGCGCGCGGGAAGGCGAAGCGGGCGGCCTCGTGGTACGCGCGATATCCCAGACAAGAGGCAAGGGTAGAAGGGGACGCTCCTGGTTTTCACCGCCCGGGAGCGGACTCTACTTCTCGGCCCTGCTTCGCCCGAGCGGCGAAACCGGAATTTCATCCTTCCTGACGCTCCTGCTCGGCGTCGCCGCCGCGGAAGGACTCGCGGAGGCGACGGGTCTTCGGGTCGGGCTCAAATGGCCGAATGACTTGAGGGTGGGCGGAAAAAAAATCGGCGGAATCCTGTGCGAATACCTGGAACCCCCGAACCAGCCTCCCGCCCTCGTCGCAGGCCTGGGCATCAACCTCACGACGCGGGAAGCCGACTTTCCCCCCGAACTGCGCGAGTCGGCATCCTCGGTTCTTCTCTCTGGAGGGCGGGTGCCCGACGCGGAACATCTGCTCATTCTCCTTCTTGCGCGCATCGCTTTCTGGTACAAGGATTATGAATCGAGCGGCTTCGGCGCCGTTCGTGATGAGTGGCTCAGGTTGTGCGACAATCTGGGCGAGCAGATCTCCGTTCATGTCGGGGATGAGACGATAACAGGAAAAAACAACGGGATTGACGAGGCGGGCCGCCTGCTGCTCGAAAAACCCGATGGGTCAATCGAGAGCATAACCTCCGGCGAGGTGGAACTCCCATGAACCAGGGCTCCTATTTGCTGGCCATCGACGTGGGCAACACGCAGACCGTCGTGGGGCTTTTCGACGGAGAAGAACTCGCCTCGAACTGGCGGCTCGGCTCCGTGGCCCGCCGCACGACGGATGAGCTGGCCATACTCATGGAAGGCTTGTTCCGGCTCGGGAAGCACCAGATGTCGGACGTGGGCCGCGTGGTGATCGCGAGCGTCGTCCCTCCACTGGGGCCGAACCTCGAGGAGATGGCCATACGCTATTTCGGCGTGAAACCGCTGGTCGTCGGCCCGGGGATACGAACGGGCATCTCCATAAAATACGAGAACCCCCGCGAAGTGGGAGCGGACAGGATCGTCAACGCCGTCGCGGGCCACCACCTCTACGGCGGGCCCTTGGTGATCGTCGATTTCGGAACGGCCATCACCTTCGACGCGATATCCGCTGCGGGAGAATACCTGGGCGGCGCCATTTCGCCCGGCCTCGGCATCGCCCTCGAAGCGCTCATCGACAAAACGGCCCGGCTCCCCCGGGTCGAAACCGCCGTGCCGCCCTCGGTCATCGGAAAGAACACGGTCCACAGCATTCAATCCGGCATCGCGTACGGGTACCGGGGTCTGGTCAGGGAAATCGTCGAGCGCATGAAAGCGGAGCTCGGGAGCGACACCAAAGTCGTCGCGACGGGCGGACAGAGTCTGGCTTTGGGTGGAGAAGAAGGGGTTTTCGACCTGATCAACCCCGAGTTGACCCTCCTGGGTCTGCGCCTAATCGCCGAGAGAAATCCTTGACGGGCATCAGGCGGCGGCTATCTCACCGACCAGATACAGCCGCAAAAATTCGCTACTGAAACGCGTTCTTGAGCAACTCCTTCGCTTTCGGCTTTTTCCCCGCTTCGGCTTCTAAGAGCACCACGTCGAAGCGGCAGACGGACGATTGCTCCCGGGGATGCGTCAGCAAATAGTGCTGCGCGGCCTGCGCGATTCTGCGCTGTTTCTCGCGACCCACGGCCTCGGCGCCACTGAGAGACTTACCCGGCGCGCGGGTCTTCACCTCGATGAACGAGAGCACCGCGCCTTCTCGCGCGATGATGTCCACCTCGTAGCGCGCGCCCCGGTAGTTTCGCTCGATGATTTCATAGCCGCGTCTGCGCAGGAATTTCACGGCGGCGTCTTCCCCGATTTTTCCGCTCTCGCGGCTCACGGCTTCCTCACGCTCCCGCTACGGCAGGCACGCCCCGGAACGTACGCCGGTGAATGCGGCAGGGACCATGACGCTCCAGAGCGGCCAGATGATCCCGCGTGGGATACCCCTTGTGCCTGCCGAACCCGTAGCCCGGGAAGCGCCCGTCCATCCGGGCCATTACGCGGTCCCGGTACACCTTGGCGAGCACGCTCGCCGCGGCGATGCAGGCGCAGCGCGAATCCCCTTTCACGAGCGGGGTTTGCGGCAAGGGAGTGGGGATTCTCCTGTTTCCGTCGACGAGTACGTGGGCGGGCGCGGACCCAAGCCCTTCCACGGCGGCCGCCATGGCGCGCAGGGAGGCCTGCAGGATGTTGATTCTCTCGATCTCGCGCGGCCCTGCCGCCGCCAGGGCGACGGCGCGCGCTTTCGCGAGAATCTCGGGCAAGAGCGCTTCTCGCTGGCGCGAGGACAGTTTTTTGCTGTCGGCAAGGCCGGCGATGGGATTCCCGGGGTCGAGCACCACGGCGGCGGCCACCACGGGACCCGCCAGGGGGCCGCGCCCGGCCTCGTCCACGCCTGCGACGGGCGAGGCGCCTTCCCGAGCGATTTCGCGTTCGATGGAATACATGAAAAACCATTCCGGGCGGTGGATATCCGCAATATATCGATGATTCGGGGCTTCCTCAAGGCGTCGCTCCCCTGACAGGCTTGGGGACGGCCTGAAAATCTGAGAAGATGGGGTATCCCTTGAACCGAGGAAATTACCGACTGGAGAAGATACGTTGGCCAAATCCAAGCTGTTCCGAAAAGACCACCTCATCGATTCGCACGACGAAGGCATCAAACTGCACCTGAGAGAGAAAAAACCGCGCGGGATGAAGAAGTCGGAAGCGGCCAATACCATGCTCATGGTCCACGGGCAGAGCACGCCGGCGCCCGTCGCCTTCGACTTGCCCCTTCCCGGCTACTCGTGGATGGACTTCGCCGCCGCGCGCGGCTTTCACGTCTACGCCCTCTGCATCCGGGGTTACGGACCCTCCACGCGGCCGCCGGAGATGCTCCGAAGCCCGGCCGGCCAGCCCCCGGCCGTGCGGGGAATCACCGCGGTGCGCGACATCGACGCCGCCGTCAGGTTCATCTGCGAGCAAAACGCCATAAACAAGCTGAACCTCCTCGGCTGGTCGTGGGGCACGACGACCACGGCCGCCTTCACCGCCGGAAAGCAGGCGCGCATCCGCCGCCTCGCTCTCTATGCGCCTTTTTACGCCTACGACAACCCCCAGGCGGCGGCGCTCTGGGAAGACCCCGCGCGTCCCGGACGCTGGGACCCTCGAAAGGGGGCATGGCGCTGGGTGACGGAAAGCTACCAGCGCGAGCGCTGGGACGGGAGCATCCCCAAAGGACAGCACGCGAAGTGGCGGACTGAAGCGGCTATCAAGCGCTTCTGGAGCGAACAGCAGAAATTCGACCCCGAGGGCGGCAAGCGAAGAACCCCCGCCGTCCGCGTGCCCAACGGCGCGATGGCGGACAGCTACGACCGCGCCCGCAACAAGCCGCTCTACGACGCGAGCAGAATCACCTGCCCGGTCCTGACCATCCGGGGAGACCACGACAGAAGCTCGACCGACGCCGTCTTCGCCGCCGTGTACCGCGCGCTCGTGAACAGCCGGGGGAAGCGCTCGGTCACGCTGGGAGACGCCACGCACTTCGCCCAGTACGAATGGTGCCGCGAGGCCCTGTACAACGAAGTGCAGAATTTCATCGAGGGTTGAATCGAGGGAAACCGGCGACAAGATGCGGTTTCGTTCATCATTCCGGCGTCGGACCCGATCTGGGAGGGAGGATTTATCACTCCCCCTTGAGGGGGAAGTATTTCATTTCTCCTTGGGGTTATTTTTTTAACCCAGAGCAGCAGAGCTACGCACGACAGATCGCAATAGAATGCCTTACCTGCTCGCCCCGAAAGCGCCGGCGACGCCGTCGCGATTGAAGGTCCCGCCCAACCTCCTCGTGAGCCGGCCCATAGAAGATTCCGTGGATGTCGCCCGTATCGAAAGTTCCATCTGACTGAACCTGAATGGGGTTCCATGTCATGTCGGAAAGCGCATCGCCTGTTTCCCGATTCGTGATGTTGGTGAAGGAAACATCCATTTGAGCGCCTCCTGGATTCGCCATACTGAACTCAAGCGTTGCATCTCCCTCAACGTTGTCGCCCAGATCGGCTCCTCCCGTGACCACGCCGAGCATGACGCCGTTATACGTGGCGTCCACGTCGGGATGCGATCCCGTGGCGTTGCCGATGGAAAGCCCCGTTCCGAAATCGGCCGACGAGATAATTCGATCGGAATATTGCCCCCAGGCCGCGAGGAAAAAATTGTGGACCATCCAGCCGCCATACGCCGTGGCGCTGACGGTGCTGTCCTCCCCCAATGCGAAGGTGACGGAGCCGCCATAGACGGGGACGCCGTTCCTCGTCAGGATGAGCTGCACTGCCTGTCTCAGATCTTCTATGTCAGACGTGTCGGTATCCTGGATATCCTGTAAGGATACGGATTCACTGATACGCGTATTCGGTTCCGTTAACGTGCAGGTTGGCCCTGTGCAGTCCGATTCGAGGGTCAATTCCGCAGGCGGCAGCCCCGGAGCGGCTTGTACGCGAAGGTAACTGTTGCTCATGGAGAGCGCCGCATTCTCGTTCAGCACGACGCCTTCGGTGGAGCCGGTTTCCGGCATGGTGGCGGGAGACTCTGAACTTTTATCATCGCCGCCACAACCGAAAAGAAGAATTGCCGTTAAGAGAATCGCCGGAATCCGTCCCATACCACATCCCCCTATCAGAAAGGAATCACGCCGAAACAGCATCTACTTCAGCCAGATACCTTCCAGTCCGGTCTGTGATGGGCGGAAGAATTTTTGAATCAACAGCGAAGAACAACCAAGAAAAACTTCGAGGCCCGAAACGGGTAAATTTTGCTTCTCTCTACCTCCAGCGGCGCTGTTTCACCTGGGCGGCCTTGCCCTTGCGGTCTCTCAGATAGTAGAGCTTCGCGCGGCGCACGCGGCCTTTCCGGGTAACTTCTATCTTGTCGACCCTCGGGGAATGCACCGGGAAGATGCGCTCCACGCCGACGCCGTAGGAGAGCTTTCGAACGCGGAACCTCTCGCGAAGTCCGCCGCCCTGCCTGCCGATGACGACACCCTCGAATACCTGGATGCGCTCCTTGTCGCCCTCGACGATTTTCACGTGAACGCGCACCGTATCGCCCGGCTCGAAATCGGGAACGTCCTTGCGCATGCCCTCACGCTCGATTTGGTCGATTATGTTCACCTGCCTGCTCCTTGTCCTGAAAAACCGGCACTATACCTCTCTTTGGCCGAGAATGCGATCTACGATAATCGCCGCAGCACCACGAACCGAGAGGTGGTTGAAGCCCGTATCGGCATTCGCCTCCACCGGACACAATACCATCTCGGACATCTCCAAAACCTCATCCGCAAGACCCCAGCTCGTGCCGAACAAAATGACGAGCGGGGCGTCGGTCTCCTTCAACTCGCCGCGCAACTCCTCATACCCCACGGCGCCGGGCACCCGCCTGGCCGTCGTGGCGGCGAGTCGGGGCCTTCTCGATTCGGTGCACTCCACCTCCTCGATGAGCGCATCCAGAGACGGCAGAACTTCGAGGAATTCGAGCGTCTCTCCCCGTTGCGGGTGCAGCGCCCGGCCCGGGCCCTCCGTGAAATGCCCTATCACCCGCTCGACAAACGCCCGCTGCGGAGCAGAAGGATGTACCACAAATACGCCCGTGACGCCATAGGTGCGGCCCACGCGTGCGAGATCGTGCAAATCGAGGCCCGTGACGGAAGAAGTCACCACGTCGCCCTGGCGGTTCAGCACCGGGTAGTGGATGAGCGCGAGATAGACGTTGCCCACTACGCCGCCATCCTTCTAAGTCTGCGAAGATTCAAGCAGGCGCAAATCCTCATCGCTCAATTCAGCCCGTTCGAACAGTTCCCGGCGCCTCTCCCGCGTTCTCTCGAGCGCCTGGCGTCTCCTCCAGAGGCGAACCGCCTCGTGGTCGCCGGATAAGAGTACGTCCGGCGCGCGGACCCCTTCGAACTCCGCCGGCCGCGTGTAGTGGGGATGATCGAGAAAGCCGTCAGTGAAGCTGTCCTGGGCGGCGGAAGCATCGTTACCCAGGACGCCGGGGATGAGCCTGCCGACCGCGTCAATGACGGCCATGGCCGGTATCTCTCCTCCCGAAAGCACGTAATCGCCGACCGAGATCTCCTCATCCACGCACAACCCGCACACCCGCTCGTCCACGCCCTCGTAGCGGCCGCAGATGAGGAGCAGCCGGGAGGCTTCTGCGAACCTGTGCGCCGCCGCCTGATCGAACAGCCGCCCCTGCGGCGTGAGCAGCACCTTGAGCGGTTCGGCACCGCCCTCTTCACGAATCGCCCGGACGCCCCTCAGGATGGGTTCGGGCTTCATGACCATACCCGCTCCGCCGCCGAAGGGAGCGTCGTCGACCTGTTGATACTTCCCCTCGGCGAAATCGCGCAGATTCCAGACCTTGAGCTCGAGAAGGCCGCCCTCGACCGCGCGCCCCACGACGCCCTCTCGAAACGCCTCCTCCACCATCCGGGGCAATACGGAAAGAACGTCGATGCGCATGACGTCTCCTCAATTCTCGTCGGCGAACTTTGGCGGACGGAAAATCCAGCGATCCCCATCACGCCTCAATACGACCTCGCGCGTGGCGGGCGCGAGCAGTTCCTCTCCACCGGGGGTGCGGATGACGATGACGTCGTTTCCACCAGCTCCGAACATGTCCACCACGCGCCCGAGGGGATTTCCTCCCTCGTCGATGACTTCACAGCCTTCGAAATCCTCGAAGTAGAGAACCCCCTCATCGGGGCCATCCAGGAATTTCCTGTCCGCCAGAAAAACAACCCCCCGCAGCGCCTCGGCGTCTTCGGGGGTGTCGATTCTCTTGAACTTCCAGACGACGGCTCCCTTGCCGCCCCGGTGACATGCCGCTATCTCGAACCTTCTCGCAGGCTCATCTCGCGAGAACACTTCCTCGATTCGCTCATAGGCGGCCAGGTCGTCGAGCCAGGGCTCCACCCGAACGGCTCCCTTGACGCCGTGGGGCCTGAGTGCGACGCCCACGGCCACCCTGCCGCTCATGTGGCTTCCCTAATCGTTGATGCCTGCCCTGTCGAGAAGGTTCCTAACCGTCCGGGTCGGGATGGCGCCCTTATCAATCCAGGCCTTCGCCTTCTCGAGATCGATGTGAACGAATGCGGGGTCTTCCGACGGATCGTAGCGGCCGATGCTTTCGATGAAACGACCATCGCGCGGCATGCGCTCATCCTGCACGACGACGCGGTAGCGCGGCGCTTTTTTCATACCCCCACGGGCAAGTCTGATTTTTACGGCCAAAGTATATCTCCCTAGAAATTAAGCATTTGACGCATTCTCTGCATCTGTTTTTTCTTGCCGCCTTTTGAAAATTGCTTCATCAGTTTCTGCGTTTGCGTGAATTGCTTGAGCAGCCGGTTCACGTCCTGCACACGGGTGCCGCTCCCGGCGGCGATGCGTTTTCTGCGGCTGCCCTTGATGATTTCGGGCTTCGTGCGTTCGGCCGGCGTCATCGAATCGATGATGGCCACCGTGCGCGTGAGTTCGGTCTCGTCGATATCCACGTCGGGCATCTTGTTGCCCAGCCCCGGTATCATGGACAGGACATCACCCATCGAACCCATCTTCCGCATCTGGAGAATCTGCTCTTTCATCGTCACGAGGGTGAACGTCCCCTTGCCGAGAGACTCCACCATGGATTGCGCGTCATCGGGGGAGATGGCGGTTTCGGCCTTCTCGATGAGGGACATGACGTCCCCCATGCCCAGAATGCGGGAGGCCATTCTCTCGGGATGAAACTCCTCGAGCGCGTCGAGCTTCTCGCCCGCACCTACCATCTTGACGGGCACGCCCGTCACCGAGCGCAGCGAGAGGGCGCCGCCGCCTCTGGCATCGCCGTCGAGCTTCGTCAGTACGACGCCCGTGATGCCGATGCGGTCTGAAAACGCGGAGCCCAAGTTCACCGCTTCCTGGCCCGTCATGGCGTCCGCGACCAGGAGCACCTCATCGGGCCGCGCCGCTTCTTTCATCTCCTTCAACTCGTCCATCAGTGCGTCATCGATGTGCAGCCTGCCCGCGCTGTCCACGATGCAGTAATCGAAATGCTCGAGCCGGGCGCGTTCCGCCGCCCGCCGCACGATTTCCACAGGACTCGTCATGCCTTCCGAATCGAACGCGTCTGCGCCCGTCTGCTCGGCCAGCCTCTTGAGCTGGGTGATGGCCGCCGGCCGCGCGACGTCCGCAGGCACGAGAAGAACGCGCAATCCCTTGCTTTTGAGCTTCAAGGCGATCTTGCCGGCCGTCGTCGTTTTCCCCGAGCCCTGTAGACCGACGAGCATCACGGTCGTGACGCCGCTCGAAGCGCGCTCGAGAGGTGCGCTCTTTGCGCCCATGAGTTCCGTGAGACGCCCCTGGACCGCCTTGATGACCTGCTGGGAGGGGTCCAAGTGCGCGACGCGCTCGACCCCGAGAAGATCCTCGCGGATTTTCGCCACCAAATCCCTGGCGACCCGGAAGTTCACGTCGGCTTCGAGCAGCGCCAGTCGAATCTCGCGAAGCGCGGAATCGACTTCTTTTTCTCCCAAAACGCCCCGGCTTCTCAAATCCTTGAAGATTCCGCCCAGACGCTCTTTCAAGCCGTCAAACATCGAACACCCCAACTGATTGATATTCAATATGTTTTCGATTTTCCACCCGCAAGGCCGGGTGAGGAACCCCAACTTATAAGGATTTTATGCCGCGAGTGTCAACCGGGTGCGGAACGGGCCACCCTCTCGGGGCTGTTGAATAACCCCTCGTTGGGGGGAGTACTTCCTCCCGAAGATTCGTGGTGACAGACCCGAGGAGGGGCTGTCCCACAGGTTGCTACCTGTCCGCGGCGTCCCTCGATACGGCGCGCAATCGCGCCTACTCGGGATGCGGGAGGGGGTTTTACGGATACCGCTCGGGACAAGGGGGGTATTGCGCACAAGGGCGGCGAATGCGCCGCAGGCGCTTTCCCTCTCAAGGGGGTTTTTCAACAATCCCAAGGCGGGAGGGTTCGTTTACCTGGTTCGCTCGATGAGCGCGCGCAGGGCCATGCGGCTTTCCGCCTGCCCGTCAATGAGTTCGCGCAGGGTCATTCGGCTTTCCGCCTGCCCGTCGATGAGTTCGCGCAGGGCCGCCATCGACTCCTCGTGCCTGAGCCGGGATTCGGCCATCGACTCCTCGTGTCTGCGCTCGGATTCGGTCATCGTCTCATTGTGCTTGCGTTCGGAGTCGGCGGCGCGTATTTCGGCGCCCTTCGCCATGACGCGGATGCCGTAGAAGATCAGCGCGAGGCCGCCGTAGGAGGCGATGAGGTTGAGGTATTCATACGTCGTCATGCGTTTACTCCCTGGAGGAGGGTCCCTCATACGCCTCACGTGTACGCTCTTGAGTATAAAAAAAGCGAGTGCGTCTCGTCAAATCTACCCGCATCGGGCCTGTTGAACTCCCCTCCAGGGGTTGTTGAAAAACCCTCGCCGGGGGGTAGCGAACGCTCCCTCCCCGGTCGGGTCAAGCCCTTATTCATCAATCGCGTTTTACCCCCAACCCCCCTGTGAAGGGGTCGTTGATAAAGTCCCGATTTTGTGATTCGGCGCATGTAATCGACAGACGAGAGAGAAGAATCACTCCCCCCTTGAGGGGGAGTCGAAGAGCTGAGGGCGTAAGCCCGAAAGCGATTCGGTGGGGGGTATAACTCGGAGTGGCGATAAAACGCGATTCACCCCCCACCGATTCAGCCTTCGCACAAAACGCTCGGCTTCATCGTCGGTCTTCCCCGAGGGAGACCGACCCTCAAGGGGGGAGTGATATCTCTTTTCTCGTCGGTTACATCGAATCCTCATTGATTGGGACTTTTTCAACAGACCCTTGTCAGAGAGGCTTTTCTTTCACCTCCTCGTCGGGGGGTATCCGCTTTGCCCCCCTGACAAGGGGGGACAGGGGGGTTGCTTTTCCAGTCAAGAGAGGCGGACACGCAGGTCCGCCCCTACAAAGCCATCACACACCCCGGTCAACTTCATACACCGAATCACGAAACCAGGGCTTCTTCAACCGCCCCTGATGCCGCGTATGGCCTCGGCGTAGTCTTCCGCTCCGAATACGGCGGAGCCGGCCACCAGCGCTTCTGCGCCCGCCTCGCGTATCTCCGCCGCATTGCGCGGCGTGACCCCGCCGTCGACCTCTACCAGAACCGAAAGTCCGGCCGCCTCGATCTTCTCTCTCAGGCGGCGGATCCGATCCAGGGAGGCGGGGATGAATTTCTGGCCGCCGAAACCCGGATTCACGCTCATGACGAGGACCATATCCACCTCCGGGAGCAGAGCCTCTATTGCTGAAAGCGGCGTTCCGGGGTTGAGCGTCAGCCCGACGCCCAGACCGCGCCCGCGAATGCTCTGCAAGGTGCGGTGGATGTGCCTCGGCGCCTCCACGTGAACCGTCAGGATGTCCGCGCCCGCATCCGCAAAAGCATCGATATAGCTATCCGGATCCGCGATCATCAAGTGCACGTCGAGCACCATACCGGGGGCGGCTCTCCTGGCCGCCTCGACGCCCAAAGGCCCCACGGAAATGTTGGGGACGAAACGCCCGTCCATCACGTCGAAATGCAGCCAGTCCGCCCCGGCTTCGCGCACCGCCGCTATCTCCTCGCCCATCCTCTCGAAAGAGCAAGACAGCAGAGAGGGCGCGACCCGGATTTTCCCGGGCGCCATATCGGGCTTCGCCATGTCGATTCCTTCCCTAATGCGTTTGTTCTTCGACCAGACGACCGTCCAGGAATATACGCGCTCTGGCTTCGCCCTTCACCCGCACCAGCAGATGAATTTCCTCGCCCGCGCTCACTTCGCGGGAGAGCTCCTCGCGCGTCTGGCCGTTCGATTCGAGTTCCACGCGAAGCGCGCGCCTGGGTTTGCCGTGCGGCACGCGGTAGCGCAAGACGATGAAATTCCCCGCCATCTGGTCCGCTCCGCGCGCCACGTCCACATGCACCCGGTGGCCCGCCAGAACGCGCCGCCCGCGCGGCGGTATCTGCGAAACGATGGAGCCCCTGAGTGAGCCGGGGCGGTCCACGTAGCGAACACGCCCAACAGCGAGACCAAGCGTGCGAACCTTGTCGAGGGCGTTGTTGACGGGCTCCCCGATCAGGGAGGGCATGACGTAGGCGCGCTCACGGGGACCCTGGCTGACGACGAGCACCACGCCTTCGCCGCGCCTGATGCTTTCACCCTCACCCGGCCAGACGCCCAGAATTTGGTCGATGGGCCGTTCGGGATCATACAACCGCTCCACCAGCCGGACGCGAAGACCTTCCTGGCGGATGAGACTCTCCGCGCGGTTCAGGTTCTTGCCCACCACCGCAGGCACCGCCACGTCGCGCGGGCCCTTGCTGAGAACGAGCGATACGGTTCTTCCCTTGCGTATGCGGCGTCCGCCGGGAGGATTCTGGCGCACGACGTGGTTCATGGACACCGCATCGCTGAACACGCGCCCGGTGACCTGCATGGGTATTCCCTTCTCCCCCAGCAGTTCCAGCGCGCGAATCACGTCGAGACCCGCAACCCGGGGCAGGAAGACGCCCTCCCCTCCCCGGAAGAGGTAGAGGCCCGCAGCGCCCCCGGCGCCGCCCAGCGCGACCAGGAGCGCAATCCAGAAAACGCCCTTCAGTATCCCTTTCAGCAATTTCCGCCCTCTTTGCGCCAACTCATGGCGAAAAAGCCGTCCAGCCCATCTCCCGGCGTTATACGAAGCGCCCCGTCCGGCTCAAGATACCTTTTCGCGCCTTCGGGAAGGGCGCCTCCACCGCGTATGGGGACGAAGCCGGGCTCTCGAAAAGAGGCCGCCACCTCCCCTGTTTCCTCGGGCTCGTTCGTACAAACCGAATACACCAGTCTGCCGCCCCGGCGCACCGCGCGAGCCGCGCCTTGTAAAATCGCCGTCTGCCGACGCGCCTGCACGCCCAAGTCTTCCTCTCTCAATCGCCACCTCGCATCGGGATGCCGCCTGAAAACCCCCAGTCCGCTGCACGGCGCGTCCACGAGAACGAGGTCGAATTTTTCATGAAAGGGCGGCCTCATCGCATCCATTCTTAACAGCCGCGCATCCGCCCGAATCCTAACACAATTACGCTCGAGAAGAGCGAGCCGGCGAGGCGACCTCTCCCCCGCAACGACGTTGCCGCCCTCTCCCGCCGCCCAAGCGAGACAAGCCGTTTTCCCGCCGGGAGCCGCGCAGGCATCGAGAACTCTCTCACCGGGGGCTGCGCCTGCGAAACGCGACACCAGGCTCGAACTCTCATCCATGACGATGAACCTGCCCTCACGCCAGGCCGCCGTATCGCTGAAGCGCGCACCCGGCGCGCTCTCATCCGGCAGAAATACCAGACTATCCGGGTCTACGCATCCGGAACGCGTGGAAACTCCTCCGCTTTTTAATTCGGCCATCAGACTCCGGGCGTTCGACGCCCGGGGATTCACGCGAAAGACGACCGGAGCCTCCTCGTTGTTCGCACGGCATCTTCTCAGCGCCTCCTCTTCCCCAAGGTCACTTATCCAGCGTCTCACCAGCCATCTCGGATGGGATTCCCATATGGTGAGATAATCTTCGCGGCCTTCGGGCGGAGATACTACGACCCCGGCCACCTTGCGCAACACCGCGTTCACCAGTCCCCTCGCCCAGCCCAGGTTCCGGCGATCCAGCAAGGAAACCGCGCCGTCCACCGCGCTGTGCGCGGGCACGCGATCCATGAACAGCAGCTGATACGTCCCCAAACGCAACGCTTCGCGCACGGGAGGGGCCACGTTCGGCTTGTTCAGAAAGCGGCCGAAAACGAAATCCAGGCGACTCCGCCACCGCATGACGCCATAGACCAACTCGCGCAGAAACGCGCGGTCGCGCGCGTCGAAATCCTTTGAGGAGAACCGCTCGACCAGCAGGTCCGCCGCGAGGGGGGTTTTCCCGAAAGAAAGAAGAGCGGCGTGCGCCGCCCGGCGGACGAGGTCGGCGGAGCGCGCGCTTTTCCCGCTTAGCGCGAGGTTCCGGCTCACGCGCCCTCTCCGAGCATGAGGCCGGGTTTACAGGGGTATCCCCTCGCGAATGCGCCCGCGTCCATCTTCTTCCTGCCCGGCGGCTGAATTTCGAGAATCACCAAATCGTCCACGCCCGTCGCCACGCGGATTCCCTCGCCCTCGGGCGATTCGGCCAGCCCCATGACCTCACCGGCGGCTCCGCCCGACCCTTCCGGAACCGGCCAGGCCCGCCATATCCGCACCGGGCCGCTCGGTATGTCCGGCCATGCAGTAACCGCCACAGGCCAGGGGTTGAGCCCCCGGATCTGCCTGTCGAGGCGGCTCGCGGGCAAGCGCCAGTCGAGTATCGCTTCTTCTTTCTGGAGTTTTTCCGCATAGGTGACTTTGGCTTCATCCTGCGGCTCCTCTGCGACCTCGCCGTTTTCGAGAGCGAGCAGGGTCGCCACCATCTGCCCGGCCCCCAGGGCGGCCAGCTTGTCGTGCAGCGCACCGGAGGTATCCCTCGCTCCGATGGGAAGCGAGCGGCGCGCGAGCACGGCGCCGGCATCGAGTTCGGGAGCGACCCGCATCACGCAGACCCCGGTTTCGGCATCGCCTTCCAGAAGAGCGCGCTGAATGGGCGCGGCTCCCCGCCAGCGCGGGAGCAGCGAGGGGTGTAAGTTCAACAGCCCCAGTCTGGGAACACCGAGCAGCTTCCTGCTCAGAATCTGCCCGTAGGCCGCCACGACGCCTACGTCGGGCCGGAATTCCGCGATGTCGGTCGAGCGGATTCGCTCGGGCTGCAAGACGGGCAGCCCCGCCTCGAGCGCACACGCCTTGACGGGCGGCGGCGTCAGCCTGCGGCCCCTGCCCGCGGGCCTGTCCGGCTGCGTGAAGACGGCCGCCACCTCGACCGGCGAATCTACCAACGCCTGAAGCGTAGGCACGGCGAATTCGGATGTGCCGAAAAAGACCGCCCGCATGGGTTCCTCCCGGGAAAAGCCGCAGCATCCGCCGAACCAAGCGCGGATAAATTTTCGGAAATATAGCACGAGCGAAGCGGGGTTTTCTAAGAGGCGGCCCTGGCCTGTTTCTTGAGGCGGCGCTTCACAAGGTCGCGCTTCGTCTTGTTGAGGCGATCCAGGATGAGTTTTCCGTCCAGATGATCGATTTCATGCTGCAAGACGAAAGCGAGCACCTCGCGCGCGTCGAGAATTACTTCCTCACCCTCCAGGTTCAGCGCGCGCACGCGCACCGTCTCGCGGCGGCGGATGTTCTCGGTGACCCCCGGAAGCGAGAGGCAGCCCTCTTCCACGATCCGCTCGCCTTCGGCGCTTTCGATTTCCGGATTGACGAGAAAATGGACCTGCTTGGGGTCTTTCCCGACCGAGACGTCCACCACGATGAGGCGGATGTTCTCGCCCACCTGGGGGGCGGCGAGGCCGACGCCGGGCGCATCGTGCATGGTGTCGAGCATCGCGCGCGCGAGTTCCCGGGTCCGCTCCGTGACGCGCTCGACGGGCAGGCATTTCCGGCGCAGGGCCGGGGCCGGATACGTGAGAATTTCCAGAACGGCCATGAGAGATTCCCCGGTGAAATGGAGGCGCAATCGGCACACCCGCCGAGCGGGTTTTCCATCATGTAACCCATCCGGGGTGCGGAATCAAATTCGCGGGTCCATCTCGACCAGGGAGAGAGACCCCCTGGGTGAATGGGAAGGGATTCCCCCTGGCGGTGGAAGAGCGTAACGAGAGAAAAATGAGGGATTACGCATACGCGGAAGCCAAAAAAAGCCGTGGGGATTTGTTATCGGGCGCGCTGCCTCCCACTTCTAATTGCTCACTCTTTCTTCCCTTTCCGGATCGGCGCGCATTTTCGCGCATTTGCCGTCATCGCGTTTTCCCCGATATGCGGCATAATCCCCCGCGAGGAGGACGTTCTCGTGGACTCAAGCGGAGTTATGAAAGGATAACAAGGTTGTCGAAGCGATGGAACATCCCGGGCGCGTTCCGGTCCCGGGGTGTTGAGAATCAGGAAGGCGCTGCCCCGAACCGAAAACGCCGCGCCATACCCAATACCGCCGCAGGCGCCTGCGCCATCATCATCCCACGAGCGAACGATTACGAACGTCTTGGGTACGGAGCGAAAATGCCCGCCTCGAATTTCCGAAAAATTCGATAAATTCAGATAAATTCACGAAGTTTTCCGGTAAATAACTGAAAATTTATCTTGTTGTATTATCTATGGTTACGTCAATTCCGCCCCTATTTCGGCGTCGCCGCCTGGGGCGCTTCTTTTTCCTGCGCAACCGCTTTCGGCGCACCGATTCCGACGGCGGCGCGCACCTGGCCGTCGATTTCCGCAAAAATATCCGCGTTCTCGCTCAAGAATCGCTTCACGTTCTCGCGCCCCTGGCCGATGCGCTCCTCTCCGTATGAGTACCACGCCCCCGTCTTGGCGACGATGCCTTGTTCGACGGCCAGATCGAGCACGTCGCCTTCTCGCGAAACGCCGCGACCGAACATGATGTCGAACTCAGCCGTACGGAACGGCGCTGCGAGCTTGTTCTTCACCACGCGCACCCGCGTCCTGTTCCCCACGTTGTTCTCGCCCTCCTTGATCGCGGCGATGCGCCGGATGTCCAGGCGCACGGAGGAGTAGAATTTGAGCGCGTTACCGCCCGAAGTGGTTTCCGGGTTGCCGAACATCACGCCGATCTTCATGCGGATCTGATTGATGAAGATGAAGCACGTGTTGCTGCGGTGCACCACACCCGTGAGCTTGCGGAGCGCCTGGCTCATGAGCCGCGCCTGGAGGCCCACGTGGTGGTCCCCCATGTCGCCTTCGAGTTCCGCCTTGGGCACCAGGGCGGCCACGGAGTCAATGACGACCACGTCGAGCGAGCCGCTGCTCGTCAGAATCTCGGCTATCTCCAGAGCCTGCTCGCCCGTATCGGGCTGGGAGACGATGAGGTTGTCCGTCTGCACCCCGAGCGCCTTGGCGTAGGTCGGGTCCAGAGCGTGCTCCGCATCCACGAAGGCGGCCATGCCGCCGCCCCGCTGCACCTGCGCGATGATTTGCAGTGCAATGGTCGTCTTGCCCGAGGATTCGGGGCCGAATATCTCCACGATGCGTCCGCGCGGCACACCGCCGCAGCCCAGGGCGGCGTCGAGCGATACCGAACCCGTAGAAATGGCCGGAATCGCCTCCATGCCGGGCCCTTCGCCCAGGCGCATGATGGAGCCTTTACCGAATTGGCGGTTGATCTGATTGAAAGCCATGTCCAGCGCCTTCTCGCGGCGCTCATGCCCTTTCGGGTTCTCGGATTTCTCGGAGGGGGACCCGTTCTTGAGGTTCATCGGAAAACTCCCTTGGATGGAGGAATGCGCACCGGTTCGGGCGATGGCGGACATAGAATGAATGTAGGGGATCGATCCATTTTCTGCAATACAGCAGACACCACTGCTTCCAGACGTGCTTTTGTGGAGAAAACCCCATTCCCTTGTCTATCCATGGTTCCCAACTACGGCGGCGGTTTACTTTCGCTAAATATACGTAAATTGGTTCCGCAAATCAAGTATAAAAAGCGAAAATCTTGACAAACAAGCTGTTTCTTCCCATATGGGTGGGCGATAGTGGGTAGTTTATGAGTGAATGGCGCTTCTTCAGGAGATTTCACACATCGCCGGTGTCACCTCCCCTCCCATGAAAATAGAGGGTTTCCACGCTAGCTGACGAAATTTCAGAGTCCTGATCTCAGGGTGAATGTCAGACGTAGCGAAGCGGATGTCTGCCCGTCGCCTAGTGAAAAGTCACTTTTTCAAGGGCTGTGTGAATGGCGCCGGAGGGATTGAGTTCGCTTCTGAACAAGACCGCCTCGTGCGCTCGGCAGATGAGAGGAGGCGTCAACCATCGCTGTTCAGCAATTTCAAGCTCTCCCTCGAGTCCTGCAGGTGGTCGGTCGCGGGACCGGCGGCGCGCAATCGTTACATGCGGGTGAAAAATTCCTTGGCCAGGGGGAAACCCCGCTTCAGCCAGATAGCGGGAAAGATTCGCTTCCAGTTCCACCAGAGGTTCCGGCGTTTCCGAGGGCCCCGCCCAGAGCACGCCCGGACGCTTGAGTTGCGGAAAAACGCCAAAGCGATCGATCGAAATTTCGAAAGCAGGCGCGCCTTCGCCCGCAGTGCGCAACGCCTTTGCGGCGGCCTCGGCCTGCGTATCCTCGATGTCACCCAAAAAGCGCAGGGTGAGGTGAATGTTCCGGGGCCTCATCCAGCGGAAATCATCAAGAGCCGGCAAGGTGGCAAGTGATTCCTGCAGCAACTCCAGCTTTTTATGCTCATCCGCGCTGAATGGAATCGCTACAAACGCGCGCATGGAGAACCTCCTTCCACTGGATCACTCACATCTACAGGGGCACGAGAACACCCGCTTTACACAAGTAATGAGCGCAATCGCGCATCGTTTTCTTCAGTCCGATGCTTCCAGGGTATCGCGCGCCATCTCGAGCGCGGTTTGCGCCGTCTTGGCCTTCACCTCCAAACGGGAGCCATCGAACAGATGATGTCGACAATTGGTGCCGGAAGGCGTCGCGACGGCCATATACACCGTGCCCACAGGCTTCTCGGCGCTTCCGCCCGTGGGACCTGCAATCCCCGTGACAGAGAGGCCTACATCGCTCCCCGTAGCCGCGCGCACGCCTTCCGCCATCGCGCGCGCGCAGGCTTCGCTCACCGCTCCCGGCCCGCCCTCGGTCGCCACGATGTCTTTCGATACGCCCAGAAGCGTCATTTTCGCTTCGTTGCTGTAGGTGACAAATCCCTGCTCGAAATAAGCGGAACTGCCGGAAACATCCGTAATGCGGCTGGCGATAAGGCCGCCGGTGCAGCTCTCCGCAGTGGCGATGCGCCAACTCCTGTCACTTAGGTACGCCCCAAGCCATTCCTCCACAGATCCCGCCATTTCCCTCCGCTCCCAAAAAATCAGACCACCCCGATGTATGACAAACCATACAAGACTGCCCAGCCGAAAATTCCCGCGGCGACGTCGTCCGCCACGATGCCCACGCCGCCCGGAAAGTCTTCAAGGCGTCGAACCGGCGGCAGCTTGATAATGTCAAAAATACGAAAAAGGAAAAAGCCCGCTACCAGAGCGCTCGGGCTCGGCTCGACACCGATGAAGCAAATGAATTGACCCACCCATTCATCCACAACGATCTCCGGGGGATCTTGCCGGTTCATGCTTGCTTCAAATTTACCGGACCCCCAAACGGCGATGGGTGTCAGGAAGAACAAAAACAAGAGAGGAACATAGGGACTGATCTGATAGAGCAGAAAATACGCCAGAACGGCGACGAGAGAAGCGACCGTGCCCGGGGCCACAGGAACCAGCCCGAGGCCGCCCAACGTGGCGACAAGCCGGGGCAAGGCCTTGCTCTCGTCTTGACGGCTCATTGGTTTTATTGGCTTGTGACGGTTCCGTTCAGCCGGGAGGAGGCGTACTCCCTCGCCCAGCGGTCCGCCTCCAGAATCGTCTCCAGATCATTCGCATTCATCTTCTCGTGAGCCTGCAATGCGGCTCCTACCACATCCGGTATATCCATGAATTTCGATGCGCCCGATAGGAACGAAGCGACGGCAATCTCGTTCGCAGCATTGAGGACGACGGGGGCCGTCCCACCTTCGCTCATCGCGTCTTTCGCATGAGTGAGGCAGGGAAATCGCTCAGGATCCGGTGCTTCAAATGTCAGGGAACCAATCTGCCCCAAATCGAGTCTCGGCGCCTCGATGGGCAACCTCTCCGGAGAAAAAATAGCCTGCGCGATGGGAATCCGCATGTCGGGCATACTCATTTGCGCCACATAACTCCCGTCGACGAATTCCACCATGGCGTGCACGATGCTTTGCGGGTGAACCAGCACGTCCACCTGTTCTGGCTTCAGACCGAAAAGCCAGCGCGCCTCGATGATTTCAAGACCCTTGTTCATCATGGACGCGGAATCGATCGTAATCTTGGGCCCCATCTTCCAGTTCGGATGATTCAACGCTTCTTCCAGGCACACTTTCTTCATCGCCTCGACCGAATGGTTCCGAAAAGGTCCGCCCGACGCCGTAAGCACGATACGCTCCACCTGGGACTTCGGCCTACCCGCCAGCGCCTGCGCCACGCCCGCATGCTCGCTATCGACCGGGAGCAACTCGACTTCTCCAGCCGAAACGCGCGACGTCACAAGCTCGCCGGCCATGACAAGCACTTCTTTGTTCGCAAGCGCAATCGAGGCCCCAACGTCAATGGCGGCCAGCGTCGGCGGGAGTCCCGCCGCACCCACCAAGGCGGAGACCACAAGGCCCGCTCCCGCGCCAGCAGCTACCTCCCTCAAACCCTCCTCCCCCGAAAGCACCTTGACTTCGGTAGAGAGCGCATCCTCAACACGCGCCGCGTCCGCATCATCGGCTACGGATACAATTTCAGGTCGAAACCGCCTCGCCTGCTCAACGAGCCGCTCCCAGTTTCTACCCGCAGCAAGCGCCACCACATCGATTTTCTCGGGAAATTGCGCCACAACATCAAGAGTGTTTTCCCCGATGCTGCCGGTAGAGCCCAATATGGCAACTTTTTGCGGCTTCATTGACGGCTCTCTCCCGATGCGCGGTGACTTAATACCGTATCCAGTACAAGTAACAGTAAAACGCAGGACCCGCCATGAGCAAACCATCAATTCTATCGAGCAGACCCCCATGACCCGGGATGATGTCGGACGCGTCCTTTTCCCCGGCCGCGCGCTTTAAGATCGATTCACCCAAGTCCCCTATCAGCGCGAACAGCCCGATACCACCCGAAACAGGAATCACGAGCCAGGGGTCGACACCGGGCACATCCATATAGAACGTCGTGAGGATGCCCACGAGGACCCCGGCGAGGATTCCCCCGATCGCGCCTTCCAAGGTTTTACCGGGGCTGATTCTCGGCGCGATTTTTATTTTCCCCAACGTCTTGCCTGTGAACATAGCCACAATATCGTTCGCCCAGACGATGACGAACAAAAAGAAGATGGCCTCCATACCTCCTGGAATGGTCCTGGTAAGCGCAATCAAACCACCTGCTCCGCCCACCCAAATCACGCCCAGAAATGACATGCCCGTCAAGGAAAGGCTTTCTCGAAAGGCCTGGTACGAAAACGCTTTCAGGAAGACACGAAGCAGAATGACCGCCAGGACCAACGGCGGCAATACGCCACCCACCCACACGGCGAGCACGAATGCACAGGCATCCAGGGCTCCTTCCCATGCTCTCACGCGCCACCCGCAATGGTTGACAAGGGTCTGGAATTCCCAGCCTGCGCGATAAACGAGCAGAAGCACCACACAGAGAAAAATAGTCGAGGAGGAAAAAAACAAGACGGCGAGAATGGGCGCCGCTAGCACCAAGGCGCTTATGAGGCGGGTCAAAACCTAGTTTCTCCGAGTCGTGAACTGCTCCTCGGTGAGACCAAATTTCCGCACCCGGGACTGATAAGCGAGTATGGCGTCTTCGAGCTCGCGTTCTGCGAATTCCGGCCACTTGATATCTGTAAAATACAATTCAGCATACGCCGCCTGCCAGAGAAGATAGTTGGAAAGCCTCAGTTCGCCGCTGGTTCGAATCAAAAGGTCGAGTTTGGGCAAATCCGCCGTATACAGATGGCGCTCGATGTCACTCTCATCGATTTCCTCGGGCTGAAGAATTCCCTTTTGCACTTCTTTGGAGATGGCCCTCGCCGCGTCTGTAATTTCCCGCCTCGCGCCGTAGCTGAGCGCCAGAGTCAGAACCATCCCGTCCCGGTCTGCAGTCTGCTCCTTCACGCGCTGCACAATTTCCTGCGCAAACAAGGGCAAATCCTCTTCGTGCCCGATCGTGTTGAAACGGATACCCTCCCTGAGCATCCTTTGAAGTTCGCGTTCGAGGTAATCCGCCAGAATATCCATGAGCGCGTCGACTTCGTCTTTGGGTCTGTTCCAGTTCTCCAGGGAGAAGCTGTACAGAGTAAGGGCCTTAATGCCGATTCGGCACGCATGCGCCACCACTTTGTCGACCGACTTCACGCCCTCGCGGTGGCCAGCGACCCGAGGAAGAAACCGTTTCTGGGCCCAACGGCCGTTGCCATCCATGATGATGCCGATATGGTGGGGGAGCCGCTCAAGATCGATGCGTGGGTCGATGCGAGATTCCATACGCGCTCCGTTGAAAAACTAGACCTCCAGAATCTCTTTCTCTTTGGCTGAAAGCAAATCATCCAAATCTGAGACGAACTGATCCGTCAGCTTCTGGACATCTCCCTGTCCTTTCCTGAGGTCATCCTCGGTGATCTCTTTGCTTTTCTCGAGGTCTTTCATTTCATCGTTGCCATCGCGTCGAATGTTGCGAAGCGCGACCTTGTGTTCTTCGGTCATCTTCTTGAGCAGTTTCACCATCTCGTTGCGGCGCTCCTCCGTGAGCGCCGGCACCGGCACGCGGATGATCTTGCCGTCGTTCGACGGATTCAGGCCCAACTCCGCCGATTGAATCGCCTTTTCGATTTCGCCCAACGAGTTGATGTCGAAAGGCTGAACGATGATGAGTTGAGGTTCGGGCACGTTCAGGGTGGCGAGCTGATTCAGCGGCGTGGGTGCTCCATAGTAGTCGACCATCACGCCACTGATAAGATTCGTGGAAGCGCGCCCGGTTCGCACGCGGGCGATTTCGGACTTGTATGATTCCACTGTGGCCAGCATTCTTTTCCTTAACGCAGCAAGAACCTCATCCATCGATCGTTTCCCCCTGTCGGATCATCTGCTCCCCCCGCCCATGCCCTCACGCCGAATCCAGGCAAGCGCGACAAGCGCTGCATCAGCCCTCGGCCGCTTTCACCAAAGTCCCTACCTTCTCACCTTCCACCACGCGGCGGATGTTGCCGGGCTTGAGCAGGTTAAAGACAATAATGGGTAAATTATTATCCATGCACAAGCTGACAGCGGTGGTGTCCATGACTGCGAGTTGACGATTGAGTACCTCGATATACGTCAACTGATCGATGAACTCGGCTGTAACGTCCTGATTTGGATCGGCGGAGAATACGCCATCCACGTTCGTGGCTTTGAGTATGCACTCGGCGCCTACCTCTATGGCCCTGAGGCTCGCAGTGGTATCCGTTGTGAAGTAGGGATTTCCTGTGCCGCCTGCGAAGATGACGACCCGGCTTTTTTCCATGTGGCGTATTGCGCGCCTTCTGATATAGGGCTCGCATAATTCGGCCATGTGGATAGCGCTCTGGACGCGTGTGGCGAGGCCCGCCTTTTCGAGGGCATGCTGAAGCGCCAAAGCGTTGATGACCGTGCCGAGCATGCCCATGTAGTCGGCGTTGGTGCGCTCCATTCCGGCCTTGGCGGCGGCGGCACCCCGGAAAATGTTCCCGCCGCCCACGACGATGGTGACTTCGACTCCCAACTGGTGGATTTCTTTGATTTCCTGCGCTATGTCGTCAACGACGTTATGGTCGATCCCGTACTTGAGATCTCCTCCCAAGGCTTCTCCCGAGAGTTTGAGCAGGATCCTCTTGAATCGCAAATCGCCGCGCATGGACATCCCCAAATTTTCAAGCCAATGACAACGGGCGGTGCGAATGATGCGTCAGCAGGGCTTACCCTTCTTCCGACGCGGAAAGCTCGCCGAGTTGGAAGCGAGTCCAGGAAGAAACCCGGATTTCCTCGCCCAAGTCCGCGCTTCTGTCTTTGAGATACGCCTGAACCGTCTTGTCGGTGTCCTTGACGAATAACTGATCAAGCAGGCAAATCTCTTTTTTGTATTTCTTGATGCGTCCTTCGACAATTTTCTCCAGAATGTTCTCGGGCTTTCCGGAATCTTTCTGCTGGGCAAGAAGAATCTCTCGCTCACTTTGCAGGACCACTTCCGGCACCTGATCTTCCGAGAGAAATTGTGGACTGCTCGCCGCGATGTGCATCGCCAGATCGTGCGCAACCCCCGCGAATCCGGCGTCATCCGCCTTCCCGGACGTTTCACATCTCAGGTCAAGCAAAACGCCAATCCGGCCGCCCGGATGAATATAGGAAGCCACCTTGCCCGAGTCGCCATCTCCCAACGAGAGGCGCTCTCCACGGTTGACGACGATGTTCTCGCCCAGTTTGGCGATAGACTCCGTGGTCACCTCTTTCAGCGCTTCGGCGAGACCTTCCCCTCCATTGTCTTTCACATGGCTCGCTACAGTTTCGAGAAGCGCCTGAAAATCCTCGGTCCGGGCCACGAAATCGGTCTCGCAATTTACCTCGACGAGGACGCCCATGCGTCCGTCTTCTCCAAGAGAAGCATATACCTGGCCCTCGCTTGCCGCGCGCCCCGCCTTCTTGGCTGCGCTGGAAAGCCCTTTTTCCCGTAAATAACGCACCGCCTCATCAAAATCCCCCTCGTTTTCCTTGAGGGCTTCCTTGCAATCCATGATGCCCGCACCAGTACGGGTTCTTAACTCCTTGACCATCTGAGCAGTTACTTCCATGCCCTGCACCTCTCCTCATGTAATCCGGCTATCGCTAAAATACTATGGTTATTTCTCCGCTTTTGTTTCCCCACTGCCCGATGCGGCGGCCGCCATCATCTCCGCCGCCACCGAGTCGCCCGATGCGACGACGGCTTCGACGTCCTCGGCCCCAGTCTCCTTGCGCACGGTGACTCCCTCGGCAATGGCCTCCGCCACCTGCGACACGAAGAAGCGAATCGAGCGTAAGGCGTCGTCATTTCCCGGCAATATGTAATCCACACCATCAGGGTCGGAATTCGTGTCCACTACTGCGATGACGGGAATACCAAGCTTCTTGGCCTCTCGGATTGCGTTGTATTCATGGCTCGTATCGATGACGAACATGGCCTGCGGCAGCTTGTCCATATGCTTAATTCCGCCCAGAAACTTCTCAAGCCGCGCCATGTCCTTCTCGCGCCTGACGGCCTCTTTTTTCGCCAGAAGCTCGAAGGTGCCGTCGTTCTTCATCGTCTCCAGATCCAGAAGACGCGCGATGGAGTTTTTAATTGTCTGGAAATTCGTGAGCGTCCCGCCGAGCCAGCGTTGGGTGACGTAAGGCATCCCAACGTTCCGAGCCTCTTCCATCACGATTTCCTGGGCCTGTTGTTTCGTTCCCACAAAAAGCACTTTGCCACCCTTCGCCGCAATATCGCGAATCACCTCCCGGACGGCGTTGAACAACTTGAGGGTTTTTTGTAGGTCGATGATGTAAATCCCGTTTCGCGCACCGAAAATATAAGGGCGCATCTTGGGGTTCCATCGGGTGGTCTGGTGCCCGAAGTGGGCGCCGGCTTCCAGCAATTCGCGCAATGTAATCGGGGTCAAGGGAACACTCCTTTTGCCCCGCCTTTCATCGAGGGGGGCCCTGCCAGCCTCTTGGCGGATGAGACCGAATTTTCAAGCAATTGATTTTGTTTGAGTAATTCGCCGAACAGCTCCGCCACCACGGCGTCCGCCACCGTTCGGCGCATGGAATGTCTCATAAGAACACCGACGATTCAAGTCTGCGAATCAAAAGCGTTCACGTCTTGTAGTCCGCGTTGAACCGTACATATTCCGCACTCAAATCCGTCGTCCAGAACACAGCCTCCGCATCACCGATGCCCAAGCCCAGTTCGAGGCCGTATTCGGGCTGCTTGAGCAAGGGAGCCAGGGTTTCCGCCCAGCCCGGGACAGGCGCGCCGTCGCGCATTACTTCTACATTCTCGATTCTGAGCGACATCTTCTCGGGCGCCACGTCCGCGCCGCTATAGCCGGCCGCCGCGAACATCCGGCCCCAGTTGGGCATCTCGCCATGAATGGCTGTCTTGACCAGCAGGCTTTCCGAAACCGACTTCGCGGCCATATGCGCCTGCTCCTCGCTGGCCGCGCCCGTGATTTTCACCTCCACTACCTTGTTCACTCCCTCGCCATCCCGAACAATGGCCAGGGCCAACTCCTTGCACACCCAGTAAAGCCCTTCCTCGAACCGCGTCAGCGCTTCCGCCGTCTCAAGCGCCACGCCGGATGCGCCCGTGGCGGCCAGGATCACCGTGTCGTTCGTCGACGTGTCGCCGTCAATCGTCACGCAGTTGAACGTCTTGCGCACAACAGCCCGCAGGATGGCCTGGAGATCGGCTTGCGCAACCACGGCGTCGGTGCCGACGTAAGCGAGCATAGTCGCCATATTGGGGGCGATCATGCCGGCCCCCTTGGTGATGCCGCCAATCCGGTAAACACCCTCCGGGGTGCTGACCTCAACGGCGTACTCCTTGGGCCGCGTGTCGGTCGTCATGATGCCCACCGCCGCCTCGTGGCCGCCCTCCGAGGAAAGGCCGGACACCAGGTTGGCGATTTGGGCCTTCATGAGTTCAACCGGGAGCGGAGCGCCGATGAGTCCGGTAGAGGACATGGCGACCTGCGCTTCCGGGCAGTCGAGCGCTTCCGCCACTTCGCCGCAAAGGCTCACGGCGTCTCGATAGCCCTGCTCGCCCGTACAGGCGTTTGCGTTGCCGCTGTTGACGAGGAACGCCCGCAATGGCGACTTCCCGATCCGCTCCCTGCACAGGGTGACGGGAGCGGCGCACACCTTGTTCCGGGTGTAGACGCCCGCAGCAGTGGCCGGGGGGTCGAAAACGAGCAGCACCATATCCGGATTACCGGAATACTTGATGCCCGCCGTCACCGAGGCGGCGCGGACTCCCTCGGCTGCGCAAACACCACCCTCAATCGCCTGAATGAATTCCTTTTCACTCACTTTCAAGACCCCTTCTTATTCGCTTACATCCAGAACCCCGGGTGCAGGAGACCTTGCGTCTCGGGAAGCCCCAGCATCAGGTTCATGTTCTGCACCGCCGCTCCCGAAGCGCCTTTCACCAGATTGTCAATCGCCGCGACAATGATGAAGCGCGAGGTGCGCTCATCGTGCGTCAGACCGATGTCCACGTAGTTCGAGCCAGCCACCTGCGTCACGTTGGGAAACGCGCCCTCGGGCATCAGGCGGATGAACGGCTCGTCCGCATAGGCGTCGCGCAGCGCCGCCCGGACCGACGAGGCGTCGGCGCCTCCCTCCCCCTCGGCGTAGATGGTCGAGAGAATACCCCGGGTCATGGGCGCCAGATGCGGAGTGAAAGAAACCTGCACCGCCTCCCCGAGAGCGGCGGACAACTCCTGCTCAATTTCGGGCGTATGACGATGGGTCCCCACGCCATAGGCCTTGAAGCCCTCGTTCACTTCGCTGAACTGGAGGCTCAAGTCCGCTTTTCTTCCCGCGCCTGATACGCCAGATTTCGCATCCACGATGATGGAGTCCGGCTTGATGAGTCCCGCCCTCAAAAGCGGGGTCAGGGCCAGAATCGCACCCGTGGGGTAGCAACCCGGGTTCGCAACGAGGCGCGCTTTTGTTATCTCTTCGCGATACAGCTCGGGCACCCCGTAGACGGCGTCCGCTATCCTCTCCGGCGAAGTGTGTTTCGTCTTGTACCAGGCTTCATAAACGCCGAAATCCCGCAAGCGGTAATCAGCGGAAAAATCCACCACACGATGCCCGGCCTCCAGCAAGGAGGGCACGGTGTTCATCGCCACCCGGTGGGGCAGGCAGCAGAATACGATGTCGACTCCCTCACAGACGGCGAGTTCGAACTTCACGAGTGTGCCGCCATGGACAGAAGAGAGAGCGGGAAACACCTCATCCACTCTCTTGCCGGCATAGGTTTCGGACGTGAGGGCCACCACTTCCACACCCCCGTGCGACCCGAGGAGCCTTAACAACTCAAAACCCGTATATCCCGTAGCTCCGACCACGGCGATTTTAGGCATCTCCTTATCCCCCAGAATCCTCAGCGATTCGCATCAGACCCTCATCAGAGCAAGTTTCCACCACAATTCATTTTTTCGCACAAAAAAAGGGGCCGGCAAAGCCAGCCCCCGAATCGACCACCACTGTGGTTAGCGCTTGGAGAACTGGAAGCTCTTGCGCGCGCCTTTCAAGCCGTATTTTTTACGCTCTTTGACACGGGAATCACGCGTGATGAGACCCGCTTTTTTGAGAATCGTCCGAAACGCGGGGTCCACGCTGAGCAGGGCCTTGGAAATGCCGTGACGAACGGCGCCCGCCTGACCGGTGAGACCACCGCCCTTCACGGTAGCCCGCACGTCGTAGCTGCCCCACGTCTCGGTAAGCTCGAAGGGCTGCTTGATCACCATGAGTGAGGTGTCGCGGAGGAAATACTCGTCCGCCGGCGTGTTGTTGACCAGAATTCTGCCGTCGCCCGGTTCTAGCCAGACGCGCGCAACGGCCGTTTTGCGTTTTCCCGTGGCGTAGTGCTTCGGTATCGTAGCCATATCGAATTCAAAAACCTCTTGGAGTTCAGTCCAACTGAATCGCTTCGGGTTGTTGCGCCTCATGCGGGTGCTTGTCGCCCGCGTACACTTTGAGTTTTTGCAGCAAAGCGCGCCCCAACTTGTTTTTTGGCAACATGCCCCGCACAGCGTGTTCTATCACGCGCTCGGGATGTGTTTCCAGCATGCGTCCCGCATTCACTTCTTTGAGATGACCAGGGTAGCCGGAGTGGCGGTAATACTTTTTGTCCGAAAGTTTGCGTCCAGTGAGAACGATGCGCTCCGCATTGATGACGACAACATAATCGCCATTGTCGACATGGGGCGTCCAGTCCGGCTTGTGTTTTCCGCGCAGCAGCGTCGCCACACGCGTACTAAGACGCCCCAAGGTCTGATCCTTCGCATCCACAAGCACCCAGCCGCGCTGGGCGCTGGCCTGCTCTTTCGTGAGGCTGACTGTCTTTCGATACATTCTCATTGGTTCTCTTCTCTTCTTCGACTCATAAATTATCTTCTCGGGAGAAGACGAAGGTGTATATAAACCCCAGATGGCCGGGCGATGTCAACCGCCTCGGGCGGAATTTTCAGAGAAGGTGTCACACCACACATCTTATTGTTGTTTAACGGGCTAAACACCTCCAGCGCTTACATGCGAGGTCCTCGCTTGAAGAAAAGCGCATCATAGTTTGAACAATCGGGTGTTTTGCCCGAATTCTGCAAAGGCGTTGCGCGTATCCACGATGCAGTTCGTATGGGCGTGGATGCACCCTCTATCCAGTGACTTGTGGTTCGCGAGCACGATAACGCAATCGTATTCACGCAGCGCTTCAGCGCTGATGGACTGTGAATGCGCCCTTATCGGGGGAGCGTCGATTTCCGGTACATGGGGGTCTGAATAAAATACACTCGCCCCGTGGCTCTCCAAAATGGGCCAGACGTCGAGGGCGGGACTCTCTCTGATGTCGGACACGTCCGCCTTGTACGCAACCCCCGCCAGCAGAATCCTCGCACCCTCCAGCGTCTTGCCCGTCTCTTTCAGGACTCTGGACGTGAGCTCCACGACAAAACGAGGCATCGATTTGTTCACCGCATCGGCCAGTTCGATGAACCTCGCCTCGAATCCCGCCTGCCGCGCCTTCCAGGACAGATAAACAGGGTCCACAGGAAGGCAATGACCGCCGAGTCCCGGCCCGGGATAGAAGGGCATGAAACCGAAAGGCTTGGTTCTCGCCGCCTCGATCACCTCCCAGACATCCAGGTCAAGCGTGTGGCACATCTTCGCCACTTCGTTCACCAGGGCGATGTTGACGCTGCGAAATGTGTTTTCGAGAAGTTTCACCATCTCCGCGACCCGGGGCGAAGCGACCCTTACAATCCGATCGACAGCACCCTCATACAAGGCGCAGGCGCAATCGGCGCACTTCGGTGTCACGCCACCCACGATTTTCGGTATGTTTCTTGTTGTATAGCGCTCATTTCCGGGATCCACGCGTTCGGGCGAGAACGCGAGGTGAAACTCCACTCCCGCCCGCCAGCCGCCTTCTGACAAAACGGGCAGTACGATTTCCTCGGTCGCCCCCGGATAGGCGGTGCTCTCGAGCACGCAGAGCTGTCCCCGTCTCCGATGTCGCTTGATGCTCTCGACCGCTGTTTGCACGAAGGACAGATCCGGGTCTCCGGTCTTGCCCAACGGCGTGGGAACGCAAATGCTGATGGTGTCCACTTCCGCAAGGAGCCGGTGATCGCAGGCGAACTCGAGCCGATTCGTCCCCAATGCCTCGGCCAGTGATTCAGAAGAAACATCCATAATATGACTCTTCGCCACTCGCAGATCGCGAACGAGCCGGGGGTCCGCGTCCAACCCGATAACACGGTAGCCCGCGCGAACGAATTCCAGCGCGAGCGGGAGCCCGACGTACCCCAAACCCATCACGCATGCGAGAATCCGTTTTTGCCTGATTTTCTCGATGAGTAGCACGGGACCCTCCGAGAGAGAGAAAATGAGGGTCCTCTGAGAACGATTGTAGTATAGAATAACTACTGGTATTTCCAATATCGTTACTTCAAGTGAAAGCGTATACATCACGGGAGAATCGAGCATGAAACGGTTTACAGTACTGGCCGCGGGCCTGCTTCTTTGGGCGGGCGCGGCCCATGCGGCGGAAAAATGGAACATGCCGACGGCGTACGGGAACGCCAACTACCACACGCAAAACGCCAGGCTGTTCGCCAAAGCGGTGGGCGTATGCACCGGGGGGAAACTCGAGATCGTGGTGCATGGAGGCGGTTCTCTCATCAAGGGCGGCGAGATCAAGCGCGCCGTACAAAACGGGAAGGCTCCCATCGGCGAGCGCCTGCTGAGCGCGCACCAGAACGAAAACGCCGTCTTCGGGTTCGACTCCGTGCCGCTGCTGGCAACGTCTTTCGAGGCATCCGAGAAGCTCTGGCGTGCGACAAAGGGCCGGCTGACGAAGATTCTCGCCGCGCAGAACCTCGTGCTGCTCTACTCCGTCCCCTGGCCGCCGCAGGGAATGTACTTCAAGCGCGCGATCGGCGGCGTCTCCGACATGCGGGGCATCAAGTTCCGCGCCTACAACGCCGCGACGGCGCGTTTCGCCGAACTCGCCGGAATGCCCTCGGTGCACATCGAGCTGGCGGAACTCGAACCCGCACTGGCAAGCGGTAAGGTGGAAGCCTATATCTCATCAAGCGCAACCGGCTACGAACTCAAGCAGTGGAAACACGTGAGCCATTTTTATGACACTCAAGCCTGGCTGCCGCGTAACTACGTGTTCGCAAACAAGCGCGCCTTCGAGGCGCTCGATGCACACGCCCAAAACTGCCTGCGCTCCTCGGCGTTGCTGGCTGAAGCGGCAGGAACGGCGCGGGCGCGCGAGTTGACCGGCTTTTATCTCGAACAACTCGCCGCAGGCGGCATGAGCGTGGAGAAGCCGGGGAAGCAACTCGCCGCCGATCTCGAAAAAATCGGCGAAATCATGTCTGCCGAATGGACCAAGGCCGCAGGCGCGGAGGGCGCCGCGATCATCAATGCCTTCAGGGGGAAGTAAAGGGTTATCAACACCCTTTTGTAAATTTACCGAGGATGTAGCAATGCAACTCAATATCAAAGATGCCGACACCCATGCGCTGGCGAAAAGGCTCGCGAGCCTGACCGGCGAATCCATGGCCAAGGCCGTCAAGCGCGCCATACAGGAGAGGCTGGCGCAGATGGAAAAGATGCAGGGCGGGACCCCGCTTGCCGATGAACTGGACCGCATCGCTCTGTATTGCGCCAGGCTGCCGAGACGTGACGAGCGAAACAACGATGAGATCATCGGGTATGACGAGAGCGGCCTGCCCGCGTGATGGTCATCGACACATCGGCTCTTTCAAGGGTATTGGAAAATCAGGAGCGTCTTTGAGGATTACCTCACCGAAGGCGCGCGGCGCGCTAAATGTTCATCGAGCGGACGAGGGGCGCGTTCTCGTGCAGGTCGATCACGTTCAAGGCCGCGAAGTCCTGCTCCAGCCGGAAAAAGCTCTCGAGCGGAGCGCCCAGCGCATCGCACAGGATCACCCGGTTCACCGCCGCATGCGCGCAGACGATGACGTTCTTCTCCTTCTCCCGGTCACAGATATCGCGAAAAGCGGGCAAGACGCGCCCGGCGAGTTCGGCCACGGATTCCCCGCCGCCGGGTGGCTTGGAGTTGACGAAATTCCTGTAATGTTCGGCCAAACGCTCTGGTTCCTGGTTGCTGAGGCTTGCGTGCGTCTCCCCTTCCCAATCGCCCAGGTGAAGCTCTGAAATATCGGGAACGATTACGGGCTTGAGGTCCAACCCCATTGCTTCGGATAGAATTTCCGCCGTTTTTACGGAGCGGGTGAGCGAGCTGGCGTAAATGGCCGTTTCACTCTCCATGAGCCAGCCCTTGACGCGAGCCGCCGCTTCCCGAACCTGCGCCTCGCCCTCGGCGAGAAGCGGCGCGTCGGTGCTGCCGTAGAAAAACCCCTCTTTCGAGCCCTCCGCCGCGCCGTGCCTGAGCAGAAGGACGCGCGTGGTGGATTCGGCCTTACGCGGCATGGAAACCGTGGAATCGGCCCGCCTTTGATTCACGCTTTTCTCCAACCTGAAAAGCAGGCGCGGAAGATTTTACACCACGCCCGAAACCCGTATTCGCGCTATTTCGTTGCCAGTGAGATGTCCCGAACGCCCGCTTCCGAGATGAGGCCCATCACCTTGATCACATAGCCGTAATCGAGACGCTTGTCCGCCTTGATCGTGAGAGATGGCTTGAACTTTCCACTTGCGACGTCAGCTTTCAACCGGCTTTCGAGATCATCGAGCAGCACAGTCTTACCGTTCAGCGAGATTCGCTTCTCCGCGCCGACTTCGATGAGAAACGATTTTTTCTCCACCACCTCGGCGCTCGATTTGGCCTCTGGAAGTTCGATGTCGAGTCTTCGGGTGAAATCCACGAAAGAGGTGGAAACCATGAAAAAGATCAGGAGCAAAAAAACGACGTCTATGAGTGATGTGAGCTGGAGGCTGTAGTCTTCCTCCGAATCGCCCTGAAAGCGCATTCACATGTCCTCACGCTGCGGACTCAAGCTCTCCATGCCCTGCGCCTCGTCGTGGAGCGCATCATGCGTGTTCTCGCCGGGTTCTCCGGATTGCGCCGCCAGGTTCTGTAAAAGCGCCAGTGCGATGGATTCCATCTCGAACAGGAGGCGACCACTGCGCGAGCGGAAGAAGTGATACGCCGCAAGGGCGGGAATGCCTATCAAAAGGCCCGCCGCCGTCGTCAAAAGCGCTTCGGATATCCCCTCCGCCACGAGATTCGGGTTCCCGGTCCCGGCGCGGCTGATGACGTCGAACGCGCGAATCATACCTACGACGGTACCGAACAGGCCCAGCATGGGGGCCAGGTTCGCGATGACCCCCAAACCACGGAGGTTGCGAGACAAGACGGTCGATTCGTGCTGGCCCGCGCCGACCATGGCGCGTTCCATCTCGCCGAGTCCCAACCCCCGCCTCGACAACCCCGCCTGAAGCACGCGCGCCAGCGGTGAGTCGAACCGCTCGCAAACACTGGAGGCACCCTCGAAATCTCCGCTGCGCCAATATCTCTCGGAAGCGCTCACCAGTGCATGGGGCAGGACTTTCTTTCGCCTGAGAGTTATGAGCCGCTCGAGCGTCACCATGAGCGCAATGACCGAGCAAAGCCCCAGGGGGATCATCGTGTAGCCCCCCTTCTTCAGAAGCTCCCACACCCTGGTCGTAAAACCCCATTCGATAAAGCTCGAAGCCGCGAACGCCTGCTCTGCAGCGAGCAAAACGAAAACGCCCGCCAGACTCGCGGCGAGGAACCATTTTCCGCTTCTGGAATCTCTCGGCTCATGAAACACTTGGAAGAACTCCTGCGACCCGCGCCGGGTCGGTTTCCATCACAACGTGCGCGTCGAACACGTCCGCGCAAATGGGGATTACATCCTGCGCGAGTTCCGGCAGCAGCGGCGAATCCCCCAGGAGTTTTTCGAGGGAAGTTGTGCGTCCGCCCACCTCGCCGCAGGGGTGCATCATCTCGAAATATCTCAGATCAGGTGATGCGTTGAACGAAACACCGTGCATCGTCACCCAGCGTCTCGCACCCACGCCCAAGGCGAGAATTTTCTCACCACCCACCCAAAGGCCCGGATTCCCCTCTTTTCTCTCGGCGTGAAACCCTCTCTTCTCGAGGTAGCGCAGAAAGACCTCCTCAAGCCTTCTACAGTGGAGGTGCACGTCGCGCTCCCTCTCGCGAAGATCGCAAATGGCGTAGAGCATCAACTGGCCCGGGCCGTGAAAGGTCACTTCGCCGCCCCGGTTGATCCGCACGAGAGGAACCTCCGCACCGTCGACGGGCGAACGACTGAGAAGCACGTTCGCCTCGCTCCCCCCCTTGCCCAGCGTCATGACCGGGTTGTGTTCCAGAAAGAGGAAAACATCCTCCCCGAGGCGGCCCTCGGCGCGCTCGGTCCACAGGCGCTTTTGCAAATCCCAGGATTCGTTGAAGGCTACCCTCCCCAGGAAGGCCGCCCTGATGGATGGTTTATTCAAATTGAACGGCTCCCGCACCTACCAGATCCCCGAGTTCTTCGGTCAGTTCCGCCGTAGGCGCCACCACGAATTCCTGGCCCGCCTCGATACGCACCTCCCGGTCGGGTAACCTGAGCGTGAAGAGCACGGCGCAGTTGCCCGGGTGCCTGGCCAACACATCGCGGATGGATTGCAGGCGATTCGGCGTGCGGCACTCGGGCTCGAGATCGACCAGAACCCTGCTTGCGCGGTTCACCTCCACTTCGGTCAACGGTTCGATGGCGCGCACCACAACCTGAACCCCGTCGTCTGAAACTTCGGCGACGCCTTCGACGAGAACAGGTTCATCGCTCTCCAGGATTTCATGGCAACTTTCGAACACGTCGGGAAACAGCGTCATCTCCGCCGTGCCCACCTGATCCTCCAGCACGAAATTCGCCATGCGCCGGCCCGCGCGCGTCGTGCGCAACCGCGAGGAGCGGATGAGGCCCGCCATCTTGAGCTTGCGCGCGCTCGTGACTTCGGAGAGGCGCAGCGTGTCGATGTTCGCGAAGCGCTCGATAACCTCCTTGTGATCATCCAGCGGGTGTCCTGAAACGTAGAAACCCAGCACCGCGCGCTCGTTCGCCAGACGCTCGTCATCCTCCCATTCGGCCACTTCGGGCAGGTGCAACGCGCCCCTGGCGGCTTCATCCCCCCCGAAGAGGGAGCCCTGCCCCACGGCGACGCTTTTTTGTTCGCGAATCGCAGCCTCGATCACAATGTCCAAAGACGCCGTCGCCTGCGCGCGCCCCAAGCCCAGAGAATCAAAGGCTGCCGCCTTGATGAGGCTCTCCAGCGCCCGCCGGTTCAGGTGCCGGTGCTCCACGCGCCTGCAAAAATCACCCAGGTCCCCGAACGGCCCCTCATCGTTCCGGATGGCCAAGACGGCGTCCACCAAGCCCTCGCCCACGTTCTTCACTGCCGCCAGACCGAAGCGGATGGCCTCCCGTTCGACCGTGAAATCCTTCTGGCTCGCGTTCACGTCCGGCGGGAGCACGGGAATCTTCATGCTCCGGCACTCGGCGATGTCGTTGATGACCTTATCGGCGTTCTCCCTGTCGCACGTGAGAAGCGCCGACATGAACTCGCGCGGATGGTGCGTCTTCATGTACGCCGTGCGGTAGGCGATGAGGGCGTATGCCGCGCTGTGGCTCTTGTTGAAGCCGTAGCCAGCGAACTTCTCAATCTGATCCCACAGGGACTGCGCCTTTTTCTTGTCGTGGCCGCGCGCGACGGCCCCGTCTACGAAGTCGGCCTGCTGCTCCGCCATGAGTTTCTGGCTCTTCTTGCCCATCGCCTTGCGCAGCACGTCCGCACGCGCAAGGGAGAAACCCGCGAGGGCATTCGAGATTTGCATCACCTGTTCCTGATACACCATGACGCCGTAGGTTCCCTCAAGGATGGACTCGAGTTCAGCGAAGAAATAATCGATCTTCTCGCGCCCGTGCTTTCTCGCGATGAACGCATCCACCATGCCGCTTTCCAGCGGACCGGGACGGTAGAGCGCCACCATGGCGATCAGATCCTCGAACGTCGTGGGGATGAGCTTCCTGAGGTACTCGCGGATGCCCCGGCTCTCGAGCTGGAAAATACCGGTGGTCTTGCCCTCGGCGAGCAGGCGGTACGTCGCCGCATCATCGAGGGTCAGCGTCTCCAGGTCCAGTTCCCCGCCTCCGTCGCGCACGAGGTTCACGGCGCGCTCAAGCACCGTGAGCGTCTTGAGTCCCAGGAAATCCATCTTGAGAAGGCCGATTTCCTCGATGTCCTTCATGTCGAACTGGGTCATTATCTCACCGCCCGAGGCCTTGTAGAGCGGCACGAAGTCGGTGAGCCTGGACGGCGCGATAACCACGCCGGCCGCGTGGGTTCCCGCATGGCGGATGTTGCCCTCGAGCTTTCTGGCCGTACTCATCAACCCGCCCACTTTCGGGTCGCGCTCCACGGTGTCGCGCAGGCGCGGCTCTTTCTTCATCGCGTCATCGAGCGTGATCTTGAGCTCGTTGGGCACCAGCTTGGCGATGCGGTCCACCTCGCCGTAGGGCATATCCATCACGCGGCCCACGTCGCGCAAGACGCCCTTCGCCAGCATGCTCCCGAAGGTGATGATCTGGCACACGTTCTCGCGCCCGTATTTTTCCTGCACGTAGCGGATGACCTCGTCGCGGCGGTCCATGCAGAAGTCGATGTCCACGTCGGGCGGGCTGATGCGCTCGGGGTTCAGGAAGCGCTCGAACAGCAGGGAATATTTGAGCGGATCGATGCCCGTGATGCCCAGCGAGTAGGCGGCGAGGCTGCCCGCCGCCGAGCCCCGGCCCGGACCCACGGGGATGCCCTGTTCCTTGGCGTAGCGGATGAAGTCGGACACGATGAGGAAATAGCCCTCGTAATTCTGGCTGTTGATGACTTCGAGTTCCATCTTGAGCCGCTCTCGGTAACGCTCCGCCTCGGCGCCCTCGATTTCGAACTGCTCAAGCCTGTGCGCGAGACCCTCTTCTGCAGTGCGTCTCAGGTATTCTTTCTTGTCGGCCCCGTCAGGCGTTTCGAAATCCGGGTAATGGGCCGCGCCGAAGGTGAACTCGAAATCACATTGCTCGGCGATGGCGAGGGTGTTTGCGAGGGATTCGGGCGCCTCGCTGAAGAGCGCCTCCATCTCCTCTGCGGTTTTGAGATAAAACTCCTCGCTCTTGATTGTCATGCGGTTGGGATCGTTCAGGGTCTTGCCCGTCTGGATGCAGATGAGCACCTCTTGCGCGCTGTGGTCCCCCTTATCCAGATAGTGCACGTCGTTGGTGGCGACAAGTGGCAGCCCCATCTCCTTCGAGAGGGCGATGACCCTCGGGATGACCTGCTTGTCCTCCTCCATGCCGTGATCCTGGAGTTCGAGGTAGTAGCGCCCTGGAAAAAGATCCTTGTAGAACCCGGCCGCCTCGCGTGCGGCCTCCGCGCGGCCGTGCAGGAGATGGTCGTTCACCTCCCCGCGCAGGCAGGCGGACGTGCAGATGAGGCCCTCGGCGTGCTGTTCGAGGAGTTCGCGGTCGATTCTCGGGAAATAGTACATGCCCTCGGTGAAACCGCGGGTGACCAATTCACACAGATTGTTGTAGCCCGTCTGGTTCTGCGCGAGCAGCAGCATGTGGTAGGCGCGGCCCCCGCCGTTCGTGGAGCCCTTGTCGAACCGGCTGCCCGGGGCGACGTACACCTCGCAGCCGATGATGGGCTTGACGCCCGCCCTTTTCGCCGCCTCGTAGAACTTCACGGCGCCGAACATGTTCCCGTGGTCGGTGAGCGCCACGGCGGGCTGCCCGAGTTCGGCGGCGCGCTGCACGAGATCGTCGATCCGCGTGGTGCCGTCAAGCAAACTGTACTGGGAGTGTAGATGCAGATGAACGAAAGGAGACGGCATTTATATTCCCCGGGGGCGGATTTTGATAGGGGCGTGCTTTTAATACTGGCCTGCTTATACGGGTGTACCAATTGCGGTGAAGCCCATCCAGTTTACTTCTTTCTGCCTCTCGCCGTCATCTTTTTTCGCTGCCAGGCGACGCATTTTATCTCGCGGCGGATCACCCGCCGTATCCGAACAGCCGGCTGATGAACCGGCCGGGCAACATGGCGAACCCGCCCGCGATAAAGGCGCCTATCATCGTGCCCGTCATGAACGCCGCGTGCCTCCGCACGTTTCCCCGCCGTATCGAGACCACGGCAACTATCATGCAGAAAATCGTCCAGACCGTCAGCAGGTGAATCCAGCTGAATTCGCCATGGTTGAGCTCTCGTATCCAGAAGGACGAGACCGTGACGTAGGTCATCGTGACGAGCCAGCACCAGCCGATGATGCGGTGCCTGCGCGTTCCCTTCGCGGACGCCAGATTGACGAGGCCGAGCCCGATCGCCAGCACCGCCAGAATGAAATGCGTCCATATCAGCAAGGATCCGGTCTCCTGAGCCTAGTTGTTGAAATCCTTGAATACCACCACACCCTGAACGAGTTTTCCCTTGTAGCTTAATTCCTCGTGCATGTTCGTGTTCAGCGTGACCCTAATCTCGAGATTCCCCTTCGGCAGTTGATCCATGAAATAGGAAGCGCCGTACAGTCTCGTCAGCTTCTTGCCGTTCAGGTACAGATGCGCGTGGCCCTCGTTGATTTTCGAAGTCTTGTTGACCTCATCGGACGCGAAGCGGAAGTTCTCGAGATCCAGAAACAGGTTGAGCGCCCCCCTGGAGTGGGCGTCCTTTATGAGGCGTATCTTCACGCTCGGCGGGTTCTTGTAGCCGGCGGGAATGATTTTTACGGAATGCGTCATGCCGCCGCGGCCCTTCTTCATCCCCCTTTCGTCGGCCTTGTGCATCTGGTGACCGTGTTCCTTCTGGGCGTGGCCGCTTTGAGCAATGTGCAAGTGAGGATAATTCGCCTCATGGGCATGGGCGCTCGCTCCTGAGAGAAGCGAAACCAGGAAAAAGATCGGAATTACGTCGAGCGATGTCTTCAATATCCGATACATTTCATTCGACTCCTAAAGAGGATTTCAGATGCGGCGGCGGAATTCACAAAGAAAAACGGGCGAATTTCTTGTAACCTTTTGATTCTAAAAGCATAAGACCTGATGTTACCCCATCGTTTTTCTTGACTCTTTCATCCAAGACGCCTAAAATTCCGAATAGAATCCCTTTCCATATATTCGATGTAAAGGGAGGAAAAATGCGTGAATTTCTTCTCCTGATTATTATCGTCTTTTTGGCGGGATGTAAAACATCGTCCGACTTGGTTTCATCCGCCGGGTATTTCGATACGGGCGGCAGAACGACTTATCAAGACAAAGACTGGAACGTCGAGTTTTACGACAACTGCGGCCTCCCGGATTCTTCTTCCGTACGATGGGTAACGGAAGGAAAAGAGACGTTCTTGCGCTTTACACTGAAGAACAAACAGGTAGGGGGGTGTAATACCGACGGTATACAAAGGCACGGCGCGCCATACTGGGAGCGGGCGGAAATAAAACAGGCGAGCACTCTGGGGCAGGATGCAGACTATACCTTGACCTTCAGGGTCCGGTTCGTAAAGGGGTTTTCCTACCCAAGAGAAGACTTTTTTCAAATGCACCAATATGTTCAGGGTTGCGATGCCGGCCCTTCCATGATGTTCAAATTTTCGAATGGTCGCTTGACGACCAATAATTGGGATGAGCGCTTCAAAAGGAATGTCCGCATCAATGAAGTCATCGGGAAATGGATAGAAGTAAAGCTGGAGGTTAAGTTCACAGAATCAAATTACAACCTCTATTTCAATGACGAAAAGATATTAGACAAGGCGGTTTTTATCGTGAAGTCATGCGGAGCGCCGCATTTCAAATTCGGGATTTACCGGCCCGGCGACGAGAGGGCGACCGGCGAAAGAATTTCCATTGTAGATTTCGATAAAATCAGGCTGACCAAGAAGAAGAAAAAGTAATTCCTGCTTAAACCTTTGACTTTCTAGCTTTTCCACTCACTCCCACTCGATCGTGCCCGGCGGCTTGGAGGAGACGTCGTAGACCACGCGGTTCACGCCGCGCACCTCGTTGATGATGCGCGATGAGGCCTCGGCCAGCAGATCCCCCGGCAGCCTGGCCCAGTCCGCCGTCATCCCGTCCTGGCTGGTGACGGCCCTGAGCGCGAGAGCGTTCTCATACGTCCTCGCGTCGCCCATCACGCCCACGGTGTTGACGGGCAGAAGCACGGTGAACGCCTGCCAGACTTTGTAGTAATAATCGTGCTTGTGGAGCGTTTCGATGAAAATGGCGTCCGCCTCCTGGAGGGTCTGCACGCGCTTCTCCGTCACCTCGCCCAGGACGCGCACGGCGAGGCCGGGTCCCGGGAACGGATGCCGCCAGAGCATCTCGCGGGGCAGTCCCAACTCCTCGCCCGCCTCGCGCACCTCGTCCTTGAACAACTCGCGCAAGGGCTCGATGAGCGCGAGCCGCATCCACTTGGGCAGCCCGCCCACGTTGTGGTGGCTTTTAATGGTCGCCGAAGGCCCCTTGAAGGAAACGCTCTCGATGACGTCGGGGTAGAGCGTCCCCTGGGCCAGGAACTTCACGTCGCCCAGCCTATTCGCCTCGCGCTCGAACACGCGGATGAATATCTCGCCGATTCTCTTTCTCTTGGCTTCGGGGTGCGTGACGCCGCGAAGCGCGCCCAGAAAATCACCGCTCGCGTCCACGTGCACGAGTTTGAGCCTGTCGTCGAATGTCTCCACAACCTGCTCGGCCTCGTTCATTCTGAGCAGGCCGTTGTCCACGAAGATGCACGTGAGCCGATCGCCTATCGCCTCTTTGACGAGCATCGCCGTGACGGAGGAATCCACGCCGCCCGAGAGGCCGCACACCACGCGCTTGTCCCCGACTTGCTCCCTGATGCGCTCGACCGCCTCCTCGATGAAGGAGCGCATGGTCCAATCGCCCACACAACCGCAAATCCTGTGCACGAAGTTGTGGAGAATCTCCTTGCCGCGCGGGGTGTGCGCCACTTCGGGGTGAAACTGAATGCCGTAGCGACGCCCGTCTTCGGACATCATCGCCGCCACCGGGGAGCCTTCCGAACGCGCGAGCGGCCGATAGCCGGGCGGCGGCTCTTCTATCGTGTCCCCATGGCTCATCCAGACGGTTTCGGCGCCCGGGGAGCCGAGAAAGATGCCGACGGGCTCTTCGACCACCACTTCCGCGCGCCCGAATTCCCGTTTGGCGTAAGGGCCGACTTTCCCACCGAGAAGGTGGGTCATGAGCTGCATGCCGTAACAAATCCCCAGAATGGGGAAGTCGCTCTCGAACAGCGCGGGGTCGACCGAGGGAGAGCCGTTCTCGTACACGCTGCTCGGCCCGCCCGAGAGGATGACGCCTTTCGTGTGCGGACCCGTAATCTCACGCCAGTCACGGGTGCAAGGCTGAATTTCGCAATAGACGTTCAACTCCCGCACGCGCCGGGCGATGAGCTGCGTATACTGCGAGCCGAAATCGAGAATGAGTATCTGATCGCGCATCTACATTTCAGGACAAAGCGATACGAACCGCCTCTTCCCCTCCACACTCAGGCCAACTCTCAAGCCGGACCATCGGCCGGCATCTCGTGCACCGATTGAATCGGGACCCCACATCCCTCCATATTCGGCGCTTTCGTTCTGGCGGGCGAAGCACTCTTCTGTACGCACACGCCCATGGCGACGCGAGCGGGCGCCCCATCGGGCTATTCTCTATCAATCGCGCTGGTAGTTGGGCGACTCGCGCGTGATGAAGACATCGTGCACATGGCTTTCGGTGAGGCCCGCCGACGTGATGCGTACGAACTTCGCCTTCTCCCTCAACTCCTTCAGGCTGCGGCAACCGGTATACCCCATTCCGGCGGCCACCCCACCCATGAGCTGATAGACGGTGGAGGAAAGCGACCCCTTGTAGGGAACACGGCCCTCTACGCCCTCGGGCACGAGCTTCGAATCGCTGAAGGCGTGCTCCTCCTCGCCCGGATAGCCGTTTTGCACGTCCTGGAAATAGCGGTCCCGGCTTTTACCGTTGCTCATCGCGCCGACCGAACCCATGCCGCGATACACCTTGTAGCTTCTCCCTTGATACAGGACTCGCTCACCAGGGCTCTCCTCCACCCCCGCGAGCAGGCTGCCAACCATAACGCCATGCGCGCCAGCTGCGAGCGCCTTGACGATATCACCCGAATACTTGATGCCGCCGTCGGAGATGATTTTCACGCCGTGGGGCTCCGCCGCCGCTGCACAGTTCGCCACCGCGCTCAACTGGGGCACGCCCACGCCCGCCACGACGCGCGTCGTGCAGATGGAACCCGGTCCGATACCCACTTTTATCATGTCCGCGCCCCGGGAGATGAGCGCCTGCGTGCCCTCGGCGGTGGCCACGTTTCCGGCGAGCACCCTCACGTCCGGCCAGCTGTTTTTAATCTCTTCTACCGCCCCCAGCACCCGCTCGGAGTGGGCATGGGCGCTATCGATGACCAGCAGATCCGCCCCCGCCTCATGGAGCGCGGAGACGCGGTCGCGCATATCAGCGGCCACGCCCACCGCCGCCGCCACGCGCAGGCGGCCGAACTTGTCCTTGGCCGATTTGGGATAGCGGCGAACTTTCTCGATGTCCTTGAGCGTGATAAGGCCCTTGAGGTTGAAATCCTCGTCCACGACGAGGAGCTTCTCGATGCGGTGGCGGTGCAGGATTCCCTTGCTGTCGTCGAGCGTCGTCCCCTCCGGCACGGTGACCAGCTTCTCCCGGGTCATCAACTCGGCGACCGGCTTGTCCAGGTTCGTCTCGAAGCGCACGTCCCTGTTCGTGAGGATACCGACGAGGCGCCCCTCTTCGGTAATGGGCACTCCCGAGATGTGGTAGGTCTGCATGACCTCCAGAGCTTCGCGAATACGCTGCCTGGGCTGCATGGTAATGGGCTGTGTAACCATGCCGCTCTCGGAGCGCTTGACGCGATCCACCTCGGCCGCCTGGCGTTCGATGGTCATGCTGCGGTGCACCACGCCCAGGCCGCCCTGCTGGGCGAGCGCGATCGCCAGGTCCGATTCCGTTACGGTATCCATAGCCGCACTCAGGAGGGGAATGCCGAGTTCGATCTCCTCGCATAAGAAGGTGGAAAGATCCACATCCTTCGGCAGCACCTCCGAGTGAGCCGGCAGCAGCATCACGTCGTCGAAGGTATAGGCTGCTTCTATCGGGGTGTTGAGCATCTTTATGCGCCACTCCCTTGAATGAGAGAAAACGGAGAACGCCCCTGCGGTTCTACGGTGCAGATAAAAGAACGCCCGCCACCATTGCGCCGAAAAGGCCAAAAGTGAGCGGGCGTAACGGAAAACCTCCTTCACCATCGGCGACCGATGGCCTGTGCAAGAATCAGGGACCGAAAGGCTGCTTCAAAAAGGACACGGCATCAAAGGCCTCCCCAGATGGCCCTCCTTTTTCTTGCCTCGCCATTCTGTTCCGCGCGGGCGCGGGTGTCAAGAGCTTCACCGCCATCGCGGACGAAAAATCGGCTCAACTCCGCAGAAAGCGCCTCCTCACCGGGGCCGGGCTCATCACGAGCATGATGGGCCGCCCATGCGGGCAGGTCCATCGGCCCGGTGTTTTCTCGAGTTCCTCGACGAGAGCGGCCACCTCTTCGGGGCGCATGGCCTGCGCCGCCTTCACCGCGCCCCTGCAACTCATCCTCGTGATGATGCCGTCGATGAGGTCTGCGAAACTCACGGGCTGCTCGAGATCCGCCAAACCTTCCACGATCTGGCGCACCGCGCCTGCGGGATCACGGTCCGCCAGAAGCGCGGGCACGGCCCGAATCCGGTAATCGCCGGGACCCGCGCATTCGAGTTCGAAACCCGAGCGCAGCAGATCGTCGCGATGCGCCTCGATGCCCAGCGCCTCCTCGGGCCTGAGCCGAATCTCCTCGGGCACCAGGCACGCCTGGCTGTCCACGCGGCCCTCCCTGAACTGGTCGCGGAACCGGTTGTAGAGCACGCGCTCATGCGCGGCGTGCTGATCGACGAGCACAAGCCCCTGTGGCGAGGCGAACAGCAAGAAGCACTCCTCCCACTGTCCGAGATAGCGGCATTCCGACAGAACGACCGGATCGGACGGATGGGGCGGCTCGAGGGTGCGTTCGAGCGGCGAGGGAGCCGCCGATTCGGATGGGGAACTCGCCGGCGCAGGCAGGTCGGTATCCGCCGCCTCGGCGTCGGGTGCAAGTGGAGAGGCGGCGAGGGAGCCTCCTTCCTCAGAGGCGCCGTAATCCCCGGCGGCGTCAGCGTTTCCAAAGTATCCGCCGCCGCCCAACAAGGCGGGCGCGGCGCTCTCCTCTGCGGCGGCGCCCGGAGCCGCGTGGCTCACTTCCTGATGGGCGAAATCGCGCCGCACTCTCTCGGGCCGCGCGCCCAGCACGGCGGCGACGCTCTCGCGCACGAGATCGTAGACGTTCGATGCGAAGCGGAAGCGCACCTCCTGCTTGGCGGGGTGGACGTTCACGTCCACGTCCTCGGGCGGCATGTCCAAAAAGAGGATGAAGACGGGGTGGCGCTTCACCGGCATGAAGCTGCGGTAGGCCGCATACGCCGCGTGGACGAAAAGACGATCCCGGATGGGGCGTCCGTTCACGAACAGATACTGCGCGTCGCGCGTGGAGCGGTTGAGCCCGGGCGCGCCCGCCCATCCGCTGAACGTCATGTTCTCCGAGGCGGCGCGGGGAATCTTCAGCAGTTGAGAGACCGCCGCCTCTCCGACGAGTTGGGCTGCGCGCGCCTGAAGTCCTCCCGAGGCGTCGAGGTCGAGCAGCGTCCTCTTCCCGTGGCGCAGAACGAACGAGACGTTCGGGTTCGCCATGGCCGCCTGATTCGCCACTTCCAGGCAGCGGGCGAGTTCGGTCTCTCTTCTTTTGAGGAATTTGCGCCTCGCCGGCACGTTGAAGAACAATGAACGCACCTCGACCCTCGTGCCGGGCGTGGCTCCCATTTCGGTGACGCGCTGGAGCTTGCCGCCCTCTATGCGCACCTCCGTACCCAAGGCGTCCTCCGACCTTCTGGTGGTGATGGTCATCTTCGACACCGCGGCGACGCTCGGCAGCGCCTCACCCCTGAATCCCAGGGTGGCGACGCGGCCCAAGTCCCAATCCGAGGCAATCTTGCTCGTCGCGTGGCGCTCGAGACTCAAGAGCGCATCGTCCTCGCTCATGCCGTGGCCGTCGTCGACGACCTGCACGCGCGCGGCGCCGCCTGATGCCAAGTCGATTTCCACCCGCGAGGCGCCGGCGTCGATGCTGTTCTCCACCAACTCCTTGAGGGCGGAGGCGGGGCGCTGCACCACCTCGCCCGCGGCAATCTGGTTCGCGAGCGATTCCGGGAGTATGCGGATGCGGGATTGTTTTCTCATCGGGGTCCTCGTGTACGGGTCTAAAGCATACTTTCTCCGAAATCGAAAACCATGTCAAGCGACAACCACAAGATTTTGTGCCTATAAGTACATGATTACGCCATATAATGGGATTTTTACTCACTACGATGTTTATTAAAATTGTGTGTAATTCGTGTGCATCATGTGGATTGCATGTGATGAACGTTTATGTCATATTCGAACTCCCCAAGGTAGTACACTCGCCCTTTTATAATTCCTGTACCACCAAACACCCGAGTAGTCTCCAGCGCGCTACATCGCCGCCCGGCAACTACGGTTCTGCTCCCCACGAGGGGCGGGTTCTCCGCTGTGAATTTGCGACACGGGAGTGAACCGGGAAACCGGTCCCAAAGAATTGAGAAAAGCCAAATACCGAACGGTGATGGTGAGAGTGACGAGCGGAGCGGTCCCACGTCTCCACCTCGTAAGCGTCCGTTCGAATCGGGGAAGACGCATTCGTGCGTGCGTCGCCTTCTTCCTATCATTCCTCCTCGTCGCCTACGGGTTCTATGGCACGAACTCCCTGGCGCAGTCGGGCGAACCCTGGGACGGAAACCCGGCGAACGGAGACGTGCAGGTATCGCGCGACAAAGTGAATATCTCGTCGTCCCTGTCGTTGACCCTCAAAGCGGGAGAAAGCGTCACCTACTGGCTCAGGCTGAGCCGGCAGCCGCTTACAAATGGCTGGTTCGTCAGGATTTTCGTCAACGGCCAGCATCGCCCGGCAAATGGATACTACCCGCCGGAAGCCACACGCGATACCGCAGACTACACCTGGATACCGGACGGCGGCTGGGATGTCGATATCGACAACACGGATCCGGAAGAGCCGACCAGGTGGCGAGGGGTCACTTTCACGGCGAAGAAGGACATTACAACGCCGATAAAGATCATGCACGAGGTGTGGGCGACGGGTGGAGAGTGCCCGATACACGAACGAGGCAAGATTACGATAAGCGGGTCCATTACCAATCCCGACACCACAACTACCACTGACACCACTACCACTGACACCACTACGACTGACACCACTACGACTGACACTGACACTGACAACAATAATCCCTATAACAACAACCCCGGAACCAACAATGAAGGCAATGGCGGTGGCGGTGGAAGTGGCGGCGGCGGTGTGGTTCCCAGAAATCCCGCTCAGCAGAACCCACCGACACCGGTCAGCGCTAAGGTGGACGGGAACAAGCTGGTCCTCACTTTCAACGAGCTTCTTGACAGGGGTTCCGTGCCGGCGCCCGGAGATTTCACGGTGAGCGCGCATGACGTCGAATCTCTCAGCTTGAGCGGCTCGCGCGTGACGATGATCCTCGAAACCCCTGCGCTGCCTGGCGAGGAGGTGACGCTCTCCTACACGCCCGGGAAAAATCCGATCAAAAGCATAACCGGGCTCGTGGCCCCGTCTTTCACGAATCTGCCGGTCGAGAACATCGGGAAAGCGCCAGTGCTGGTGGACGCGAGTGTGCGCGGCAATCAGATAACTTTGACTTACGACGAACCACTGGATGAGACTTCCGTGCCGACGACGGGCTCTTACACGGTGATGGTTGCCGGTGCGAATCGGCCGATTTCCAAAGTGAGGGTCAAAGGCAAGAAGGTATTTCTGACCCTGGAATCGGCGGTGGAACCCGGCGAGGAAGTAACGCTCAACTACACTCCCGGCAGCCCTCGCATCGTGGACTTGACCGCGATTCCCGCAGGACCCATCAATAATTTGCAGATAAACAACTCCGCAGAAGCGCCTGAGGTTAGTCTCGAGGGGACGAACGACTGGCTTACGCGCTTCGGGCGCACGGTGGCGAGTCAGGCGGTGGAGATGATCGAGAACCGGCTGAAAGCCCCCTCCAAGAGGCAGGAGTCAAGTGTAACGCTCGCCGGACAGGACGTGGATTTCTTTGGCGATAATTCTCCGCTTCCGCTCTCACAGGACGACCCGGAATTCGCTTCCGCTTCCCGCCTCGCAAGCCGCACCCTGGGCTTCGGCGGTCTTTCCGGAAACGACCCCGCGGCGGAGCACCGCGAGATATCCATGAGCGATCTTCTGCTTGCGAGTTCGTTCCATCTCACCTCGGCGCAGAATACGGAAACCGGCGGGGGAACGTTGTGGACGACCTGGGGCCGTGGATCGCGGACGAGCTTCTTTGGAGATGAGGACAGTTCCACCTTCAATGGCGATGTGACGACAGGCACGATCGGGGCCGATTTCGAATGGGGCCGCACCATGGTGGGCGTCGCGCTCTCTCACACCCTGGGCGAGGGGTACTTCTCGATCGACGGGAGGCGCAACGACGTGGAAGCCCGCCTCACGGGCGTTTATCCCTACATGCGCTACACGGTGAGCGAGCACCTCACAGTCTGGGGCATGTTCGGCTTCGGGAACGGTGAGTACGCGCAGACCGAACAAGGCGTCGGCGAGGAGATCGAGACCGACATCTCCATGCGGATGGGGGCGTTCGGTTTTCGCAGTTTCCTCTTCCCGCCGGCGCATCCGAGAGGCTACGACCTAGCCCTGAAGGGCGACGTGATGGTGGTCAAGATGGAGGCGGATGAGGTACGTGACAAGTTGCTCCCGGTGGATACGAACACGAACCGCTTCCGGCTGCTTCTGGAGGGTTCACGCGAATACAAACTCGGACGCGGCGCATCGCTCACGCCATCGCTGGAGATGGGCGTACGCTATGACAAGGGCGACGCGGAAGAAGGAGGCGGCATCGAGGTGGGCGGCGGTTTCCGATACTTCGACCCCTCGCTGGACATGGTGATAGACGTGAATGCGCGCGGTTTGCTCGCGCACGAGGAGAGCAGATTCAGCGAAAAGGGCGTTTCGGGTTCGCTTCAACTCACCTGGGGCACAAAGAAAAAAGGCCTCTCCGTGCGGGTGGGCTCCTCATGGGGAGACGCCGCGAGCGGGGCGGAGCGTCTCTGGTCGCAGGCCTCCACGGCGAGTCTGTCCTCGAGTGCACACGGTGAAGGCGCACGTATGGAAGCCGAAGTGGGCTACGGGTTGGACGCGCCCGGCGGCGGCACCTTCAAGCCCTACGCCGGCCTTGCGCTCGCTGCCAGAGGAAGCGAGTCATATCGCCTGGGTGGGCGTCTACAAATCGACGACCGTGTGAGCCTGAGGCTCGAGGGGGACCGCCGCGAGCGCGCAGGCGGCAAATCCTCTCACGGCCTCGCCCTGCTGGGCTCTATTCGCTGGTAAAGTATTCCCTATACGAACCCCGTCATTCCGGCGCATGTCCCTATTTCCCTATTGACGAGCGAGGACGAGCATCATGTTTTATCCCGTAGGGGCGGACCTGCGGATCTAATTTCTTCCGCTCCTCGCCTTCCATCACGAGAAATTGCGCTAGCGAGGTTGTGGCGCTCTCCCGTCATGCGATATCCCGGATCGGAGCATAATTGCTTGTTTTCGGCGGTTGCGCGTATACTGCGGGCGTCGGAATTCCACATTCGTGAGGCCAAGATCTTGAGTAAAAATAAAAGCGGTTTCGAGCGCGCTGTGGAGGTCATGGCCCGTCTCAGAGCGCCGGACGGCTGCCCCTGGGACAAGGAGCAGGATCATCAGAGCCTCAAGCCCTACCTCGTAGAGGAAGCCTACGAAGTGATGGAGGCCATCGAGGCGGACGACCCGGCGATGCTCAAAGAAGAATTGGGCGACCTCCTGCTCCAGGTGCTCTTCCACTGCCGGCTAGCCGAGGAGAAGGGTCTCTTCGACGCCCAGGAGACCGCCCGCGCCCTCGCGCAAAAGATGATAGACCGCCACCCCCACGTGTTCGAGGACACGCTTGCCGAGACCAGCGGCGAGGTGCTCAGGAACTGGGAGATCAGCAAGAGAAAGGCCCGCGCGGGGGAGGAGAACGGCGCGGCCTCCATTCTCGACGGCGTGCCCGCCGCCATGCCCGCGCTCCAGCGCGCCCAGAGGCTTCAGGGAAAGGCCTCGCGCGTGGGCTTCGACTGGCCGGACCCGGCCGGAGCGGCGGAGAAGATGGAAGAAGAATGGACGGAACTCAAAGAGGCGATGCGAAGCGGCGACCGCGAGGCGCTTGAGGAGGAGATGGGCGATTTTCTCTTCGCCGCCGTGAATCTCTCCCGAAAGCTCGGCGTGAACGCCGAGGGGGCGGCCCGCACCTGCATCGGGCGCTTCACGGCGCGTTTTCACTACATGGAAAAGACGCTGCGCGCCCGGGGACTCTCGCCCGAGGACGTATCGCTCGAAGAACTCGAATCGCTCTGGAGTGAAGCGAAAAAAGCCGGGAAGAGCGAGGGATGACCTGACTCTCGCCCTGTACCCAGGACACGCGCACCCGATGACGCACCGCACCGCCCGCCCGGAAGCCGCCAGGAACTACCGATGACGCGAAAACCCCGAACAACCCGCCCCAGAAGAGGGACCCCACCTCCACAAGCGGGCCTTTTTCCGCAAGACGGCACCGAACTGACAGGCGTGGTGGAACGGATTCGCTTCCGCGCGGATGACACCGGCTACACCGTTTTGCTCGTCCAGCCGGACAACGAGGATTTCCCGCGCGTGGCCGTTGTGGGCTATCTCTCCTCCATCCGCGAGGGCGAGCGCGTGCGCTTCGAGGGCGGCTGGAAGGACCACCCCAGGTTCGGCCGCCAGTTCCACGCCGATCTCGCGCGCCCCTTGGAGCCCACGACGATCGAGGGAATCGAAAAGTACCTGGCCTCAGGCATCGTGAAGAACATCGGCCCCGCACTCGCCAGGAGAATCGTGGCGCGTTTCGGGGAGAAATCTCTCGATATTCTGGACAGCCACCCGGAGCGCCTCAAGGAAGTCGCCGGTCTGGGCGCAAAGAAGCTCGAAACGATCGTGGAGAGCTGGAAAAGCCAGAGCGAGGTCAAGGAAATCATGCTCTTCCTGCGGCAATACGACGTCCCGCTCCATCTGTCGGAAAAAATATTGAGAACCTACGGCGAGGCGTCCATACGGATACTGCGCGAAGACCCCTTCCGGCTGGCGTCGGAGATTCACGGCGTCGGCTTCAAGAGCGCGGACCGCATTGCGCAGAAACTGGGCATCCCGGCGGACTCTCCCAAACGCCTGGCTGCAGGGGCCGTATACGTGCTCAACCAACTCGCCGAGCGCGAGGGTCACTGCTTTCTTCCCTATGGCGATCTGATCGAGACAGCAGCCGAAATGCTCGAGACGGAAGCCGATGCCTTGACACCCGTCCTCGAGAGCCTGGGCCAGGGCGTCTCGGTGGTGATCGAATCGGCGAACATGGCCGAGAATCTCGCTTCGCCCGAGGGCAAGCGCGTCTACGCACGCCCGCTCTACGCCGCGGAATGCGAGATCGCCCGCCGTCTCGCCGCGCTCATCCGCACGCCGCGCGACGAGGCGCGCCTCGAGGCCGCCATGCGGGGACAGGGGGCGCCCGGCGCCACGACGAAGGAGCGCCTGGGCCACCTCGCCCGGCGCGCGCTCGAGGGCGGCATGGCGACCAAAGATCAGGGGGCGGCCATCGAGGGCGCGCTCACGCAGAAGGTGCTCATCGTTACGGGCGGCCCCGGCACCGGCAAGACGACCATCGTGAGCGCCGTCACGAACCTCTATACGAAACTGGGCCTCCAGGTCATCCTGGGCGCACCCACGGGCCGGGCGGCCAAGCGCCTCTCGGAAGTCACCGGCCACGAGGCGGCCACCATCCACAGATTGCTCGAATACAGCTGGCACTCGGGCGGCTTCACCCGCGACGCGGAAAACCCGCTCACGGGCGACATCGTGATCATCGACGAAGCCTCGATGCTCGACGTGCACCTCACAGCCCATCTTCTGCGCGCGGTGCCCGACCCGGCGACGCTCGTCCTGGTGGGGGACGTGGACCAGCTCCCCTCCGTGGGTCCCGGCAACGTCCTGAGCGACGTCATCACCTCCGATACCCTGCCCGTCGCGCGGCTCACCGAAGTTTTCCGCCAGGCGCAGGAGAGTCTCATCGTCGAGAACGCCCACCGCGTGAACCGCGGCGAAATGCCCCGAAACGGCAAGGGGGAAAAAGAAGACGCGCCGCTCGATTACTACTTCATCGAGGAAAGCGAGGCGGAGCGGGGCGCTGACCTCATCATCGAACTGTGCCGCGAGCGCATTCCCGAGCGATTCGGCGTCGACGCCATCGCCGATCTCCAGGTCATCTCCCCCATGCAGCGCGGCGTGCTCGGCGTGCAGAGCCTGAACGCCCGCTTACAGGAAGCGCTCAACCCTGCCGGAAACGCACCCGCACTCCAGAGCGGAGGCCGCATTTTCCGCACCGGGGACAAGCTCATCCAGGTGCGGAACAACTACGACAAGGACGTGTTCAACGGCGACATCGGCGTCGTCAAAAGCGTCAAGACCGAAGAGGGCAGCATTCGCGTGGGCTTCGATTCGAACGTCGTCGAATACACGCGCAGCGCGCTCGATGAGGTGATGCACGCCTACGCCATCACCGTTCACAAGAGCCAGGGCAGCGAATACCCCGCCGTCGTCATTCCGCTCCACACCCAGCATTTTCCGATGCTGCAGAGAAACCTCGTCTACACCGCGCTCACGCGCGCAAAGCGCCTAGCGGTGTTCGTCGGGTCGAAAAAGGCGCTCGGGATGGCGATTGGAAACGCGCGCGTGAGAAGAAGGTGGAGCGGTCTGCCCGAAAGAATCCGCCGCGAGGCGAATCTCGCCCCGCTCCTCAGGGAGCCCTCCCCTGCCCCGCAGGAGGCAGAAGCCGATGAGGCGCAATTCACCGAAGACGCCCCGCCCGATGCCCTGTATGAAGATGAAGCGACCGAGGGCGGCGGGGACACCTCATCCGATAACGAACTGACCTACCTCCCCGTGGATGAGTAGCGGAAAACCGACACAAAAAAGCCCCCGTCCCGGAGGACAGGGGCGAAATGGCTGGTGGTAGGCGAGGGTTACTTCGCAGTCCGCTCGATGAGCGTCTTGAGTGCGGTCATGGCCTCCTCATGCCGCCTCGCGCTCTCTCTTTCCCGCAATTCCGAGGCGCGGCTCATCTGCCTCAAGCCCATCAAGATGAGGGCGCACTGCGCGAGGCCGATGAGGGACTGCACGGCGTAGAACCCGAGCGTTGCGATTTGAAACGTCGTCATTGCTTCTTCCTCGCGGGTCCATAGTTTTTTCCCTGCGGAACGCCATAGCCTCGCGCTCCATGGCCCGCAATCCTGGATAAAACTCTATCCCCTTTCGCGCTCAACCGCAAGATTCGGGCCTGCTGCAACTTACGGCTTCAGCACCACCTTAAGCGACTCCCCCGCTTCGGCGACGAGGCGGAAGCCCTCCTGCGCCTGCTCGAGCGGGAGCCTGTGGGTGATCATCTCCTCGGCATCGATGCGTCCGGTGCTGATGAGCGCAAGCGCTTCTTCCAGATCGAGCGGAGCCGCGCCGTATGTGGTGGTGAGGGCGATCTGCTCGCTCCAGATCCGGTTCAAATCCATCGCGGGGCGGTAGCCCGGCGGCGTGGGAGCGAAAAGTTGCAGGACGCCGCACGTCGCCACGCTTGCCAGAGCCGTCTCCAAGGCCTCCGGAGCGCCGGCGCACAGGACGACGCGATCCGCCAGGCGGCCGTCGTTCGCCTCCCGCAAGGCTTCGGCCATATCCTCACACGGAGGCAGTGCGTGCGCGCCGAACCGCTCGGCGGCTTTCAGGCGGTAAGAAGAGATGTCCGTCGCAAAAACCGATCCCGCCCCCAGGAGGTGCGCCGCCTGCACGTGCAGAAGGCCGGACATGCCGCTCCCCACCACGAGGACGCTCAGGCCCGGCATCATCCGGAAGCGCCGCCAGCCGCGCAGTACGCAACCCAGCGGCTCAATGAACACGCCCGCATCGTCGGACACTCCATCGGGCAGGCGGAACGCGCCCCGCTCCACGTTGATGGCCGGCAGACGGATGAACTCGGCGAAACCGCCGGGGTCGAAATTCGTGCGCTTGAGCATCTCACACGCCGTGTGGTCGCCGCGCAGACACAGCGCGCAGCGGTTGCACGGCACGTGATGGGTGACGCAGACGCGATCGCCGACGCAAAAGCCATCCACGCCCTCGCCCGCCTCTGCCACGACGCCCGTCACCTCGTGGCCCAGAACCCGCGGCGCGGTCCCCACCCGGTACCACTCCATGACGTCGCTGCCGCAGATGCCGCTCGCGCGCGTCTCAACCAGAAGCTCGCCCGCTCCGGCGCGGGGTTTTTCCAATTCCTCGATCCGCACGTCGTCGTTTCGGTAATAGACCGCCGCTCGCATGGTGTCAGGCATGATAATGCTTCCCGGGTTACGCGCAGGCTTCAATCCGTGAGGGGCGCAACGCTCAAATCCTCGAACATCTCATAAGCGGCGTCGGGGCTCAGGTCTTCATGCACGACGGCGCGCACCGCCTGGATCATGGCGACCGGGTGCGCGCTCTGGAAGATGTTCCGGCCCATGTCCACGCCCACAGCTCCCTCATCAATCGCCCGGCTGCAGAACGCGAGCGCCTCGCGCTCGGGCACCTTCTTGCCCCCCGCGATGACGATGGGCGCGAAACAACCGCGCACCACGCGCTCAAAGCCCTCGCAGTAGTAGGTCTTCACGACGTCCGCCCCGTGCTCGGCCGCGATGCGCGTCGCAAGACCCAGATAACGGGCGTCGCGCGTCATCTCCTTGCCCACAGCCGTGATGCCCAAGACGATCAGACCCTCCCGGCGGCCCTCATCGCTCATGCGCGCCAGGTTCAGGATGGATTCTTTCTGGTAGCACGCGCCCACGTAGACCGACACCGAAACGCCCGCCACGCCCAGGCGCGCCGCCTCCGCCGCCGAGACAGTGATGGACTCGTTCGAGAGTTCGCGGTTCACGATTTCATCGGCGATTTGCCCTCTCAGCGCCTCGCGCGCCGTCTCATCCGCAAGGCCCGCCGACCGGATGCTCAACTCGCGCTCAAGCTCCACGGGGTCTGAATAGACGATGGCGTTTCCGCCCGATGCCCGGAGAATTACGGGCGTCTTGCTCTCCGGCGGCATGCAGCGCAGGAATACGCCCTTCGTGGGACTGACCGCGTCGCACCAGGCCAACAGGGGTTCGACCGTCTTCCCCGGCTCTTCGAGGCCCGAGGTCGGCCCCTGGAAATAGCCGTGGTCCACCGCCAGCATGACGATGCGCCCCGTCTTCTCGTTCATGATTTTCATATGGTCAGACATTTTATGGCTCTCCGGCGGGACGAGCCGCGCTGAAAAAGATGGAACGGGCGAGAGTCACTTGATACTCATACATCCGGTGCATTCTCCGGCGGGAGCGGCGGGCCGCCCTTGTAGAAGACGCGCGCCATCACGTAGTTTTTCGCCGTGAAATCCTCATCCCCCTTATCCTCGGCCACCGCGCGCTTCAGGATGTTGAACTTCGCATCCATGTCGTCCGCGTAGTGGAGCAGGAGCGCCTCCGCCGACATGGGAACCTTCACCGTGCCCCAGTCGGGCTGGCCCTGATGCGAGAGGATGAGGTGTTCGAGATGCAGCAGGAAATCCTCGGGCAGCGCCTCGCCTTCTGGGAATACGCCCTCGCGCCCCGCCCACTCGCGGACGATGTCGCGTCCCAGCACGATATGGCCGAGGAGGCGGCCGGCGGCGGTGTAGTGCGTGGCGCCCTCGGTGGAGAGTTCCTCCAGTTTACCGATATCGTGCAGGAGCGCGCCCGCGACGAGTAAATCCTTCGAGACGTCGTATTTATCCGCCAGATACAGGCACGTCTTCGTGACTGAGAGGGTGTGCTCCAGCAGGCCGCCCAGGTAGGGATGGTGAATGCGCTGGGCGGCGGGCCACTCGCGGAATTTCTCCTCATAGGCATCCAGGATGGCAGTGAGATAGGCGGCCACGAGCGGGTGGCAGCCGCCCGCGATGCGCTTCGCCTCCTCCCACATGACGTCGATATCGTAAGGCGTTCGCTGCACGCAGTCCTCGGGCTTAAAGCCGCTCTCATAATCCTGCTCGTTCACCCGGCGGACGCGATCCACACGAAGCTGCAGTCGGCCCTGGTAGTTTTCGGACGCGGCGCGCACCTTGACGAAATCGCCCGCCCCAATCGCGCCCTGCACCTGAGTGGCCGGCTCCCAGACCTTGGCGGGAACCTCGCCCGTGGCGTCTTCGAGCGTCAGATCGAGATACTCCCGGCCCGCGCGGCTCTGGCGCGCCTCGTATTCCCGGATTTTGAAAAAAGCATCGAACCGCTCGCCTTCTTTCAGCGTCGCAATGTTGGCCACGAATACGCTCCCGAACCAAGAAAGGAATATGAACACGCGCGAAATAAACGCGAGGCTTTATTGTAGGGGCAAGGAGGCTTAAGCCGCAATGAAAGGCGCTTTTATACGAGCGAAACGCGTATACCGTCCCGTAGGGGTAATCCCGAAAATGGGTAATGGCGGGCTCCTGCGCCCGCCCAGTCGATGCGATCTTTGGAATCACTCCCGCTTGAGGGTCAGGCCAGGCCCGGTGGCAAGACGAGAACGCCAGTCCGAAGTCACCGCCCTTGTGAAACTCGCCAATAGCGCCTTGTGTGGATCAAGAACGGCGGCCCGCCCGCTCATTCACCCACTCGCGTCACCCGGGGAGCGAAACGTAGCCGGAATCCCCGTAAAGCGCCCCGCCCTTCAGATCATCCCGCCGACGAAACCCTGCTTGCGGGTTCTGGCGACCGGCTCGAGACGCGCTCTTTTGGAGCGGCATTCCCGGCAACGCAGGAGGGGTTCGAGGTCTTCGACGCGCATTCCCCGGTGCACTTTTTCCGTCCCCGGCTTGGCGAGGAGTTCGGCGGGCTCCAGTATCTTCTCCCGGCCGCAGGCCTCGCACACCACGATGAAATACCAGTCTCCCTCGGCGTAATCCCCCAAAAGAAGCGCCATTACTGGAAATCCTCCAGCCGGGGAATGCGGCCATACGCAATCTTGGCCCCCGCGTAGCCGCCCGGAGGCGCACACCCGCCGTAGCCGACGAGGGTGCGCGCGTAGCGGCTATTGATCGAGTCGACGGCGGCGTTCAGCCTCATCAGCCTGGGCCTTTCGTCCGGCTCGCCGAGAGGCAGTTCGAGCTGCATCTCGTCCGAGGGAATGAACCTGTCGAACGAGACGGCAATCCGGAACAGGGCGGCCCGGCCCCGCGCCCTGGCGAGCGCGGCCCACAGCTCCGAGAGGGCGCCCAGACAGGTGAGATCGTCGTTCGCTCTCGCGACGATCGTCGAGGCCGTCCAGGCGGGCGCATCGAGACACTCGGCCGAGAGGCCGAGCCTGCGGGCGAGGAACCCCTCCCGGCGCAGGCGACGGGCCGCCTTCACCACCAGTTGCCTGGCCATCGGCCGGGCGGCCTTCACGCTGCGCTCCCCCGGGGGCAGGACCCGGCCGTGGCCTATCGAGCCGCGCTTCGTCATCGGCGGCTCCACGGCGTAGCCGTGGAGGGCGTACCAGAAACGCGCGCCGGTCACGTTGCCCCAGAGCGAAGTCAGCCGTCCGGGATCGGCCTTCCAGATGTCCTCGAGCGTCGCTATCCCGCCGCGTTTCAAACGCGCGCGCATGCGCTCCCCGACCCCGGGCAGCGCATCCAGCCCGAGGTGGAGCAGCGGACCCGGCAGGTCCCCGGGGAGCAGCACCTTGAGGCCGTCGGGCTTATCCAGGCCGGCGGCGATCTTGGCGAGCCACCTGTTGGGCGCGCAGCCGATGGAACAGGTGATTCGCTCCCCCACGGCTGTCCGTATGCTGTGCTTGATTCTTCCGGCGACCTCCTCGGGGCGGTCCCGCTCCCCCAGAACGGCGGCGAGTTCGTCTATCGAGCAGACGACGTCGACCGGCAGCACGGAGAACACGGAAGCTACGATCCGGTGGTGGATACGGACGTAGAGATCCGGCCGCTGCGGCGAGAGCGTTATCCGGGGGCACAACCGGCCGGCCTCGGCGATCGGCGTCCCGGTCTTGACGCCGAACTCCTTGGCCGCGGCGTTGGCGGCGATGACGCAACTGTTGCGCGCCCCCGCAAAGGGTATGACGCCGACGGGGCGGCCATGCAGGGCGGGGTCCGCCTGCTCCTCGCAGGACGCGAAAAAGCCGTCGAAATCGATATAGAGCCGCTTCGGTTTGGTCGGGTGTCGCATGGCTCACTCATACGAATAAAATACGAAAATACCACACCATGAACGGCCCATGCAAGATGAAAATCGGCCGGGCGCACGAGACGATTGCCACCGGCTCGCCCCCGAGCCGCCTTGCGGCGTTATCGCCGCCAGCCCGTCAGTTGATGGGCGACGCCTGACGCATTAGGCTTGAGCAATGACCGCGCCTTTCAAACATCGGGCCTGGTATCACTCCAGGATGGCCGGACGTCTTGCGGCGCTCGCAGTCGACCGATCCGAATCCAGGCGCCAACATCCGAAAACCCGCGGTCTGACAGGGAGATAACCAGGACAGGCAGGCGATCGCGAAAGCAGGAGGGAGAGCAGATGCCACCCGAAATCGCGCCCGAATTGCAAACCACCGACTGGCTCAACACCGACAACCCCGTCACGCTTGAAGCGTTGCGCGGCAAGATTGTGCTGGTTGAAGCCTTCCAGATGCTTTGCCCGGGATGCGTCTCCCACGCCTTGCCGCAGGCGATGCGCGTGCGGCAGACATTCAGCGCAGACGATGTCGCCGTGATCGGTTTGCATACGGTGTTCGAGCACCATGCCGCGCAGGGAACCCGCGAGGCGCTGGCCGCATTCCTCCATGAATACAGGATCGCGTTCCCGGTGGGCATCGATGCGCCATCGGACGTCGCGGGTCCGCCGAAAACGATGGCCCGCTACGCCATGCAAGGTACGCCGACCATGCTCCTCATCGATCGGGAGGGGCGCCTGCGCAAGCAGAAGTTCGGTGGCGTGGAAGACCTCACTCTCGGCGCCGAGATCATGTCGCTCCTGCGCGAATGAGCGGCGCAGCGGCGCGACGCCGACGGGAAACCCGCGCCGGGAGGGCTAGGGACGAATCTGTAAGGTGAGGATGGTCTCCACCGGCGCGTCGTAAGTGAGTTCGTTGATGTTCAAGGCCGCGCGCGCGTGCTTCCCCCGCTCCTCACCGAGCACCTCGACGAGGAGGTCGCTCTCCCCGTTCACCACCCAGGGCGCTTCCGTAAAGCCGGGCGCGCTGTTCACGTAGCCTTCGAGGCGCACGGCCCGGACCATGCGGTCGAGATCACCCCCCAGGCAATGTTTCGCCATGGCGAAGTGGTTCAGACCGCACAAGCGCGCCGACTGGTAGCCCTCCTCGACGGTGACTCCGTCGCCGAGCTTCCCCCGGATGGGAATCTCTCCGTTGTACTGGCCGATGGTGCCCGCGAGGAAAAGCACCTCGCCCACCGCCACGCCGGGTATGTAGTTCGCCACGGCGGGCGGGACTTCGGGAAGTTCGATGCCGAGTTCTTCCAGCCTCTTTTCAATGCTCATATGCTCGCTCCATGCCTGATGAGGAAACGATTCGGGGAGGCGACTCCGACGCCGGGGCGAATCTCCCGAACCCGCGCCGGGACGCCGAGACGATGGTAGCACAACTTCTCCTGCCCTTCTCTCATATTCTTCGATGAAACCGAGCGTCCGGCGCAAGGGACGGGAATCGAGCACCATAAAGCAGAGTGGGGGTCGGCGGTTCCCGGACAGCCCCTACATCAGCCGTGGTTTCGGCATTTCAGCAAGGCAGGGACTGCCCCTCCTCGGGGCCGTCCCACAGGTCGCGACCTCGGACAGGCACGGGGACCTGTCCCTACTTTCTTGTAACCTGTGTTCATTCGAGAAGAATATACGAATCTGTTGAAACTTACCCCACGCAGGCTGGAGGTGGAGGCGTGGTTCTGAGAGAATGCGCGCGGAGACGAATTTAACCTGACATTCATGGAGATGACGCATGGCAATCCTCAAGGCACGGCCCCAGGAGGTGGAAATCGACTTAGGGCGAACCGCTTTCATCGTGGTGGACATGCAGAACGCCTATGCCAAGAAGGGCGGAATGCTCGACCTGGGCGCAGGCATCGACGAATCGCGCACGAACCCCGTCATCGCGGCCAACCAGCGCCTGCTCACCGCGGCACGCGCGGCCGGCGTGCAGGTATTCTATCTCCAGTTCGGGTACCAGCCTGACTTGAGCGACGCGGGCGGGCCGCAATCGCCCAACATCCGCAAGCAGATGGCCATCCGGATGATCAAGGAACGCCCGGCGGATCTCGACAAGCTCATCATCGAGGGAACGTGGGGGTGGGAGATCATCGACGAGCTCAAGCCCGGGCCGGACGACCTGGTGGTGAAGAAAGCCCGCTACAGCGGCTTCGCGGGCACGACGCTGGAAAACCAGCTCAACGGCCTCGACATCCGGCACATTCTCTTCACGGGCGTGGCCACGAACGTCTGCGTGGAGAGCACGGCGCGCGAGGCCTTTTTCCGCGAGTTCTGGCCCATCCTCATCGAGGATGCGATGGATCACACCGGGCCGGACTTCACGCGCGAGGCAACGCTCTTCAACTTCGAGTCGAAATTCGGCTGGGTGACGAAAACCGAAGACGTGCTGGACATGCTGGAGCGCAACCAGGCCACCTAGAATATTTCCCGCAAGACAAATCGGCAAGCCCGTCGAGATGGAAGGCGCCTGGTTCTCGTTTCCATGGCAAGCGCCCGCGCCTTCATGAAATACCCGGGATGAACATCACTTAGTCCATATGGATAAAGAGTGCTCTGGTCCGAATTTCAGGTGCTACGCCACTACGCATGCCATCGAGCCGATGAACGGATTTCCCTGATCCAGGCAGAGAATTACAATCAATCAGGCTCGTTGGAATCCCTCTTCCCGTCTCTTTATCAGGAGCGCATTTTTCCCCGCATATCGGAGGCGGGACACCTATGCTACGATGGATATAGCAGGGAGGAATTCTCCTCCCTCAGAGGAAAAAGGATCCCTCATGAAAACGCCTTCGTTTTTGGCACCCCTGGTTAAAGGAAACTCTTTGAAAAGACTGTTTCAAGGTTTTGCGGCAGGCGTAATTTGCACGGTGATCATCGGCTTTGGTTGGGGCGGATGGTTACTCGGCAGCGCTGCTGAGAAAATGGTGGATACAGCAACCGAAACAGCCATGGTCGCGGCTTTGGCGCCCATCTGCGCCGATAAGTTTGAGCGGGCGGTTAATACCGATAACGGTTTGGTTCCTAAACTCGCAGCGGTCGATTCATGGGAACGGGGCAATCATTTGCTGAAAGCCGGCTGGGCAACTTCACCGGGCGGAGCAAAGCCGGACAACAATGTGGCGGAAGCGTGCGCCAACTTGCTCAACAAGACATTTAAACTGAAGTAGGTCGACAAAACCGGCATCTAGCGGAAACCGCCCCCCGTACGCCCCGGCCCTCGTGGGCCGGGGCGGCGCGTCTTCAGTTTTGTTTGGGGATGCCCTTGAAGGCGTGCTCGCCCCAGAGGTTCTTGAGCCTCTTGTCCCGGCCGCACCTGAAGCGATAGTAGCGGTAGCGGACCGAGTTATTCTGATAATAGTTCTGGTGATAATACTCGGCGGGGTAGAACGTGGCGGCGGCGAGTATCGGGGTGACGATCGGTTTGTCGAGCAACTTTTGCGCCGCTTTCTTCGAGGCCTCGGCCGCCTTGCGCTGCTTCTCGTTCAGGGCGAACACGGCTGTTTTGTAGGAATCGCCCCGGTCGCAGAACTGGCCGCCGTCATCGGTCGGGTCGACCGAATGCCAGAAGGCGGTGAGCAGCGCCTCGTAGCTTACCTTCGCCGGATCGTAGGTGATCTCGACCGCCTCGTAGTGACCCGTGTCGCCATAGGTGACTTGCTTGTAGGTCGGGTTCTTGGTCTTGCCGCCGGTATAGCCCGAAGTCGTCGAGACCACGCCCGGCACCTTGTCGAAATCTGACTCCACGCACCAGAAGCAGCCACCCGCGAATATCGCCTTCTCGAGCTTCTGTGCGCCTGCGGTGTGAGCGCAGAGTAAAAACACGGCGGCTACCAATAGCATGGTCCGTTTCATGATATGTCTCCAAATTGTTGTGGTTCGACCCAGAAATAACCACTCATCCGTATCGTCTGTCCCAAACGCAAACCGGCGTCGACTACGCTGCCTTCGTCAGCCGGCGAGTGGGGTCGCCCATGTGAAGTTCATCGATGGCGGCTATGAAAGTGTGAAAGGCAGGTAATCCACTGGATTCAGGACACCTATGCAACAGAAGTAATAGTAGCCTTACGCCACGCTTCAGATCAACGTCGCGCCCGTACCGGGGTCGAAAGCGTGGACGCGCGCCGGGTCGGGGCGGAGGCGGATGCGCTCGCCCTGGCTCACCCGGACGCTTGGCTCCACCCGCACGGTGAGGGACTCACCCCCCACGCTCAGGTCGAGAAAGATGTCCGAGCCCACCGGCTCGATGATCTCGACCGCGCCCTCGATTTCGCCTTCGCTGCCCATGCGCATGTCTTCGGGACGGATACCGAATACGACCTCCCCGCCCTCGCGCCCCTCGAGCCCGCCCGCGCGCTCCGCGGGCAGGGAAACCCGGAAGCCGCCGCCTTCCAGGATCGTCCGCCCCCCCTCGGCGCGCACCGTGGCGGGCAGGAAGTTCATCGAGGGGCTCCCGATGAAGCCCGCCACGAAGTGGTTCGCCGGGCTCTGGTAGATTTCCATCGGGGAGCCGACCTGCTGGATGGTCCCGTTGTGCATGACCACGATTCGATCTCCCATGGTCATGGCCTCGACCTGATCGTGGGTGACGTAGACCGAGGTGGCGGCGAGGTGCTGGTGGAGCTTGAGGATTTCCACCCGGGTCTGAACCCGCAGCTTGGCGTCGAGGTTCGAGAGCGGCTCGTCGAAGAGGAAGACGCGCGGGTCGCGAACGATGGCGCGCCCCAGCGCGACCCGCTGGCGCTGGCCTCCGGAGAGCTTGCCCGGGTAGCGCCCGAGCAGGGTCTCGATCCCCAGGATGCCGGCGGCGCTCTTGACCCTGCGGTCGATCTCGTCCCTGGCGACCTTTCGCATCTTCAGCCCGAAGGCCATGTTCTTGTAGACGCTCATGTGGGGGTAGAGCGCGTAGTTCTGGAACACCATGGCGATGTCGCGGTCGCGCGGGTGCACGTCGTTCAGCACGCGTCCGTCGAGGAGGATGCGCCCGCTCGTTATCTCCTCGAGACCCGCAATCATCCGAAGCGTCGTGGTCTTGCCGCACCCCGAAGGCCCCAGGAGCACCACGAACTCCCCGTCGTGGATTGTGAGGTTCACCTCCTTGACCGCTATCACCTCGCCGAAATCCTTGGTGAGGTCTTCGAGCAACACCTCCCCCATCTCAGTTTCCCCTCCCTGCGAGAAGCGCGATGGACACCCGCGTGAAATGGTCTGTCCTGCATGGGGCCTGAAGGCGGGTCTTCACGGGCTTGACGGCTGAAAACAAGTTCATCAAAAGCACTTCATGCTCCTCATTCCTTGAGACCGGTGAGCGTAATGCCGCGGACGAATGCGCGCTGGAAGAACAGGAATATGAACGCCGCCGGGATCATCCCCATGACCGCGAGCGCCATGATCTCATGGTAGGCGGCCGAATCGATGCCCTCCATCTGGGCGAGGCCGAGCGGGAAGGTCTTCAGGTTGTCGGTCGTCGCCACGATGAACGGCCAGAGGAACTGATCCCAGTTGTCACGGAAGGCGAGCAGCGCCAGCGCGCCCAGGGCGGGCTTGCAGTTGGGGAGAATGATGCGCCAGAAGATGCCGAACTCGCTGCATCCGTCCATCCGCGCCGCCTCGATGAGGGAGTCGGGAATGTCCCGGATGGACTGGCGCATGAGGAAGACGCCGAAAGCGTCCACCGCCAATGGGGCAATCAGCCCGCCATAGGTGTTGACGAGGCCCAAATCCCGCACCACGAGAAAAGTGGGCACCAGCACGATTTCCAGCGGAAGCATCAGCGTGCTCAGAATCAGGCGGAAGCACAACTCCCGGTGCGGAAAGCGGAACTTGGCCAGGCCGTAGCCCGCGAGGGTGCAGAAAACGAGGTTCCCTCCCATGACCGCAAATGCCACGACGAAGCTGTTGTAGAAATAGACCCCGAAAGCCCCCTTGGCCAGGGCGTTGGGGTAGTTCACCCACTGGATATCATCCGGTATCCATTTTATGGGGAGATCGAAGACTTCGATCCCCGTCTTGATGGAGGAGGAGACCATCCAGAAGTAGGGAAGGAGCATCACCCAGACGCCAAAAAGTGCGAACAGGGTGATGAGCGCACCCCCCAGGCGGAGCATCGTCTTGCGTCTCATTCGACGCCTCCCCGGCGCAGGAGCCGCAGCTGAATCAGGGTCAGACCGAAGAGAAAGACGAACAGCACCATCGACGCTGCGGCCGCCTCTCCCATACGGAAGAAGGCGAAACCCGTTTCGTAGATGAAATACGGGAGCACCTTGGTTGTCCCGTTGGGGCCGCCTTCGGTCATGACCAGCGGGTTCAGGAACACCTTGACGGCCGAGAGGAGAGACAACACCATCACGAACGTTATCGTGGGAAGAAGCAGGGGGATCGTCACGTAAAAGAAGCGCTGGAACACGCCCGCGCCGTCGATGATGGCCGCCTCGTGGTATTCCTTCGGTATGGCCTGGAGGCCCGCCAGGTAAATCACGCCGAACAGCGGAATGCCCCGCCAGATGCCGATGGCGATGAGGGCGGGCAGCGCCGACTCCTCCATCGAGAGCCAGTTGATGCGGCCGATCCCGAAGGTCTCCAGAATCGTGTTCACCAGGCCGTAGGGGTGGTACATGAACTTCCACACCATGGCCACCACGATCTGCGACATCGCGATGGGGAAGAAGTACGCCAGACGAATGACCGAACGCCCCGGCATCCGCCGGTTCAGGAGAAGGGCCAGCGCCAGCGCGAAGAACCACTCCGGGATGGAGACGCCGAACATGTACTTGACCGAAACCCAGAAGGACTGATGAAAGAGCGGGTTCTGCCAGAGGAGGTTGTAGTTCTCAAGCCCCGTGAATACGGGCGGGCTCATGAGGTCGTAGCGGTAAAAGCTCAGCCGGAAGGCCTGGAGCATGGGGTAGAACTTGAAGATTATGAGATGAATGAGCGCAGGGAGAACGAAGAAGAACCCCGCCCAGCGGAGGTGGCTGTGGAGGGAGCGTTTCCCCCCGCCAGCCACCAACCGCCGAATCTTCGACGGTAAAGTCCGGTCGACTCCGATCTCGCGACCCATCGGTTCTCCGCCTACTTCTTGGCCAGCGCCGCGTCGATCTCCTTACACGCCCTGTCGAGCGATTTCTTGGAGTCTTCCTTCTTCAGGACCACGCGCTCCATCGCCCGGTGAATGGCCTGGTTGAGTTCGAGCACCTTGTCGGAGCGCTGCAGAAAGCGCCCGTTCGAGATGTCCTTTACGAACACGTCCAGATAGCGTGTCTTGCGCGCATCTTCCATCCCGGGAAGGTTCAGGAAATTCTTGTCGGGATGGGGATAGGACGTTCTCTCGTACCAGGTCTTGGAGTCATTGACGACGTGTTTCAACACTTTATGCACGGCCCGCTGCTTCGCCTCGGAAATATGGGGATTCACCGCGAGGGCGAAGCCGTAAATCGGCGTCACGGGCTTTTTGGGGTCCACCTGCGGGAAGGGCACCACCTTCACGTACTTCATCACCTTGGGGCCGAACTGCGCCACGCTGCCTGCGTGGGTGATGAACATGGAGACGCGCCCCTTGGGCAGATCGTCCGCCGGGAGGGCGTTGGTGCCCAGGCTCACGGTGGGGTCCGAAGCCTTGTAGTGGTGCGCAATCCTGGCCCGGACATTCATGGCCTTCACACCCGCCTCGCTGTTGGCCAGGCACTTTTTCCCGGAGGCGTCGAGGATTTCTCCCCCGTATTGGCGAATCGTCGTGTTGAAGTACCACATCGTCCAGGTGGAGGAGTGCATGGCGAAATCGAAGCCCTCGCGCACCATCCTGCTGCCCCTCATTTTCACCAGTTTTTTCCCGATGCGGCCGACGTCCTCCCAGGTGCGCGGGTAGTCCTTGTCCGGGTCCAGGCCCGCCTCCCGGAAGTGCTTCGTGTTGATGAAGAGGCTGAAGCCCGAAGCGATGGGAGGGAGAGCGTAGAGCTTCCCCTTGTGGATGTAGCCGTCCAGCGCCCCCGGTATGTAGGCCTTCTTCATGTCCTCGAGGTCCTTGTAGCCCAGCCATTCGGGACGAATGGGGGCGAGGACGTTCTTGGCGGTGAAGCCGGGCAGCAGGAAGTCGATGAGCGTAAACATGTCGGCCGCCGAGCGCGTGGAAAGCGCGGCCGTGAGTTTCTGGAAATACGGGGTCATCGCGAAAAAATCATACTGTACGGGAGTGTTGGGGTTCTTCTTGTTCCATTCCGCCACCAAATCCTTCGAGTAGTTGTTGTGCGGCGGGTTGCTGTGTTCCCACCAGGTGATTCTTGTCTGCTGGGCGAAAGCCGGGCTCACGAGAAGCGCCGTCAGCAAACCGACCAAAAGATGCGTCATGAGGAAGCGTCGCATGGTTTTGCCTCCTTTCCGATCCGCCTGTAACAGCCGGCGGTTCAATGGGGATTCCGGGCGCACTCCACGTATGGAATGTACCGGGATCGAATGGGTACACCAGCAGCAACACTATTCCACCACGATAAATTTTCTATTAGGCAAGTGAATAAAAAATATATTAACACCTGCCCATTCCAAGTCAAAACGTCTTTGGTGAGTCTGTGGACACGAAAATAATGACAAATACGATAAGAGTGTGGCCAAGTTCATACGGGCGGGCGCGGGGGCCTCGGACAGGCACGGAGGCCTGTCCGCTACGGTCGCGGTACGAGGGGGATATGCAGGGGTCACCCGACCGGGATTGACCCGACCGGGGAGGGAGGAGATATCACTCCCCCCTTGAGGGAACTGTTGAAAAAGACCTCTCCGCCTCATCCTGAGTAGCGGTGAAACCGCGTATCGAAGGATGCCCTCTCGCCCAGTGCGAAGCGTTCAACTCCCCTCGCCCTTCGATACGCCGCCTTCGGCGGCTACTCAGGGTGAGGGAAAGGCGCCCCATTCAGGGCGGTGAGCGGACCGACAAACTATCCCTTCTTCGGGGTTCTCGAAACAGGGTTTTTCAACAGCCCCTTGAGGGTCGGTCTCCCTCGGGGAAGACCGACGTAGAGGCCGAGCGTTTTATGCGAAGGCCGATTCAGTGGGGGGTAAAATGCGTTTTATCGCCATTCCGAGTTATACCCCCCACCAGTTCACTTTCGGGCTTACGCCCTCAGTTCACTGTCTGGCTTTCCCCTCGGGAAGCCAGACCCTCAAAGGGGGGAGTAAACTTCAAAAGCGTGCGCGCCACCCAACCAAGAAACCTGTCTCATTCCCCCTTGCCGGAGCCGCTCTCGCGCGGGTCGCGCCCGGTGTAGTAGAACCAGTGAATCTCGCCCAACTCATGCTCCACCCCTCCGGACGCAGCAGCTCTGGCCGCTTCTTCTGCGCGTCGGCGCGCGCGTTTGGCCGCACGGCGCATCGCGACTTCAGCACCTGCAAAATCAGGGTCTCGGGGCTTCTGCGTCGAATGCTGCTCACGTGAATTCATACTCTCACCTGCTCCTCAAGCAACTCCGGCACTTCCCCCGAATTATCGTACAAAGCCCACCCATCGACCAAGTCCCGATAAATTTTCTCGAAGTTGCGCCGGCCGGCGTCGAACCGTCTGCGAATCACCTCTTCGGGCACGTCGTGGCCTCCTTCGAGAACGCGCTGCGTGACGCGCGCAATCGCCATTTCGGGCGTCGGCAGCTGCAGGAAGAACAGCTTGACCCGGTAGCCCTGCTCCCGCCAGCGGGGAATATGGCGCGCATAGCCCCGACCGCTCAGGGTCGTCTCGAAGGCGAAACTCTCTCCCCTCAGCGCGTTTTCGCGGATTTGGTTCAGCACCAGCCTGCCGGCTTGTGCGCCAACCCGATCGGGACGGAATGGATTCAACCCGGCGGCGATGAGATCGGTGTTGATAAAAAAAGGGCAGTTCGCCTCATTCGGCAGAAATTCCGTGGCGAACGTCGTCTTTCCCGCGCCGTTCGGCCCGGCGATGATGAATATCCGCTTCTCGTCCGTATCCGCCAATGTCAGTCCGCTTCCTTGTAAATATCTTCAAACGCAGCGGCGATTTTCTCGTCATCCTCATTGTCTCCGCGCCCCGCCCGGCATGCAAGGTCTCCCAAACGCGAATCGGTTCGCCCTGTGGTATATATAATCGCCGAGGGGTTCATGCGCGGAATTTGTGAGCCTGTAAAAAACACGAAAAATTTAGTGCTTTCCCCATATAGACCGAACGAGGCTGCGATGAAAAAAACGGTTTCCTTTCTGTGCGCGATCGCCCTGCTCGCGCTCGTACACGCGCCCGCCTCAGGAGCCGAGCCCCCGAGACGCCTCAAAGCGCGCGTCACCAAGGTGTACGACGGGGCGAGCTTTCAACTCGGCGGCGGCCTGCGCTCCGCCCTCATCGGCGTGGCCGCCCCCGCGCCCGGTGCGCCCGGCTCCGAGCAGGCCCATGCGCACCTGAAGCGCCTCATCGAGAACAGGACCGTAACCCTCGAAATCGACGAAAAACCCGTGGACGGCTCCGGCCAGACGCTTTATTACGTTTTCCTGGAAGAAGGCGGCCTCGTGAACGCCCTCATGGTGCTGCGGGGGCTGGGCCGCGCCCTCGTGAAACACCCCAACGTGCGCTACCGCAAGGAATTGATAGAAGCCGAAAACCTCGCCAGGCGATACCGCCGCGGCGTGTGGGGCAGCGAATTCGACCCGCGGGATCCGATAGACCGATAGAATTCATACTGGCGGATTTTCATACAGGCAGTCTCGGTGACGCACCCGAATCCTGTGCAGCCGTTTTGAGAAGGAGTTGTTGACAAACCCCCTCGCGAGAAAAACGCCTGCGGCGCATTCACCTCCCTGACGCGCAATTCCTCCTTCGTCCCGGAAAGGCCCGAAAACCCGCGCTGAAGAATTCCTCCTTCCTCAGTCGGATTTCACCACTGCCGTCATTCCGCCGAAAGCCGGAATGATAATGCCTTTGCTCGGTCGATAAACAAGAATATAGCGGACAGCTCCCTGTGTCTGTCCGCTACGGCCCCCCCTTCCCGGTCGGCCCCATTCGCCGATTCATGAATTTCGGACTTTTCAACAATCCCCTCCTCACTGGCCGGCTTCCCTTCCTCAAAGGCGCGCCGTGGCGAGGTTCTTTACGGAATCTTTACGATCTTTACACAATCTTTACATTCACTCGCAGCTTCCGCTGATACCATTTTCTTGCCCATTCGGGCCTCGCCGGACGTTCCTGGACGCGAAGGCGAGCCTGCCGCCGGTCTCGAAATTCCAAACCTGCCGCCTCCTTCCACATCCGCCGCCGCAACAACAGGAAGGGGAACAGACCATGAAAGCAGAATGTGGCGACACATCCGACGACGAACCTGGCGAACAAACCCGGAACAGCACCACTCACCAAACACTTCGTAATCCATGCACACCCCGGCGCGGAGGCCGCCTCGCGGCGGCGCTGCTCGCGTTGCTCACCGTTTTCTTCTTCATGTCACCCGCCACGCCCGCCACGGCGGAGAAACAAGTCTGGTCCGGGACTCTGACCGCCAAGGAACTCCCCGGCGGCATCCTGGGCTGCAGCAACGACGTGCTGGCGGGCAGCAGGTGCTCCGAAAGCGCCGTTCTCACGGAGGACGAATTCACCGAAGGCGACGCCACCTACGCCGTTCATGCGGTCTTCGTCCGCAGCAACGGAAGACTCGAATTCTCCGTCCGGCCCATTCTTCCGGACAACCTGCGCTCGCTCGTCCTGTACGTCGGCGAGAAGACTTACGACTTCGACAGCGCGGACATCGCCAACCATGGGTCGGGAACAAGCAGGTGGGCCTGGGACGGCTCCGCCCTCTCCTGGTCCGCGGGTGATGACGTTTCGCTCCGGCTGACGGACCCCACCTCTGCGTCGAACGACGCGACCCTGAACACGCTGGGGATTAGCACAGGTTCTCTCAACGAGACGTTCGAGTCGACGACCACGAGCTACACCGCCTCGGTGGAGAGCGGCGTCTCGCGAATCACGGTGACGCCGGCGGCGACCGACTCGAGCGCCACCATCTCCTGGCTCGATTCGAACGGCAGTCCGCTCGCCGACGCGGACGGGAGCACCGAGGGGTTTCAGGTCGATCTCTCGACTGGCGAAAAAGTCGTCAAGATCAAGGTGACGGCCGAGGATACCACCACGACGCAGACCTATACGCTCACGATCGTGCGCCAGTCGGAACAAGGCACAACGCCGACGGTCTCTATCGAGGCGGTGCACGCCAAGGCGGCGCCCAGGATCGCGCACCCCGAGTTCCGCGTGACGCGCTCTGCGTCTTCCGCCTCCCCGCTCACGGTCAACCTCTCGATAACCCAGGCGGCAATGTATCTCTCGAACACTTCGCCGAACGTCACCATTCCGGCGAACGAGACCTCGGCGACGGTGAAGCTCAGAAGCACTTACAGCGGCTCGACGAGCGGGGACATCACGGCGAGTATCGCCGCGGGGACGGGCTACGAGGCGGCCGCTGCGCCCGACGACTCGGCGACCGTGGCGATGGTGGTGGCGGACCCGCTCCTCATCGTCAGCTGGGCGCAGAACGACTACATTGTGAGAGAGGGCGAGAGCCTGGACGTTGCTATAAAGGCCACGACCGGCGCGAACGTGCCGAAGCCGAGGGAAACCCTAATTTATTCGGTGAGCGCCCGGGCGGATACAGCAGGAAGCCCCGACGACTATGCGGCGATTTCAGAAATTCTGCGCGTCGAACCGGGCGACTATTCCGCGGACGGTAACACCTTCTCGGCGACGAAGACGGTGACCGTGCAGACTGTTGCCGACGCCGAAGACGAGGGTGACGAGCGGTTTGACGTTGTACTCGAAATGTTGCCCGGTTCCCTGATTTCCCCGACCTGCCCCTGCCGCGCATCCGTCATCATCACAGAAGAAGATATCTCCGACGCGACCCTGAGCGCGCTTGCGATAAGCCCCGGTTCGCTCAACGAGGCGTTCGCGCCCGAGACAACGAGCTACACCGCCTCGGTGGAGAGCGGCGTCGCGCGGGTTACGGTGACGCCGACGACGAGCGACCCGGACGCAAGCGTGGCGTTTTTCGCGTCGGGTGATACGGCGCTTACCGACGCGGATACGAGCAGCCCGAACACCTTCGAGGTCGACCTCGTTACGGGCGAGAACGTCGTCAAGATCAAGGTGACGGCCAGGGACGCCACCAAGACGCAGACCTATACCCTGCGGGTGACCCGCAATCATGAGGTGATGCTGCGCCTGGTGGACGGAAATACGCCCCATGAGGGCCGCCTCGAGATATTCCACGGCGGCCGGTGGGGAACGATCTGCGACGACTATTGGACAGATAGCGACGCAGACGTTGCGTGCCGGCAACTCGGCTTCCCGGAGGGCTCGGTAGGCAACGGCGGTCGCTTCCTCCGGGCGCATTTCGGCGAAGGCGCCGGGCCGATCCACCTGGACGACTTGCTGTGCGTGGGCAACGAGACGAGCCTGATCGACTGTCCACGCGCGAACAACAAGGCGGTGGGCGTCCACAACTGCCGCCACAGCGAGGACGTCGGGGTGCGGTGCTCGGTCGGCGGGCCGAGAATCTCAGGCGCGCCTTCCTTGAGCGCGCCTGATGCGAACGGGCGCTGGAGGCCGGGCGAGACGCTCGAAGTCACGGTGACCTTCAGCGTGGCAGTGGAGGTCGACACGACTCGCGGCGTACCGGGCGTCGGGGTGCGGCTCGGAGATTCTACAGAGCGCCTCGCCACCTACGACCGGGGCGGAGGTACGATGGAGCTCGTGTTCGCCTATGCGCTTCGCCCGGATGACGGCGCGCATACGTCCGTGCACGTGAGCGGCGACAGCCTCGATCTCCGTGGCGGGCTGATCCGAAGCGTGGCGACCGGACTCGACGCGCTGCTCGACCACACAGGCGCGAGCCGCGCAGGAGTGGCGGGCGCTTCGCCCGCCCTCACCGCGGAGTTCAGGAACCTGCCGGATTCGCACGAGGGACGGGGGAACACGTTCAAATTCGAGCTCCACTTCAGCGCCGAGATCCAGATGAACGCCGAGGCGGTGCGTGAACACCTGCAGCTGAAGAGATCCCGAGTTTCCGAGGCGCAGAAGCTGTCGCCGCCGAGCAACATGGGCTGGGAAATAACGGTGTCGCCCGACTCGTTCGACGACGTCGTCATCACGCTTCCCGCGACCGCCGACTGCACATCCGCGAACGCGGTTTGCACCGCTGACGGACAGAAACTCGAATCCGGCGTTTCGGCGTTGGTGCCGGGAGTTCCGGCGGTCTCGGTGTCCGATACGCAGGTGCAGGAGGGGCCGGGGGCCACACTCGACTTCCTGGTGACCGCCAGCCGGGCGCCTGACCGGTTGGTGGCGGTGCGCTACCGCACGGTCGACGGGACGGCGCGGGCGGGGAGCGACTACACGGCAAGTTCGGGACACGTCTTCTTCCGTCCCGGTGTGACGACGCGTACGGTGTCGATTCCGGTGCTCGACGACTCGCACGACGAAGGCAGCGAGACGATGCGCCTCGAGTTGTCTCAGGGGTCACATGCAGGCAGCCATCGCTTGCGGATCGACGATGGCGAGGCGACGGGGACGATCACGAACACCGACCCGATGCCGAAGGCGTGGCTCGCGCGATTCGGACGCGAGGCGGCGGAGCACGTGACCGACGCGATTGCCGAGCGGCTGCGCGGCGCGCGCACGGACGTTGTGCTGGGCGGGCAGAGCCTGGCCCTGGATCGGGACCCTCTCCTCCCGGCGGACCCGAACGCCCGCCTCGCCGGTAGTAATTTCAAGCTCGGAGGAAGCGGCGATGGTTCCACGCCCGGAATACCGGGCGGCGTTTCGGGTGAAGACGCTGAAGCGACGTGGCGCGAAATCGAGATGAGCGAGTTCATGCTCGCTAGTTCGTTCCACATGGCGTCCGCCGAGAAAATGGATTCAGGACCACGCTGGTCGGTCTGGGGACGGGGTGCGCGTTCGAACTTCCAGGGCGCAGAGGACAACCTCACGCTCGACGGCGAGGTGACGACGGCGACGCTGGGCGTGGACCATGAGCGCGACCGGTGGCTCGTCGGCGTGGCGCTTGCGCGAAGCGCGGGCGATGGTTCGTTCCGCACGAGCGGGGCGTGCGCGACCGGCTGCGCGGGCGAGGTGGAGAGCACACTCATGGGCGTCTACCCCTACGCCCGCTACCGGGTGAGCGAGCGGCTCTCGCTCTGGGGCGCGCTCGGCCAGGGGCAGGGCGACCTGACGCTTTCGCCAGAGGGCGCGCGGCCCATCGAGACGGATATCGATATGCGCATGGCGGCGGCGGGAGCGCGCGGCGTGCTCCTGCCCGCCTCCGTGACGGGCGGGTACGAACTCGCCCTGCGCGCGGACTTGCTCGTGACGCGCACGACTTCGGACGCGGCGGCGGGCCTAGCCGAGGCCGAAGCGGAAACGAGCCGAATCCGCGTGCTCCTCGAAGGCTCGCGCGAGTTCAAACTGGGAGGCGGGGTGCTCACGCCCTCGCTGGAAGTCGGCCTTCGCTACGACGGGGGCGACGCGGAGACGGGAAGCGGCCTGGAGGTCGGCGGCTCGCTGCGCTATTCGTCGGGAAGCCTGACGATGGAGGTGAGCGCGAGCGGCCTCCTCGCCCACGCCGATAACGACTATGAGGAATGGGGCGTGAGCGGCTCGGTGCTCTACGCGCCGGGCGCCGACGGGCGCGGGTTGTCCGTTCGCGTGGGCTCCGGCTGGGGAGCGGATTCGGGGAGCGCCGAGCAACTCTGGTCGCAGAGATTCGGCGGCATCCAAGCGGGTGCATTCGACCCCGAAACGCGGCTCGACGCCGAGGTGGGCTACGGTTTCGACGCCAGGCGCGGCCTGCTCACGCCCTACGCGGGCGTGGCGATGTCGGATAGCGGAGAGATCTGGCGCGCGGGCGCGCGCTGGCGGATTGCGCACGCCTTCGACGTGGCGCTCGAGGCGAGCCTCAAGGAGTCGGAATACGACGAAAAACCCGAGAGCGGCGTGCTCCTGCGCTGTTCGAGGAGGTGGTGATCCATCCATCGAGGGGGGGGGCCGCAAGGACAGGTCGCGACCTGTCCCTACAAGAAATGCGGTTGGCCTGCCGCATCAGAGAGGACGCATCGGCCCTCCCCTGGAAAAATCTTCCGTCGTTCCCGAGATGCGGGGACAGGCCCCGGCCTCGAAGAAGCACGGACTGACTCCCCCTCAAGGGGGGAGTGAACTTCAAAAGCATCCGCGCAACTCAAAATCGCTTCCAGAGGGTTTTTCAGCAGCCCCTCCTCGCTCGCGTTTGACACGCATTTCCCCGCATTTGCCGTATCCCTGCATATTCGGAGATTCGATATCGTGCGCTCGGCGCGGGGGAAAGCGAACCCTCCTTCATCAGTCGGGTTCGTCCCCAAAGGAAAGGAGGCTTTCTCATGGAATCAGGCATTCGGGAGAGATTGAAAACGGTGATAACTGCATTCTTCGCCGGAGCGACCCGTCCATCTTCAGAAGAACACGGGCAGCCTCGTTCGAACTCCCCCTCATCGGGGAAATTCGATACCCTCTACAAAGGCGTAAACCTGTTCTCCTTACTCCGGTTCGATAATCGCGGAGAGAGGAACTGCATGCATGGATTCGAGGATGGCGCAGCAATGAAAATAATCCTATTACCCGTAAAATACGATTAATTATTATTATGAACCCGGTGACCACGCAATGGTACGATTGACTCCGTTTGTCTACGGTAACTGATTGTTTATAATACCATATTTCTGTTATTTTCCTTCCCGACCCCCCTTGCGCTTTCGTCACACGTATGCTCTGATACCCTCCCGTATCATGCCGCACGTATGCGTTTTGATTACATATTTTTGGAAGCGGGATGCCGAAGCGAAGCGAACTGAAGCTCACCAAGCGCACCGTCGACGCGCTCGAGGCCGACGGGAAGGACGTCCTCTTCTGGGACCGGGAGCTGGCGGGCCTGGGTGTGCGCGTCCACACCACGGGCCGGAAGACCTGGGTGGTGCAGTCCCGGGGACCCGGGGGTCCGAAGCGCGTGACGCTCGGCCGCCACGGGGAACTGACCGTCGATGAGGCCAGGAAACAGGCCG
>Ga0209543_1000026_pt1 | contig 221888 bp, 178 predicted proteins | sample MesohylFT_FD_187296 | JGI IMG/M metagenome (GOLD analysis project Ga0209543, IMG submission 187296) | Host-associated microbial community of the marine sponge Aplysina aerophoba from Gulf of Piran - sponge mesohyl, lysed by freeze-thaw... | ecosystem: Host-associated > Porifera > Sponge >... | reverse complement strand
TTTTGCAGGCTGGGGTACCCTGGACCTAAACCAGATAAAGCCGATCTGATTCGGAATAAGAGCCTGCGGGTGGAGCGACAGTAAGACGGTGGACTCTCTGAGAAAACCGCAGTTGCTATGAAACCGAAGCCCCAACCTTTAGGTTGTGGGTGGTATCACTACCACAACTATGCAATCCAATATACTCTTCTGAGTAACCCTTATGGCGAATGCGGACACAACCAATTTGTTCGCGCATCATGAGAGGGTCCTGATGATAAAAGACGATGTCCAATTAATTCAAAGAGTTTTATCAGGCGACGATGAGGCATTTGGTGTCTTAATCCAAAAATACCGAAAAGGGGTCCATGCCCTCGTCTGGCGGAAAATTGGCGATTTTCACTACGCTGAGGAAATTACGCAAGACGCTTTTCTTCAGGTATACAAGAAGCTTTCAACGCTCAAGAATCCCAGTCAATTTTCCGGATGGCTCTATGTCATTGTGGATCGACTCTGCATTAATTGGCTCCGAAGACACAAACCTACGGCACAATCGCTGGAAGCAACAAGTATAAGAGAGATAGAAGAATTTTCTTATACCTGTTATGTATCGGAGCAACGCGAAGCGGAAGCACTGGATCATCGATCTGCAGTCGTCAAGAAGTTGCTGAAGAAGTTACCGGAGAGTGAACGCACTGTGGTAACACTCTACTATCTCGGTGATATGACAACCAAGGAGATAGGCAAATTCCTCGGTGTATCCGTGAACACGATTAAGAGTCGGCTGCGTCGGGCGCGGAAACGTTTACTGGATGACCAAGAACGCTTCGTTCAAAAGGTTCTCGGCGGTGTACAGTTATCAGAAAATCTAACAAGCCATATCCTGCGACAGATCGCCGACATGGAACCGATACCCCCTCCGACTGCGAAACCGCTGTTCCCGTGGGTTGCTTTCGGTACCGCTGCCCTTCTAATCACCTTGATATTAGGCACGAGCCAACCCTACCTCACCCGTTTTCAACACCCGTATAGTTTCGAGGCAGAATCCGAGCCGACCATTGAAATTATTGATGTGCCTTTTACGCTTGATACTGATTCAAAACCGCATGTCCGGAATCAGACTGGAAGTGCTGTGTCCCCGGGCAAAAACAACAGTGCCGGTTTACAGACTTCTGAAGCGCATTTGACGACCACTACGGAATCGGATGTACCCGCTAAATTCTCTACCGCGCAGTGGACACAAGCAAGTGGTCCTCAAGGGACCCCAATCTTTGATACCTTTGCTACGTCTGACGGCACACTCTACATTGACACACAAACGGGTATCTATAGGTTAACAGCTGACGCATCTACTTGGACGCGCATCGTCCCGGATATTCCAACCCTTGGCGGTTATATGTCTATGACAGAGTATAACGAAACCCTCTATATCGTTTCGGATGAAGAAATCTTCGCTTCCAGTGATGATGGCGAGACATGGAACACCTTTTGTCCTCGACCAGACGGGCATCGTCATGTTGGACTGATCGTAACGGATGCACCGCAAATTACGCCTTCGCGAACAGGCATTACAATGTATCTTGCGTTTCGAGATAAAGGCATCTTCCGATCTACGGATGCCGGTACACGATGGGACTCGTTTAACGAAGGATTATCAGGCAAACGCATTCGCGCAATGGTGGAAATAGGAAGCGCGGTATTTGTTGGCACAAACGAGGGGCTCTACCGACTCGGCGCAGATCGGTGGGAGCAGGTGCCAGTGGAAATCTTCAAAGCTACCAGATCCTTTGAAACAGAGGCGTTTGCTGACGCAGACAGCGGGCTCTACCGTCTCAACGCAGAGCGGTGGGAAAAGGTACCGGTGCAATTCTCCAATGCTATCCATTTCCTGAAAGTCTTTGAAAACAATCTCTATGTTGGTGTCGGTTCGGATATGTCTATGTGGCACTCGCCTGAAACGAAAAGAGGAATGATAGTAAATCCAAAAGCACTCAGAGGGGTGATTTTCCACTCAGCCGACTTGGGTAAATCGTGGACGGAAATAACGCCTAAAAATGAGCCTCTCTTTTTTACGGCAGGCACGGATATGGAGTTTTGGGCTGCTGGCGAGACGCTCGTTTTAAACGGTTCTGAGCAATTTCGTTCAACGGATACGGGGAAAACTTGGACAAAACTTGGCACTAACACGCGTTCGTTGACGGGTCTTAATTCGCGAAATATAGGCGTAAACGGAAGGACTTTTTATGCGGTTGGAACGAACGGGATTTATCGAACAATGGATGCCGGTGAATCGTGGCATCCATTTATGGATGGGATCATAGGGACGAGGATAGGAAGTCTGGTGGCGTTCAACAACCGACTCTATGCATATACCTACGGTGATATTGCTCAATCAACCGATGCCGGTGAATCGTGGACAAGCGTTCTGATAGATTCCAAATCGACAGGGAAAGAAAAGGCTCCCGTTGATTTCTCTTCTAATTCAAACTTGGTGGTTGCAGAGGGTACACTTTATGCGATTGCGTCTGAAGAAGAGAATCTGCGTATTTACTGCTTATCTACGGATACCAATATCTTTGCTCCAGTTCAAAGTATACCCACTTTTCATGCTGGAATGTTGTCTACCGAATTATGGAAATCTATTACGGAAGCGAAATATATCTCTCTCTATAATCGCATGGAAATGGATACTCGATTGATAACTGCATTGCGTAGGGCTGCAACCCGTGCGACAACCGGTGGATTTGCGATCAGTGATGGAACGTTCTATGTGGAATACCAGCGAGTGCTTTTCAAATGGAAACCCGGCGATTTAGAATGGACGAATACAGGATTAGTAGACCTTACCGAAGACTCGGAGAGGGGTAGACCTTGGAGACAAGGATTCAGATTGGCGGCTACCGGGCAGACTGTCTACGTCGGAAAACGAAATGGCACACTGTTTCAATCACTTGATGAGGGAGACAGTTGGAGAGATATTACACCGAACCTTCCACTCCACTTTACCCGCTTCAAAGAGATCGTCTTTGTCGGGTCAACGATTTACGTCGCAACGGATGAAGGGGTCTTGATTTCACAGAACGGCGAACACTGGCGCGTACTCACCGATAAAATGGGGACTCGTCCCGTTATAGATAGATTCGCAGTCAATCATACTGACATTTATGGTGCCGGTAATGCGGGGGTCTATCGTTTAGATGCTCATAGCAAGTGGGAACAGATTTCTCCAAGTATTCGGCATAGAATTGACGCGCTTGTCGTCGGCAATAATAAACTTTACATTGATCTTATGCAAGGCGGGATGTCTCATATCTCCCTTGAAAAACTACAGTAGGGGCAGTTTCCCAACAGCGTCAGATATCTAATGAAATACACACGAACCTGTATCGCATTCTGTATCGCACTCCTGCTCAGTAGCAGTTTACAAGCCGCTCAGGGTCCAGTGCTTTCCTATGTCGTTGAGCAAGGAGGAACGGCTGAAATACACTGGGCAGATACTACTGGCAATATTATCCGTCGTATTAAAACGGACGTACCTAATATGGGTTCGCTCTCATGGTCTCCCGATGGACGGTATGTCGCCTATCAATCCAATCACGAAGGCACTCCCAATATCTATGTGATGGACGTCCAAAATAAGACATCTCGTCGGTTAACAAACCATGAGGGCAGAAATCTGAGACCCGCGTGGTCACCAAATGGAAAATGGATCGCCTTTGTCTCGGATCGAGCAGGAGAGTATCTGGATGTCTATAGAATGGATACCGACGGTTCAAACGTTAGACGGTTGACAAACCAAGGTAATAACTGGAGGCCGGGTTGGTCTCCAGACAGTCAATGGATCGCCTTTACCGCCACTCACGACAGACGTACCGCCCTGTATATAATGACTGCCGATGGAAGAGGTCGGAAACAGCTGAAACAAGATGTGTCCACATCGTCTGGAGGCACATGGTCCCTAAATAGCAAACAGATCGCCTTTGCGGCTGGGAATCTATTTGAAGATGGCATAAACATTCGTGTCATTGATACGAATAGAAACAATCCACAAAAACTAACGCAGGTTGGGGCATTGTCGTCGGCGACACATCCGGCATGGTCTCCCGATGGTGAGTGGATCGCCTATTCTGTGAAAAAGATAGTGAATCTGCCACTGCCAGGTGTACGCGTCCCCATCGCTGAAGTCTATAGCAAATGTACCATCCATATCGTCAAAGCTAAAGGTAATGCCGGTGAACCCCGTGAAATCGTCAATGGGTTACCGCTACAACCGATGCCAGCATGGGTGCCAGAGATTGCATTTCCCGTCTCACCCAGCACAGAGAAACAGACAACTCTCTGGGGTAGACTTAAGCAAGGTAAAAAATAATTACTGTCGCTGTCCTCATCGGACTTCTTAGTTGTAGCAATACAGTCACACAAGAATCCACACTAACCCCTGAAGTCCCACCTGTGAAGGAACGGATTGAATTAATGAAAAAACACCTATCAATGAAGGAGAGTATCATGAAGTACTTAGTTTTACTCACGACTCTGATCGCTCTGCTCAGTTGTGGAAGCGGTTCAAACCCTGTAGCACCCAATCCGTCGATGGATACAAGCCAATCCGCCGAGAAAAATGAGTTGTCAGTTGTGGGGGATCCGTTAGTAGTACCTCCGGAAGTTATGGTTGAACCACCGGTACGAGTCATAGCACCTCCAGAGGTAGTAGACCCAGAAATAGAAGCGATCATAGAAGCAATCGTCCGAGATCTTCCCGAACCCCCAGAAGTTGAGGCTGATCCACCACCGCTGAGAATAATAATAGAACCGCCCAATCCACCCGAACTTCCGGAGGGTGTGGCTGATCCACCGGTCGAAATAATAATAGAGGCAATCGTCCGAGATCTTCCCGAACCCCCAGAGGATCCGCCGGACGAGTAATAGCGCCAAACCTTGTTGACAACACCTGTTCGATCCCGACCCTATAATCGAGGCGCGGATATAGCGGGGATGTGTCAGAATTTAGCAATGAAGGGGCGACCTCATGTTCGCCCTTTCCTTAAATCCCAATTCAGACAATCTCGACGACCAACCACTGAAGCTTATTTGCACCGCAAACTGTTAGTTTACGGCATAAGGCCGGTAATCCTCCCACTCCGCGCATCTAATCACCACCACCAACACTATTTTCTATAGGAGCGACCTCTTGGTCGCGATGCTCACACCCTCTAATAAGGGAGTTAGGAAATTCCTCACAACTGGTAACTGCCAACTATATAGTACGGATATCCGAATCCCGACCACTGACTGCCGACTCCTAATTTTTACATTTTTTCAAATTATGCACCCTTTCCGTCCTAAAAATGTGTCTTTAACAATAGGGGAACAATAGGGACTGTGATCACAACGACCCTTAAGATATAGGGGCATATTTGGATGAAATTTATCGGCAAAGTGTCAGCGTTAATCGGGTGTTTAGTGTTAGGTTTCCTGTTATCCTACGCAGATGGGCTTGCACTGCAGGATGCGCATATCGAAAGAAACACGCTATTGCTGGACCCGAACCAACGCACTGTACAAATCGGAAAAGCCGCGACGGTAATCTTAATTGTTAACGCCGATGATGGGACAATCGGCAACGGGAGCGGTTTTTTCGTTGGACGGGATCTGATTGTTACCAGTGTTCACGTCCTTGCCGGTATTCATGGCAAGTCCTATACTTGGGAGATGGGCTCGATTAACCAACCGACGCAATATACGATCAAAGGTGTTGTGGCAAGCGATCCAGAATACGATCTGGTTATCTTAAGGGTCGAAGGTAAGGAAACAGCGGTTCTCCAGCTTGGAAACAGCGATACAGTGAAACTTGGAGAAAAGGTTATCGCCGTCGGAACCCATGGGAACACCAACAAGGATTCTTTGGATAGAATCATAGGTGGCACGATCAGTCGAATCACTGACAATTTCTTCCGCGTGAAAGCCACACTTCTTCCGGGGTACAGTGGCGGTCCCGTCCTGAATAGCACAGGAGAAGTGATAGGGATTTCTGTAGAAGGCGGCGAAACCAAGAGTTCGGGATACGTTATCCCTTCAAATCGTCTCAAAGCACTGCTTGAAAACATGTCTGAACGGGAGAAATCTGTGGAAGAATGGCGAGCCGAACCCATGATACGTGCCTACGCGCTTACCAATCGTGGTGATGCAGAGAAGGTCCTTGGAAGTGCTAAGAGTGCCATCGCGGCTTACGATGCAGCGATACGCCTAACACCCGATTTTGCGGCTGCCTATGCCAAACGAGGATCGGCAAAATATAATTTAGGAGACTATAAGGGGGCTATCAAGGACTACAATGCCGCAATTGGCACTGGGCTCGATTATGCGGCTGTCTACGTAAATCGTGGTGTAGCGAAAAGGAACGTGCGACACCATAAGGGAGCCATCAAAGACTATAACACCGCGATCCGCCTTGATCCGGAGAATATTGAGGCTTACCTTAACCGCGGAAATTTAAGGTCGGATTTGGAAGATTATGAAATGGCGATTGAAGACTACAATACCGCAATTCGTCTAAAACCGAAGGGCATCATGCTTCCGTTTGCCTACGTTAAACGAGCCGGCGCAAAATCGGATTCCGGGGATAAGAACGGAGCTATCACAGATTATGATGAAGCGGTTCGTCTGAAACCAAACACCCGGGGTATCCTCATCGTCGCATATCTCAATCGCGGGATCGCAAAGTTTGATGTAGGAGACAATCAGGGTGCTATTGAGGATTATGACGAAGTGATTCGCCTGAATCCAGGGAATGCGATGCTTGCCAGTGCATACGTCCATCGTGCTGACGCAAAGGCTAAATTGGAGGACAAGGACGGAGCCATCAAAGATTATGACGAGGCTGTCCGTCTCGCTCCAGAGGATGTTGACTTTGTTGCTTATGTCTACAGCAAGCGAGCCTCTGTGAAATTGCAACACAGTGACAGTAAAGGAGCAATTGAAGATTGTGACGCCGCGATTCTGCTTGCCCCTGACCTCGCCGAAGTCTACAAAACTCGAGGCGAGGCACGATCGAATTTAGGGAACCATAGCGAAGCCACCAAGGACTATGATACAGCCGTCTACATAAAACCTGATTATGCTGAAGCCTACTATAAACGAGGTTGTGCAAAGGTTGAGATAGGGAACGTCTCGGAGGCGAAAGCGGATCTCCGAACGGCGTTGAAACTCGCAAAATGGGAGCGAGATCAAGTCCTTATGGCAGATGTTGAGGAAAAACTCCATCTTTTGAAATGAATGAAAAAGAATCTCCAGACTATAATATCTTTGTAAAGAGTAGGTGTCTCTGTTTAGTAGGAATGTAAGTGCGACCAAATCTGCTCGTGAATCATGGAGGGTCCTAATGATAAAAGACGATGTCCAATTAATTCAAAGAATTTTATCAGGCGATGACGAGGCATTTGGCATCTTAGTCCAAAAATACCGAAAGGGTGTCCATGCCTTGGTATGGCGGAAGATTGGCGATTTTCACTATGCTGAGGAAATTACACAAGACGTCTTTCTCCAAGTATACAAGAAACTTGGAACCCTTAAAAATCCCAGTCAATTTGCCGGGTGGCTCTATGTCATTGTGGATCGACTCTGCATTAATTGGCTCCGAAGACACAAACCTGCGGTGCAATCACTGGACGCAACAAGTAGAAAAGAGATAGATGAATTTTCTTATGCCTGCTATGTATCGGAGCAACGCGAAACAGAAGCGATTGAACGTCAACATGCAACCGTCAAGAAGTTACTGAAGAAGTTACCGGAAAGTGAACGCACAGTCGTGACGCTCTACTATCTCGGCGAGATGACAACAAAGGAGATTGGCAGATCCTTGGGTGTATCCGTGAACACGATTAAGAGCCGATTGCGTCGGGCGCGGAAACGTTTACTGGATGACCAAGAGCACTTGGTTCAAAAGGTTCTCGGTGGTGTACAGTTATCGGAAAATCTAACAAGCAACATTATGAAACAGATCGCCGACCTGAAACCGACACCACCTCCAGCTGCGAAACCGCTGCTCCCGTGGGTCGCTTTTGGCACTGCCACCCTTCTGATTGCTTTGTTGTTAGGCGCGAGTCACCCTTATCTCACCCGTTTTCAACAACCGTATAGTTTCGAGGCAGAATCTGAGCAGACTATTGAAATCGTTGATGTACCTATTACGCTTAATATTGATTCAAAACCGGATGTACGAAATCAGGTCGGGAGTGCTGTGTCCCCGGGTAAAAGCAACACTGCCAGTTTACAGACCTCTGAAGCACATTTGATGACCGCTACGGAAGCGGATGCCCTCGCTCAATTCTCTACAGCACCGTGGATACAGGCAAGTGGTCCCGAAGGGACTCCCATCTTTGACACCTTTGCTGCGTCTGACGGCACACTCTACATTGACACACAAACCGGTATCTACAGATTGACGGCGGATGCATCTGTTTGGACACGTATCAACACGGATATCCCAACCTCTGGGACCTATATGTCTATGGCAGAGCATAACCGCACCCTCTATATCGTTTCTGATGATGAAATTTTTGCTTCGATCAACAATGGCGAGACATGGAACATCCTTTGTCCTCGGCCAAAGGGACGTCGTCTTGTTGCCCTGATAGTCACCGATGCGCCGCAAATCACCGGCTCGCGAACAGACATTACAATGTATCTTACGTTTCGAGATAAAGGCATTTTCCGATCTACAGATGCTGGGACACAATGGGACTTGCTTAACGAAGGGTTGTCGGGCAAACGCATTCACGCTGTGGTGGAAATTGGAAACACCGTATTTGCTGGCACAAACGCGGGACTCTACCGTCTCAACGCAGATGTTTGGGAGCAGGTGCGAGTGGAAACTTTCAAAACTACCCAATCTTTTGAAGACGAGACATTTGCTAACACTGCCAACGGGTTCTACCTTCCCAACTCAGAACGGCGGGAACAGGTGCCTGTGCCATTCTCCAATGCTATTCATTTTCTGACAGCTTTTGAAAACAATCTTTATGTTGGAGTGGGTCGAGCTCACTCTACATGGCATCCGACTGAGATGAAAGCGCAGATAAACGCGAATCCAAACGTCCATCATTGTTCGATTTTCCACTCAGATGACTTGGGTGAATCATGGACGGAGATAACGCCTAAAGGTGGATCTCTCTTTTTTAATGGATCTGGTATGGAATTTTGGGTAGCCGGTGAGACGCTTATCACACAAGGTGTTGAGCAATTTCGTTCAACAGATGCGGGGAAAACTTGGACAAAACTTGGCGTTAACACGCGCGCCTTGACAGGTCTTAATTCGCGACATATAGGCGTAAACGGAAAGATTTTTTATGTAGTTGGAACGAACGGGATTTATCGAACAATGGATGCTGGCGAATCGTGGCACCCATTTATGGATGGGATCATAGGGACGAGTATAGGAAGTTTGGTGGCATTCAACAACCGACTTTATGCCCATACCTATCCCGACATTGTTCAATCAACCGACGCCGGTGAATCGTGGAAAAGCATTCTGATAGATTCCAAATCGACAGGGAAAAAACAGGCTCTCGCTAAATTCTCCTCTAATTCAAATTTGGTGGTTGCAGACGGAACTCTTTATGGGATTGCGGATGAAGAAGAGAATCTGCGCATCCACCGGTTATCTAAGGATGCCAATGTATTCGCTCCAGTTCAAGGAATACCCGCTTTTTACAAAGAAATGCTGTCCACCGAATTGTGGAAATCTGTTGCAGAAGCGAAACTCTCGTTACCTGATGAAACGAGAATGGATCCTAACTTGGTAAAGGCACTGCGTGGTACTGTAACCCAAGCGATAACCGGTGGATTCGCGACCAGTAATGGGACGTTCTATGTGGAATACCAGCGAGTGCTTTTCAAATGGAAACCCGGCGATTCAGAATGGGCAAATACGGGATTGATAGACCTCGCCGAACAGTCAAGACCTACGTCCTGGAGAAGAGGATTCAGGTTGGCTGCTTCAGGGGGGACCGTCTACGTGGGAAAACGGGATGGCACACTGTTTCAATCGCTTGATGCGGGGGACAGTTGGAAAGACATCACACCAATCCTTCCCCTCCACTTTACCTACTTCAAAGAGATAGTTTTTGCGGGTTCAACAGTTTACATAGCAACAGACGAAGGCGTTTTGGCTTCACAGAACGGCGAACACTGGTGTGTGCTTACCACTGAAATAGGTGTCCGTCCGGTTATAGATAGACTCACTGTTCATCATACCAACGTTTATGGTGCCGGTGATGCCGGGGTCTATCGTTTAGACGACCATGGAGGATGGCATCAGATTTCCCCAAGTGTTCCAGATAACATTAGCTCTCTTGTGGTTAGTAATGACAGACTTCACATTGCCACCCAAGAAGGCAGAATGTTTCACATTCCCCTTGAAAAACTACAGTAGGTGATTTCCAAACTGCATTAAATATCTTCACCGCTGCTGGCGAGGGTTCCCAACCTCGCCTTTTCTGTTACGATCTTCCGATCGCGCCCTTGAAGTTTTTTGTGGGAGGGATTTGCAATTCCGACATCTTTCTCAACCAATGTCTCTGTAATCCAGACAAATATCGCTGTGATCTTCATTTCCTACCAACCACTGACAACCTCTTCTGTAGGAGCGAGCTGTGCTCGCGATCCCTTTCTCATATTTACAGAATTCTCCGCGACATCTATTTTTTACTTTTTTTCAAATTATGCAAGTTTTCTGAGAAAAATTGTGTCTTTAATGACTGAAGGACATTTATGTGCTGTTTATAGTAAAGTGGAAAAATATATTGACCTTTTAGATGGCAGCAGCCCCGTCGGGCCCGCTGGCGCGGATTGTATCCTCGCTCTACAGCGTCAAAGTAAATGGGAGATACACTAATGTTAATGACCTTAATTCAAAAAGAGATGATGCATCATATCCTGAGTGCTCGGTTTGTCGCGCTGCTACTGATGTGTGTCATGCTCATACCGCTCAACTTGCATATCAATTACCATCATTATCTTAAACGCCAAATTGACTATCAAGAACAAGAAATTCTCAAAGACGAAAACACTCCGGAAGACGAGAACGGTGAGGAACCAACAGGTCTAAGTTTCAAATTTACGACAAAGACGACAGATACAAATTTTGAAGTTTCCAAGCTGCTTCTTAAACCGACCTCTTTAAGTGTGTTCGCGACGGGTTTAGAATCCGCGCTGCCGAGTTATCTGGGTATGACACGCAACGGAATAACGCGCGGAGAAGCGGCACTGTCTACCGCGCCAATAGCGTTTCTTTTGGGACATCTCGACTTTGTGTTTGTCGTCAGCACCGTCTTTAGTCTGCTTGCGCTCCTGTTTACCTTTGATGCCGTCGCAGGCGAAAGAGAAGCAGGAACCCTTCGGATAACCCTCGCCAACGCCTTACCACGCGATATCTTTTTGTGGAGTAAACTCATCGGCGGATACCTCGTCTTCATCCTTCCGTTCTTAATCTCGTTAATCATCGGCTTACTCGTGTTGGTCTCGCAGGGGTTCCCGTTGGCTGAATCGGATATCTTTCCGCGCGTCGTTTGTCTTGTTCTCGCCTCATTGCTCTACATCGCTGTCTTTTTTGCGATAGGGGCGGTGATCTCGATTTATTTCGACAGTTCCAAGACAGCACTCATCGTCGCCTTCACCATTTGGGTGTTCGCTGTCCTCATCTTACCCCGAGTTGGATTTCTCGCCGCGCAAATCGTCGCGCCGACTTCAACAGCGCAGAGCGTCTACAGGGAAAAAACAGCGAGGCGGTCAGAATTGCGGGCAGGCCTTGAAGCCGAAAGAAGTAAAATGATGGGTGAAGTGATAACGGAAATGATGCAGAAATCCAACACCACGCTGGGAGAGAAATCGGGAACTTCTGTCTTTACAATAGGTCCGGAATACACCGAGAGAATGAATGAGAAAATGGCACCACTTGAAGAAGCGGCTCGGTTAAAATACCGAGACCTCGCGGCACGCCTTGATAGACGTTATCAGCGAGAGAGGAAACACCAAGATACAATCGGGGTCAACTTTTCCCGAATCACCCCTACGACTTCCTTCATTTTTCTCGCAACGGATGCCACGCAAACCGGTCAAGCGAAAAAAAATACCTACTTTCAAACGGGTACTCGCTACTACGAAACGCTTGATGCGGAAATATTCAGCAAAATGTCAGAAGATCCAGGAGCGCATGTCCATAGAGAACAAATCCCGGACCCGATGCCACCCCCGCAACTCGCGGAACCGACCTTGGCAGAGACGCTCCAACACGCCGCTTTGGATGTGCTATTGCTCTGTTTTTTCGCAATTGTGCTAACAACCGTGGCGTTTCTGAAATTCTTCCGCATGGATATTTAAACGGAAAACGTTTATGTTAGTAGATGTGCCCAGTTTCCGCAAATATAGGAGGACCAAAATGAGACATCTGTTTTTCCAACTTCTGTTATTTGTTCTGATATTTATCACAGCAGGATACACTACAGCAGATCTCACTAAAGGGCTTGTTATTTATTTCTCGTTCGACAACGTTAAGGACAAGCGAATCCTTGATGAATCTGGGAACAATCTGGATTCCGAGGTTATTGAGAATACTGAATTCGTCGAGGGTAAATACGGGAATGCGATCCGTATCACCGGTGAAATTGAAGGGTGTGTGAATATTCCGTCCGCAGATTCTTTAGAGATCGATGAAGAGATCACGATGATGGCGTGGGTATACCATGAAAACTGGATAGAAAGCTCTTCTCAATGGCTTGATAAAGGGAGTTATAGCACAAAAACTCATGGTGGATATGGCATGGTGTTCTTCGATAAAGACGATGGTGGTCCGGGAATCGCGGTTAACTTAGGTGGTGAACGCCGGCGACGCTTCATAATTCGAGATGACATAAACAGGAATAAAACGTGGCATCATATTGTAGCAACCTGCAACGACACAAGTGTGAAACTCTATATTGACGGAGAAATCATCCTCAAACTTGAAGCCGATTTTATCTTCAATGGCATCAATGATCATGACTTGCGAATTGGATGTGCGAAAGGTAAGTCGGAGTATGCATTTGAAGACGGCTCCATCGATGAAGTCGCGATATGGAATCGTGTCCTCAGTGAAGATGAAATCAAAAGAGCAATGCGAGGTCCCTTACTCTCGGTTTCTCCGAAGGATAAGGGCGCGACAACGTGGGGCAATATTAAGCGAAAGGCGTTTTATAGTAAAGTTTACAATTAAGTAGACACCTACCTCTCGCCTCCCCTGCTTGCGGGGAGATTGAGGGGCGTGTCCATAATCCATAAATGGAAAATTGAATGTCTTTGATTAACCTTTAGCTTAAATAGGACTTACGCATTGATGCGATAAATCGCATCACTACAAACGTAAGGGTTATCCTTTGAAGGATGCCTGTTTCTCAAAAGGCGCATGGTTCGTAGTAGTGCAATTCATTTCCCAATGCGTAAGTCCTGTTAAAATTTTGGTTTTTTCAGATTATGCAAGTTTTGCCGCTAAAATTGTGTCTTTAAATAATTGAAGCGTATCATACCGCGATTTGGAAATGGAGACACTTTAAAAAGGGATACCTACTTTCAAACCGGCGACTCCTACTATGCCCAACTCAATACGGATTACTTCACTCATATTTCAGATGATCCCTTTGCACAGATAGCACAAATGGCAGCTCGCATGAATCCATCTCAGTCAAATGAGGAAAAAATCGCGCCACCCCCAAATGTGATCGTAACTTCCTTAGGCGAGACATTGCGCCGGTCTACAGTGGATGTTTTGCTGCTCTGTTTTTTTGCTGTAGTGTTAACAATCGTGGCGTTTTTGAAGTTTTTCTCGACAGATATTTGAGTGGAGATCGTTAGCTTGCGGATGTTCAAGGCGACTAAACTATTCATTATCATGGAGAACCCTGATGGAAAGAGATGATGTTCAACTAATTCGCAGCACCTTGTCAGGCAACGACGAGGCATTCAGCACTTTAGTTAAAAAATACCAAAAGAATGTTCACGCGCTTGCATGGCGGAAGATTGGCGATTTTCACCATGCTGAAGAAATTGCGCAAGACACCTTCCTCCGAGCCTACAAGAAACTCTCGACGCTCAAGAATCACGATCAGTTTGCCGGATGGCTCTATGTCATTGCAAATCGACTTTGCATTAATTGGATGCGAAAGAAAAAGCCTACGTTGCAATCGCTGGAAGGAACACGTGCGGAAGAAGTAGAAAAATACTCGTATAGCCATTATATATCGGAAGAACGTGAGACAGAAGCCACTGAACGCCGTAGTGAAATCGTCAAAAGACTCCTATCCAGACTGCCGGAGAGTGAACGGACAGTGGTGACGCTCTACTACCTTGGCGAAATGAACGCGAAGGAAATTGGTAAATTCCTGGGTGTGTCCGTGAAAACGATTCACAGTCGACTGCACCGGGCACGAAAGCGTTTGCAAGAGAAAGATGAACTCTTGGTTCAAGAGGTACTTGGGGGCATCCAACTGCCTACTCACTTCATCGAGAACGTCATGCAGCAGGTCGCTGACCTGAAGCCGACACCGCCTCCTATTGGGAAACCGCTACTCCCGTGGACGGCTTTTGGGGCGACTGCCGTCTTGGTTATACTGCTGCTGGGTGTGAGCAATCAATACATGACCCGTTTTCAGAAGCCTTACAGTTTTGAGGCACAATCTGAGTCCACGATTGAAATCGTTGACGCGCCTGTTGTGCTCAATGTCGATTCAAAACCCACTGTGCGGAATCAAGTTGGTCGTGCCGTTACGCCGAGCGAAAACAGGGGAATCAGTCAACAAATGACCGAAACGGTTTTGGCATCCAATACGCAGGAGAATTCCGCGAAGTTCAATAATTCGCAATGGACACGAACCAACGGACCTCATGGTGGTAATGTGTTCGATATCTTTGTTGCATCTACAAGCACACTCTACGCGGCGGCACCGACAGGTATCTATAGATTGGCAGCGGACGCAACTGCATGGACGCGCATCAACACAAATATACCAATGGGGCAGTTCCGGATGCCGATGGCTGAGTTTGGGGACACCCTCTATATTGTTTCCACCGATAAAATATTCGCTTCAACGAATAATGGTGAAACGTGGAAGGTCTTTTGCTCCCGACCAGAGGGACATGCCGTTGGGCTTATCATAACAAATGAGGTACCCGGGCATACTTCACATCCACGTCCCGTAATGTATCTCGCCCTTCAATCTAAAGGCATTTTCCGATCCATAGATGCTGGTGCCCAGTGGAATCCCTTGGAGTATGGACTCACAGCCGAAAATGTTTATGCAGCAACTGCGGTTAAAAATACGATATTTGCTGGCACAAACAAGGGACTTTACCGCCTCAATTCAGATGTGTGGGAGCGATTACCCGTCCATCCATCCGAGCAAGCCATCCTGTCTCTAACCGTTTTTGAAAATAATCTCTATGTTGTAACGGGACCTGAGCCAGCAAGATGGAAGTTTTCCCAATCAATCGAAAATATTGCAGTACAGATACACATCACGGACAGTCCAAGTTTAGAGAGAGTTTTTCACTCAATTGACTTAGGGGCATCGTGGACTGAAATAACGCACGGAAATGGATCCCCCTTTCGGAGTGCAGCACTTGGTGCGGTAGTTCTGACGAACACTGGCGAAACGTTTTTACCACAAGGGGTTGTAACAGCAGACAAGAATACTTTTTACAAGGGTGGTTCATTTGGTATTCATCGCACAACTGATGGCGGCAAATCATGGCATCCATTTACGAACGGAATAATGGAAACGAAAACACAGGATCTCGTCGCAATCAACAATAGACTTTATGCACGGACCGATAGGGGACTCGTTCAGTCAGTTGACGGGGGTGAGGTGTGGGAAACCGTTGGAATTGATTCGGATAAGCACGCGCTTGAAGGGATAGGAGAAGAGGTTTCTCCGCTGCTTTTTTCTCTCGCTTCACAGTTAGCAATTGCTGGAGACGTTCTTTATGGAATTGCACCCGGAACAGACAACCTACGCCTTTTTCAATTATCTGTAGGTGACAACACATTTGTTCCGGTTCAAGGGGGACCCACTTTTGAACGGGAATTCTCGTCTATTGAGTTAGAGGCATGGACAGAAGAATTCAAACAGGAACTTTTGTCAGATAATAATGAAGAAAATGAGGACTTTCCAGCAGCAGTAGCGTCCTTGGTTAAAGACTATAGCGGCGTTGGTGGGTTCGCAGTCAGTGGACAGATGTTCTACGCCGAATGGAAGCACCGACTCTTCAGGTGGAAGCCCGGCGACTCGGAATGGACAGACACGGGATTCGTAGACACCGATAGCACGCCTGATTATGGAATTGGTAAAAGTTTTGAATTAGCCGCCACGGAGGAAACCGTCTACGTAGGGAAACAGGACGGTAAGTTGTTCCAATCACTCGATGAGCGGAACAGTTGGAAAGACGTCACGCCGATCCTTCCGCTTCGCTTTACCCGTTTCAAGGAAATCATTTTTGCGGGGTCAACAGTTTACGTCGCAACGGACGAAGGTGTCTTGGCTTCACAGAACGGTGAACACTGGCGCGTACTCACCGATGCAATGGGTGAGCGTCCCGTCATCGATAGATTCGCCGTCTATCATACCAACGTTTATGGTGCCGGTAATACCGGTGTCTATCGTTTGGATGACCGTGGAAGATGGTATCAGATTTCTCCAAGTGTTCCAGATGAAGTTGGTTCTCTCGTCGTCAGCAATCACAAACTTTACATTGCCACCCGACATGGCAGGATGTTTCATATCCCGCTTGAAGAACAGTGGTAGATTCGGTTTCCGAAACCCAAAATTTACTTTCTAATCACAAACCGAAGGAGACTCATGATGAAATTTATATGTATTGTTACTGTCCTTTTTCTTTTGCCCTTTTCCGGCTGGTCAGGTACATTTTTGGAAACCTTTGATGACAAAAAATTGGACGGATGGCAGGAGCTTGTCCAGTTAAGAGAGCCCCCCGGTTCTTGGGAAATCGTCAATGATGAACTCCACGCCGTAAGTCCTGATCCGGCTATGCGTTTACTCACAACAGGTGATGAGACATGGGAGGATTACACTATAGAATTTGATGTCAAGCCGCTAAAAAAACACGGTATCGGGGCTATCGTGATTGCCGCACGTGTTAACGGGACCTGGGTAGTTTCCTGTGAGATTGCCGATCCGGTAGAGCTGGTTGATGGTAGAGCCATCCCTGGAGAACGGATAAATTGCAGCTATGGCAATTTTCACGATGTAATATTTGTAGTCCTTCACGATGAACCCCATCCACTTTTAAGGTTGAATAAATGGGCATATCTAAAGTTAAGTGTCCAAGACAACATCGTTACCTTCTGGATTAATGAAAAGCAAATAATGGAGCCTACGGAATTTCTGGTACCCAAAGGTGTTCAACATGAAGAGGTCAATTTTGATAAATGGCCCGACTTTCTGACAGGTGGTGTAGGTTTCGGTCTCGCAAATTATACGGCGCGCTTTGATAACATTACTGTCACTGGTGATAGCATTCCAAATAGTGGTGCATTCTCCGTGACGCCCCGCGGAAAACTCACAACAACATGGGGCAACTTAAAACTGACTGCCCATCACTGATAGCTATCTTCTGTAGGAGCGATCTCCCCATCACGCCCTTCCCGGGGTTACAACTCTCCGCTGTAGGAGGGTTTCCAACCGCGATTCCACTCACTTGGATTATGTACCTGCCGCCTTTTTGAGGCTGACAGCCGACTGCTGACTACCGATGCTATTCTATTTTCGTTTTTCCTGCAAAAAATGTGTAGATGTGGTAAAATAGAGATAGATTGTGAGCCCAATACGACACAAAGGACGTTCTAAAACCACACCGTAAACACTGAAACCATGAAGATCACTGACGTTAAAACTTACAACCTACGCTATCCGCTCATTGAACCCTTCGCAAATTCGCGCGGTTGGACGAACACGCGAACTGCGGTTGTTGTCGAAATTTGCACAGATGTTGGCATTACCGGTTGGGGTGAAGGCGTGAGCGTTCCGTCCGCCTCAGCCGTTGAAGCACATCTGATTGGACAATCACCTTTTGACACGGAACGGATTTGGGAGGCGATGCGTGGCGACATCGGCGCGCTCAGCGGGATTGACATCGCACTCTGGGACATCATGGGTAAAGCGTTGGACATGCCCATCTATCAGCTCCTCGGTGGCGCGTTCCGATTGAAAATTCCGGCTTACGCCAGCGGACTTTTCAAGAAAGACAAACCCGATATAACCCAAGCGTTGATGGACGAGGCAAAAGGATACGTCGATGCGGGGTTCCCCGCTGTCAAGATGAAAATTGGTTTCGGCGAGGCTTACGATGTGAAGAACGTCGCTGCGGTCCGGCGCGCCATTGGGGACGATACCCTCTTCGCCGTTGACGCAAATTGTGGCTACGATGTCGGGACTGCGATTGATGTCGGACAGAAACTTCTGGACTCCGATCTCTTCTGGTATGAGGAACCGATTACGAGTGACGATGTAACTGGTTATCGGGAGATCCGACACGCATTGAAGGTGAGAATCGCTGGTGGCGAGATGCTCAAGGGACGTTGGGCGTTTCGAGACCTGCTACAGAAACGCGGGTTGGATATTGTGCAACCCGATCTGAGCATCGCAGGTGGGTTCACAGAGTGCCGGAAAATCGCCGCTATGGCGAGTGCGAACTACGTTCGGGTGCTGCCTCACATGTGGGGTGGTAGTATCCGCCTCGCTGCGACGTTGCACTGGCAAGCCACGCTCCCGGATGCACCACAAGCACTCAATCCGATTCCTTCACTCTTGGAGTTTGATATGACCGAAAACCGTCTCCGAACAGCATTAGCACAGCAACCGATAAATGCCGTTGACGGATACGTTGACGTTCCACAGGCACCCGGATTGGGCATTGACATCGATCGTGACGTGTTAGAACAGTATGTGTGAGGACACTCCACCTTTGCTGGCGAGGTGTTTTTGCTTGGGGTTTTTGATAGGGCGTTTCTGCGGATTTCTGCGGATTTCCCTCCTAACCTCACCCTTTTACATGTATTCGTAATTATGGCTTTACTATAACCTAAGCTGCGACTTTGTAGCATAACCTATTAGGTTGTGCATATTATGACAGACTCACAGTCTACGCTATAAAACGCCTGCGATTCATGAACCATTTTCAATCAAAAAGGTCGCTGTCTACCTAAAATCTTGTAAGTAGCAACTTGAGTTACTATAACTGACAACTGACAACCGAAGACTGATGACTGTTAAAAAACGTATCCTAATTGTATGTCTTTTACTTTTATCCTTATGCAGCATCCTTTTTCTTTATCACTACCGTGTCGAAACGGATTCACGAACCCAGCAACCCGCGGAAGGCACTGTTTTCTCTCATGACCTGTTTGATCAGGTTTTGCGGGAACATGTCGATGAAAAGGGACAGGTCGATTATACAAAACTGAAGGCGAAACCTGAGAAATTTGAGGCGTATCTGGACCTATTGGCTGTTGCGAATCCAGAGGCGTTATCCTATAATGCGCAACTGGTGTTTTGGGTGAACGCTTACAACGCACTTGTTATTAAAGGCGTTGTTGATCACTATCCGATAACGAGTGTCCGAAAGGTTAAACTCTTCAACGGATTTTTCTCTCGACTGAAATTCCACGTTGCGGGTAAGGTATACAGTCCGGATCAAATTGAACACGACATTGTCCGCACAGAATTCGTGGATCCACGTGTCCACTTTGTGCTTGTATGTGCTTCGAAGAGTTGCCCGCCTTTGTGGACTCACGCGTATTCTGCCGAGACGATTGAGGAGCGTCTTGAGACTGCAACGCTCAACTTTCTTCGGAATCCTGAACATGTTCGGATTGATCGCGCGAAACGCCACGTCGATGTCTCGAAAATTTTCAAATGGTATGAAGACGATTTCAAGGAAGGTTACGACGGCGTAGCGGATTTTCTCGCCGACTACTTACCGCCGGAAGACGCGGAATATTTGGAATCAACAGATGTTAAACTACGCTATTTAGACTACGACTGGACCCTGAACGATCAAAAATGATAAAAGATTTTTCAACTTCCCCTGGGGTAGTTCAAAGAGGTTCAGCACATAGGTACTCTTTGTCGAACTTAGGCTTCTGCCCGTTGATTGGAGAACCTTCGGTGCTCTGATTTCCTATTTTTTCTTTGGAAAACCCAAATTTTGAAGTCTCACCATCGGTGAGACTGGATTCTCACATCAATTACTGTATATAAAAGGGACGTAAATGACCGCAAGGAACATTAGAAATATGGTAAACACAGCCGTTATTGGTTACGGATATGCTGGACGCGCTTTTCATACCTATCTCGTCGGTCTCGCAGATGGACTGAATCTTTATGCCATTGCGACACGGGACGCCGAACGCCGTGAAGCCGCACACGAGGCATACCCAAACGTACAGATGTACCAAACGATTGATGAAGTCATCGAAGATGACGCTGTTGACCTCGTTGTATTAGCCACACCACACGACACACACGCTGAACTCTCCATCAAGGCGATGGACGCCGGTAAGCACGTCGTCACGGACAAAATTATGGCGATGAATACCGCCGAAGCAGACGAGATGATTGCAGCGAGTGAGCGGAACAACGTTCTACTCAGCGTCTTTCATAATCGCCGATGGGATTGGGATTACAACACCGTCAGAAAGATTATTGACGACGGATTGCTCGGAACGCCTTACCTTTTTCAGGTCGCAATTATGCGATACGGTCCGCCTCGTGGTTGGCGCGGTGTCAAAAGCCAGAGCGGTGGCATCCTTTACGATTGGCCCGCACACTTCGTGGATCAGGCACTACAACTCGTAACGGCACCCGTTGAATCTGTATTCTGTGACGTTCACTACAACTCAAGATGGGACATCGATATCGGCAACTATGCCAACCTCATCATTAAGTTTGAGAACGATGTACGGTACCAAATTGAGATTGGCAACCTCTCCAAAGCAGAGAAGCCGCGCTGGTATATCATCGGCGATTTAGGTGGATTAATCAAATACGGCTTAGACCCGCAGGAGGGACCGATGGTAGCCGGTAATATCGATGCCGCGCAGCAGGATCCCGAAAACTATGCTAAGGTTTGGACAGAGGCAGGTGGCGAGGACAGAGAACTCGTCGTCGAAAGCGTCCAAACGACATGGAAATCTTACTATCAAAACATTGCGGATGTACTGAACAAGGGCGAGAAATTGGTTGTCAAGCCTGAAGAGATTCGCAAACTCATGCAAGTCTATGATGCGGCGATGCAGTCTGCAGATAGTGGAGAGACGGTGCGGATATAGGAAGGTTATTAACTGTATCCAAAACTCCTAAAATAGCACCATGTAATTTATCTTATAAGACCTTAGACGACATTAGGATCTTTTCTCATCGACGACCGATGTCAAGCCGTTAAGAATCGGGATTTGGAAATCCTTCCTACAGGAAGACGAGTAGATCCTAATCAAAATGTTCAGATTATGGACAATAGCGTTCATTTTTTGACGCAATTACCCGTTGAATTCCGAGAATTCACGCCGAAACAGGCTTTTAGAGTTGGCATTGTATTTGCTAATATCATACTAACAAATAACTTGTCAAAAGGGAGAGACAGCATGAAAACGAAAATACAGTGTGGATTCATACTGGCGTTGCTCCTCATACTTACCGTTGTCCAGAGTGGTATAACGGCGGAGCACGCGACGGACGCATCAGCCTATCACGAATTAAACGAGCAGGTCGTTGCGAGCATCGACCGCGGGTTGGAATGGCTGAAAGGACAGCAAGCCGAAGACGGGCTATTCGCCAATCATCCGGGTATAACGGCTCTCGCACTTACCGCTTTTTTACGACATCCTCAGAACAAGTACTCGGAGGCAGAGCATCCCTTTATCCAGCAGGGACTTCAGCGGTTGCTTGCGATGCAACAGCCGGACGGTGCCATCTATGATATCGAGATGCAACCCGCACTTCCGAATTACAATACCGCTATCTCAGTGATGGCACTTTCCTCAACCGGCAACCCAGAATACGCGCCTATTATTGAAAGGGCGCAAGGGTTCCTGAAAAGTTTACAGGTCACAGATGAGGAGAGCGTCTATTACGGTGGGATCGGTTATGGAAGCCGTGAAACCGTGCATGACCTCTCCAACCTGAACCTCGCCATCCAAGCGTTGAAAGAGAGCGGTTCCGACGACCAAGAGGTCTGGAACAAGGCGATTAAGTTCCTGGAACGCACACAGAATCGGAGTGAAAGCAATGATCAGTCATGGGCAGGCAACGATGGCGGGTTTATTTATTCGCCTGACGGTGAGAGCAAAGCCGGAACTGATACCGCAGGAAGCCCGCGCTCCTATGGGAGCATGACGTATGCCGGGTTATTGAGTTTCATCTACGCCAATGTCGATAAGGACGATGAACGTGTACAAGCCGCTGTCAAGTGGATTCAAGAACACTTCACAACCGAAGAAAACTACGGCATGGGTGCACAGGGTCTGTACTACAACTATCACACGATGGCGAAGGCATTACGACTTTACGGTGAACCCGTTCTTACGGACGCGAAAGGTATCTCGCACGATTGGTACCGAGAACTCGCAGAAAAACTGATTGGGGTCCAGAAACCCGATGGGTCTTGGGCGAATGAGGAAAGTCGTTGGATGGAGGCACTCCCTGTATTAGCAACCAGTTATGCGGTGCTCTCTCTCGACACTGCCTATCCGAAATAGGTTTTTCTATTTATGGGCATCTGGACTGCATCAGGATTCACAGGATTGTATTCTTAGTGATACCAAAAACGTAGCGTGCGACAACGGCGCAGGTGGATGCTGATCGAAAACCATCAAATTCCTAACGCCGTCGTTCTTCCGCAAGGTATAATTAGAATATGTATCACTCAGTTAAAGTCTCCGCAATTTCGTTGAAACCTATCAAATGGAATAAAGCCTCCAACGCCGAGAAGCTGGAGGCTTTCTTCGTTGAAGCTGCCAAAGACGCGCCAGAGTTGATTTTGGCGACTGAAGGTGTCCTGGAGGGCTATGTCGTCATGGATGTCATTGAAGGCAGAGCCACGCCAGAAGCAATGCTTGAAATCGCAGAGCCGCTTGATGGCATGTATATCCACCGATTTCGTCGGTTGGCGCGTCAACTCAAAACCTGTCTCTGTTTCGGGTTCGCTGAACGGTGCGGAACCTCTTCTGTTTACAATTCCGCCGTGTTTATTGATGCCAACGGAGACGTCTGTGGCACCTATCACAAAACGCAGTTCGCCGAAGGAACACACCCATCGTGGAACTTCAATTGCATCGGCGAAACGATTCGTGCGTTTGATACACCTTTCGGACGCGCCGGCATTTTAATCTGCAACGATAGGTGGAACCCGCTGATTGCACGTACACTTGTTTTAGACGGTGCACAGTTCCTACTGATTCCCTCCTATGGCTCGAAGGACAAATCACAGAATCGCACCGTACTTGCCAGAGCGCGTGAAAATGGTGTACCAATTGTAGAAGCGAATGTCGGGATGAACCTCATCATCAGTAAAGGTGAAATTGTCGCCTACAAATGGGGCAACGACCAGATCAGTACGGCAGACATTGATATCCCGGTTCTCCCTTCGACCAAGGCAGCGCGCCGTTCGGAACAGGCGTACTTGCAATCCCAAGAGGCTGAGATGGAAGCCCGCTATCGGAAGACTATCGACCGCTTGGAATAACGCTGTTGAGTCCGTTGTAGGAACTACCTCCCAGTCGCGACTTCCCACTGAAACTGTGCTGAAACCCAGAAGTAAGTGGACATTTTCCCAGTAAATGTCCTATGAACAAGATGGAGAGTTCCCCCTGATAAGGAGGATTGAGAGGGTTGACTGCTCGCAATTACTTCTAAAATCTACTATAAATAGCCTTTAGGATAAAGCCAACTTGCATAAACCTATTTCCGATAATTGTGTCCAATACTGTATTAGAGCCTAAAAAGGATTTAGGGATCCAGTGAAGATCGCGAGCATGCGGAAACACCCAAGCAAAAACACTCGCTCCTACAGGAAAAGAGGGCTACCCGTATTAAGAATAGCTAAAGACATAAACCTGCCTTCTCACTGCGAAGCAGCGCAGGCGGATACTGATCAAAAAACCGTCAAATTCCTAATCCTGTCGTTCCCCTGCAAGGTATAATTAAAAGATGCTTACACCGCAATTCCTGAAGCAACTGGAACCCTTCCATATCCGATCGAACCGCTCGTTCCGCGGTAAATTCAGAGGTGAACGCCGAAGTCTGAACCGAGGTGTAGGTATGGAGTTTGCCGATTACCGTGTCTATGAACCCGGCGATGACCTACGACATGTCGATTGGAACATCTACGCCCGTTTGGGAAAACTCTTTATCAAGCTCTTCCACGCTGACGAAGGATTACCACTCGCACTCCTCATTGATAACAGTCGTTCTATGGAGTTTGGTTCCCCGACCAAGCTGACGTGCGCCAAACAGATCGCCGCGGCGTTAGGGTATATCGCTTTGGGACACGCCGATAGCGTTGCTGTTTATACCTGCGCGGAACGGCTCTTCGCGGCACTGCCGCCAGCATCGAGCACATCACAATTTTCACGACTCACAAAGGTTTTGACCGCAATTGTCGCACACGGGCAAACACGGTTGACAGAATGTCTCAGGCAACTTCCGATGTATCAACGACACCCGTGCGCTGTCGTCGTCCTTTCCGATTTTTTGGATCCGAATGGCTACGAACAGGGCTTCAAATTGCTCGCAGGACGCGGCTTCTCGCTCACAGCTATCCATCTGATAAGCCCTGAGGAGGTGAACCCGCAGGTGTACTTGGAAAACACATCTACGGGAGGGGATTGGTTGGTAGAGGATGTCGAAACCGGTGAAACCAGAGCCATCACAATCAATCCCGAAACGCTCTCACAATACCAGAATCAGCAACAGACATTTTGCGACACTTTGCAACGCTTCTGTACCGACCAAGGGGTTGGCTACGCGCAACTAAATAGCGATATGCCCATAGAATCCTTCATCTTACAGGAACTACACAGAACCGGTTTCATTCAGAGGAGGTAATCAAATGAAAACACAGATTGCGCAAACCGACTTGGAACTTATTCAAGGGGATATAACCAAAGCACCGGTTGATACCATCGTGAACGCGGCAAACAATGCGCTTGTTGGCGGCGGCGGTGTGGACGGTGCAATACGTCGCGCGGGCGGTGATGCGATCGAGCAAGCGTGTGCGGAGATTCGTGCGCGTGAAGGCGGCTGTCCTACTGGCAAAGCGGTTATTACGACAGGAGGCAATCTTCACGCAACATACGTGATTCATACCGTCGGACCCGTTTGGGACGGTGGCAATTCAGGTGAGCCGGAACTGCTTGCGAGTTGTTATCAAGAAAGCCTCCGACTGGCAGTGGAAAACGGCGTTCAGAGCATTGCCTTTCCTTCTATTAGTACTGGTATCTTTGGCTACCCGACAGAGAAAGCAGCACTGGTTGCGCTGACAGCGGTGAGAAGTTTTGTGGAACAGAGCAACACCGCGCCAGCATCTATTCAGTTTGTCCTGTTTGATGAGGCGACGTATACATGCTATGCGGACGCGCTACACGCTCTTTCTTCCGAATAAGGCTATAGGTGCCCGCCAGCGAAATGTCGGAATGTTCCTACTATTCCCTGAAATGTCTGCATATTTAGAAATCCGCTGTTGAAAGTTACCCAAATTGAACCACCGCAAATTTAGCCGAATCTCGCTAATCCTTCCCATCTATATTCCAGCATTTCTGTTGGCAACAGGCGGAGGCATCGTTTCACCAACGCTTTCGATTTATGTTAAATCGTTTGAGTTATCCTATACGTTGACAACGGTCGTCCTTGCTGTTGGTGTGCTTGGGAATATCCCAGCTGGTATTTTAGTGGAACGACTCGGTCGCAAACCATCGATGTTGGTCGGTTTAGTCATGATAGGACTGTCAACACTGGGTATGGGAATGGCGGCGAATTTCTTCCAACTGATCGGGGCGCAGTTACTGGGTGGCATTGGACACGCATTGTGGATGCTTGCTCGGCATGCGTATATGACGGATGTGATTCCGATAGCAAATCGCGGAAGGGCGATTGCACTGTTCGGCGGTGTGAATCGGATGGGCACCTTCGTGGGTCAGTCCTGTTCTATTTTTCTTGGAGTGAACCTCCGTTTTCCCTTCTTTATCTATGCAGGTATTGTAATGCTGAACCTGCTCCTCTGTTTTTTCTTCATTCCGGGGACGCGGCGCGACGCAACTGAAGTAGCCGCTAAGAAACCGCCTTATCTAAAACATCTTCTTGAGATCTCACGCCAGCATGCACGGCTTCTCGCCACTGCCGGGGTAGGACAGGTATGTGTCCAGACGTTGCGCCGCGGGTGCAATATCATCATTCCGCTCTATGCGGATGAGGTAGTTGGATTAACGACGCAACAGGTTCGGTCGGTCGTCATGATCTCCTCAGCGGTAGATATGTCGATGTTTCCAATTGCTGGTCACATGATGGATCGGTTCGGTCGAAGATATGCGACGGTGCCGGGGGTTTTCATTTTTGCCACCGGGATGGTGTTGATGCCGTTTACAGGTACATTTACGGGACTGCTGCTTGCTGCAATCTTCATGCGTATGGGTAACGGCATTGCTTCAGGGACGATGATGACACTCGGTGCAGACTTGGCACCCCGCGAAGGGACCGGAGAGTTCTTAGGTTTGTGGCGACTCACGGGCGATTTTGGTGGTTCGGCGGGACCGGTTATCGTCGGCAATCTTGCCGATCTGTTCGGGTTGGGTTATTCCGGTTTCGCGTTGGGCGGTATCGGTTATCTCGCCGTGAGCATTTTCCTGTGGTTGGTACCGGAGACGTTGAAGAGAGAGTGAAACGGAAAGGCATGCTCGGAAGGTTTTTTACTATCCCCGTCGTTTAACCGCAAGGTAGAATTAAAAAGATGCCGGGAAAGGGACTCGAACCCTTACGCGCATAAAGCACACTAGACCCTGAACCTAGCCTGTCTACCAAATTTCAGCATCCCGGCAAGCAATTATAGTATACCGTAATTTCCATCCCTTGTCAAATTATATTTGGGTGTTTCATCTGTAGGAGGGATATCCGAATCCCGACTCTTAACCCCTGATCGCAATCTCCTCCTATACACCTTTAGGACGTGTGATTCATCGCACGACTATAAATGCCCTCACTTGTAGACGGGAAATCAGATTAAACTTACAATACGCTTGATCAGTCTAACATACCGATTGCATTGCTGCCAGCAGAAACGTTTTGGGGTCATGATTCTCTGAACAACAAAAAAGGAGCGCAAATCCATGAAAATAAGAATATTTGCCTGCACGATACTCGCGTTAAGTCTGGTCATTGGTTATAGCCAAGCCGAGATAGATCCGGATAGGATTGTCGGCATCTGGTTAATGGACGAAGGCAAGGGCGATGTCGCTGAAGACGCATCTGAAAACGGGCGTGAAGGCGCGATAACGCAAGGGAAATGGGAGGACGGGAAGTTCGATGGTGCCCTTGAAATCAAAAAGGGTGGGACGGTCACGATTCCGCTCGGCAAAGGCATTATCGAAGATAAAGTGACTTTCATCCTGTGGATAAACTTTACCGACATTGGCGGTCAACAGAACTATTTCTCGATATGGGATCAGAGTAACAATCGCTATGTCCCTTACAAAAACGGTGGCAACCTCCTCCGCAGTTGGACGAACACTTGGGATGTCGCCAGTGGCGTGACCGTCAAAGATGGAACTTGGTATCATGTCGCCAATGTCTATGACGGAGAAACCTGCACAATCTACGTCAACGGCGAAGAGGAAGTCTCACAGAAGGTACCGAAGTTCCAACTCCAGGATCAGGATCAGACGGCGTGGCTCGCGACTGATAAAGGCACCGGTTTTCTCTCTGCCACTATCATGGATGAAGTTGGTCTCTTCAACGATGGGCTCACCGAAGATGAAGTTCAGGGAATTATGAACGACGGTATCTCCTTCACCGCTTTTGCTCTGGAGCCATCGGATAAACTTCCTGTACTCTGGGGAAAATTGAAGTCGCAATGATATATTTTGCATACGGGTCCAACATGAACCTTTCTCAGATGCAACAGCGGTGCCCGGGTGTCACGCACATAGAGAAATTCCAACTTGATGGGTTTCGCCTTGTTTTTAAATACCACGCCGATATTATCCCCGCAGAGGGGTCTATAGTCCATGGCGGACTCTGGGAAATTACAGAGGCTCACGAAGAGGCACTTGATGTATACGAAGGGTATCCCGACTATTACGGCAAGTATTACCAAGACGGTGTCATGTTTTACAGGATGAGAGAGTCGTATGAGAAGGACGTTGAAGCACCGTCAAAATGGTATCTAAAAACCATTATTCAGGGTTACCGTGATTTTGGGGTCACGCAGGAAGAATTTGAAGAGAGCCTCGGAGTCCAACACCTTGGGTTAACACAAAGCGACCTTGAAGAGCGCCTCGGTGTGTCAACGGATGAACTCGCACGGCTGTTTTCCCGCGTCGCAACCTCTCCCGTCTATCAGTAAGTAAGCCCCGACCTTCAAATCACCCGCTTCGCATACACATAATACGCCCCAATTGCCAACGCACCCATTTCATCGGAGAATACGGTATGCATACGCGTCTGACCAGCGGTGAGATGAAAATTAAACGTCACGCCTTTCGCATCTGGTGGAATCACTTTTGTCGCAACCTCATCCCCGATACGGATTTGCGCGGCTGTTAATGCCAGAGCCTTACCACCGTTGTAAAGGTCAATGTGATCACCCGGAATGCCGTCTGTTATTGCCCTATTCTCGGCAAGGGGCCACCGACGCAATTCAAAACTATACTCCCCGTCCTCAGGCACCTCAATTGCCCAATAGCCGTTGCATTCCATTCCTCGGCGGATCATACCCTGATTCCATGCCTGTGCTTCCCCATGCCAATCGTGGGTCGTGATACATGTAACGGGTTCGCTTTGCGTCCCGATGACGATCGGACAATCCTCATCAAACCGTTCCGAAACCAGTTTCCACCACGCTTCATAATGCTCACGCAGTTCTGCGACGACTTCCGGATGTTCGTCAGCAATGTCGTGCTGTTGTCCGGGATCGGCTTGTATATCGTAAAGCTCGGTTCCATTGATGAGCCGCCACTGTTGCGACATCGTCGCACTGTCTTTCCACTTAATCGGGTTTTCAACGCGCTGTGAATCGGTGACGATAACCCGTTCCTCCCACGCCTCCGCTTCGTTTCTTAGCAGCGGCGCGATACTGGTGCCGTGGAAGTGCGCGTTCGAGGAGACCTCAAGATCGCACAGATCTATCAATGTCGGGAGTAGGTCGATGTTTGCGGTGAGTTCATGTACCTCGTGCTTTTCAGTGAAACCGCCGCCGGGCCAATGCATAAACAGTGGCACACGGTGTCCACCTTCATACGGTGACCCTTTTCTACCGCGCATTCCGGCGTTGTAGCCTGCCGTGACGAACTGCTGTGCATCCAAATCGCATCCAGCCGCGGAGCCGTTATCGGTCATAAAGATGAGGATCGTGTTTTCCTCAAGCCCCAAGACTCGAAGATGGTGCCGTAACCGCGCCATGTTGTCGTCGATATTGGTAATCATTCCCCAGAAATTCGCACGATCGCCTTCTACACCTTGCCGTCGGTAAACTTCACTATAGGCATCGGGAACATGGAATGGTCCGTGCGGGGCATTGGTAGAGAGGTAGCAGAAAAACGGACGGTGTTGATCGCTTTCCGCCTGTCTCTCAATGAACGCCATTGCTTCCTGAAACCATACATCTGTGCAGTAACCGTCGAAGGGTTGTTCGGAACCGTTACGGAAATAAGTATCGTCGAAATAGTCATTGCCCCAATAGTCGGGAGTTTGACTGATACCACCACCACCGTGGTAGAGGGCTTCGTCGAAACCTCTGTCGTGTGGACGGAACGGATAGTTATCGCCGAGATGCCATTTTCCGAACATACCCGTCTTATAGCCGTTGCGTCGGAAGATATCCGGCATCGTGACCTCGTCACTGCGGAGGAGCGAGCGTCCACCGATGGTATGCCACACACCTGTAGAGTTGCAATAATGCCCTGTCATAATCCCGGCTCGTGTCGGTGAACAGGTGGGACCGACGTGCAGGTTCTGTAGTTGCACACTCTCTGCTGCGAGTGCATCCAGATTCGGTGTGTTGATAACGGGGTTTCCGGTGCTTCCCAAATCGCCGTAACCTTGGTCATCCGTAATAACGAAAACGAGGTTAGGTGTCGTCTGTTCTGCCACGATGGTATCTCCTATGTGTCCTTAAAAGACACGCCTACCAGTTCTCTCACGGCGTGTCCAATGTATGCAACGTCAACAGTGCTATAAGCGTACTTGAAAATGTTTAGGCTAACGCCTTTTTGATTCGATCCAATCCACGGTTGATCTCCGCCAATGAAGTCGCGAAGGAGAGTCGCAAATGATTGTCCGCACCGAAACCGTCCCCTGGCACAACGCCGACACCAGCCGAGTTAAGCAGATAATCAGTTATATCCATCGAGTTTCCGATTTTCTGCCCACCGAAGGTCCTACCGTAGTGATCAGAGAAATCGGGGAAGATATAGAACGCCCCCTGCGGTCTGGCATAACTGATCCCATCAATCTCGTCAAAACGTTGACAGATCACATCTCGGCGTTCCTCAAACGCCTTTCGCATCTCTTCGACTGCGTCTTGCGGTTCGTTAAGTGCGACAACGGCGGCTTTTTGTGCAATGGATGTCGGATTGGAAGTGCTGTGTGATTGGATGCGCGACATCGCCGATACAACGTCTTCGGGACCGGCGGTATATCCGATCCGCCACCCTGTCATTGAGTAGGCTTTGGACATCCCGTTGACAACAAAGGTAATCGCTTTCGTCTCCTCGTTGAAGGAAGCCGGACTCTGGTGCGTTGCGCCATCGTAGAGCAATGCCTCGTAAATTTCATCGGAGATGAGATAGACTTGATGCTTCACAGCGAGGTCGGCGATTGCCTTGAGTGTATCCACATTGTATGTCGTGCCGGTCGGGTTGCTCGGACTGTTAACGAGGATCGCCTTCGTTTTTGGCGTGATGGCTGCTTCGACCTGATCCGGTACCATGCAGAAGTTCTGCGCCGGAGTCGTCTCAATGACGCGCGGCACTGCACCCGCAAGTTTGACTTGCTCTGGGTAGCTTACCCAATACGGTGCGGCGAAGATGACCTCGTCGCCTGGATCACAGATGGCTTGGAAGATGTTGTAGATGGTGTGTTTGGCACCGCACGAGACGATAACCTCGGAGGGTTTGTAACTTAACCCATTGTCTCGCTTGAATTTCTCTGTGATCGCCTCACGGAGTTCAGGGGTGCCGGGGACAGGCGTGTATTTCGTGAACCCCGCATTGAGTGCGGCGATTGCGGCATCTTTGATATAATCGGGTGTATCAAAATCGGGTTCGCCTGCACCGAATTTGACGACATCCACGCCATCCGCGATCAACGCGTTAATTTTCGCGGTGATCGCCAAAGTGGACGATGGCGTTACGTTTCGACTCCGTTCTGATAATGAGATCATTCGTTCTCCTTTGATAATGGGTTTTGCGTTTAATTATAACAGCAATATGAATGACAATTGTCTCGGTATTGCTTCTCTAATTCTCATTTTCTGAGATTACCCATCAATTTTTTGGCTAATCTGATTAACCTCTTGCATAGCAGATTTGAGGAAGACCTTTATCTTATCAAATTCTTCTTTCAAACCCCGTTGAATTTGTTTGAGTTCATTATTCTCAGTTTCTAAGGTATCTATCTGATTGCGAGCAATTATCAGGGCACGATCCGTTAGTCCTTTAACCTCTTCTTTAAACTGATCGCATGTAATCAGTTCATACTGGTTCTGTCCCTGCTCCTTATAAAATTCCCACTTACTGGGATCTACCCGATTTGCAAATATGCCAAAGCGTGTGTTGGTTACGGATAGGTAACCTTTCAACTGTGCCCTTCCATTTCCTTCGTATCCAGCTCCCTTACACTCTGCAATAGCAGCAAAAGTTTCGGCTCCGTCCTCACCCTTAATCAGTACAACATCAGCTCTACCAGGTCTAGAAAAATTCTGAATTGTCCGTTCTTTTACTGGAGTAAATCCGTTGCCTCCGAGTGCATCCAAGTAAGCATAGACCGCCTGTGCAACTCTATCCTCGCGATCTGGACTTTCATGATAACAATTAGCGCACAACTCATATTCCGGATCTTGTAAGGATGGACACGATTGGTTACCACCTTGGGGACGACATGATTGGCATCCAGGGCACTGGCATTTTAGAGTGTTAGACTCTGTTGTCGGTCCTACTTCAGTGACGTTAACCTGATATAAGCTTCTCGGAGGATAAATGCTAATTTCACCTTGGACGCATACGTTATTTCCTACTTCTATGTCAGGGCCTATAGATCCAGGATTTACACATTTGATATGAAGTGCCGATGTACCACCGATGTCACAGAGTTCCCAATTAGAAGTATTTTGAAAAATCTCTAAAACTTCACCTTGTATCCGGATATTTTGCAGCACTGGTGTGTTTTCTACAAGGCGTGATATTTGATCCGTTATCTCTGTAACGCTAAACGTATTCGTGTTAACCCCATTAACTTGTATGTTGCTAACAGTGATCTGGTATTGACTAAAGGAAGAAAAAAGCGTAATTTTCCCATCTACGACTGCTACCTGTCCTTGTTCCAACGTAGGAGCCATTACGCCTTGTGGTACGAAACATCTAAGTTTCTTCGATTCATTTATGAGATAAAAAGCATTTGGAGGTCCATCTGTTAATATCTCTACCTCACCCCGTACCAATACATTTCTCTGTATAGTACCTGATAATATATTCGTTATATCACTCACATTGTAGATGGTTGGCATGTGCGTCTTCCCTATACACTACTTTACACAAAGAACCGCTCAAAAGATAAAAAAAGAATTTCAGAAGTGATTTTACTTTTCTTGTCCAAGAAAACAGGACAAACGAAATCCGAGGTCCGAAAGTGCCTTCACGTAACACATATACGCTTCCTCTTGGAACAGAAAAAACTGAATAAGTCTCGGCACGGAGCCATCATGTCGCTGTGTCTGTTCCACAAATTCTGTCACGGCTTTCAACGCAACAAGTGCTGCCTTTTCAAGCGGATACCTAAATGTTCCAGTACTAATAGCCGGAAAAGCAATGGATTGAACGCCGTTTTCCACAGCCAATTGAAGGCATTCCCGATGGCAACTCTCAAGCATCTTAGGCTCTCCAATTCCGCCCCCAATCCAAATTGGTCCGACAGTATGAATGATATGTTTTACAGAGAGATTACCTGCCGGGGTAATAACTGCTTCACCTGTTTGACAACCACCACGGCTTTCGCGAATCTCCTCACATGCCCGATTCACCTCTTCACCAGCGGCTTGGCGAATCACCGAATCCAGACCGCCTCCACCGCTGAGAACAAGATCCGTCGGGTTTACAATAGCATCGACTTCCGCGTCCATTATGTCGCCGTAAATAAGTTCAAGCCGAGTTTGCATAGGATTCAGTTCCCGTTTGATGCCAAGATGCGCTTGAATTCATCAAGGGTCGACACTTGAACTGCCTCACGCAACAACTCCCTGAGATACTGGATTTCTTCGATGCTCTCAAGTGTAGGTTTTAACGCATGCACCTCGCTGGTTTGAAAGCGACTCTCCAATACATCTAACAGGGATCCCAAAACGCCCTTTCTTTCGCCCTGTTCAATGCCTTGTTCAATGCCTTGTTCAATGCCCTGTTCAATGCCTTGTTCTGTAAAATGTTGAATAACTGATGATTCTTGCATGGTTTCCTCCAATATAATCTCACGAATGGTTTGATAGTCGAATATTAAACCACCCAAAATCGCAAGGTTTGAAAGGTAATCAGGCTTGTCTGGCTCATCCATTGGCAAAGCATCAGCAACCCGGACACATTCACGCAACCACTCACCGGAATCCATTTCCCCTGATGGCTTCATCAGTGGAGCGAAAGGAATTAACCCTTTCAACTTCGCATCTAAAATAGCTTGCCCTTCTACTTCGGAGAGTCTGATTACCTTGTATTTGATAGTAATCTCATGCCCCGGCATGTCTTGGATGTATTGCCCCGGGTCATTGCGTCCTGCATCTGGATGCAGATAGATAACGTGCGAATAAACAGGTTTTTGAAAGGTCTCAATACCTCTGCCTGCATAGCCTACGACGCGATACGGCATGGGAAGCTGCGTACTGTCGCGCGTCTGAAACTCAAAATGCATGATAGCCTCTTTACCAAGGATATCCACATGTATGAAACTATCAGCACGATGCCCTCTGACAGTAGGTTGCTCCGTATCCAGAATCTCGATGACCTTGGCCTCCGGTATACCAAGAGTAAACCTGATCCAGTCCTCAGGATTTTGCTGAATAACGCGTTTTGATACAGTATCAAATTGCCCACCCGGCGATCGCGCGGTATCAGATTCAGAAAATGCTTTTTTCATAGCGTTTTCTCAAGTTCTTTCAGGAGATTCCGCTGTTTGCGAGACAAGGACTTCGGAATTTCCACAACCAACCGCACCCGCATGTCACCTTTTCTGCCGGAGGCATCTACTCCACCGCGTCCACGTAAGCGGAACTGTTGTCCCGGTTGCGCTCCGGACGGGATTTTCAAATCTACATTCCCTGTTAGCGTTTGCACCCGAACGGAACCGCCTAACGCCGCTGTCGTCATAGATATCTTGGCATCTGTTAGTAGGTCGGCACCTTCACGGGTCAGTGTCGGATGTGGTTGTACAGAAACCGTCACCAACAGGTCGCCCGAAATGCCGCTACCGAGGGATTCTCCATGCCCCTGAATACGTAAGGTTTTTCCATCTTGAATACCGGGTGGAATTTTGAGCGTAAGGCGCTTTCCTTGGACACTGACCTCTTTCTTGCTGCCTAATACCGCATCCTCCAAAGGAACGCTGACATTCATACGAATGTCGCGTCCACGAGGCGGAGCAGTTGTGCGCCGTTGTCCGAACGCATCGCCGAACGCATCGCCAAATCCACCGAACCCACCAAATCCACCGCGTCCGAAAATATCGTCGAGGTTGATATGCCTGAAAATGTCGTCCATATTCCGGTAACCTTCAAAACCCATACCCTCAACGCCTGCGTGCCCGCGGGTATCATACATACGTCGTTTGTCAGGATCGGAGAGCACCGAATACGCGTTCGACGCCTCTTTGAACTTCTCTTCTGCCGCTTTGTCACCCGGATTTTTGTCCGGATGATACCGGACTGCAAGTTTGCGATAGGCTTTTTTGATTTCTTCTGGAGTAGCACCTCGATTCACGCCGAGGATTTCGTAGTAATCTCTCATATTTTAATCGCTATCAGTGGTCAGTTATCGGTTATTGGTTATCAGTAGTGGTCAGTTATCGCTTAAAAGAGGATATTGTTAAACGAGGGAACACCCAAGCGAAAACACCTTTTAACTGAAAACTGACTACTGAAAGGTTTTTCGCAAGAGAAAACCGAACCGACAACCGTTAAAAAAGCATCGTGAGGACTGCTGACACATCTCGTAAGGATTGGTGCTGTTTAACGAGTGTTGATCCGAATTGAAGTGCTGCCTTTTCTACGCGTAGTTTTTTGGATACATCAGCAATACCTTCTATATCTTTGACGTGTGCCGCACCGATAAGACGACGCAGCATTTCCAATCCCGCAAACCCGACTGCTTCGTGGAAGATTTGTTGCAACGTTTGTTCCTTTAACGTCCTATCAACTGTTTTGAATTCAAACGTGTAGGTGTGCCACGTCTTTGCGATCGCTGTTTTCAGCGCGGATTGCACGTCCAAGGTGCCTTGATGTGAAAAATAGGATAAGAGATAGTTCGCCCAATATAATCCGAGGTCAAATCCTACGGGACCATAAAAGGCAAACTCAGCATCAATCACTTTCGCTGTGTTGTTTTGGACGAGAACGCTTCCTGTGTGCAGATCGCCGTGCGTTACGGCTTGCTGTGCCGTTAGAAAAATCTGTTTGAGGCGCTCTGCCTGCCGCAGAAAGTCCGTATCCGATTTCAATCGCTGGACATCGGGTCCTAATCCTGGGGTCCAGAAATTTGTTTCATGTTCGGTGTACGGAAAAGTGAACACGTAATCGGCAGTTATCGACTGCATGGTAGTATTCGCAAATTGCTGTCTATAATGCTGCACAGTTGTGCTATCAAGATTCTCGACGTATGTGCGACTATGTACAATACCCATAAATCGCCCAATCTGTTCAGCGATGTCGGTATTCACTCTGCCTGCGATTAGATCCGCGCGCAGGACCTGAGCATCTCGAAGGTCCTCCATTACTATGACGGCGGTTTCAGCATCGAAATAGTATAGTTCAGGGACCGTCCCACTTGCAAACTGGTTGTAGATGTCCAGCGCACGGGATTCGTAAGTCAAACGTTCGATGGATAATGGATACTCGGGTCCTAATATTTTAATATAGGGTGGCGCGTGTTTTAGGACGATCGAACGCTCCGGTCGCGCTGTGTCTGAGACGCGATAAACTGTATTAAGATTACCATCGCCAATCTCTTCTATACGGAGTTCCGCCTCCGATTCAAACATGCGGATCTCAGCACGGCGTTGACGTAGGTAGTCCGGCAGCGTGGCAAGGTCGAGTTCCATATCTTTCAGGCAACCTTACAGCAGATTCTCGGCTATTTGGATAGCATTCAGAGCGGCACCTTTGCGAAGGTTGTCTGCTACTACCCAGAGGTTCAAACCGTTTTCTACGGAAGCATCTTCACGAATTCTACCGACATAGACTTCATCTTTCCCTGCGACATCAACGGCGAGGGGATACTGTTGGTTGTCAGGATCATCCACAACTGTGAGACCGGGTGCAGTGGCGAGGCACTCTCTTGCTTGGGCGGCTGTGAGTTTCTCGTGTGTCTCGAGGTTTATCGATTCAGAATGCGCGAAGAAGACTGGGACTCGGACGGTTGTAGCGGAGATACCAATCGTGTCATCTGCGAGTATCTTCCGGGTCTCATTGATCATTTTCACCTCTTCTTCGTTGTCCCCACTGTCTAAGAAGGGCCAATCGAATGCGACGTTGAACGCCATCTGATGTGGGAATTTATCTAAGGTGATCGGCTTGCCTTCGAGTGCTTCAGTCGTTTGCTGAACCAGTTCCATAACAGCACGTCCACTTTTACCAGAGACGCTTTGATACGTGGAGACAACGATCCGTTTGATGCCAACAAGGTCGTAGATAGGTTTTAGTGCGACCATCATTTGGATGGTAGAGCAATTTGGATTGGCGATCAATCCATTGTGTGTGCGGGCAGCATCCATATTGACTTCCGGGACAACGAGAGGTGTTTCTGCGTCCATGCGGAAGGCACTCGTATTGTCAATGACAAGCGCGCCTTTTTCTACGGCTGTGGGGATGAACTCGCGACTGACAGACGCGCCAGCTGATGAGAACACTACGTCCACGTCTTCAAACGAGTCGTGGGTCAATTCCTCAATGATAATGGGATCGTCTTTAAAGGATAGAATTTCACCGGCAGAGCGATGCGATGCTAAAAGCTTGAGGGAAGCAACTGGGAACGATCGCTCTTCAAGAAGTTGCAACATGGTATTACCGACGGCACCGGTTGCACCGACAACCGCAACACGATAACTCTCACTCATTTCTGATATTTTCCTCTATTGTATAATTCAAGCAGAATTTTTGTATGTAAAGTTTAATGTATAATTTTACCACAAACACGCCATTTAAGCAAATATTTCGGCAAAGAGTGCCGTGTAACGCGGGAATTCTTCGCCTTTAACACAAAAAAACTTGACAAATTGCGTAGTCTGTGGTATTAAAATTAAGAGGTTTATGTTTTATGTCAAGTTAACCGTGTTGGATCATCTTTATTTCTAATAGGGTTATCTGGGTTAAGCGTAGGCTTTTCTCTGTAGTTGAGGTTAATTTTTTTGGCGTTAACCAAATTTTATCTTGACATATCTATATCTGTATAGTATAATATAATTACTATTAGTTTTTTGTTAAATCCATTTTGTGTCCGAAGTGTGAGAACCTTGTTTTCCGAGATTTTCGGAAAACGCAGTGTTTTCTCGTCCGGACTAAAAATTAGAGGAATATTTGACATGGCAAAATTAATGAAGAGCGATGTCGTCAGTAGTATCGTTGAACAAACAGGTCTTAGCAAAAAGGATGCAAGTGCTGCTGTTGAGGCTTTTGCTGCGACTATTTGCGACGCTTTGAGTAACGGCGACTCTGTTGGATTAATCGGTTTTGGAACCTTTGAAGCCAAAAATCGCCCAGCGCGCACGGGTCGCAACCCCCAGACTGGCGAACCACTTGACATTCCAGAGAAGACAGTCCCTGTCTTTAAAGCTGGTAAGAAACTTCGCGATGCCACTGGCTAAACTGGCGGTTTGTTCGCTCAGTTTCTGGAAAAGCCGCCGAGCTGTGCCTCGTTTTTAATTGAGGGACAGCTGCGGCTTTTCCACGTTACACCCATTGACAAAAGTCTCTACGGGTTTCTTAACATACGGAAACCACCTTCACAACATATTCTAACACTATGCTATCGCCTGCAGTTATTGATACAATTTTTTGTCCGTATTGCTTGTAGGGACCCTTTCGATTCTTTTGTCCGCATCATTTATAGGCACGCTTTCCGAGCATGTTGGTTAAAATTTGATGCCAGGAGACTCATCATGTTAATCCGAACGAGAGCCCCAGTCCGCATCGACTTCGCTGGCGGATGGAGCGATGTAGCCCTCTTTACTGAACATTCAAAAGGGCTTGTCGTCAACGGGACAATTAACCGATACGCTTATGCAACCCTCCGCTGTGAACGCCAAGTCGCACATGACGATTCTGTTGAACTCCAGCGCGTTCTGGATAAAAGCATTCGTATCTATTCTGCGGATTTTGATACGTCCATTGAAGCGGACGATATACGTCAGCTTGAATATGATGGGAACATTGATTTAGTCAAGGCAGCTGTGCGACGAATGTCCATACAAATTGGCGGTTTCGACCTGATTACTCAGTCTACCGCACCACCGGGCAGCGGATTAGGCACTTCCGCTGCAATGGGAGTTGCACTCGTCGGTGTGCTGGGGGCACTTAAGGAAGCTACCTATCTTCCTTATGAGTACGCGGATCTCGCAAGCAATATTGAACGTCATGAACTCAATATCCCCGGCGGGAAACAGGATCAGTACGCCAGCGCGATCGGCGGAATTCATTTTATGGAGTTTCAGGGGGAGGAGGTGAAAACCTCGCCACTGAAATTTCCACCACACATTCGTTGCGAACTTGAAAAGAATCTTGTCCTCTGTTATACCGGAAAATCTCGCCTCTCTGGTAATATACATCAAAATGTGACCGATGCTTATAAAAGCGGAGAACCGAGTGTCCGCGACGCATTGGAAACCCTCAAAACCACCGCTGAGGCAACGAAAACAGCACTGATGCGCGGTCGCTTGACCGAATTCGGCGAACTCCTCACCCAAAATTGGCAGAATCAGAAAAGGTTACACCCCTCCGTCACAAATGAACAGATAGAATCCCTCTTTAAAATTGCAATGACGCATGGAGCGATCGGCGGAAAAGCTTGTGGTGCCGGTGGTGGTGGATGTCTACTGTTTTACTGCGAACCTACACGTGAACATCGCGTCCGTCAAAAACTTGAAGAAGCAGGCGCGCGGGTCATTGATGTGAACTTTGATTTTGACGGTCTCCAAATATGGAAGGTCTCAAACGATTGAAAGGAACGGCTTTCGCTTTCGGCTATCAGCAAAGAGGGTCTCTGGTGAAGTTACACATTCTTGCTGACCGCTGATGGCTGATGGCTGATGGCTATTTCTATGAAAAATGACATCTCAACGCCGCAGACCGGAACAGATATAGAAGCCGCCGAAGCTTTGAAAACGGCGAAGGAAAATATTTTAAACCAACTCAGAAAGCGAATCATTGGGCAAGACGAAGTCATCGAGCAACTCCTTATCGCACTCTTTTCGCAGGGACACTGTTTGCTGGTAGGCGTGCCGGGATTAGCGAAAACACTACTCATCAGCACCTTCGCTCGGATTCTGGAACTCCCTTTCAACCGAATCCAATTTACACCAGACCTGATGCCGTCGGACATTATCGGCACCGATATTATTGAGGAAGGTGAGGCAGGGAAACGCGCTTTTCGCTTTATTAATGGACCTGTCTTTGCTAACATCGTCCTTGCTGATGAGATCAACCGAACCCCCCCTAAAACGCAAGCCGCACTCTTACAAGCAATGCAGGAGTACCAAGTCACCGCAGGCGGCAGAACCTATCCTTTGGAACGTCCGTTTTTCGTTTTAGCGACGCAGAATCCGATCGAGCAGGAAGGCACCTATCCGCTACCCGAAGCGCAACTCGATCGATTCATGTTCCATATCACACTGGATTATCCCGATAAAACTGCCGAAAAAGAGATTGTGATGACAACAACTGCGGCTTATGAACCTGAGATAGAACCTGTTATCACAGGAGAAGAAGTCTTGCGAATACAACAGGTCGTCCGAAAAGTGCCGATCGCCGAAGCAATTGTGGACTATGCAGTGGAATTGAACCGACAGACGCGACCTGCTTCAGATGCGCTTGATTTCATTCAGGATTGGGTGCAGTGGGGCGCAGGACCGCGGGCATCGCAATACCTCGTACTGGGGGCAAAGGCGCGCGCCATTCTTCAAGGACGCTATCATGTCGGTTATGAGGATATTAAGGCAGTCGCCGTACCTGTGCTACGCCACCGAATTTTGACGAATTTCAACGCCGAAGCTGATGGAATCACAAGCTTGGATATTATCAATAGACTGTTAGAAAATGTTCAGCCACCAGCAGTTCAATGAATGGAGGTTTCCTATGCGTGCAATTGACGCTTTTAAAATGGATAAGGCAACGTTTTCTGTGCTATCCTCTTTTGAAGAAACCGACGAATCGGTGAATACGCTGTATAACCCAAACTGCCACCTATTTATAGGCATAGCCTCTGTTCTCCTTCCGAGTAACGAACAAGGAACACCTGAAAAATCTTGTTGAAACGCTCAAAATTCGTTAGTAGCAACTTGAGTTAAATATGAATTTTTAATAACTGTTCATATTCCGATTTCGGTTGGAATTAACTAAAAATCATCGTGAAACTTAGTAGAACGATGGCCATATTTAATAATTTAAAATATGAAAATTGCAATTATAGGAACAGGATACGTCGGCTTGACCACAGCTGTGGTGCTGGCACATCTGAATCATGATGTCGCTGCGGTGGACAAAGACGAGAGCAAACTCAACCTTTTGCACGAAGGAAAAAGTCCGATCCATGAACCCGGCATCCAAAATCTCCTTGAAGAGGTGCAGCACACGATCCGTTTCACACCGAGTGTGGCTGAAGTTGTCCCGCGGGCAGAGCTGATTCTGATTGCTGTGGGGACACCACCGAAGAAGAACGGTGAAGCGGATACGCAACACGTGGAACAAGCCGCCAAAGAGGTTGCCCAAGTCTGTCTGCCTGATAGGCATTATACACTCGTTGTGAAATCGACAGTCCCGATAGGCACGAATCAGCGTGTCGCTGAAGTTGTGGAGGCGGTATTTTCGGAACGTGGGCTTCGAGGGAACGTTTCCATCGCTTCAAATCCGGAATTTTTGCAAGAGGGGTTGGCGTTGCAAGGTGCGTTCTATCCGGATCGGATCGTCGTTGGTGCGAACAGCGATGAAGCGATTGATACCTTGCGTCGTCTCTATAAACCGATCCTCGAACAGACGTTTGATCCACCGAGCGAGTTTCCGCGTCCGTCTTCTTATCACCTACCACCAATGATGACAACGGATCCAAACAGTGCTGAGATGATTAAATACGCCGCGAACACCTTCCTTGCGCTTAAAATTAGTTTTATCAATGAAATTGCCGGGCTTTGCGAGGAGGTTAACGCAGATGTGACAGAAGTCGCACGCGGTATCGGACTTGACGCACGTATCGGGCATCGGTTTCTCCAAGCAGGTCTCGGATGGGGCGGCAGCTGTTATCCGAAAGATACCGCTGCTTTGTTAGGGGTTGCCGCGCAAACTGGATACGAAATGCCGATTACGGAAGCCGCGCGCACCATCAACTTCCGCCAACGGGAGCGTGTCGTCGAAAAATTGCACAGCACATTGGGTACACTCAATGGCAAGACCATTGGTATCCTTGGGCTCGCCTTCAAACCAAACACCGATGACATTCGAGAAGCACCCGCACTTGACATTGTCCGTGAGCTGATTGCAGCGGGGGCAATCGTTCGGGCACACGATCCGATCGCTATTGTAAACGCACACCGCGCCTTAAGTGAGAACGGCGAAACTAACGATAACAAAGTGCTTTTCACGGAAGATGTATACGAACTCTCGGACGATGCCGACGCACTCGTGCTCGTTACCGAATGGGAACTCTATCACAAGCTTGAACTCCGTAGACTCGCCAAACAGATGAAGACTCCGATCCTCATTGATGGACGCAACGTTTATTCTGCCGAAGAAGCGAGAGCAGCAGGTTTTCATTATATTGGAATCGGCAGAGCGTAAGGTTTTTAATTTTTCTTTGCGGTTAAACAACGTGCATTTAAACTTTGAAGTGCGTTTCTCAAGGGTCGCCTCACCGTCGTTGCAGGCTGATGCTTTGGGTACAGAATTAAACATACAACAAAACGGTAAGCCCGTAATAAAATTAGGTTCTCCTTAAATGGCATAATTTTGCTTCGCATTGTCCCGCAGGTTCCTTTATAGGAAACCTGCGCAGAATGCTTTACATTTGGAGGGCGGATAGGAGAAAAGCGCGTGAAGCAGGGAATGCCCTTGATAACTCCGCAAGGTAAAATTAAAAATCCTGAACCTTTTGATGTCAATTGGCATCGGTATTGTCCGCAAAAGCCGTTTCCGCCGTATCGCCATATACCCGGTGTCACGCCGCATCCGATTCGCGATCCACTTGGGCACAGTTACGGAGTGGAAGAAGATCATGATGCTGAACGCTTGTCGCCAAAAATGTGGAGACAGAACGAAGATTACCTGTACGGTGTGGATCTCTACAATTTTGCCTACTGGTGGGAGGCACATGAAGCGTGGGAAGGGTTGTGGCACCGAGCGGAAGACACGTATCGCTTGTTCCTTCAAGGGTTAATTCAGGTGTCGGCGGCCTTCATCAAGTATCATACACGGATGCTGCGTCCGCTACGCACGCTTTCTACTGCGGGACGCGATAAATTGCGACAGGTTGTCGTTGAATGTGACAACGCATCGGGAAATTACATGGGACTCAACCTACCAGCGTTTTTGGACACTGCCGACGCGTTTTTCGATCCATTCTTTGACGACACCGTTACGGAATCCACCTTTCGTAGGGACTCTGTTAAGCCGCTCATACTGTTGATGGATTAGCAAGTTGTCCTGGTTATTTTCATACTTGGCGCGAATTTGAAAATGCCTTTTCTCTTTTTCAGCCTCTTCTGTGCCTTCATCATCGTGTTGTTAGTTGTTCTATTCAAAGTAGGTGCCTATTTTGGCAAGAGCGATGCCGATGAATTTCGTGCGGTTCGGTGTCCACAATGTCAAACCCGACGGAAACCCGAAAAGACGGGTACTGTCAGAAACCTCGTTGAACTTGAGATGCGTTGCCCGCGTTGCGGGTATATCTCATGGGATGTTCCGCCGAAAACGAATCTCTCCACACGTTCCACGGATCGGGACAACTCACTATAAGGACTGCGGCTAATAATCAGCGAAAGTCCCGTCGTCTGAGTGCCAAAACATTCCACGCAACCGAAACGTCTCATCTCGAACCGCTTCAATGGCGGCATCGTCCATATCCACACCGAGTCCGGGAGTTGTTGGGAGTTCAATGAACCCATCTTTGAACACCAAAGGTGTCGAAAATAGCCCTTCTCCGCGTCGGTGTCCACCCTCGCATATCAGCAAATTCGGCACAGTCGCCATTACATGTACCGATGCTGCGACACCGATGGGACCGGCGGCGTTGTGCGGCGCGACCGCCATATTGTGAATCTCTGCCATCGCTGAAATCTTTTTCAGTTCCAGTATCCCACCGCAGTGCCGAATATCCGGTTGCAAAATCGCGCACATCTCGCGTTCAATTATCTCTCGGAAACCCCAGCGTGTCAAATGTCGTTCACCGGTCGCGATCGGCACCGTCGTTGACTGAGACAGTGCCAGTAATGGTTCATTGTTTTCTGGATGACACGGTTCTTCAGCGAACAACAATCGGAATGGTTCTAATTCTTTCACTACAATCATCGCCATCGTTGGGCTTAACCGACGATGCAAGTCAACAGCGATGTCCACCTCATCACCTACTGCTGTTCGTACTGCCGCCACCCGCGCCACCATCGTATCAATTGCCCTCGGTGTGTCCACAAACCTAACAGGCTGCGGTGAAGCTCCCATCTTCACTGCACGGAATCCTGATGCAACTGCTATCTTGGCACTCTCTGCACATTCCTCAGGTGTTGTGCCACCTATACCCGTATAAACACGGATCCGCTTACGCACTGAACCTCCCAACAGTTTCCATACCGGCATCCCGACGACTTTACCGAATACATCCCACATCGCCATCTCAATACCGCTCAGCGCACCGACCAACACGGGCATGCCCCGGCTATAACTTGACCGGTACATCGCCTGCCAATGGTCTTCAATCTGTAGCGGATCTTTGCCGACGAGGTATTCAGCCATGTCGTCCACGGCTTGGATGACGACGCGCCAATGCTCGTAGTTCATGGGTTCACCGTAGCCGATTATCCCTGCGTCGGTGAACATTTTCAGCACCATTGCGCGACCTTGAATCGGTATTGTTTCAAATCCAGTAATCTTCATAGTTATAGTCCTAAACCGGGCGCCACCGGATGACACAGAAATGCGAGTTTCCCGTGGCGTTCTCCCATTTGCTAACATCACCGTAGCAAGAGCCGATGAAGGTTAGTATCTCTTCTCCGTCCAAACTAATGTGTCGTGGGAAACCAGCGACATCTATTTCGCTCGTCTGCCCCCACGTTTGACCTTCATCATCAGACAGCCAAACAGTGATTGCCGATTCTTCACCCTGTTGACTTACATTGATGAGTTGTCCGTGATTATTGGCTTGCAACAACCACCCGTTGAAACCGAAAGCAGACGAATCCGTGTTAAGATGTTCCCAACTCTTGCCGCCATCTGCAGACTTGGAGATGATGGTCTGTTGTACTGCATAGATAGTGCTGTCCGGAGCCAGAACGAAATTCAACCCTTGGTAATGCGCATGCGGGTCCAAAGGCATACGGATTCTCTCCACTGGAACTTTGTTCAGCACACTATCGCGAGCGTGTAGGATGTAGTCGTCCGCTTGCATCTCGCCTAATTGACTTGGAGTGACGACAACGCCTCCCATGTTTTCGGTTGATAGCATTTGCAGGACTCCTTCTACGGTAAATTTTCTCTTGTCTAACGTGGTGAATTATGTCAAAATGTTCGACACATCCTACTCTGCTAATTTACACTACAACACCGGACAATGCAAGCCATATTTGAAGGAAAGGATAGATATGAATATATTTGACGCGACTCGGAAACACTATAATGCAGCTGGTGTCCACCCGACGACTGACCCCGATAACCCAAGATCACAATTCGCCGTTGACAGATATGAAAATCATCTATCTAAACTGATAAAGCCCGGCATGCGCGCCTTAGACTTGGGTTGCAATGCTGGACGATTTACCTTTGCTATGGAAGACATGGGAGCGATAGCAACAGGTATTGATTTCGCAGAGATTCCACTCCTCCACGCCAAAGAGGTTGCCGAAAAAAGAAAGAGTCGATGCCAATTCAATATAGGAGATATAACTGCTCTACCCTACAAAGAGAATTCTTTCGATCTCGCGCTACTCCCGCAAAATAATGGTTACTTATCGTATCAGACGCTGGAGAGCTTAACAATTCAACTTAAAGGGATTTTATCGGACGATGGCATCTTCGTTGTTATTATGCTTGATGAATTGGTTAAGAGAACAGGCGAGGAAACCCTTCCAGAGCGATATGATGTCCAGACGGGTCTGATGGAAGGACACATCACTATTCCGGGCAAAGGCGTTTACGCCTCTCCATGGGTCTTTTGGACAGTTGCTTTTGCCAAGTACATTATTGAGAAGCACTTTGCTTTGGAAGATATAGAACAGATAGAAGAGAATAGATTTATGTTGGTATTCCATAATAAAAAAACGCAATAAGTAGTTTCGGGATTGGTAAAGTTAGGTTTCACGATTATTCGCATCGGAATAAGTCTTTTTGGACATGAAAACTTTTTTAATTTGACTTTTTTACTCATATATTACATAATTTTAGTATGCATAGTTGGTAGAGAATTCGACCCGCGCTACCTGGCGCGATCTCTACCGAAACTGAGTCGAATCGGATAACTATGCACGGGGAAAACTATGCATCCTCAGAAAAAAGCATATCACGTAAACTCTAAAGTATCACTATGGTATTTTATTAGCAAGTAGGGTTCTCGATAACCAACTATGCTATGCCGCGCGGTGTAGAGTTTGCCATTATCGAGGGGCTTTAGCCCTCTTATGTATTCTGAGATGATTAAGGAGTCACTTCTAATGAAAAGTCATGTGAGTAAAGAAGCTGATGTAATCTTTGATATAACAGGTAAAATTAAGCAAGCTACTCTTGAAATTACTGAGGCATTACAACAAGGAGATGAAGAATTAGTTGAAGATCTTTTTGAAGATCTTATTGCTCTCATAAATTCACATGAGAACAAATATGAAGCTGCTGCGTACACTATTATAGATTCTCGCAATCTTACTGAGGAATATCGAGCAAAAGCAAAAGCATATAATGATCTTGCTAAACGTTTGAAAGAAAGATTGCAAGATCGTATGAATCAACAAGGTTTGAGGGAACTTGATGCTGGAATATTTACACTTAGGATTCAAAGAAATGGTCAGCCAACAGTAATAGTTGATATTCCAGCAGAAGACCTTCCAGAACAGTTTCATAACATAAAGCCGAATAAGGAAAAATTACGATTAGCTTTATCTAAGGGTGAAAGAGTAGAAGGTGTCACTCTTGAAATAGGTGAACATATAAGGATAGATTCAAGAGGTTAAGTCTTTAGTAAAAATCTCTGGATTGAGATTTTGTTTCTTAACTAACGAGAGGACTTCAATCTCCTTATAATAGAGGAGTTATTATGAATGAAGAACGCAATGAAGATTACCAAAATTTCTACACCCGATGTACAAGATGTGCGCAGCCATGTCCACGATAGCAGGTTCCGTCGCCGTATCCAAGACTAACTCGACCCAACGTTCCCACTTTTCTGGGTCTTCTGCCACCATGTTGGTAGCTTCGGCTAATCCCGTTGAAAGTCCCTCACATCCCACCATCTCCAGTGTGGTCAATCCGCAGGCTTCAGCAAGTTTCTGAAGTTCGGAAGCCCGAAAAAAATGCCATAGGTTGTCTTGAACGAGATTATTTCCTTTTCCTTCCGTTATTAGTTCCCAGTATTGGGGTATTATCAGTTCTTCACTCACACGACTGAGAACGGTCCGCAGCATTGCAAGGTAACCCATAACACTAATGCAGACGATCGCCCCCAGTTTAGCAACCCGAACTAATTCAGAGGTTGCTTGGATTCGCTCGGTTTCATCACTGATATGTGTTAGCGGACCGCCGAGGCATAGCACAGCGTCAAAATCATTCGTATCAAAGCGTGAAAGGTCTCGGACATCTCCAACAACCGATGCGACCAATCGACTCGAAACGGATTTTGGTTCTAACTTGATTTTTTCTTCAGCAAAAGCCGTGTACGTTGGATCAATATCCAAAAGTACGACATCGTAACCTGCTCGACAAAGTTCGAGGGTATAACGCCCCGGTCCGCCACCTGCATCTAAAATCTTACCCGTCTCAGGCAGGTGTTTCCGAAGGTAATGCATTGTGACCAAAAACTCCAGCGAGTTATAGGCATCCTTCGCAAGCCGATTCCATTCGCCAATTTCGACTTCATTTTTTTTCTGCATTAGGTAAATCCTTAATTTTTCCGCTTGTCTGACATGATGAATTGTGGCAAAATAACAGGAATGCTTCATCTCAGCACACTACTGTCCCCCAAAGCATAGGAGTTCTGCAATGCCACAACAAGACGCAATAGCACATCTCGAAACATTCGGTTACTGTTTGATTGAGGATGCGATTCCTACCGCGCAAGCGGATGCAATGGCGGAAAAATACTTCCAACTCCACCGAAACCCTGCGAATCATGACGCTTTTCAGGATCCGGGTGCCGATCTGTATCAAACGCTTTTCGGGGTAGTCAACCTCGATGAGATGTGTTGGGAATGCATCGCACATCCACAGGTGCTACAGGTCGTCCGCCATTTCCTCGGTAACAAGGTACGACTGGGTGAGGCGTGTACAAAATGGGTTAAGCCGCGTGCACCACAAGGGGGTATCCATTCCGATTCGACGCACGACTTGCCAGGACGCTTGCCCGAAACCCCGTGGATGATTAATTCAATCTGGATGATAACGGATTTTACCGTTGAGAACGGCGCAACGCTCGTTGTACCATTCAGCCATCGCGCACGGCGTAGACCTTCGGCATCCGATATTGCAGAGAGTCATCCAGTGCCTGTCTGCGGACGGCGCGGTTCCGTATTACTATGGCACGGTGGTACATGGCACGGGCAGGGCGCGAACACAACCGACGCCCAACATCGCATGGCGTTAAATATCGCCTACTACCCGCCTTGGTGGAATCTCATGCGCGAGGGCGGCCATCAACCCGTTTTCCCAGAGACGTTTGCGCGTATGCCAGAAAACCTTCAGGCACTCGTCCGACACAAGGTGGCAAAACGGCGTGCGGACATCTATGAGGTCTAATCTAACCAAGTGCTTACGTTATTGTTGCACTGCAGTCCTGAGAATCTCCTTGGTAGCGTCCGAGATATCAATGTTTGACTGCATATTGTGGTTTATTTCACCCGTTGTCCGGCTTGAAACACCGCTTTTACTCGGCTAAAGGCATCTACGTCATTTGTCGGATCGCCCTCAAAAGCAACGAGATCGGCGATTTTTCCCGGTGTGATAGTTCCAATTTCGTCTGCCATTCCGATCGCCTCGGCGGAGATGCGGGTCGCTGAGATGAGTGCCTCCGCAGGCGTAAATCCGACTTGAACGAGCAGTTGCAAATCATAATCGAGATGACCGAATGCGAGATTGCCGACCCCTGAATCGGTGCCGGGGACAATTCGCTCGCGGAGTCCGTAGTCGAGCATACGTCGCATTACATCCAAGCGTACTTCTGCTCGCGCCTCAAGTCGCTGTAATTCGGTTGCTTCGTCAGCAGAAATCGTATCCGTGTCCCGTTTCGTACGGAGTTCAACGATGCGAGGGTAACCCGTCCATGCTTGAAGGGTTGGACTGATCCAGATGCCGGATTCTGCCATCATCTCTGCAATTTTGGGATCAAACCGGAGTTCACCGTCTGGATCGAGAAACTCGGCATGCTCCATCAAATCGATGCCCGCCTCAACAGCGCGTACCATCGACTCCTTCGCACGGCAATGTGCCACCGTGAGCCGATGGAAGTGATGCGCCTCGTGGACAGCGGCGTGCAACTCAGCGACGGAATAACTGGCGCGTCCCGGAATCGTTCCAGCAGTCCCTCCGCCGGATGCCATAATCTTGATATAATCTGCGCCTTCGTGAACCAAGCGGCGGACCGAACGTCTCATCTCAGCTTCGCCGTCTGCTGTCTCGTTACACATGTGGAAATGTCCGCCTGTGCAAGTGATTGGTCGTCCGCTCACTAAGGTGCGGGGACCCGGGATATAACCGCGTTCAATCCCTTCCTTGAGCGTGAATCCTACCATGTTTCTGGCACCGTGTTCGCGAAGGGTCGTAATTCCTGCGGCGAGGTGGCGTTGCAGATTCATCGCACCGGTCAGCACCATCATTTCATCGGTTTCCGAGAACATTTGAACGTAGTTCCGTCCATCGCCTGTGAGGCTCAGATGTGTATGACCATCAATGAGTCCCGGCGTGATGTACGCGTCTCCAAGGTCAATAACTTCTGCATCGGGTGGTGTCTGTTCTGAAATATCTTCTTGATGTCCAACGGCATCAATCCGACCGTCAGTTACAAGAATTGCCTGATCGGTTTTAGCGTATGTACTTATTCCATCAACGAGCCGAGTGGCACGGATCTGGACAGTTCGATTTGGCATATATCTAACTCCTTCAGATACTATACTGATTTCAGACTTTTACAACGAATTCGCACCCTTGTTGGAACCATTCTCGCAGAATGGTGTCTTCATTGTAGGTCCGTTTCGCCTGTGAACCTGTCGCCTGTGAGAGGTCTATCGTTGCCGAAACGATGTCATCTCCGAAAAACCCAGCCTCTATGATGACATTCCCATCTGGATGCACAATCTTCGAGTTGCCATGCGACGATCCGGGTGAACCGATGTCATCAGGGTTCGCGGGCGTATTCGCCATCAGGAGATAGATACCGTTCTCTGTCGCTCGCGAGATCGGCATAGCACGATAGGCGGAGAGTTTATATTCCGATAACAATCCGGCTTCACAAGAGCAAAATATACAGAGTTGCGCGCCCATCGCTGCAGGCAATTTGACTAACTCCGGATAGCGGACATCGTGGCAGATGATGAAGCAACACGCAACACCAGCGAGTTCCACAATCGGTAGCGGACCGCGATTGTTGGTACACCACTGCTCCCCTGCGAGAAAGGTTTTGCCGTAACGATATTTGAGAGTTCCTTGCGGATCGAAAACGGCGAGGTCGTTGTACCAATTTTCCCCATCGTGATGCGCGGAGCCGACGATAACGGCGATTCCATGCCGACGCGCCGCTTCCGCTATTTCCGCCTCAGCTTCTTTAAAAACCTGTGGCGAGATACGTTCCCAATAATCCGTCCGACAGCAGTAGCCGAACAGACATCCTTCAGGGAATGCCGCGATCTGGATCTCCATCTCTGCACACGTTTCGATCTGCTGGAGCACTTTTGCAGTATTGGTAGAAACATCTTCACTGGTGAGCAATTGACATGCCGCTATTTTAATCTGGTTGTTAGCCATCTGAGTGCCTCCGTTCTGTTTCTGTCATTGTAGCATGTCTATCTGTTTGATTCAAGCACTGCTGACATCCACAAAACACGAAAACCAATTGACAGGTACCGAGCAATTTGGTATAAAGAAGCAGTCAGTCATCAGCAGTCAGAAGAATACTCATCAGCAATCAGCAAAAAGGTTTCCGTCAGCGGCCCCGCCGAAGGTTTCCGACGGCTGAAGGAAACCGATAGCCAATATTAGGAGAGAGACATCATGAAAATCACTGATATTAAACCGTATCCTGTTTGGGTGGGACACAGAAATCAACACATCGTCAAAGTGGAGACCGACGAAGGTATTTATGGGTGGGGCGAATCTGGACTTTCGAGTCGAGAATTGGCTGTCGTGGGTGCAGTTAGACACTATCGCGAATTCCTCATCGGGCGTGATCCGATGCGGATCGGTGGGTTGTGGCAGGAGATGTACCGAAGCCAGTATTTTGAGGGCGGTCGGGCATTGACAGGTGCGATCTCGGCGATAGACATCGCACTTCACGATATTGTCGGGAAGGCGTTGAACGTACCGGTTTATCAATTGCTCGGTGGAAAACTACGCGATGCTGTGCCGTGCTTTGCTACAACGGGGGCGGCTACAGTTGATGAATTAATCGCGAACGCGAATTTATTGCTTGAGAACGGATGGAATGTCATCCGAACAAATGTGTTACACCGCGCAAAAACGGGTGAGGAAAACATCTTTGAGCCACGCGAATCCATCAGTCTTGCGGCAGAGTGGTTGACGGCACTCCGAGAAGCCATCGGGTCTGAACCTGTCCTGGGCATCGACTATCATCATCGGCTCAGCGTTGCGGAAGCGGCATCTTTCTGCCAACGTATGCCCTCTGGCACGCTCGACTTTTTGGAGGAGCCGATCCGAGATGAGACCCCTGAGGCGTATGAATCTCTGCGGACGATGGTCGATGTCCCATTCGCGATTGGCGAGGAATTCTCCAGTAAGTGGCAGTTTCTCCCGTACCTGGAACGCGGTATTACGAACTTTGCCCGACTTGATGTGTGCAACGTCGGTGGGTTGACGGAATCAATGAAGGTTGCGGGCTTGGCTGAGGCACACTATATCGACCTGATGCCGCACAATCCATTAGGTCCCATCTGCACGGCTGCGACGGTTCATCTGGCGGCTGCTGTCACCAATTTTGCCTGGTTAGAAATTCGAGTCTCTCCAACAGAAAAATCTGGACATTACGATGACGATCTATTTCCCGTACAACACAAACTCGAAGGCGCATCTATACCGGTACCCGACGGTCCAGGCTTAGGTGTTGAAGTTAACGAAGAACTCGTAACGGCACAGACCTTCAAATTCGCGGAACCGCCGCACCTTCGTCGACGGGATGGGTCTCATACGAACTGGTAGTGTGCATCTGAGACTGAGGTGGTAATTGTGTGTGCACTATCCGCTATAATCTGGGGAACCTAATTGAACCAATCTATGAGGGAGCGTATCAACTGATGAAAACGCAAACGGTCAAATATGGAGAAAAAGGTGGGGTCGAGATCATTGATATTGATGTATCCGATCCACAGGCTGGTGAAGTGCAAGTTCAGCATGCCGCGTGTGGTGTCTGTGCATGGGACTTAGCGACCTTTCGGGACGGTGGTTACGCGCCCCCCGGTCATGAAGGCGTTGGTTATGTCACAAAAGTGGGGAGCGGTGTCCGGGATATTGAGGAAGGGATGCGCGTTGCGAGCGTAGCGTTGGGATTCGATGGTATCAAGAACTGCCCAACCGAAGACATATATGTCCTTCCAGAATCGGATGTTGCGGATGAATTTTGGCTTGTTGAGCCGGTTTCATGTGTTGTAACAGGTCTTGACACTGCTCCATTGCGACCTGCTGACAACGTTGCAGTTATCGGTTGCGGTTTTATGGGGCTTATGTTCGTCCAAGCACTGAGTCGATTCTACACGTATGACCTTATCGCCATTGATCTCGTTGAGAAACGTCTGAAACTGGCAAAATCGCTCGGTGCGAAACACACATATAATCCCAAGGAAATTGATGCTTCCGAGTTGGTATCGGAGCTAAGAACACGTCAAATTGACGTGGTGTTCGACTGTTCTGGCAAAGGTGCGGGGTTAAATCTCGCTACGAAGATTGTTCGCAGAGGTGGACATATCAATCTTTTCGGTTGTATTCGAGAGCAAGTGACATTCAACGGTTCCGAGTGGCATGGCGGTGCGTTTAACTTGGTAAGTTCGTCGCCGGGAGCAAAGATTCGGGATACATTTCCACCAGCGATCCGGCTTCTTGAGCGTAGGCATATTGACTTAAAGCCGCTTGTAACGCACGTTGTCGCGCTTGAGGATTATCCGGCACTTCTCAAGGAAGCAACGGGCGGAGAGGGTAGTTATATCAAAGGTGTCGTGAAAGCAATGTAATGGAGCCACATTTGAAAAGGAGAACTTAATGCAGTTTAGATTGCGTGAAAAGTTGAAATATATGTTTTTAGGTGGGTTGCTGACCCTTGCGGGTTTTATGTTTGGTAGCATGAGCAGTGAAACTACAGCACAATTTGGATACGAAACGATTGATAAACTGACCGTCGGAGAGTTAATCGTGCGTAAGGATATAAGGCTAATGAGTGATGATATGGATCCCCGAGTTCATATCTCTTGGGACAGAAATGGTGGACGTGTGATCACTTATGGTCCAAAGGGAATGGGTGCCGCTTCTCTTTTGGTTGCCGAGGGTAACGGCGTTGTGACAACTCAGGGATCGAAGGAGAAAACTGGTGCTTCTCTCATGGTTAATGAGGGCGGCGGAGTCCTATCACTTTTCGCGCCTGATGGAAAAGCCAGGATTGTCTTAGGTATATCTGAGGGTGACGGTGTTGCTTACTTAGTCAATAAATTTGATGAAGCGCGTGTACTGAAACCTTAGTTTCTACACAAATGCTGAAGAAAGGGAAATTTGAGGAAAGGGAAACGCCCTATCAAAAACCCCTATGAAAAACCCCAAGCAAATAAATCCTACGGGACTAAAGACGTTTTTTGGGTATACACGGTTTGCATGTAAGATCCGGTGCGGTTAGAAACCGCACCTACCTTATTCAGACACCTATGAACCCGTATTTATGAGATAGGTTCTATCCAAACAGATATTTTTGCACCACATCTTCGCGCACCGTGACTCCCAGTCCAGGGGCATCCCGGACAGCCACATAACCGTCCTCTTGTACCCACGGATCACTGACCAATTCATGCTGCATCGGGGATTCGTGAGGCTTGAAGTCCGTACAATCGGCATGTGTCGAACTCGCTAACATGTGCAGACTCGCCGCGGTGTTTAAGGCACTACTCCATGAATGCGCACTGAACAGCAGATTCTCCGCCTCAATCAGTTTGATGACATGTCGGCTGCCAGTGAGTCCATGGCAACGTCCCGGATCAATTTGTACGATATCAACGCCGCCGGACTGGATGAGCCGTTTGTAACTTTCGACATCCCACTCATCTTCACCTGTGCCAATGGGTGTCATAACCGCTGACCGCAGTTGGGCGTATGCTTCAAAGTTTTGAGGTGGTAGGGGTTGCTCAATCCATTTGAGTCGATAGGGTTCGAGGTCCCGGAAACGTTGAATCGCTGTCGGGACATCCCAAATGCGACGGTGTCCAGGCGTATCAATGACAAACTCGAGATCATCCCCGATGACCTCACGCACACGACGAATCATCTCAATATCCCGCTGGCGGTCGAGACCGAATACCGCCTCTGGTCGCATTCCCCATCCGCCTTTGACGACGCGGTAGTTTTGCTCTCGCAACCACCGGAATTCGTTGAGCGTCCAGTCCAAGTCTTCCATATCGAAGATAAATGATGCCATTGCGACGATTTTGTCGTGTATTTGACCGCCAAGGAGTTGGCAGACAGGCAGACCGAGTGCCTGTCCCTTTAAGTCCCATAACGCCATATCCACAGCACTGACAGCGAATGCAGCGATGCCTTCAGGACCATACCACCAGATGTGGTCAAGCATTTTGTGCCAGTGTCGTTCCACATCCAAGGCATCTTCACCCGTAAGCATCGGCGCGAATCCCTGGTCAATAATTATCTGTGTTGCGAGTGTCGCTTCTCGGAATTGTGAGATACACTCCCCCCAACCCACGAGACCGTCATCACTCTCCACACGGGCGAGCGTGATGTAACGCTCGATACCTTTGTAGTGTGGCTCCGGATACGCAAGTGGAAACGCCTGAATTTTTTGAATTTTCATACCGTTTTTATCTCCGTTTAGATTGATTGATTTTACGAGGTAACAAAATACGACTACACTATACTAACGTGAGTTCGACATAATACTATAGACATGTTGCTCCTCTGGAGCAAAGACACGCGTTTTGGATGTGTTGGTCTGTCTTTCGTTCAATTGACCCTATGTGATGAACCAATTTCTTATATCAAACTCACTTACTACGGCCAAATTCCATAAGTCGGTATATTAAACACCATGCCCAATATTGTCCACAAACTTCCGACGGTAAATTGCCCCAATATCAATCCCAGAAAGAACGGCATCGCCTTTCGATGGGCATTCCTCCCGCCGTATTTCAGTAGAACCAATTTCAGTACCCACACCACCCCCAGACTAAACCAGATGTAATTGACTGCCCAACTCCCACACACCGTGGCATACGCTGCCGGGTGAAAAGGGAACCAGAAAAACTTCATCCGCATCAACATAAGGAAAAGCGCGAGCAGTAAACCAATTCCGGTAAACCCTACTGCCCAATAGTCAGGAGCAAGCGGGTTTGTTAACCATTTTTGCAGTTGCGTCCACGGTTCAGATCCGTATATGACCGGGACGCGAGACATTTCATGTAAAGCACCGAGTCGATAGGGTATGGATATAAGTGCCCAAAATTGCGAAAGAATACCGACGAACAGAGCAATAAGGATCGCAAATAGCATAAAACGGCTCCGGATTCCTGCTGTTGAGGCAAGTTTGAATCCTTCAAGTTGATGGGGCATTGGGTGGGAATCGAAGGTGCGCGTAAAAAACCAGAAAAAAGAGAACATCGAAAGATTATTCGGTCCCAACCTACGGGTGCCTACAGCGGCAACCATAACCCGTTCGGGTCCTGTATAGTGCAAATCGTGCATTGGCGATCCGAGCTCAGCTCGCATTCGAGAAACCGCTGTCGAGAAGGCAAAATAGAGTCCAAAAAAGACAAAAATCGCCCAGATGGACATACCCGCTCTCAAACAGAAAAATGTCAGGAACGCAACCCCAGCGATAAGCGCGAGAACAACCGACCAGTTCGACATCGGTTCATCCGGCGTAGACGTGGAACGGACTTTCGCACCGAATAAGTTCTGAAGGTGTTCCCGGCTCCTCCATAAGGCAATTAGAAAGATGCCCATATAGGCACCAAATCCCTGATAGTTGATGTAAGGATAACCCGTCCCTTCCAAGCCCGCAACGCTTCCGATGACCTGTTGCCCCTTCCACACCCAAAAGAAAAACCAACTCGAAAACAACAGATCCAACGGAATCAGAAACCCAATGCCTAAAACAAACGGATAAATCCCCAATCTCAGCCAACCCATTGCGGAAAAAGGTTTTTCTGTGAATCTGAAGCGGTATGCTTTCTCGTATACGGAGGGTATCGCAGGAAAGACGTGGTGGAGACCGTTAACGATGTCGAAAGCCGCTACAAGCCCGAAACCAATCCACATCAGCCGATTCGTGAAAAAGCCGTCGCTTGTCATTCGAGCCGGAAGTTGGATGATCGGATATGCCAGTTTCTCATCTTCTGTCCACGGTTTCCGTACAATGACATTGATACAGAGCATAACAAAAAGCAGCGTGAAGAGAAAGGCAAACCAATTGATCACAGGGGTTAGCCAGCCCAACAGGTGCCGCGTTGTGTACAGCGTAGAATCTCCGTCGTAGTAGCCTGAAAGAACGCCTTTATCCGCTACAGCAAGCCATCCCGGAATATACCGCCAAAACAGGTCTTTCCAATCGTTCTCTGGCGTTGCGAACCAGAAGGCGTGCCCCAATGTGGAGACCAAAATCTCCATCATGCTGTGTCCCGCAGTGGCGGATGCGACAGATAGCATGACATAAATGACCAGAAGTTCACCTTGGGATAGTGCTAACCGAGGCAGGAATCGCTTGAATATCCGGTTGAATCCTATCAACACAAGCACATTAAAAACAACCGTGAAAATAAGCGAGACGATCGTAGGCTGTGCGGAATATTGGACAAGTTCAATATAGGTAATCCAATAGCAATTGACAGGGATAAGAACAAGTCCAATTGCTATAGACCGCCAGCCGACGGATGCGGATGGGATTGTTTTTGTGTGCGGCATTTATTCTTGATACGAGTAAACCAATGGGAGATGCGTATCGTCCGCCAACACGTCGCCGACCTCTAACTTCGCAAATACTTCATCGGGCAACGCGCTTTTTTTTCCATTGAACGTGGCGTCCTCTGGCATAAAGAGCATGGCAAACGCACGGCGCGGATGCGTCGTCATATTCGGTCCTGCCGCATGCGCGATCATCCCGCTGATGAACACACCGGCTCCCGCTTTCATCTCAGCGGCGTAGGGTTCAATCTCTGCCCACTCTGGATACTCGCTAAACAGCTCACCGACACCCGCCTGTCCGAGGCTCCCGCCTACCTTAAAGCCGCTCGTCTTATGCGTACCGGGCAGAAAATACAAACAGCCGTTTTGAAGCGTTGCATCATCAAGAGCTATCCAGAACATGATTGCCTGATGTGAATAGAACGGGTCATACGGATTATCAACGTGGAAGTTCGTCGGATTTGCCCACGGTTGCTTCACCATGGCGTGGTCATGATACAATCGCACACCTGAAGTGCCAGCGAGATCTGCCGCCAATTTACCCAACTCAGGGTTGAGAATCAACTGTTTAATCTTCTCGCTTGTCTTCCACAAATTGACGCATTGAACGAAGACGTTCTTGTAGTAGTTGTCTTCTCCGCTTTGATTGTGATAAGCGTCAGAACGGCTCACATGTTGCGCAACAGCCTCGTCAACAGCATCCTGCCATACTGACAACTCGGAACCTTTTAGGAAGTCGTCAATAATCAGAAATCCATTTTCACGGTAAAAATCGATCTGGTCGCTCGTAACTTGTGTATTCATAGTATCTTAAGTGGATCGGAATACGTGCCTTTAATCATAGTTACTGGGTCGATGGTCGCCAAGGATCCGTCTCTGTTGCGGATTCACCTGGGCGAGAATCGATTCATCAAACTGAAATCTATTCAGATAGGGTGGGTATTTCTGTGTAATCATCCGCATAGCATAGTGCACCTGCAAAAGATAGCGAGTTTCGGCACTCGTATTGGCAGAACCACGATGCCAGACTTCACTGCGGAAGAGCACCACGTCCCCAGCACTGCACAAGATACTCTCTTCACCCCGGTTATTCCACTCGGTTGCGCCGTTTGGAGAGCATCCGGAGAAATGGCTGCCCGGCACAAACTTCGTCGGTCCCAATTCCTCATACATATCGTTGAGATAGTAATGCGCAGTCGTGATAAAGATTGGAACTTTGACGCGCGGATCCGAACGAACGTCCGCCGGTAGAGAAATCGGCAGCCAATCGGTATGTAACCCCTGATCCGGACGCCCCGGTCCCGTCACCCACGATTGCATGCCGATGCAATGACAATCCTCACCATGCGTCGCCTCGGCAACCTCAATAATCGGTGATTTGTCAAGGAATTGGAGATACAACGGATCGCGATTAAACGAGTTGTTGATGATTTTGTTGAGGAATTTGCCGCCATTTTGAAGCGTTTGGTGCCGATCCAAACACTCAGGGATCGTCTCTAATCGATCCATCATAGCTCGTAATTCGGCGACCTCCTCAGCGTTAAGCACGTTAGGGAAATAAACATAACCATCCCTTTCCAGTGCTTCCACTCGGTTTTCTAAGTCGTTGTAGGCAATCAGTGAGAGGGCTTTCGCCATTTTCAGTACTCCTTGATGATTTTAAAATTGTTCAAAGTTTAATAATTTAAGGCACGCTACTGGCTGTCCAATCGCCCGAATCCAGCAAGGACACCCCTCAAGAGACGAGATTAAGAAACCTCGCCAGCGAAAGTAGAATTGCTACAGCTATTCTGCTAATACAATAGCACCGCATCCGATACGCGCGCCTGCAGCACCCGAAGGTTGCGAGGTGAAATCGTCCGCGCCAGCATGGACAATGATACCTCGACCGACAACATCTACGTCGGAACCTGTGCCGATCTCCCAGAGATCCGTCGTCAATGTAATACTGCCTATTCCATCTTCTCCGACGGTGATATTGCCGATATCTCCGAGATGAAACTCACCTTCTCCCCATTTTCCGTGCGCAACACCCGTGGGATTCCAGTGTCCGCCAGCAGATGTACCGTCGGGTGAACTGCAATCACCGTTTGCGTGGATATGAACAGCGTGAAGACCCGCTGTCGCGCCCTGAATTTCAATCGTGAGCGTGATTTGGTCGCCGTTTTGTGTGAAAACTGCTATTCCGGTTACGCCACTGTCGCTCGATGAGGCAATCATGGCGTTTGCCTGTTGTACGGGTGCGGTTGTAAGAACGTCTGCCTGTTGGCGCGCTCTTTCGCAACCCACCAATATGATAAAAATACCAATCAATAGAAAAACTGTGGACTTTACACTGATAGAGATGAAACGCGTTTTCATTGATAACTCCTCTGTTAAAGTTTGTTAATCTAACGTGGGTTAGATAATTGAAATATGATAGAAAGAATCCGTAAAAACCTCAATCATAGTTACTGGGTCGATGGTCACCCATGAGTCGTCTCTGTTGTGGGGTCGCTTGGGCGAGAATCGACTCATCAAACTGAAATTTATTCAGATAGGGCGGATATTTCTGTGTAATCATCCGCATGGCATAGTGTACCTGCATGAGGTAACGGGTTTCGGCACTCGTATTGGCGGAACCCCGATGCCAGACTTCACTACGGAAAAGCACCACGTCCCCAGCATTGCATAAGATACTCTCTTCACCCCGGTTATTCCACTCGGTTGCCCCGTTTGGAGAGCACCCAGAAAAATGACTGCCCGGGACAAACTTCGTCGGTCCTAATTCCTCATACATATCGTTGAGGTAGTAATGGGCGGTAGTGATGAAGATTGGGATTTTGACGCGTGGATCCGAACGAATCTCTGCAGGTAGACTGATTGGCAACCAATCCGAATGTAATCCCTGATCCGGACGTCCGGGTCCTGTCAGCCACGAATGCATACCGATGCAATGAAAATCCTCGCCGTGAGCCGCCTCGGCAACTTCAAAAACGGGCGATCTGTCAAGGAATTGGAGATAAGACGGGTCTCGGTTAAACGAATTACTAATGAGCTTGTGGAGGAATGCGTCGCCATTTTGAGGTGTTTCGTCCCGATCATGAGATTCTGGGATTGCTTCTAATCGATCCATGGTTGTGCGCAATTCAGCGATTTCATCGGTCCCAAGCACGCTGGGGAAATAGACATAACCATCTCTTTCCAATGCTTCAACTTGGCTTTCTAAATCGTTATGTGCCACAAGGGAGAGGACTTTCGCCATTTTCGGTACTCCTTTCGGACGACAGCAACGGATCAATACTTATCGGATATGATAAGTTAACTCTGGCGCAGTTGTCAATAAAAAAACGTGCCGGAACTGGATTTCAAGCACCCGGATTTCTTCTAAGGTCCACTACAAAGCGATTGTCCCGATACCTCACGCCTTGAGTTTTCGCCATAGGGTTGTCCGACTGATCCCCAAACGTTGTGCAGCGAGTTGCGGCTTTCCATCAGACTCCTCCAAAACCCGTTGAACGAGCTCACGTTCCAATGCAGCAAGTGGATTGCTTTCCCTGAGTGCCTGCGTAACAATATCGTCTCTCGAGGAAATAAGGTCGGGCGGTAGATGTTGCTTTTCGATGCTGCCACCCTGACATTTAACGAATGCATGCTCTATAATGTTCTCCAACTCTCGCACATTGCCGGGGTAAGTATAATCCACTAAGATTTCAAGGGTATCGGGTGAGGCGCGATGAATAGATTTTTGGGTCTGTTGATTGAATTTTTCGATAAAGTGTTCAATGAGGCGTGGAATGTCATCTCGTCTTTCACGGAGTGGCGGCGGCGTAATCGGGACGACATTGAGCCTGTAGTATAAATCCTCGCGAAAACGTCCAGCATCAATTTCTGTTTTCAGGATTCGATTTGTTGCTGCAATGACGCGAACATCCACTTTCTGTGTCTCGGTTGAACCGACCATTTCATATTCGCCCTCTTGCAAAACCCGGAGCAGCTTTGCTTGTGTTCCGAGACTTAACTCACCGATTTCATCAAGAAAAAGGGTACCGCCGTCCGCGGCTGCGAACCGTCCTTCGCGCGTTGCGAAGGCATCGGTAAACGCACCTTTGACATGTCCAAAGAGTTCACTCTCCAACAAATTATCGACCAAGCCAGCGCAATTGACGCGGATAAAAGGTTTTTTTGCCCGCTCGCTATTGTTGTGGATTGCGTGGGCAATCGGTTCTTTGCCGGTCCCGCTTTCACCTTGAATCAGGACGGTCGTTTTCATGGGAGCGACGAGTCGAATTAACTCGAAAATCTCTTGCATTTTCCGATTTTTTCCGATGAGATTCCCAAACGAATGGTGCTCCTTCAGTTGGGCATTAAGGGCTTCTATCTCCGAGAGATCGCGCGCAAACCCCTGGATGAATGCTCGCTCGTCATGCGCAATTCGGATCGCGCGAATTTCCAATGGTAAACGATTTTTGTTTTTACGGGACAGTTCCGTTTGAAACGTAATGGGGTTTTGTTGGTCGAGTCCTTTGAGCGTTTCTCGGGTGTTTTGAAACTCATCGGAAGGCATTAGGTCACACAGTGATAGATTGACGAGTTCCTGGTGTGTGTAACCAAGCCATATACAGAAATTTTCGTTTACAGTAACAAACGTTTCTGTGAGTGATGGACAAATGAAAATTGCGTCGTTAGACATCTCAAAAAGGGTGCGGTATCGTCTGTTGTTTTCGGCGAGTTTGTCTATCCAATCCCCTTTTTCAATAAGAATTGAGAGTTGTCCAGCAATCGGTTTCAGTCGTCCAATATGTGCCTCGGAGAATGCCCGGGGGTTTTCACTGGTGAAAAAGACGACCCCAATGGGTTTGCCCTGCACTTTAAGTGGAAGTGTCAGATTGGAGCGCATCCCCTCTTGGACCATCAGTCTTGTCCAGTTTGTCGGTCTTCTTGCGAGAATTTCCTGAAAATCGTCAATAATTCGTGCTTCCCCTGAATTAAGGATAGGCTCAAGGCTTGACCCTTTGATTTTTGCTGAAAACCCGTTGTCCAGCAAGATTTTTCTGTTGGATTTCGTTTTGCACTGCACTAAATCACCGGAGGATTCGTCAATGAGTGCGATCCCTAATCGGTTATGCGGGACTACATTCTGAAGTCCAGTGTGGATATTCTCAAAGACTTCATCGAGTGTCTTTCCAAGCTGAATCTGCTCAAGGATTTCATAGACCTGATCGGTATTAATCCATTCCACCATTTTCCCTCCACGCGTGAACAGGGTTTGTTACCTATAGATTACAGATTAGCACACGGTAAAGCGGATGTCAAGGATCTTGTTTCATAAATGAAAAATGTTTCATTTGTGAAATAACCTTTATTTTTAAGACCTCAAAGCAATTAATTCGGACTTTGTTTCAGATTTGAAATATATCGGAAAAATCTAAAATTTCATTTTAACCCGTAAAACGTTGATATACCTCAATTGTATGGGCTTTGAACACTTGGCACGAAACTTGCGATCCTATTGCAAAGACAAAAAAGAGTTAACCCGATTTGGGTTAGACGATAAGGTTTAGTTCTGAATTTCAGGAGGATTTAAAAATGAGCCGTTATCTTGAACATGCTAACATGAGCGTGAATGACCTTGAAAAAGCAATCGATTTCCTAACGACTGCCTTCCCAGAATTTCGAGTCAGGGGCGGTGGCGATAATGCGAACGGAATGAAATGGTGTCATCTTGGGACTGACGATTTTTATATTGCGTTGTCAGACCGTAAGCATCCGTTTACAGGGGACAGTGACGGGACCTATGTAAACCATCTCGGTTTTGCTGTTGATGATGCCGAAGGTATCCGGGAACGTCTGCTGGCTGCTGGATATAAGGAAGGTTTTAAAGTTGAACCGCATCCCCATCGAAAACGGATATATTTCATTGATGCGGATGGTTTTGAATGGGAGTTCGTCGAATACTTCACGGATGAGCCAGCGAAACGGAACGATTATTCACAGTGAAAATAAATTTCGCCCGGGATGCAATGCTTATTAAAACTTGTAGGGTTCAGGCGTGGTGCTTGCCCTACAAGTTTTTTGCTGCCGTGCTGGATATTCTAAGAGAATGTGTGGAATTTAATGACCTGTTTGGTTCAGTTTCCATCAATTTTCCAAGTGCAGTTGATATGACTGTCCCTGTAAAATTGCTTGAGTGCTGGCTTATCAAACCATAGCTGCATTTCTTTGCTAACAATATGACCGACACTGCTCACCTTGAGGTAGAGACCACCCGCTGTCCATCCGGGGATGATGTCGTAGCGTCCGGTTTGCGCGGCGTAGATGCTGAGCAACGCCAGCGGCTCCATCGCATCGAGATTCGCGGTTCTATGCGTGTCCTGCAGAAGTTCAGCGACGCTTTTCCCCTCATGTCCCTCTTGCAGTTCGGGTTTATCCATAACCTTGCTGTGGAGTATAAAGTCATCCTCAAGCGTGAAAAGACCGCTATCGCTGTGTTGTCTACCTTGTAGCAGGTTGTCTCCTATCCGCTCCACCATTGCCAGAAATTCTGCCTTCGGTTCTACCCGGTACAGATCAACCAACGCGAAAATATAAGCGGGTTCCAAGGCGATTGTATCAAAATTCAACGACGGTGAGGAGTTCTTGTCAGCACCGATGTCCCCAATCTCGAAGGCTCTAAGCATAGTACGTAAGTGATCCCTGAACTCGCTTCTGCCGCCGGAAACCCGATAGCCACGGGCACACACGGAGGTAAAGAGTGGTGTAATGTTTTGCGGCAGAAATGCGCCGCCTTCTTTCGCGCCAAAGTAAAGTTTCTCTACCCTGAAAGGTCCCTTTATCCGAAAATCTGTGAGGTCTGTCCCATCAATAATGATGCTCTTCAGCGTATTGCTTTCTTGATCGTAGGAGGCGTCTAAAAAACCGATGATGTGTTGCTCGACCGCTTCTTTGATGTGCGCCATTTCACCGATGCGACCATATTTTTGGGCATTTTCTACGATTGTCAGCATACCCATCATCTGGGTAATGGTGTGGTTTAACTGATTTCCGACATAGACTCTCGGTTCGGTCGCCTGCGGATACTGTCTACCGAATACGTTAAGCCCCCGTTTAGAAATTTGTGGATGAACCAGATTGGGCCAGATACCGGTCTCGGGATCCCGCTGCTGTATAATCAAATTTAAGAGACGTTCCCCCCAAATCCGTGGTGTCTCCTCCTGTTTTTGGTAGCCCAAACTGTAAGCGGCGTAAGCCAGATCCAATGCCACACTGATAAACGAGATATCTGCACTAATTTCGGGGGCTTTGTATCCATCCCACGGTCTGTCCCAAGTATTGGCATGATCGACCTGCTTTTTGAAATCGCCGTGTCGGTTGTAGTGTAGTGCGTCCCAATCCTTGATATTTGCTTCCCAAATACCTTTCATCAGCATCTCGCTCCGGTTTGTATCCACGGCTCTCAGCAATTCCCAGTAAGGGTATACATCCTCTATTTCGTGGACAACGCCTTTCATACCGTATCTATTCCCGGTTACCAAGTCCACGTAGCCGTGTCCTCCCCAATGCAGAACGCCACTCTCTGGATACCAATAGTTGTTGAACATGTATTCGGCGGCTTTTCCCGCGGCATGAACATATTTACCATTCCCCGTGAACTGACTTAAAGAAGCCAACAACCGTATCAGGTTCTGCTGATTTTGAAAGAAACTCCAGACCGCTGGTTTCGACTCGGTGCCTGTGCGATGAGAGGTCATGGATCTGGGTGCTTTCAAATGGTCGATATGGAGGCAGTCGACAAAAAGCGGCATATCCGTACCACTGTATCTATCTCTCCCATACTGGACAGCCGTGTCTGCGAAGAGACTCGCCGCTTTAAAAAAACGGTTGCCCTCTATTTCGTCCGAACCCAATCTATTTCTGCCAATCCACCGCTCTAATCGTTTAAGGCTCATATATCCTCCATCCTACTTTTTTTCCCACTCCCTTCCGTCCATGCGATAATGGCAGATCCGAACACGGCAAAGCCGAAGAGAGTAAAGGGCATCTGCCACAAAAGAAAACTCATGTGCGTATGAATGAATGAGTGTGCCTTGAAGATCACATACCACGATAAAGGTGCCAAAATTGAAAACCACGTCGTCCAGATTAATGCAATGTCCTGTCGTCGTCGATTTGCGATCACTTTTTTGCTACGCAAAAACAGCAGAACAGACATCACCATAAAAAGCACGATTAGGTAACCATAGCGGACTTTCAAGAGGAAGTTAGAGACGAAGGTGTTTGTGTGAGATAGATAGTTGTTGAAATCGAAGAAAATACCGTTCACGTAAGTAATGACCACCCCTATCGTCCCGGCTTCAAGACTGGCAGCATATACCTCAGGGAAACCTTGCGCTTCTCCGTGCGTTCGCTTACCAAAAGAATAAATCACATGCGCAACGCCGTCCATGAACCCGTCCTTCGCGGCACTGATTTGGAAGCATAAAAGCAGAAGACTCAAAAAAATTGCAACGCCTGATCCGAGTCCGGCTGCGAGCATCCACTTCAGGCATTGATGCCTGTTCCACCTATCAAGGACGGCATAGTAGATACACGGTGTCACCATCATTACGAGAGTGGTCGTAATATACTCGAAGCCGTTGATGAAGCACTTAATGAAAACTGCCGTGAAGATCAGGATACCAAACCTGATGAACTGACGATTCGATGGAATCCTGTGGCGTTTAAGGAGATACATGACGACAATCATCGGTAGGTAGAACGCCCATAGACTCCACCAAAGATTTTTACCAAAGACTGTCAACCATTGGGAGAGAACAGCTGAACATAAGACGAATATCGCGACCCACCCGCCAAACTCCTCATAGAACCAACCTATAATCGCAGTCAATGCGGTTGCCGAGAGTAGTGCCGTTAGCACATAGAATGACCACAACTTGATTTGAGGCGATAGTGGAATGAGTTTATCAAACAGACTGAAAACTATTCCTTGTCCGCCGGGTTGTGACATGTACGGCGAGTATTCATCAAAGGAGCCTTTGTTGAGATAGGCTGCATATTGGTTGTCAATCTGGTTTGCAGATATCCAGTCCTGCTGAATATTCGTTGTAACTCCTGCCCCCGTCAGTCCGCCTACCGAGAAGATACCATCTTGGCGAGATTTGACCATCCTACCTATAATCAGGCTTTCGGTGTCTCGCTGATGCGTGTCAAACCATTGCTGTTCAGCAACATGCCATAAGTTAGAGAAAAACCCGAAAAATAGCAGCAAGATAGATAGTGCCCAAAGGGCTATCTTCCGTGCGTGTGCTGATTGGCTGAGGTGTTTCAGCTGTATCGTAAACATATCGTTATGTTACCACGACTCTCTTCTTTTAGCAAGCCGAAGAAAGTGCCGGACAAGGGTATTCAGTTCTTCTGTAGGAGTGGAGAAATCCGTAAGAATACGCAGAAACGCCCAAGCAAAACATTCCGATTCCCGACGCTTACATTCCCCGCTGGCGAGGTTTCTAACCTCACCCCTTGTGGTTGCCGCACATAAAACAAAAATCCACATTTTAACTGACGTGTGTTATAATCTGGGGAAATTGTGTTATTGATGGATGCTGTGGGATTTTTGAGCAAGTCTTACAGCCGAAGGATTGCATAAAATTTTCCAACACAAAAGAGGGAAAATTAGATGAATGGAAAGATAATTTTGGCAAATGATGCCATTTTAGGAAACCTAATTTCGTTATGAGCTCTACTATCATTACCCAAGTTGCCACTTTCCATTTACATAGTGAAGAAACACCCAAGCAAAAACCCCCTACGGGGTGCAACTCCTTGAATACCCGATTTTCTATTCTCACTGCGAAGCAATCACACCCCTACGGGGTGTAAAGAGATGTTTTTCTTTGAAAAATTCGTGTTGAAACGTCCATGACTTATTAAGTAGCAACTTGGGTTATAATTGCGGGTTTTACTATAAACCAAATTTGTAGCCTGCAACAACGGCGCGGGTTTTTGCTTGGGTGTTTCTGCAGGTCTACGGAGAGGCACTTCATTCATCAAACCGACTTGACCGAACCGCAAGGAATAATTAAAAATGTCAAACAGGGCGTTGGGTATCGGCATCGTCTTAGCTATCTTAGAATGTTTGATCGCGCCCTACAACGATTTTGTTATTCGTAATACCTTTCTGGCGGGTGGTCATTTTCCGCTTGCCCCATTTTTTGTCCTGACCGTCTTGGCTTTGGTTGTTAATTCCATCCTAAGGTTCCTGCATCCCAAACTCGCGCTCTCCTCCCAAGAACTGATCGTTATTTGGTGCATCATGATTGCCGTCGCCGGTATACCGTCATCAGGAATGATGCGGGACGCGTTGTCCGCTTTCGCCGCTTACAACTATTTTGCCACTCCAGAGAACGAATGGCGATCACTTTTCTTTCAACATATCCCCGAATGGCGCGTCGTGCGAGATGAGGGCGCGATTGTCTCTTTCTATGAAGGCTTATCCGTTGGTGAGAGAATCCCTTGGGGCGCGTGGCTGAAACCGCTCTCCGTGTGGGCGTTGTATGTCTTAACTGCCTATTTCGTTATGATTTGCCTCGCTGTGCTCCTACGAAAACAGTGGGTCGAATATGAGAAATGCACGTTTCCACTCGTTCAACTGCCGGTGGAACTCTCCGTTCATCGGTCAGGTGTTGTTAACGCATTCTTCAAAAGCAGAAAGATGTGGGTCGGTTTCGCTATCCCGGCGTTTATTCACACCTTGAACGGACTTCACGCGTATTTCCCGACCCTTCCACATATCCCCATCCGAATTTGGCTCGATCCATTTCTCGTCGGTAGACCCCTCAACGCCTTAAGACCCTTTCAGATCGTCGTGTTGATGTCGATGGTCGGATTTAGCTACCTGCTCACACTTGAAGTCGCATTCAGCCTCTGGTTTTTCTTTCTGTTTTTCAAACTCCAATGTCTCATTGGCGGTATGCTCGGTTTTCTCATAACGAAGGGTCCGGGTGTAAAATGGACGGCGTATTCGTTCAGTGCTGCGCAGGAAGCGGGTGCGTGTCTGACACTTGGCGGATTCGCTCTCTTCAAGGCGAGACGGCATATCAAGCAGCTATTCTTAAGTGGTTTTGGACGCGGAGTTCCTCGATCTGATGTCCAGAATGAACCGATGCCCGCCGGATTGACGGTCCCCGGTCTGATCGCAGGCTTGCTCCTCTTGGTATACTTAAGTGTTCTCATGGGAATGTCGCTCGGATTTGCAGTGATCTTTGTAATCTTCTCGGTAGGTGTGTTTGTTGCCTTGACATGGCAGATTATCAACGGCGGGATCCCTTTTATCAATCCCTCATTTTCACCGCAAAGCTTCTTCCTCACAACGCTTGGAACGGCACGTATGACCCCCTCAACGACAACGTGGCTGTTCATGCAACCCACCGGCTTAACCTCACACCTGAGAGAATTTATGATGCCAAATGTGATGAACGGGTTGAAAGCAGCAGATACGGTTAAAGCCAACCGGCGCAAACTCCTCATGGCGATGGGATTGGCGATGGTACTGGGGTTGCTTGTCTCATATTACGCTGTTCTGAAAGTAAGCTACCAACACGGGGCGTTATACGTGCATACGGGAGGTAGCGGCGGGGCGCGTTGGTTGAGTGCCATCCTCACCAGCCCTCCAATGGGAACCGACTGGACGAATACCGGTTGGACGCTTTTCGGGAGTGCATTTACGATCGGATTGATGTGGATGCGAAAAGTTTTCGTCTGGTGGCCCATTCATCCAATCGGATACACGATGCTAAGTTCGTGGGCATCGTTTAAGCTCTGGTTCTCTATCATGCTCGGTTATTTTCTGAAATATGGTGTTGTGAAATACGGCGGACTCAGAGCGTATAGAGAAGCACGTCCACTGTTTCTTGGATTGATCCTCGGTGAAATGACCTGTGCCGGACTCTGGTCAATCGTTGGGATGATAACCGGCGTCCAAACCGGCTATCGCATCCTGCTGGATTGAGGTAGGATGTGAAAGTTTATAGATATATAGAAACCCACACAAAGGAGGGTGAGTATGCGTACGTACGATGATTTTTTAATGGAGTCGTATCAAGTCAGAGAAAAGATGGTCGCCGATAAATTTCGACCAAAATATCATTTCTTACCACCACAAGGGCGTTGGAATGACATCAATGGTGCGGTCTTCTTCAATGGTAGATACCATCTCGGCTACCTACAAAAGATCAGAAACGGTCCCAATGAGAGAGACTTTTCGAGTTGGCAACACATTTCGAGTCGGGATCTGTTGCATTGGACGTATCATACTGCGTACCTCGACGAGCCACTCGAAGGGAAGAAAGGCGATTATTTCAATAGCGGTGACATCATGGATGGAATGGAAATTCCGACGATTATCACCAATATGCCCAGAAGAGGGATCTGTATTTATCAATGTCACGATGCCGATCTCTCACACTGGACACCATTGGCGGAGAATCCAGTGATTCCAATCGATACGGACAAATTCCCTGAATGCGTGATCTTCGATCCAAGTGGCTGGAAAGAGGGTGACACCTATTACGCCCTAATCGGCAATAAAAACCATCGTCTCGGCTACGAAGGCGATTCGACAAGCCTGTTTAAGTCGAAAGACCTCAAGCAGTGGAGCTACATCGGTCCCTTCTATAAATCCTCGCGTAGATGGACAGCAGAGGTTGAAGATTGCGCCTGTTCCGATTTCTTCCGATTTGGGGAGAAATGGATGCTGCTGATGCACACCCATCATCCCTTTAACAAATCCCAGTATTACATTGGACACTACGAAAATGAGACCTTCTATCCCGAAATTAACGGACAGCTTAGCCATCGCGGCAGTATACTCTCCGGTCCCGAAACCCTCATTGATGATAAGGGCAGACGCCTTTTTTGGGGATGGATCGGCGATGCCCGCGACGCAGACACATATGGCTGGCAGAGCATTATGACGCTGCCGTGGCACCTGAAACCGACATCGGATAACCATCTGAATATCGAACCGGCTTCAGAATTGCAATCCTTGAGATACAATCCAGTTCAAGTCGGAGATCTGTTTTTAGAAGCGGGGCAGGAGATCGCTGTTGACGGGATTGCTTCGGATTGTATGGAATTGAAACTGACGATAGAACCACGTTCCGCGGAGCGATTTGGACTGAAACTGTTCTGTTCGCCAGATCTTGGGGAAGAGACGGTGATTCGTTACGATGCGGAGCAGCAAGCCTTTGTTGTCGATTTTGAAAATGCGAGTACCGACAAAACGCTTTCATACCGGTGTGGACGTGAGGTGCTGGAATCTGGAGAGTTCAAGCAAACCGTGCCCTTCGTACTCGGCGGCGACCGAGCACTTGAACTTGATATTTTCGTTGACAGATCGGTAATTGAAATGTTTGTCAACGCTGAGGTGTGCATTGTCCAGCGGGTTTATCCGATGCGACCCGACAGTAAAGAGGTGCGACTTTTTTGCGAAGATGGGCGGATTGCGGTTAGAAATATCGTCAAATGGGAGATGGACGCAACCAATCCGTGGTAAATTTGTGGCTACAATGCCCTATCGTCTCATGCGGATTTAACTGCTGCCACTTTAACGCTCGCCACCTCCACCGGACCCATTTTCGCATAGGCTGACTTACTGAGAACCTGAACGTCTTCAAATCCAGCTTGGCGAATCGAATCTAAATACTGGTCTTCAGGCAATGCACCTGAAATACAACTCACCCATGTGCTTACCGCAGTCCTCACCCACCCGGGCATATTGTTGGCGACCATGTCGGATACCACCAACCTACCGCCCGGTTTGAGGACTCGGAACGCTTCTTCAAAAACCTTGTCCTTATCCGGCGACAGGCAGATGACGCAATTAGAAATGATCCAATCCACACTTCGATCTCCAACCGGCATGGATTCGATCTCACCCAAACGGAAATCGACATTCTTCGCACCTGCCTCCTCAGCATTCTGTCGCGCTTTCTCGATCATCTCAGAGGTCATGTCAATACCGATCGCGCTGCCGCTTTCACCGACAAGCTGCGATGCGAGTAACACATCAATCCCGGCACCATATCCGAGATCCACCACAACGTCGCCCTCTTGAACGTCCGCATATTCCAGGGGATTCCCGCAACCAAAGGAATGTTCAGCGGCATCGGTCGGGATACTGGAAATCTGTGCTTCGGTATAGCCATTCTTTTCCGCGGAACTATTCGTATCGGTGTCCGGACAGCAAGTGACTGATGAGCAGCAGGATTCATCGATTTTTACCAAATCGGCATAGTGCTGGCGAACGGATTCCTTAATCTGTTTTACATCCTGAGACTTCATAATTTCCCCCAAGGTGAGGTGTTGTTCTTTTTCTTCGATGCGACCAACGCATGGTATTCGCAGAATTTACCGCAGGAATAGGTAAATCATAACTGGTAACCTACAGGCCGAGCGGGCCGATATGTGTGTAGAAGGTCTGTGCCACTTGCCCCAATGTGCTATAGTATCCGCCCTTTGGGTATCTGCGAGTTCGGATACCATCGAGAATCGGAAGGCGGTGCGGGTTCGGGAGGCTGCAGGGAAGCAAACGCAGTCAACTTCGGTCGGATCTCGTCTTCCCAAATCCCTTCGACATCATCAAACGTCAGTGGCGTGTGATTCGACACTTCCGCTTTATATGCCGATAGCAACTCCCGCGTCTTTTCACCAAAATGTGCCGCGATATCCGTCACCATCTGTTCCCCAACTTGACGACTGGAGGACTCGTTGAAATCCCCCATTGCGAAATCAGGTGCGCGTGTGTCATCCGTCGGCATCCGCGACATATCCACGCAATCCGGTGCCACCGCCCAGAGCACTGATGTTTCACCACGTCCAGCGTGTCCACCCAGTCCTTTGCCATCCTCGAAACGCTCGATATCCGCACCGATACTCATCGTCGAATACATCCGAACGCCAACGTGTGCCTGCATAATCTCAATCACTACTGGCACGTCCAACCGATGGGGACCGGAATGCCCCGAAAACAGAATCGCACCGTGAAAACCCAACGCATCCACCGCTCGAATGTGATAGCAGATATTCTTCAAAAACATCCAAGGCGGTATTGCTGTCAGCCATGGTCGCTCTTGGCCGACTTGCTTGTGTCCCCATGCGCCGTAACCGCTGATCTCATGGCAATGCCAGTAAAACGGCGGTGCGACAATCCCGCCGTGTGCTTGTGCTGCTTGACACGAGCATTCATGTGCCCGAATCGCATCCATCCCAACCGCATTGTGCCAACCGTGCGGTTCGCACAACCCATAAGGTAGATATACCATTGGACACGCCTCGAGTGCCACCTCTAACTCATCTGGAAACATCCGTTCCCACCGCACTTCATGTCTCATATAATACCCCTTCCTTCATTTGTGAAACTCTCTTCAATCAAACCTAAAATGCCTTTGCACAAATCTTTTGAATATGTGATAATGTCAAGAGTTTAACAGATTTTTAGACTTGATGTCCACTCATTTTTATTACAATCATTCAGTTTTCCGAACCGATAGATTCTGGAGGGAATCCCGATGATGCGTCTAACATTCATCGCGTTCAGTATCCTGTGCTGCCTTGCCATGCTTGTGAAACACAGCACTGCTGAAATCGACCCAACAACCGCCGTTGGCGTGTGGCTCTTTAATGAGACAGATGGTGACACGGCATCCGACTCCTCTGAAAACGGCAACGATGGTGCACTGGTGGGTGACCCGAGCTGGGTCCCCGATGGCAAATTTGGCAATGCCCTGGAATTGGATGGTGCAGGTGATTATGTCAGCGTCCCGGACCATGAAACTTTAGATACCGAAATCAGTGAGACATTCTCAATCGTCATCTGGGTTACAGGCACCTACAGACCCAACGATTGGCACGGGTTAGTGACAAAAGCACAGGGATGGCGAGTCGATATGTGTTACCTGTTGCAACGGGCTGCTAATGGCAAATTCGAGTTTGCTCTTTTTGGAGAAGGAGGTAACGACAGCTGGACAGCATCCAACATCCTTCCAGAGGATGACACATGGTATCATGTGGGTGCTGTCTATACCGGTGAAGAGGCACAGGTTTACGTTGACGGCGTGCTTTCTGCCACGCGTGTCTTTTCTGCGGAGATTGCCGACACAAATGCTCCCGTGGTTATTGGAACCAATTACCCAGGCGGCATTCAGCCAGTGAATGGTCTTATCGATGAGGCTGCGATTTTTAGTGTTGCTCTGGAAGAAGAGGATATCAACGACATCATGAACGACGGCTTGGAAGAGACACTCGGTATACTGGCTGTCAAACCTTCAGACAAATTGGCTTTGACTTGGGGCGATTTAAAAGTCGGTAAAAATAAGTAATGCCTCCGCTGAGTTGATGACGAATCCGGTGGTACAATCCGATTCGACACAAAGGTGTTTTTTTTATTTATGCTATCACTGACCATTCGTAGGTTTCGTACTGGAACGGTTAGTGATAGCATACAATTCAGGATTCAGCCGAAAGACCGATCACTCGCGTGTCTCACCCGGTTTTCGTCGATGCTTTGACGCATAACTATCCCCTTCTGGATCGTAGGTAACGGACACCTGCCCATCTTCCACAACCAGTCTCGGTACAGTCCGATGACGACCATCCCGTTCAGGTCCCCGCATAACAGCGAATTGTTCCTCGGTCATATCTTCCACCATATCACCCCACCGGTCCTGAGGATCAATCACACCACCGCCCCAATTGACATTTTTCGACTGATACTTAATCAGGACACCGCGTCTGGGGACAGGATTCTTCCACGCCAAGGCACCGTGTGTGCAGCCGCCGTCCATGAAGAAGAGCACGTCCCCTGCTTTCATAACGGGTTGTACCACCAAACCCATCGTATCATCACACGTTCGAATGCCGGAAGGCATGGAGTACTGGGTCTTGTGAGATCCTGGCACACACGCAAAGCCACCGAGTCCTGGCTCGACATCACGCAATTGCCATGTAATCGTGACGGTCTCCGCATAACTCCGCCCGTTCTTAAAATAATAACCGCGTGATGGGGTCATCGGTTCGTTGCCATCATGGAGCGAGTGCCCCGATGTTCCTTTAACCGCGCAGAATACGGTCGCGCCACCCGTGCGATAGCCGCTACCGCCCATCCAATTGAGTCGCTGCACCACAGTAGGATGCGCAATCATGCGCCGAAACGGCGCGTTATAGGGGTCAGGAAGATCTAATAACCCTGACAGGAGTGGTCGCCCTGTGCCAGCCTGACTTATCGACCCGCGAGCGAGTTCCTCGCCTACGACGATACGATCTTGGAATTTATCCACCGCTTCATTTGCCTCTGCCAACCACTGCTCATCCATTACGCCGCGCACCACCAGATACCCGTTCAGATCCCAAAAGTAAAACTCTTTCTCATCAATGCCTGAATCTGGGTCGCGAGTATAAATTGATGGGTGAATGACGGATGGGTCTTCTTCCACCCATGTATCTTCGCCATCTGTATTGATCACCGGTGGTGGACTTGAACCCTTATACCCGGGGACGTACAAGACCGCCTTTTGCGCAGGTGTTGCTTCGTCCGCCCATCCGGGTAAAGATTCGGTCTCTGAGTAAGGTCCATGTGGATTGGACTGCACTGCTGCACGCGCCGCATACCAATAGGACAACAACCTTTTCGGATCACTTTTCCACGGTCGAACCCCTTGGAGCGTCGGTTCCGCAATCAAAAATAGATCGCCTGCCTTGAGTTCCGGCTGCACCACCACCCCCATATCATCAATTCCAGTCGCCAAGTCGTGCGGCGTTTCAACATTGCTCTTGTGGCTCGCCTGAACGACAACCAGTCCACCGTCCCCTTCTTCGACATCGTCCAACACCCAGACCGCCTTCACACCTTGGCAACTCCGCCGACCGTTTTGTTGGCGATATGCCAAGGACGGGTTTCTCGGTTCGTCGCCGCCGACGAGTGTTGAACCGACTTCACCCTCTCGATTTCCTAACAATTGAGGTGCCTGATCAAGTCGGAAACCGTGTCCGATGATCTGATTCAAATACCACACTAATTTCGGATGGACCAGTAAGTCGCGGAACAATTCGCGATGCGAACTGTCTCCGCCTAACAGTGTCTTACGCTCTCCAACGACATCTAATGCAGCGTTGAGTACTGCTATCTCTTCTTGATTGAGGACACCCGGAACGTGTAGGTAGCCTGCTACATCGAAAGCATAATTTTCTTCGTTACTCATGACTTCGTTATCCATTTATTCCTCCTGTTATCGGTGATGGACGTAACTAACTCGTGTGATCTTGTCGCTACAAACACCACGCATAAGGACCGGGACCTGTTCGACAAACCATCTCGGCGATCTGATGTCGCATCTGTGTGATGCGGTTCTGGTGTTCAGGGCGGTTGGCAATATTTCGCATTTCGCCCGGGTCGATCTTTAGGTCGTACAGTTCATCAATATCAAAGCGATTCCGAACATATTTCCAGTGATCGTCAATAATCATTACATGCGCTGCCAATTCATCTGGATTGTTGGCGTTGTGATAGATTGCATCGAGGCTGGCGATTTCGGCGAAGATCGGTTGACGTTCCGGTTCTTGCCCGTCCAAAATCGCTCCCGCGACGGACCGCCCATCAATTGACGTTTCTGGTGTCTGACCCGCGAAACTCAGCAAGGTCGGCATCAGATCCACGCCCGCCAGAGGGGTCGTGACTCGAAAACCGGATGGCAAATGATTCTGCCATGAGAGCAGACACGGCACCCGCACCGAAGCCTCATACATCAAACACTTCTCGGTGTAACCGTGGTCGCCGAGCAATTCACCGTGGTCACTCATGAAGGCGACAACCGTATTTGTTCCCTCAAGCGCGTTCAGTAGGCGTCCGACTTGGTTGTCGATGTGCGTGATGAGGGCATAGTAGTAAGTCATCATTCGGCGGAATTCATCGTCAGTCACGGTTGAAGGGATGCGAAATTTTCCTCGCTCCTGAAATTCGGGTTTCCTATCAAGCGGGTCACGCAGCGAGGAAGGTAATGGCATATCTTCTTCACGATAACGTCCCGGTAGGTCCGGCGGCACCAAGACAAGAGGGTGTGGATCTTTGATACTCGCAAATAGGAAGAAGGGATCATCACCTTGTTGCTGAACAAATTCGAGAGAACGGTCGATTGTCCAAGTTGTGCGTTGTTGTCGAGGATCTGTGATCGTGCCGAATGCCAAAATATTTCCGTACTGCGTCATCCCCGGTGCCCCTGAGCGATAGAGGTTTTCAACGCCTTCCGTATGAAAATAATCAAAGAGCGGGTCTGGATAATCACCAAGATAACGGTAGGTACACCAGAAATCAGAAAATCCGTGTTGTGGACGGTGATCGTCCCCCAAATGCCACGGTCCGACGATACCACACCGATAGCCAGCACGTTTGAGCATATCCCCAATAGTGATGCGGTCGTGAGGCAGGTAGCCGCCGAACTCGCCCATTCTTTTAGGTCCATAATTCCGTAGTTGTAAATGGGCATGCGGATAGAGTCCAGTCAACCAACTTGCGCGTGCAGGTGAGCAGACCGGCGATGCGCAGTAAGCGTTTTCGAAGCAGACACCGCTCGCCGCCAACCGATCCAGATGAGGCGTTTGAACGATCGAACTACCAGCGAACCCGGCAGCGTCCCACCGCATCTGATCACACATAATGAGTACGATATTCGGTCGAGAGGTCATTGTGCTACCCATATTTTAATGTTCCTTTAGGGTATTTGAACGGTTGTGTGCGTTCCCTCTATCCGCCCTCCAAATGTAAGCATTCTCGCTGCGAAGCAAAATTATGCCATTGAAGGAGAACCTAATTTCATTACGGGCTTACGGTTACGAAAATTATCTTAGGACGGCAGCTTGCAACAGCGGCGCAAGCGGATATACGGAGAGACACTTCATCTATCAAACCGAACTAACCGAACCGCAAGGTAAAATTAAAATATTACGGTGCGAAACTTGATCGCAGTTTGATGCCCCAGCGTCCCGCTTCGTGGGTTAAGACATAGAGCGATTCGTAGGAGGCAATGACCGTGCCATCGGCGCGATAGCGTGTGAATTGTGTGTCAACATGGACCTTGGATGCTGAGGCGTGGACAATGTTGCGTCTGTCCCAACCGCTGTGGTGCCAGCCACGTGCGGTCAGGTTCTTTCTGATTCTCTCCACATCCTGCTCACCCGGTTCGTTGAGGATTCGCATGTTGCCAGAAGCGAGACGGTAGTGCGGAAAGTGAAACGTTTTCTCCCATGCAACTATATCAAGACGATTAAATGCATCCATCCACGTGTCAAGAACTTCTATGATTTCGGCTTCAATTGTTTCCTTCATCGCTGACCCCTCAAATAGATATTGCTATTGGATACACTTTATTACGACAGAGATGTCCTTCCTAATGCCCGCTATTCTATCACACATCTCCTACGCATGCAAGCGGACAATTCCTGACGAAAGTTAAGGCTGTTAATTTTAGATTATCTGTCGTAAAAAGAATGAAGGTCAGCAGTCGAGATTCAGGGATATCTCCTACGGACGGCGATTAATTCATCGTTGACTCTCTTTGACTGCGCGTTCAAAGGTGCAGAACAGATCTTGGATATCCTGACGCAATATGGTTGGGTTCACAGTAAGCATGATACGTCCGACGTGATCGCTGTCTGGTCGAGACACAGATACTGAATGCGCCTCAAGCGTCTTGACGAAACGCGTACTATCAACATCCGATTCTAACTTCAGTGGAAATATATTAGAACCGTGCTCAAAAGGTTCAACATTGATGCTCTTCAGCGCGTTGATTTCATCAAAAAGTGCTCTTGCTTGTGTCATAGCACGATTGAAACGCTTTTCAAACCCATCTATGCCCTGAAGTGCCAACGCTGCCGCAAAGTTTGCTGATGCCAACCCGCCCCCAAACATACGACGGTCATGATACAACCCGTCCGTGAATTCAGTAGTGCCTGCCAATATCGCCCCGAACGGTGCTCCAAAATACTTATATAACGACACATACACCGTATCAAACAACGCTGCATAATCAGCGGGCGAAATGCCGGTCGCGCCTGACATCATGTAGAGCCGTGCACCATCAAGATGACTCCCAATCTGTTTCTCTCGGCAGTAGTCCGTTACCGCCTTCATTTCATCAAACGGCACAATTTTGCCCGATTGGCGGCGCACAGGGCTTTCGACCATTACTGCCCCAACCGGATTGATGACTCTTCCGCCCTCTGCCTGCTCTACTGCAGCTTTCAATGTTTCAAGCGTAAAATAGGGACATCCCTGTGCCAAGGGTATGAGGTTTATGTTACTCAGCCGCGTTACACAATCGCCACTGTCATTGTAGAGATGACTTTGCTCCTGGACTATCGCACGCGGTTTGATGCCGCAGAGTTTCCGGATGGCAAGATGATTGGCGAGTGTGCCCGTCGGCATAAAGACCGCCGCCTCCTTGCCCAACATTTCAGCGCATTTTTTCTCAAGCTGCTCGACAGTGCCACCGAGGGAATAGGTATCCTTTTTAAGCGTAAAGTTTTGGTCGAACTCAGTAAGCTGCTGTAACATCGTCGAAGGCGTTTTCGGTTCTCCATCCCCTCGAAAGATAACGGTGTGGCTCGGAGAAGCATCACGGATAGGCATCGTATCGGATCCGAGCAATTGGGTAACATGGCGGTTCGTTGTTTCCATCAAAGCTGACCTCCTTCGTGTAGATGCTGTTCTCTATGTCGAACTTACATTAAAGGGCAAAAAGTTGTCGCCTTCTTTGTCGGAATCGGATATACTATCATAAAATACTATTGGAGAATTGTCCATTGTGAAGTTTTGTAGCGAAGAGAGAATTGTAGGGACTCATGAACATCGTTTTTCTATTTTCAGATGAACACGCGGGAACTGTGATGGGGAATAGCGGGCATCCGGTTGTCCGAACCCCCCACCTTGATCGTCTCGCCGAACAGAGTTACACCTTCGACAACGCCTATTGCAATTATCCGATCTGTACGCCATCACGCTTATCAATGCTCACCGGACGTTATCCGCATCAGATTGGCGCGTGGGATTTGGGCGTAATTGCGGATCGGCAGTACAAAACGTGGGGGGATTACTTGACGGAGGCAGGTTATGAGACTGTCCTGTGCGGACGGACGCATTTCAACGGAACCGATCGGTTGCTCGGTTTCTCCCATCGCTTGCTGGATGATTTGCCTCGATGGTGTAGCAGAAATGGAAGACCTCCACGACGCACGCCAGACGCACGTCGAGGTTCCAACTCACACGTCGCCGAATGCGGACCCGGAGACCACGAACACACGAGGTATGACAGAAACGTCACGGACTTGGCAGTGGATTTCCTTCACGAAAAAGTCGCGTCACCGGACGACAAACCGTTTCTACTCTATTGTGGCTTCATGCATCCACACTTTCCACTAATCGCACCCTCCGAATTCTTCTCACAGTATGACCCAGACACACTCGAATTACCTGCAACATGGAACGAACCGCTTGAATCTCAACATCCTATAATCCAATATCATCGTTGGGCGTGGCGGAACGACATTCCTCCACCTGAAGCCGTTGTCCGTTGTGCGTTAGCCTGCTATTACGCCCTTGTTTCGTCTCTCGATGCACAAGTTGGAAGGATACTACAAGCGATTGATACGTCGCCGTTACGCGAAAATACGCTCGTCATCTATACCAGTGATCACGGCGAGATGGCAGGACACCACGGTATATGGCAGAAGCAATGTTTCTACGAACCAGCGGTAAAAGTGCCGTTGATGCTGCGTCTACCTTCCGGCGAAACCCGTCGAGTGGCAGAAAACGTCTCTTTAGTGGATGTTTTGCCGACTTTGTTGGAAGTGGCTGGTTTGGAAAGACCGTCTGACTTACCAGGCGATAGTTTGCTACGGATAGCGCGACACCAAGAGAGCGAGACGACAGCGGAGACACGCCATCACGATGACCGTCATCGCGTCCCCCCCGAGCGTGCTGTCTTTTCGGAATACCATCACATGGGTATGCTTAACGCAGGTTTTATGCTCAAACGTGGGGATTACAAATTGTGTCATTACGTCGGAAGCGAACCACAATTATTCAATGTGGACATTGATCCGTTGGAAAACAATGACTTGGCATTGAAGCCTGAATATGCAGCGAAACGCAGTGAAATGGAAACTGCCTTGCGTACGGTTGTCAATCCAGAGCAGGAAGATGCCCGGGCAAAAGAGAATCAGCGGACGCGTAGAGTGTAAGTGTGTTAAACTTCGCCATCCCAATAACTCAGGCTCGGATCTTTACGGTAGATTTTCCCAACAACATAGGGGAGTACCTTGTTAGAATCCGGGTATTCACTCACGTCGTGCGGTATGGTTGTACCGAGAATGAATAACGTGACCGGAGCATCACTGCTATTTACGAACTTATGTGCCCCAATTGTACCCGGCGGAAACGCAAGGAAATCGCCTGCATTTACTTCTACATCGCCTCGAGGGGTTTTGAGCGTACAGGCACCTTCCATGACATAGCACATCTCCTCTCCGAAATTGTGAAAATGCATCGGGAAACTCATCTTCCCTGGTTGGAGCCGAATCACGCGATACCCTAAATTTTTGCCGCCGATGAGCGGATCAATGTCTTTGTCCTCAAAGTCATAAGGATGTGGGGCATTTTTATGTTGCCACGCGATTTCATCAACATGAATGCGATTGATGTAGATGTCGCGCCGCGCTTGCAGGCAATCAATGAGGTATTGGCGTGCATCTTTAAAAATAGAATGACCGTCACCGACGAGGATTGCATTGAATCGGAGTGCCAAGACCTTACGCAATTCGAGTGCCGCTTTAGGTGGATCGCTCAGTTTGCTATCGGCGAGCAGTGTCAGCGCGCCCATAGGTTCACCAACCACGAGATCCCCGAACAAGACGGCTTGTTTCTCTGGGAAATAGAGCGCGATTTCGCCAGGACTTTTACCGTGACTAAGATGAATGGCGTGTAAACCGGGAACAATCGCCTCGCCGTCCTGAACTGTTCGAGTCGGTGCGATGTTCAGCGCGTCTGCATCGGCTTCATGCACAATCACGTCGGCGCCTGTCCATTTCTGAAAGACAGCGACTTCGCGTTCATGATCGGCATTGGTCAGAACAATAGACTTTGCGCCGCCGAGTGCTGTCAGATGTTCTCGGTCATCGTCAGATATTGCGACCGGATCTATCAGAATATTTCCATCAGGACGCACCCACAAATGTCCATTAAAATCTATCTGTCGGTCCTGACTAAAGACCCCCCAACTGTATATATCTTCAAAAATCAAGCGTTTCATTGTTGGTCCCCCTTATGCGAGTCGTTATGGGATGGCTTCAGCTTTCTCCTTTGAGACGAATCCGTAGACTTCAATTTCGTGTACGAAGGCTCTACCCAACGCTATCTGCGGTACGATTGCACCACGCCTTGGATCGTACCGACTGGCTTTCTTCTCATCATCGGTGGTGGCGCTAATGTAAATACGGATTGCTTCTGTCACAACACCGCTGAAGCGTGCTTTAATGACAGGACTTTGGTTGTTCTGAACCTGCAGCATTGCCGCCCAACGTCCTTCGCCTTCTAACTTCTGATATATCATGGCGTTTATAATATTGGTGCCGCGAATAGTGATTCGGTGAATGGCTTTTCGAGTCGGAAAATTTAGATGAATCCACCGTCCATCGGCGTATCCCCTTGTCTCCACATCCCCATCTATCATTTCCGATGAAGTGCAGGTGACCCCTTCCGTGACAGCGTAGTTGTAAAGTTCCTGCGGTTCGATCAACATCTGCAGTGCTCTGGATTGGCATCCTGAAAAGAGTGTTACAACACAGAATACCATGAAAATAGAAAGGCAAGGTTTCATCTTTTCCTCCCGTGCGTTGTTCCATTTTTCGGGATATTATACCGCGTTTCCACTTTTCTTTAAAGTGGAATTTTACGAAAAGCCTTGTCTTAAAATCGAAAACGAGATATAATCGGAAACGATTTTTTAAATTTGTTTACGATGGTGTCGGTTTCCCACCGCACCAACTAAAGAGGACATCACACAGGAGAAAATTATGTACAAAAGCGCGATTTTGGGATGTCGGGGACGTGCACGTGGGCACGCTCGCGCCTATGAACACGTCAAGGGTGGTAAACTTGCTGCTATCTGTGACATGCAAGAAGATTTGCTCAACGATTTCGGCGATGAATTCGGCGTTGATGCTCGTTATACCGATCTCGATGAGATGCTTTCAAAGGAGAAACCGGATCTCCTGCACATTGTTACCGCGCCCGTGCTGCGTGGCAGTAATAAACGCATCCGCTACCCGCTAATGAACCAAGCCTCTGAGCATGGTGTGCCTGCCGCGATCGTTGAAAAACCGATTGCTGTGGAGAGCGAAGATTGGCGGCAGATTTCCGAACTTGCCGAACGTACGAAAACAAAGTTCGTCGTCAACACCCAACTCAATTTCCATCCACAGAATCTTGCGCTCAAGCAGGATGTTGCAGAAGGCAAAATCGGTGCAATCAAATTTATTGAGGCAAGCGCGCGCAATCCACCTGTCGACCAAGCTCCGCACGTCCTACAACTCGTGTCGTCCTATATCGATAACTCGCGTCCGGTGAAGGTGCAAGGACAAATTTCCGGTGCCGAACAACTCGATTCTGCGCAACCCTCACCTGCTAACGCCACAGCACTCGTGACCCATGCAAACGGCGTACAAGTCTCCGTCGCATTTGGACCAGAGATGGCACCACGTGTGCTACCCGATACAGGAAATAATCGGCATAAACGCGTCTGTGTATTCGGTGAAAAAGGGTTTGTCCACTGGCGGTTTGAGAGTTGGGAGCGGAATCTACCGGGAAGCGGATATGAAGGCGGCGATCTGAACTACGGTGCACAGGATGTCATCGCCCAAGGTGGACTTACAGACGCAGTGTTCGAGTGGCTTGACGATGAAAGCAAAGAGCATCCGACACATCTGAAGCAATCGCTTGCTGAATTCAATCTGTTGTTGGGAATTTACTATAGCGGTTTGACGAACACCGTCGTTGAATTGCCATTTGATCCGCCTGATGGTATGATTGACATGTTCCGCGAACGTCTTTGATAAGGAACACCCCCGTGAACAACATCATCTACATGGACAACCATGCGACAACGCCAATTGCACCCGAAGTGTTAGAGGCGATGCTGCCTTACCTCACCACGCACTTCGGCAACGCTTCCAGCACGCATCCGCTCGGTGTTACGGCGAAGGACGCTGTGGACAAGGCGCGTCAGCAAGTCGCTGAACTGCTCGGTTGCTCAGGAGAGGAAATCGTCTTTACCAGCGGTGCGACCGAATCGGATAATCTCGCCGTTAGGGGGATCGCCTACGCCTGTAAAGAGCAGGGGAACCACATTATCACAAGCACCGCGGAGCATCACGCAATCCTCGATACATGCCACGCTTTGGCGACAGAGGGATTTGAAACCACGTACCTTCCAGTGGACAAATATGGGAGGGTGAGTCCTGACGATGTGGAAGCTGCCATTACGCCGAGAACTATCCTGATGAGTTTCATGTATGCCAACAACGAGGTAGGCACGATCAACCCAATTGCTGATATTGCCACTATCGCCGCCAAACACGGTGTCCCCTTCCATTCGGATGCGGTGCAAGGCATCGGACAGTTGCCATCGGATATGGAGAGGCTCGGTGTCGATCTCGCATCCCTAACGGCACACAAGATTTACGGACCGAAGGGGATCGGAGCACTTTACATTCGTCGAAACAGTTCTCGACCGCATTCGCTTTTCCACGGTGGTGGACAGGAAGATGGGATTCGACCCGGTACTTTAAACGTCGCGGGTATCGTCGGCTTAGGAGCGGCGTGCGCGCTTGCTAAAAACTACATGGACACGGGAAAAAGTTGCGTGGCGACCTTGCGGGACTCGCTCCACCAGAAGTTAAACACGCGTCTGGAGGACATTCATCTCAATGGACATCCTGAACAGCGACTACCGGGTAATCTGAACCTCTGTTTTGCGGGTGTGCAGAGCCATGCCTTACTGATGGGACTTAAGAGCGTTGCGGTTTCCACCGGGTCAGCGTGTGATTCTGAATCGGTGAAGGCATCACACGTCTTAGTTGCGATGGGGGTTCCGAATGAACTGGCGTTGACTACCGTCCGTTTCGGTTTGGGACGCTATAACACAGCGGAAGAGATTGACGTTGTCGCCGATGAGGTCGTAAAGGTTGTTAACCGGTTACGTATCTTAGCACCGGAATAGCACAGACACGCCATTCCTTCAATAGGAACTATTTCCCAGTTGCGACTCTCTCACTTTTCGCCGGCGAGGTTAAGAAACCTCGCCTTTTTTTATCTTTGCAGAACGGTTGCAATTTCCCTGATAATATGCTATACTCTAAATTATTGAACCCTATCCTAAGCACACATGGTATAGGAGGCTTGTATGTCATCTGTTGCAGCCCAAACCTACTTAACCCCTGAGGAATACATCACTACCGAACGGAAGGCGACACTCAAAAGCGAATACTTGAGCGGCGAGATAGTTGCGATGTCAGGGGCAAGTAACGCGCATAACCTTATCACAATGAATACGGCAAATGGACTTTATAATCAATTAGCAGAACAAGGATGCAGAGTTTACGCCAGTGACATGCGCGTCGGAATTAGCGAAGGTGTCTCCTATTTCTATCCAGATGTCGCAGTCGTCTGTGATGCCCCCCGTTTTGAGGATGATGCTTTCGATACACTCATCAATCCGCAGGTTATTATTGAAGTGCTTTCTGCTTCAACAGCAGGCTATGATCGAGGTGAGAAATTCATACGCTACCGGCAATTAGAATCACTCCAAGAATACATCCTTATTGCACAGGATCAAGTTCATGTCGAACACTATTTCCGTCAGGGTAAACAATGGATACTCAGCGAATTTAGCGCGCTTGAAAATGTGTTGCCACTCGTTTCAATTGGGGCAGAGCTCTCCTTACGTCAGATTTACAGGTTCGTTGAACTTGAAACCGATGTCGCTGTTCAAACCACTCGTAGCTTCTAAAAGAGGAATACCGTCTCATGCTGACCGTTGAACAACTCACTGCTTGCAGATTGGACAAAGCAAAAGCCTCAGAAATCACAGAAACCGTCAATCGGATATTGGAGACGCAATGTCCGACTGCCTGTTGGTACGAAATTTCACGCTACATTCTCACGCCACACCACCCTTACGCACTCCACCAACTGCTTTATGAGACGGTCTATGCCGACTTTGATCGCGCAACCTATGGACCGCCGCCTGCTTGGTTTCCTACCGACGAAGACATCACCGAAGCAAATATCACCCGTCTAATGATGGAATTGAATATCAAAACCTATCCTGAGTTTCACGCGTGGTCGGTTTCTAATCGCGATATGTTCTGGCAGATGATGATCAATACGCTGAACATTAAGACGAAGGACACAAGTGCCGAAGCACAACAGGGAGCGACAGGTATCACAACGAATCTTGGTAAACTCAACATCGTCGAGAGCTGCTTCAACGCGCCTCCGGATGCCATCGCTATTGTTACGCAACGCGAAAACGATGGAAATCTGGTAACGCTTACCTATCGCGAGTTGGAATCCCTCACCAATCGCGTCGCGAACGGACTTGTTGAAATTGGTATGAGACAAGGCGACGCTGTGGCAGTCGATATGCCGATGAATGCTGAGTCTGTCGCGATCTATCTGGGGATTGTTAAAGCGGGTTGTGTTGTTGTCGGTATTGCTGATAGTTTCGCACCCGACGAGATCGCCACACGTCTCCGTATCGGTAATGCAAAAGCAATCTTTACACAAGACCATATCAATAGAGCAGATAAACGCCTGCCGTTGTATAAGAAAGTGATCGCTGCCAATGCGCCAAAAGCGATTATTTGCTCATGTGAGGGCAGTGACGGAGTCGCACGGATCCAACGCGAAGGCGATATGACATGGAGCGATTTTCTGAGTGACACGGAAACCTTTACCACTGTTCCCTGCCACCCTGACGCACATACCAATATCCTCTTCTCCTCCGGGACTACTGGCGAACCGAAGGCGATTCCATGGACGCACACCACACCGATCAAATGTGCTGCGGATTCCTATCTACACCACGACATTCACGCCAACGATGTGTTGGCATGGCACACAAACCTCGGTTGGATGATGGGACCGTGGCTCATCTACGCCAGCCTCATCAACAAAGCCACTATCGCCCTATATGATGGCGGGTCTCCGACGAGTCGCGACTTCGGAGTTTTTGTGCAGAACGCGAAAGTCAGCATGCTCGGTGTTGTACCTACCCTCGTCCGCGCGTGGAAAAACACAGAATGTATGCGCGGGCTGGATTGGCGCGCGATCCGAGCCTTCAGTTCAACAGGTGAATGCTCTAATCCAGAGGAAATGCTTTACCTCATGTCCTTGGCGGGTTATAAACCGGTGATAGAGTATTGCGGTGGCACAGAGATCGGAGGAGGGTATGTCACCGGCACGCGGGTTCAACCTGCTGCACCTTCGACCTTCACAACGCCAGCACTCGGTTTAGATTTCCTACTTTATGATGATCATGGAAACCCCTCTGACAACGGCGAAGTTTTCATCGTCCCACCCTCCCTTGGTCTATCCACGAGCCTGCTCAATGCTGACCACGATGAGGTCTACTTTGCAGGAACACCGCGATCGAATCTACGCCGCCACGGCGATGCGATTGAAAGGTTAGGCAGCAAATTTGAAGACGATCCTTGGCTTACAGGGATGAAATATCGAGTCCATGGTCGTGTTGACGATACGATGAACTTAAGCGGTATCAAGGTGAGTTCCGCAGCGATTGAAGAAGTCCTTAACGTTATTGATGGAATACAGGAAACAGCCGCGGTTGCTGTCTCACCAGAAGACGGCGGTCCGAGTCAACTGGTCATCTATACTGTGCTGGTAGCATCGGAATCTGGGAAACCAACAAAACAGGAGATTCATGATACGTTGCAAGTCGAACTCTCCCAACATCTCAACCCGTTGTTCAGAATCCACGATGTTGTCATCGTGGATGCATTGCCACGAACCGCTTCTAATAAGGTGATGCGCCGCCTTTTGCGCGACCCATCGGAGTGAAAAGTTGAGTTTCACGTCCATTCGGCTTCAACCCACGATCGCATCCTAAATCTTCTCGGACTTGACAATTTTTCAATAGCGTGCTACTATTTTGAAAATTCACGCCAACAAATGGAGTCACGTCATGCAAGAGAAACAGTTCAAAGTTAGAGCGGCACATTGCGATTATCGCGCAACGGAGGAGGAGATTTATCAAACACTCTGCCGTATCACTGATCCGCTCACCGAGGCATGGAAACCGATTGAGACCGCTAAGAAGGTGGTCATGAAGCTCAATATGATGAAACCCGCTGAGCGTATTATCTACTTTGAGGGGCGTCGCCGAGAATTGGTAGACGATGCGGTTTGTCGTGCCGTGTTGCGGTTAATCAAGGAACACACCACTGCACAGTTGGTCGCTACTGATACGAACCCGTATACTCACGGGCATCGGATGCCTCCGGGTTTCAACTACGAACATCACCTGAAAGAGTTCGACGTGCAGTTCGTCGATTCCAATCTGCCTCCGTTCAAGGTTTATGATGTCCCCGGCGGTGGTTCAATGTTCGATCGCTATACACTGAGTGCCTGTTTTGACGATGCGGATGCAGTCGTCTCTGTGGCGAAAATGAAGAATCACGCCTTCATGGGCATCACCTTGTGCACCAAAAACCTGTTCGGGTTGCCACCGATGCTTCTCCCAGAAGGCAGGACACGCAGTTATTACCATCATCTCATTCGACTCTCCTACGTGCTCCCGGATCTGGCACTCATTACGAAACCGTGCCTTAATATCATCGACGCGTTGACGGGACAGTGGGGACGCGAATGGGGCGGTGTCGGCAGAATTTGTAACGCACTCATCGCGGGGGATCATCCAATCTCCACTGATACCGTTGGTATGCACCTGATGGGACACGACCCACAGTCCGATTGGCCCACACCTCCGTTCAAACGGGATCGCAACCATATCCTCATCGCGGCGCAGCGCGGATACGGCACCGTCAACTTGGATGAGATCGATTGGGAGAGCGAAGTCAAGGCACCCTTGGCGGAATTCGATTCTGTCGAAACGGATACGTCAGAGACGGTCGCTAACTGGCGGCGCACGACGTGTGAGCAAGGACTGGTTTACCTCGAAAACCAGAAGGCACTCATTGATCGGTATCGTAACGACTTCATTTACATGCAAGGCGGCGAAGTCGTTTGGAGTGGACCGGATCCATCAAATCTCGGCAGCCGCCGACAGTTGAGTGGTGATAAGAAGGATAGCGCGCTTTGGCTCAAACTTGTCGATGCTGAAGAACATGAAGGCGAACGTTTCGATGTCTATGAAGAGTGTCTAAAACCCTTTGCGGCGTAATTGCCGTTGTCTGAATCGCGGATTATCACAGATGACGCGGATGACGCGGATTTTAAGAGGCTTTTTTATCTCACTTGATGCTCTTTAGATCCGTAGGGACAGCATCTGGACAGAAAAGGTCAAGAGCACCCCAAAAAAGCCCCGTAGCGGTGGCATTTGTATTGTGTTTGAAGCAAGGAGAGATCAAAATGGGTATCACCGACGCGGAAAAGAAACAATTGGATGAACAGGGATGCATCGTCATTCCTGATGTACTTTCCGACGAGGAAATTAAGGTTTACAGAACCGATATACTCAGATTGGCAGAGGAAGAGAAGCAGAACGGATTGGCGCGTCAACACACCGACGGGCATGGTCAGCATGTCCGTTGGTTGGTGAACAAGGGTGAGATGTACGAACAATTGGTCGCTCGCCCTAAGGTGATGCCCTACTTTGAACATCTGCTCGGTCCCGATTACACGCTCAGCACGCTCACTTCCAACATCATTGATCCGGACGCGCCGGATGGTGGCTACCATGTCGATAGCGTGCTTGGATCGATGCCGGAGCCGCTGCCGAGTTTTCCACTGGTTGCCAATAGTCTCTGGTTGCTCGACGATTTCACACCGGAGAACGGTGGGACGCGTCATGTGCCCGGTATCCATCTTCAGCGAATTAAGCCGCCTCCGGGGACTACCCACCATCCCGATGAGGTTCGGCTCTCCGCACCGAAAGGTTCCGTGTTTCTCTTTAACGGTGCGATTTGGCATTCCGCGGGTGCTAACAGAACTGATCAGCAACGAATCGCGTTAATCTGTTTCTGTTGCCGTTCTTTTGTCAAACCGATGTTCGATTTCGTGCATCATCTCAAGTCGGAGGTCGTCGAACGCGCCACCCCGACCATGCGCCGCATCTACGGCTTCGATTCCCAACCCCAACCTCCAGATCAGCCTACGCGATAATCGCATTTCATTATGCCATATTCTCCTTGCTGACAAAGGCTTTGGAAGAAACCACACGCAGTTTTCCCTGACTTCGCTAACAAAACTGTAACGTTAATTGGAGCCTTCACGTTAAAATTTAATGCGTAAGCTTTATCCTCTGTTTTTGTATGATTAGTATAATTGGCGTGGGAAAAAATTCCTTTAATAGAAACTCGTTATTCGGGAACCGAGTAACCCCTTTCCGGAAAGGTAAACAGGAGGAGATTCTATCATGACTATGGTAACCGTTCATTGGCAAAAATGTATCAAAAACTCCCTCTGGTGCCCATTCAATGAAAAACTCTTAAACGATGGCCGCCTTGAGGCACGTCTCGGCGACTATAGTGTCGGTATCAACGGGATCTATATCATCTGGACGGGAACCGACAACAATCGCACGGTCCTTAAAGTCGGAAGCGGAATTATCAAAGATAAATTGGCAGCGGATCTCAAAGACCCTGAAATTCAGGCTCATAAACCTGCACGATTGTATGTCACGTGGGGCTCTACCTTATCTACAATTGGACCAGAAAAGATACAAAAAGGGATAGAGAAGTTTCTTGGAGTCGTCTTTAAGCCGAAATTGGCGGAACATTTACCTGATGTTGACCTTGTAATGGTCAATCTGCCTCGGTGGAATAAGGCGGTGCCTCCACTTTGAGAAGCAGAAATAACCCCTATAGCCAAACTGTTGGATTGGGAAAAGAAAATCTTACCTGAAAGCGGAGAAGTGTCGTGGAATGCAGATAATTCTCATCGCTGGTGCCTCACAAGAGGACGAATACCTTGACCAAATTGTCTACGTCCCTCTTCGATAAAGATACGAAACCTAATAGCAAATGCATTCGCGCCAGCAGCAAAAGCGGAAGACAGCACAGTTTTCCAAACTAACGCCGTTTCAATGTCCCCCATGTTACCGCGAGTTTCCCCGATGCCTCGACAGCTAATGCATCTCGCATATTCATCGTGATGTCCTGAATCTCACCTTCAGTCAACGCCTGATTGAACATTGCGACCTCATCCAGCACGCCTGACCAGAAATCGCCTCTTGGTGCACCCCAGCGTCCAATTCGGACAGGTTCCGTATTGTGATCCGGCGGGATTTCGGTCTTGGTTTCGCCCTCCATCACACCGTCAAAATACGCCCGAAGGAACGTGCCATCAAAAGTCGCAGCGACGTGATGCCACTTGCCATCCGCAGCAACGGTCTTGCTAAAGGCGGTCTTCCATGCACCGGCAGTGGTGTAGTTCACGCCGAGCAACTTCGTATTACCCGCAACGAAGATCCCATAATTTCTGGGGTTCCCAGCGACAGGTTCCTTTCCTATCACCGTTTGCCAGAGACCGGTCGATTCCGTTTTGATCCACGCCGATATTGTGTATTCGGTGAGGTCGAACGCTTTATCGTGTGGAATTTCTACGATATTACCATCACCGTTGAATTCGAGAGCCGTTCCTATTTTCCCTGAACCCACTTCGCGCCCTTAATATCGCCCTCATGCCCGTTTCCGGAGGCATCTTCTGCAATATTACCTTGGTTCATGTCGAAAAGCCATGCACCAACAAGTGCATCTTCCAACACATTCGCTATACATATACTGGTGCTGCACAGGAGTCCTATTAACACTATCAACATCATCGTAGGTAATTTTTGAACAATTGTCATCGTTACGTGTTCCTTTGGTGTTGAATGTCAAGCGGGTTCGGGGATTGGGAGCACATCGCTCTCGACTTCGTGAACTTTATCGGGGAAGGTCTTACCGCGAATCCACATGACGGGTTGTCTTCGCCTGCTATTAAGTGCCGCAGGATGTGCCCATTCTGCTTGCGCACTGAGGTAGTGGATGACATAACTCCGGCGGAACCGTAGGCTATGGTTATCCGTGCTCTTATGCAGGAGATGGCTATGGAACCAGATGACCGCACCGGGTGGCACTTCTACCGCTACACCCGCTTCGTCGCGGACACCGCGTGCGAGTTTGAACTCTCGTTGTTGTGAGCCTTCGAGATCGTCGTGCTGAAAAATATCCCGTTTGTGGCTGCCCGGGATAACGTAGAGACAACCGTTGTCTTCATCTGCTGGGTCAATAGCCGTCCACGTTCCGATAGTTGTCTCGGTATTAAACCGATTGCGAAAGTAGAATTTGTCTTGATGCCATGGAAAACCGAGACCGATCTTGGGTGCCTTCCAGATAAACAGATTATTGATGCCGAGGATGTCTGGACCGAGGATGTCAACGAGTGGATCGGTCAGACGCGCATCGCGCACCCGTGCAAGGAATTCCGGGCAGTAGCAACTCGGATGATGAATTTTGTGCATCGCATAGACACCTTGCTCTTCCAGTTTCCCATCTCTGACGAGTGCGTTCTGATCAATGTTCGTATCTGGATATGGACGTTTTCCATCCACAACGTCTTCAGCAACTTGACGGAGTATATCATTCTCTTCAGCGGTGAAGACGTTCAGACGAACAAGATAGCCATTCTCGTTCCAATATGAAAGTTCATCTGGACGCAAACCAAAACGTCGGTCTTGTAGCGTTGTATCTGTGTTCATCAATAATGCTTCCTAAGATTCGGGGATTGGCAGGACATCATGTTCGACTTCTTGGACTTTACCGGGATAGGTTTTGCCGCGAATCCACATGACAGCGGACCCTCCGGCCGGTTTAGGAGTTGTCCATTCTGCCTGTGCACTGAGGTAATGGGCGACGAAACTCCGGCGAAACCGCAAGCTATGGTTGTCCATGCTCTTATGCAGGAGATGGCTATGGAACCAGATGACTGCACCGGGTGGCACTTCTACCGCTACACCGTCTGCATCGCGAACACCTTGTGCCATTTTGAATTCCCGTTGTTGTGAACCTTCAAGGTCGTCGTGCTGAAAGATGTCCCATTTATGGCTACCGGGGATGACGTAGAGACAACCGTTCTCGCGATCCGCAGGGTCGATAGCCGTCCATGTTCCAACAGTCGTCTCGGTATCAAACCGAGTGCGGAAGTAGAACTTATCTTGATGCCACGGGAAACCGAGACCAATCTTTGGGGCTTTCCAGATAAACAGCGTATTGATACCGAGGATATCCGGACCGAGGATGTCAACGAGTGGATCGGTGAGACGCGAATCGCGCACACGTGCGAGAAATTCTGGGTCGTAGCAACTCGGAAAATGGATTTTGTGCATCGCATAGATGCCCTGCTGTTCTGCTTTACCGTCCCTGACGAGTGCATTCTGATCAATATGGACGGTTGGAAATGGACGTTTTCTGTCTACAATGTCTTCAGCAACTTGACGGAACCCATCGTTCTCTTCGGGTGTGAATACGTTCAAACGGACGAGGTAACCGTTCTCGTTCCAGTATGAGAGTTCATCCGGACTTAGCTTAAAACGCCGATCCTGTGGCGTTGATTCTGCGTTCATTGTCATCTCCTATTTCTTGATTTGCGACGGTGGGCGGCAGTTTTTTGGAACGCTATAGAAATAATAACATATTTGATGGAAAAGTCAAACCGATTTTTCTTGACAAATGCTGCTGGAGAGTGTATCTTTACAGAAAATTGGGTTAGTACGACCATAGGGTTATTCAGATTTCCATTCTTCGGTCTGGTCTTTGCTCCAGGCCCGGTAGGTGCGGTTTCCCAACCGCACCAGAACATGAAAAAAGTGTGAAATCCGATACTTTCTTAAAACTGAATGACTCTGAGTGCTATCCACTAAAGTTTTGAGAAATATGTGAAGTGTGCTAAAATAGCGTCCTGGTTCAAGTCACTGTCCAACAGGAGGGAAAAATGAGCACGAATGAATCACCAGTGAAAGAGACCTACCGCGCAACAGCGTTTGCAGATTTCCAACCTGAACTTTCGGCTCCGGGTGCTTCGCCTGAAAGATTGGCGTACCTGAAGGAGCACGGTTTTGTCATCATCAACGACTTTGTCGATAACCCTTGGATTCCCATTCTTCGGGAGGCGGGTCGCCGTGTTACCGAGGCGTGCGCACCCGAAAACGGCTACGACACAATTGACTCCTCAAAGGGGTATGTCCACCGCGCCGCACACGATGAACCGTGGGCAATCCGAGGACTCATCCATCCCGCTTTCGGTGAATCGAGTTTCGCCGAGTTCCACGGCTCTTCGGATTTTCTGGATTTTGTTACCTCTTGGTGTCACGGGCTCCAGCCTGAGGATATGACGTTTAGTGGGATGCTGCTGTGGGCAAATCCACGGAAACAGGACAACGGACCCAGTTGGCACAGAGACGTAACGTGGTGGGGCGATGGAGCAAGTTACTTCTCACAGCGGGAAATCCGCGGGGATACTCCTGAAGATTATTCCGAAGAGGTAGAGCGGATTCGCTGGAAAGAAATTCAAGAAAGCAATGAGAAACGGATTACCGAACGGAACGGCGTGAGCATGTTTTTGGCACTCACAGACGACGAATGTCATGAGCTTATCCCCGGTAGCCACCATCGATGGCGCACACCGTTTGAGCATGACGTGCTACTTCCACAGTCGATGAAGGATCAGGGCGTCCCCTATACGCCGAGTTGGAACAAGTCTGACCCATTGCCCGATCAGGTTGCTATTCGGCTCAAGCCTGGGGAGGCACTCATCCGCAATGGCAACAACATCCACACAGGACACACCGTGCCTGAACGCGAGCGCAACACATTGTCGATCGGCTGGTCGAAATGGTCGGGTGAATTCACCGGCGAGCCTTCGACTGCAGACGCACGAAACGCTTGGCAACTCGATCCTGCTGTCCGAGACGCTCTACCACACGGGTTTATGCAGACGGCATGGGACCGGTGGGCAGAAACCCAGAAACTCGGAGACACGCTTGAGGACCGGTACGCCGGATATGACATCAGACAGATTAAATCTGGAAAGGTTGTCGGATGGCGCACTGAATTGGAACGTCAAGCTGCCGCAGCAGGCGATGCCTGGGAAGCTTTCCAAACTGCTGTCTAACGCCACGGCTCAGGGAAAACTTAGGATCGTGTTCTCTATCAGCACTGCTCCAATTATCCGATTTTTTGTGTAGTTGGAGCAGTTTTAATTCTTTTCATATAAATACTTCTCCAATTTTTTACTTGACTTTATATGCCCAGCATGGCATTATGGGATTCAACCTATTTCTCGTCTGAACCATGAACCAATCGGTGCATCATAATCGGACAGCAACCAGCCGTATTGCCTAAAAAATTAGCAAGCGACCCGCAGAGGTCCAATCTACATTCATCTCTATAAAACGCTCAGAGTCTGTTATCTTACGCATGCTACTAAAATAGATTATCAATCTTCTGTACAAATTGACATTGGCATAAGTATTGCACCACGCCTTTAGTATAGGGTTAGTTGCAGTTAGTAATTCCCTATAAAAATCTATAAGAACCTATAAAAGTCTAAAGTTATGTGTTTACCCGTGACATTCTTTTATGAAAATGCTATACTCTTTGTATCAGGTTGGCAACCCGCATAACGAGCATCACCGCATGGTGACGTGCTGGTTGCCTCCGACTCTGTAAGGGATAAACGCCTGATACCTGATCACTATGACTTTACGAACACAGAAGATAGCACTCACTCCGAATAACAAGCAATCTACGTGTATGTCTCAACATTGTGGCTATGCCCGTGTTGCCTTCAATTTTGCTTTGTCGTCTTTCAAAGTCGGTTTAGACCAAGACGAATGGCGAACCCATGTTGACATCAAGCGTGAGTTTAACGCCGTCAAATACGATAAGTTTCACTGGTGTTCTGACCTTTCACAGAATGCGTCGAAGAACGCTATCCATAATCTTGGAGACGCTGTAACACGTTGGAAAAAAGGACAAAACAAGTTTCCCGTCTATAAGAACCGATCTGGTAAATGCTCCTACCAAGCAGACAATGGCGAAGGAACTGTTGAAGTCCATAAAAAGCGTATCAACCTTCCAAAGATAGGGTGGATACGCCTGCGTGAAGCATTGCGGTATAGCGGTGAAATCACAAAAGTGGTTGTGTCGAAACACAATGATACGTGGTATGCATCTATCACTGTCAGATGCCTTGATAGCAACAACTATAAGCACCAACCGCTTGTGTTTGACGATAAGCCACCGATAGGTATTGACGTAGGTATCAATACGCTTGCGACGTGTTCTGACGGAACAACGTTTGAGAATCCACGCCCGCTGAAGCGATATGAACGCAAGTTAGCACGCGCCAATCGTAGACTTTCGCGCAGGCAGAAAGGGAGTCAAAACTGGCAGAAGGCAAAGCGTATACTCACTTCTGTGCATGCTCGGATCGGTAATATCCGTGAAGACGCTCACCACCAAGCAACAATACGGATTGTTCGCAAAGCCTCGGCTATCGGTATAGAGACGCTCAAAATCACCAACATGCTTAGGAATCGGAAACTGGCGAAAGCGTTATCCGATTCAGCGTTAGGTGGCTTTTTGACGAAACTCAAATACAAAGCAGCGAGGCGTGGGATACCGATAACCGAAGCCGCCCAATTCTTCGCCAGTTCTAAAACCTGTAGCAACTGTGGACACAAGAAAGCAGATTTGGTGCTTTCTCAACGCACCTACTCCTGCTCCGAATGTGGATTTGAAGGCGACAGAGACCTCAACGCGGCTATCAACTTGTGTCCTTCCTAACCCTTAACACTTCGCCACGAGTTGCGAGGAGAAGTAAAACGCCTGTGGAGTTTCGGTAAGACCTCATTAGGAGGCACGAAACGACGAAACAGGAAGTCTGGCAGAAATCAAAACAACACTGTAGATTTTTATAGGTTTTTGAGATTTTGTTAAGTCCTACACAACGGCTTATGTGATTTCCCAAACCGTAGCCCTCAGTATCTGGCTATCTTATTTTCGTTAAAAGAAAACTATAACCCGTAACGAAGTGGAGGGCGGCTCCTTTCAGGAACCCGTCAAGGCCTCGATTCACACTGTTTGACCGCAAGGAAAATTAAAAAAGCAATGACAGGATTTGATGGATACAATACTGATGGATTTTATGATGAGATGTTCGCACCAGATGGGAGTGCCCGTTCTGCTGTTCAGATGCTGGTAGAACGCATTGAAAGTTTTCCTGAAGGCGAGTTAAACCGCCGCCAAATTGCCGCTGAACACGCATTGCTCCGAATGGGCATCACATTCAATGTCTACGCCGATGAGCAGGGCGCCGAGAAGATCTTTCCGTTCGATCTCATCCCACGAATCATTGACGCCAATGAATGGAAATGGATAGAGCGCGGGCTCAAACAGCGCATCCACGCGCTGAATCTATTCATTGATGATGTTTACCACGATCAGAAAATTCTCAAAGACGGTATTGTTCCGGCAGACGTTGTGCTTTCATCGGAACGCTACCTGCAGCCATGCATTGGTTTGGATCCGCCGCGTGGCGTTTGGTGTCACATTACCGGAACGGACTTGGTGCGTGATGGCGACGGACAAGTCTATGTGTTAGAAGACAATCTCGGATGTCCATCTGGTGTTTCTTACGTCGTGGAAAACCGACAGTTAATGAAACGGACTTTTCCGCAACTTTTTGGGATGTCGCAGATCCAACCGGTGGAGGATTATCCGAGCCAACTCCTAAATATGCTTCGGTACCTTGTGACCGACAAAGTACTGTCTCCCGAAGTCGCCTTACTAACACCTGGCACCTACAACTCCGCCTACTTCGAACACTCCTTCCTTGCACAACAGATGGGGGTCGAATTGGTCGAGGGGCGAGATCTTGTCGTGATGGACGGATTTGTGCATGCGCGGACGACGAAAGGCTTTGAGCGTGTCGATGTTATTTACCGTCGTATTAACGACGATTTCCTTGACCCGACGGTGTTCCAACCTGAATCAATGTTAGGCGTTCCGGGTTTGATGGAGGTTTACAAGGCTGGACGTGTCGCTTTGGTCAATGCCCCTGGGACGTGCGTTGCCGATGACAAAGTCGTCTGTTCGTTCGTGCCACAGATCATCAAATATTACCTCGGCGAAGATATTATCGTTCCGAACGTTCCGACCTTCATGTGCTGGGAAGATACCGATCGAAAATATGTCCTGGAGCACCTCGATGAACTCGTTGTGAAAGAAGCGAACCAGTCAGGCGGCTACGGGATGCTGATCGGTCCGCATTCAACCAAAGCAGAACGCGAGGAATTTGCACGCCGCATCAAAGACAACCCACGCAACTACATCGCCCAACCGACGCTCTCACTCTCACGGGTGCCGGTGCTGATTGATGACCATTTTGAAGGACGACATGTTGACTTGCGCCCGTTTATCCTTTATGGTGAAGATATTTACGTCCTTCCGGGTGGATTAACACGGGTCGCGTTGAAAAAAGGGTCATTGGTTGTCAACTCGTCACAGGGTGGCGGTAGTAAGGATACTTGGGTTTTGTCGAATCCGGTGTAGGAGGATATCATGCTGAGTCGCGTTGCAGAATCAATTTATTGGATGAGTCGCTATATTGAACGCGCAGAAAACGTCGCTCGTTTTGTCGATGTCAACCTCCATCTTATCCTTGACCTACCAGTTGGCGTGCAGGCGCAGTGGGAACCCTTGGTAGCCACAACGGGTGATGACGAGGTATTCGCTGAACAGTACGGTGAAGCATCACGCGAAGAGGTGATTCGGTTTTTGGCATTCGACGCTGAAAATCCGAATTCGATTGTCTCGTGTCTGCGGGCTGGACGTGAAAATGCTCGGTCGATACGCGAAAATATCTCATCGGAGATGTGGGAACAGTTAAATGATGCCTACTTACTGGTGGCGAACACCTCCGAACAGTGGGCAATGGATGAACCGCATGAATTTTTCCGGGAAATCAAACTCGCCTCCCACCTATTCATGGGACTGACAGATAACATCATGTCGCATAGCGAAGCGTGGCATTTCAGCCAGTTGGGACGTCTTATCGAACGCGCCGATAAAACATCAAGAATCGTTGATGTCAAATATTTTATTTTATTGCCATCTATCTGGGATGTGAATACGCCCTTTGATGATATTCAGTGGGGGGCACTGTTACATTCTGCGAGCGGTTTTGAGATGTACCGTCGCACCTATGGGCTTATCTCTCCAAACGAGGTGGTCGCTTTTTTATTGCTGGATCGTGAGTTTCCGAGGTCTGTGCTTTACTGTCTCGCCAGAGCTGAGGAATCGTTGCACGCCATCTCCGGGACCCCGTTAGAAACGTTCTCAAATCCAGCGGAACAGCGTTTGGGGCAGCTGCGTGCTGAATTTGCGTACGCCCAGGTCAAACAGGTTCTCGCGACGGGTTTGCACGAGTTTCTTGATGCTTTCCAAACTAAACTGAACCTTGTCGGTGCCGATATTCATAAGACATTTTTCGCCTTACGCCCCGTCAATGGAGAACCGATGGATGAAGAGACAACAGATGTTGGCGAGGTTTAAAGAGGTCGACAGCTATGGCTATCCATGTAGCAATCAATCACAAATCACTTTATCGCTATGATCGGTTCGTCAATTTGTCTCCACACGTTTTTCGGTTGAGACCTGCCGTCCACTGCCGCACACCGATTGAAGCGTATTCACTCAGAATCGAACCTGAGAATCATTTTATTAACTGGCAGCAGGATCCATTCGGCAATTATCAAGCTCGTGTTGTTTTTCTCGAACCTACACGCGCCTTGTCGGTTGAAGTTGATCTCGTTGCAGATATGACCATCATTAATCCCTTCGATTTTTTCCTGGAAACGAGTGCTGAACACTATCCATTCACTTACGAAGCGCAACTTAAAGAGGAATTAGCCCCTTTCCTTGAGATCAAAGAGAAGGGTCCCCTGCTTACAGCGTGGTTGGAAGATATTCCACGGACGAAGCAGGAAACGAATGATTTTCTCGTTGATATTAACCAACGCCTATGGAAAGATGTAAAATACACGATTCGGATGGAACCGGGCGTACAATCCTGTGAAGAGACGTTAGAAAAGCAGATCGGTTCATGCCGGGATACAGGTTGGTTGCTCGTTCAGATTTTACGCCACCTCGGCTTAGCCGCTCGGTTTGTCTCTGGATACCTCGTCCAACTTGTTGCGGATCAGAAGCCTGTAGAGGGACCCGCCGGTCCATCGCAAGACTTTACCGACCTGCACGCTTGGTGCGAGGTTTACGCACCCGGCGCAGGGTGGGTAGGGCTGGATCCTACGTCCGGCTTATTTGCCGGGGAGGGGCATATTCCGTTGGCGTGTGTACCGAACCCGGTAAGTGCCGCACCTGTCACTGGCTATACAGATCAGTGTGAAACAGAATTTACCTATAGCAACACCGTTCAGCGCATCCACGAAGACTCGCGCGTAACAAAACCTTACAGGGAAACGCAGTGGGCTAATATTAATACCCTCGGACAACAGGTTGACGAAGATATAATTCGGAACGACATTCGGTTGACGATGGGCGGTGAACCTACTTTCGTATCCATCAAAGATACAGAAGGTGCGGAGTGGGATACCGAAGCGGACAGTCCGAAGAAACGGGAGCTGGGAGCAGGACTTTTACGGCGTTTGCGCGATAGTTTCGGACCCGGTGGTGCACTCTATCATGGGCAGGGGAAATGGTATCCCGGTGAACCGTTACCACGTTGGAAGTTCGGGTGTTTTTGGCGAAAGGACGGGGTCCCCGTTTGGCAAAACGATAAACTTCTCGCCGAACCGCATAAAGACTATGGTTTCGGTGCTCAAGATGCCGAGAAATTCGTGCACCACCTCGTCAAACGCTTAGGACTCTTGCCAGATCAAATAGTCCCCGCTTATGAAGACGCGTTTTTTTTCCTTTGGACAGAGGAGAGACTTCCTGTCAACATTGATCCACTTGAATTTGATTTCAAGGAAACTTCCGAACGACATCGACTCGCGCAACTTCTACAGACTGAGACGCTCGGGGAACCGATCGGGTACGCGCTACCGTTACGCTGGAATCTCGTAACCAATGCTTGGGAGAGTTGTTCGTGGGATTTTAAAGGTGGACGTATGTTCTTAACTCCCGGTGATTCATCTATCGGGTTACGTCTACCCTTGGAGTCTTTACAGTGGGTACCGGAGGAACAGCAGGAAACAGTTTACGAGCGCGACCCGCTTGAGTCCCGCGAGGAAAGTTTGGATGCATTAGCGGAAAAAAATACGGCAGGAACCCGTGCAGCAGAAAACAGTGAAGCACAAACTCGGAAGTCACGCGATCATGATGATCGTGATGGCGTGCTTCCGCCGATTTTTCGGACAGCACTCTGTGTTGAGCCGCGAGACGGACGATTGCACATTTTTATGCCGCCTTTGACGCATGTAGAGCATTATCTGCGGCTTCTTGCGGCAATGGAAGAGACTGCCGAAGCATTGAACATGCCGGTGATTCTGGAAGGATATGAAGTCCCGCATGATTCGCGAATTGAGTCCTTAGATGTGACACCTGACCCAGGTGTAATTGAGGTGAACATCCACCCGGCGAAAAATTGGAATGAAGTGGTACAGAATACCACAACGCTTTACGAACAAGCGCGGTTAGCAGGGCTTGGTGCTGAGAAATTCATGTTGGACGGTAAGCACACGGGGACTGGCGGTGGTAATCATATTGTCGTTGGTGGTGCTACCCCGGCGGATAGCCCATTTTTGCGACAGCCACATTTATTACGAAGTCTCATCACCTATTGGCAACACCATCCCGGTTTGTCTTATCTCTTTTCGAGTACGTTTATTGGACCAACGAGCCAGGCACCTCGGGTAGATGAAGGACGTAATGAACAACTCTATGAACTTGAGGTCGCTTTTGAACAGATGCCGCCTGTAGAAACGATCAACGATGCGGAAGATGCTCCACCTTGGCTGGTAGACAGGCTACTCAGACACCTCATGGTAGATCTCACCGGTAATACGCATCGTGCGGAATTCTGTATTGACAAGCTTTATTCGCCTGATTCAGCAAGTGGAAGGCTTGGACTACTTGAACTCCGGGCTTTTGAGATGCCACCCCATGCGCAGATGAGCATCGTGCAGATGCTGCTGGTGCGCGCATTAATCGCCAAATTCTGGAAGACCCCTTATAAGGGAAAACTTGTGCGCTGGGGGACAGAATTGCACGACCGATTCATGTTGCATCACTACGTTCGGGCTGATATACAGGAGATCGTTACCGAACTTCAAGAAGCAGGCTATCCGTTTGAGATGGCATGGTTGGATCCATTTTTTGAATTCCGTTTTCCGAAGTTAGGCACTGTAAACGTCCGAGATATTGAAATCGAATTGAGGATGGCGATTGAACCGTGGCATGTGCTTGGCGAAGAGGTCGCCCGACAGGGTACATCACGTTTTGTTGATTCATCTGTTGAGCGGCTTCAGGTGAGGGTGCGTGGATTGACAGACTCCCGATATATTGTTACATGCAACGGGCGGCGTTTGATTCTTCACAACACGGGGACACATGGCGAATACGTCGGTGGGGTGCGGTACCGAGCGTGGCAACCTCCATCAGCTTTGCATCCCACTATTGGTATACACTCACCGCTTGTATTCGACATCATTGACACGTGGAACGGACGGGCAATCGGGGGTTGTACCTATCACGTCTCACATCCGGGTGGACGACACTACGACACTTTCCCGGTCAATGCTTACGAGGCGGAATCCCGACGCGTGAACCGGTTCGGAACTGAAGGGCATACGCCGGGTGTTATTCAACCGCGACCGTCAGGACCTGCGACTGGAGAATTTCTGGCTGAAGGACACCCTCCGGGTCCGACAACTGTCCCACCGGAAGAAACGAATGCCGAGTATCCGTACACATTGGATCTCCGTAGGAACTCTTGACTTGATGCCAGATGTGGAACCACAAGGCAGTTTGCAAATTAAAAAGTTAGGAAATTGCAAGAGGGTTTAATCACTCCTAACATCCTTATAACTTTGAAATTTTAGTACACTTGGGAACTTTACAATTTTATCAGGGCAGATATGGAAAATTGGAAGGTGATTGGCGATAATTATAACACTGCTAAGTCAGCTGACGTGCCGTATGGTCGAACAAGCGACGTTTCGAGTGGACAGATCGATGAAATGCTGAATCGGGATGGACAAATCAATCCACACTGGCACACTTTCATGCAGGGACTGGACACCTTAGGGCTCGCGGAGATAGAATCTCTCGACAAAGCGGTGAAACGCCTGCTTCGAGAGAATGGTGTTACCTACGTCTTGCACGGGGAACGGCAAGGGCATCGTCCGTGGGAACTCGATCCTATTCCATTTATTATTTCAAACACTGACTGGCAAACTATCTCTGAAGGGCTTACCCAGCGTGCGGAACTGCTGAACCTGATCCTGATGGATCTCTACGGGGAGCGAACCTTAATCAAGGATGGTGTGATACCACCAGAAGTGGTTTATGCACATGCAGGATTTTTACGTTCATGTGTCGGGCTTGCTCCGTCTGGATCCCCATTCCTGTTGAATTATGCCGCCGATTTGGCGCGCGGATCAGATGGCAATATCTGGATACTCAGTGATCGGGCACAAGCACCATCAGGAGCGGGTTATGCGCTCGAAAACCGCACCGTCCTTGCGCGAGCACTGCCGAATCTCTTTGGCGAAGTCGGTGTTCATCGTCTCTCTTTCTTCTTCCGCGCGTTGCAAAACAGCGTGGCAGACCTACAATACCAACTCGAAACCGCTACCCGTATCGCACCGCACCAGATAGACAACCCACATGTTGTTGTGCTGACCCCTGGTCCCCTCAACGAAACTTACTTTGAGCACACCTATCTCGCAAATTATCTTGGTTATACCTTAGCCCAAGGTGACGACTTAACGGTATGGGATGGGCGTGTCTGGTTAAAATCGCTTGATGGTTTACGTCCTGTCGATATTATTCTGCGACGAGTAGACGACACCTTCTGTGACCCGTTGGAGCTTCGACAAGATTCACGACTTGGTGTTGCGGGCTTGTTGGAAGTAATTCGACAGGGAAATGTGGTTGTGATAAATCCGCCGGGTAGTGGTATTTTGGAGAATCCGGGTTTGATGCCATTCCTTCCCGGCATCGCAAAGCAATTGATGGGCGAAGATCTCCGTCTCCCGTCTGTGGCAACGTGGTGGTGTGGAGAGGCGAAGCAGCGGGAATATGTGCTGGCAAACATTGAGAAGTTGGTTATTAAAACCATTCATCGTCAACCGGGCGAGCGTTCCCTGTTTGGGACTCAACTGAGCAAGGCAGCACTTGACGCGCTCCGCATCCAGATTAATACCAACCCACACTTGTACGTCGGACAGGAACATATTCACCTATCGACAACGCCGTCCCTGATTGAGGGAAAACTTGAGCCGCGCAGCGCAATTCTCCGTTGTTTTCTATTCGCAGAAAAAGAGGGCTACGCCGTGATGCCGGGCGCACTCACGCGCTGTGCTGGTGAGAGAGACGAGTTGACAATCTCAATCCAAGATGGGGGCGTGAGTAAAGACACCTGGGTGCTCGCTTCAGAACCTGAGCCACATGTCAGTTTATGGCAACGACGTATCACTGAGGTACGGGGTCCTGCTTCTACGAATCCTGCTGGATTGTCGAGTCGATCGGCTGAAAACCTATTCTGGGTTGGTCGTTATGCGGAACGCGCAGAGGGACAGGCGCGCCTCCTTCGAATTATGTTGGATAAAGTCAAGATGGGCAAGATGGGTTTGGAGACCTCGACTTTAGGCGAAGTGCCACCTTCTACTATTTTCACGGAGATCGTTGGCGAAGACGCGAGGGATGTTTCTGAACTTGCGTATCTCCGGAGTATGCTCCATTCTCTCACGGGTTTGAGGTCATCTCATCCGGGTTTTGTGAGTCAGGATGAACAATCACTGGAAAGCGAGCTTCTTTCCATCATGCGGGACACAGAAAACAGCGGGAGTCTCGTGTCAACACTTCAGGCACTCCTCAGTGCAGCGTATGCGGTTCGAGACCGTTGGTCCACCGATACGTGGCGCGTGATGAACAATATTGAGGATTTATGTGCCGTACTCGACAAAAGTATCCCCAAAGATGGAGAGACAGACACAGCGATATTGACGGATCCCATTTTACAAGAGACAGAATTGGCTTCGCTTGATCAGCTCATGATTTTTCTTTCTGCATTAAGCGGACTCAACGCGGAGAGCATGACGCAAACGATCGGCTGGATCAGCATGGATATGGGGCGGCGTATTGAACGTGCGCTGCTTCTGATTGTGCTTTGTCGTTCAAGTCTCGTCGCAGTGCAAGACGACTGGATCGAACGTCTCTTACTTGAATCTGTCCTTGCTGCAGCTGAAAGTCTAATCACTTATCGAAGCCGATATCGTGCGGCACTCCATTTTCCGACTGTTCTTGAGTTGTTGCTTCTTGACGAACACAATCCACGTTCACTTCTGTATCAGCTAAAACGACTTGAGGAACAGATCCGTGTGCTTCCGAGAGAGAAAGTCGGCTATCGGCTCAGTGAGGAGGAACAACTCATTTTGGAGGCTCTAACGCAACTGCAACTTTCTAATACAGTGGACCTCTCGGAACGTTCGGAGCATACAACACAACGTAGAGGATTAGAGAAACTCTTGGTTCGGCTTGCACAGATACTAATCGCTATTTCCGATGTCCTGACGCAAACCTATTTCAGTCACGTCCAAGGACCTCAGCAACTTTTTTAGAATAGCCATTAAAATATGAACTACAAGATTATTCACAAAACTGAATACAGTTACAGCGATTCGGTGAACCTCTGTTACAACGAAGCGCGCTTGATGCCTCGGAATTTCGCGCATCAACACTGTAGTAAAAGCCAATTCGTTGTTGACCCCGAACCTGGAGCGTGCCGAGAACGTCAGGATTTTTTCGGAAATACCGTCTACTATTTCACAATCCAGCGACCTCATAGGGAACTCATCGTTACAGTTACAAGCCATGTGCAAGTCAGAGACAGAGAGATGCAATTGGATTTCGCCGAACATTTGGCTTGGGAGGAGGTGTGCCAGCGTTTACAAACAGATCTGGATCCAGAGACTCTGGAGTTGCGGCAGTATATCCTTAACTCCCCAATGATTCCGACGATGCCTGAACTTCGGACTTATGCTGAGCGATCATTCTCCAAAGAACGATCTCTGCTGGAAGCGGTTGAAGAGTTAACCAATCGCCTCTACACCGACTTTACCTATGATCCAGGTTTCACTACAATCGCGACACCATTGGCTGATGTGATACAGCACCGTCGAGGGGTCTGTCAAGATTTTGCGCATCTCGGCATCGGATGTCTACGTGCCTTGGGGCTCGCTGCGCGTTATGTCAGTGGATATATTGAAACCGATCCGCCCCCAGGTCAAGAATCGTTAGCGGGTGCCGATGCATCGCACGCTTGGTTTTCCGTCTATCTCCCGCAGTTGGGTTGGGTGGATTTCGATCCGACAAATAATCAAATACCAGCAGATCAGCATATCACAGTTGCGTGGGGACGAGATTACTCGGACGTAACGCCACTGAAAGGCGTTGTTTTTGGGAGTGGCACCCATGAATTATCTGTTTCAGTGGATTGCCAAAGAGAGAATTTTTAATGATTCGCAAGGCGTTAAATCAAGCAATAGGTTCCATAAGGGTTTACGCCGAAGGGTCGCCTGCGCGGTTGTTGCAGGCTTGCATCACTCTTTATTCAACAAGGACTGCCCGTGTTCCGAAACCCTGTACAGAATTAACCGAAAACCTGCATTCTCGCTGCAAAGCAAACGGACACAGCAGACAGGAGCACATAAATTAAAAAAATGACAATTGAAGCGTTTCAGAAACAGATTGAAGATATCTATTACACACGCGATGCCGAGCGCGGGGTGCCGCTAACCTTTACATGGTTCGTTGAAGAGGTAGGCGAGTTGGCGAAAGAGATCCGTAAACAACCACAAGACCTGACGCGACTGCGCGAGGAATTTGCTGATGTTTTTGCGTGGCTCGCTACATTAGCGAGTCTGCTTGAGATTTCCTTAGAGGATGCTGCGAAAATCTACGCAGAGGGCTGCCCGAAGTGCAGTGCAACCCCTTGTCACTGTTAACTCGTGGGAGAACTTAATTCCCGTTCAAAAATCGATCAAAGTTGCCGCCGAATAGGTTATTGACATCCCGCTCAACCTCTGATGAAGTCAATGTCCACCCGACATCAAGGAGTGTTTGGTATTTTTCTACCAAAACCTCCGCGATAATCTGCCGTGAGTGTTTCCATTTGTAAACGAGTTGATCCAAAATTCGCGCATCGGAGTGTTGTGGAATAACGCTCAAACCGAGCAATTCAATCCGCTCCCGTGTGATCTCCTCAATGACGCTCGGATTGTTCATAAACCACCAGCATCCGAATATCATCAGATTTTTGAATTTCCGTCCAATCACACACAACTCATGTTGGTTTTCGCGCGACAGGAGCGTAACGAGAAACTTGTTATCAGAATTTTCACGGAGTAGCGTTTCCAGACTCGTCAAATCCGCTTTCCCACTTCCATCACCTGCCATCTGAAGTTGTGGATTCACCGCACGCTTCACACCGATCATGAGTGCGAAGGGGACGTTAAATTCGCGGGAAATCGGTAGTATACAGTTATCAAAGAGTCGTCCGAGAACACCATCGTCAGGGTACTGAAAATCGGGTGGGAGAGAAACCGCCATGTATCTTGGGTTCATCCGTTGAATCCAAGTCTCTAAAAATCGGCGAATTTCTTTGTAGGTTTTCCCCGTTGATAGGTTAGGATCGACATCATAACCGAGACCCCGGAGGTGTTCGTAACCGACCTCTTCATAGGTATTGATGAGGACATCCATCCGCAGAGCCGCTTCAAAGCGTGTGTCGCCAGTGTCGCCGGACTGCCATACCGGTGCCTCTGCCGCATCAAACGGGTCGTTCGTCATCACCACCTTAGAAACTTTGGCGCGTTCAAATACAGTGTCGATAAATGCCTCGACGGTAGTATCTGCGAAGTAGTCGCGATAGTCCTGTAGGTTTCGTGAATCAACGTCCAAGCCTAACGCATCCAAAGCTGTCACAACGCCACGGCATGCCTCGCTCAGCGGTGAATTCTCAATGAACAGCGTCTGCCAAATCAGTTCCGCTTGCTCCGGTTTCGACATCGCCCAAAATTGCTGGTACGAGACATCAGATTTTCGAAATACTTCAGCGATGAGGTAGTGATAGGTCAGCAGCTCATCAATACCCCACAGCAACAACTCACCGAACGGAGGACTAAAGAGATGCGTATGAATATCTGTGACACTTTGGGTGTCTACAGCATCTAAAACGACGGTTTTCAATTCATCTGTAGTCGCAATTTTCTGCGTGTGATTCGATTCAGAAACGTTCATCGTGATCTTCTCCTGTGACAAAATTAACTAAAAAAACGGACGTTGATACCTTCCAACTCTTTCTGCATGAATTCTCGACAATCGTCAATCGACTTGAGAAACGGGTGATCCTTCGTCTCGATGTCAAACATCAGATCCGCCGGTCCAAAGTCGATATAGGTAATACCCGGTTTCACTAAGGCACGGACATTCAGAGCCGATTTAAGGGACTCGACCTTGAATCCAAGAATAGCGTTATTGAAATCCTTGGTTGGACGATTTTTTCTCGGGTTAAAAATTTTTCTTTCAAAGTCTTAGACATATCGTATTTTCTATAATGTTCGGCTCTAAAGATCGTCCATTACCTTTTGCGTGTTCAGACCTTCTTCTCAACCCACAGTTTCGTTTTGAGGCTTAGCAAAAACAGACCTAAACTTTGGATATCTCAATCCCCATTGGAATCTAATAGTATCCATAGTCTTCATGATGGACAGGGATTCATCCAAGGGCATCACATCACTTTCAAGTTTCCCTTCTCGGAGACAGTTAATAACCTCCATCGCTTGGTTTTCAAAGCCGTTGCTTTTGAAGGGTATTTCAATGTGTACGGGCTCTTTTCCAATCCGAGTAAGCGTTGCGGAGGTCGCTTGCCAGAATTCAGGGATATGGATTGCGCCTTTGGTGCCAATGATGCGTGCTTCCTTCAAGGTCTCGGTTCTGATGGCGCAGAATAGGTTGGCTATTTGCCCAGCATCGTAGCCGAGCAGGATAGAGGCTTGTTCGTCCACATTGGTTTCCCCAATGTGTGCGAGGCTCGTGATTTTAGACGGTGTACCAAATATCATATAGGCAAGTGCTATTGTGTAGACACCAACATCCAGAAGTCCACCACCGCCAAGTTCTGGATTGAATAGCCTGCCTTCAAGGGTCTCAGTGCTGAGCGTCTGGCGAGATCCTTTGTCTGCTGTTAGCGTCCGCGGTTCACCTATCGCACCTTCAGCCAACCATTCCCGGACTTTAACGATTACAGGGAGAAAACGGGTCCACATGGCTTCCATCAAGAATTGGTTATTTTGCCGTGCACATGCGATCATTTCCGCAGCCTGTTCAGCATTCACAGTGAGAGGTTTTTCACAGAGAACCGCCTTTCCCGCTTCCAAACACAGAATCGCGCACTCTTTGTGAAAAGGATGTGGCGTTGCCACGTAAATAACATCTACTTCGGGGTTATGTGCAAGGTCGGCATAATTTCCGTGTCTGTGTGGAATACGAAACGTGTCTGCAAATGCGTTGGCTCTTTGGAGGTTCCGCGAGCCGACAGCGATAATTTCTGCATCAGGGATCGCTTTCAATCCGGTGGCAAACTTCTGTGAAATAGTGCCGGGACCCAGTATGCCCCATCTTATCTTCTCTTGCATCCGGGGTTCCTTATGAAATTCAGGAAGAAGATTCTGATTCAATCTTGCTGGTGATGAAATTAATGACTTCCTCAGGGGAGTGTTTTCCGAATCGGACGTAAACACCGCGGAAGTTTTCAAGACGTGTCGGACGGGCGAACGGGCTGAGCAACACTCCGTTCGCGTCAACATAAAAACTGCGAAATGTATCCCAAGACCGCTCCAATCTATAGCAGCAACTTGTGATAATCAGTTTATCTGCTTCACAGTGGTGGTGAAACGGAAGAAAGTATTTATAGAGCGACCCGAGTAGAAAAGTGGAAGACAGCAGAGCAATATAAATTGATTGGAAACCCCAATAGATGCCGATGAAAAGAAGGGTTAGAAAAAATCCTAATAAGATGGTCTTGCGCCAATTTTCAACGAGTGGATGTACTGTCCATGACAGCGTTTTTTTAATTTTCCTTGCGGTTCGGTCAGGTCGGTTTCAGGTTTGACGTTCCTTTCCTTATATCCGCCCTCCAACTGTAAAGCATTCTCGCTGCAAAGCAAAATTATGCCATTTAAGGAGAACCTAATTTCATTACGGGCTATGTGCTTTGGTTTACCCAAGACAGCAGCCTGCAACAACAGCGCAGGCGGGTATTTGAAACACATGTACGCGTTTCAACGCACGTAGTTCCCTCGCAAGGCAAAATTAAAAACTATTCTGTGCTGTCAGTGGCACCGCCATCAAGTTCTGTCTTTGATGCGTCGTCGGCAGTGCCGCCACTGCTTTCATCTGTAGCCGTTTCAACGCTTCCTTCGTCTGTGGTGTCAACAGGTTCGGTTGTGGCTTCCTGTGTTGTTTCCGCTTCGATCGGCGTGAGTGCTCCACCATCGCCTTCGCCATAGAAACGCATCAGGAACAGTGAAATAACCATAAACCCGATAGCAAGCCAGGTCGTTAACTTACCCAGGAAGGTTGCAGCACCGCGTCCTCCGAGAACAGACTGCATTTCCGCGCCACCAAACGCGCTTGATGAAAGCCCTTCACCCTTGCTGTCCTGTAACAAAATAATCAGCGTCAAGACGACGCAAACTGGTACGAAGAGAAACACTACGAAACCTATAATAATTTCCATCTGATGGTTTCCTCCTATTGTGCAAATTTCGGCACCGCTTGCAATCCGAAACTTGCTATACAAAGTTCACGATTTGTGCGAACGATTCCGCTTCAAGGCTTGCACCACCAACGAGTGCACCGTCTACATCAGGCTGCGACATAAGTTCCGCTGCATTCTCCGGTTTAACGCTCCCACCGTATTGAATGCATATCTGCGATGCGACTTCTGCTGAGTACGCCTTCGTTAGTAAGCCTCGAATGAAGTTATGGACTTCCTGTGCTTGGGCAGGCGTAGCGGTTTTTCCAGTACCGATTGCCCAAACTGGTTCATAAGCGATGACACAGGACGAAAGGTCGACTTCGGATAAGCCAGCAACGCCGCCCGTAACGTGGTCATGAATCACTGCTTCTGTTTGTCCTGCCTCCCGCTCCTCAAGTTGTTCACCGACACAGACGATTGGCTTTAAGCCGTGTGCTAATGCCGATTTCACCTTTTGGTTGACACTGTCATTCGTTTCACCGAAGTATTGTCGTCGCTCTGAATGCCCGATAATGACGTAATCACACCCGGCATCTTTCAGCATTGGCGCAGAGACTTCGCCGGTAAATGCCCCGCTATCCTCCCAATAAACATCTTGGGCGGCGAGATGAATGTTACTGCCTGCTATGGCACCGCTAACAGCGGAGAGCGCAGTAAACGGCGGTGCGACGATGACTTCAACACCAGTGTTGTCCGCAACCAATGCCTTTAACGCCGTTGCGAGCGCGACCGCCTCTGAAATCGTTTTGTTCAGTTTCCAATTTCCTGCAATAATGGGTATTCTCATAATCCTTTCCATTAAAGTGTCTGCGCGACGAGTTCAACGAGACGGTTGGAATAACCCCACTCGTTATCATACCATGAAAGGACTTTAATCAACCCATTATCAATCACTTTGGTGAAGGGAGCATCAAGAACGGAAGAGAGCTTGTTCCCATTGAAATCCGATGAAACGAGGTCGAGTTCAGAGTAGCCTAAGATCCCGTCTAAGCTGCCTGCTGCCGCTTCTTTCAGTGATGCGTTGACCGCTTCAGCACTCGGTTTCTGCTTGAGATCAACTGTGAGATCTACGACGGAGACGTTCGGTGTCGGGACACGGATTGCGAATCCATCAAGTTTACCGTTCAATTCTGGCAGGACCTTTCCAACAGCGACGGCGGCACCGGTTGTCGTCGGAATCATTGAGAGTGTTGCTGCACGGGCGCGGCGCATGTCGGAATGTGGGAAGTCATGAACTCGCTGGTCACCCGTGTAGGCGTGAACAGTCGTCATCAAACCGCTTTCAATTCCAAACTCTTCATGTAGGACCTTTGCGACAGGTGCGAGACAATTCGTCGTACACGAAGCATTGGAGATGACATTATGTTCTGCTTTGTCGTATTTATCGTCATTGACACCGATCACGATCGTGATGTCCTCACCCTTCGCGGGAGCAGAGATGACCACTTTTTTCGCGCCACCGGCGGTGATATGCTTTTCAGCATCTTCCCGTTCCGTGAAGAAACCTGTGGATTCGATAACAACATCCGCACCAAGTTCACCCCACGGTAGATTGCCGGGATCTCGCTCGGCAAGAACTTGTATCTCTTTGCCATTTACCGTCAGTCTGTTGTCTGTGGCAGCGATGTCATCGGACAAGATGCCGTGGATGGAGTCGTATTGGAGAAGGTGTGCGAGTGTCTCTGGACTTGTCAAGTCGTTGATAGCCACGAATTCTATATCTAACGCAGGGTTCTGCAATGCCGCTCGAAAAGCGTTTCTACCGATCCGACCAAAACCATTAATACCTACTTTAGTTGACATAGGATAGATAAATTCCTTTGTAAATATTGTGCCGTTACAGGGCTTTCTTTTAACAGCAAGACTTAGAACCTACAAGCCACACAAATAGATTTTTTTACTATTGGGTTTCCGCTCCGATGGGTCTTACAGGCCAACCGGGTTTTTTAACGAATTTAAGCGGTATCTGTATCAATTAAGGCTTGAAAGAATTCCCTTTGATTTGCAGTTATCTAAATTCCACGATTTACGTCTTTTTAATTATACCCTAAAGTGACGTAAATTGCAAGTGCGTTGTTACGTCTGTAGCCGTCCTGAAGCAATTTGACTTGACAATTCAGGCGGTTTCAGATACCCTATTGATATGTCAGCAAACACCGACACAAAAACGATTCAACCGACCGGAAGTTTCCGTGCCATTCCTGTTGCGGTGCCAGAGAATCTCACCAACGTCCGAATCATCCTCTTTGAACCGCGTGAACCGGGAAACATCGGCTCTGTCGCCAGAGTCGTGAAAGGGATGGGACTCTCGCAACTCTATCTGGTGAACCCAGTCCCGTTTCACGATGTCGATGCCGCGTGGTATATGGCACATGGTGCGAAGGATATTCTTGAAAACTGCCATGTCGTTCCTGAACTGAAAGACGCGCTCGACGGTATCCAGTATCTGGTCGGGACGACGCATCGACGCCGTGATGTCCGCCTACCACAGCCCGTACCTGCCAGGGAAGCCGCAGAGACGATCGCCACAATTTCGCAAGACAAACCCGTTGCGCTGCTATTTGGACGTGAAGACTTCGGCTTGTCCACCGATCAGATGAGTCTCTGCCAGTTGACTGCGAGCGTGCCAATGGCTACGAAGAATCCGTCTCTGAATTTGGCGCAAGCGGTCCAAATCTTTGCCTATGAAGTCTTCACTGCCAGTCTGAACGAATACCCTCCCTCCGAGATTGATTATGCCGAAGTGAACGCCTTGGAAGAGTTCTACGGGCGCGTGACCCGTTTGCTGGATAAGGTCGGTATGTCGCCGTATAACCGAGAATGGGAGACGTATCTGAAGTCGTTGCGGCGTGTCTTCTCTCGTGCCCCGTTAGAAGCACGCGACATCGCCACACTGGACATGATTTTCTCTACAACCTTTCGGTACATTGAGCGATTGGAGAAGAAGATAGAGGATTCTACTTGAAATTCTGGGGTGGACTGATGTATCATATATGTAGAGAATTCGGGTAGTCCCGTAATGACGAAAGTGTTTAAAGCGTAGACAAAAAATGCGATACACCAAGCCCATCGTTTGGCTCATCTTTATCTTCTCCGGTGCCAGTGGACTCATCTATCAAGTCATCTGGATGCGGCAGCTTACGCTCATTTTCGGGAGCACTGTCTTCGCAACGAGTACCGTTCTGACAGCATTTATGGCAGGACTCGCACTCGGCAGTTACTACTTCGGTAGGAAGATTGACGAAAGCACACAGTCTCCGCTGCGACTCTACGCACTCCTCGAAGCCGGCATTGGTGCGTTCTGCCTCGTTTGGCCCCTCATTCTATCAGCACTTGGCGCAATCTATGTGCTGATTCATCGCAACATCACATCAGAATTCTATACCCTCTCACTGATTCGATTCGTGCTGACATTCGGGGTCATCCTTATTCCCTCCACACTGATGGGTGGCACGCTACCGGTGCTAACCCGATTTTTTGTGAAAAGACTGGAACAACTCGGCACAAACATCGGAATTTTGTATGCATTGAACACTTTCGGTGCCGTTGTGGGAACCGTAGCGGCAGGATTTTTCTTGATTGAGGCATTGGGCATCCGATGGACACTCGGCATCGGTATCGCTATTAATTTCGGTGTGGCAGCAGTTGCATTAGTGTTGACACAGAAGGTATCAGGAACAGAAACGGATGAGCATCCTGAAGAAACACAACAAGCGGAATCTGAAGATGTTCCGTATCTACCTGAAAAGCGGTTGGTGCTATGGGCGATAGGTGTCTCTGGGTTTTGTGCTTTAGCGTATGAAGTGTTGTGGACCCGTATTATGGTCTTCTTCCTTGGAAGCACGACGTATGCGTTTGCGACGATGCTTGCGGCATTTCTGTTCGGCATCGCGTTGGGTAGCATAGTATTTTCGCGCTGGGTCGATCGCATCAAACAACCTATCGCAGTTTTCGGCATCGTTCAGTTTGGTATCGGGCTCTTCGCGCTTATCTTGATGCCGGCGTTTGAGGAGTTATACGGGATGAGCCGAGCGTTCCAATCTACTTTCGGTGGCAGCAGGTTCTGGGCGTTCTTTTCCTGTTTCCTTGTGATGTGTCTGCCAACCTTTTTGATGGGCGCGAGTTTTCCACTTGTGACGAAGATTTACACCGGCAATGCACGCCAATTGGGCAGGAGCATCGGGAACGTCTATGCAGTCAACACCGTCGGAAGCATTTTGGGCGCGTTTTGTGCAGGGTTTATCCTGATTCCGCTTTTGGGCATCCGACCGAGTATCGTTTTGACAGTAGTCTTGAACACGGGCATCGGATGTCTGCTTGTTTTGAGAGGTGGACGACTCACTGAGACTGCAAAATCGCTTTTACAAGGGATAGGCATCGGAATGCCGGTTCTCAATGTCGGGTTGGCTGTGATCCTCCTGCTTACGGTGAATCAACCGCTCTTTCTCAAGAGTGCTATTTTCAAAACGCAACGTCCGGGCGATACACTCGTCGATTACAACGAAGAGGTAGATGCCACGGTAACAACATTGAAGGACGATGAAGGGGTCTACCGTCTCTATGTGGATACAAACCAAGCGGCGGATGCCTCACGTTGGGATTCCCCATCGCATCGCGTTATTGCACATCTACCGTTATTGCTGCACCCGCGTCCGAAACGAGCACTCGTTGTCGGGTTCGGCATGGGACTAACCTCACATTCGATAACGCAACACGGTGTACGGGTTAACGCAGTAGAGTTGTCGAGTGGTGTAATTTCTGCCGCACAAAAGCATTTCACGCACGTCAACGGAAATGTATTTGAGAACCCACTGTTCAATTATAGACTGAACGACGGACGAAATCATATCCTAATGACGAAAACGAAATACGACATGATTTCGACCGGTATCATCCATCCGCTTGTGAGTGCGGGAAGCTCCAATATCTACACAGCGGACTTTTACCGTCTGTGTCGTCGGATTCTGAGCGAAGATGGGATCATGTGTCAGTGGGTGCCGTTGCATCGTTTACCGGAGGCACACTATAAAATGATTGTGCGCACCTTCATTGAGGTGTTCCCACATACGACACTCTGGTACAAATATACACCCGATTTTGTAATTCTCATTGGCACACCTGAACCATTGCGAATTGATTATAAAAACTTCATGGCTCGCGCTCAGATCGCGAGTATCCGCGAAGGCCTTGCTGCTGATGACCTTGACGGTCCGTCGCTACTCGATTCATTCATGATGGGACCTGAAGCGGTGCGCAAATACGCCGGTCTTGGACCTGTTCACACAGACAATCGCCCCAGATTAGAATTCTTCCGTGGAGCAGACTTGGTGGGAACGACAACGCAAAACGTTAAAGGGATGTCAGAATATCGGGAGCGGGTGCTACCTTATCTCACAAACTACGGCGTAACACTGGCAGAGAAACGGAACGTTCGAGAGAAACTCGACACCTACTTCAGAGCCACGCAGCTGCTAATCCGTGGACAGATTGCTTACGCGAGCGGGCAGTACCAGAACGCTGCGGCACTCATGAACGATGCTGTAGAACTCAACCCCACTGACGAAACGATCCGCTATAATTTCGGTGTCGTCGCGGGCTTAATTCGCGAAGGTGAACAGGAAGAACTCCGACAGATCGAAAAGCAGGTCCAACAGACGATGGCACAAAACCCTGATGACGTTCAGGGACACATCCATTTGGCGACGTTGTATGAGATGCAGGGTGAACTTGGAAAAGCGGCGAGGGAACTGGAGGAATTGCTCAGACGCGATCCTAAAAGGTTCGATGCCTATCTGCTCTTGGGTCCCCTATATGAACGCCAAGAACGATACAAAGACGCACTTAGGACTTACGAACGGCTTGAGCAGCAGGAGACAACTTCGCAACTGCCCGCCCCTATTTTTGCGGCAATGGCACAACTGCACTTGCAATTGGAAAATGTGAAGGAAGCCGAAAAATACGGAAAGAAGGGTATCACTGCAGATGCCAATTCGTGGCGTTCTCATTACATCCTTGGCAATGTTTACGCTGCCATGAATCAGCCTCAGAAACAGATAGAATATTACGGCAATGCCCTGAGTGCACTTGATGAAATTGTCCGTGTCTCCGCAGATCCGGGCGATCTATTGGGGGTCAGAGAACAGATCCAGAACGCACTTGAACAACTTAGAAAATAACATTTGTTTTTCAATTTTTACGACGAGCAAGCCCGAAACGAAGTGGAGGGCGACTCTACGGAAATAAACGTCAAGGTGCTAATCCACTTGACCGAACCGCAAGGAATAATTAAAACATGTCTCAAGAAACCCAAGAAGCCACATCGTCTTGTTTAAAACGAACCCACTATTGCGGGGACCTGCGCTTAACTGATGCGGGTACGACTGCGCAGCTCAACGGTTGGGTCAAACGCCGTCGAGATCATGGCGGTGTCATCTTCGTTGATTTACGCGACAAGACAGGTATCACACAGGTTGTCTTTGATCCACAGATTAACGAAAAGGCGCATGCCCTCGCGGATGCTGTCAGAAGCGAATATGTGTTGAACGTTAGCGGCACCGTCCGTGAACGCGATCCGGGCGAGTTGCTCTTCCACGCGGACGCTGCATACCAGACAGAACTTGCCGATGGTGTCCTCTCCTCAGCGTTCCGAACCTTGTTTTCGGATGCCGATACGAAGTACACCCTCTCCGAAGAAATCGAGGTAGCGACCCGTGTCGTTGGCACGCGATGGCTACTGACCGATGTCGAAAATAATCGGACATATCACATCGAAAATAAAAAAGACGGTCTCAACATTCATCAAGGCACGGTCAACCCGGAACTTGACACGGGTGAGATCGAACTCGCTGTGGATTCCCTGAATATTCTGAATACTGCCAAAACGCCGCCGTTCCCAGTTGAAGACGATATTGACGTTGCTGAAGATATTCGGATGCGTTATCGGTTTATTGATTTACGCCGTCCTGAGATGCAGAAGACTTTAGCAGTGCGGCATAAGGCGGCACTCGCAGCACGTAACTATATGAACGAGCAGGGCTTCCTTGAGATTGAGACTCCTATTTTGATGAACAGCACGCCTGAAGGGGCACGCGACGTACTCGTTCCAAGTCGTCATTATCCCGGCAGGTTCTATGCACTTCCACAGTCACCGCAGCAGTTCAAGCAGATTTTGATGATGAGCGGTGTTGACAGATATTTCCAGATAGCACGATGCTTCCGGGATGAAGACACCCGTTCCGATAGACAGTTGGAATTTACGCAACTTGATATTGAGATGTCATTCGCAGGAGTGGACGATGTGCTTGAGGTGACCGAGGGATTGATGAAACGAATATTTGAGGAAGCGGGTGACATTCCGGTCCAAACGCCATTTCTACGGCTCCCCTATCACGAATCAATAGCACGGTTCGGGAACGACAAACCCGATACGCGGTTCGGTATGGAACTTACCGATCTCTCGGATGTCATGGCAGACTGTGATTTTCAGGTGTTTACACGCACCCTGTCCTCAGGCGGGCAGGTCAAAGCCGTTGCCGCCCGAGGAGGTGCGGACTTTTCACGCAAAGACATCGATGACCTGACCCAATTCGTCGCTACGTACCGGGCAAAAGGATTGGCATGGGTTAAGGTCACGACAGAAGGGTTCTCGTCGGGGATCGTTAAGTTCTTCACAACGGAGCAACTGGAAACAGCACAAGAAAGAACGGGCGCGAAACCAGGCGACATCATGTTCTTTGTTGCTGACAAGCCGAAAGTCGTCGCCGATGCCCTCGGGAATCTCCGCCTCCATCTCGCAAAAAAACTTAACATCATTGATGAAACACAATACAACTTCCTGTGGATCGTTGATTACCCGCTGTTTGAGTGGAACGAGGATGAGAATCGTTACGAACCGTTCCACCATCTGTTCACCGGAGCGACAGAGGAAACTTTACCTCTATTGGATACGGATCCGGGGAAGGTTCAGAGTCAACACTACGATCTCGTGTGCAATGGATATGAAATCTGCAGTGGGAGTGTCAGAATCCACCAGTGGGATATCCAACAGAAGGTTTTTGACGCTCTGGACATTACACCCGAAGAGGTAGAAAGCCGATTTGGTTATTTCATAGACGCATTGGCGTATGGCACACCGCCGCATGCTGGCATTGCCCCAGGCTTAGATCGGATGGTCATGCTGATGCGTAATGAGGAGAACATCCGAGAGGTCATCGCGTTCCCGAAATCGCAACAGGGACTTTGTCCGCTCACACATGCTCCCTCTGTTGTAACAGACGCACAGCTTGAAGAGTTATCGATTCGAGTTGATGCAGAACTTTAAACGTAGTCCTATTTTCGCTGGCGAGGTTTTTAATCTCGCCAGTAGCCGTTTTAAATTAACACTTAAAAAAGGGAAAACAAACTATGAATGAAAATGGAAGTAATGGAAGTAAACCAAAGGTCAGTCTTGGTCTGCTCTACGGGATTGTCATTGCCATTGTTGCAGGGGCAATCATCGGTGGGTACGCGCCAGACTTTGCGGTCCACACAACAATACTGGGTGAGATATTTCTAAACCTACTGAAGATGATAGTGGTGCCGCTCGTTATCCTGTCTATGATAGTCGGAATAACGAATTTAGGCGATATTCGCAACATCGGTTCCATCGGTGGACGCACTGTCCTGTACTATATGGCAACAACCGCTATTTCCGTTGTCATTGGGATGATTCTCGTCAACATCATCTCGCCGGGGAAGGGACTATCGCAAGGTGAAGAGCGGGCTGATCTGAGTTACATACTCTCTGGTCCTGAGATGCTCACTGTTGAAATGGACGGGGAATTCAATCGGACATATAACAATAAATATGTCATCACCCTCGTTGACCAGAATGTACGTGGCGAAGTAGAATCAATTTCTGGGACAAGTGCCACGGTAAAGTTATGGCAACCGCTATCCGAAGATGCCCGTTACGTTACAACCGACAGCGGCGAACATCTGTTGTTCGTTGACGGGCGGCTTGAGACGGTAGAACCCGAAAATAGCGGTAAAGGTATTAATATCGGCTTGCCGATTGCCACAAGTGTGTCCGGCAAAATGGAACGGACCATGGGCAGCACTATCAAGGAAGTGTTCCTCGGCAACGAAGAGACCGGCAAAGAGGGAATGATCCCTTCAAACGTTTTCAAAGCGATGGTGCGGACCGATATTCTGCCTTTAATCTTTTTCTCACTCCTCATCGGTGCCGCTTTATCTATGCTTGGGGATATCGGCAAACCTGTCGTCTCAGTGATTTCAGGGCTAAATGAAGCAGTGATGAAACTTGTTCACTGGATCATGTATGTCGCACCGGTCGGCATTTTTGGTTTAATCGCGGGGAGAATTGGCGAGGCAAAAGGGTTCGCAGGTTTTTGGCCCGAACTTGTGGCGGTGGGCAAATATAGCGCGACAGTCGTGTTAGGACTCGGTATACACGGTGCCATCGCTTTACCGATACTCCTCTTGATCTTGGGACGCAGAAATCCACTTAACTACTTCAAAGGCATGGCAACCGCCTTGCTCAACGCCTTTTCGACAGCAAGTTCAAGTGCAACTTTGCCCCTAACAATGGAAGGGGTTGAAAATCAGAACGGCGTTTCCAGACGTACCTCCAGTTTTGTTCTTCCCTTGGGAGCGACTATTAATATGGATGGCACCGCACTCTATGAGGCAGTGGCTGTCATGTTCATCGCACAGGTCTATGCGATAAACATGGATCCAGCGCAACAAGTTGTTGTTGTACTGACAGCGACCTTGGCAGCAATCGGTGCCGCAGGGATTCCGGAAGCAGGGCTCGTCACAATGGTTATCGTACTTAGAGCCGTGGATCTCCCAGTTGAAGGTATAACGCTAATTCTCTCTATCGACTGGTTACTTGACCGATTCCGTACCACAGTTAATGTCTGGGGTGACAGCATCGGTGCAGGCGTAATCGAAACGTATGAATCCCGTGATTCAACGGATGCTCCAGCAACCGCGTAAATAGCCATCAGCGGTCAGGGGAATGGTTGTCAGTCCGGAAATCTGCTACGCAGATTTCCTTTCGGTCGTCGGTTAAAGACGGATATTGTCCAACCAAACCATCTCTTAACCGACAACTTTTCTCCTGACAGCCGACAGTTGACCGCTGACAGCCAATATCCTATGAACACGCAAAATGAAACGAATCCACAACAACCAGTGCTCAACGTCACATCAATTCTCGCAATTATCAGCGTTGTGCTTGCCGCGGGATGGATAGCCTTTGCCTATTACAAGGGAAGCGCCAACAGCAGCCGGATACTCCTGCTACATCCGATAGTCCCGATACTGCTGATTGTACTACTTACCCGCGTTTACCGCTGGATCGACCTAAAGAGCATCGTCATACTGGAAGTATTGATGATAGCCGTGTGGATTTTTATACGTTTGTTGGGCGTGTTGACCCCTTTCATTTTAGGGTTTGGCTTCGCTTACATCTTTAGGTTTCTCTGGAATGCGCTCCCGTTCAAAGCGAGATACCTACGCGGACTCGCAACTGTAATAATTGTTCTTGTCTGTGGCGGTTTGCTTTTTTACACCGTGAAACAGGTTAGTAAACAAGCAACTCAGATGGGGAGTGGGTTACTGAAGTTTTACCATGAGACTATCCTGCCTTATGTCGTTGGTGAGACATTCGAGGCGGTCGCTATCAGTGTTGATTTGCCTACTATTGAGGATGGCGTGTCAGGGAAAGGCAATCAAGCGACTCCAGCAGAAACATTCTATCTTGGTACCAACCACGGAGTCTATGAAATTCGACAGGGGGCAGAGCCGGAGCTTGACCGTGTCGGTATCACGAACGGTGGACTCCTTGGCAAACCGATACAGGCTCTTGCAGCAGTTGGAAACGTTATCTACGCTGGCACGCAGAGGGGATTATATCGGTATCACAAGGCATTGCCTGCTGATACCACAACGGCGATTGACGGTGATACCACAAACACCCAGAGCATCAAACCGAAGGTATGGTCCAAGGTGCAAGGGACCCCTTTCGATACTATTTCCATTCAAGCTATCAACGTTCCCAATTGGAACAATACCCAGATTTATGTTGGAACACAAAAAGGACTTTACACCAGTAAGGATTTAGGAAAAACATGGCGTGAGGTCGCCCCTCAAATTTATAGTGAAAGGTCCATCGTCAGTATTGTTTCAATCGTAGATACGAATGGTGATAGGGCAATTTATGTCGCCAGTACAGCGATAACTGATGCGATGCCTGTGGGAGCGAGTTCCAACTCACGACTTCCTTCTATAATACCTAAGGTTACAACGGTGCACTGGTATCTGGAGGATTCTTCTCTTGAGTGGAATCCGCTTCCTTCTATAACGCATCCGGTTTACGCGCTTGCAAGTGGAGGTAAAACGTGGATTGTCCCGCAAGCCTCTACAGGCTTGCGCTTAGAAGATCCTTCACAGGCATCTGATACTGAACTGTACGCTGGCACGCCCGATGGTCTCTATGAGTGGCATCGTCTTGGCACATGGCGGAAAACCGAAGGTACTGCCGCAGCCTCGTTGTTAACGTCAGCACCTTCCGGCGTGTACATCGGCAATGGAACTTTTATCCTGCACCGTGCCATGCCTGCCGCGGGATGGCAGCCGTTTGCTACCCGGAACGAAGGGATTAGTTACACCTATAGGGATGAGCCTATTGTCCAGCAGGTGAAAACATACTTGACCGAAAGAATTCCAACAATCGCCCAAACCGGTGGTGAGGCTGTCAGGGAAGGGGTCCAGTTCGCGAGTTCAATCGCTTTTGGATTTGGCGGGTTTTTAGCCACAGTATCGCTTGCGTTCATTGTGTTTGTTTATGCAAGCCAATCGTTTGACAATTATTTTCGCAGTTTCATTGCGCTGGTCCCTGAACTTCATCGTGAAACTGCCAAGACCTATCTGCGCGAAATTGACAGGAACCTACAACAATTCCTAAAAGGACAAGTAGCGGTCATCGCGATTGTGTCAGTGGTCTCCTGTATTGCGTACAGCATCATTGGTGTGCCATTTGCATTGGTTATCGGTGTACTTGCCGGAATCTGTAATGCTATACCGACTTTCGGGCCTTTTATTGGTGGCGGTTTCGCCTATGTGGCGATGTTAATGGGGTTGGCAGCTGGAGATTTCGGTATAGTTGATTTCCTCATTCGCAGCGCATTTGTGTTAGGTGCCATATTGGGTATCCAGACCCTGGACAACTCGTTGATTTCACCCAAAATTATGAGCACTGCTGTTGATGTAGATCCACTGCTCATCATGTTTGCTGTGATTATTGGTGCAGCTGTACTCGGCTTTTGGGGTGTATTGCTTGCAATTCCTATTATTGTTGTGGTAAAATCGGTTATTGCCGTTTCTCAATCTGTGGGGACGGATGGACGCGCTGTAGGAGGGAACTCCGATTCCCGATTGACTCACGATACTCTGGAGGAAGACTAATGGAAACTGGACGGCCTATTGTTGCGATCGTCGGCAGACCGAACGTCGGGAAATCATCACTTTTTAACCGAATCGCTGGAAATAGCCGTCGGCAGAATAGCCGTCAGCGGTCAGCAGTCAGCAGTCAGTCAAGAGAATCTCGTGGCAGTGAAAAACAAACGCAACCGCCACATACTGAAAGCGGACAACCGATGGCTGATAGCCAATACGCCGACAGTCGCCCCACGCGTAAATACGCTGTCGTTCATGATACGCCCGGCGTGACGCGCGACAGAAACTATGCTGACGTGGAATGGTCAGACCGCGCTTTTACCATTGTAGATACCGGCGGTTTGGACATCAATCCGGACGATCGACTTATTGATAATGTTCAATTGCAGGTGGATGCTGCTTTGGCTGAGGCAAGCCTTGTCCTCTTCGTCGTTGACGCACGGACCGGTATCATGCCGCACGATATGGTTGTCGTTGATAAACTCAGAACCACTGATAAACCTATTTTCCTTGTGGTCAATAAGGTAGATAGCGACCGATTTCACAATGAAGCCGCCGAGTTTTACGCACTCGGATTGGCAGAGCCAATATGGACATCGTGCGTCCAAAACGATGGGATTCGGGAACTGCTTGACCGTGTCGTTGAAACCCTACCGGAGACTGACGAAACTGTCCAAGACGCGTCTGCCACAATGAAAATCGCTATCGTCGGCAGACCGAATGTCGGGAAATCATCACTTATCAACAGTCTTTTGGGTGAGGAACGAATGATTGTCGATGACCGCCCCGGCACCACCCGTGACGCGGTGAACATCCGAATCGTTCACGACAATATCCCTTTTGAAATAGTTGATACGGCAGGCATGCGGCGTAAATCCGCTATCAACGATGAGCTTGAATCCGCAACCGTGCAACGTGCGATACACAGCATTCGCCAAAGCGACATCGCTGTGCTTGTCCTGGATGTAACCCAAGATGTCGCGCAACAGGATAAGACTATCGCCAATTTCATTGAACGACAGGGGAAAGCTTCCGTTTTAGTCATGAACAAATGGGATCTGATCGACAAAGATAACACGACACATCCGGCGTTTATGGATGCGATAGATGCGCAACTCCCACAACTCGGCTACGTCCCGCGCGTTTTTGTTTCCGCGCTAACAGGGCAACGCGTTACGCAAATATTGACGACCGCACTTGAGGTGTACCGTGAGTATTGTACCCATATTCCAACACCAGCACTCAACGACTTGCTTCTGGAGTTGCGCAATGCACATCCACCCCCGCGGGTTAAAGGTGCGCGCCCTGCCCTCAAATATATCACACAGATGGAGACCAAACCGCCAACTTTCTTAATCTTCGGACGGAATATACATCGCGTGCAGCAGCCGTATGAGTCGTATCTGATTAACAGTATTCGGGAGGAATTCGGATTTCACGGCACACCGATACGGATTTTTTATCGCAGATCATAAATAGCAGTCAGAAGAATAGTGGTCAGCCATCAGCCGTCAGCAAAGAAGTAGCCAGCAAGATAGCCTCAGCCGTCAGTGGTCAGCAAGAGAACCTCTTTGCTGAAAGCCGACAACCGACGGTTTCCGATAGCCATTCTGCTGATGGCTGACTGCCGATAGCCGATGGCTAATATAAGGAGGAGTGCTTTGTCACGCTTTAAAGTCTTTATTACACGTCCTATCCCAGAAGAAATCCGTGCGAAGATCGCAGAAGAATGCGAGGTCGATATGTGGCACACGAGTGCCATTTTACCACCCATCGCTGAAAAAATTCCGCCACTTGATGGGTTAATGACTTATGGACATGAACCGGTCTCTCCAGAAATGATTGCTACATCACCGAATCTCAAAGCTATCTCTGTCGTTGGGGTCGGTTATGACCACGTTCATGTTGAAGCGTGTAGAGAACGAGGGATCGCGGTTGGGCATACACCAGGTGTCCTCAGCGATACCACCGCTGACATGACTATGGCACTTCTACTCGCCACCGCTCGAAATATTGTTCCGGCACATAACCACGTTCAAGTTGCTAAACAATGGCATTACTATGACCCAAACATCCTCTGGGGAACCGATGTACATCATTCGACTTTAGGGATTGTAGGCATGGGACGAATTGGGCATGCAGTTGCCAAACGTGCAAGAGCCTTTGACATGCGCGTCCTCTATCACAAACGTGAACGCCGCCCCGACTGGGAACAGGAGCTCGGCGTAGAATACGTAACACTTGAAAATCTGTTGAAAGTCTCCGATTTCGTGACGCTCCACGTCCCGTTGACAGAGGAAACAACGCACCTCATCGGCGAAGCGGAACTCGCTTTGATGAAAAAGACAGCCATTTTAATCAATATCGCGAGGGGTCCTGTCGTTGACCATTACGCTTTATACGACGCGCTCAAGCAAGGTCAGATTGCAGGTGCCGCCGTTGATGTAACCGAGCCAGAACCGATTAATACCGACCATCCGCTTCTCAGTTTGGACAATGTTATCATTGCCCCACATCTCGGTAGTGCTACTGTCCAAACGCGGATGAAGATGATGACAATGGCGATGGAAAATCTGCTTACGGGTTTGAAAGGGGAACAATTGCCTTATGGTGTGCTTCAGCCAAACTTTTAAGAGTTATCAGTTAACGTAGTTATCAGTTAAGTTAAGACGTGTGATGTTTGTGTTTTGCGTGAATGCCACAAGAATTTCTTTAACTAACAACTGAAAGCCTGCGCAGCAGGCGTACTGAAAACCATAAAAGGAGGGAAGATGATACTTGAAAAGTTATTTGCGTTAAAAGAGAGCGGCACTTCGTTGAGACGCGAATTCGTTGCAGGTCTTACGAATTTTATGACAATCTCATATATAATTTTCGTGCAACCCTCAATGCTTTCGTTGTGTGGTATGGATTATGGTGCCGTTATGGTTGCGACTTGCCTATCCAGTGCACTCGCAACGTTCTGTATGGCGTACTTTACGAATTATCCTGTTGTATTGGCTCCGGGTATGGGTCTTAATGCCTACTTCGTTTTTGATCTCTGCTTAGGTAAAGGCATACCTTGGCAGGAAGCGTTAGGTATTGTTTTCATAGCAGGTATGCTGTTTTTCATACTGTCATTTGTGGGGATACGTGAAGCCATCATGAACGCTCTTCCGCACTCGCTCCAAAACGCGATTGCTATCGGGATTGGGCTGTTTATTGCCTTCATCGGACTACAGTGGAGTGGAATCATTACAAAAGATCCTGCCACGTTTATAACCCGCGGTGCTCTTGACACCAGACCCGTACTCCTCTCAATCTTCGGGATTGCTGTAACGCTCACACTCATCGCACGCAAGGTGCGAGGTGCTATCCTGATTGGTATCCTTGTTTCAGCTGTTGCCAACCTCATGATTGGAACAGCCTCGTATGAAGGGGTTGTCGCGGCACCGCCATCCATCGAGCCAACGCTCTTTAAACTACAGTTTCCGGATATATTTGCCGGACTGGAAACCATTCAGAAACTCATTCCCGTCATCTTTGTGTTTTTTGCGATTGATATGTTTGATAGCATCGGGACGCTCACGGCCATCGGTTATAGAGCGGAGCTGATGGAAGAGGGAAAACTTGCAAAAGCCAGAGGGGCACTTTTGACGGATGCAGGGAGTACCGTTGGCGGTGCCTTACTGGGTACCTCGACTGTGACATGTTTTATTGAGAGTGCAACGGGCATCACCGAAGGCGGACGGACAGGTCTCACCGCTGCCTTTACTGGGATTTTCATGTTGCTGTCCGTTTTTCTATATCCGCTTGTTAAGATTGTTGGTGGTGGGTTTCAGATCAGCCAATCTGCTTTCCTCTATCCGATTATCGCCCCAGCACTCATCGTTGTCGGTGGGTTGATGCTCAGGAATGTCAGTCAGATTGATTGGGAAGACCTCACAGAATCGATCCCTGCGTTCCTTACGATGCTGATGATGCCGCTCTCCTTCAGTATTACAGACGGCATCGGCTTCGGGTTTATCTCGTTAGCGTTTCTGAAGTTAGTGACGGGTCGTAGGAAAGAGGTGCATCCGGTCATATACTACTTCGCCTTCTTTTTCATTGCCTGTTACATCGGTGATTTGTAGGCGAGATGTGCAATTACTGTTTTCTACCGGCGGGGTTTGTACCCCGCCATTCCGCACACATCATAGACAACATTAATCTCACCTTCACCAAACACCACAACTTCATCATCAACTACGACCGGAAAGTGAATGATTAGGTAAACGATTATCAAAAGGAGCAGGTTCCACATGTCGGAGAAAAACATCTCAGGCATCACCAAGATAGCTGTCAAGGGTTTCAAGTCAATAGCGGAGGAATGTGAGATCGACATCCGTCCGCTGACGATCCTTGCTGGCGCGAACAGTTCTGGGAAATCCAGCATCATACAACCTCTATTAATGCTGAAGCAGACGCTGGAGGTACCTTATGATCCAGGACCACTGTTGATAGATGGTCCAAACGCGCGGTTTACCTTGGCAGAGCAATTCCTTTCTAAGTTAACCGATGAAAAAAAAGCGGATCGTTTTCAGGTTCGGATCGAGACTCATAAATCTAATGTTTTTAACGCAGTGCAGACGACTTTCAGAAAGGGAAAGAATGGAATTGAAATTGTCGAAATGACTAAAGAAAATTCAGGACCCGATCAGACCTTATCTGCTAAGTCCATTACATTGTATCCAGAGATGTCGCCTGAAGAAATCAAGTCACTGGGTAATCAAGATCCAGCATTCAAGAATTTCGATATAGTGAAGCGTTCGCGCTGTTTTTTGTATTTGGGATCTCAGTATAGTAGTAGTCTCTATGAGGTTACTTATGGCTTTGGAGCATATATTTTCCACACCATTCACTTACCCGGCTTACGAGGCAACCCAGAACGCGCCTACAAATTGAGTAGCACCGGTCCTTTGTATCCCGGTACATTTGAAAATTATGCTGCAAGCATCATTCACGACTGGCAGGAGGCAAAAGACAATCGCTTGAAAACGGTTGCCGATGCTCTTTGCACACTCGGATTGACTGGACAAGTTCGCACTCAGAAAATTGGGGACATCAGCATTGAGATTCAGGTCGGTCGCCTTCCGCACGACAGTGCCAATGAAACTGACATGGTGAATATCGCTGACGTGGGAATAGGGGTTTCCCAAATGTTACCTGTTTTAGTTGCTGTAATTGCCGCGGAACCAGAACGGTTAGTCTACCTTGAACAGCCTGAACTCCACCTCCATCCTCGCGCACAGGTCGCGTTAGCACAAGTGTTGGCGGATGCAGCGAAACGAGGTGTGCGCGTCGTTGCTGAAACGCACAGTTCATTACTGCTTTTGGGGATTCAAACGCTTGTTGCGGAAGGGGAACTCTCGCCGGAATTGGTGAAGCTGCACTGGTTCACACGGCGCGAGGATGGCGTAACCGAGGTTAATAGTACCGAATTAGACGAGGCGGGGACTTACGGAGAGTGGCCCGAAGATTTCGCGGATGTCAGTCTCAACGCGCAGAGCCGTTTTCTTGATGCCGTTGATAACGTTAAATTTGGTAGCAAGGAGACTTAGTGAGAGTAAGAGATTCAAAACGATTGGTGATTGACACGGATGTTGCCCAATCATCTGGTGATGAAGAAGCTACAGATCCACGAGCTATTCATTGTCGTGATTTTCTAAAGGCAGTGAGGTCACAGAATCATAAAGTGGTGATGACAAGAGAAATCAGCGATGAGTGGAAAAGACATCAATCCCGCTTCGCCCTTGAGTGGCGGGTGTCAATGGATGCGCGTAGAAAAATAGATCGTATCAATCCCTCAGAAGATGAAGAACTTCAAGACAAGATCACAAATAGAGCAAGCAATGAAGATGAGATTGAAGCGATGCAAAAAGATTTTCATCTTCTCCAAGCTGCACTTACAACTGATCAGACCATCACTTCACTCGACGAAACCGTCCGACAACTTTTCAAACGAGCATCTCGAAGCGTTGGCGAAATCCAAAATATTATCTGGGTAAATCCAGATAGGACAGCAGAAGAACAACCTATCGTCTGGCTTCAAAACGGCGCACCGCCTGAAGCACATCGGCGACTTTCTGCCTAATTCTATATTCATTATTGGAATCACGAGCACGCAGAAATTGAGGAACACCCTATCAAAAACTCCAAGCAAAAACACTCACTCCTACAGGGCGCGTAGGAAGTAGAAGTCTCTACCCCCGCCAATTCAAATTGATACTGGTATACCCATGTGTATACTGTTGAAAATGTGGTGGTAAGTCCGCTAAGAACTGCCTGCCTTCTTCTGGGATTTCCCACGGAATATCGATGTGGTGGTCCCGACTCCGAAAACCGACACCGCACGACAACCGAATTTCATCAATCTGGTTCGGAAATGCACCGTGATACGTCCGATGCGCAAACACAATCATGTCGCCCGGATTCGTAAAGAGCGGCACTAAGCCCGGGATATCGAAACCTACATACGCCTTCTCTTCTTCGCCGATTTTGTAGAAGGAGCGTTTGTCCGCTGTCAGCTTGAAGCCTTCGGGACCTTCCCAATTCTCCACGTGAGAACCCTCAATTACGCACAACCCGCCGTGTTCTGGACGAGAACCTGTCAGGTAAAACCACTTGCCTGAGGGCCAGAGTCCACGGTTCAGGACATCCCCTGAATTTTTCGGCGCGCCTGTTGAGAATCCACACCAATCCGTGTGCCATGCAACAGGCTGAGACCCAGGCATCCGAATGATAGCGGCAGACCGGTGGAGGGTCAATTCCTTTGTACCAATCAGGTGTCGGTGGATTTTCATAAAGGGTTCATATCCGAGTAATTGCCAAGCCCCGGGTCCCGACTCAATCCAAACGTGCCGGGTGCTGCTCTGTCCGTGCTCCAATTCCCTATTTGGATCCGTGCCATCGAAGACCGCCTGTTTTAAACTGTCGACTAAGTCAGGAGGTAAGACATCTTTGATAATCGCAAAACCGTGCGCCTCAAGACATTCGGACACGAGAGAAAGTTGATCGGTTTCAAACTCGTACGTGTAACCGAGTTCAGGTTTTTGTATCTCCAAATATTCTTTCATCAGTGAACTCCTAAAATTTCTCAATATTGGGATTTAACGTGCGCCCACACGGTTGACAATTTACCTTCGGGGTCAACCTCCGCGGCGTGTCCCCGAGCGATCTTTGCCTCAATTTCATGTTGATTTAACACTCGATCATAGACAGCAACCTCGTCTATAGCACCAACAAAGTGAAAATCAGGTGCCCCACCGAAATTGTTATCTCCGATGATTATCGGTCCCTCTCCGGCAAATATATTCCCTTTGTGGTCTTCCGCCCCTTTTTCTTCGCCATCAACATATATCTTAACTTTTGAGCCGTCAAAGATGCCTATAATGTTAACCCACTGGTCAAGTGCTATAGGCTCTGCGGCAGCAACTACGGAACTTCCGCCATCAGTGCCGTCGGATGAAACAACCAGTGCCGGTTTGTGAGATTGAAGGTACATCTCATAACATCTGTGATCACCCTGACCCCAATTCCATCGGCACACTAAGAAGTCGAGCGTATTTCCCTGCCAAGCTTCCGGCGCAAAATCGGTAGGTTTTACCCAGCAAGCCAATGTTAGTTCATCTGTAATTTTGAAATCATCGGAATCAGGTACAAGGACAAAAGAACCAATATCAATTTCCAATCCCTTGCCAATTTTCCCATCACCCCGTACGGCATCCCCCTCTATAGTTCCATCATTGCCATAGTCCGAACGATCTTCTACTGTATCGCCCCCACCTTCTTCAAAATCGAAGTATAGAACCAAGGAAGGATCTTCCGCCGCCTGTGACATCACACATAAACACAATGTTAAACAGATGCTTTTAATACAAGTACTTAGAACTGTCAAACTTGTCACCAAGTTTCTCATTTCTTTTCCTCCCTGTAAAACAAGTCCGGTCGCCTATGTCGTAAATGCTGAGTATTGTCGGCATTCTAATAGATATTCACTGTTTCGTCAATCCCAATTTTTGTGCTGGAGGAATATTTCATTTTCGAGGCGTAGGTTTGTTTATACATATTTCGCCCCGCTGAGACTATAGATCCGATAATTTAGTGGCTTTGACGCAGATCCGGTGTCCCTTCCCAGTAACGGGTGGGAACCCTGGTTAGGAAACCGCACTTACCATAATTGGGAATCTGCAGAATAAAAAACTGAACGGTTCTGTCAATGAGTTATGCGCTTGCACTAATTGCCAAGTTTTGTTAAAATAGTCTTACTGATATTTAGACAACTTCGCAAGACGGAGATAGTATTCAAATACTATCAATTCACTATAAATATTATAACATAAAGGCTATTTAAAACAGACAAAGCACTTTTTCAACTTGGGGCGCGACGGATTGAACCGTCCCGATTCGGAGGGAAATTATGGCGGAAACTGTTTTTCTCGGAGATCATGAACTCACCTTTCCCGGTCCACATCTCGGTGTGCTTCGGGACTGCAACGCTGTACTCGATTCAGCAGAAGGCTTGCACAACCAAATAGCAGAGGACGGATATCTCCTCGTTCGTGGCTTAATCGATAAAGAAAAAGTTGTCGCGGGCCGTCAGGCTATTCTTGAATATGCCAACGGAAACGGAAAAGACGACGTTTTCAAGTCCGGCACTGACATAATGGAGGCGGTCGCTGGTGGTGGTCGCCCTGGACGAACAATGGGCACGCCCGCCGTCACGCACCATCCAGACGTACAGGCGGTTTTGGAGGGAGATGAACTTTTCAAGTTCTTCCGAACCTTCTTTAGCGGCGATACCCGAACTTTCGATTACAAGTGGTTACGGTTCGTCCGCCCTGACGGTTGGTCGGGACCGCATTTCGATTTCGTCTATATGGGGAGAGGTTCGGAGCAGTTGCACACCTGTTGGGTGCCGTTTGGTGATGTACCGGCAACGATGGGAACATTGACTGTGCTCGTCGGGTCGCATAACCTTCCAAGTTTCGCACGAATTCGGGATACCTACGGCAAAACTGATGTTGACAAAGACGGCACCCCTGGACATTTCGGGAACGTTCCGATGGAGATCAGTGAAAAATATGGCGGTGAGTGGCAGACAGCGGATTTCGAGATGGGAGATGTCATCATCTTTACCATGCACACGATGCACACCTCAACGAAGAATCTCTCCGATAGATGGCGAATCAGTTGTGACATCCGTTTCCAACCCGCGGCGCATCCGATTGATGAGCGGTGGGTCGGCAAAAATCCGATCTCTCATACGGGTAGCCAGCAGATTTCGTTTGAAGAAGCGAAGAAACAGTGGGGACTGGAATAGAGGCGCGTTGACCGTTTCCGTTATAGATGCGGTTAGAAACCGCACCTAACAAGAAAACAATATGTTTGTGAGCCAATCTTAACCGAACAGTGCCCGTCGGATTTGACGCACCGCCTGACGAATCCGATCTTCGTTCTCTACAAGGGCAATTCGGATATAGCCCTCGCCGTTATGCCCGAATCCTGCACCGGGTGAGACACAGACCTCTGCCTCGCTCAGAAGTTTCATGGCGAATTCCATGGAGCTTAAGTGCTTCCATGCTTCAGGAATCGGTGCCCAGACGAACATTGAAGCCTGCGGTTTTGGGACTTTCCATCCGATCCTGTTCAGACCATCGACAAGCACATCACGACGTTTTTGATAAACGGCAGCGTTTTCCATTACCGTATCCAGTGGGGTGCGCAGTGCCATAATTGCGGCAACCTGAATCGGTGCGAAAATCCCATAATCGTAATACCCTTTAATCCGAGCGAGTGCCTCGACAATTTCACGATTTCCAGCAGCAAATCCACACCGCCATCCCGCCATATTGTAGGATTTAGACAGAGAGATAAATTCGATACCGATATCCTTCGCTCCCTTCGCCTGCAAGAGACTTGGTGCCTTGTAGCCATCAAAAACAATGTCAGCATAAGCCAAATCGTGGATCACAACGATTTCTTGGCTTTTCGCGAACGCGACAATCTCTTCAAAGAACCCAAGGTCAACGACAGCCCCCGTTGGATTGTGCGGAAAACTTAAGATTAACACCTTGGGTCTCGGCCAAATGTCACGTGTGATTTCGGTGAGCGAGGGGATAAAATCGTTCTCTTCTGTCAGCGGTATGCTCACAACACTTCCACCGGCGAGCACAATGCTGTACATGTGAATGGGAAAGGTCGGATTCGGGACCATCGCTAAGTCCCCATTGTCAATCAATGCTAAAGCGAGGTGTCCGAGTCCCTCCTTGGTGCCAATAACAGCGATTGCTTCTTCATCCGGATCAATATCAACACCGAATCGGCGTTCATAATGCCAACTGACTTCCCTACGCAGATTGTAGATCCCACGCGAAACCGAATAACGGTGATTCCTGACTTCTTGCGCCGCCTCCGTCAATTTATCAATAATAGGTTGCGGAGTTGGTTGGTTCGGATTGCCCATCGCCAAATCTATAATATCAATTCCTTGCTGCCGACGTTCGTGTGTTAACTGTCTGAGTTTACCGAACATGTATGGCGGGAGTCGATTTAAGCGTTTTGAAAATATATTCATCTTTTAATTTTCCCTTGCGGATAAACAAAGCGGTTTGTGTTTCAACGGTTTGCGTGTTCGAGCCGCCCTCCATTACATTACGGGCTTACCGCCCAGTCTTACAAAAAAACGATAGAATGGCGTACAGGGCAGAGACTCCATAGATTAAAAAATATGTTTTATTCGTCTTGCTGCCAATAGGTCCGTAGCCGATTGCCCCAATTCGATATTACCCGTTTTGGGCTTGGATGCACGATTTGTTGCCGATGGAGTTTCGCTTCTTGGGCAAACAGTTTTTTTCGACACGTCTCAACAACTTCACCGTAGGCTGTATCCTGTGCAAGATTCTCTGTCTCTCTCGGATCGTCGTGCCGATCAAACAACTGCGCAAGCCCAAGTTGCTCACCATCTGGTCCAGGAGGCTGGAAATCCTCTACAACTTTGGGTTTGTATTCTGTAACGTATTTATACCGGTCAGTGACAATTGCACGTCCCCAGTAATTGCTCTCTATGTAGGCGTAATCTCGCCAAGGAGCATCTCTCCGCTCTGCCAGCGGACGGACACTCAATCCGTGTGCCGTATCAGGTGCGTCAATACCGGCGTAATCACAGACGGTAGGGAGTAGATCGACACCAGAAACGAAATGCGTTTCGTCAAACCGATCCTTCTCAACAGGAACCTCTTCTCCCAAACACGCGACGATGAACGGCACTCTCACGCTCTCTTCGTAGAGCGTGAATTTCTGGAACATCTGGTGGCTACCACACGCCTCCCCGTGGTCAGCGCTGAATATGATGAGCGTATTGTGGTGCAGAGATGTCTCTCGCAGCAGCGCGAGGACTCTCCCGATCTCTGCATCAACCTTTTCGATAAACCTGTAATAGTTCCATCTCAGATAACGCCAGTGGCGTTCATCCCAACCACGTACCCCTTTGAGAATAGCTGCATGGATAAGCGCGTCGTCAACCCTCCGGCAGACACGATGCAACACCGTCTCCCGTTCATCGTAATCGAAGTTTTCTGGAAGCGGCGGCAGATCGTCCTCCGAAATAATCCCCTGTTCCAGTGGATTTGGGATATGCTTCTCCTCATGGTTATGCAAATATTCACACACATCATGCGGATCAACAAAGCCGATCTGGAGATAAAACGGATCGTCGCCATCGTAGTTCGTCAAGAAATCAGCAACTGCGTGCGTAGATGCTGAATCATAGTATGCGGCACCGCCTGCCCCAATATCCTGTTGCCCGTAATAGAGGGTCTGAAAACTCTCGCGGGCATTTCTGCCCGGAACATGCCACTTGCCGCAATGGAATGCTTGGTAGCCGTTGGCATTGAGCAGTTGTCCAAGGTCAGGAATTTCTGGGTGCAGGAATCCGCCGTTAAACGGGACACCTGTTTCGGAGGTGTATAGACCTGTCGCCCAACTGGAACGAGCGGCGGCACACACAGGGTCGGTACAGAACGATCTACGAAAGGAGGTTCCGTTCCGATGAAGTTCATCAATATTGGGTGTTTGAAGAAACGGGTTTCCGTAAGCCGAGATTGCATCCCACGAGTGCTGGTCGGTGTTGATAAAAAGAATATTGGGGCGTTCGTTCATACACGGTCCCCCGTCTTCTCCCTAAGCACCAAGGTCTCGAAGAAGGTTGAAGCGATAGCGATGTCTCCGCGTGCATCAAGCCACCAATACGAAGGCAAAAGTCCGGTACCGTAAAGATAATAACCGTCAAGCGGAATAGGGATCTCTATCGATTCAAGGAAGCCGAGTCTGCTTTTTCGTCTAAGTTGCTCCAGGTCTTCGAGTACATTAATGTCTATTCCATCGCCTGACTCCTGAATAGTTTGGGAAAGCGTGGGAATCACATCGAAAAGTGCCCAATTGCATGTCAATTTGACAGAGGCATCCACCGTTCCTGCAGCGATTTCAGCACCGTTGATGCGCAGCCGCACCTCTGAATCTGAGGTGAGATAACCAGCGCATACCAATTGAGAATATTCATCGCTGGCACTATTTCGGGCATCAACACTCCAATTATCCCTAAGCGGACGGTAATTTTCATCACTACAACAAAATTGCATTCGCAAATTCTCGCCACTTGTTGTATTCTCGTATTTGACAGAGTAGTGCCATAGATTGTTGTGTTTGCTCCGTTCAATGACGGCTGTTCCGATGCTCAGTGTCTCTGTGTTACCGCCCCTATTATAGCCGCGCCAATAGTTCGGCAGTACATCGTAAACATGCGTGATAGTCTGTGCTATCTGGGTGCTGTGTGCGCCAACTTCCGGATCATATCCGCGAAGCGTCCGGATCAATTCTTGTGCAAATTGGGGGTTTTGCGCACCGTAATTGTAGTCAAACGACCAGTGAAGCGAAGTGCTATCATTCATGGTATTGGAATCATTGGCGTATTTTGGGGTACTTTGCTGGACGCTGCTTTATGTGCATAACGGGTCGTTTCAGGTAAGCGGTAGCCTCGACAACACGCGAGTGTCAATGTGCGTGCTGAATCCAATGAGATTTGGTGTCCTATAGATATATAGACCCCCTTAACATTTGTGCGCGTGCGAACAACGGCGCCGATTACCTCTCCTTTATCCATCAGGTACGTATAAGATCCCTGTTCCGATTCCGGTTCCTCGTATTGTCCACAAAGCCGGGATTTGGCACATCCAATCGTCGGTTTATCCAAAATCAGTCCCAAATGCGATGCAAGTCCAAACTGCCTTGGGTGCGCGATCCCCTGCCCGTCTACTATCACCAAGTCAGGCTCGATTTGCAACTGTGTGAATGCTGTGAGTAACGGCGGGATTTCCCGAAAGGACAACAACCCCGGTATATAAGGAAAACGAACAGGGCTTTCAGTAACCACGTTATCTACCACCTGCAACTCGGGAAAACTGAGGACTACCACGGATGCGCGTGCGATGTCCTTTTTCAGTCCGATATCTACCCCAGCAACGGTATTGATTTTCCCAAACCGGTCTGTTCTAACCACCTGCGTACGGAGTCCATTTTGGATCCTCCGTGCCTCTTCAGGGGTAACATTCCATGAATGGAGGGCGCGATACTGCATAGCTGCCGCTGTTCGTTTTCAATGTAAACGTCGTATTTTGCAATGTATCAGGCACGAAAAAATGCGCGGTGGTAAACCCTCCGCGGATGCTTGTAACATTATAACACAAAACACTTCAATTGTCAAGCCTGTTGGCGTCGCCTATGAGTCCAATGACTATTTCTTCTGTGCCGTCTCTTTGACTTCAACGGCACCGGGCTTCGTTATATGCCGGATGCCCGCGAAGAAGGCAGAAAGGACTAAGTAACCGCCACCGATACCGATGAGGGCACCCAAACTACCGATAATGATTTCTATTCCGTTGAACATCGTACGTTCTCCTCAATATGGAATTTTTATGATGGCTCTATATGAACCTGCTGGCGTTTCTCAAATTTTGAGAATATCACCTGAATTATTGCATTTAGTAAACGAAAAATCTATTAGTCGGTTTCAAATTTATATATTAAGTTTTCCGGCTAATAGGATAATGATTAGGGAGTAGCAATAATCATGCCATCGCTGAAATGCCATAATAGGGCGATAAGTCATAAAAATGTTGATAATTAAACACAATAGGACAGGGACTCTATGACGTATGTAGCAAAATTGAAACATTTGATATGATGCGTTTCGGGGTGAATCCTTTCAAAAGAACAGATAAAACAGGGTTTTCGAGAGAATCGCCGACAGGGACGAGTATTTGTACCGTCATCTTAAAACGATACTGCCCGTTTGATTTCTGTGGTGTTGGAAGGCTTTAGTCAAGCATGGCAAGAATACTGGTGGGTACAAGATGTTCAATGGTTTCACCCTGCATCAACAGTTCTCTGACTTCTGTCGATGACATATACGCGTAAACGTCAGGCAACAGAACGCATGAAACGTAAGGGATATACCGACGAATTTTCGGTTGGCTCATGAAAGACTCTATTGTCTTGATATCTGCCTCCGCCCGATTCGCTACAATGAAACGGGCTTCTCTAAAGAGTTTTCCTAACTCCGAGTGAAAATCTGTGTAGTATATGGGATCGAAAATTCTCACGAGGGTATCGTATCCAACGATAAAGTGGAACTCGGTTTCCGGGGGCAAAATAACTTTTAAAGCGGTAACTTTATCAATATACCTGCCGTGGCTTGATACACCTACGGAAAATTTTGGGCGATCCTCGGCGTACCTTTTGAGCGTCAAGAGCCTCGCGGCAAGCGGTAAGCCGAACACGGTTTTATCTACATTCGCCTTCGCAAGGAGAAGGAGCAATTCATCCAGTTGGTATTTAGCGATTGTGTCCTCAATCATCTTGGTATGCGCAAGCGTTAAGGGATTAAAGGAACCTGAAAAAATGCCGAGTTTTTTGCCACGTTCAGATATTGATGGTGCAGCACGGTGCACCAGTTCTATCTGCGGCGATGCTGTCGGATCCAATCGATTGAAGAGTTCGGTGTACCGTTCATAGTCCGGATGATTTTCGCACTTTTGTATCAACAAATCCAGTAGTGAGTTTGCCATTCGTCCACCTGTGTTCTTGTTCCGTCCCCTATATCTCTATGTCAGAAAGTGCGTATAAAGACAGAATTAATCCGTGTCAACTTCCGCTTTTTTTGCTTCTTCCCAGATTACATCAAGACTCTCTAAGTCTTGTGCTTCAAAATTTGTGCCACGGCGTTCTAATTCTGCTTCCATCCATTTAAAGCGTGTCATAAACTTACGATTCGCGCCTCGCAATGTTTCTTCGGCTTGGACATCCATAAAGCGACACAGATTAGCAACGGCAAAGAACAGATCTCCGAGTTCCATCGAAATTGCTTCTGGTTTATCAGCACTGATACTTGCCTTGACCTCTTGGAGTTCTTCGTCGACTTTGGCAACAACATCGCTGAGTTTATCCCAATCGAAACCGACACGCGCGGCTCGGTTCTGTATCTTCTGGGCGCGGAGAAGTGTCGGAAGCGCGTCCGGAATCCCATCAAGGACAGATTTCCGGTCTTCGTAACCTGCCTCCTGGCGTTTAATCTCCTCCCAGTTTTTCACAACTTCGTCTGAATCCTCAACATTGACATCGCCAAAGACATGCGGATGTCGCCGAATGAGTTTCTCTGTTAGTGTTTCGATTACGGCGTAAATGTCAAAATTCTTATGCTCTGCCGCGATCTGTGCTTGGAGCATGATATTCAGCAGGAGATCGCCCAATTCCTCTTTCAATTTTTTCGGATCGCCTGTATCGATTGCTTCAAGCGTTTCATAGGTTTCCTCAATGAGTGTGGATTTCAGCGTTTCATGTGTCTGTTCCCGATCCCACGGACACCCATTTTCACTTCTTAATGTCGCTATAACACCGATAAGTTCTTCAAACAATTCTTTTTCCATAGAGTCCTCCTTACTTCATTCCTATTTTGTCTTTCAAAATTTTTACATGTTTTTGGACTTCCGCGTAGCGTTTCGCTTCCGGAAAGTATGTAAGATAAAGTTTGTAGAGTTGCAACGCACGAGAATAGTTTTTCTGTGCTTCTGCCTCGCGGGCTCGACCTTCTAACGTATCTGCTTTCGCATTTAGCAGTTCACTGCGCAGTTGTGATGCGCGTTCTGCAAAGACGCTACCGATGTATTTATCGCGAAATATTTCTAATGCCTTTACCGTTTCGGCGTAGGGCTTCTCATCGACTGTCTTTTTTAACCGATCAAATTGCATCTCAGCTTGGGTGCGGAGACGCGTTGCCGATTCTTTCGCCGTGCGGCACAATTCTGCGTCAGGTAAAATCTCCGCAATTTCGGTATAAAGTGTGAACCCCTCACCCAATTTACCGCGCTTCTCTGCGGTTTGTGCCTTTTCAAACCCAGATTCAACCTGTTTTATGGGTCCGTAATTGATAAGCCACTCCCGCATTTTTGTTTTTGTCAACCACTGTGGAGAAAGACTATGTGTTTCATTCTCCCAACCCTCAAAAGTCACATCTGCACCACATTCTGTATAAAACTGCAAAGCACGTTTTGCACGTGGGTAATGTGGGTCATCCAGTTCTCCCACACCGTAGAAGAATGGATACCCGCGGATGAGTTCCGCTGGTGGTGGATTCATGTCCACATCGCGCCTGCCTGCCCCAAGCACGAGACTCCCCGCTAACCGATCTAACATTTGTTCTCCGAAAACGGTCGTTGAGTAGCCGCCTTGGCTATAACCGCCCATGAAAATGTAGTCTTGGGCAACATTTACCCGTGCTGAAATAAGTTCTAATGCTTCATCGAAGAAGAATTTTTCTTTTTTCGTTTCGGTTGGAAGGAGTTTATTGTAATAAAGATCAGTTGCGTAATTCATACCGACAACGATGAATCCTTGCCCCTTTGTCACCTGTTTGAAGGGCCAGGTTGTGGCTGTCCCACGGTAGCCGTGGTAACAAAAAATGACCGGAAATGGGCGTTTGGCGGTGTAATCAACCGGAACATAAAGTAGAAAGGTTTTCCCTGTTTTTGGAGCAGTGATGCGTACTTCTGTGCCCGGCGACACGGTAGACGTATCAGCAACGAGCGCGCTATGAAACAAAAGCAACAGGAGTATGTTCCAGCACGCGATCCTCACGCTGCGGGATGAATTATTGGAACGTAGACCTCTGATAGCAAATTTCGGAAACCTGCAAGTTGCGAGGAAAAGGAGTGTTCTCATGTGTCTGTTCCGTTCTCTTGGTCTTGAAGGGTTTCTAATTGAATAATCAGTTGACCAAGTTGGAGTCGCAAGAGCAGCGTATAGATTTGCATCAGGAGCGTAACCTGTGCTTCTGTTGGCAAATCGCTGGCGTGAACGACCGCGAGCAGTCTGTCTGCACGTTCTCGGACCTGTTCAGCTTTTTCTAAATCGTCTTCTTCTGTTTCCACTGTGCTCTCTTTGATGAACTGCCAAATGCGGTCCTGGATCTCCAGCATATAATTTTTTGCCATTGCGGTGCGTGCCCGTTTAGCAGAGTCCACCCAGATTGTATTTGCCTTCCAATTGAGCATAAAAGCCACACTATTAATCAGCACATCGCGGAGGTTATCTTCGCCAGAAAGGAGCTCCTCAATATTGGTGATCCCCTCTGCCTCTGCAGAAAAGGTACGCACGCGTGTATACTCTTTCAGATTTTTCAGCATCAACTCGTTTTCAGCGATGAGATGCCAAAGGTCTGAACTCGTTGAAAGCAAGATCTCTACACGGTTGCAAACTGGATCGGGAATTTGTGAGCGGATACAGTAATAATGGAGGCTGTGGAGCCGACTCCTGAGGTCTTGCAAACTTCCAGTCGTCTGGAGTTCCGACAGGTGTGCGATGTATGGGAGAACTTCCTCCCGAATCTGATTCAAAAGTGTAGGGATAGTGCGTTCAGCATTCATGTTGCGGACCCTATGATTAGGAAAGCGTTTGTTCGTACAATTTTCTTGTCTAATAGCGTAGCAGGTTTCTTGGGAAAAGTCAACTTGACATTTGTTACCAGAGCGTGTTAGAATGGGGATAGAAAACACCAGAAGCCGAGGACTGCCATGAAACTGTTTATTGCTGCTACCGTTAGTATTATCTTCTTGGGGATGCTCGCGGCTTTTGCCGATAAACAAACCAAAACAGCACCCCCGAAAGTGGGCGATACCGCACCGGATTGGACACTCCAAGACGCTGAGGAAAAGGATCACACCCTGAAGAAGTTGCGCGGCAAGGTCGTTTTCCTCATTATGGGCACCGGGAAAATTCGCGAAGAAACTGGCAAATGGGCAAAGGCTTTCCAAAAGGACTATCAAAAACAGACGAAGGTTACTGCCTATATTATTGCCAACTTACGAAGCGTTCCCTGGTTCATATCCAAAGGTTTTATCAGGAATCGACTCAAGAAGGACCCGCCTGCTGTGGAACTCCTGCTGGATTGGAAAGGGGAAGTGCATAAAAGGTATCAGACGGAAGAAAAGAAACCGACGCTCTATCTCATCTCGCAGAAAGGCATTATCGTGTTCCACCGAAAAGCAGATTTCGAGCCAGAAATTCACAACGAGCTCAAAAAGGAAATCAACAGGCTTTTGGCAACACCTGATGTAAAGTGAGTCTTTATGTATTTACACCTTGCTCCGAGCGTATAATGTCCTCTGTGATGGAAGGAAAAATGTCTACAAGGATTAAAATAGAACCCTATTTATCTAATCCAATCTTTTCCCTTGTTGTCGGTTTGTTCCTGGTCGGATTCGGTTTCTTCGCGATGCGTACAGCCGCGGATGACTTACTTTTTTTCATTTTGGTGTGGATTTTGACGGTCTGTGGTTTTTCTGCGGCGGTATACGGGTTCATGGGGATAGTAGAAGGCAAACGAAAATGGATCAAAGGAAACTCTCAGGAGGTGCGTTCCCTTTCTCACAGCCTCAAGGTGCGTTATCCTACCTATATCTTGAAGGTTCAGAAATTAAAAGAGAAGCATGAAACACTTCATAAGAAATTTCCTGAAGTCCGGGCACATTCCGAGGAGTTCAATCGCCGTATCAAAGCGTTTCAAACCGGGTTAATTGAATTGGAAACACAACTTCACGACAATCTACAAAAGCACGCTCCTGTTATGGATAACGATAACGTTGATGGTATTGCGAAAAAGGTCCTTTGGTCCAATAGACAGATTGAACTGACGCAGCTAAACACTGCCTTAAAGGCATTAGAAAATTCGGAAAGCCCAATAGTTCCAGAAAGTTATCGTAGTGTTTTGAATCGGATACATGGCGATTTCAAAATACTCGATGGCGGCGTACCGCTTTATCACGAATTGTTGACAGTGTGTACCAGTAAACCCGCAGCATTTGAAGCGATCCTTGCGTTGAAACAGGAAGTTGAGGAAATTGACGCGCTACTGTCGCAGCGTGAGACCGAATTACAAAAGTTGGAGACGGACACCCAAACACAATATGAGTTGTCGAAAATGGCACTGTCAATGTTTCAAGAGCGTTTTGAAGCGTTCAAGGCAGGTTGCCAATAATCATGAAAGGAAACAAGTATGAAATATCTCGTCACCGGTTGCGCTGGATTTATCGGATGGAAAGTGACGGAATTTTTGTTGGAGGCTGGTCATACTGTTGTTGGGATTGATAACTTAAATGCCTCGTATGACACGCAGGTCAAACAGTGGAGGCTTAAGCAACTCGAAGGCACCCCAAATTTCCACTTTCACCGTTCAGACATCTGCGACCGAGCATCACTTCGCACAATATTCAACACCTCTTATGACGCGGTGATTAACCTCGCAGCGCGTGCTGGGGTCCGGCATTCTGTTGAGGATCCATGGGTATACGTGGATACAAACGTAACTGGCACGCTGAATCTACTGGATCTGTGCCGCGAATTTGAAGTGAAGAAATTTGTGTTGGCATCAACATCAAGTCTATACGGTTCAAATAACAGTCTTCCGTTCAGTGAGGAAACGAATACAGATGGACCATTGTCCCCTTATGCCGCCTCGAAAAAAGGTGCCGAGTCGATTTGCCACAGTTATCACCATCTTTACGGCATCGACGTAACAATTTTCCGTTTTTTCACTGTCTATGGACCTGCTGGCAGACCCGATATGAGTGCGTTTCGTTTTGTACATTGGATTAGCGAGGGGAAACCCGTTACCGTCTATGGCGATGGCAAAGAATCCTCACGAGACTATACCTACCTGGATGACATAGCAAGAGGGGTAATTGCGGGGCTGAAACCGATCAAGTACGAGGTAATTAACCTCGGTTCCGATAGTCCCATTGTGCTGATTGATACGATTCGGTTGATAGAGGAACTGGTGGGTAAGAAAGCAGAACTCTCACACCAACCGTTTCATCCGGCGGATGCCCGCGCGACGTGGGCGGACATCCGTAAAGCGGAAAAACTTTTAGGGTGGCGACCCCAAGTCAGTTTTCGTCAGGGTATCACCGCACTCGTGGAATGGTATCAGGCGAATCGCGAATGGGCAAAGCATATCCAAACGGACTAAACTGCAGTTGCACCTTGCGACCCCTTCGTGTTAAGTCAGTAGGGTGACCGCCTTCTTTAATGCCTTTGCGTCTACCTTTATTTTTGCTATTTCTGCTTCGCGTTGGACATAGGTGAGTGTATGTGCGGCACTCATCGGAGCGGCAATATCCTGAACAATTTTATGGAGACGTTTTACATCGGCTTTCTTGATGCCGGTCTGCGCTTCAATACGGGTATGTAGTGCGGCGGGAGTTTCTGGTTCTTCAACGAGTGCTGCACGTTTGGAAGGTGCTCTACTGGTTTTGGTCTTTGACTCCGCTGTGGCAGAAGTCGATGTCTTCGTACGGCGGGTCCGTTTTCGAGATGTCCCCTGTTTGGAAGCCTGAATTTTTCCTGCCTCCAGTGATTTGACACCACACTCCTTACACAGCTTCGCCGTGATGTCAGCCAAGGTCATCGTTACAATCACTTCTGTGATTGCGCCGCAGAGTTCGCATTCGTCAAGGTTTTCGATGCTTTTAAGGATCTCAGTATGTATTACGAGCATCTTCTCTTTGTCGGTTTTTGTCTGCTTCTCTTTCTGACAGAGTGCGATCAATTTCTGTGCTGCTTTTTCGATTGTGTCTAAATGTCCCATGTTGTCCCCCAAAGATGTAAGGCACGGTGACCTCAAGGCAAGATATTTTAACAGCAAGTTTTGGCTTGCAAGCTGCGCCAAAATTTGAACATTACTTGTAGGTAAGGTTATTGTGTCTCAATGGCATCCGCCACTCTCCTAAAACCGAACCCTAAGCCTGCAACAATGGCGCAGGCACCCCTTAAGAAAGGCACTTCAAAGTTTTAACCTACGTCGTTTAACTGCAAGGTAAAATTAAAAAGTTTGCGACGCAGCGACGGAGGCTTTGTCTATATAGAGTTTATACTCGAAACTATCTATCAGTGCCTCGCAACTTGCGGAGATAATATTCTCTGAAACACCAACGGTACTCCAAATCTTCTCACCATCGCTTGCCTCGATCAGCACACGGACTTTAGAGCCGGTGCCTGCTTTTGTATCCAAGACCCGAACTTTGTAATCTATAAGTCGAACTGTCTGCAAAGCCGGATAGAACTGCTCAAGTGCTTTTCGGAGTGCAGTATCAAGGGCATTGACAGGTCCATCTCCATCAGCGGCGGTGTGTGCGGTAAGACCATCGGGGGTTGTGACCTTTACAGTCGCTTCGGAACGCATAGCGTAGTCACTGAACTGTTCGATAATCACACGAAAACCGACAGCCTCAAAGAAGGATTCGTATCCATTGAAGACCTTATGCGTCAAGAGTTCAAACGATGCCTCGGCGGCTTCGTATTGGTAGCCGTCCTGTTCCGCTGCTTTGAGACGTTTGAAGAGCTCCAGCACCTGTGGTGAATTCTTATCGTAGTCCGGGTATTCCTTCTCGATTTTCTTCATGATCGTACCGCGTCCTGCTTGGTCGGAAACGAGAATCCGTTGCGCATTACCGACCGTTTCCGGCACGATATGTTCATAGGTGAGGCGGTTCTTACGGATGGCATCGGTATGCAAACCCCCTTTATGCGCAAAGGCGGAGCGCCCAACGTAGGGTTGACGTTCGTCATGCGGGAGGTTCGCCAATTCACTGATGAGTCGGGAGACGCGTGTTAACGCCTGCAACTGCGTATCACTGAGGGACTTTATTCCGAGTTTGAGTTGAATTGTAGGGATAATGGAGGCGAGATTCGCGTTTCCGCACCGTTCACCGTAGCCGTTGAAAGTGCCTTGTATATGGGTCGCGCCTGCTTGCACGGCGAGCACTGCGTTTGCGGCACCCATCCCTGCATCGTTATGGGTATGAATACCGACAGGCAATGACAGTTCAGAGAGGACGACTTTGACACCTTCCTGAATTTCTAATGGCAATCTGCCGCCGTTTGTATCACAGAGAACGAGACAACTAGCACCTCCAGCGGCAGCGGCTCGTAGCGTTTCTATTGCATATTCAGCATCGTCGACGTAGCCATCGAAGAAATGTTCAGCATCGTAGATGACTTCGCGACCATTTTCCACGAGATAACGAACAGAACTTTCAATTAATTCCAGGTTTTCTTCTGCTGTGACGCGTAGTACCTCAGTGGCATGGAGTCGCCAACTTTTTCCAAAGATCGTTACGGTTCTTGCCCCTGTATCCAGCAAAGCGGTTAGATTGGGATCAGCATCAGCGGAATAGGTGGGATAGCGCGTACTACCGAACGGCACGATCATTGCCGTTTCCAGTGCCATGCCTTTTGCCCGCTTGAAAAATTCTATGTCTTTTGGATTGGAACCCGGATAGCCGCCCTCAATATAGCGAATGCCTAACTTATCGAGTGCCTCTATGATGATGAGTTTATCTTCAACAGAAAACGCTACGCCTTCTGCTTGGCTGCCATCCCTGAGTGTCGTATCGTAAAATTCAACCATGTTATTTTCACAGCAAGTTTTGGCTTCCGCTTTTGAATATACGCTTACAAGCGTCGCCCTACAATGCCAAAATTTAGTGTCTCCTTTTATACTTTTCAGTCGTGATCCTTGTCTACGGTTCCTACTGATATTTTATCACATTTCAGGGTAAAAGTCAAATTTTGTCTGTGTTTTACGGAGTGCTGATGGGAAAGTAAAAGCCTTGTGCTGCGTCCATTTTGAACCCCTGAAGTCGGCATATATAGTTATAATCCGTTTGTATTTTGATAATTCACTCAAATGTGGTACTATAAAAATCATGAAGACCTTTGCTATCTTTCTATTTTGCGGTACGTTGTTGTTCTCAGGCTGTGGGATATTCGCTACCACACCGATTCAAACCGAACCGTCGACACCCTCTGTAGATCCACTTGAAAAACTATACACCGATATTGATGCCGTTTTGCAGGAAGAGTTGTTCACAACTGCAAGCATCGGTATCAAGGTTGTTGCCGTTGAAACAGGGGAAGTGATTTACGAGAAAAATGCCCATAAATTGCACCATCCCGCCTCTACAACCAAACTCTTCACTGCAGCGACTGCTTTGGCGAAATTGGGGCCAGACTATCAATTTGAGACGACACTTTATGCTGATGCCATTGTGAAAGGTGAAGTCGTAGGAAACATCTATCTAAAAGGCAGGGCTGATCCGGTACTCCAACCTCAAGATATTGTAAAATTGGGTGATGCCTTGCTTCAAGCAGGTGTGAAGTCGATACAGGGTAGCATTGTCGTCGATGAAACGTATCTCGATGCTGTTTGGGAAGGTCCGGGGTGGATGTGGGACGATAGACCGCTGTGGATTAGTGCTTTGAGTATCCGAGAAGTCGAACCCGATGCAAACAAAATGAGCAGGGCACTTGCCTGTGGACACCTCTTGAAAACTGCACTTATGGAAAAAGGCGTTAACGTAATAGGTGATGTAGTTTCAGGAACAGTCTCATCAGACGCACACAGCGTAGCCAAACATCTATCGTCGCCACTCGCCGACATTCTCAAACTGATGAACAAACCCAGTGACAACTGGATCGCTGAATTGATTTTCAAGACAATCGGTGCTGAAGTAACAGGTGAACCGGGGACGTGGAAAAAGGGTAGAGACGTTGTCACTGGGTTTTTAGCAGAAATCATGGACGAACCGCCGACGCATCGGTTCGTTGACGGTTCTGGACTCTCTCGGTACAACCTCCTCAACGCCGAACTACTCACACGGTTGCTTGTCTATATGTATCACAACTTTGAATTGATGCCGGAGTATCTGGCATCGCTTCCGATTGCGGGTGTCGATGGCACCCTGAAAAATAGGATGCAAGGTATGTCTGCTGAGAAGGTATTGCGTGCGAAAACGGGGACGTTGAGTGGTGTTTCTGCGCTCGCTGGCTATACCGTGACAGCAGACGATGAGGTGTTTGCGTTCGGGATCCTCATCAGTCATTATGTTGGTCCAGCAAGAACCGCGCGAAGTATCCAAGATCAGATTGGGAATTATTTGACTGGATTTAGTCGTCATGCTACCATGGAACATTAGAGATTGTTTGCATGGTTTCTCAATATTGTCTTTGTAGGAACAGTATGCGTTCAAATTGCGTTTTGGTTCGATTTTTCTTGACATCTGGTTTTTTGCAGGGTATAATACAGATACAATTTTACGGACAGCAATATAAATTGATTGCAAACACACAGTTTTTGTAATCTTTTTCTTGACATCTACGTTTTTAGATGGTATATTGAAGGAAATTTTGGGACATTGGACAAGCAGGAGAGCGTGTAAACATAAAAAACACATCTTACTTATCGGAGAAAAATAAAAAACCATATTTGTGTGATACTCATACCGGACAGGACCCATAGAGGAAATTTGAGGAGCGAAGAATAAGAATGGCAACCCCGAATGAATTTGATTTTTCACCTGAAGATGCTGGCGGATTAATCGCACCTGGATCCCAAAAGCAGGCACCCGTTAGATTCGGTTCGTCACCGATGCCCCAGGGTTTTGAGGCAATAATGTCTCTGGCAGCACTTGGTGCCTCCGGTGTCCAATGGCGGAATACCGCGCAATTTGCTTTAGCGATGTTACTGGGATCACTCAGTGATTCTGAAGCAAAGGTGAACAGTCCAGTTCAATTGCTTGCTGCGACTGTAGATACGTTGGTCGAGGTAAATGAAGATCAATTTCTTGCTGTGCTCACAGATGTCGACCGTCAGCAGCTCATTACAGCCTTGGACAAGTTAATCGATGTCGTTGGAGAGGATGAAAATCATCTTTTAACTCCATTGATGAACTTTATCGGTAACCTCATTGAGAAGTATGAGGAGCAATCTACTATGGAAAATCGGACTGAATCAGTGGACAGCAAAGAAACCAAAGCCGAACAGGATGTCAATTTGCGGTTACCTGCGCGCGGTCTTGAGGCTGCTTATAGTGATGACGAACCCGAATACACCCTTGACATGCTCATTGATGTAAATCCTCACTACGCAGGCCTTGATGAGAACGGAGAGATCAGTTTACGGTTACCTATGCGCGGTCTTGAGGCTGCCCATAGTGATGACGAACCCGAGTATACCCTTGATATGCTTGTTGAGAAACGTTCCTAATTATGCCTTACACACCTCAAGAGCGCGACGTAATTCTTGTTTATCTGCTCGGAAATGCCCAGACGTTTCTCAGGAGAGTTCAGGTCTATCTTAAGACGAAACAGAAATTAATTGCGCTGCCTCCTGCCAGTCTACCAGAACATCAAGCCAAGGTAGAGAATGAACTTATAGGGGACCCCAATAATATTTCAAAACGCTTAGAGTTGACAGTATTCCATGAAATACAAGATAAACTTTCTGAAGCGACGGGCGAACTTGAAGAAGTGATTAATCTATTAGTGAAGCGCGAGGAAGACTGTCCCGACATTTACATACGATTGGGATCCCTATATGAACTCCAAGGCAACTATGACCACGCACATAGTGCTTATAAAGAGGGGCAGGAATTCGGATTAAAACTTAGACCCGCGGTTTGCCTGCGAAAATTACCAACATATAACGAATTCTTGGTTTGTGGTCTAAGTACAAAGGTAAACCGGTTTAACGAAGTTCTTGATGAAAAGGTTAGCCCAAATGAAGAAGAAGGGTTACAGGGGCTTAAAGCCTCTCAATCCATGATTCGCCTCGGTTTTTTAGGTCGAGTACGAATAGAGGAAATAGCGGGGCGTATAGGTTCTATCTCAGTTCCCCGGCATAGGCGTTTATTGAAGAAACTGGGCGAATATTTAGTCAAACAAAATTGAAAACGACGCGCGTAGCGTTCAAATAGTCATTCTGCTGTTCGGAATAATAGTCGTAAATATTGAGAGGCTCTCTCCATTCATACATAACCGTTCCGGCTTGAAATTACCCACCATCAAGCAATCCCGATCCTCGAAAATAGCATGACTTACGACACATCCCTAAAAGAACCGTGAACACAAAAACCCTAATTGAAATTATAGAAAACCTCAACGATCTGGAGCAAGAAGGAAAAATTGCCGAAACCTTGCAAGAGGAACTACAGAACGCCGAGTTGTCTCTCGTAGATAGGGCGATAATTGATGCTTACCTGCTGCAGCAGGATGGGAAAATTGCGGAGGCAATCGAAAAATGGCGATCCCTTGCGAATATTACGGAGGGGCTTGATAACGATCTTGCTTCCCATGCATGGCTTTCGATTGGAAGTCTCCTTTCAGAAGGGGATCAGAAAGAAGACGCATTTTCCGCTTACGACAAAGCACTACATCTCAAGCCGGATTCTGCTGGTGTTTACAATAACCGCGGTGCTACGAAGGCACTGTTGGAGCAGTATGCGGATGCGATTTCAGATTATGATGAAGCACTGCAGCTCAACTCAGAATATGCAGATGCCTATTACAACAGGGGCTGGGCAAAGAACGAACTGAAGCAGTACGAACCCGCTATCGCTGACTATGACGAAACAATTCGCTTGAACCCAGAGTATGCGGATGCCTACTATAACCGTGGGATTGCCAAAGGTGAATTGAAGCAATACGAATCCGCGATTGCCGATTATGACGAGGCGATACGCCTGAATCCCGAGTATGGGGATGCATACTACAACCGAGGCGGCGCAAAGAACGAGATTTACCATCATGAAACTGCCATCTCAGACTTTGATGAAGCCCTCCGACTAAAACCTGACTTTGCCGAAGCCTATACCAACCGAGGTATTGCAAAATATAACTTGGGGCAATACGAGGCTGCGATTCCTGACTTTGATGAAACGATTCGTCTCAAACCAGATGATGCTGATGCCTATTCCAACCGCGGCTTTGCGAAGAGCCAAATTAACCAACTTGAAGAGGCACTCGCAGACTGTAATGAGGCAATCCGGCTAGATCCAACTTTGGCTGTAGCCTACAACAGGCGCGGGATTACGAAGATCAGGTTACAACAACACGAGGCTGCGATTGAAGACTTTGACGAGACAATCCGATTAGATCCAGAGTATAACTTTGGCTATGCGAATCGAGGTTATGTAAAAAATCAACTTGGGCAACATGAATCTGCGATTGCTGACTATGATGAAGCCATCCGACTAAAACCAGATTACGCCAATGTCTATACCTATCGAGGTATCGCGAAGGAAAAACTCGAACAACGTGAGGCGGCAAAATCAGACTATGAGGAAGCAATTAAGCGTTTTGATGAGTTAATTCGTATCAACCCGGGTTCTGCCAGTGACTACCACAGCCGAGGGTGGACCAAAGATAAGTTGGGTCAATATGAAGCTGCTATCACCGATTATGATGAAGCACTTCGATTAAACCCAGATAGAGCCACTACCTACCACAATCGGGGTTATACAAAAGATAATCTTAAGCAATACGAGGCTGCTATTGCTGATTACAGTGAAGCAATACGACTCAATCCAAATTATGCCACTGCCTATCACAACCGAGGGGTGACGAAGGGAAACATAGCTCAACACGAGGCTGCTATTGCTGATTATAATGAGGCACTTGAACTAGATTTGAGTGCTGTTACTTACTATGCCCGGGGATATGCAAAAGCCCAACTCGGACAATATGAATCTGCGATTGTCGATTATGATGAGGCAATACGTCTTAAAACACCTAATGATGCACTTGCTTACACCAACCGAGGACTTGCGAAAAGACTGTTAGGACAATATGAGGCTGCTATTGAAGATTTTGATGAAGCGATAGGTATCAAGCCTGATTATGTTTCCGCGTACAACAACCGTGGCTATATAAAAGAAAAACTTGGACAATCGGAAGAAGCTATCGCCGCCTATGAAAAGGCTATCATTAACTCTGATGGACTGATTGAACGGGAACCAGGTAATTCTACAGCCTATAATAATCGGGGATATGCAAAGGAAAAACTGGGTCAACCTGAGGCTGCAATTGTCGATTATGATGAGGCAATACGGTTAAACCCAGATAGTGCTAATCCTTACTCCAATCGGGGATGGGCGAAGAACACGTTAGGGCAGTATGAATCCGCGCTTGCCGACTGTAACGAGGCGATACGCCTCAAATCTGATTATGCTGGTGCCTACAAAAATCGTGGAGTTGCGAAGACGGGCTTAGGGAGAATCCATGAAGCAAAAGCAGATTACCATACGGCATTGGAGCTGTTAGAACAGGTCCGCGATGAGCCCCTCAAAACTGAGGTTGAGGAATTGCTTCAAGAACTTGAAAACGCAGAGAAATAAACTGTTCCATCCATTTTGAATTTTAGGGTAGGTTGGTAGTCGTGCGATTCTGCGGCGTACTCGCCCAAATGCAACGTGTATTATCACACTGCCTTGCAGTGAGAATAGGGGAAGAACGGGCAATGAATTGCCCTACTACAAACCAGGTTTATCCTCAATTTCAAGGTGGATGAAGTACTACCTTAATCAAATCGCGATGTTATATCTGGCGACGGTTCTCCCACAGCAGACTTTCCGTCTTTCAGCAACGGTTCTGCATTGCCCCACAAACGACTCCCATCGTGCGACAGAAGTGGCTCTGCAGAGTACTGTGCAAGATAGGCACGACGCAGGTTGTTCGTGTAGTTCGTGCCGCTGCAGTGGAAGTTGACGCTTGTAAACGCCACAATGCTCCCCGCTGGCACGATAGCAGGCACACCCTTTTCCGGTCCGAAATAGCCTACCATATCGTTACTTTCATCGTCGCGGATGTGCTTTACCCATGAACGGACACCGATGTGGGAAAATGGCATCACGTAGACCGTCCCATTTTCTTCAGACATATCATCAAGCGCGCACCAACAGGTGAGATACGGCTTGTGGTCAGGATAACCGACGTAACCTGAATCCTGGTGCCAACTGAACTTCATTCCCTCTTCTGCTCCTTTGACGACATACTGTTCCCAGAAGAGATACGCCGTATCGCCTAAAGTGGCACGGCAGACATCTGCCATCAGATCGCTGAACAGAAATTCGCGAAGTTTCGGCTGTTTCCTGAAGCAGTTTGAGACGAAATATCGTTTGTCACGATGATTCAGACCGAGTACATCTGTGTCCTGTCGCTCCATCTCAGCATCCGCCTGATTGATAAAGGTCCCACATTCACCGCGAAGTAGTTCCAACAGCGGTTCTGGGATAACATTCTCTAAAATGAAATAGCCTTCCTCTTGGAATTGCCGTTTCTGTGCATCGGTTATGTTCATATTTTTAATTTTACCTTGCGGAAGAACAATGTAAGTCAGGACTTTGACGCATCATTCTCACGAGTCGCCCGCGCCGATGTTGCGGGCTTGGGTTTTGATGGAGAGCAGCCCATTATTAAGTTTCCAATTCACAAAGAGGTTCCTATTCGATATTGACTTGCCGGATGACCTGACCGTTGCTTTCCCAATAGGTGTGTTTTCCAGTGATGTAGTCGGAATCGCCTGCGGGTTGTATGTTTTCCATCGTATCAATGGCTCTTGAAACGACGGTGTGCTCACCCTTCGATGGGTTGTTCCAGTCGAGGTGCCAGATTTTCCAAGCGAACTCCGCGTCCTCTTCTGGATCTATTGTCGCTTTTTGCCATGCCCCCCCATCAATACTCACTTCAACCGTTTGGATAGGAGCACCCCACGCGGCTCCGTAGATACGGTATTTATCGCCGATACGGGTTACCTTCGCTGCTAACGATTTCAACTTCGTTCTACCGACTGAAGTTTCCATCCAGACCGATTCACCGTCGGAACGTTTCTCCTCGCGTATGGTGACATAGTCGCGTCCCATGAATCTCCCCATAAATCGGGTGTCGCGTACCTCAATGCGTTTGAGCCATTTAACACATGCGATGCCGTACCAACCGGGAGCGATCAAGCGTAGCGGGGCACCGTTCGGATGAGGTAATGGCTCACCGTTCATCTCATAACAGAGGAGGTTGGTGTCTTGTAGAGCGTCTTCAACAGACATGCTTCGGGCAAAATTCTGACGCATTTTTACGTCGCGCCGTTCCTCCTCTCCGACATCGTGTCCGAAGAAGATAACCTCAATGCCGGCTTCTCGGATGCCGGCTTCCTTGAGGATCGGTGCGAGGGGTGTCCCCGCCCATTTCGCGTTGCCTATTCCACCCGTGAACGTTGGAAATCCATGGTTACCAGAACATTCCAGTGTAAAGGTTACCTCCTGTCGGGGACGCGCCTTGATGTCCTCAATCGTGAGCTTCAACGGGTTCTCGATCAAACCACTTAGTTCCAGTTGCCACGTAGCGAGGTCTACTTCCGGCTTGCCGTAATGCGAAACGTTGAAAAATTCATCGTTTGGTGTGATAAAGGAATTGAGTTTGTCCCAATCCAGCAAACCGCGTTTTGAAGGCGGTTCCGGCGGTTGATCCGTAAACGGGATAAGCACTTCCCCTTCACGGTTTGGGAAGGCGTAGACCGCCCAAGGGCTGAGCAACAACCCGGTGAGCGTTAAACCGCTCTGCCGCAAAAAATCTCTACGCTCCATGGTGTCTCCTCTTTTTCTCATTCGGCGCGACTTGTAGCCAAGTTTAAGCTTTCATTGCTGCGAGATAGTTAGCGTTAACCTGTTCCCAATTGATAAGATTGAGCCACGCATCAACGTAATCAGCGCGTCGGTTTTGATAATTGAGATAGTAGGCATGTTCCCAGACATCAAGACCCAGGACAGGCGTATGTCCCTTCATCAACGGACTATCCTGATTCGATGTTGAGTATATCTGCAACTTCTTGTTTTCATCAAGGGCAAGCCATGCCCAGCCTGACCCGAAATGCGTTTTCGCGGCTTTGACGAACATTTCACTGCCGGCATCAAAAGATCCGAAAGTGGATTGAATGGCTTCGGCGACTTTGCCTGTCGGTTCGCCGCTGTTCGGTGTCATAATGCTCCAGAAAAGCGTGTGGTTGGCGTGTCCACCACCGCTGTTGATAACGGCTTGTCGGAGATGCTTCGGCACCTTTTCGATATTTCGGAGCATACCTTCAAGGGTCATGTGCTGTAGATCGTGACTGCGTGCGATTGCGGCGTTGAGTTTATTGACGTAGCCTTGGTGGTGTTTCCCGTGATGGATTTCCATTGTGCGTTTGTCAATATGCGGTTCAAGCGCATCATAAGCGTAAGGTAAGGATGGTAATTTCTGACCTGCCTGGTGGTCATGCTGGGCATATACACGCAGTGGGCTGCTCGCGACGAACAGTCCTGCCAACGCGGTACTTCCGTGAATTAAAAAATTTCTACGATTCATGATTGCTCCTTGCGCTGCTGTTTTGAACAATATTTTACAGAAATTGTGGGTTTGTGTCAAGTGCCAAAATTCGGTTGATTTTGGCAGGGAGGTGTGGTATTTTGACTGTAGTATACAAAGATATCGAAAAATCTATGTCTGAGATACATCGGGAAACACTCAATGGACAACACAGACACCTTTCACATCCTCGCGTTAGATGGCGGTGGTACTCGTGGCATTTATACCGCCCAACTTCTTGCCAAAATTGAACAGGTTTTTGGGACACGTATCAGAACTCGTTTTGACCTCATCGCTGGAACAAGCACGGGGGCAATTATCGCCGGTGCCGCTGTGTCTGATATTCCAATGACGGAGATTGTTGAGCTTTTTGAGACTGAAACACCCTATATCTTCCGCAGAAGGTGGTATCGCATCCCGTTGTTCCTCAGTAAATATCCCGACCAAAAACTCGCGGAAATTATTGCCAAGCATCTCCCTGCAACGCCGCTCGGCGAAATAGCAAGTCCGCTGATAATAACAAGCTCCGAGATCGCTAAAAGTGAAGTTCATATCTTTAGATCAAATTATGGATGTCGCGATTCGGAGATCGCGCCTACAGGTAAAGATGTGAATCTGAGGGATGCAATCCTCGCTTCCTGTGCCGCGCCGACGTTTTTCGCCCCAAAATCCGTTGGCAATTTCCTGTTAGCAGACGGTGGACTGTGGGCAAACAATCCGTCCACGGTCGCCTTCACGGAGGCACTCTCGGCGTTTGGGAAAGAAGCACAAGAGATTCGGATGCTGTCCGTTGGCACAGGGCATTCGGTAAATATGTATCGCAACAGACGCGGATGGGGATTTATCACTGGGTGGGGTGGTGCGAAGTTGACATCCTATGTGATGACGCTGCAATCTCAGGCATCCGCTAATACAACAAAATTGCTGTTGCAGGAGAATTACCTGCGAATCAATCCAGAAATCGATTTCTGGGAGTTGGATACCCTTACGCAGTTGGATAACCTGAAGTCTCTTGCTGCGCGCGATTTTGAGAAGTATGCTGAGGAGATTGAGGCGTTTATTTCCATTTAGCTTAAATAAAGCGCGGTTTTCGCGGGTCTTTCCTCTTTCAACATAATCCTGTAATCTGCGATTTATCCCCCAATATACTTTTCTGTAAAAAAAATTGACATTATAGTGAATTCTGTAATTAATTTTACACCAAACTCGGTGCGGTTAGAAACCGCACCTACCGAGGGTGTGCAGATATTTTCGGGCTTTACTATAAATGTTGAAAAATGTATAATGCGGGCAAATCTGGCGAATTTTTCCGTAACACGTGGTAATTTTCTTTTTGGGATAAAACCTTACTATGGGGGTCCCAACAATGAATATCCGAGACCGTGTTCACTTCACACCACAAGGTTCTTTGTGCCTGAGTTATAATGAATTGACGCACACCGGCACCTATTATCGACCGGCGATCAACAACGGCGTTGGTCACCGGTTCGGGCTGGGATGCCAACAGCCAGATTGTTACAAGGGAAGGGGATATGCGGGACACGCAGATGGCAGCAACGGTTTCGGGAAACGTGATGTAGGAGGGGTCCATTTTCCCCCACTACAAACAAACGAGGTGCCCCTCCCTGCGGAAGATGGTAAGCCTCGAACGATAGAGGTCAGCGTTAAAATCGAAAAGAAGCGACTCAGTGTCTGTTGATTGATATTGAGTCGCTTCTTTCTTTAATTTTGTCAAGAAATGATGGTAACCCTTTGTTGCGTTACCGAAAAGGATAAGGATCTCGAACTTCATCGATCAACAATGCTATACCCAATTTCGTTTCTTGGGATAGGATTTAACGATACCCAGTCAGGAAAGAGGAGGAAATTCTCATGGCAGCCCTCAAACGAATTATAGGCGTTGTGCTTATCGTCATTGCGGCGATAGTCGCCATCCAGACGGTATTTGAACCGATCTACCACACTTCCACCGATGATAGCCCCTATAGCTCCGCTTGGGATTATATCAACCTACTCTCTGCTATTTCAATAATACTGGGGGTGATATTCGGCTACATTCGCATGAGCCGTGCCGGTGCGGATTCGAGCGTTCAAGAGTTCATAGCGGGAAACATAATGTTCTATGGGTTCATGTTCGCCGCTATAATCTTTTTCTGGAACTGGTTCGGCATCAGCGACATTGGGTCGGGCTTTACTGCTGTCGGTCACAATACCCGATCGTTGATATGGATTACCTTTGATGCCACACTTCCGTTGTTGAACGGTGCGATGGGTGTCCACCTGATACGCTCCAGTGCCAGTGAATAGGTAGCAGGGATTGATATTTCGGTTGGCAGTGGACGATTTATTGAATGAGAGTACTACTATAACCCTAAACATGAAGTGCGCGCCTCTCAAGTGCGCACTTCACTTTTTTGTGGACAACTTTCAGGATTCCTGATACCCTTTATTTTTACAGCAGAATATACAATTTAGTAATACAGTGTAAATCGGTGAGGTTAGGAAACTTCGCCTACCGTATGGGAGAAATCTATGGAAATACGACAAAATCGGGTTAAAGAGAAGTTAGCAACTGGCGATCTCGCGTACGTCATCTCAGGATTGACAAATGCCGATGATATAGACCTCTTCGGTCCGAACGGATACGATGGCGTATGGTTGGAAGGTGAACACGGTGCTGTCGATGCGTCGCGAATCGGCGATCTAACGCGGGCATGCGACCTCTGGGGAATGACCTCTATCACACGTGTCAACCGCAACGACCAAGGACTTATCTATCGCACATTGGATTGCGGTTCAATGGGCATTTGTGTCCCGCATGTCAACACAAAAGCGGAGGCACAAAACGTTGTAGATGGTGTGAAGTTCGCACCGATTGGACACCGTGGGATGTATACCAGCCGCCAAGGCTACGGTGTGGACGACTATTTTGATGTCGCCAACTCGCAAACGCTCGCCATTGTTTTGATTGAAGACATCGTCGCGGTTAACAATCTCGACGAAATTCTCACCGTTGATCATATTGATGTATTTTTCGTTGCACCGTCGGACTTAGCAACCTCTATGGGGCATATCGGGAATCTGACCCACCCAGATGTCCAGAACACAATAGATTCCGCGCTTGCACGTATCCAAGACGCGGGGCGGGTTGCTGGCACCTTGACACTCGATGCTACAGTTGAGAAATATGTTAAAGCAGGCGTGCGGTTTCTGATGACAGGCGTTGGCGGATGGATTACATCCGGAGCAGCGGCGTTTAAAGAACGGGCAGAGGACGCTAAATCCTAACAGACTTAACCTACCAAGCATTCTGTTTTCTTATCGGCGCGGTTTTTAACCGCGCATTTTCATTGGATCCAAAACAACTATGCCAAAAAAGTTATCCCGCCAGATGCCTCTCTCCCCTGCCAGACTGAACCTGTCGGATAGGTATGCTCCTCGACGAACTCCGGATACATCTCAAGTCCCCAACCCGGGACTGTCGGCGTAACATAGGCACCATTGCGCACCTGAATTGGGTCCAGGAAAACGTCCTCTTGTAAGAAGTTGAGGTATTCAACAACCTGTGTTTCCGAATGCGCAGCAACGCAAATTTGATCCCAAATGGCGTAATGTTGAATCATGTTACACAACCCGATGCCACCCCCGTGTGGGCAGACGGGAACATCGTATTTTGCCGCCATCAAGATGACTCCGAGGACATCGTTGACACCTCCGAGCCGCGTCGCGTCAATCTGGCAGTACTGGATCGCGTCATTCGTGATTAACTGTTTGAAGATGACAGGCGATGGCACCTGCTCCCCTGTAGCGACACCAATACCGTGTTTCTCTAAGGCGCGTGCGATCTTCACAAAGCCGAGGACATCATCGCGTGCCGTCGGTTCCTCAATCCATGTCGGTTGAAACTGTGCTAATTCTTCCATATAGGCGATTGCTTCATCGACACCCCAAATCTGATTTGCGTCGAGCATCAAACGTGCGTCTGGACCGATTGCTTCCCGAATGAAGGCGAGACGTTTCTTGTCAAAGTCCAGATCCTGTCCGACCTTCATTTTAAAGCAGTCCAGTCCTGCGGCTTTTACTTGATTGATTGTCTCAATAATCTGTTCGTCCGTCAAACCGAGCCATCCCGCGGTGGAATACGCTTTCGGTCCCTGTTGACGGAGTTTCTGCTCACGGACTTCTCGACTATCCCAGTGTGTGTTAAGAATTTTCTCTGCTTCATCAGGTGTCAGGGCATCGCGCAGGTACCGCCAATCAATACACTGCACGATCTTCTCCGGCGGCAAATCGACAAGGAGTTTCCAGAGTGGTTTATCCACGAGTTTCGCCCAGACATCCCACATTGCATTGACAATGCTTCCGATCGCCATCCGGTTAACACCGTCAGCAAGCCAGCGCAACTGGTGATGATCAACGAGAAGTCTGTGGAACGCGCCCGGATCGTCAACGAAAGTCTGCATCTCCATCCCGGTAACGAGTTGGGCAAGATCCTTGACTCCGTAAGCGATCCAATCGTTTCCAGCACCAGCGGTGAAAGCAACAGAAATGCCGCGATATCCTGTGCTTGTTTCAAGTGTTGTTAGCACTGCGGAATAATTCGGTTTTTTATGAAAGGGGTCGGAGCCGAGTAGCGTATCCGATGTGGGGACGCGTAGATCAACAACGTCAACTTTTACGATTTTTCCTAAACTCTCCATGTTGCTTGACTCCTTTTTCGACAGAGTATATAATAGATGAATGTCAAGTACCCCCGACTGAAGTCGGGGGCTTGCGAAAGAGCGTTTAGCTCCAGCAAGCCTGTTGCAACAACGGGTTTCTCGTTTCATAGAGGATGGTATCCCAGACCTCTCCACGAAGGGCGCAAGCCGCCCTGTGTAAGATATTCAATGCCGCGTTGTGGTCGCGGTCGAGTTTCAAGTTTCCACAGGATTTACAATGGAACACACGCTCGGACAACTTCAGTTTCACAGGCGATTTCTGACAGCATTGCGAACAGGTTTGACTCGTATGGTGGGGTGGCACTTGATGGAAATGTTTGCCATCGCGCTTTGCTACCCAACTGCCCCACTCAAAGAACATACCCCAAGACGCGTCAGAAATAGACTTCGCAAGGTGTCTGTTCTTGACCATATTGCTGGGCTTGAGTTTCTCGGCAACAACGGCATCGAAATCTTTGTGGTGAAAAAGTTTGGTGACGGTCTTGGCGATAAAATCAAGACGTTGACACGCCACAATATCTGCCTGTTTCGCCAATGCGTCCTTTGCCTTATACCAGCGTTTACTTCGGTATTGCTTGCGCGAAAGGTCGCGATGAAGGTTAACAAGTTTACGCTCCGCTTGGCGATAAAAGCGCGGATTCTCTTCGGTTTCACCCTCAGAGGTCGTCAGAAAGTTGTGTGTCCCAACGTCTACACCACAAGCAGACTTTGGAACACATTTCAGCGTGTCAGGCACTTCACAAACGATAACGCAATACCAGCCGCGTGCCGTCTTTTTCAACGTGACCTCTTTCGGGTCTCCGATGAGCGGACGGTGTTGGCGGATCTTGACTTCACCGAGTTTCGGAACTTTCAATCGGTTATACCGAGTGCCTGTTTCACGGATAGGGGTCTGACGGACACGTCTAAATGTACCTGTCGCTTTATCCTTAACTTTGTGTTTGCGCAGACTCCACGTCAGAGAACGGACAGAACCTTTGAACTTTGGGTAGCCTTTCTTTTTTGCTTTCGGGTCTTTGCATCTACCAAAAAAGTTATCAATGGACTTATCCACACGCTTTATTGTCTCAACCTGCATATCCTGCGGGTGATTCCTATAATGCGAGTTTTCACGCAGTTTGCGCAGATGTGCCTGCTGGTCATAACGCGACATCGAGATACTTCCATAGTTCCACATCTGCGAACGCATCTGGAGCATATAGTTTTGCAACTGCTTCTGATGGCGGAACTCCGAAAAAAGCCAACGTTCCTCTGTTTTCGTAGGCTTCGCAAGGAACTTGAATGTCATTTTCATGATTTTTCACGTATCACGCCTTTAACCCCTGTATAGTGGGTGGGACCGACACGTTACCAAGCGGTAACGCTATACATGTCGGTCCAACGTGATACATATATTAAACCACATTTTGCTGAGAGTGTCAAGTGTTTTTCCAAAAAAACGCTGTGGTCTCACACACGAGGGCGGATTTTCCTCCCCCGAATGAATTCGAGGGTTTCCAATCCGTAAAAAGAGATGAAAATCTATACTAAATTTGGCGATTCTGGAGAGACTGCGCTTTATGGGGGAACGCGGTTAGGGAAAGATGAACCGCGCATTGAGGCGATCGGTACTGTTGACGAACTGAATGCTTATATCGGTTATGCGCAGACGCTTGTTTCGGATGCCGATCTTTCCAAACTCATGGCGCGGATTCAGAATCACCTTTTTGATGTCGGTGCAGATTTGGCAACGCCAGCGACACATACGAAAGCTTCTGAATTCCGCATACCGGCGAATTTCACGGCAGAAATGGAAATCGCAATAGATACACTTTCTGCGGAACTTCCGCCGCTGACGAACTTTATCCTGCCCGGTGGATGCACCGCTGGTGCTATTTTACATATCGCGCGCGTGGTGTGCCGTCGAAGTGAACGGTGTGTCGTTCGTCTCGCACGCGAAGCGGAGGTCAACCCTGAGATAATCCGAAGTTTGAACAGGCTTTCGGACCTCCTATTCATTCTTGCTCGCGCGGTAAACTGCCGTGCGCAGACTCCAGAACCGATTTGGGAATCACAAGCAAATTCATAAAAAAGTATTGTATTATATCGTATGATTTGATAGGATTGGAAGACTCTAAAATTTTACTATTTTTATTTTAAAGAGGAGACAAAATAATGAACTTGAAATTGGCAAATTTATTCCTGATAATTCTCATCGCCCTTATTGCACTCGCAGGTTGTGAGCAGGCACAAAGAGTAATGGTGGATGGCATGCCATCAGCAGATGCCACCATGGATGAGACGATGACTGACATGGAAAAGGTTCCAGTGAGTTTAGTCTGGTTGGTTGACTACCCAGAAGGCGCAAAGGATGTGTACCTTGAGTGGATTGCCTCCGTTGCTCCGACACTGCAAGCCCCCGCAGAGGTCAATCGGATAAGATCTTACGACAATAATGAGGAGACGACTCCACACCGGTTTGTTGAGTTTGAATTTGACAGTTTTGTTGATGCGATGATGTATATGAATCGTCCAGAGATAGCTGCCGTTTTTGAAGACCTTCCCAACCACGCGACTCAAGTGAGCGCACACACGTTTATTGAGCGTTCTGACTACGCGAAAATCGAGGGAGATGATTGGCCAATTAAAGGTGTTATTTTTGTTGACTATCCCCTTGGTGGAAAAGCAGCATATCTGGAATGGGTTGCTTCCGTTTCTTCTGCATTGGTCGGGCCCCCTCAGGTGAAAGCAGTATCCTCTTACGACAACTACAATGGTGAATCTCCACACCGGCTTGTTGTATTGGAGTTTGCCAGCCAAGAAGATATTGATGTTTATGAAGAGTTAGAAGATATTATGGCGATTGAAGCTGAACTCGACAACCAAGCGAGCAGCTGGGTACTGCATACATTTGAGTTGCGCTCGGATTACATCAACGAATAATATTCTATCATTGATCGTTTTTTGTAGGCGCGCTTTCCGAGCGCGCCTCTCTTTTTTAAATCTCACCGTGCGTGTCCTGGACCCCTGTATTTCCTACCGAACGCCAAACTATGGGGTTCCTCAAAGGGTCGGAACTGCACCATATCCGCGATCTCCTGAAGCCGTGCTAATACTTCCGAAGGCAATGGACCTGCTTCAACAGCACGAACATTCTGTTCAACTTCCTCTACTGACCTCGCCCCTACCAACACGGTAGAAATATCGGGATTGGATATAACCATACGGATACCTACCTCTGGAAGCGAGAGTTCGATCTCATCCAAAAACCGGTAGAGTGCTTTGAACTGTTCCTGACGCGGGCGACTCAGCCACCATGCCCCCGTCTCTACTTCGGCGTGACGGCGTGACAATGCGCCCTGCTGTAAGGGAGCACCGATGACAATTCCCATATTCTGTCGTTTCGCTTCTGGAAAAATTGAGATTGCCGCTTCACGCCAGAGTAGGCTATAGTTTTGCGCTGCCAGCACCACATCGTAGACCCCTGTTGCCATAATCGCGGGGAGTTGGTGTGCGGTTGTGCCGCCTAACCCTGTGAAACGAACAATTCCTTCCTCTTTGAGTTCCGCTAACAACTCACAGACCGGTCCATCAAATGTTTCGTGGCTTGTCCACCAATCGTATTGTCCGGGACGATCGGGTTCATGCACCATCAAAATATCAATCGTATCCCTTTTCAGCACGCGTAGACTTTCTTCAACCGACTGACGTAAGAGTTGTTTATCCTTTGGATCAAAGGGTTGAGGTCTACCACCGATTTTCGTGGAAAGATAGTGCGGTTGTAGCACGCCATCCAAGGCTTCCCCAACGACCTCTTCACTGTCGGCGTAGTTCGGTGCAGTATCGACGTAATTGACACCGAGTTCCAGTGCGCGTCGGATAGCGTTACGTCCGTCGGCGCGATTCCTACCACCAGCCGTTGAGACAAAGAGTCCACCCATCCCTAAAACACTCACTTCAAGCCCTGTCCGCCCAAGAATTCGTTTTTCCATGATCATTGCCCTGCCTATCTTTGTAAAGTGGATACATCGGTAAACGAGAGTTTACAATAGATTTCGGCGAGGGTCAACATCAAAATCTATTCTTATTGCGACCAAGGGTTTCAGTCCATTGCTTTCGCAACTGCGACGAGATCAAGGACATTGACGATCCCATCACTATTAACGTCCGCTGGATTTTCTTCTCCGACCTGATTGAGATGACTTGTAACAAACGTTAAATCGTTAATGTTTACACGTCCATCGCCGTTGACATCCTCGGGTATTTCGGCGGATCCTCCGGCAATTGCTGTTTCCCATAAGAGAATTGTGCCATCCCAACTGGCACTCGCAAGAGTTCTACCATCTGATGAGAATGCCAAATCAGTAATCTCTTCTGTATGTCCCACCAGTGTCTCGCGGGGTTGAAGTGTCTTCGTGTCTAAGAGTTGTACCTGATTGTTTTTCCAGCTGCCCCACCCGACGGCAAGATTTATGCCGTCCGGCGAAAACGCAACAGCAGTAACGACATCTGAATATTGCAGTGTTGCTTTATGTTCTCCAGTGTTTGGATCCCATAATCGAAGCGTCTGATCTCGACTCCCGCTTGCAAGTATTTTTCCGTCTGGAGAAAACGTAACAGAATAAACGGGTTCAGTATGTTGCGTTGTAAGGCTATGACGGCGTTGGAGAGTTGGAATATCCCAGAAAATAATCTCGGAGCCGCTACTACTCACAAGCGTCTTACCGTCTGGTGAAAATGCCAGACAAGTCAGTGAACCATGATACTCCTTCAAAACATGACGGAGCTCACCGGTATGGACATCCCACAACCCTATTGTTCCAACGGTGTTACTCCCGCCATACACATTAGCAAGCAGTTTTCCATCAGGAGAAAATGCGACAGCAGGACCACCACCTCTGAGCGTCACGATATGGTGTCCGGTACTGGCAGCCCATAATCGGAGACGGCTGTCATAACCACCACTCGCAAGGAACTTTCCATCAGGTGAAAACACGACAGTTCGAATGTAATCGATGTGGCCTACGGAATGTTCTATATGTTCTCCGGTGCGGGCATACCATAATCGAAGCAGGTTGCCTTTCGTATTCCATAGGTAAATCAATCCGCGGCTGGCACTGGCAACGGTTTTTCCATCAGGAGAAAATGCGACAGTATTGATTGAACTTGTATGTTTTCCAAAAACCTTGCGGGGTTTTCCGGTGGAGGTATCCCACAATCGGAGTGTACAGTCCCAACTTGTGCTGGCTATGGTTCTTCCATCAGGTGAGAATACGATGTCAGTCACATCACTGGTATGTCCTTCAAGAACGCCTCTAAGCTGCTTCGTGTGAGTGTCCCATAGTTGTATCTGTTTGGCTGTCGTGCTTGCTAATGTGTTTCCATCGGGTGAAAACGCGATGACATTAAAGCCTTCTGGGAATTTGGCATCCTCTTCAAGAATAGCAAGCATTTCACCGGTGTGCATATCCCGGAATTGAATCGTTCCGTCATCACTACCACTCGCGAGTGTCTTTCCATCTGGTGAGAGGACCACAGAATTAACGTCATCTCGGTGTTCTTCAAGGATACATTTAAGTTCGCCCGTGTGCGCATCCCATAATCGAATTGTGTGATCTTCACTTCCACTAATGAGCGTCTTTCCATCCGCAGAGAACGTGAGGGCAAAAGTCCATCCCGTGTGTCCAAAAAGTGTATCTTGAAGTTGTCGATTCGTTAAGTTCCACAACTGAATCGGATAGTCGGGCCATCCGCCACTGCTGGCAAGCATTGTGCCGTCTGGCGAGAACGTGAGAACTAAAATTTCCTCGTCTCCGTCAAGCGTATCACGGAGTTTTCCGGTATCTGTATCCCATAACCGAATGACGTGATTTGGCGAATAGCCGCTGCTTGCTAAGGTGCTGCTATCGGGTGAGAATGCAATCGCCTGAACGTAATCTGGTTCTTCAGAGAGAAGGTTAAGTTCGGTATCAGTGGATGCATCGTAGAGCCATACGCCTATAGAAGTTGCTACAGCAAGTTGAGTGCCGTCTGGCGCGTAGGCTATATCATTTATGTAGCCTTTACCGAAGCGCGCGATTGCCCCTTCCGGCAGCCCCATCTGTGTATAACCCAGCGCGAAACTGTTCGGCAAAAACGATATAAATAGGACTTACGCAATAATGTTTGACATACCCTCGTAGAACGGGTAACATGTTCTGTGAGGAGGTTTCTAAAAATGGTGAGACCGACACGTCTTGATTATTGTCAATATTTACTCAGCACGCCTATCAACTATACCCTGACGCATTTTGCGGAACATTCTGAGAGTTTCAGTCATGATCAGCTCAACCGGTATCTCGCAGGAGACCGTCTGATGCCGCGCCTGCTTTGGGAACACGTCAAAAATGACATCGTGTTGGATCCCGATGGATATCTTATCTTTGATGACACCGTCATTGATAAACGCTCTGCTAAGAAGATCGCACTTGCTAAGAGACAATACAGTGGCAATGCTGGCGGTGTTATCAACGGTATTGCTATTGTTACGTGCGTCTATGTCAATGCGAAGTTAGACCGATATTGGCTCATTGATTATCGTATCTACGATAAAGAGGGCGATGGTAAGTCGAAGTTGGATCATGTCCGAGATATGCTCTCGGTCTCGGTAGACTCACGGGACATCGTTTTTTCAACAGTGTTGATGGATGCTTGGTATGCGAGTAAATCTCTGCTCCTTTACATTGAAAATCTTGGGAAGACGTATTATGTTCCTTTGAAATGTAATCGTCTTGTTGATGATTCTGATGCTCAGAAACCGTATCAACGTATTGATGCTTTACACTGGACAGACGCAGAAGAAAGATCAGGCAAACGCGTGAAACTTCATAGGTTTCCGAGAGATCACAAGGTGAAAGTTTTTCGGGTGGCGTCTTCTCGACGCACGGATTATGTTGCGACTAACGACTTGAGTCAATCCGATGTGTCCGTCGTGCGACAGGTGTGCGGCGTGCGCTGGAAGATTGAACAACTTCACCGTGAAACGAAACAACTTACCGGTTTGGAAAGATGCCAGTGTCGTCTCCCGCGTATTGTTCGCAATCATATTGCCTCAGCTTTTCTTGTTTGGGTTCACCTAATGCGTAAGGCTTATCAAACAGGTAAGACGCTTTATCAAGTCAAACATGGGGTACTTTCTGAATACCTCTGTCAACAACTCAAATCTCCTATGATAAAAATCGCTGATGCGTAAGTCCTAATAAAGACCAGTAGCAACACAGGGGTAAAAAAGGTTCTCTTTTTCATGTGTGAGGTGCCTCTCTTTCAAGCAATACAGTTTCCTTATAACAACTTCAGCAATTTATGTGCCAACATCTGGGACACTAAATATGTTGCTGTGTCCAGTCTCAAAGCGGGTAACTTGCACAGAAACGGGCAAGTCCATATTCGCGATGCACCATACAGGGCATCCACACACCCCAAAGTTGAAATTTGTTTGACACTGTCCGCTAAATGTGATAAATTGATTGTTAACTCTAATTGATACAATTTCACGGATAGATTTGAAACCTGTAGATAACAGGAGGGTAGGCGTATGAGTGATTTACAGTTGCAACAGTACCTTTTTGACGTGCAAGGCTACCTCGTCATCGAGAATGTCTTGAGTCCAGAAGAGATTGCGGCACTCAATCAATGTGTTGACGAACAACAACTTCCCACACCGGGAAAGGTCCAAAGGTTTGGAAGTGCCCCAGATGGCTCCGGGTTTTTGCAGTGGGGGAAACCGCTTTGCGATTTACTCGACCATTCCAAGATTATGCCGATACTTCAATTCCGTCTGGGCGATTGCTTTCGACTTGATCGAATTTACGGGATGTATATGCGGGAAGGAATGCCGCGCGGACATTTACATGCCGACTACGGTGCGACTTCTCCAACGGCAAGAGCGAAGCCAGGGGAATACTACTCTTTCCGAAACAATGAGATCCACAACGGGTTCGTCGTTGTGACGTGGAACCTCGCAGATACCGGACCGGATCACGGTGGGTTCTGCTGTATTCCGGGGAGCCATAAAGGCAATTTCAAGCTACCACAACAGATAGCTGAAGCACCCGAAGCAGCACCCTGTGTCGTCATTCCGGAGGCTCCTGCCGGTTCAGCAATTTTGTTTACTGAGTCACTGACACATGGCACAGCGGCATGGAACGGCAAACACCAACGCAGATCCCTTCTGTATAAGTATTGCGTTTCACATATCGCTTGGACCTCGCGGCGTGTTACCCCACCGGAGGATATAGAATTAACAGAGCGTCAAAAAATCCTCTTCCGTGAACCTGCCGACCCGTACCGTCACTTCCCCTCGTTGTTTGATGCAGCATAGTAGAAAACAGAGGTAAACGCAACACCGATATGCCAAATTTCACGCAGAACCAGTTACAGAAAATCACAACTGACATCTTTGACGCCGGGGGTGTCCCAAGCGATGAAGCAGAGATTATTGGGGAACTGCTCGTCGCTTCAAATCTCGCAGGACATGATTCCCATGGCGTTATCCGCATTCCGCAGTATATTGGACTCATCGAATCTGGATTAATCCAGCCCGGAGCACCGATTGAAATTGAACGTGAGCCGGCTTCACATGCACTCATCAACGGTAATTGGGGTTTTGGACATGTCGTCGCACAGAAAGCAATGTCGCTCGCGATCGAGAAGGCGAAGTCAAGCACAATCAGCGCAATTAGTGTCTATAACTGCAACCATATCGGACGTATTGGAAGCTACCCATTGATGGCGGCTGAAACCGGTATGGTAGGCATTACAATGGTGAACGCGGGTGGAACGGCACTCTATGTCGCTCCTTTCGGTGGAAGCGATGGACGACTCGCAACGAATCCCATTGCGATTGCGACACCGACACGCGAAGGACATCCAATTCTGTTGGACATTACGAGTAGCGTCGTTGCACAAGGTAAGATTCGGGTGGCGTTTAATCGTGGGGATTCTGTACCACTCGGTTGGCTCATCAACAACGAAGGTGAACCGACTCAGGACCCACGAGACTTGATGGAATCTCCACAGGGCGCGTTGTTGCCACTCGGTGGGATTGTTGGACACAAAGGGTATGCTCTCGGTCTGATGATTGACATTTTGGGGGGTGCGTTGTCGGGTGCCGGTTGTAGTGGTTCAGGGAACACTCGTCTCCAGAACGGTGTCCTGATGATTGCACTGGATATTGCTAATTTTACGCCACTTGATGACTTTTATCAGCACGTTGAGGGACTCGTTGCCCACGTGAAAGCCTCACCAATCGCTCCAGGATTCGATGAGATTTTGACCCCAGGTGAAATTGAGGCACGCCAAGCAGAACGTCGTTTGCGCGATGGCATCCCTATTGATGACGAGACATGGCGGCAGATTCAAGAAACAGCGGCGGAGGTCGGAATATCCGAACTTGAATTTTGAGTCAGTTGAAACTACCCGTCCGAACAATCATATTCGATTTTGACTATACGTTGGTAGACTCGGCGCGAGGCACAATTGATGGTGTGAATTTCGCGTTTGAAAAAATGGGTTTGCCGATCGCTTCTGATGACGCGGTGCGTCGGACAATCGGTCTGTCGCTACCGGATATACTGACGGCGTTAGCAGGAGACGCATACACTAAGCATGTCGATGAATTTACCCGTTTGTTTCTCCAACGCGCTGATGAGACGATGGTTGCGTTGGCGGAGTTTTATGCGGGGGTGCCACAGACGGTGAAAGCGTTACGAGGGCTTGGTATTCAACTCGCCATCGTTTCTCAGAAAACTCGTCGCTATATTCAACCGATCCTTGAGAAAGAGAACCTGTTGGAGCCTTTTGAAGTCATCGTTGGGGGTGGGGATGCAACATATAAGCCAGATCCTGAAGGGTTACTGCTGGCGGTTGCCCAAACAGGTAGCGTTCCGGCAAATTGCCTCTACGTTGGAGACAGCGTGACGGATGCTGAAACTGCGCGACGTGCCGATATTGCGTTTATCGCTGTGCTGTCGGGTGTCACGCCACGGTCGGCTTTCGAGGATTACGATATTTATGAGATTCTTGAAGATGTGTCTGGATTATTGGATTTAGAATTTTTGATAAACTCCCAAACAAGGAGTTCTAATGCAAAATAGACACCTTACTATTGGTGAGTACCTTCTAAAAAAACTAGAAAGTTACGGCATTGACCACATCTTCGGTATCCCTGGCGATTATGTAGTCCAGTTCTTCGATCTGATTGAGCAGAGTCCGATTCAACACATCGGCACAACGCGAGAAGAGACAGCAGGATTCGCTGCAGATGCCTACGCGCGCACAAATGGCATGGGGGCCGCGTGTGTGACGTATGGTGTCGGTGGTTTATCTATGATTAACGCTGTCACTGCTGCCTACGCTGAAAAATCACCACTCGTTGTCATTAGCGGTAGTCCTGGGATGAAGGAGCGTACTGAGGGTGCCCTTTTGCACCATAAAGGTAAAGACTTTTACACACAGCAGCGTATCTATGACGAGATAACGGTTGCCTCAGCACTACTTGACGAACCTTTTACTGCCTTTAACGAGATAGACAGAGTGTTGGATGCAGTTTATTGGCATAAGCGTCCGGGCTATATTGAATTGCCACGGGATATGGTCGGTATAGAAGGGACACTCTACCAACGCCCCTCAACGGGCATCCACCAAAGTGACTCGGAAACATTGGATGCTGCTTTAGCGAATGCCATCGCGCTCATAAATCAATCCGAAAACCCTGTCATTTTAGCCGGGGCTGAACTGCATAGATTCGGATTTCGAGACAAATTACTTCGGCTTGCAGAAGAAAAACAGATTCCTGTGGTGACAACGCTGTTGGGGAAATCAGTGATGCCGGAAGCGCACCCGCTCTACTTGGGTATTTATGGGGGTGCGATGGGCAGAGCAGAAATCACAATGCTTGTTGAAACTTCCGATTGTACTATTATGCTTGGTGCCTTCATGACCGATGTCAACCTTGGGATTTACACGGCAAATCTTGCGCGAAGCCGTAGTGTCTATGCCATCTCGGATAAAATCACAGTCGGTTATTCCACTTATGAAGATGTTACTTTCGAGGATTTTATGGATGGCTTGTGTTCTCCGCAACTCGACAAACGCCCCGAAACCAACTTGGAATGGGTACTGGAAGTGGCAGACCCCTTTGTGATGGTCCCTGACCAGGCGTTAACTGTACAACGCTTGTTCCAACAACTCAATCAATTTCTGCGTGATGACCTAATGGTTATCCCCGATGTTGGAGACTGCCTTTGGGGTGCTGCGGATTTACGTCTGCCGGAACACACGGAATTTATTTCTCAAGCCTATTATACCTCAATGGGGTTTGCAATTCCTGCCGCTGTTGGCGCGCAACTCAGCAAACCGAATGCCCGACCAGTCGTGATCGTCGGAGATGGTGCATTCCAAATGACCGGGACCGAGTTGTCAACAACGATCCGCTATGGACTCAATCCGATCATTCTGATTTTAAACAATAAGGGGTATGGCACCATTCGCCCGCTCGCTGAAGGCCCCTTTAACAATATAGAGAATTGGAACTATACACTTGTGCCAGAACTCTTCGGTGCAGGAAGGGCATTTTCTGTTCAGACCGAGGGCGAATTTGACGCTGCTATGAAGACAGCGCTTATCGAGACGCAACATTTTGTCCTGATTGAGGCAGCAATTGACAAATTAGACATGTCGCCTGCGCTTACTCGGTTGGCAGAACAGGTGTCTGAGAAAGTTTAATTCTATCTGAATCCTGATGATTCAGGGAATCTTGGGACACTGACTTTCGGCGGTCCGCTCTCTGTTGATGCAGCGGGTAAATTGACGCTGACATGGGGACACTTAAAGCAAGTTGTAAAGTAGTAGGCACAAACCTTAAATAGTTGTCAGTCGTCAGTTATCAGTTAAGTGATGGGTTTGTAACAATCCATCCACTGCTGGAATATCCCAAGAAAGGGAGAATTGCTACAGGAAATTCTCTTTAACCGACAATTGATAACCGATAACCAAAAATAATGTCTGAAAAAACGCGAAACCAAGAAGAACTTTTTATACAACTGCTGGAGAAGGCAGATAACTTATTGACCCACTTGGGGGGATCCTCGGTTCAATCGTCGAGTGCGATGCTTGATGCCCAACTCGATGACTATATCGCTTTTCGATGGCGATCACAGAATGGATTGGGGCATCTTATTCCCGTTAAACATCCGAACCTTGTGGGGCTATCGGATTTGATCGGAATAGAGAGACAGGAGAAGGAACTTGATAGAAACACACGTCAGTTTCTACAGGGTCTGCCCGCTAATCACGTCCTGTTGTGGGGGGACCGCGGCACGGGTAAATCTTCACTCGTCAAGGGGATGCTGGCGCGCTATGTTGACGATGGACTTCGGTTAATCGGTGTCAGCAAAGAGGGACTTGTCCATCTCCAAGAGATGGGTGAAGTGCTGTGGGAGCGTCCCGAACGGTATATACTTTTCTGTGACGATCTCGCCTTCAGCGAAGATGAACCTGAGTATCGCGAGTTGAAAGCGATGTTGGAGGGTGGAATCTCTGCTTGCCCAGACAACATCCTCATCTATGCCACCTCGAACCGTCGGCACTTGATGCCGCGACAGGTCCGCGACAATCGATACCCCCAAAATGACGAGGATGAGTTGTATCCGAGAGAGGCGACAGAGGAAAAGGTCTCGTTGAGTGACCGTTTTGGGCTGCGTCTTGCTTTCCAACGGATTTCACAGGATACCTATTTGCAGATTGTCTCCCATTATGCGCAGAAACAGGGGCTATCGGTTCCGACGAAAGCGCTGCACCGAACCGCGTTGGAATGGGAGGCATCTTCAAGTGGACGTTCAGGGCGCGTCGCGTATCAGTTTGTTATGGATCTCGCTGGACGGTTGGCACTTTCTAAGGCGTCGTCCAGCCAATAGAATTTTTACTACATCGCCGAGCGAGTAGGAAAAATATACAAGTAAATCAAAAAAGGAGATTTTTATGAAAAACCAATTGGTGTTCTCTTTAGCACTCACGCTCCTACTGAGCGGGATGCTCCTAATACAAACCGCAGATGCTGCACCGAAAAAAGGCACATTGCGGATCAGTGGTGATAATACTTGGGTTGCGTTTATCAACGGTGAAGAAGTCGCTGCAAGCGGGAACTGGCAAGTCCCCACGGTTAGTGAATTTGAACTGGACAACGGCTTCGCGCAAATCGCTGTTTATGTCCACGACGCTGAACCCGGTGCCGCAGGTAGAGGCGGTTTTCTCGCCGATATTATCCTTGATGATAAGCCGGATTACATTGGAACCGGTGAAGACGGTTGGCGATGCGATACCGGCAAACTTCTCGACGATCGGAAAGATGGCTGGGAAGAGGTTGATTTCGACGACAGTGATTGGGAAGATGAGCTCGAAATTTATGAGCAGTTCGGAGGTGGTATATGGGGATTTGGTGCTGCAATCATGGAGCAAATTCTCAAGGACCCGGAGTGTGAAGCGAATTGGGTATGGTGTGGTCCGAACGATGCTGAAGACGACATCTATTTCCGATACACCATCGGTACGCTTTCCGTTGAACCGGAAGACAAACTCACTACGACATGGGGTGCTTTGAAAGGTGAACGGTAGACATTGATTTAACGTGTCTAACAAGTGATGTCTCTTTCCCTTTTCAATAGCGGGTGCGGTTTGCTAACCGCACCTATGAACACCTATTGCCCTCAATAACCTCTGCGATTGTCCTGAAAACCGTCTTGATATCCGATGCCTCAAGGCATGAATAAGCTACCCGCAACTCGGTTTCACCGAGTGAGATCGTGCCGATGCCGTGTTCCTCAAGGAGCCGCTGTCGAACTGTTTCGGCGTTCCCGGATTTGAGGTTCAGACACGTGAAATAACCTGCATGGCTCGGATAAACCTCCCAAAGTTCCGCATACTTCGGATCAGACGCTACCGCTTTCACCTTCAATGCGCGTGCTTTGAGAATTGCATAGTTTCGCTGTTTTTGCTCGGCATAATCTGGTGCCTTCATCGCTTCGAGGATAAGCGTTTGAGAGACCTGTGATGCCCCGGAGGTATTTGCTCGAATGAGCCCACTGAATTTTTGTTCAAGCGGTTGCATCGCTACCTCCCCGAGTCCAAAACTGATAAAAGCCACGCGTAGCCCCCACGCATATTCCTCCTTCGTCGCACCATCTATTTTCACGGGTACTACATTCGGATGGCATCCCACCAACAACCCAAACAACGATTCGTGCATAACGGATCCATCGTACCACAATCCCGCGTAGGCATCGTCAATCATAACAAGGATATGGCACCCAGCGTCGGCACGCGCTACAATTGCATCCACAATACGCTGCGCTTCCGTGCGGTTAATCGCGTAGCCGGTCGGGTTGTGTGGAAAATTCAGGAGAACCAGCAATTTTTCGCTGGTCGTGTCGGTGAGTATCTCACAAAAGCCGTGTGTGTTAAAACCTCTTGTAGCGTTGAAAAACAGATAGGTTTGAAGGTCTGCTCCCGCTTTGGTTTGGAAAATAAGCCGATAGTTTCCCCAGATCTTGTCGGGGAGGATGAGCGTATCCCCACTGTCAACGAAAAGTTCGGCGAGTAGACTAAACCCGTGCGTCATACCACTCGTCACAATTGGCAGACTCAGCGTTGTCTCGGCGAGCGAAGGATTCTCTTTCAAAAGATGTGTTTTCCACGCCTCCCGTAATTCGGGTTGACCGAGCACGGGGGTATATCCGTAAATGCCTTCCAACGGTAGTGTTGGCACGAGATTCCGCGAGACGGCGAGATGCATCAGGTTATCGTTTTGTTGCGCGATCGCTCGTGTGGCGTTGAAACGGTGCGCTTTCGTACTCGCCTCCGCCGTTTGGCTTAAGATGCCTTTCGGTAGGTAGATGCGTTTTCCTAACTCGGAGAGTAGTTCAAAAACTGTAGGAGCAGTAGCCCGCATTCGTTCGTTTAATTCAATTGCTATAGGATTTAAGTCTTGCATAGTTCCCAAAGCCGCTAAAAATATAATTGTTGAAGAATTGATGACGTTTAAGCATCTAACAAATCAATAACAGGTGTATAACACACCTCGTTTATAGTCGTGCGATTCATCGCACGTCCAAAACCACAACATCATTCATTAAGTATCATCTCCATGGCAGTGCAATCTAACACACGTTCAACGTAATTCATTGCCAATCTTACTGCAATTGTGGACTGCTACCAACTTAATGTCAACTATTTTCCGCCAAGACCCGTTATGCATTATATACTAACGAAGTGGTTTAAAAATAGCTGAGATAGGTTCAGCAGCGTGCATAAAAAGGAGTCCCTTTTGATGAAAACTAAATTTAAAACACTATGCGAATTAAGCGTTGCCCTCATGATGTGCGGATTGGTGATCTTGATTTACACTGGCTGTGGTGGTGGGGTATCTATCTCTTCCCCGTTCGGATTGACTCCTCCAAATGGTGCCGCCTATAACGATGTTTTCTTTAAGGATTATGGCACGAATCCATTTATTGATACAGAAGATGACCACCTTTCGACATTCGGTATGGATGTTGATACCGCCTCCTATTCCGTCACGCGGCACTATCTCCGAGACGGATATCTTCCGCCACCTGAAGCCGTTCGCGTAGAGGAATTTGTTAACGCTTTTGATTACAATTACCGACCACCATCGGCAGAAGCATTTGCTGTTCATATTGATGGCGCGCCCTCTCGATTTGGTGAAGGCAAACGGCTTCAATTGCTCCGAATTGGTATCCAAGGTCGCGTGGTTCCGGACGAAAACCGCAAAGACGCAATGTTGACCTTCGTGATTGACGTTTCCGGTTCAATGGACATGGAAAATCGGTTGGAATTGGTGAAACGTGCCCTAACGCTTTTGGTTGAACAACTCCGTCCGAGGGATAAGGTTGCTATTGTTGTCTACGGTTCTCGAGCACGAATCGTCCTGCCACACACTGGAATTGAAGGACGTGAAGAGATCCTTGCAGCAATCCGTTCTCTTGTCCCAGAGGGTGTAACAAACGCTGAAGAAGGACTTCGACTTGGATACTCGCTCGCCTTGCGCAATGCACGGGTTAATGGAATCAATCGCATAATTCTCTGTTCGGATGGTGTCGCCAATGTTGGAGAAACAGGAGCTGATGGTATACTCAGCGTAATTCGCTCCCATGTTGAAGAAGGGATCACATTGACAACTCTCGGATTCGGTATGGGTAATTACAACGATGTTCTCATGGAGCAACTCGCCAACAATGGTGACGGTAGTTACGCTTATGTTGATACCCTCAACGAAGCAAAACGCATCTTTGTTGAGAACCTAACAGGAACATTACAACTCATCGCTAAGGATGCTAAAGTGCAAGTTGACTTCAACTCGCAAACCGTCAGCCGTTTCCGACTCCTCGGCTATGAAAACCGTCGCCTCGACCATGAAGACTTTCGAGATGACAAGGCAGATGGTGGAGAAATCGGTTCAGGCCACAGCGTCACCGCACTCTATGAAATTAAACTTCATGAAGGTGCCAATGGACAATTGGCGACTGTCTTCATACGTCACGAGGACCCAGATACCCGTCGCATCTCAGAAATTAACGAGGAAATTTTTACAACACAGTTAAATAAAACATTTGAAGAGGCATCCTCTGAATTTCAACTCGCAGCGACTATAGCGGAATTCGCAGAAATTCTGCGCGAAAGTTTTTGGGCACAAGAAGGAAGTTTAGAAGCGGTATCGCGGAGTATTGAAGGTATCGCACCCCCAATTCACAATGAACAGATGAACGAACTCAGGCATCTCGTAAGTAGAGCAGTTCGCTTTAAGGCATCAGACATCGAATAAATAATAGGATTTACGCGAATTGGTGTAGCACTAAACTTCGCCAATCGCGTCTTGGTGTGCATCCGAATTTTGCGTAAGTCCGAAAATAAAAAAAATAATACGCACGGCGGCAATAGGAGCAAACATGAAAGCATTCCTGAAAAGACTGGTATTTCTCATTATCTTTATTCTTGCAATCGGTGCCGGTATCTGTGTCTATCTCCTCCAAGCCCCTCCGATTGAGCAAAAAAAGGTGCCGAAACTCCAAATTCACACACGGACAGCACTACGCGGAAGACCTACGGTTGACTCAAAGCCGATTGTGTATACCAAAGATGTTTATCGATTTAGTCTGGATCAACAATACATTAGCAACCTGAATAGCGGTAAATTGGAGCGTGAACTTTTATTTAGCGCGGGATTGGCGCATCGCGCAAGATTGAAAACAGACCGTTTGGACGCGTCTTTGAAAACAGGTACGGATTGGCGAAAGATGTTTGCGGATATGACAAAAGACATTCGATTCCGTCCGAGCGCATCTCCTATTGAAGTCTTGCTAAGTGGCGAAGAGTGGCTACTCAGAGATACCACAGGCGCTGCTTATACAGTTGTAAAAACCGATAGCAACGTCGAGGTCTACCTTCCCGATCTAAGAGAGGCGTTTGAGGCAAACAAAACTATGCCAATTTCACTCTCAAAGGACTTGGAAATCTCCATTAAACAGACAAACAGGCGATGGCTCATCAAAGATAACGGATATAAACAGGCTTACAGCGTTGTGAAGGGGGAAGGGAAACTCAATGTCTTTCAGCAATCGAAGTATGAAATTCTGACGTTTCTGTTTGAGGCAGATGCGACATCGCAGAGTTTTCTCGCGCAAGGAAAGTTATCCTCGGAATTGATCCGAGAATTTGTTACGGAGAAGATACCACTATCGCGGCGGGCACAGGTATCAGCACGTGAAGACGGCATGAGTTGGCAGGTAACCAATCCTCCCCTAAAATATACTATCCGAAATGAGAACAATCGATTGAAGGTTTATCTTAATCTTGAGAGTAGATGGCTCCGCATCAAGGTTGATGACACCACAAAAGGGTGGGTGCAAAGTGAGCGTGGTACTATTTTTGAACCACCTCCACCGACGCTTAGTTCACGTCAGCAAGCTAAGGAACGGCTCCTCGTACTCATTGACGACTTAAAAGAGAAAGTCGGATTCTTCCAATGAATATGATAAAACCCAAGGCACTACGTCCGGGTAGCCGTATCGCAGCGATTTCGCTCTCTTGGGGTGGTCCCGGTACTGTTCCCTACCGCTACGAGGTAGGTAAACGTCAATTTGAGGAAGAATTCGGCGTAACGGTTATCGAAACGGAACACGCCTTGCACAATGCAGTCTGGCTTTCCAAAAATCCTGAAGCGCGTGCCGACGATTTAATGACGGCTTTTGCCGATACAACAATTGACGGTATTATCTCAACAATCGGTGGTGAAGATTCTATCCGCACACTCCCATACCTTGATTTGGATCTGATTCGGAATAACCCCAAGGTTTTTATGGGTTATTCGGATACTACTATATCACACGCTGTCTGTTTTAAAGCGGGTCTCGTGTCGTTCTACGGTCCCGCGTTTATGACAGGGTTTGCTGAGAATGGCGGGATGTTTCCGTATATGGTGGATTCCGTCCGACGCACCCTCTTTTCTAACGAACCGATTGGCGTTATTGAACCGAACCGCACAGGGTGGACAGTTGAGTACCTGCCGTGGGAGAACCCTGAAAACCAATCTATTTGTCGAAAATTGAACCCGTGTACCGGTTGGAGGTTTCATCAGGACGAAGGTGTCGTTGAAGGGCAACTTTTTGGGGGTTGTGTTGAGGTTTTGGACTGGCTCCGAGGTACTGACTATTTCCCTTCTGCCACCGATCTTCAAGGCGCAGTTCTCTTCTTAGAAACCTCGGAAGAAGCACCCCCTCCGTCGTTTCTAACGGAGTTTGTGAGATGCCTCGCGGCAATGGATGTTCTCGAAGGACTTGGTGGTATTCTGCTCGGACGACCCGGTGGAGGTGTTGATCCCGACATTTTCCACGAGTACGATGATGCACTCTGTAAAGCGGTTCGCGAGGAATACGGGTTGAACAATATGCCGATTGTTACCAACATGGACTTCGGGCACACCGATCCGATGTTCGTGATTCCGATAGGTATGAAGGTTCGTGTCGATTCCGCGAAGCAAGAGATCGCCATCAACCAAGCAACGGTTATCAAAAACTGAGAGAAAGAAGTTAGCCAAGGCATATAGCAATGCAACAACGGCGTATTGCGGATTTGACAAAATACCGCGTCTTGCCAAGGAGTTCTGACCGCACGCTTGCGCTAAATTAAAAGATGAAGATTCTTTTCCTATCGCCGACCGTGCCATTCCCACTCACCGATGGCGGACGCATTCGGGTGTTTAACCTCCTCAAACAGATTGCCACAAAAAGCGATGTGACACTGCTCGCCTTGGAGACGCAACCGTCAGACGCGGAAGGCATTGCACAACTCCAGCAGTTAGGCATTCAGGTCCACCTCATCCCAAACGCGCCGACACTCCCACCCGTATCGTTTGGCACGCTCCTTAAAGCGTTTCTTAAACGACAACCGATCACTGTTGCGCGCTACGATCTCCCCGCCTATCGTCAGAAGTTCAAAGAATTAGTCGAAACTGGAAGTTTTAATCTTGTCCATTACGAGATGTTTCACACGGCGCAGTTCCATACAGAAACGCGCCTTCCGGGTGTGCTTTCACAACAAAACGTCGATTCTGCGATCTGGCGACGACTCTGTAGTGAAACCGCCAATCCGTTCTATAAGTTCGCGTATTGGACGCAGCAACTTGCATTTCAACGGTATGAGCGGGTGCTAAGTCCGAAATTCGACGCGGTGACGTGTACTTCTGACATCGACGCCGCCGTATTCCAGCGACACTGTGCCAGAGATGCTATTGAGATAATTCCGAACGGTGTTGATGTTACACACTATCAGCCCGATTCTTCCGCTGAAGTCTCGGCACATCTTATCTATATTGGGAGTATGGACTGGTACCCGAACGAGGACGCAGTCAGTTTCTTTGTGGATGAGGTTTTGCCCCGGATTCAGGAGAGTATCCCCGATGTTAGATTTTCGATTGTCGGTGGAAATCCATCGGCACGTGTCCAAAAGTTGACGGAGAGAAAAGGAGTCATTGTCACCGGACGGGTACCGGAGATCAAGCCCTACTTCGCTGAGGCGACGGTTTTTGTCGTGCCGTTGCGTATCGGGAGCGGCACCCGCCTGAAAATCCTTGAGGCGTTGGCGATGGGCAAGGCGATTGTCTCTACCTCTGTCGGTGCGGAGGGGTTGGCTCTCAAAGATGGCGAGGAGATTTTTATCGCTGACGAACCCACCGTCTTTGCCGATGCGGTCACCCGATTGCTCACAGATGCATCGCTTCGTCGTCGGATCGGTGAAAATGGGCGCGCTCGTGTAGAACGAGATTACGATTGGCGAAGCATCGGTGAGAAACTGCATACCCTTTACACCAAAATTCTTGACTAAGATCAGTAGGTGCGGTTTCCCAATCGCCCTGATTCAGAATTTGTTCCGTTAGTGCCAAACGGTACCATTTTTCTTCAAAAAGCGCGGAATTCTACAGAATTGAAAGTTGAATATTCCCAACCGCAAACTCGAAAAGTTGATTTCCCTACTCAGATGTGCTAATATGTAACAACTTGAACGAAACCCTCCAGTCTCAATAATAAACCACTTAAAAGGAGCAATACTATGAAAGTTTTTATGTTAACTTTGGCGGTCACCCTTCTGCTGATGAGCACCACCTTAGGGATTGCGGGTGAAGATCCAGATTTAGTGGCATACTACCCGTTTGATGGTAACGAGGAGGATGCATCTGGAAACGATAACCACGGCGAAATTACTGGCGGATCCAAATGGGTTAAAGGCAAATTTGGAGACGCTATCGAACTTGACCCAGCGGCTTATGTCGAGATGCAAGCCTCTGACTCTCTCCACGGCGACTTTTTCAAAGCCGACCCGTTCACAATTTCCGCTTGGATTCAGCCGAATTTCGACGGGACCACGTGGGAACACATCTGGCGGAGTCTACCGTCCGCTTCTGGACACAACACCTTATTCATTAACAAGGACCAAGGACTCATCTCTTGGCGCGGACGGGTCGGTGGATGGATGGTCCTGTGTCAAACCGACGGGGGGATCGTCGAAGCGGATAAGTGGATACACATAGCCGTCACAAGCGATGGCGATAAATACAAAATTTATGCCGATGGCGAGGTAGCCGCCGAGATGGACTTTCAAGAAACTGACGGCGGGAACATCACTTACCGCATGGGTGGTTCCGGTGGCGAAACGTTTGCTGGTTTAATGGACGATTATGCAGTCTTTTCCCGTGCGTTAGATGAAGACGAGATTAATCTGATAATGGAGAGTGTTGAGACGTTCCTACCGGTTGAACCGAAAGGTAAACTGGCGACACAATGGGCAGACCTTAAACGCTAATTCCATATCCTATAGGTGCGGTTTTTTTAGGGAAACACCCCCGCAAAAACACCGCACAGGCTTCTCAAGAACGCTTCCGTGCGACACTGGCGAGGTTTCTGTGGGAAACACCCCGCAAAAACACCTCGCCTACTGACAACCGAAAACTGAAAACTATTCTCCAGAGGAAACGAACCATTGCCAAAAAAGAAAACCGAAACAGATATAATCCAACCTACACTCTTTCCACCCGAGAACGATGAGCACTTAGACCTCCCTACCCTTGAAAATTGGCTATTGGATGCAGCAAATACCATCCGAGGGGCAAGCGATGCCCCAAAATTCAAGGATTTCATCCTACCTCTCATCTTCTACAAACGTCTCTCCGATGTGTTTGATGACGAATTTGCGAAACAGATTGAAGAATTCGGTGATGAGGAATCGGCACGGGCAATCATTGAAGCAGATCACGAGGATGCCCTCACATCAGGACGGAATCCAATCGTTCGTTTTTACATCCCGCAGGAATATCATTGGGAAACCCTTCGTAACTACCCCGCCGATGGTCATCTGGGAGAGTTTGTCACTGATGCAATGCGCGAGATTGCCCGTCTTAATCCACTGCTGCAAGGTGTCCTTGATGTTAAGGATTTCAACGAAAGCCAGAGTGGACAACGGACGCTCGACGAGGAACGACTGGAGGCGTTAATTGAAGTGCTAAGCCGCCATAGACTCGGACTGCAAGACACAGAGCCTGATATTCTCGGTCGTGCGTACGAGTATCTTCTACGAAAATTCGCTGAGGGACAGGGACAGAGCGCAGGCGAGTTCTACACACCGAAAGAGGTCGGGTGGTTAATGGCACGCCTCACTAACCCTGAACCTTACACTACCATTTACGACCCTGCGTGCGGCTCCGGCGGACTGCTTATCAAACCCCGTCTGCTGTTTGAACAGACGCATCCAGATGAAAAGAGCCAAGCACCTCAGATATACGGACAGGAGCTAACCCCCACCACCTACGCCATGGCGAAAATGAATGCTTTTCTACACGATTTCATCGGCGCGGATATTCAGATCGGAGACACCTTCCGTAATCCGCGTTTTGTTGCGAACAACTCATCGCTGAAACGATTTGACTATGTACTCGCCAATCCGATGTGGAATCAGAAGGAGTATAACGACCCTTTTTACGAGAACGACAATTGGAACAGGTTCACTTACGGGATCGCACCGGGTTCCTCAGCCGATTGGGGATGGGTGCAGCATATTCTTGCGTCTCTAAAAGAAAACGGTCGCGCCGCGATTGTGCTGGATACCGGGCCGGTCTCTCGCGGTTCTGGGAGCAAGAACAATGACCGAGAACGCGATATTCGCAAAAAGTTCGTTGCGGAAGATCTCATCGAAGGTGTGATACTTCTACCTGACAACCTGTTTTACAACACAAGCGCGCCGGGTATCGTTTTGATGCTGAACCGCAATAAACCAAAAGAACGCAAAGAGCAGATACTGCTTATCAACCTCTCTCAGCATTTCAAGAAAGGAAAGCCGAAAAATATCCTCACCGATGATGCCATTGATGCCGCAACGGAGGTTTATCAAGCGTGGGAGTCTTGTGAAAAGTTGAGCAACGTTATTACGCTTGAAGATGCACAGAAAACCGATTACAATCTGAATCCGTCCCAGTTTGTAGATGTGGGTGACAAGGTTGAACACCGTCCGGTGAATGAGATTTTGGCAGACTTAACAGAAGCGCGCATCGCTCGCGAAAAGGCGGATAGGACGTTAGAAGATGTGTTGGCACGACTTGGATTGAATGAAAAGCATTAAAAACCCCAGAATGGTACGGGCGGTTTCCTAAATCTTGAATTAACAGCATATATATGCTATCATGACAATAGTAACTTATCAAAAGCAGGGCTTACGTAGCTTCCTTTGCTGGTGAGGTTTGAAACCTCGTCAGCGGCGTGTGCACGTAAGTGGTGATAAGAAAATTGCGTAAGTCCTAAAAAGACTATTGGGTTGAATATTAACTCACATCAAACAACACCTGATAGGAGATGAAAATCCATGACAATACTCGGTTTAGTATTCACAGCATATAACATTGTAGGCACTGGATTTTCTATTGCTGGTGGTATTAACCCAGCCATTAAAAAATATTACAAAACTACTGCAGAGGAACTTTTCAAAAAGTCTTTTGATAAGGTAGTTAAGCAATACGCGTCTGACTTTGCTGATCTTACTGATCCAAAAACGGTTAAAGTGGATGACCATACACTTGATAACGTTATTGCTTCACTTAAAGACGATGATATAGTCCAGCTCACACAATTAAAACAAAGTGAAAAAATCGCGAAAATCACAACGCTCTTTCGTCATTGTATTATCGTTCCAAAACGTCAATTAACTGATAAAGATTTTGAACGAAGAATTCGCCCTGTTATTGAAAGGGTGATTATTGATTTTTATGCACAACTTCCATTCAATCAGGGAGCATTCAATCAAATTGTCCTTGAATATATTCAAAACAACATAAAGAATCAAGATGATGCCCACACGATGTTAACTGAATTGTCAAGTAAAATCGGCGATGTGCAAATGGAAGTTACTCAACGTTTAACCGAGGATATCCAAGCCATCAAGGACGACACCGAAAAAATTAAGAATGCTAATAAGGAGATTAAGCAAACGACGGATGCGACTTTAGATGCAGTTCGTGGAGTTCAATCTCAATTCAATGTAAATATCTCCGATTTAATAAAAACTGAAGTCGCAAAAGAACATCATGCAGAAATAGACAATGCTCGAAACTTACTCAAAAGTCACAAACCTACGACTGCTCTTGAGTTATTAGAAACTCTAAAAAAACGAACATGGAAAGATGCTTCGGATGATCTAAAGTTTAGTATTCTAACTAATATGGCAGTTGCTCAATTTGCCCTAAAGAACGAACAAGAAGCTGCAAAGTTGTTGGTTGAGGCACATCAATACAATCGTGAGGACGAAAGGGCACTTTCTAACCGTGCTTTGGCTCATCTCTTATTGGGAGAAACAGAATACGCTGCAGACTACGCAAAACAGACACGGGAAAAGAATCCTTCAAATACGGATGCTTACGTTATTCTCATTGGAATTTCTACTGAGGAAGAACCACTTGATGAAGTAATTGCTAAAGTCCCTGACTATTTGCACGATTCCCCACAAATTGCTTACGCTATCAGCGAATTAGCAAAGCAACGTGAGAATTTTGAAGCAGCAAAAAGATGGGGCGAAATCATGGTGTCACAAGACCAGGAAAACGCTCCTGACTTCAAGGCTGCTTTCGCAACTATCTTGATTAATCAAGTATTAGAAGATAATCTTGCAGTGGGGACCAGCCAACTTTATGAGTCACAAAAGGGACAATTACAACGTGCAATAGGATTTCTTAATGAGGCGTGGGATTGTGTTTCCAAAACAGAATTAAAGGATTATAGAGCAGATTGGATCATTAACAGAGGAATTGCACATTTTCACCTTGGCGAGTTGACGAAAGCAACAGAAGACCTTGATACTGCCTTAGAAATTGAAAAATCAAATCCAATTTTAATAAAAAATCGTGCGTTATTAGCTTTTGAGTGTGGAGATATACCAAAGGCTGTTGAACTCTTGGAAAAAATCCAATCCGCACCGGAAGTACCTGAAGCACCAATTATACTTGCTAACATCTTATTCGCGAGTGAACGTTTAGATGAAGCAATAACAAAACTTAACGATTTTTTGCAGACAGACTTGTCTCCAGAACTTCGAGAAAAAGCAAGCCATTTGCTCATTGATGTTTATATTGCTGATAAACGTTTTGATGATGCATTAGAAATTTCAATAGCGATGCGCGAGCCAACGCCAATGAGCATAGCGAATCTTGTTGATGCTGCTCGCATTTATAGTGCTAATGAAAAACGCGATGAAGCAATTGCTCTACTCAAAGAAGCATACAACTATGTTCAGGATGGCGCAGAATTTCTTGATATTGTAATGTTGGCTGACCAACTCTACATCCATGAACGATTTAAAGAAGCTGCTACGCTTTACGAGAAACTTGCTGACACGAACTTGAATTCTGAATTAACACAGTGGTTAATCAAAAGTTACTATGGCGCAGGAGAAATCGGGAAAGCACTTGAGATATGTCAGAAACTTCGTGAGAAATATGGACCACTTAAAAACATCTCCGAGATGGAGGTTGTGATCTATGAGGAAATCGGCAATATGAGTCAAGCCGAAACGGTGTGTAAGGACTATTTGAAAAAATTTTCTAATGATACTGGTATGCGAATCCGTCTTGGTATGATTCTTTTTCGATGTAATAAAGAAGAAGAAATTGATAATGTGTTAGAAAGTTTTCCTGATTCCAAGAATTATTCTTTCCTCGAGAATCTTTCTCTGGAAGTATGCGTTCAATTCGCCCAATTACATCAAATAAGATTACAACCGGAAAAAGCACTGAAGATAATATATGAAGTCCGTAGAACGCATTTCGATAAACCCGATGCCCACCTTAGATATATCGGTATCTTCTTTTTAGTTGAAAAGGAAATTTCTGAGGTGCTAAATTCTACTCAAGTTCAAGAGGATACAGCGGTCAAAATCAACATTTCTGACGAAGACTATTGGTATATCATTGAAGAACGTGTAGATGCAGATATCAAACGCGACGAACGTGATGTGAATGATCCATTTGTTCAACAATTGCTCGGAAAAGAGAACAATGCCGTGATAAGGATTGGGGAAAAGACTGTAAAAATTGTTGATATCAAGAGTAAATTCTCTTATGCCTTTCAAGAGAGTTCTCGTAAATACAAGCACCTGTTTCCAACAGATCAAGGTATGGAAACAGTTAAATTGAACAATTCTGCAGAAATCGATGATAAAGAAAGATTTCAACCGATATTTGATAAGATTGATCAGCAACAAGAACACTTTGATCGAATTGAAAAACTATACAAGGAAGAAAACATAACAATCGGTTGTTTTACTAATTTAGTGGGTAGCAATAGTTTAAATACATGGGGTTCCCTCATGGGTAACCCTGAATTAGGGATTAGGTGTAGTATTGGGGGTATTGAGGAAAGAAGCAGCATCCTTAACCGACTTAACCATTCCAAACCTAAACTTGTTGTAGATATTATTTCCCTAATCACTTTACACAGTTTGGATGCTGCGGATATTGTAGTCAGCGCATTCGGAAAATTATGCATTGCCCAATCAACTATTGATGAACTACAGAGTATTATCAGGGAAAGAGAGGGAATGTGGTCTAAACGCGAGGGAATGGTAGTTGGTAAAAAAGGAAATCGGTATGTAAAGCAAATTATCAATCCTGAAGAAATGAAGCAGGGAATAGAATATCTAAAAAACATCATTCATTGGATTAAGGAGAACTGTGAAGTTGGTCAAGCCACTGCTGGGTTAGAAATGAACCAATTACGCAGGAGGGAACTCAATGACATGCTACAACAGCATTTCCTTGATACTGTTCTTCTTGCGAGTCAACCAGGGCACCTACTTTTCTCGGATGATGGACGACTCAGATATTATGCGAAAACAAGCCTCAATAGTGATGCTGGGACAAACTTTCAAATTGAAGGTGTATGGACACAAGTTTTATTGGAACATTGCGTAAAACAAAATCTCCTTGATAAAGCTGGCTACGATGAGATGACGATAAAATTAGTTTGTTCACACTACTATCACACTCAATTTGGTGCAGATTTGTTAATGGAAGTAGCAAAACGTTCAAATTGGGAGCTCTCTGAGTCTTACAACAGTTTTGTGCTTGCCTTAGGTGAAGAACGAATGAATGGATATCCGGCGTTAGACGTGAGCGTTGATTTTCTCTTTACACTTTGGGAGGAATCAATTTCTTTCAGACAAAAAGAATTCTTGACGTTGGGTTTATTAACTGGACTTACTCATGGGCGGAATGCCCACACAGTATTGAACCGACTCGAATATCTAATTCAAAATAAGCATACACTTTTTTTACCCGTCGAAAACAGTATTCTCAGACAAATCCGTAATTTTCAACAGATCTATCCTCTTGAAAATAACTTTACATTTTTGGCGAAAAATGATATTCGTGTCAAGGGAACACGGGTAGGTATTGAAACTATCCTATACGAATATATTCACAATAGCAAATTACCAGAAGTAATCGCCGATCACTACTATTATTCACTCACAGTGGAACAGGTTTACGCAACGATCCTATATTATCTTCAAAATCAAGAAGAAGTTGGTGCATATCTGGAGGATTATCTAAAATTTTGCCAAAATGCCCGAGAGGAAGCAAATTCTGATACACCCAACCCCACCAATCCAAAAAACGACACAGCAAGTACAACCCAATCCCCAATCAATAATAAACGGGGATAAAGATGCGTCGATTTCTGATAGACGAAAACATTTCTCCGCAATACCGTACGCAATTGCTCAACCATGAACCATCCCTAACAGTCTTGGCGGTTGGCGATGAAGATGCTCCTCCGAAAAGCACGCCAGACCCAGAAATCTTAGTGTGGTGTGAACAGCACCAATTTAACCTGATAACAAACAATCGGGAAAGTATGCCGCAACATCTCTCTGACCATCTATCAGTAGGACACCATGTGCCCGGCATTTTCACGATTAATCGCAAGGTATCAATGGGATTGATCATTGATCAATTGCTTCTCATCGCTGGTGCATCTGACGAAGACGAATATATTGACGAAATTAAATATCTACCACTTTAACAACGAACTCAAGTTAATGACATCACCCGACTCCACTCAATTTGCTTCATTCGCGAAAAGTTGACACTGCATCGGCTGAGTCAGTGAAAATGATGCCATGAATAATATAAATTTCCCAGATCATTGGAAAGTAGTGCGTTTTGGCGACATTACTGCATTTACAAAAAAACCAAGAGACCTACGATATTCAGAATATAATAAAATTCCGTTTGTACCAATGGAATTGATTCCAATTGCAAAACTATTTTCTGAAGAATTCACGCTCAAAACGAACGATGAATTAAAGAGCGGAACCTATTTTGAGCCTGGGGACATTCTTCTTTCTAAAATCACACCATCTTTTGAAAATGGGAAACAGTGTATCATTAAGGAGTTGCCAACACCATTTGGTATTGCAACAACTGAGGTAATTCCAATTCGAGAAATGGAAGGCGTTACCGATATATCCTATCTTTTCTATTACCTATTGCTTCCTAACGTTCGCATTTCACTTGCCGGGAAGATGCAAGGAACCACCGGTCGCCAGCGATTAAGTAAAGACGCGCTTGTTAACTTGCAAATACCTCTTCCACCACTCCCCGAACAACGCGCCATTGCTGCCGTGTTCCAAGCGATTGATGAAAAAACAGCAGCCCTTGAACAAGAAGCACAACATCTGGAACAACTCTTCCACGCCATGCTCGACGAACTAATGACTGGACAGCGATCTGCTGTCCCACTGATTGATCAAGCAGGACTCAAGTCATGAAGGATAAACGAATGGAATACGTTGTGATTTATGAAAAAGGTGACAGCAGTTATGGTGCTTATGTGCCAGATCTCCCCGGTTGCATCACCGTAGGTGAGACATTGGAAGAAACCCAAACATTAATCCAAGAAGCTATCGAATTTCATATAGAAGGATTACAAGAAGATGGTGAGGAGGTCCCACAACCGTCTTTAAACCGCCCTATTGAATGTGATATTCCAAATCTTGGCGTACATAAAGTCGTCGAAAACTATGTATATGACGACTATCCTGCCCTTTTTTCCTGTAGAGACTTTGCGGGTCATCTTTACCTTGTTACGGTTGGTGAAAACGATCAATATAAAACCTGGCTCCGTGTTGGAATCTCTGACGAACGCTTTAATCTCATACGCTCTGGTGGAATAGACCTTCGTAATGCATTCACCGATGCAGAAAACGATTTGCTGTTCCAGATAAGAATTCCACATGATAATCCAACACAATTTTCGTTGGAAGTCATCCAACGCAATCAGATTGACGAGGACCTGCTCCCGCTACCGGGTGAACGCCTCGGGCTAAAAACCGATGTTGCGGCTAATACCTATATTACACCGGAGGCATATCTCGCTTCGGAACGCAGGGCAAAACGCAAAAGCGAATACATCCACGGTGAGATCCTCGCAATGTCCGGGGCAAGTCTGGCACATACCCTTATCACTTTGGATATAGCCACTGAACTTAATATTCAATTAAGAGGCAGCCCGTGTAAAGTCATCACCAACGATATGCGCGTGCGGACGGGTCCGAAAGGTCCCTATTTTTACCCAGACGTTGTTGCTTTCTGTGGGCCCCCTCAATTTGAAGATAACGTTTTCGACACGCTCCTTAATCCCACCCTTGTCGTAGAGGTGCTTTCACCATCAACCGAAGCGTATGACAGAGGCGAGAAATTTGCACACTACCAAAAGCTTGCGTCCTTGCGAGAATATCTCCTCGTTTCACAAGACAGGATTCATGTTGAGCATTTTCGTCTTGCTGAGACGCAATGGGCAGGAAAAGCATTTCACGCACCTGAAGATGTGCTGTCGCTCGATGCGATTGAATGCCAATTGCCTTTGCGAGACATCTACACACGTATAACATTCCCTGACTAAAATTCCGTGACATTATGTCTGAACGCTCCGCCGTCCAAGAACCGATGCTCAGATACGCCGATGAAATTGGTTGGCAGGTTGTTTCTTCGCCAGCATCCATGCAGAGACGGGATGGCAACACCGCAACACTCTATTTCACTGACGTGCTGAAAGCGCAACTCCTGAAACTTAATAAGGGAATCATAGACGATGCCAGCTGCGCAGATGTGATGCGGCGGCTCGGTTTGCTCAATGCGACACTTGAGGGAAATCAGGAAGCACTTCTCTGGATACGCGGTGAAAAGTCAACTTTTGTTGCCAGTGAGAACCGAGAGCGCAATATCACCCTGATCGACTTTGACAACCCCGACAATAACCTGTTTCATGTCACCGATGAATGGGAACAGCAAAACGCAGTCCAGCGCAATCGCGCCGATGTGGTGTTTCTGATTAACGGGATTCCCGTGGCAATAGTGGAGGCAAAGAACGCCGGGAAACCAGATGGATTAGCACTCGGTGTAGATCAAATTCGTCGCTACCATAATGAAACGCCGGAGATGTTTACGACCGCGCAACTCTTCGGTGTCACGCAGCTTCTGGACTTTTTCTACGGCGTGACATGGAACACCAGTCGCAAAAACCTATTCAACTGGAAAACCGACGAACCCACCAACTACGAACAGAAGATAAAGACGTTCTTCGACCGCAATCGCATCCTCAAAGTATTACAGCAATCCATCATCTTCCAGAGTAAAGACGACCAACTCACCAAGATTGTGTTACGTCAACACCAGACGCGTGCAGTAGAGAAGGTGATTGAACGGGTTCAAGATCCGAACAAACGGCGCGGGCTTGTCTGGCACACACAAGGCAGCGGCAAAACCCTCACCATGATAACGATCGCTGCCCGTCTCCTACGCGGCGAGCAGCAGACAGAAAAACCTACTGTGCTGATGGTCGTTGATCGGAATGAACTGGAAAGTCAGCTCTTTAGAAATATTACTGGTTATGGCATTACCACACCCCAAGTCGCACAGAATAAGGATGACTTGGAAGAAATCCTATCCTCCGATTACCGGGGCTTAATCGTGTCCATGATTCATAAGTTTGACAAGAGGCCCGCGAACCTCAACATCCGTGAAAGTGTTGTCGTTCTGATTGACGAAGCACACCGAACAACCGGTGGCGACTTTGGAAATCACCTGATGGCAGCTCTCCCCAATGCAACCTATATCGGCTTTACAGGTACCCCAATCGACAGACTTTCCAAAGGCGAAGGTACGTTTAAGGTGTTTGGGATAGATGACGAGCAGGGCTATCTCGACAAATACGCAATCGTGGAATCCATTGAAGATGGCACGACTGTGCCGTTGAATTACGCGCTTGCCTCCTCTGATTTACGGATTGATCGCGAGACGTTGGAACGGGAATTTTTGAACCTCGAGATGACGGAGGGAATGAGTGATCTGGAGGAACTCAACGCGATTCTTGATCGAGCAGTTAATCTGAAAGCGATGATGAAGGCACCGGAGAGGATAGATGGCATTGCGAAATACGTTGCGGAACACTTCCGTGAGACTGTAGAACCGATGGGCTTCAAGGCATTTCTGGTGGCTGTTGACCGTGAGGCGTGCGCGCTTTATAAGCAAGCATTGGATAAATATCTGCCACCAGAATATTCAGAAGTCATCTATTCCGATAACAATCAAGATGCTGCGTTTATGAAAGCCTATCATCGTACCGTGGAGGGAGAGAAGGATATCCGCAAAAAATTCATCAACAAAAATGAACAGCCAAAGATATTGATTGTAACCCAGAAGTTGTTGACAGGCTTTGATGCACCGATCCTCTACTGTATGTATCTCGATAAACCGATGCGGGATCACGTGTTGTTACAGGCGATTGCCCGTGTCAACCGTCCCTACGAAGATGAAGATGGACTGGTGAAACCCGCTGGTTTCGTCTTAGATTTTGTTGGCATCTTTGAAAACCTCGAAAAGGCATTGGCATTTGATTCGGATGAAGTGGCGAGTGTGATTCGCAATATTGACGTTCTCAAAGACAATTTCGCCAAACGAATGCGCGAGGACGCAGCGGCGTATTTACCCTTTGCTACCGGTTGGGACGATAAGGCGAAAGCACGAGCCATTGAGCATTTTGAGGACAAAGATGATCGAGAAACTTTCTTCAAGTTCTTCAAAGGGTTGCAAAATCTCTATGACATCCTTTCACCGGACCCCTTCTTACATCCGTTTATAGCGGATTATCAGGCGTTGGCAACCCTTTACGGATTGATTCGTAACGCCTATGCTGACCGTACCTACGTTGATAAGGAGTTAACTGCCAAAACGCGGAAACTTTTACAGACGCATACAGAAAGTCATTTGTTTGAATTGCCGGATGCCGTTTATGAATTAGGGACAGATACTTTACAGAAAGTGGATCAGAGTGAGACATCCGATACAGTCAAGGTGCTGAATTTGCAAAAGGCACTGCATCGAACAGTGGCAAACGAAAGCAAATCAAAGCCTTTCCTCATTTCGATTGGTGACCGAGCGGAAGCGGTCACAGAAGCTTATGAAAGTCGCCAAATGGTGACACAAGATATATTGACTGAACTTCTGAGATTAGCCGAGGAGTGCGTACTTGCTGGGAGAGAAAGTGAACAACTTGACATGGATGAGAACACATTTGCGGTCCATACGGTCCTCAGAAATGTTATAGACGATATTAATCCCGAGCAGGCGCGAGCCGTTGATCAGGTGTTTGTGCAATTTCCCAATTATCGGTGGAATGACCAAGAAGAAAAAGAGTTGAGGGCGATGCTCTATAAAACATTAAGACCTACCGTTGGCACGAAAGAACTCATTGAAACAACAAATAAATTGTTGCGGTTGGAGCGCGTATGAATGCCAGTAGAGAGGATTTGAAAGGGACAGTAGTGCAGTGGGCAGAACGTATCGGTGTGAAGGTGCGAGAGATTCATCTCCGTCAGATGCGGCGGAAATGGGCATCTATATCAATGAAGGGGCGATTGACGCTCAACACAGATCTGCTCAATCTGCCGGAGGCGTTGACGGAATACGTGATTGTCCATGAATTGGTGCATCTGCTTGTTCCGAATCACGGTAAGTTGTTTAAGAGTTTCATGTCTGGGTACCTGCCGGATTGGGAGGAACGGCAGAATCGGTTGAGCTCACTTTGAAAAATGAAGTTTATTTTACTGTCGCCCCGCTGGGGTTTTATTTTTTTGGGGACGCGTTTCTATAGACATGTCGCCCCGCTGGGGCTAAAAACCCACAACACAGATACTATCGCAAATCCGTAAAAATCCACAATTCAGAAAATATAAACATACCGCCCTTACAGGGCTTGGATTCTCTTTTCTCACATGCTGCTATAGACATATCGCCCCTACATGGCTAAATGCCGAATAATGTGATCATTGTTATAAACAGACTGTTGCACTGGGATTAAAGATCCCCACCACCAAGAACCTCTTAAAATCCGCGCAATCCGCATAATCCGCGACAATCCGTGATTCAGACGCATTATCTCCTGTTAAATCCTATGGGTGTGATGTTTTGCATTACTCGGTGTGGTTGGAAACCGCACCTACCTTGTGTGGCTAACTACTGACTGCCGATGACTGACGGCTGATTGTCACACCATATTTCTCTTGCATTTCTGTTCCATTTCTGGTAGAATTGCCGATAGAGCCACTGACAGGTGAACATAACAGCATCATCAGGAATCAGACATATCTGTAGCAGAAAATTATTTCCAAAACCGCCGCCTGCCACAACGGCGCAGGCCGCTCGCGAGAAAGACGCGTCAAAATCTCAGGGGAAAGACCCAAGCAAAAACACCCGGGTCGTTCCTCCGCAAGGTAAATTTAAAAAAGGACGGAAACGTATGGCACTTCCAAAAATGACACGGATTCAGCAGCGGTTTGAGGCACCCGTTCTCACCGATCTCCCCGCAGCAATCCACGCAGAACTGGAGCGAATCAACGCCTCCGCTATTATCAAACCCGGCGAGACTGTCGCTATTACCGCGGGCAGTCGCGGGGTTGCGAATGTTGCGACTGCGGTCAAGGCGACTGCTGATTATCTCAAAACACTCGGTGCACACCCCTTTGTCGTTCCGGCAATGGGAAGCCACGGTGGTGCAACCTCCGAAGGACAGCGGAGTGTACTGGAGCATTACGGTATCACCGAGGAGACCGTCGGTGCACCGGTGAAAGCGACAATGGAGGTCGTTGAACTCGGAAAGACAGCGGATGGCTTGCCCGTTTTTCTGGATCGGTATGCCGCTGAAGCGGATCACGTTATCCCCCTCAATCGCATTAAGGCGCACACAGACTTCAACGGCTCCATCGAGAGCGGTTTGATGAAGATGATGGTTATCGGACTCGGCAAACAAGAGGGCGCGAATTTTTACCACCGCGCATTCTTCCAATATGGCTTTGAACACGTTATTATGGCTGTCGGTGGCTTCATCCTTGATAGCGGAAAAATCGCTTTCGGTATCGGATTGATTGAAAATGCACACGAAGATACCGCGAAAGCGGTCGCTATGCCTGCCGCCCAACTCCTTCAAACTGAACGAGAACTCCTCGTTGAGGCGAAATCGTTGATGGGACGGCTTCCCTTCGATGAACTCGATCTGCTCATCGTGGATTGGACAGGCAAAAACATGAGCGGCACCGGCATGGATACGAACGTCATCGGTAGGATGATGCAGAACTTTGAACCGGAACCCGTAAAGCCTGCGATTCTTCGTATATTTGTCCGAAATCTCACCGAAGAGAGCGACGGCAACGCTACTGGTATCGGACTCGCTGACTTCACAACGACCCGCCTCGTGGAACAGATTGATCGGCACTCCACCTATATGAACGGCATCACCGCGCTTGGACCACAGAAATCGAAAATTCCGTTCTACTACGACACCGATCAGGAAGCGATTGAAGTGGCACTCGACACCATCGGTCTCACCGAACCGGAGGATGCACGGGTTATCCGTATCGAGAGTACGCTGAGATTAACGGAACTCGATATTTCTGAGGTACTGCTTGAAGATGCGAAACTGCATTCGAGGTTAGAGGTTATTGGCGAGACGAAACCGCTTGCATTTGACGCGACAGGCAACCTCTTGCCGTTTTGAACGGTCAGCTATCAGTTGTCAGCGGTCAGTGAACGTCGCGAGCACAGCTCGGTCCTACAGTGTAAGGGAGGCGTGGATAGAAGATGGGAAAACTCAAGACTATCTTGGAGATGATTAAATTTGAACATACGATCTTCGCGCTTCCATTTGCAGTCATGAGTGCCTTTATCGCTGCAGATGGACTTCCTTCGCTGGCAAAGTTTGGCTGGATTCTCGTGGCGATGGTAGGAGCGCGCAGCTGCGCGATGGCGTTCAATCGACTCGCTGATGCGGAGTTTGATGCGAAGAACCCGCGCACCGCCATGCGTGCAATCCCCGCGGGCTTGATTACGAAGGGTGTGGTGTGGGTTTTCACGATTGTTTCGGCAGGAGTGCTGGTCTTTGCGGCGTGGCGACTGAATCCGCTTGCCCTCGCGCTATCGCCGGTTGCCATTGCTGTCGTTATGGGATATTCCTATACGAAACGTTTCACTGCGCTCTCGCACTTTTGGCTCGGACTTTCCCTCTCTATTTCACCTATTGGCGCGTGGATTGCAATTCAAGGCAGTTTTGCGTTGCCACCGATAATTCTCTGTCTCGTGGTGCTGCTCTGGACAGCAGGATTCGACATTATCTACGCGTGTCAAGATGTTAATTTTGACAGAAAGCATGGGCTACACTCAATTCCTGCGAAAATCGGGATCCGGTGGTCGTTATGGCTGTCCTCTACTCTGCACGTTATCGCCGTGTTGCTGCTCCTCGGCATTCCGCTTCTTGTCGAATTAGGGCTTTTCTATTACATCGGTGTCGGGATTGTCGTGCTGATCTTTATCTATGAGCACGCCATCGTCAAACCGACAGATCTGTCCCGTGTCAACCTCGCCTTTTTCACGCTGAACGGCATGATTAGCCTGGTCCTGATGGTACTTTCAATTACCGACATTTTACTGTCATAGTTTTCAGAGGTTTTCGTCTAACACAGTTTACCTCCTAAGATAGCATCATAACCGCAACTCGTAATGAAATTATACCTTAAATGGCATAATTTTGCTTCGCAGCGAGAATGCTTTACATTTGGAGAGCGGATTTGAGGAACGTCCCTGATCGTTCTAACGCCCGTGATTTCTCCGCAAGGTAAAATTAAAATATGAAACTTTCACTTTCGGTACGCGTCGCAGAAACGGCATCGAAAAGAGACGCGACACATACCTTTGAACAACTGACTGAACTGGCGGCAGGACTCGGCTACGAGGCAGTCTGTATGCGTGCCTCCCAAGTCGGTATCCACTCGCCTTTGGAACAAATTACTGCCGCGCGCAAACAGGCGAAGTCGCTCAACCTGAAAGTCTCGATGGTCACTGGTGATTTCCCCGTCCCCCTCAACAACGAACAAGGACCGGATGGGCTTCGCAATATAACCCCTTATTTGGATCTAACAGAACTCCTTGGCGCGGATCTCATTCGCATTGCAATGAAGGTTGAGGCAGACATCCCATGGGCACAACGTGCTTCCGATGAAGCCGCCGAGCGTGGTATCCGTCTCGCGCATCAATCGCATACACAGAGTTTGTTTGAAACGGTAGAGGGTTCGGTTGATGTGTTGAAGCGGGTGGGTAGAAAGAATTTCGGGATTATCTATGAACCCGCCAACCTCGACCTGTGCGCGCAGGATTACGGCGTTGAGACGCTTAAACGGTTTTCGCCCTATCTTCTTAACGTCTATCTTCAGAACCATATTCGCCGACCAGAAGGAAAGACGCGGCTCTTGACATGGATTCAGGGTGAAGTCCCGCACGATCCGATCCGTTTGCAGGACGAAGGTGGCATTGATTATCCTTCAGTGTTTCGCGGGTTGGAGGCGATCGGCTACGATGGGTATGTAACGGTGCATCAGGCGTTTCGAGAGATCATGGAACCTGAAGACGCAGCAGAGCAGAGTTACACGTATCTAAAACCGTTTTGTGGATAGGGTGAGGTAGCACCTTTAGCACGATGAGCACACAACAACCGAATATCCTGATTATTACGACCGATCAGCAGCGGACAGATAGTTTAAGCTGCTACGGGTCAACGTTTACAGATACACCACATCTGGACAACTTCGCATCTGAGGGTGCCTGTTTTGAACGGGCATATTGTGCGAATCCAGTTTGTACACCTGCCCGTGCCTCGATTTTTTCGGGGCGATATGTGAGTCGTCACGGCGCGTGGAACGTCGGCATGAGCGTCCCTGAAGATGAACCGATGCTGTCACATCGACTCGCTGATGTCGGCTATCGCACTCACTATATCGGCAAGGCACACTTCCAACCTTTCGGCGCATCGGCGGCACAGTCGGTTGAAACCAGCGGCGATACGACACGCTACCCGAATTTCTGTGGTCCCTACTACGGATTCGAGACAGTGGAACTGGCACTCGGTCATGCAACGTATGGCGTCGCGGGACATTACGGTGAGTGGGTGCGTTCGTGCGTTTCTGAGGAAACGTTCGCGAGTTACAGCAAAGCGACACGCCTGAGTGAACGAGGTTTCGGTGGGGAGGCGTACGATTGGGATATACCCCTGAAATACCATAATAGCGTCTGGACAGCGGATCGGACGATAGATTTTCTATCGAACCGAGATGTGTCTCAGCCGTTTTTATTGGCGGTCGGTTTCCAAGATCCACATCATCCGCACTGTGTTCCAACCGAATTTGAGACGCGCGTTGACCCCGCACAAGTCCCGCTGCCAGACTTTGTCGAAGGTGAGTTGGAAGACAAACCGCCCCACTTTTTGGAGGCGCGATGCGGACAACTTGAAAATTCGGAGATCCGTGGAACGTTTGCGATCGCGGGACAGGGTGGTGGTGCCGATTACCGCAAGGTCCCCGAAACCGATGCCCGACTCGGTAGAGCGTACTATTACAATATGGTGAAGATTATCGATCAGCAGATGGGACGGATTCTGGAGTGTTTGGACACATGCGGATTGGCAGAGAACACGTTAGTGCTTTTCACGACCGACCACGGTGAACTTCTCGGTGACCACGGTCTCTGGATGAAGGGACCGTTCCATTACGAGCAGCTCGTCCGCGTGCCAACGTTGCTGCGATTCCCAGCAATGATTCCTGCTGGACAGCGTACACAGTCACTGTTTAGCCATGTCGATATTGTTCCGACGGTTCTCTCCGCGATCGGGTTGCCGATCCCGTCGGATATCGATGGGGCAGATGCTATACCGATGCTTACAGGTGAGACGGCATCCATTCGAGATTCGGTGTTAGTTGAGTGTGTAGACGATCCGCGTGGCTTGCGACTCAAAACGATCGTGACCGATACAAGGAAGTTGACATGGTATTGCGGACACGCTTATGGTGAGCTCTACGATTTGGAGAAGGATCCGGGTGAGCGGGTCAATCAGTGGGAAAATGCCGCCTACGCCGCAGATAGGGTGTATCTCATGAGCCGTATTCTTGAGACGATGGAGCCTTTGGAGAGAAGGGTTGAGCGGTTATCGTATGCGTAGCGTTCGGTTTTTAGACTTGCATTTAAAAAAAGGATTCGGTATCATACTAAAGTAGGAGGTACACACCGTGTGCCGTAATCAGATTTTCAGCCCTCTTTAGTCCGGTAGGGACGATATATTTATAGAGGGAAAAACTTGGGGGCATCCAGATGGAGCCTACGCTATCCATTGTGATTCCGATTTACAACGAGATTGCAAGCCTAAAGGAGCTTCTGCAACAGGTTGCCAGTGTTGAAATTGGTATGAAAAAAGAGTTGATTCTCGTTGACGATTTTTCAACAGATGGGACACGTGATATTTTAAAAGAAATTGAAGCCATTCAAGAGGGGTCAGGTGGGATACGCAGGTACATCTCAACACCCCAGATGTCTCCAAACGAAACCGATTCTTCTGGCAGCGAGATTCCAGAATCTGCAAATTCCACTGAAAATACATCCGAAATCTCTGCCAAAGTTTTTTATCACGATGTGAATAAGGGAAAAGGGGCAACACTTCGTACTGGATTCCAGCACATTACCGGTGAAATTACCCTCATCCAAGACGCTGACTTGGAGTATGATCCAAAAGATTATCCGAAATTGCTTCAGCCTATCCTAACCGGAGAAGCTGATGTTGTATACGGCTCTCGATTTATGGAAGGGAAACAAATCGGGTTGTTGCGGAGTTACCTCGCAAATCAATTTCTGACGACCCTCGCAAACATCATCAATGGCACAAGACTTACCGATATGGAGACCTGCTATAAGGTGATCCGAACACCGATTTTAAAGGAGATTTCGCTTTATTCCGATAGGTTCGGTTTTGAGCCTGAAATTACGGCGAAGCTTGCCAGACGGAAGTGTAAAATCGTCGAGGTGCCTATTTCTTACCGCGGCAGAGACTATCATGAAGGAAAGACAGTGAGCTGGAAGGATGGTATCGCCGCAATTTTTCATATTCTCCGCTTCCGATTTTTTTCATAGAAAAAATATGTCCAATTTGCGAGATTTGCTTAAAGAGGTAGATGCTATCCTTGATTCGGGGACCGATGTGTCAGAGTTTCCGACACACGCTTGTGAACCGCCGACAGATCCCCTCTCAGTAGCACTTGATACCCACTTCGGTTACACTTCCTTCCGCAAAGGACAACGCGAGATTGTTGAGGCGATTTTAGACGACGAAAACGTATTTGCTGTGTTCCCAACAGGACACGGAAAGTCGTTGTGTTATCAACTTCCTGCCCTGATGCTCGACGGTGTAACGATCGTAATCTCTCCCCTCATTTCATTGATGAAAGACCAAGTTGATGCCTTACGAGAACAAGGAATTAATTCGGTCGCGCTTATAAACAGCACACAGACGTGGGAAGAATACCAAAGTGAATTGGCACGCCTGAGACGGAACGAAATAAAGCTACTCTACATCTCACCAGAACGCCTTCGGAGTCGACGGTTCTTGGACATCTTGAATGCGTTCCCCATCTCGCTATTCGTTATTGATGAGGCGCACTGTATCTCGCAATGGGGACGCGATTTCCGCCCTGCCTATTTGTCCCTCAAAGATACAGTTGATGTGCTCCAACCGCGCGTTATCGCCCTTTTCACCGCGACAGCCCCCCCAGAGATTCAAGAAGATATTCTCAATGTGCTGAACATACCAACACCTCGTATTCTCATACAAGGGATCGAGCGTCCCAATTTGAAATTGGTCGTCCAACAGAATGAAGATGACGATGAAAAGTATCAACACCTCGAAAGGTTTCTTACCGACCAGGATCCAAATCCTCTACCCATTCGTCTGGGGAATCTGAAGAAATCACCGAAAAACGGGATCATCTACGCCGGACGACGGCGAGAGACCGAAGAGATTGCGGACTTTCTCCAAAGACGCGGATTTCGAGCAGATTTCTACCACGCTGGACTTGAACCGCACGAGCGTACACGTGTGCAAGAAGCCTTTTTCGACAATAGTGAGAACGGATTAGATATTGTTGTTGCTACAAACGCCTTCGGTATGGGTATTGACAAACCGGATATCCGATACATCGTGCATTGGACGCTTACTGGCACGCTTGAAGAGTACTGCCAAGAAGTCGGTAGAGCAGGTAGAGATGATGAGGATGCCCTATGTATCCTGCTCTTTTGTAACGATGACCGCGGGTTACATGAGTGGTTTATCAAAGAGAACGCACCGGATAAACAGTCTCTGCTTAAGCTCCTAAAGGTCGTTGAAAATTTTAAGAGGAGCGACAGGTACCGCACAATTTCTAACGACGAATTGGAATGGATGAGCGGTGCGAAAGGAACAAAAATCCATGTCTGCCTCAGTTATCTGGAGAAACTCGGATTTTTAAAGCGATGGTATAATGTGCCATCCCAGCTTTCTGTGAGATTTCGTGGATTTTGGGTTGAAAAAGGAGAACCCGTGGAGGCAACTCAGCGTGAATTGCTCCGCCAATTGCGGGGTGGAAAATCCAAAACGATTTTAGAACTCTGTGAAGCCGTTGGAGAAAACCCGAAGATGATCATGGAAGCCCTCGCTGAGTTGCAAAGCGACGGTTATATTCAGTACTGGGGGCAGGAAGATTTGCTCCTCATTGAACTGCTTGAGGATAGCCAAATGCTCAGTACACTAACGGACGAGCAGATTGAAGTAGGCGACTATGTCCGCCAAAAACAGAGCCAGCTTAATCAGATGGTTGTTTATGCATTAGAAACGACCTGTCGAATGCGCGTGATTCGCGACTATTTTGGTGAACATGTTGACGAAAGTTATCGGTGCGGGACGTGCGATTTGTGTCAGCAGAATAGCCATCAACCGTTGGCAGTCGGCAGTCAGTAGGCATTGTTGACGCGAAACCATCGCGCAAGAACTAACACCCTTGACGACAGTGCCTTATTGCTAATTTTCGGTACGGAGTGCTTCAATAGGTGAAAGCCGCGCTGCAAGCACCGCTGGATAGACCCCGAAAGTAACACCCATAAAAATTGAGAAGATAACGGCAGTCAATATCCACGGTAAAGAGAGAACAACGGGCCATTCTGGCACAACCCTTACAATTCGGACAGCGAGTTGTGCCATACCTTGCGCCGCCAGCCAACCTCCCGCAATGCCGAGAACCGCGCCACACAAACAGAGACTGATCGATTCCGTCAAGAACTGATAGAAAATGTGAACCTGTTTCGCTCCAACCGATTTCCGCAAACCCACCTCCCGTGTCTTTTCACCGACGGAGACGAGGCATATATTCATGATCCCGATGCCGCTGACCAAGAGCGAAAATCCGGCAATACTCCCTAAAGTAATTTTTATCACTTTTTCAATGTGATCAAGTCGCCTGGCTGTCCATTTTGCTATCCAATATCCGATAAAATCATCTTTTCCCCGGTGTCTTTTACGAAGGATGTGCTTGACCGAATCAACGATGCTTTCAATCTCCGTACCTTTTTCAAAAAAGACGACTATGTCTTCAAGATAACGGGTGCCTGTGATCCGTTGCTGGTATGTTGTTAGCGGCACACATAAGGCATCATCTAAAGAATACCACCCGAAACTGAGGCTACGCCCCTTTGTTTTCATCACCCCAACGACCCGTAGCCTTACCATCGCTCCCCGCCAACGATACCGAACCTTTACCTCTTGGCCAATTGGGGATTCCTCTCCAAACAGTTCAGTCGCGGTATCAGCACCGAGGACGCACACCTGCTTTGCGTTTTCGATATCGCCCTCGGAAAGGAACCTGCCAGCCCGAAGTTTCCATTTCATGCCGCGTGCGTAGTCTGCGGTAACACCTTCTAAAAGCGGTCTGGCTTGGTTTCCATTCCTGCTGGTAACGAAGGTTTCGTAGCCTTCGTGTTTGGGCAGAACATATAGAACATTGGGGCATTCTGCCTCAATCGCAAGAGCATCTTCAAGCGTATACCGCTCGGTGGTCCGCCGAACGAACTTCCTGCGTTTCCAAATAGAAGTACGTGTCCAGAATTGGACTTGGTTCGCGCCGCCAAGTGTTTCGATGTCCTGGGCGACAATAAGCTTCGCGCCGTCACCGATTGCGATCATGCAAAGCACACTGGCAATCCCGATGAAGATACCGAGAATGGACAAACCGGCACGGAGTTTATTTTGGACAAGATGCGCAATACCTGCGCGGATAGCGTCATGAAATTTCATCTTTTTGTAAATAGGTAATGGCTATCAGCCATTGGTTTCCGTCGACTGTCGGCAAGAATAACTTTCGGTTGTCGGTTTCCATCAGCAAGAAGGTGTGGGTTCATCAGAAGCCCTCTTTACCGAAGGAGTCCGAAAACCAAAAACCAATTAGAATGAATTTTGGCTTGCAAGTTCTGCGAAGGAACACAGAGAAAGACAAGGTTGTGTTAATAGGAGAGCGGATCTCTATAAAGAACTTCCACTTATACGGACATTTGGATGCACTTCCAATGGATTCAACAAGCTTGATTCAAGAACTGATTTAAAGATACCAAGATGTTTAAACCTTGTGTTTACTTGAAAATTCAAGTTTTCCGATTTGGAAGCCTCACCAGCGGTGTGTAGTGCAGTAAATTTCTACTTACTTTCGGACGCTGCTGTGGTTATATAGAGGGGAATTTTAGGCAAAAAGGTTGCAAAAAAATAAGAGCCAGAATTCTGGGTATGTGGGACAGGAGAAACAATTGGAAGGCGAGTTTAGGCTTCAGGATGACCCGCAGCATCAATAGGATCGAGGTTGCGAAGTGCTTCCGCATAGATCTGTCGGAGTGGGACGCTGTTTTGTTCTGCAAGCCGTTTGCAGTCCTCATATTCGGGAACGGTCTTGATAAGGGTACCGTTGAGATATCCACGTTTCGCTTGAATCGTTCCCCACTGCGTCTCGACTTGGGTGAAATCGCGCCGGAGTTTGACTCGATTGGCGGAAGAGAGTCTGACACCAAAGGTCGTGGTTTCGGTGAGAAGAAGTTCGATAAGTTTGTCGCGGTGTGCAGTAGGACAGAGAACAGTTATCTGTGTAGCGGGTCTGTTCTTTTTCATGAAAATCGGTGTAAGAAAGACATCAAGCGCGCCGTGTTTAAAGAGTTGAGCGGTGACATACCCCGTAATTTCTGGTGACATATCGTCTACATTGGTCTCAATGATGTCCACACTGTCAGTTTCGGCGTGATGGTGGGTCGTTTGCGAACTGCTACTTGATTTTTTTTCACCGAGACAAAGTCGGAGAAGGTTTGGTCGTTGTTCGAGGTCGCGAGTCCCGGCACCGTACCCGACTCGATCTAACCGCATTTGGGGCATGACACCGAATTCCTGCGATAATGTCGTAATGAGTGCCGCTCCAGTTGGCGTTACCAATTCCTTCGGTATATCGGTTTGATGAATCGGAACACCTTTTAGAAGTTCCATTGTGCCTGGAACAGGAACGGGCATGAGTCCGTGGGCACATCGGACAAAGCCTCTGCCGAGAGAGAGCGGTGATGCGTAAACAGCATCAACGTCCAGATAGGTCAAACCGATGACAGAACCTACGATGTCTACAATTGAATCGATCCCACTCACCTCGTGGAGATGAACGTTGGCTTTGCTCATATTGTGAACCTTTGCCTCTGCTTCAGCGAGTCGGTCAAAGACGCGTTTTGCGGTATCCCGAATTTCCGGGTCTAAATCGCTGTCATCAAGCAATTTGAAAATATCGGAGAGGTGGCGAGTCGGTCCGTGATCGTGACCTTCGTGATCGTGAGTATGGTGATGTGTGTGTCCGTGATCATGTCGATGCCCATGCTCCTGATGTGAATCGGCGTGTGAGGTGTGTGCGGGGTGCACCTCTACAATCGCTCTGGTACCGGTAATGCCGTGTTTCGTGGCTTTTTCAAAGTGTAGACTGAACTCAGCGTCGAGTTTGAGCGTAGACAATCCGTCTGAAAGCATTTCCGGTGGCACACCGACATCGACGAGAGCACCGAGCGTCATGTCGCCGCTAATGCCTGAGAAACAGTCGAAATACGCGATCTTCACTGTATTTACACTCCTTAATCAGCAGTCAGCCATCAGCGGTCAGTCGTCAGCAAAAAGGCGTGAAGGTTAGTTAAAAAATACTCGTTTCCTGCTACAAAATCCACTGACAACTGAAAGGGTTTTCGTAGAAAACCCGTGCTGAAAACCGATAGCCAATATTAGAAATCTTGAAGTAAGTCTTGAAGCAATGTCCTCGAGTCGTGGCGCTTGAGCTTAACAATAGCTTCAGCCTCTATCTGTCGGACGCGTTCACGACTAATCCGAAGTTTGTCTCCGATGTCCGCTAAGGTATACTCAGTACCGTCCATTAAGCCGTATCGCAGAATGATTACCTGTGTTTCACGAGGATTGAGGGTTCGGTTAAGGACCTCTGTGATAACCTCGACTTTGGCATAATCGAGCAAATAGTTTTCAGGCGTAATTTGGGATTGATCCGGAATAAGTTCGGAAAACGAGCCGTCCGGAGAATCCTCATTGATCGGGGCATCAAGTGGGACAGGATCTTTTGTGGCGTTAAAAATTTCGGAAACCTTTTTCTCTGTAAGTTCGACTTCTTTCGCAATTTCAGTTGTAGTCGGTTCCCGTCCGAGTTGGGTTGTCAGATCTGATTGTGCCTGCTTAATAGCGCGACGCGCTTCGCCGATATAGCATGGAACCCGGATCATCTGTCCTTGCTGATCGAGGGCACGTTTGATAGATTGCATAATCCACCAAGTGGCATAAGTACTGAATCGGAAACGGAGAGTATGGTCGAACTTATCTACGGCTCGCATCAATCCGAGACTGCCTTCCTGCATCAAATCAAGGAAGGTTAAAGATGTTTTACTAAAGTGATGCTGTTTGGCAATACTGGCGACGAGACGAAGATTGGCTTCAACGATTTTTAGTTTCGTTCCATGTGTGACTTGGTCCGCGGCTTCCAATTGTTCCGCCAACCACTTGACATGTGCAAATTCCCTTCGGACATCTTCAAGTACAAACCGAAGTGTGTGTGGTTTGCAGGAAGTTGTCCGCTCCACTAACATATTAGCAGGTAGTTTCTCCAAGAGCATTTCAATCTCGTGGCGGATAATGTCGAATTCCTGGAAAGCCAAGGATTCCTGTTCTTTGTCAAAATATGCTGCGATATGAGAGAGTTCGGGGGCCGAATGTGATTCTGCCAAAGAGAATTCGGCTTGTCGTTGCTGCGTTTTCGTCGTTTTTTTGTTGAAGGTGTTGATGTTGCTGCGAATCGCTTTGCGAGCGTATGCCCGAAATTCCGCGCCACGTTTTGTATCGCTATCGTCAATAGCTTTCAAGAGTCCGAGACTGCCCATCTGCATCAATTCAGGCGATGCGGTGGTGTCAACATACTTTTTTAGCAGATGCAAGTTCCCTTCAAAGATTTTCCAGCGTGTCTGTTCTAACAAATTCGCCTTCGCCTCTAATTTTTCCAATAGGACGCCAAGTGCTTGGATTTCGGCGCGGACTTGGTCTATAATTAATCCGTGTTCTGATTGTGCGGGTTCTAATTTCTGGCTTTTGTTTGAAGGACCCTTCTCAGTGATGTTAAGCGAGGCTATCATCCAATTTGGGAATTGACTTAACACGTTGGTAAACGCCTGGAAACCCTCTTGGTACTTTTCAAAGAGTGCAGTTTCTTGTTCAGGTTCCAACAAAGGGGTTTTGGCAATCTTCTGTAGGTAAGCAAAGGTTTCATCTCTTGGTGATTCTGTGGTGTTCTCTTCCTTCTCCTCATCCTCTGCAAAAAGTTCAGATTCTACTGGGTATGCCGGGTAATAGTCTCTCATGTCTTCACCTCACTGTAGCCTCGATCTCCCGAACGAGATGTTTTATATGGTTGCCTAACACAGTAAAAATTATGAAAAAAAGTTTAACTTTTAATTGTGTATGTGGTATGCTATTAAGCACAACTTACTCGTATATCTTCTGGATAATATAATTGGCTTGCAAGCAGCCCCCTAAAACGCCGTATAACGATTGGAGGCAGTTAGTTAATGGCTCAACTCACACAGAATGAAATAATTAAAAAGTGTCAAGCCGGTGAATCTCTCTCTGGTGAAAATCTTGCAAACTTAGATTTAGCGAATCAACCGCTCGCAGGTGCTGATTTGGCGGAAGCGGATTTGAGCGGTACTGATCTGCGGAACACGGATTTAACGGATGCAAATCTGAATGATGCGAATCTCACTGGTGCAAACCTTTCCGGTGCGACCTTGCATCGGACGTATCTTGTCGGCTCTAATTTAACGGATGCCAATCTCGAGGAAGCGAATCTATGTGGAGCGTTCCTCAGCGGCAGTCTGCTCTGTGGTACGAACTTCCGACGCGCTGACCTACGCCGTGCTACCCTCGGTTGCCCACAATGCGAGGTACCCGGACCTTTCGGCTCACTCACCAGTTTTGAGAACGCAGACCTCGGAGAGGCGATTTTCGGTGAAATCAAACTGATAGGTGTTGTCTTACTCGGTGCTAATTTCAAAGATACATATCTATATGAGGTTGACCTCTCTGAAGCCGTCTATCGTGAAGCCGATCTTGAAGGTGCTATCACCAAAAAGGGGCGAAATTAGGCAGCGGATATTTTTATTTTCTCCAGTGCCTTTTACCAATTTCATCCATGTAGTTTCAACCTACCGGTTTTCTCTAATATTCCGGGGTTAAGACTGCAAAAAATTGGATAGCATTCACCGCGTTTCTCTAATATATGTGACGTTAACAAGAGGTAAGAGGTTTATCCAAATTGCATTTTTTTTTCAAGTTTCGACAATTTACTCGCGATTTCCGATAAAGGGGCAACGCCTACGCAGGAGCAGTGCCGTGTTTACAAGGTTTCCCACCCCTAACACCCTTTAGATTAACTGAACTGCATTTCGCAGAGTTTTTGATATAATCCTCTCTTTGCCAGCAGCATTTCGTGCGTTCCAGTCTCCAGAATTTCCCCATCCTTGATAACGAGAATATTGTCAGCCCGAACAACGGTTGAAAGTCGGTGCGCAATAATAAAACTGGTTCTCCCTGCCATCAGATTTGCCAGCGATTCTTGGATGAGTGCTTCAGACTGTGTATCCAATGAGGATGTAGCTTCATCTAAGATAAGAATCGGTGCATCTTTTAAGAGCGCTCGTGCGATAGATAAGCGCTGCTGTTCACCACCAGAGAGTTTCATACCGGCCTCACCGATTGGAGTCGTATAACCTTGCGGGGTTTTCGTAATGAACTCGTGTGCGTTTGCCCTTTTCGCCGCTGCGATAACCGCCTCATCAGTGGCATCCGGGCATCCGTAGCCGATGTTTTCCAAAATCGTGCCATCAAATAAGAACGTGTCCTGTGGAACAAGGGCAATACTTTGTCGCAGTGACTCCAAATTTACTTCGGAAATAGAGACATCGTCAATCAAGATTTTCCCTGAACTTACCTCATAGAAACGTAAGAGTAGGTTGAGGAGGGTTGTCTTTCCACTGCCACTCGGCCCGACAAGTGCTACAACTTCCCCCGGCTTTGCCTCAAAGGTTACGTTGTCAATAATAGGTTTCGATCTTGTGTGTCGATCATCCGAATTTGTTGTTAAAGGTTGCGAGTAGGAAAAAGAGACGTTCTGAAATGTGACGGAGCCGTGGATATTTTGCAGTTGAATCCCATCGGTTGCATCCTTGGGTTCCGTGTGGAGGGAGTGCTGCCGTTTGTCGTTCTCCACATGCATCTCTGGTCCGAAGTCGAGCAGATAAAAGATCCGTTCCGCGGAGACGAGACACTGCTGTAAAGCACTGTTGACGTTGCCAATCGTTTTAATCGGCTTGAACATGTAACTTACCATCCCAACGTAACTGATGAACCACCCTATAGAAAGCTGCCCACTAATCACTCGCCAGCAGCATAATCCAAAAACTGTTGCAATCCCCAGAGCACCCAACCACTCAATCATAGGAGGCAGGAATGCCGCGAAGCGGGCGCGACGAATCGCTGAGCAGTATTGGCGCCAGTTAATAGACCGAAAGCGCTCCATTTCTGTTTGTTCAGATGTAAAACTTTTGATAATCTTGATGCCGGAAAATGTCTCTTTGAGTTGCGAATAGATGTCTGCGCTCTGTTGTTGAATCTCTGTGCTAGCCCCCCGAATTCGCCTGCCAATAAACGTAATCAGGTAAGCGAGCAGCGGAAGAAACAATAAAACAAAAAAGGTAAGTTTGAAACTAGCGATTAGCATCACAAAGAGAAAAAAGACAACAAGAACAACAGCGCGTATGATGCCCGCCATCGCGGCAACGAGCGTCTGCCACACCCTGACATCGTCAGTGATACGTGTCATGAGGTCACCGGTGCGTTCTTCACGTAAGATACCTAAGGGTGCGGATACAACTCGCTCGTAGAGGGCATTCCGCAACCGAAAAGCGAGTTTATGTCCAACACGCGCCATCACATAATCGTTGCCGTAAAGAAAAAAACCTTTGATGAAAACGAGAATAAGCATTCCACCCAGCAGCCATAGAAAGTATTTGAGCGCGTCGTCAGCATCCGCTAATATTACCTCAAAACCATCAAAAGCAAACATTCCTTCACTTCCTTCGCGCTGAAAATACCGGACAGATACAGGTTCGTCAAACGAGTTTCCGTTGACGACTTCAAGAGCGTTAATCGCATCATGCAAAATAATTTGAAGAATACCTAAGTCACACACAGCACCTACCAAGGCAAAAGCCATTGCTAAAAGAAGAGAGCCGGTGTAAGGTGCGTGATACCGGACAAATCGGATGAAAGCTGGATTTTTTGTAAAAATTTTTTTGTCCATACCGAGTCTGTCCTTTGGGTTCACCTTTGGTTCAACCCAGGGAAAAGAAACGCCCTATGAAAAACCCCAAGCAAAAACACCTACTTGCTTTATTTTAGTTGATAACTACCAAATTGGATAGCACACGCCTGCTTCACGGTATTGCCCCCGTTTGAAACTGGACAACGGATACTGAATTCTCGCTTCTGGAAATCGACAGCTTCAATGATCCCGATGGCGTAGGTATTACCGGCGGTGTCTATTAATCCAATCAAACGGCGTTCAAAATAAGCACTGACTTCTGCTGTGACGCGCGTCAAGCTTAAATAGTTTTTGATGTGGGTGATAGTTGCTTTGGAAAGTGATTTTGACGCAATGAGACCTAAGGTGCGATGTCCCCATTCAGCGTGGTAAACTTGTGTCTCGGCGAGTCGAGAGAGGATTTCTAATTCTTTCTCATTTGCGGCGCGTCCGATAAAGAAAGGGATGCGCTCACCGCGGATCTGTTCAAATGGTAGGCGTTGGATACTGTTTTCGGACTTTTGTAGGACAAGATCTGGCTTGCAAATTTCGTCACTTTCGACAGCAAGTTTTGGATCGCAAGCTACACCACTTTCGACAGCAAGTTTTGGATCGCAAGCTACACCAAAATAGGCATCAAATTGGGCTTTTCGGTATCGGCTACGCGCCTTGCTACTTTTCGAGCGAAGATTCCGGTGCGGAAGAAGGTAGTGAATGTTGAGCCAATCCTGTCGACTGTAACATGCGGTTATTTGTTCCAATTCGCTGGATCGACCCAGGCATACCACGTGGTTCGGTCTGACGATCTCAATTTTTTGCTGTTTGAGCGTAACAGCAGGTGCGCCGTGAACGTAACCGCTCGTATCGACAATAATGAAATCAGCCTCGGTTTCACGTGCGCGATCTACCATCAAGCGTGTCCCTGTTAGCACTTCAAGATAGTGCCCTCGCGGCGACAAATCCCCGACAAAATAGAGTTGATCGGCGATGTTGTTGAACTGGACAGGGGAATTGTCTTGGGCAAGAGATTTCATACCGATTGTCGTCGGGGGACCGACTTGAGATTGTCCGACATCTGTATCTACAATAACAGTCTTCAAACCGCTATCAATGGCAGAATCAGCTAAAAAACGGCAGAAGGTCGATTTTCCAACATCGGTTGCCCCTATCACAAGTACAACCTGTTGGGACTTGACAACTCGACTCGCAAGCTTTTCCCAGTGTTGGTTAACTTGATACGTGTCATTCATTTTTTCTGTTAAAATTACTGAGGGCATTACCTAAGCTAAAACTATTTGCCAAGACTCATTTCATAACGAAAGGTGACACCGGGGGGACTGAACATTTCATTCAAAGGGGGTATCTGTTGAATACCGGTGAGTTGTTCAAGCAGTGATGTCTTTTTCTCCTTACGAACAACCTTGGGTTTACCTTCAATACCAGCTAACTCTGCGGCGGTTTTGATCGCATCAGGGAGATTGCCGAGTTGGTCCAGCAACTTTGAATCTAACGCCTGCTTGCCAGAGTAAATCCGTCCATCAGCGAGTTCAACAATTTCGGCACGTGTTAAGAGATCTCCTCGTGTCTCGAAGATTGTATCCACAAATTGATTGTAAACATCGTCCACAGTGGATTGAAGAACTGCCCGTTCCTGTTCTGTCAACTCACGGAAGGGTGAACCCGTATCTTTAAAGTCGCCGCTTTTAATGACCTGATGCCCTAAGCCGACTTTGTCATACAAGCCTTTTAGTTGCGTGAATTGCATAATAACGCCGATGCTACCTGTCAAGGTGCCGGGATTTGCGAAAATTGTGTCGGCGGCGCACGCGACGTAGTAGCCCCCAGACGCTGCACTCCCTCCCATTGAAGCGACTATCGGTTTTTCTATCTTTTTCAATTCGCTGTAAATCTCTTGAACTGGGGCGACGCTACCCCCCGGAGAGTCGATTCTAATTACAATTGCTTTTATACTCGGATCATCGCGGTAGGTGTGAATCAATTTAATCGTCGCATCTGAGCGGGAGATAACACCTGTAATGTCTACGACTGCGACCTTCTCTCCAAGTGATACGTTGCTACCTATCAACCGTAAAATCAGCAGCAAGAAAAACAACGCGATAATACTTCCTAAGATAATGTAAACTCGTCTTTTTTTCATATTTTAATTTTACCTTGCGGATCTTTAATTTTACCTTGCGGAGGAACAGTGTGCGTCTGGACTTTGAAGTGCGTCCCTCGAATCCGCCTGCGCCTGCTTCGCAGTGAGAATGCAGGCTACACGCTTGGGTTTAAGAAAAGAAAGGTCAAAATTCACAAACCCAATAAAACTTGCCGAAAATCTGCGCGTAATGAAATGGAGCGCAGCCCAGAGTCCATAAATTAAAAACCTTATTTGGAGCGGCGCGGTGCGAAGATGACTATCCAAAAGGTTTTTAGCAACCATCCTATATCGGTAGCGATATTTTGTGTTGCAACGTAGTGGAGATCCAATGCAAGTTTTTTTGGCATTAATTCTGTGATGTAATAATGCTCCGCATCAAGTTGCCCTTTCAGTTTCTCCTCTTCATCACGGTTAGCAAGTTGCGATGGACCGGTCATGCCTGGCTTTATTTGTAGGACCTGTTTCTGCGTTTGTGTGTAGTGCTTGACGTAATCAGGTGCCTCCGGACGCGGTCCAATAAGACTCATTTCACCTTTAATAACATTGATTAAGTTTGGAAGTTCGTCCAACTTCGTCCATCTCAAAAACCTGCCGATGGGTGTAATCCGTTCATCCCTATAGGTTGTCAAGCTACCACCGAGTGTATCCGCATTCACTACCATAGTCCTGAATTTGTACATTTCAAAGATGATTTCGCCCCTGCCGACCCGTTTTGCTTTGTAAAACATGGGTCCTTTCGACTGAAATTTTGCGAGCAGACTACCCAAGAAAAAAAGGGGGGATAAAAGCACGAGTCCAATTATCGCGAATAGGACATCAAACGTCCGTTTTACCCAGTCCTGTTTGGGCTCTATACCAAATTGGCTATCGGCTTTCAGCCGTCGGCTTTCAGTAAATAGGTTTTTTGGTGAACCTACCTGCTCTTTCTGACTGCTGACTGTTGACTGTTGACTGCTATGAAAACGCTTGGTATGGCTCATGCGCTTATCCTACTTTGCAGGACTAACGGCGGTTCGCTCTGGCGATTCCCGTTTCTGTAGGAAACTGGATAATCTCAGACGCGCTATCTACATCGCTTTCTGTAAGGAATGCTCGGTTCGGCTGGTATGTTGGGACCAGTTCCTGGAATTTAGAAACAATGCCTTCTGAATCCAGTGCGTCCGCGAGTTGTGAGAGTTCCTCAATCTGGGAAAGGAGTTGACGTTCCTCTATCTGCTCCAGTTGTGCGACGAAAATGCGCTGGTGTTTTGTGGCTGTAACGCCTTCTTGAGGGGTCAGGAGTTCCTCGTACAACTTTTCGCCCGGTTCTAAACCTGTAAATTCAATTTTGATGTCTCTATCAACTTCAAGCCCGGAAAGGCGGATAAGGTCTTGGGCAAGGTCAAGAATTTTAATGGGGTCCCCCATGTCTAACATTAGAATTTCGCCGTCGTTCCCCATAGTTCCAGCTTGGATGAGGAGTTGCACTGCTTCTGGAATCGTCATGAAGTAGCGTGTCGCTTCGCGATGCGTGACGGTGACGGGACCCCCTTTGGCGATTTGCCGCTTGAAATTGGGGATTACACTTGCCCGACTTCCGATAACATTTCCGAAGCGGACAGCAATAAATCGGGTGCGGTTCTGCTTTGCTTTGCACTGAACTAATTTCTCTGTCACACGTTTGGATACCCCGTAAACGCTTGTTGGGTTTACGGCTTTATCCGATGAGACGAGTATGAACGCCTCTACCTCATGTTTGATTGCAGCATTGATGAGGTTTTGCGTGCCAAGTATGTTGTTTTTGACGGCTTCATCGGGATGGTTCTCCATGAATTTAACATGCTTGTGTGCAGCGGCGTGAAAAATAATATCGGGGCGATATTTGCGTGTAACTTGCGAAACTTTAGCATTATCTCGAATGTCGCCGATAACTAAAGCGCGATTGATTTGCGGTTCGGACTCCCGGAGTTCTATATCTGTATGGTAGAGACTATTTTCACCGCGCCCGAAGAGGATAAGGAGTTCTGGGTTCAGTTTCGCCACTTGGCGACAGAGTTCAGAACCGATTGAGCCACCTGCGCCGGTTACCATTACACGTTTACCGGAGAGATATTTAGAGACTGCAGCAAGGTCCATTTGCGAGGTAGACCGATTCAAGAGATCTTCAAATCGGACTTCTCGGATCTGACTGACACTGGCTCGACCTTCAAGTATGGCATGAATGTTCGGGACGATTCTAAACTGGCATCCGCGGTATTCGCACTGCCGGATAATATCACGAATTTTACCGCCTGGTGCTGAAGGGATAGCGATGACAACCTCATCAATCTCACGCTTGCGAGCAATATAGGTTAGGTCGCGGGTTGTCCCCAATACTTCAAGCCCTGCGACGCTCCTGCCCACTTTGTGTGGTGCATCGTCAATAAAGCCGACAGGCACATAGCCTTTTTCAGGATGGTTTCTAAGCGCGCGGAGTACACCGATACCCGTTTCACCTGCACCAACAATGAGAACTTTTGTCGGTGGTTTTTGTATGGGCAGTTGCGGTTCGGAGTTTAGTCCTATTGAATCTTTATTTTTCTGCGGTCTTCTGTGTACCGTCTGTTTATCTTTCTGGAGGATTTGCACAGAGAATTTGGTAAACCCGATGAGTGCGAAGTTATAAAATCCGTCAATTAAGAAGAGGACCCAGGCGATTTTTAATAGCATGGAAAGCCCAATGAGTCCTACAGTCGCGAATATAATCGCGGTTGCCAACGAACGGAATTCCTTAGCAGCGGCATATTGCCATATCGGTTTGTATAGATTGAAAGCTAATAGGAAACCGATACGGACTATCGTGACACCAGCGACGGTGCCGAGTCCGATAACATGCTGTGGCTGAAGAGGGGATAGGTCTGCATTTTGTAGTATAGCGAAGAGTGGTGCGGGTTGTTCCAAAAAATCAAAACCGAATTGCCTGCTGGTCAGGTAAGCGAATAGAAACGCGAGATTGACGAGAAGCACATCAACAACAATTGTAAAACTCCACTTTATTTTCGGTTTATCCATATTCCCTCCTCAAGGGTTTTTAACGATCGGGTTTTCGCTCGATTTTCTTCCTTGAAAACCGATTTTCAATAGCCATCAGCTAACAGCCACTAAGTCAACAGCCATTTTCCGTATGGATGAACGGCTTTATGGAGTCGCGTGCGGGTTAGTTTTGGCGTTCTGTGTATGAACCGCCTGTGCATAGACATGCTTCAAACGTTCCGCGATCGCCTCCCAACTATAATTGGTTTCGACACGAGTTCTAGCGGTTTGCGTGAGGGTCTCTCGTACATGCGCATTGTCGAGCAAATGAACGACCTGTTTTGCAAAGCCAGCGGGTGTATCGGCAACAAGTAACTCTTTACCGATGTCTGCTTCTAATCCCATAGCACCAACGGAGGTAGTAACAACAGGGACCCCCATTGCCATTGCCTCCAGATTTTTTGTTTGTATGCCCGATCCGGCACGTAAAGGGGCAACAAAAACAGATGCCCTTTCAAAATAGGGGCGGACATCCGGGACATAACCTGTGACAACTACACCGTCCTGTGTCTCAAGCCGCTTTACCTGATCCGATGGATGGTTGCCTACTATATAAAACTGCGCGTTCGGATGACTTTCTCGGATACGTGGAAAAATCTCATTAGAAAAATAGATCGCAGCATCCGAATTCGGAAAATAGTTCATTGTTCCGGTAAAGAGCATCGACGGTGCAGGCTGTGTCGTTGGGTTCGGTTGAAAATATCCGAGATCGACCCCCATTGGAACTATCGACAGATTCAAACTGTTGTCCTGCTTCAGGAGATAGTCACGATCGAAGCGTGCGACAACGGTGCCGCAGTCAAAAGCCTTCATAATGTTGACTTCGTAACGCCGAACCCGTCTTTCTTCTAATTTTACCAAAAAACGCTTTGGAGTGCAATCTAATTTAATTTTCGCAAGCCAAGGATTACTTTCAAGTTCGGCGCGTCGCTTGAGATTCAGTGCCAATGAATCACACAAATCTAAGATTTTGGTGGGACCCTGGACTTCTGTCACGTATTGCCCCATCCGAAATAGTTGTGCATGAATCAGTTCAAAGTCCTCTTGTTCGAGGAGTTGGTTAATCTTCCGTTGCATCTGAGGTGCATACCAGTAATGCAACTGAAGGGGACGACGCGATAAGCAGTGGATCCCAGTATTCATGAAGGCAAAAGAACGATGGAAACGGACCCATTCTACGCGTTCGCAAAAAGGTTCTAAATGCTTCGCGGATTCAATATCGTTTTCAGACTCTGCAAAGTAAACGAGGGTTACAGCGTGTTGTTTCGAAAGCTGCTTAATAAAATTGTAAGACCGGATCCGATCGCCCCGATGCGGTGGATACGGACACCGGAGACTTAAAAATAGAATTTTCATTCTTTTTTTAACTATTGGTCCTCGCGCTGCGCTTCAAATGTAAAACATTCTGCGCGGGTCTCCTCTATAGGAAACTTGCGGGACAATGCGAAGCAAAATTATGCCATTTAAGGAGAACCTAATTTTATTTCGGACAGGTTTCTTATAAGTCTGCCTACTTTAACCTGAAGCCTTTGCGAAGCGTAGTGGAACCAGGCGCGAAGACCTATTGTTTAAAGTTCATCGGGCAATTCCGCTTCATCAATCAGCATTACTGGGATGCCTTCACGGATTGGATAGCGACGCTGACACTTGCCGACGCACACCAGTTTCTGTGCGGCTTCATCGTGTTCTATTTCACCTTTACATGCTGGACATGCGAGAATGTCAAGTAACGTTTTTGAAACTTTAATTATTCCTTGCGGTTCGGTGAGGTTGGTCGAACGAACAACGATCCTCTCCGTAGAGCCGCCCTCCATTTCATTTTTTAATTATTCCTTGCGGTTCGGTCAGTTGAGTTCGGACTCTTACCTACCTCTCCGTAGACCTGCAGAAACACCCAAGCAAAAACCCTGCGCCTGCTTCGCAGTGAGAATGCAGGCTACAAGTTTGATGTGATGTTGAGAAAAAACAAATATCAAATCCTCAAAACCAGTCGATGCGCATCAAAAATCTGCACGCAATGTAATGGAACTGTGAAGTCTTAGCCACCGTGGCATCTCTTATACTTCTTGCCGCTCCCACAAGGGCAGGGAGCGTTTCTGCCGACCTTAGGCATGTTCCCCATTGCCTGTTGTGAGGCAAATCCGGCATCATCGCTGGTTGCAGCGGCGGTGCTGCCTTGAGGGCGTCTCGGTTGTGGTCTACGTTGCCTACCCGTTCGTCGATTGGGAACCTGACGCGGTGCCTCGGTATTAACGCGAGATTTGAAGATGAATTCACTGACCTGTTCCTCAATCTGCTGATACATACTTTCAAAGACAGAGAGTGCTTCGTTTTTGAAGACGACAATCGGGTCTTTGCCGCCATATCCTGCCCCGAACCGAATACCTTCCTCAATATAGTCGATATTATGAAGGTGTTCTTTCCAATGATCGTCAATTCTATCCAAAAGGAGCAAGCGTTCGAGGACACGCATCATCCCTGGACCCATTTCGACTTCGCGTTCTTCATAAGCGGTGCGTAACATCTCCAACGTCTGTTCTTGAACCTCCTCTGGACTTGCTTGTGCCAAGGGTGTCTTCCATACCGGCTGGATTGGAAATGTAGTCGTCAACCACTGTTCAAACCTATCGGGGGTCTCAAGAGGACTTTCGGACTTTTCTCCCATATTGTCCTCAATCGCATCTCTGACGACCCTTTCAATCATCCCCCAAATTGTAGTTTTCAGAGAGGCAGGAACTTTGGCATCTTTTTCAGCGAGTGCGGCGAGTCCTCCATCTTCTGCTGTGCCTTCATCTTCTGGTAATTCGGCGACATCTGTGGCGGAAGATAGGACGGTGTCCCGCAAGGTATAGATGGTGTCGCGCTGTGTATCCATAACGTCATCAAACTTAAGGAGGTTTTTGCGGATCTCGAAATACATCTGTTCAACACGCGTCTGTGCCTTCTCAATGGATTTGGTGACCCATGGATGTTCTAAAGGGACATCATCATCCATTCCGACGCGTGCCATCAACCCTTGCAAACGTTCAGATCCGAATTTTCGCATCAATTCGTCTTCAAGGGAGAGGTAGAATCGAGACGAGCCTGGATCTCCCTGTCTTCCGGATCGTCCACGGAGTTGGTTATCAATACGTCGGGATTCGTGGCGTTCGGTGCCGACAATGTGGAGACCACCAGCGGCTAATACCTTCTCTTTGTTTTCGTCGCAAATGGCTTGGGCTTCTGCAAATGCTGCCTGAAATTCTTCGGACTCCGGGGATAGTGCTTCTGTCTTGGCTTTCTGTTTCCGCAGTGTTTCGATTGCCATACCTTCGGGGTTACCACCAAGAAGAATGTCTACGCCCCTACCTGCCATATTCGTTGCGATTGTTACAGCACCGGGGACACCTGCTTGCGCGATGATATCGGCTTCGCGCGTATGTTCCTTAGCGTTCAGAACCTGATGTCGGATTTTTCGGTGTTTGTTTCTGAGCATTTTGCTTAATTTCTCGGAATTTTCAATCGACACAGTGCCGACAAGAACTGGACGTCCCTTCTCGGTCTGTTCGACGATATCTTCCAGAACGGCGTTGTATTTTGCGTTTTCAGTGCTGTAAATTTGGTCGGGATGGTCCATCCGGATCATAGGTTCGTTGGTAGGGATGACAGAGACCTCTAATCCGTAGATGTGTGCGAATTCGTTCGCTTCAGTCGCGGCGGTCCCCGTCATACCTGCGAGTTTATCATACATACGGAAGTAGTTTTGATAGGTAATCTTAGCACCGGTTTCGCTTTCCTCAACGACTTTAACACGTTCCTTTGCCTCAATTGCTTGATGGAGTCCTTCGCTGAGCCGTCTACCGATCTGTTTTCGTCCTGTGAATTCGTCAACGAGGAGGACTTCGCCATTTTCGACGAGATAATCGACATCGCGTTTATAGAGATGGTTTGCCGTGAGTGCCTGATTGACGTGATGCACCATAGCGATGTTAGTGTGTTCGTAGAGATTCCCCACACCGAGACGACGTTCGACTTCCTCAACACCTTCATCGGTAAGGGTTACACTGCCGCGTGATTTCCCCTCTTGGTCGATTTGGAAGTGTTCAGTTTCTCGGAGTGGTGCGACGATCCCGTTAATTTGTCTGTAGAGTTCCGGGGGTTTACCGGAGGGTTCTGAGATGATGAGCGGCGTACGCGATTCATCAATGAGGATGCTGTCAACTTCGTCAAGAATGGCGTAGACATGCCCGCGTTGTACCTTATCTTCGGTTGAAAGGGATTTGTTGTCCCAGAGGTAATCGAATCCAAATTCGCTGTGAACGCCATAGATGATGTCTGCCTTGTACCCAAGCCTTTTTTGTTCCTTGGGCATTAAGCTAAGCGTCAATCCGACAGAGAGTCCGAGGAAATTGTAAATCTTGCCCATCCATTCGGCATCACGGCGTGCGAGGTAGTCGTTGACAGTGGCGAGATGTACGCCCTTTCCAGTCAGTGCGTTTAGATAGACGGCAAGGGTTGAGGTGAGCGTTTTGCCTTCACCTGTTCGCATCTCTGCGATGCTACCTTGATGGAGCGCGACTGCTCCCATAATTTGGACATCGTAGTGTCTTTGTTTTAAGGTTCGTACCGCGGCTTCACGGGCAACAGCGAAGGCATCCGGTAAGAGATCATCAAGCGATGCACCGGCATCCAGTTGTCGGCGAAACTCCGGTGTTTTGGATTGCAGTTGTGCGTCGGTGAGTTTTTTGATTTCAGGTTCGCGCTGATTGACAGCTTCAACGATATCGCGGAACTTTCTGACATCGCGGTCTTCTTTGCTACCGAAGACTTTGGTTATCATTTTTTGGAACATCTTTTTAACTATTGCTCCTTGGCACCTTTCACGTTGTGAAAGGTGATATATCTCTAAATCATGACCGATTTGGCACTTGTGCCTCGTTCGTTCCCGTTAATTGCGATTCGAGTGGTACTAACAAATTCTGTCCGTCGAGTTTCTTTCGCACTATCGTATAAATTACCGTGTTTCCGGCAGAGGCAATCGAAAACAGGTACGCAATTACCAACCCCGCACTCATGAGGAGTGTAATCGTTAGAAAGATAGCGGTCACTGGGGTCGTAACCGCCGCTATTCCAGTTAGTGTCGGCATTTGATCACTTGTGCCGGTGTTGAAGACCCCGAGATTATTAATATAGGGTAGTGTTGCTATCTTTTCGACAGCCCCGCCGAGCCATAGGTTCGTGTAGCCCATAAATTGCTGCATTGCTTCGGCGTGGAGGAGGCGCGTCGGAAGCATCACAATTGAAAAGCCTGCAAGGCAAAAGAATGCCCAGATTGGCACAAAAATAAATTTGATAAGGAGCAACAGCGCCTCATAACACACTAACAGCCAAGGTTTGTTCCAAACGATTGCGAATTGCTGATAAATTATTTCAAATGCATCGGCACCTGTCGTCGCGGCAACGGCTGGCACAAAGAGCAAACTGACACTGAAAACGATCGCTATCAACGCCATCAGGAGACCGAGGAAAAATCCGATCGGCATGAGCAGTGAAGTTAGCATGAGGAACGGTTTCCCCACTGCTGGTAACTTCGCGATCCCCGCGATGCTGAGAGGGACTATCGCGAGGGATGCTTGGATGAGCAGCAAGCCGATGAATGCACCCAAAACGGACTTCCAATGTCCCTTGAGGAAGGTTAAGGCATCGGCGACCGAAAAGAAGAAATCCCCACGGAGCTGTTCGATGGTGATTTTGGAAGCTACTGTGCTTGCGAAAAAGAAGATGCACGCGAAACTGACCATCCCTATCCACATTGCGATTTCAGTTGTCTGCGTAAGTCCTGCATCACCGAACGGAGGTAGGGGTAGGAGTGCATACTTGTTCCAGAAGTCCTGTACGGCGGTGCCTCCTACAATGACGAGGCTGAGATACACCAAAGTTTCGTAAATTAGATACGCGAGAACGAGTCCGATGAAATGAACTGCGATCTTTCGTCCACTGAATCCGTAGCGGACAACTTGGAAAATATCCCTGAAATCGAAGTAGCGTTTTTCCATGAAGGGGCTCTTCTGCTTTTTTGCGTGTTCTTATATTTAATGATACGACAATTTCGGGTATTTTGTCAAGTAGTTATTAGACATTAGGCGTCAGCAAGCGTCAGGATTCGGAGATCCGTTCTACCGTTGGCGGTCAGTGGGAACTACTTTCGCGGTGAGAGGGAGGGTCAGTGTTCGTTGATTTGGGAAGTGGACAGTGAGCAGTGATGAAAAGCGTCCTCTGTCTTTCAGGGGACCGAGTTGGATTGTAATGAGAGAGGTATCTGTCCCCGGACTGGATGTTATCTCCCATGTGAGTGATTCATGTCCCGATGGCAGAAGGCGGATGTCCGATGTGTTGAGTGGAGCATTCACAGTGAGTTTGATGGTCTTTTGATAGATCGTTTCGGGGTGGATGTCCCCAAACTCGCAAACGCTCGGCGTGAGTGTCGCAAATCGTTTCGCTGTGGCGACAATTGTTAGATGGACAATCGGGGTCTTGGGACTGTCGGTGAAGATGGTGGCGGTTGCCGAGGTCTCCTTACCAGGCAGAAGTTCTGGGTTGAGGACTATCTGGAACGTGCCTTCTGTATCGGGTTGGATCACCTCTGGTGCTGTGATTTCGGCGTAACTGCATCCTGTGTGAACCCTATGGATGTGGAGTGGATATTTGCCTACGTTTCGTGCTGTTAGGGATCGTGTTACGGGTCCCTTCCATTCCGGGAGTGTTCCGAAGTGAATCTGTTGCTGTGTCAGGACGAGTTCGGCTGAGGGTTCCTGCCGGTTGTTGATGAGGAAGATAATAAGCCCAGAGATTAGCAGGACGGGAATAATGATGGTTGTGAGGATTGTGCGTTTGGACATAAAGGATGGCTTAAGAACAATAACTATTGATAATACAGTATTTATTTCAGGTATTTCATAATTATTGCCTAAAAAGATCACTTTGTCAAGTGATATTCTACAGGGGGATTTAGTTTTAAGGTTTTTGTCCGACTTACGCGAAGCGTCGCGATCGGGAGATCGCTCCTACTACCGAAACGCAATAATTTCGGAAAGCTAAATGACCCTGTGCAGAAATGGGTTTTCGGTTGACTTTGTAATGGGTTTTCGGTTGACTTTGTATGGTTTGCGTGCTACGCTGTCATGTAGTCTTCACGCTATAGAGACTTACCAACTGGTGCATCTCTGTTGCCGACAAACTGACAAACTATAGTGAGGTGTTTATGTTAACT